>Ga0183095_10030_pt1 | contig 734025 bp, 618 predicted proteins | sample BioMet4_FD_130346 | JGI IMG/M metagenome (GOLD analysis project Ga0183095, IMG submission 130346) | Microbial communities from bioreactor (seeded with sewage sludge) at LBNL, California, USA - Biofuel metagenome 4 (v2) (version 3) | ecosystem: Engineered > Bioreactor > Anaerobic > Unclassified ...
TGGGGGCCTGGGTATCCACGCTGGCGCTGGCGCTGCCCATGGCAGAGCTGTCGCCGTAGCTGGAGATGGCCCAGAACTGGAAGTCATTGCTGCCTTCGCTGAGGGGGACGTTGCTGCAGTGGTCACCAGGGCAGGCGAAGCTTTCGCCGTTGCGGGTACCTTCGATGGTGAGGATACTGTAGCCGCTGAGGGGTTCACTGCCGCTGGCGTTGAGGAAGGCCGGGCCGACGCACCAGCCATTCTGGCCGGGAGTGGAGCAGGTGATGGCGCCGCTGACGGTGGCGGCGGCCAGGGTGGTGCGATGTTCGATCACGTGCGCAGTGCAAGCAGAATCTCCCAAATTGCAGGATTCGGTACTGGAAGAAGAGCTGGTAGAAGTGATCCCGGTCGTGCGGCAAGCCGAAGTCCAATTACAGGTATCAAAGTTAAACAATCCCAGATCAATGCCTGGGCACGAACCGCCATAGCCGACGAAAACGGTATAGTTGCAGCCACAGTAATCGGGAGTGGGGCCAGAACCCGGTGGATCAGAAACGGCTACATAGTTACAGCGTACACGGTGATACTGTGTCTCGTACGTGACGATGACCCGGTTGGGGCCCAGATAGTCCGCCTGGGCAGTGGTGAACAGGACGGCAATGAGCAGCAACGCTGTTCCAATGAATATAACTTTCTTGAATGGCTGCATTTCTTCCCCCGTAACGAATAAAGCCTTCCCCGCAAACTTTCTTTCGCTATCTTACTCCCAAAATGTCCTTCCTCAATTACAAATTTGTAATGTGCAAATTATTTTAAGTTTTCTCATGATTGAAGAAAGGCCGCTCCAAGGCAGGGCAAGAAAAGATCCATCAGCAATTTGATCCGCTGTGCGTGCTGGGTAAGTGTCTTAATAAGAGAAACCCCGGGAGAGGAAATCTCCCGGGGTGTATGCGGTTCGTCTTGCGGACCGCTTATGGCTTACTTCTCGGTGAACTCACCGTCCACCACGTCGCCGTCGTTCGAGCCGCTGCTCTGGTTCGGATTCGGGTTGCTGCCGGCGGCTGGCCCGGCCGCCTGGGGACCGCTCTGGGCGGCAGCTTGCTGCATGACCGCGGCGTACTGCTGCTGCAGTTCGTCGGTCAGGCGGCGGATCAGGGCCAGGTCTTCTCCGCTCAAGGCGGTGCGCAGTTCCTGAATCTTGGTGGTCAGGTTGCTGCGGCTGTCAGCCGGTAGTTTGTCGCCCTGTTCCTTGATGGCTTTTTCTACCTGGTAGGCGGCGTTATCACCCTGATTGCGGACTTCGGCCAGTTCCTTGTGTTTCTCATCTTCCGCGGCGTGAGCTTTCGCTTCTTCCACCATGCGGTCGATATCGTTCTTCTGCAGGTTGGTCGAGGCGGTGATGGTCACTTTTTGCTCACGGCCGGTTGCTTTGTCTTTGGCGGTCACATTCAGGATGCCATTGGCATCGATGTCGAAGGTGACTTCCACTTGCGGAATGCCGCGCGGCGCAGGCGGGATGCCTTCCAGACGGAAGCGGCCCAGGCTCATGTTATCCGCGGCCATTGGGCGTTCGCCCTGCAGCACGTGGATGTCCACGGCGGTTTGATTATCGTCCGCGGTCGAGAAGATCTGCGACTTGCGGATCGGGATGGTGGTGTTGCGTTCGATGACTTTGGTCATCACGGCACCCATGGTCTCGACACCCAGTGACAGCGGGGTAACGTCGAGCAGCAGGATGTCTTTCACTTCACCGCCCAGTACACCGCCCTGGATGGCGGCTCCAACGGCCACTACCTCATCCGGGTTGACGCCCTTGTTGGGTTCCTTGTTGATCAGCTTGCGCACCAGATCGACGACCTGGGGCATACGGCTGGAACCACCGACGAGCACCAGCTCATCGATTTGCGAAGCGTTCAATCCTGCATCATGCAGAGCGTTCTCGAACGGTTTCTTGCAGCGTTCCAACAATCCGGCGGTCATTTGGTCGAATTTGGCGCGGCTCAGTTTAAGCTGCAGATGTTTCGGACCACTGGCATCAGCGGTGATGTAAGGCAGGTTGATCTCTGTTTCCATCACGGTCGAGAGTTCGATCTTGGCTTTTTCAGAGGCTTCACGCAGCCGCTGCAGGGCCTGACGGTCCTGGCGCAGGTCGATTCCCTGTTCGCGTTTGAATTCGTCGGCTGCCCAGTTGACGACCACTTCATCCCAGTCGTCACCGCCCAGGTGAGTATCGCCGCTGGTGGATTTGACTTCGAAGACACCTTCCCCGACTTCGAGGACGGAAACATCGAAGGTACCGCCGCCCAGGTCGAAGACCAGGATCTTTTCGTTCTTTTTCTTATCCAGACCATAGGCCAGGGCCGAGGCAGTCGGTTCATTGATGATACGCAGTACTTCCAACCCGGCGATGCGGCCGGCGTCTTTGGTGGCCTGGCGCTGGCTGTCATTGAAGTAAGCCGGCACGGTGATGACTGCCTGGGTGACGGTTTCGCCCAAATAGGCTTCTGCGTCGGTTTTCAACTTGGCCAGGATCATGGCGGAGATTTCCTGCGGGGAATAATCACGGTTGTTAGCCGGGATGTGCACACGGGCATCTCCGGCCGGGCCGGCGACCACCTGATAAGGCACCATCTTGCGCTCATTCTCGACTTCGTCGTAACGGCGCCCCATGAACCGCTTGATGGAGAAGATCGTGTTTTCTGCATTAATCACGGACTGTCGTTTGGCTGTTTGGCCAACCAGGCGCTCTCCATTTTTATTGAACGCCACGACAGATGGACACAATCGCGAGCCTTCTGCGGTGCTGATCACTACTGGGTCCCCGCCTTGCATCACGGCTACGACTGAGTTGGTAGTACCGAGGTCGATACCGATAATTTTTGACATAGTTGAACTCCTTAAGATCAAAGATTGCTTTCTAACTTGTCATAGGATACCCCCCCAATACAAGAAGAATATTAACAAGTTGTTTGATTTTCATCAGTTCACAGAATTTGGCGAGATTTACCCGAAGAGGGGGTGAATCTTCCCATGAGGGGGCATGCTATAATGACCACAGGGAGTGAAAATGAAAAAACGCATCCTGAATTCGATCTTACTGACTTTTCTGCTGCTCATCCCCATGCTGGCAGCGTTTTCGGTTCTTCCTGTGGCCGCGGATTCACCGAAGCCTGAGGTGGTGACGGTCAAACTGGAAGGCCCGCTCAACCCGATCTGGAAAGAGATCTTGCAGCGCGCTCTGGATCTAGGTGAAGCTGACCAGGCCCAGGCGGTGATCGTCGAACTGAATACGACCGGCGGCAGCATCGATCTCATGAATCAGCTCATTAATATGATCCGCACCAGCCCGGTGCCGGTGGTGATGTATGTCTCGCCTGAAAGCTCAGTGGCGGCATCGGCCGGGACTTTGCTGGTCATGGCCGGGCATCTCAGCGCGATGAACCCTGAGTCGATCATTGGCGCGGCCAGCCCGGTGGGCAGCCAGGGCGAGGATCTTTCAAGTACTGAAGATACCAAGGTCAAGGAAGCCTTGAAGGGAACCGCCCGTGTGCTGGCCGCGGACCGCGGTCCGCAGGCGGTGGCATTGGCTGAAAGTGCCATCGAAGAGGCCAGGGCCGCGACGGCGCAAGAGGCCTATGATGCTGGTCTGGTCGACTTCATTGCCGCGGATCTCCCTGATCTGCTGCAGCAGTTGGATGGCCATACGCTGACCATTAATGGTCAAACGCTGACCCTGCACACTGCTGACGCGGCGACAGTTGAGACGCCAATTACGGCAGTCGAAAATCTGCTGGCTTTGCTGACTAATGCCAACATTGTTTTCGTTTTACTGGCAGTAGGGGTACAGGCCATCCTGATCGAGATTTCTTCTCCCGGCGGCTGGGTGGCCGGGTTCATTGGCGCGGTCCTGCTGGCGCTGGCCATTTATGGCCTGGGCCTGCTGCCGGTGAATTACGTGGGGCTGATCTTTATGGCAATTGCCATTGTGCTCTTTATTCTGGATATCAAGGCACCTACTCACGGAGCTTTGACGGCCGTTGGCACGGGTTCCTTCATTGCCGGGGCACTGATCCTCTTCAACTCAGCTCGCGTTCCCAGGTTTGCCAACGTTTCGGTGGGATTGGTGATCGGGATGGGCATTTTCTTGGGGCTGAGTTTCTTTGCGGTAGTGCTGCTGGCTGTCCGGGCCATGAAAGCTCCCATTGCCACTGGGCGCGAAACGCTGGCTGGCAAGGAGGGCTACGCGGTCACCGCTATTGCCCCCACCGGGATTGTGCAGGTGGCCGGCGAGCAGTGGAGTGCTCGTCTGGTGGATTCTCAGATGGAGGTTCATCAGGGGGACCGAATCGAGGTGGATCACGTCGAAGGGGTGAAACTGGTGATCAGAAAGAAAGAATAAAATAGATGAAAAGAGCTGCCGTGAGGCAGCTCTTTTAGATCAGGGTCAGTGTGCCGTTTTCGGCTTTCTTTACCTGGCCGTAGAATTCGATTTTCTCGTTCTCCACGATGATCCCGTCTCCATCGGCACAGCCGTAGATGGGGAAAGGATGACTCCGCGAGTAGTCGACGAGCTGGCTTTCGTGTTTGATGAAGCTGTTGATGTGGGGGAAGAAGGCGAAATCGACCAGGTGCAGGGCGGAAAGGTCATCCATTTCTTCTCCCGGCAGGGGAGTATCGTCGCAGAAATCGGTGCTGCTGATCTCTGGGGTCATCAATATGGCGCCGGCACTGGTGCCGATCAATACTCCGCCGCGTTCGACGAAACGGCGCAGTTCAGGCATCAATCCGCGTTTCTGCAGCCAGTACAAGAAGTGATAGGTGTTGCCGCCTGAGAGATGAATGCCGTCACAGGTCAGCATCTGGGCAAAACGCTCAGGGTCAAAATCCACGTCCAATTCGCAGTGGGTGACGACGTCGATGCCCAGCGCTGCATAGTAGGTTTTTCGTTCACGGTAGAACCGTCCATCGGAGTCCGCCGCCGAGGGAATGTAGCCGATTTTGGGGAACGGCCGGGCAAACAGGGTGAGCAGCCGCTGGTTGAGCTTGAAATTTTCAGGGATCTCTTGATCGCAGTACAGGGCCAGTTTACGTGTCATGCGGGCAGGCTTTCTTCGTCGGTGAGCAGCCGTTTCTGATAATCCGCGCAGCGGTCGGCCAGTGGGCAGCGCTCACATTCGGGTGCGCGCGCGTGGCAGATTTCCCGCCCCAGCCGGATCAGGTTGAGGTGGGCAGCGTAATAATCCTCGGGGTGGATGGCTGCTTCGAGGAAATCGTGTGTTTGCTCCAGATTGAGTTCGGCCGGGCGGATTCCCAGTCGTCCGCTGACGCGGTAGATGTGGGTATCCACCGGGAAGGCTGGTCGATTGAGCGAAAACTGCAACACGATGGCAGCCGTTTTCCGGCCGACGCCGTTGAAGCGCAGCAGCCATTGACGGGCTTCTTCGAGAGGCAGATCGCTGAGAAAGTCGATGTTGAGTTCACCGCGTTCAGCGGTGATCTGCCGCAGCACGGTCTGGATGCGCGGGCCTTTCTGGTTGGCCAGCCCGGCAATGCGGATAGCCGCGATAACCTGTTCGACTGGGGCATCGCGCACGGCTTCCCAGGTGGGCAGCACACGCTTCAGTTCGTTGAAGGCCAGATCGCGGTTGCGGTCGTTGGTGTTTTGTGACAGGATGGTCGAGACCAGTTCGTCCAGCGGCGGCAGCGGATTGCGCCAGGTGGGCACGCCGTAGAATTCCAGTAAGCGGTCCACCGCGGTTTGTGCGTCGAGAGGGCGAAGTGGGGCAGGGCTTTCCATACGTTCAGTCGAGAGAGGCTTCTTCGTTCTGCCCGGCATGCGTGTGACGGGCCAGGTAATGGGCCAATCCCCAGTGCAGGCGCAGGGTATAGTGATCCACCTTGTCTGCCGGCACCTCGAAAGATTTCAAAAGATGGGCGGCAGCTTTATCGATGTCGGCGGGTTCGCTTTTATCATTCAGTTTTTCCAGTTGTTTCTCAACTTTCTCGAGAAAGCGCAGTTGTTCTTTGACCTGTTCCAGGGTAACCATGCCGCCGCGTCCGGAGACCAGCAGAAAATTGCGGTAATCCGGGCCGCTCAAACGCGCCAGGGTTTCTTTCCAGGTGGGGATGTCTGCGCTGGCCAGGAAGGGCGGGGCAGACGGGACGACGGCATCGCCGAGAAAGACGACTTTTTCTGCCGGCAGGGTGACCCAGATGGCACCGCAGGCCGGGCCGGGACGGTAGTCCAGCATCATCGGGTGGGTATCCCAGTAGATTTCCAGCCGGTCGCTGAAAGTGATCTCAGGGGGTGCCCAGCGAATCGAGCCAATACCATTGTAGAGTTCCCAATCGGCACCGGTCTCGATGGTCTGAGCCTTGAAGGTGATGGGGCGGTCCTTGAAGACCTGGGCCATTTTTTCATGGCCGACGATCATACATTCGATCTGCCGTGAACCCAAAGTTCGATCGAAATGCGCATCCAGATTGACCAGCAGCCGTTCCACGCCCCCGCTCATGGTGATCAGCTCGGCCCTCCAGGTGCGAATGTCTTCCGGTCGGAAGGGGGCATCGATCTGGATCAGGCCGTGCGGCCAGTTGATTGCCCCAAGCGTGACGCCTGGAAAGGATGTTTCAATATAGACATGCGGGGCTATTTCTTGCATTCGGTGGTCTCCTGAGTGGAAAAAGGAATATTAGGGGTGCAGGGGAACAGTAAAGATGAATCTGGAACCGCCTTGCGGAATATTTTCCACCCAGATTTTACCACCATGAGCGCGCACTGCAAGTTTGCAAAATGCTAATCCCAACCCCAGTCCTTTGGTGGGAGAATTTTGCTTCAGGCGGATGAATTTTTCGAAGATCATCTCTTTGGTATTATCCGGGATGCCGCTGCCTTCGTCATCTACCCAGATCTCAACGTTTTTATCTTTCTCCTGGGTACCTACGCGGATGGTCGAGCCATTCGGCGAAAACTTGATGGCGTTCTCGATGAGGTTGATGAGCACTCGCCGGATCATGTCGGCATCGATGGTGATTTTCAGAGATTCCGCGGGGAGTTCAGGCAGGATAACGATCTCTTTATTGTGCGCTGCCGGCTGGATTCCCTCCACCGCTTCACTGATGATGTCATTGACCGACACCAGTTGTTTGTTGGCGATCTGTTGGCCTGATTCCAGCCGATTGATGTCAAGCAGGCCGTCGATCATGCGCTGCATCCGTTCTGAAGAACGCTTGGCTACTTCAAAAACGGATTTCAGAGAATCCGATTCGTTCAGGGGCAACATTCCGCCCATGATGTCCAGGCTGCTGATGATATTGGCCAGTGGGGAACGCAGGTCGTGGTACAGCATGGCCGAAAGATCATCGCGCAGTTGGTCAACCTTTTTTTGTTCCTGAATGTCCTTGAAGATCCACTGCAAATTGACGTTCTTGGCGATGATGATCTGCGAAACGTGCACTTCGATGGGGATGGTTTCTTCGAGCCCTTTTTGCAGGCTGGCTTCGTAGGTGACGGCACCGTCGGCCGGGATGCGCTCGAAAAGGAAACCGGTTTTTTCGAGGACGGGGTTATGCAGGTCAGTGATGTTCATTTTGAGCAGAGAGATGTGGTCAAAGCCGGTAAAATGACTGGCCTGTTCGTTGGCTTCGAGGATCTTCCCCTGCATGTCGGTGACAAAGATGGGATCGATGCTTTCTTCGAAAAGCCCGTAGTAACGCTGGTGGGCACTTTCGACGTCCTGATATAGCTCAGCGTTGTAAATGGCAATGCCGGCGATCTCAGTGATGGCTTTTTGCAGGGCAACTTGTTCTTCATTGAAGAAATTTGTGCTCGATTGGACGATGGTCAGCACTCCCACCAGCCGGTCATGTGCAATCACCGGAATGCACAGCGCGGATTTGCCAATTGGGGCAGTTTGCCCGGGCGGCGGATGCGGCAGCCAGCGTTCATCCTGCGTGGTGTCGTTGACCAGCGCCAGTTTGTGGTTGCGGATCACCCAGCCGGCCAAACCGGATTGGATGACATCTTGCATGCCTTCCACGGTGGTGGGTAGCACGGTGCCGTCCGCCAGGATGGCGGCATCAATGGGGTTCCCTTTGCTATCCAGCACGATCAGGCTGGCATTTTCGGCTCCCATGTTGGCAGTAGACAGGGAAAGTACCCGTTCCAGCACAGTATGCAGATCCAGCGAAGTAGCCAGTTCTCGGCTGACGCTGAGCAGAATCTCGAGCGACGATAAACCATTTTTTTCTTTCATCATTCCCCTCAAAACAATTCTAACCCTTTGCTCGGATTAAATCCGATTCTTTTTTGAATCCGGCCATTTGAGCAACGGAAAACGTCCAGGTTCGCTCGGTGCAGATCAGAACCGTTTTCCAGAGGGTATGCAACGTACACATCGTGGCTGATGGGCAAAGTATAGCATATCTGGATGGATTAAATGTGAAGAACTATTCAAGGTTGGGTGGAACATAGAATGGGTAAGGCAGGTTGTTCTTCCGCGTTCAGGGGGAGCCCCAGATAGGGGCTGGGGTCAAGGGTATTGCTGATCTGTAATTCGTTGGTGAAATGGCCGCTGCCGTCGTCGCGGACAATGGAGAAATGCAGATGCACTCCTACTGGCTGTCCGGCGGTGCCCGAGAAATTCCCCATGAAGTCCAGAAAAGTACCGGCCGGGACGAAAACCTCGCTGCTCCCTGCCGGGAAGCGCACCGCGATCAGACTGTTGCCGTCCGCATCGGCCATGTGCGTGTAATACGTCCAGATCTGTGTGCCTGGGTGCAGCGGGTCAGAAGGGATGCGCAGGATGACGCTCGATTTCCAGTCCGCCAGCCGGGTCAGATAACCATCGTAAGCCGCATAGACCGGAGTAACGCCCGCGTCGGTCCCGCTGAAGATATCGATGCCTTGATGGCGGTGCCCGGCTTGAAAGGAGTCATTCCACAGGTAGCCGACCATGCCGTCAGTCGGGAAGAGAAAAGGGGCGTCTCCGCAGCGGCTTAAGGCGGTGATCTTCCAATCAGTGTGTTCTTCAGGGTGGCGAATGAACTGCACGACAAAGCGGGTGCGGTTGCGCGAGTGAGCCGGGTCGAGGAAGAGAAAATATCCTGCCACCAGAGCTGTCACCACGCCGATTGTCAGAAGGGCGATCCCCAGCTTTTTCATCATTCGCTCAGGCGAGTTCGCCCAGCATGGACCACGGCCCGGTCCAGGTTACTTTGACCGGCAGGATTTGCCCGCGCAGGTCGGCGTCGCTTTCGACGAAAACCAGTTTGTTGGTGGGGGTGCGTCCCTTCCAGCGCTTCTTTTGTTTCTCTTCGAACAGGATAGGCACAGTCTGCCCCAGGTAACGCGCATGAATTTCGCGCATGACCTCTTCTTCGAGTTTTTCGATCATGCGGAAGCGGCGCCATTTTTCTTCGTCACTGACGTCGTCGGGCATGGTGCGTTCCGATAGGGTACCTTTGCGTGGAGAATAACGGGCCAGATGCACCATGTCCAGACGCAGTTCGGCCAGTTGCTGGTAGGTATTCATGAATTGTTCTTCGGTCTCGCCTGGGAACCCCACGATGATGTCCGTTGCGATCGACACCCCCGGGATGCGTTCGCGGATGTGCTGGATGATCTGGCGGTACTTCTCGGCACTGTAACCGCGGCGCATGTTGGTCAGCACCTGATCGTCGCCGGCCTGGTTGGGCAGCTCGATGTGAGGCATGACCTTGGGCAGGGTGGCCACGGCTTCCAGCAGTTCGTCCGTCCACCAGTTGGGATGCGAGGTCAGGAAGCGCAGGCGTTCCAGCCCTTCGATCTCGCTCATCTGCGCCAGCAGTTGGGCCAGACTGGGGAAGGAGGGTTCGTCTTTACCGTAGCGGTCGACGATCTGCCCCAGCAGGGTGATCTCTTTGACTCCCTGGGCCACCAGCGCCCGGGCTTCACGCAGAATATCTTCCGGCGGGCGGCTTTTTTCGATGCCGCGGCGGTAAGGAATGATGCAGTAAGCACAGGCGTGGGAGCAGCCATATTGAATGGGGATGTAGGCGCTCACTTGCTTCCCAACCTGGGGCTGGGGCAGGGTAAGTTCACCATCCATTAGAGCAAAGCGGCGCGCTGTCTCAGCTTCTTCTTCATTATGAGTATCGCGCTGGATCAGATATTCGATCAGCGGGCGTGGGTCAGAGGGGGCAGAGAAAACATCTACGTATGGGAAGCGCTTTTGCAGTGGGTTGCTGCCCTTGATGCCCACCAGACAGCCCATCATATTGATGACCACGTCCGGGCGGCTGCGTTTGACCGGCAAAAGCGTGGTCAGGCGGCCAATGGCTTTCTCTTCGGCCGATTGACGCACCACGCAGGTATTCAACACAATGACGTCCGCTTCTTCGATGACGGGACTGTAAGTGTATCCCAGGTGCTCCAGAGCCGAAGCGACGCGGTCTGAATCTGCTTCGTTCATCTGGCAGCCTTCTGTCCAAATATGATATTTCATGGGCACGATTATAACAAGAAATGGCTGTGTTTTTCTGCGCCATCAGGTATACTTATTTCCATTCGAAGACCAGTCGAGTTGTCAGGGGGGAGCAATTCTTTCAATTGCCTCTCATCGATGAAAAACGGATAAAGAGGAAATCACATGACCAAAAAAGTAACTCTCTCGATTTTAGCGATTGTTTTGGCGGGCTGTGTTTTACTGAGTGCCGCGCTGATTCTCGTGGCAGTGCTGATTGCCCGCGGCAGCACTTCTCCCGCCGCGGTAGCTCCGACAGCGACCGAAAGCAGTATCGATTTGCAGATGGATGAGATCCAGTCACAGGTACAGTCATATCGCGGCTTGACCATGACGCAGCCCCTCTCTCGTGCTCTGTTGACCACGGATGAGCTGAAAGATCACGTCATCAACGAATTCTTTGCCGATTATACCGATGAGGAAGCCAAAGACGATGCTGAAGAATTGAGTGCTTTTGGGCTGCTTCCCAAAGATTTTGATCTGCATGATTTTTACGTCAAACTTTATTCCGAGCAGATCGCTGGTTATTACGATAACAAGACCAAAGACATGTACGTCGTTTCGGATGAGGGCTTTGGCGGTACCGAGCGTATGACCTACGCCCATGAATTCACTCACGTCTTGCAGGACCAGACCTATGATATGGAAAATGGTCTGAAGATGAATGATGATTACTGTAAAGATCATTCTGAGTATTGCGCTGCGGTCACGGCGTTGATCGAAGGCGACGCCACTCTGTCCGAACAATACTGGTATTACAAGTACAGCACCGATCAGGATAAGCAGCAGATCGATGAGTTTCAGCAAACTTACACCAGTCCGGTTTACGATTCCGCCCCAGCTTACATGAAAGAGGATTTCCTCTTCCCATATTCTCAAGGGTTGGATTTCGTGTCTTCACTCTATAAACAGGGCCAATGGAAGGCAGTAGATGCAGCTTACAAGAACCCGCCGGTCTCGACTGAACAGATCATTCATCCGGAAAAGTATCCCAACGATGAGCCGATCGATGTAACCCTGCCTGATCTGTTGAAGACGCTGGGGAAGAACTGGCGTGAAGTAGACCGCAATACGATGGGCGAGTGGTACACCTATCTGCTCCTTGCGGATGGCCGCGATGCCAGCTTCCGGCTGGAGGATCAGACTGCCAAAGACGCGTCGGCTGGTTGGGGCGGCGATGCTTATATCTATTACACCAATGACAGCAACGATGAGTTCGCGATGGTTTGGAAATCGGTGTGGGATACCTCCGCAGATAAAGAAGAATTCTGGCAGGCCAGTCAAACCTACGGGCAGGATCGTTGGGGAGATCCGCAGCAGCAGGGGCAGGATTCCATTTCTTGGAATACCACGGATGATGGTTACGTCACGATGGTAGATACGGGGAGCGCGGTTCTGTGGGTCATGGCTCCTTCCGCTGAGGTGAATGCCCAATTGACGGCTGCTCTCGAAGCCGGGAATTAGTCCATGCCGTTCGATGTTTCGCGGGTCAAGGCTTTTTGCTTTGACGTGGATGGTACCTTGAGCGATACTGACGACAAGTGGGTCGCCGGGATTGAACGCCGTCTATCTGCGCTGCGTTTTTTGCTGCCGGCACGTGATGCCCGCGCGGCAGCCCGCTGGCTGGTGATGGCTACTGAGACACCCATGAATGCCATTTACCATCGCCTCGATGCCTGGAGCCTGGATGATAACTTTGCCCGCCTCTATGAACGTCTGATCCTGCGGCGCCGCCAGGCCCCCAAGACTTTTTGGCTGATGCAGCAGGCTGATTCCTTGCTGGCTTCGTTGTCGGTGCGTTTTCCGCTTTCTGTGGTCAGCGCGCGCGACGAAAGTACAACTCTGAATTTTATCGACCAGTTTCAGTTAGGCCATTTTTTTCAATCAGTTGCTACCTCGCAGACCTGTGAGCATACCAAGCCTTATCCGCATCCCATTCTCTGGGCAGCGGAACGCATGGGCATTGCTCCGGCGAATTGTGTCATGGTGGGCGATACCACGGTGGATGTGGTCGCCGGCCGGGCGGCTGGGGCACAGACGATCGGAGTGTTGTGTGGTTTTGGTACCGAAAAGGAGCTGCGCCGCGCTGGGGCTGATTTGATCGTGCAAAACCTGGGGGAGATCCAAAACCTGTTCAAGTAAAAAAGAGACGCCGTGAGGCGTCTCTTTTCAGTTATGCCGATAACTTTTCGAGGGCTTCTTTCTTTTTCGCGTGCAGTTCCAGCACCTGCCGCTGCATCTCGGCCAGTTTTTCGCCGCGCAAGGGGAAGGCAAACAGGATCAGCGCTCCCAGCAGCATGGCAATCCCGGGGATCAGGCCAATGAACAGCTTGATGCCAAAGACGGCACTGGCGGGTTGGTTGAGCATGGTCACGCCGCCATTGGATTCGCGGGTGACGAAGTGAGTGGCTTCGAGAATGAACGGCGCCAGAGCCAGGGCGATGGATTGCGCTGGTTTGGTGATGAGGGCGTTCACGCCAAAGAAAGCTCCTTCACGGCGCACGCCGGTGCGCAGTTCGTCTTCGTCCGCGACCTCGGCAAAGAGAATGTTGGTCAGGGTTTGCGGCCCGGCCAGGCCGAAACCGGCGATCACCAGTGCGATTGGAATGAATGAATTGGGAAGAAAGGTCAGCGCGATCAGTCCGCAGCCGCCAATGGTGAGCAGCAGTTGCTGCGCCTGTACCAGTCCCAGCTTTTGCCGGACCAGGTTGGTGATGGGAATGCCGATGATCATGGGCACAAACACGTACACCAGCAGGATGACCGTGGAGGTCTTCATCACGTAATCGGCCAGGTAGAACATCGAGCCGGTAATGAGTGAAGAGACCAGGATCGACATGAAATTCTGCGCGACCAGCACCAGAAAAGATTTGCTGGTGAAGGTGGCTTTCAGTTGTTCCTTCAGGCTCAAGGGGCGATCTACCTGGGTGAATTCCATCCGTTCTTTGACGGTGAAGGTGGTCACCAGAATGAGCAGCATGCAGGTGATGCCTACCACGATCATGGCAATCTGCAGCGGGAAGAAAGAAGGCAGCGCTCCGCTCTTGGGACGGAACATGTCCGGGATGAGGAAGCCGAGCAATACTCCCAGCATACCCAATAGAGAAGAAGAGATTTGCAGTTTGTTGCGCTCACTGTCAGATTCGGTGATCTCAGGCAGCAAGGCGGAATACACCAGCATGATTATGGTGTAGCAGCCGTCATACAAAATCATGCTGACCAGCATCCACAGAAAGAGCGAAAATTGCCCGGCGTGCTGCGGGGCGAACCATACCAGAATGAAGCTCAGTGCCAGGAAGGGGGCGGTGAAACGCATGAAGGGAATGCGCCGTCCGTGTTTCGAGCGGGTGCTGTCGGAAATGAAGCCGAAAATGGGATCGTTGAGCGCGTTCCAGATTCCGTAGATCAGGGAGGCCAGCCCGATCCATTTGGCACTCAGGCCCAGATAATCCTGATAGAAAATGGGCAGCAGAGCGCCGAAGATGCCGGCGATCAGGTTGCCGCCCAGGGAGGCGATCCCCCAGGCAAACTTGAATTTGAAGGTCAATTTTTGCGGTTCGGGCAGGGTCGTGGCGGTCATGGAACCTCTCGCAGGGTTACATCAATTCAGCCAGGGCGCGGTAGCCGATAACGTGCAGGCCGATATTGCGGATGTGCTGGCGCACTTCATCGCTCATAAAGTCTTCATAGTTGGCGACGCGGGCCTGCCAATCTGGGGCAATGGCGCGAATCTCGGGAGTATCTTTGTTGGGATGAATGATGAAGTGGGTAATGCCGGGCTCGAGATCAGAGAGGGTCTTTTTGGTGATCTCGCGGTAACCTTCGCGCCACTCCAGCGGCAGGGCCACCAGATGGTCGAGCAGCGGAATTTTCTGATCTTCGAGCTGGTGGATCAGCCGGGCGGCCAGCTTGGCGGTCAGAGCATCCAGACCGTTGGCGCGCCACTCAACTTCGTCCATGCGGAAGATCATGGGCGGCAGTTTGTGCTTTTTTGCCAGCGCGATGTAGGCGCTCATGAATTTGGCTGCGGCCACGGACCCCATGTGGGTATCGATGTGGGTCGGCTGCAGGCCCGATTGAAAGGCCCGGTCGATTTGTGCTGCCAGTTCATTCTTGACTGCAGCGGGCTTGCCGTTTTTTTGCACCTCTTCAGAAGTGTGCGGGAAGTAACCTTCTTCATCCATCATTCCCAAGCGGCGATCACGGGTCGAGATCGGGCCCCAGCGGTAGAATTGCCATTCGCTGGTCAGGGTCAGATGCACCCCCATATCCATCTTGGGGTTGTTGCGCACCATGTCGATGGCGGCGTTGGCCCAGGGGCAGGGGTACATGATGGCACCGGAGGAAATGATGCCGGCTTCCCAGAGATCGCGGTAGGCTTCGACGTTCGATTGGCACATGCCAATGTCATCCGTGTGGATGATGGCAACCCGGTCGTTATCAGAGAGGCCGAGTCTTTTCAATACAGGGTTGGGTATAGAAGACATAGCTTACCTCCAGTAAATTTGATTTGATTGTATATCCGTCGCGGGAGTCAGAAAAGCAATTTGCCCTGGCGATTATTTCTGTACTTGAAAAGTGAGTTTTTCGGAATCGCCTTCATTGCCAGCACTGTCGAAGGCTTTGATCTGCAGCGTGTGCTTGCCGGTGGTTGCCTGCCAGAGGGCGACGTAGGGAGCCTGGCTGCGTTCTTCTACTTTTTTACCGTCGAGCCACCACTCTACCCGGTCAACACTGACGTTGTCACTGACCTCAGCGCGCAGGGTGATGGTGCTGCCAGCGCTGATGGAACTGGTGGGCTGTGGATCACTGATGGCGACGCTGGGGGCGGTGTTATCCACGGTCACCTGTAGGATGGCGGTTTCGATCTGATTCTGTTGATCGACTACGTTCAGCCGCACAGCGTACAGGCCGTCCTCCAGACCACGGGTATCCCATTCAGCCAGAATGTCCTCTTGGACGGCGCTGGTACCGGTCTCCCCGACTTGCTGCCAGCTTTGCGGGTTGATGCCCTGCCCAACCTGCACGGAATAAGAGGCCAGATTTTCCACCGCGGCGGTCCCGTGGATTTCAACTTGGCCGCTGACGGGGGCGAACAGACCCGGCTGGGTGATCTGCACCCGTGGGTTGGTTTGTTGGGAAGCAATGGCGTCGTAGCCGCTGGGGGCGACGGCCAGACCATTGGCAGTAGCCCAACTGAGCAGGTTGGCGGGAACGTTAAGGAAGACTTGTTCCTCGATGGAGGCAGGCGGGGTGAATACGGTGGCCAGCAGACCGGTTTCACGATTGACACTTAATTTTTGGTACAGGGTATCGGCTTGCGTAGGCTCGTTGCCCATCAGAAAGACGTCATTGCCGACCATTGGGCAACTGGCCGTGGGCAGCATTCCAGAGGGGACGCACACCTGTACACTGGTGACGTCTGCCGGTTGTGTCCAGGTTGAATCTGGCAGGCCGTTGGTAGCGTACAGCATCAGCGCGCGCCATAACCCGGCTGACATGCCCGGCTGTACCTCATCTTCATGATCCGTGCGCTCGCTGCCGACCCAGGTCAGCACCAGCCGCTCGGGGGTATACCCGACTGTCCAGTTTTGACTGCCGTCGGCAACCGCTCCGCTTTTGACTGCTACGGCGCGGCCGATCTCAAGGACGTTGGGGTGCCCCAGACTGGCCCAGCGGGTGGTTTCGTCGGCCAGAACGTTATTGATCAGGTAGGTCAGGGAACGGCTCAGCACTGCCTGGGCTTCGGCTTGCTGGTGATTGAGGATCACCTGTCCGCTGCTCGACAGCACTTCCAGCATGGTGACGGGATCAACTTGCCCGCTGCTGCTATTGAAGACGCCGGCGCGGTTGCCTTCGTTGGCCAGGGTGCCATAAGCCTGGGCCACTTCGAGCAGATTGACGCTGCCCCCGCCGAAGAGCAGATTGGCGTCTGCGTTTTCGCTGCGCGGAGAAGCCAGCCCGGAGAGGGCTGCGGTGGACCACACGGTCTGGGCATCAATCTGGTTGAAGAGCGAGGCGATGGCCGCGACGTAATCGTTGGCCAGAGCTTGCCGCACGCTGACCGGGCCGTGGAATTGTCCGTCAGGGTTGATCTGATCGGCAGCTTCAACGGGCAGGGTTACCGGGGTATCCCATTCAAGTGAAGCCGGCGAAACACCGCGGGCAAAGGCTGCCAGAGCGGCAAATGGAGTGGTCAGCGAACCGGGTTGCAGGGTGGGGGCAGTTTCTTCCCCGTTGAGGGTGGTGGGCAACTGATAGGCCAGCACCTGTCCGTTTTGCGGGTTGAGGATAACGCCGGCGGCGCTTAATTCCTGAGTGCCCATCCAGGTGTAGCTTTGGGTGGGCAGGTAGGTTTGCGCGGCCGGGCAGGCGGTGTTGTTGTTCAGGGTGCCATATTCGATCTGGGCCAGCTGGTTCTGGGCAGTGCACAGGAGCTGCGCCTGCAGATCGGCATCGAGCGAGGTGATCACTTTCAACCCGCCGCGTTCGACCCGGTCGCTGCCCAGTTCCGCTTCGAGCTGGCGGGTCACCAGGGCGGTGAAGCCGCTTTCGGCCGGGTCATCGCTCTTGGTTTGCGTGAAGAGGGTCAATTTTTCTTGAGACGCGGCGGTATATTCATCTTGAGTGATCGCCCCCTGTTCAGCCAGGCGTTGGAGCAGAGCTTGTTGATTTTCCAGTGCCGCGGTGGGGGCGTCGATGGGGTTGAGGGCTGGCGATTGCACCAGGCTGATGAGCAGGGCGGCTTCAGGCAGATCGAGATCGGCCGCGGATTTGTGCAGATAAAGTTGGGCGGCGCTCTCGGCCGAATAGGTCAGGTGGCCAAAGGCGGCGCTGTTCAGATACCATTCCAGCACCTGGCTGCGTCCATAGCGGCGTACAACCTGCGCGGCCAGCAGACGCATGCGCAGGGTGGTGCGGGTGGAATCGCTTTCGGTGCCCAGCAGCAGGGAACGTACCAGCCGTTCGGCGATGGTCTGCGCCTGGGTTCCCGGGGCGGTCAAGGCTGTGGCTCCGCTGCTGTTCCAGAAGTCGGGTTGCAGGGCATCCACGCTCAGACGGATAAGCTGTAAGCTGAAATGTTTGCTGGCATCGGGGTCGATCGAGAGAAATTTACGTTCGACGCCGTGATTGGCCAGGGTGGCCAGCGGGGTCACTCCGTCGCGATAGTAATAGACCGTGGGCTGCAGCAATTCTCCGTTGTCGCGGTCGAGCAGCAAAGGAAGTTGTTCAATGGAAGGCAGATCGTGGGTGATCGAGGCATAGGCCAGACTGCCCAGAATGGCAGCCACGCTGAAGGTGATGCCGATTACTGCCAGCAGCACACGGGCGCTGCCATTGAGAAGGGCTTGCCGGCTGTGCTGCGGACGTTTCCGCTCGGCTCTTCTTTTCAAGACCAGAAACGCGAGAGCTGATTTCTTCACGATGGCCTACTTGGGGGTTGGTGTGGCGGACGGCCGGGGCGTGGCTGATTTTGCCGGAGTGGGGGTGATGGTAGCGCTTGGGCGCGGCGTGGGCGTCAGTGTCTCTGTCGCGGTGGGGGTTGCGGTATAGAGCTGACCGAGCTGATCGAGGGCATCCTGCTTGAGCCGATAGGGCAGCAGATTTTCTCCGTAATTCAGGGCATCCTCGAAATCGCGAATGGCCGCGGATTGTACGTCCAGCACGACCAGCGCTTTAGCACGCCAGTACAGCAAGATAGCTTTTTGTGCATCCGTCTGGGCAAATTTCTCGGTATAGTCGAAATCGTTGTAGGCGCTGCCGGCCAGGGTCTCGGCCAGTAAAACGCGCCCGATGCCCAGATTAGCATCGAAGTCATTGTACGAAAGGCGCAGTACGGAATTGAAATCAGCACGCGCGGCATCGGTATCGCCGGCGTCCAGATACAGGTCGGCACGCAGCAGGTAGGCATCGATGGCTTTGGAATCTTTTTGCAGGCTGGCGTTGACCAGCTGCATGGCTTTATCGCTGTCGCCGCTTTCATAATAAGCGCGGGCCAGTAGAATTTGGTTGGTCAGATCACTGGGAGCGTTGGCAGCCGCGATCTGCAGAGGCTGGATCGAATCGGCAAAGTCGCCGTTGGCTTGCAGGACCTGCGCCCATACGGTGTAGACCTCGACCAGAGAACGGTCCATCTGATTCGCTTTTTGAATGGCAGTCAGGGCGTCTTCGCTGTCACCCTTGGCCAGATAGGCTTTGGCCCGTCCCAGTTCAATGGCGGCAGTGTCTTCCCCGGTATCGGCAGCTTTCTGCAGCCAATCCAGAGCTACGTCCGCGTTGTTTTGCGCCAGGCTCAGGCTGGCCAGTTCCAGATAAGCCTGATGCAGGTTAGGGTCGAGGCTGACCGCTGTTTGCAGTGCGGTTTGCGCTTCATCTAATTTTTGCGGACTGCCGTAGAGATCAACCTGGGCAATTCCCAGATAAGCCGGGGCAAAGTTGGCGTCGATCTGCTTGGCACTTTGGTAGGCAGACAGGGCATTGGCGTAGTCACCCTGGAAGCGGTATACGTCGCCCATGTGATAGTAGATGTCCGCGTCATTGGGCTCGACATCCAGCACCTGCTGGAAGTAATCGAGGGCTTGCGCCCAATCTCCCTTCTCGTAGGCGCGCATGCCGGCGTTATAGGCTTCCAGCCGGTTGTGCGGGGTAGCAACGTAGATAGGGGTGGCGGTGAAGGTGGCATCCAGTGCAATGGAAGGCAGGGAGCCGGTCGTGGAAGGGTTGGGGGTGACGGTTTCGGTGAAAGTAGGTGAAACAGTGACCGTCCAGCGTTTGATCGGAGCTGAATTCTGATTGGCGCTGCTGCTGCGTACGGCCAGGTAGATGCCGAAACCGAAAACACCGATGATGGCAACACCCAGAAAACTGTACAGGGCCAGTCGTGAGCGCAGTCCACGGCCGCGGTCTGGGTTCTCATCAGCCTGTTCCAGTGAGGTCTTCCAGGCGACGTCGCTGGGGATTTTGACGGCCGGTTCCTCCAGCGGAATGTCTTCCCCGGCCATGCGCAGTCCGTGTTTGGCCTCATGGCTTTCCGGGTCCAGCAGCAATACCTGACGCAGACAATAGACGCGCTCTTTGGGGGTAGGGACAGCCGCGCTCATCCACAACCAGTAATCGATGTTTTTGGGGTTGAGCTTGAGAAGTTGAGAAAAGAGATCGCGAGCTTGGGGGAGATCTTTTGCCTGCAGCGCTGCCAGCGCCTGAGAATAAAGTTCTTGCTCCGAAATCATAGCATGAGTGTAGCATAGCCTCGAAAGCTGGGCAAGATGATTCAGGTTATAATGCGCTATATGAAAACACGAAAATTCCTGGGGCTTTTGCCCGTTCTCTTTTTGATCGGCCTGACTGCTTGCGGCAGCCAGGCAACGCCTTCCCCTGTGCTGGGGAATGGGGTGACGCTCACTCCCTATTCTACCGAGACGGCCACGCCGACGACCACGCCCACCTCACTCAGCGCCCCGACGTCAACCCCGGCCCCGACGCTGACCCCCACCCCCAACATCATTACCCTGACGGGCAACGAGACGTTCTGGACTCTGGCGGCCAAGAATGGGCTGTCTGTGGCAGAGATCGAGGCGGCGAACCCGACCTTGAACAAGTATTCGCTGATGGCTGGGATGAAGGTGGTCATTCCGCCGCCTTCTGCGGGGGGGACTCAGCAGGCACCTACTCCCACGGCTTTGCCGGTGTTGGTGCACGACCCGGCGTGTTCTCCTTCTTTGACGGGCGGCCTGTATTGCTTTGCGATGGTCGAAAATAATCAGACGCTCATGCTGCAGTCCGTTTCGGGCCAGTTTACCATCACCGATTCCCAGAGTGGAGAGGTGCAGGTGCAGCCGGCTTTGCTGCCCCTCGATCATTTGCCAGTGGGCAATGATCTTCCCTTATATGCTTATTTCCCGCCGCCGGTAGCTTCCAGCTATCAGGTGACACTGCAGCTTTTCTCAGCTTTACCCGATGATGGCTCGAATTCCAGCTATTTGCCCCTCACTATTGATACTTCGAACGTCGAGATCAGCAGCGATGGCCTTTCCGCAGCAGTCACCGGTTCGGTCAGCAGTGCTTCAGCCGCCTCGCGCTTTGATCTGGCCGCGGTGGCTTACGACAGCGCTGGCAACGTGGTGGCGGTGCGCCAGCTGGAAAATAAAAACGGCCTTGCGGCCGGCGCCAGTGCGGATTTCAAGTTGTACGTATACAGCATTGCGGGCAAGATTGATCACGTCAGCCTCTTTGGTGAGGCGGCCCAGCCCGATTAATTCCCCCAGATGACGTAACTGCCGTTGCTGCACACCGGGCTGCTGACTCCATCGTGGATGCATACCTGGTAAGTGATGATCTGTCCATTGCTCAGGTCTTTTTGCGCCGGCAGCACCAGAGTTGCCCGACCGTCCACCCCGGTAGCCGGAAAGTCCGCGCTTAGGGGAGATTGGTTGGGCAGGGTGACCTGTAATTCAGCAGTCAGGTTGGCCAGCGGCTGTCCGTTTTCTTGATTGAGCACCAGAATGTCGAATTTTTGTTCCCCGTTGGCCGGGATTTCTTGATAGGCCGTACCGCTCTGCAAACTCACCTGGCTGGCGTCGAGCACCACCGGTTGCGCCGGGCTGCTTTCGCTGCCGCCGGCTTGCTGCAGATACTGGCTGCCCAGCGGGGCCATCTGCACGTTTTGCCCCTGAGGCAGATCCGAATGATAGTCCAGACAATAATTCTCGAAGCACTGCCGGAAGGTGGTGGCATCGTACTGGGTCACTTCCATAATGGGGTTGCCTGAGTAATCTTTGCCCCCGTGGTCGGCGATGAATTTATCGAAATCCAGCGGCACGTGGAATCCATTTTTGCCGTCGGTGGGGTAGAAGACGACTCCTTGTGAACTGTCATACACCTGCGGACCAGGGGTGCTGGTAGGCAGATTCAACAGTCTGGCCAGCGGACGCAGTTTGGCGTTGCCGGGCTGGCTGGGAGGGGCGTAGACCACCGCGTTGCTGTACACTTGCTCTTCCATGCCGTCGGCGGCAATGTAAGGCTGAGTCAGCGGGGTTCCCAGCACGGCGGTGTTGCCCATTTTGCTCAGACCGGCCAGCAGAGGTTGGCTGGCGCTGCTATTGGCGGTCAGGGAGACAGCTGCATCTACGGCGGGGGTAAAATCGCAGTCACTTTGGCAGGCATAGGCTCCGTAAGCCATCAAATGCACGGTGCCGCTCGGGTCGCTGAATTTCTTATAGAAGCCAACGTTTTCGAAGAATTGCTCGATGCGCTTTTGCTGGTAATTCATGCGTGCCTGCGTCAGCGGTTTGCCGGTGTATTTCTCGCCAGAAAGCTGGTTGAAATAGGGCAGAAATTCATCGTAGATGGCAAATCCATCCACGCTCTGGCTGCCGGTTTCGGCGGTGGCTTCAGTTGGATCGTCGCTGATGCCCATCTGATCCCCGAGCGGATATAAGAAGAAGCGGCTGTTGTCGGTGACGAGCGGGTTGTAGCACATGAGCGCGTTGCTGGTGTACTGGCACTGATAGTTGTCTTTGCTGAAATCTTTCGAGATGGCGGGGCCGAGCAGCGCTTCCCCTCCCACGGATTGATAGAATTCGCGCAGGCTGGGGGCAACAGCATAAGTGGTATTGCCGCTGCCCATTGGAGCACCGCTGCAGGCACTTAACAGTGTGCCGGCGATCAGTATCCCTCCGCAGAAGATTTTTATCCGCGCTTTCATCCCGTTAACGGCTCCCGAAAATTGCATCGCAATCTTTTTACCCTTTGTAATTATACGAGATTCATACTGCTTCATCGCGCTTTTGCCGCTTAAATACAAAACTGTTGGTTGGCCGTGCGGCGGATGCAGGTCGAAAAAACCTTCAGTGGTAGAATCTTTTTAAGAATCCACGCTTTGGAGGAAGAAATGACTGACGTCGTGATCGTTGACGCTTTGCGTACCCCCATCGGCGCGTTGGGGGGAGCCTTATCGAAGGTTCGCCCCGATGATCTGGCCGCTCTGGTTTTGAAGGCACTGGTCGAGCGCAATCATCTGCGCGGCAAAGACATCGAAGAGGTCTATCTGGGCTGTGCCAACCAGGCCGGCGAGGATAATCGCAACGTGGCGCGGATGGCCACACTTCTGGCCGGGCTGCCTCCCAGTGTGGCTGGGGTAACCTTCAATCGTCTGTGTGCTTCGGGGCTGAACGCGGTGGCGCAGGCTTACCGGGCCATCCGTTGCGGCGAAGGGGACCTTTACCTGGCCGGCGGCGTGGAGAGCATGTCGCGTGCTCCTTATTCCCTTCCCAAAGCAGAGCAAGGTTTCCCCTTTGGTAATTTGACGGCCTACGATACCGCGCTGGGTTGGCGTTACCCCAACCCGCGTATGAAAGAGCTTTACGGCACCGAAGCGATGGGCGAGACGGCTGAAAATATCGCTGCCCAGACGGGCATTTCTCGGGAACAGCAGGATACTTTTGCCTTCAACAGCCACATGCGTGCTCTGGCCGCCATCGACAGCGGCAAATTTGCTGAAGAGATCCTGCCGGTCCCTGTTCCTCAAAAGAAGGGTGACCCATTGTGGGTCAGCCAGGATGAGCGCCCCCGGCGGGATACTTCGCTTGATTCACTGGCGAAACTCAGGCCGGCTTTCCGCGAAGGCGGATCGGTGACGGCCGGGAATTCCTCCGGGATGAATGACGGAGCGGCCGCTTTGGTGCTGATGAGTGCACCCCGGGCTGCGGCGCTGGGCCTGCATCCGCTGGTGCGCATCGTCGCGACGGCGGCGGCTGGCGTGGAACCGCGCGTGATGGGGTTGGGACCGATCCCGGCTTCTCAAAAGGCGTTGGCCCGGGCCGGGCTGGACGTTACTCAATTGGGGCTGATTGAATTAAATGAAGCCTTTGCGGTTCAAGCCCTGGCGGTGATGGCTGAGATGGGCTTCGCGCCGGAGATCACCAACGTCAATGGCGGGGCCATTGCCCTGGGGCATCCGCTGGGTTGCTCTGGTGCGCGCATTCTTACCACTCTGGTACACGAGATGCGCCGTCGCGCGTCTTCTCAGCCACGGCCATTCTATGGGTTGGCGACCCTGTGTGTGGGCGTTGGACAGGGAGAGGCTATGGTGGTCGAGTGGGTGGGCGACTGAGCCAGCCAGTTTCTGCAAAATTTCCGCCTTATGGTATCATCAATATTGTCCCGCATTTCAAGAAGAACGACGACGCTGCATCGTACACCTGACACTTGCTGGATTTTCATCACGACTTCACAATAGAACAGGTTAAAGCTGGTGCGTACTGTCTGATCGTTGGACATATTTCACTTCAGGAGGTTGGAATGCCCCTAAAGGGTCGCATCAAAGTCAATGAGATGTACTGCAAGGGTTGTGAACTTTGTGTCAATGCCTGCCCGCAGCATGTGCTCGCACTTGCGCCGGACCACATCACGGCCAAAGGCTATCATCCAGCGGTCATGATCACCGCAGATTGTACCGGTTGCGGTATCTGCTCGGTGGTCTGCCCCGAAGCCGCCATCACTGTATTTCGCGAGAAGGCCGGTCCGACGGACCGGGCTGCATAAGGGAGGCGAACATGACCAGAGAAATGATGAAAGGCAACGAAGCTGTGGCAGAAGCCGCCATCCGCGCCGGGGTCACTGCCTATTTTGGTTATCCGATTACCCCACAAACAGAACTTCTGGAATATATGGCCAAACGTATGCCCGAACTGGGGCGCGCGTTTGTTCAGGCTGAAAGTGAACTCGCGGCGATCAATATGGTTTATGGTGCCGCCTGCACTGGTCAGCGCATTATGAGTTCTTCTTCCAGCCCTGGTGTCAGCTTAATGATGGAAGGTGTTTCTTATATTGCCGGTACGGAATTACCCGCGGTATTGATCGATGTCATGCGCGGCGGCCCAGGCCTGGGCAACATTGCCCCGGCACAGGGTGATTACAACCAGATCGTCCACGGCGGTGGTCATGGTGAGTATCACGCTATCGTTCTGGCCCCCGCCAGCATCCAGGAATCAGTCGATTTGACCGTAATGGCTTTCGACCTGGCGGAAAAATATCGCTCGGTGGTGGTTGTGCTCACCGATGGCTCCATTGGTCAGATGATGGAACCCTGTGAATTGCCGCCGTTCAAGGCTTTGAAGACCGAATTCCCCGATTGGGCCACGACCGGCGCGGATGGACGCTCCAAGCGCATCCTCACCTCGATCAACCTCGACCCGGCTGCTCAGGAAGTCACCAATTTCCGCCTCATGCGCCGCTGGCAGGAGATTCAGGCGAATGAAGTGCGTTACAAGACTTATTTCATGGAAGACGCCAAATTTGCTGTGACCGGTTTCGGCTCCTGCGGACGGTTGGCGCTTTCAGCAGTCCGCGCGGCTCGCGCTGAAGGGATTCCGGTGGGGCTGATCCGCCCCATCACGATCAGTCCCTTCCCGACCGATCTGTTCGAAGAACTCAGCCACAAGCTGGAGGCGCTGCTGGTGGTTGAGATGAACAATGGTCAGATGCTCGAGGACGTGCTGTTAGCCACCCATGATCAGATTCCGGTGGATTTCTATGGCCGCATGGGCGGGATGGTTCCCTTCCCCGATGAGGTGCTTGATGAGATTCGCCGGGTTGCCAAAGGCAATCTGGATACGGCCGGGCATCCGCGTGATCGCTGGCTGCAGCGCATGCGTGCGAAGAATTTATAGGAGGCGAAAATGGCAGAATATGATGTCGCAAGTGAAACTCTGGTGTATGAACGGCCGGATACTCTGACCGAGGTCAGCACCCATTACTGCCCGGGCTGTACCCATGGGGTTGCTCATCGCCTGATCGCCGAGGTACTCGAGGAGATGGGTCTCAAAGACAAGACCATTGGCGTTGCCTCAGTCGGCTGCTCGGTCTTTTCGTATAACTATTTTGACTTTGATTTCGTCCAGTCCCCGCACGGACGGGCGCCGGCGATGGCCACGGGCATCAAGCGGGTTTTGCCCGACCGCACCGTCTTCACCTATCAAGGCGATGGGGATATGGCCTCCATTGGCATGGGTGAGATTGTTCATGCGGCGGCCCGCGGCGAGAACATCACGGTCTTCTTTATCAATAACACCAACTACGGCATGACCGGCGGCCAGATGGCCCCGACCACGCTGCCAGGGCAGAAGACGACCTCTTCACCCAATGGCCGTGATGTCGAGTCGCAGGGCTACCCCATCCGCGTTGCGGAGATGCTTTCCAAGCTGGATGGTGCCAGTTACGTGGTGCGCCGTGCCCTCAATGACCCCAAGAACATTCGCCAGGCCAAGAAAGCCATCCGCACCGCTTTCGAAGTCCAGCAGCGTGGATTGGGCTTTTCGATGATCGAGTTGCTTTCCATCTGTCCGACCAACTGGGGTATGACCCCGGTGGCAGCCCTGCAGTGGCTGGAAGAGAAGATGATCACCTACTATCCGTTGGGTGATTACAAGGTCAACCCGGCAGTTGCCGAGATCAAACTCTGAGGCGGAGGCGAAGATGCAAACTGAGATCATTATTGCTGGTTTCGGCGGTCAGGGCGTGCTTTTCGCTGGTCAATTGCTGGCCTATGCCGGTATGGATGAAGGCAAACAGATCACCTGGATTCCGTCTTACGGCCCCGAAATGCGCGGCGGTACAGCCAACTGCACTGTGGTCATATCGGATGAAGAGATTGGCTCGCCCTTCGTGCACAACCCGCAGGCGGTCATTGCCATGAACCGTCCTTCGCTGGATAAATACGAACCGCTGGTGAAACCCGGTGGGGTGCTGGTGGTCAATTCGTCCATGAATGACCGCAAACCGGTGCGTACCGATATTCGCGTGGTTGAGATTGCTGCCAACGAAGAAGCCGAAAAACTGGGCGATCAGCGCATGGCCAACATGATCCTGCTCGGAGCGCTGCTGGCCAATCTGCCGGTGCTGCCCGAAGAGGCCATCAAGAAGGCCCTCAAGGGCCACCTGCCTGAACGACATCAGAAATTGCTGGGCAAGAACTTTGATGCCCTGGCTGAAGGCGCACGTTACCTTCCCTAGAAGAACGTTGGGCTGCCGGATTCATTCCCGGCAGCCCTTTTTCAGGAAGCGTTTGTCCGGTTTTTGGTCTTTGATCTTTTTTGTTCTTATTTTCAGCTTTTTATCTGGTTCTTTTAGCGAAGATTTTTTCGAGAGAATTCGTGTAATTCGTGGACAATTTTTTTGATCTTGTTTTATTTGAGCCTTTTATTCGCTTCTTTTCGCGGAAAGCTTTTTGTTTTTGGTCTTTTTAGTAGAGAGTTTTTTTTCGAGAGAATTCGTGTAATTCGTGGACAGTTTTTTTGATCTTATTTTATTCTGAGCCTTTTATTCGCTTCTTTTAGCGGAAAGCTTTTTGTTTTTGGTCTTTTTAGCAGAAAGTATTTTTCGAGAGAATTCGTGTAATTCGTGGACAGTTTTTTTGATCTTATTTTATTTGAGCCTTTTATTCGGTTCTTTTCGCGGAAAATCTTTTGGTTTTGGTCTTTTTAGCAGAAAGTATTTTTCGAGAGAATTCGTGTAATTCGTGGACAGCTATTTTGATCTTATTTTATTTGAGCCTTTTATTCGGTTCTTTTAGCGGGAAGCTTTTTGCTTTTGGTCTTTTTCGTAGAGAGAGTTTTTCCTTGTTCTCTGGCAGGACGCGTGTTATAATAACGCTTCGCGCCACAGGAGTGACGCGAAAATTTACGTAAGGTGTATAAAATGAGCGATTTACTGAAAGCATTTGATGCCCCCGAAAATCCCAATATCCCGGCTTTGCACACCGGTGATTCAGTTTCCGTCCATGTGAAAATCAAGGAAGGCAACCGCGAGCGTATTCAGGAATTCAAAGGTGTGATCCTGTACATGCACAATCGCGGCAACGACTCCACTTTCACAGTGCGCCGTGTCGCCAGCAATGGCGTCGGCGTTGAGCGTACCTTCCTGGTGCGCAGCCCGCGCATCGACAAGGTTGTGGTGGAACGCAGCAGCCGCGTGCGCCGCTCCCGCCTGTACTTCCTGCGCGAGCGCTCAGGCAAGAGTGCCCGTCTCAAACAGAAATTCAACTGATCTTTCTGTATTTGCTCATCTCAGGGTGCAGTTTATTTGACTGCGCCCTTTATTCTATTAAAATAAACCCAGGGATTTTTCTATGGAGCGACCACTCATTGGCATTACCGCCACACCCGAAGCCTTGCGTTACAATGGCAAACGCGATACCTTAAGCCAGTTTTATTCCCACGCCGTCGAGCAGGCGGGCGGCATTCCTCTGATCCTGTCCACCAATCTCTATTTGCATTCCCTGACTGAACTGCGCCAAAAACTGTCGGGCGTGCTGCTCTCTGGCGGTGGAGACATCGACCCCAAACGTTTTGCAGGTGTGGAATCCCCACGGGTCGACGGCGTTTCTCACGATCGCGACGAACTGGAATTCCATCTGGTGAAGCTCAGTCTCGAAACGGAATGGCCGCTGCTGGCGATTTGCCGCGGCGAACAGGTGATGAACGTGGCTCTGGGCGGTACGCTCTACACGGATATTCCTTCTCAGTTTTCGACTTTGCTGGCGCATTCCACCCCCATCGAAAAGGGACGCGATTTTTTGGCACACGAGGTAACACTGGAACCTGCTACCCACCTGGCTGGCATTGTTGGCACGGAACGGCTCGCGGTCAACAGCTTCCATCATCAGGTCATCCAGACGGTGGCCCCAGCGCTGCGGGTAACCGCTCACGCCACGGATGGGCTGGTCGAAGGGGTGGAATTGCCCGATCATCCCTTCTTTCTGGGAGTACAATGGCATCCAGAGTGTCTGACGGCTCATGCTGAGGAGCGCGCTTTGTTCGCGGCCTTTGTGCAGGCAGCCGGGCGTGATGGCAAATAAACTTCAGGAGTGACCATGACAGAAGCGGTGAAGATTGGCATCTTTGATTCGGGATTGGGCGGGTTATCTGTCCTGCGTGAGATTCGCAAACAAATGCCTGCACAGCCGGTTCTGTATCTGGGGGATCAGTTCCACGTGCCTTACGGCGTCCGGCCGATGGAAGAGATTCTGCAATTTTCGCGTACGATTACCCGTTATTTATTGGCTCAAGGGGCACAGTTGATCGTGGTGGCCTGCAATACGGCTTCTGCGGCGGCGCTGCGCACCTTGCGTCAGGAATTTCCGCAGGTGCCCTTTGTGGGCATGGAACCGGCCGTGAAACCGGCCGCGGAGCAGACCCGTACCGGGGTGGTCGGCGTTTTGGCAACCTACGCCACTTTTCAGGGGGCGCTCTATGCCTCAGTGGTGGAGCGCTTTGCTCAGGGCGTTACCTTGCTGACGTCTCCCTGCCCGGGGTTGGTGCCGCAGATCGAGGCGGGCAACCTTGCTGGCGCTGAGACGCGCCGGATTCTCAAGCAGGAACTCGATCCCATGCTGGCGCAGGGAATTGACACCGTGGTCCTTGGCTGCACGCATTATCCTTTTGTCATTCCGCTGATCAAAGAGATCGTGGGGCCGGAAGTGCGGGTGATCGACCCGGCACCAGCAGTGGCTCGCCAGGTGGCGCATCTGCTGCAGGAGCATGGTTGGCTGGCCTCTGGCCCGGCTACGGATGAAGTACTGCTGCTGACGACGGGGGAGGCCGCGGCGTTGCAGCAGTTGCTGCCGGCCTTGCTCCCTGAAAAGTTACCGGTGGCTCACATTTCCTGGCATGGAGATCAACTCAAGGCATAATTCCGGTCGATGGTAGAATGAAAGAAACACACAGGAGAGGCGGGCATGCAGGAGAAGAAAGTAGCTCTGATTGGTTTTGGCAACGTCGCTCGCGTGCTGGCTCGTTTGCTAGTCGAAAAACAGCCGGTTTTGCAGCAGCAATATGGCTTTTCAACCCGTGTGGTAGCCATTGGTACCGGGCATCATGGCATGGCTTTGAACCCGGCAGGGATCGATGTCGAGCAGGCGATTGCTCTGGTGAACAACGGGCAGTCTCTGGAATCTCTTTCCACTCAGCCGCTGCCTGAGTCGATGCTTGATCTCATCCGCTGCAGCGAGGCAGACGTTCTTTTCGAGAATTCCCCCGTCAATCATGCCACCGGGCAGCCGGCGATCAATCATTTACGCACGGGGCTGCAGTGCGGCATGCACGCGATCACGGCCAATAAAGGCCCGGTGGTTCATGCGTATTGCGAACTGACAGATCTGGCGACGCAGCAGGGGCGGCGTTTCCTCTTCGAATCCGCTGTGATGGATGGCGCTCCCATCTTCTCTCTCTTTCGTGAACCCTTACCCGCGACCGAAGTCCGTGCTTTCAGCGGGGTTCTCAATTCCACCACCAACATGATCTTTGAATTAATGGAGCAGGGGCACAGTTTTGCTGAGGCGGTGGCTCGCACGCAGCAAATGGGTATGGCAGAAACCGATCCCAGCAACGATATCGATGGCTGGGATGCGGCAATCAAGGTAGCCGCTCTTTCCACGGTCATTTTGGGTATCCCCCTTACTCCGGCCCAGGTCGAGCGTACCGGCATTCGCGCCATTACCCCCGCCATGATCCAGGCTGCCCGGGCTGCCGGAGAACGCTGGAAACTGGTCTGCACGGCCCGCCGTGCTGGGGAGCACGTGGTCGCCCGCGTTGCGCCGGAGCGGGTGGACTCTGATTCGCCATTTTACAGTATTCGCGGTACCAGTTCTTACGTTCAGTTCGAGACGGATACTTTGCCGGGGCTGGGCATCGTCGAAAGTGACCCCAGTCCACGGACCACGGCCTATGGCTTGCTGGCCGATCTGGTGAATGCGTTGCACCATGACTGAACTGACCGTGCCTTTCTGGCTGGCAGGGGGTTGGGTCGCGGATCGGGCGCAGCTCCCCGATTGGTTGAAGTCCCGGCACATTCAACCGCGTTGGATTGACGAAGAGATTCTTCTTTCCGCTCAGGCTGGGCCGGCTGTGCCGCTTATAGCGCCGGCATTATTTTTTCAGTGGCCGCGCGCGCTGGCAGCGGAAAGCCAGGTTTTGCAGCAGGCGGCCCGCGAGATCGCGGTGGGGGAGCGGCGCATGGCCTTGCTGTCGGTATTGCATCCAGAGGGCTGCCGGCTGGCGGTGTTGTGTTCACCGGCGGCGGTGGGGATGTACAATCTCATGCCGCTGGCTTATATCACAGATTGGCTCGCACTGCCATCTGCCGCACAGGATTCCCCCGTGCTTTCCCTTCTCGAAACGGTTTGGGCCAGGCGTGAGCGAAAGGTAGCTCAGGTGAAAGGGCTATCCCTTTTGCAGCCGGGCAAACGTCCGGTCAAGGGCGAAACGGCTTTCAAAAGTGCGGCCTGGATCAGCCCGGAGCACTCTGCCGAGGGGGGGATTGGAGCGGCGCAGGCTCTGGTAGAGGCGCTGATCGCAAAAAAACAGGGCAATGCTCTTTTGGCAGAATATGATGAGCGCCAGCAGCTCTTTTCTTGCTGGATCGAGGCGGTATGAAGAATATTGAAACGGTCTATCTGGCTTTGGGAACGAATTTGGGCAACCGTTCCGAGAATTTGGTCAAGGTCTGTGCGGAATTGAAAAATTTTGTACAGATTGAGCGGGTCTCGCACATCTACGAGACTCCCCCGTGGGGGATTACCGATCAACCGAAATTCCTGAATCAGGTGCTTGAGGTGACGACCTTGCTTTCTCCGCAGGACTTATTGAAGGCGGTTAAGGAAATCGAGGTAAAGCTGGGTCGGGTGCCCGCTGAGCGCTATGGTCCGCGCCTGATCGATATCGACCTTCTGGTATACGGCTGTCACGAAGTTTCCAGCCCCAATCTGACCATTCCTCATCCGCGCCTGACCGAACGGGCGTTTGTGATGGTACCGCTGGCCGAAATTGCGCCTGATCTGACCCTGCCGGGCGAAGACCAGCGCACAATTGCCGAACGTCTGCAATCTCTCGATCAGCACGGCATTCGGGTGTACACCGAAAAGCATGGTTGACCCTTTCTTGCCCTACGGGCACAAGACCTACGTCATGGGCATTCTCAACATCACTCCCGATAGCTTTTCGGGGGATGGTCTGCTGTCTCATTCTCAGGTCGTAGAATCCGCGGTCGAACAGGCCTTGCGTTTCATTGAAGCCGGGGCGGATATTCTGGATATTGGGGGCGAATCCACCCGGCCCGGTGCTGCTCAGATTTCCGCGACTGAAGAGCAGGCGCGCGTGCTGCCCGTGATCGAGGCGCTTGCTGCGCTGCATCTGCAGACGCTGTTGTCGGTGGATACTTACAAGGCTGCCGTGGCGGAAGCTGCTTTGCGGGCCGGCGCTCACTGGATCAACGATGTCTGGGGGTTGCGTGCTGATCCTGATATGCCGGCGGTAGCCGCGCGGTTTCGTTGCCCGGTGGTATTGATGCACAACCGCAGCCAGGCGGGGCAGGTGATTCTGCACGAGCATTTGGGCGGGCAGTATTTGGGCCCGCACTACAAGGATTTCATGGCAGAGGTCAAAGCGGATTTGCTGGAGCTGGTACGTCAGGCGGAAGCCGCCGGGGTGCAGCCAGAACAGATCATCCTTGACCCTGGAGTGGGTTTCGGCAAATCGGTCGAACAAAATCTGCAGCTCATCGATCAACTGGATGACATCAAGGCGCTGGGTTTCCCGGTGCTGCTGGGCCCGTCGCGCAAATCATTTATTGGCATGACCCTGAATTTACCCGCTGAGCAGCGCCTGGAGGGGACCGCGGCGGTATGTGCCGTTGGCATTGCTCGCGGCGCGGATATTCTGCGTGTGCACGATGTCGAGACTATCGTGCGCACGGCTTGCATGGCCGATGCTATCGTGCGCCGTTAAGTCAGGCTTCATCTGACTTTGTCACTTTAATGATTCGACTGAATCCATTTAAATACCTTAGATGAACAGGAGTTTTCGATGTCCGATTTCAATGTGGTAGTAATTGGAGCAGGTCCGGGGGGATACGTGGCGGCCATCAAGGCGGCCCAACTGGGGCAGAAAGTAGCCATCGTCGATAAGCAATGGTTGGGAGGGGTTTGCCTGAACGTGGGTTGCATTCCTTCCAAGGCTTTACTCAAGAACGCAGAAGTGGCGCACACTTTGCGGGAACGTGGCAAGGAATTCGGTTTTTCGCTGGAAAATTTACAGCTCGACTACGCGGCCGCGGTCAAACGCAGCCGTCAGGTTTCAGATCGCCTGACCCGCGGTGTCGGCTTTTTGATGAAGAAGAATAACATTACGGTGCTGATGGGCACAGCGAAGCTACTCGACCGTTATACGGTGCAGGTGACCGCAGCGGATGGGCAATCGCAGACCATATCGACAGAGAACATCCTCATTGCTACCGGCAGTCATCCCAGTGTTCCGCCGGCTTTCCCGGTAGATGGCAGCCGTGTGGTGACCTATAAGGAAGCTATTTTGCAGGAGAAATTACCCCAATCGGTCGTGATCATTGGTGCTGGTGCCATTGGCCTGGAGTTTGCCACTGTCTGGAGTGGTTACGGCAGCCAGGTGACCCTGGTTGAAATGCTGCCGCGCGTTGCTCCCCTCGAAGATGAAGAAAGCAGTGCTGAACTGGCCAAGGCTTTCAGTAAACGCGGTATTCGGGTACTTCCCTCGACCCGGGTCGAGACGGTGACCCCGACCGCCAGCGGCGTGGAGGTTAAGGTCTCCAATGCAGATGGCGAACAGGTACTCGTGGCAGATCAGGCGCTCGTGGCGATTGGCTTCAGACCCAATACCGCTGATCTGGGGCTGCAAGAGGTGGGTGTAGCGCTCACCGAACGCGGTTTTATCCAGATCGATGAACGCATGGCAACCAGCGTTCCGGGTATCTGGGCTGTGGGCGACGTCACTGGCAAGTTGCTGCTGGCGCACGTGGCTTCCGCGCAGGGGATCGTGTGCGCCGAGGCGATGGCGGGCCAGGAGACTCATCCCATTGATTACACCATGATTCCGCGTGCTACTTATTCCCAGCCTCAGGTGGCTTCCTTCGGCTTGACTGAAGCGCAAGCCAAAGAAAAGGGGCTGGAATACAAGGTGGGCAAATTCCCGTTCATGGCCAACGGCAAAGCTCTGGGGCTGGGAGATTACGGCGGTTATGCCAAGGTGCTTACCGATGCCGCCACTGGCCAGTTCCTGGGCGCACATCTCGTCGGCCCTGAGGCCTCTGAATTGCTGCCTGAATTGACTCTGGCCTGGCAGAATGGATTGGATGCCGAAGCGATCCGCCATAATATTCATGCTCACCCGACCCTTTCCGAAGCCGTTCTCGAGGCCGCCGAAGCCGCACTGGGAGAATCCATTCACCTCTAGAAATTCCCGCTTGAAAAATTTTCGTTTTCTGTAATAATAAGAGTGAATTTATCTTATTTGTAGAGAGGTTGGAGATGAAGACGAAAGTTTTTCTATTGGTCACTGTGGTGGCGCTGTTGTTATCCGCCACAGCTTGTGGCGCTGTTTCGGGATTGAAAACAGCCAGCGATACCGGTAACTCGTTCATGCAGGCCTTGAAGGATCAAGATAACGAGGCTTCCTGGAACATGCTTTCACCGGCTGTTCAAGACGAGATTGGAGATACTGCCGCCTGGGCAGATTTCACGGCTCCGCGCGGTTTCGAGAGCTGGAAGTTCAGTTCAGTCAACGTGGAAAATGGTTCGGCACAGCTCGATGGTGAAGCGCACATTAATGGTGATGGGTACGACGTTACCCTGGTGATGGATCAGAGCGGTGAAGACTGGCTGATTACTGGCATCAATTTCACCTATCAGCAGTAATCTGGGAATTATTCCCAGACAAGCGTTTTTTGGTTATAATAGAGGCTCGCAACTCTGGTTGCGGGCGTCGCCAAGTGGTAAGGCATCAGCCTTCCAAGCTGATATTCGCGGGTCCGAATCCCGTCGCCCGCTCAAGCAAGCAAATCCCCCGGAACCCCGGGGGATTATTTTTGTTTCAGCCATTCCTTATTGCAGCTTAATGGTTGGCCAGAAATTCGTCGTACATATCCTGGCGGATGAAGGCTTTGCCAAAGTCGTTCTCTTCCATCAGTCGGTAGCCGCTGATATCGTTATTGGCTGCGTCCGTGTAGAAGCGATATTTCATCTGCATGTCGCTGGCATCCAGCGCGTTGGCCACGTTTTGTTCATTGGAGAAGAAGTGGATGTTCTCCTGCTCCAAAAAGATCACGGCCGGTTTCAGCTCTTCGACCCGACTGTAATCGAACAGGTTCCAGTCCATGACCACGTTCCAGTTGTTTTGCGGGGCCACGTAGGCGCGCCAGTCGCGGTAGAAGGTGAAGTTGTGGTCGGTGGGCAGCCGGGAGAGAAAATCCGCATTTACCTGGTCGAAGAACTGGATACTGGCGGATTGGCTTTCTTTCTGGCTGGTTTGGCGCAGACTGCTGCTCATCTGCACTCCATCGATGCCCAGCAGCACGGCCAGGGTGAGCACACCAACGGCTGGCAGTAAAAAGCTGCGGTTCAAGTAGGTGTGCCTCATGGCTTTCTGACCGGGCAGTTGGGGGAACTCCTCCCACTCGTATGCGATCAGCGTAAAGAAGGGTAGCAGCACCGGTAAGAAGTAATGGGGGCGCAGGGTGGCGGCGATGAAAATAAAATAACCTACGTAAGTTGCCGCCCAGATCGTGGTCCACAGGGTGATCAGACGATTCTTGCGCTGCCACAGGCCCACGATGGCGAATCCGCCGGCAATTATCAGCAATACCCAGCCGCCGTAATCGGCCCGAATGTATTCCTCGAATGTGCTCCAGTTGGCGGCTATTCCGCCGCTCTTGACCCAGAACCCCCGGGTGTTTTCAGACAGGTTACCTTTGAAAACGGCGATCAGTTCAGCACGCTCCTGGGGCATGATCAACTGCGGGGTACTGATGAGGATGGTCGCCAGCAGGATCAGCAGGAATATCCCTGCTTTTGCCAGCGCTTTTCCAAAGTTGATCCGCTTGCTGAAAATTCCGTAGAGCAGGTAGGCCAGGTAGGTGGTAACAAACAGTACCCCCAGCACTTTGGTACTGATGGCCATGCCACAGGCAATGGCTGAAAAATAGAAGTTTTTGCCAAAACGCAGATCGTCGCGCTGCAAAAAGAACAGGGTCAGCACACAAAAGAGCGTCAGCAGGCTGTCAGGATGCCACCACAGATTATTGCCGGTGACCATGGGCAGCGTGACCAGAAAGCCAAACAACAGCGGGCTCTTCCAGTAGGAACGGAATTTCGTGGCCATCCATACCAGCAGCAGGAGTGCGATCAGCATGGGCAGTGCGTTGATCGTTTCGCGCAGCACGACCATGATCGTCGCTGTGGCGGTGCTCCAGTCAGCCCCCAGGATCCATTTCACAGGCAGCAGTGCCAGCCCAGAAAAGAAGTAAAAGGGATAGCCGTAGTAATAATGGCCGTATACCAGAAAAGAATGGATCGACTGCCAGAGTGTGCCCCCCGTGAGCATGTGCAGAACGTAAGGATATTGAGCGTATTCGTCAGGTTGGAAAACGCTGATCATTTCAGCATTTTGCGCGCCTTGAAGGTCTGGAGCGATGAAAAGAGCGAGCACGATCAATGAAAAGGAGCACAGGATGAGTAAAATGATTTTTTGTTTTTTTGCCATTGGCACCACCCTAGCTATTTTATCCTTAATTTTCCCTGCTCGTTATCAAATTTGTTTGGTTTTTTGTGGATTTATTGTGTATATTTAAAAGAGTTTTTGTAATCTGTAAGGGAGAGACATGCCAAAAATCGAACCGGGAATCATCTTAAAAGAACGCTACAAGATCATCAGTCAACTTGGAACGGGTGGAATGGGGGAAGTGCTTCTGGCGGAAGATCTCAGCCTGGCAACTCAGGTGGCGGTGAAGATCAACCATAATTTGAATGAGACGACCTCGGCTCAATTCATCCGCGAGGCACGTCTGTTAGCGGCGTTGAAGCATCCGAACTTACCGCGCGTGATCGATTACTTTACCGATAATGAATGTCAATATCTGGTGATGGATTACGTTCCCGGGGATGATTTGAAGCAGGTGGTCGAGCGCCGTCAAAAGCTTGATCCCAATCAGATCATCAAGTGGGGCGTACAGTTGGGCAACGCCCTGACTTATTTGCACAATCACAAACCGCCCATTTTTCACCGCGACATTAAGCCGGCCAATATCAAGCTGACCCCTGCCGGCGAGGTGGTGCTGGTGGATTTTGGTATTGCCAAAACAGGCGAGCCCTCGCAGGAAACGCAGACCGGCGCCTGGGCGTTTTCGCCGGGTTTTGCCCCACCCGAACAGGTGAGCGGCATGCGTACAGGTCCCTATTCGGATCAATACAGCCTGGCGGCAACCTTGTATTACCTCTTTACCGGCAAACCACCCGCGGATAGTGCACAGCGCTTGATGGGAGCGGTTCAATATGAACCGTTGGCTCGGGTCAATCTGGCTGTCCCCGATCATGTCTCGGAAGCAATCGGGAAGGCCCTGTCGATGAAGTCTGAAGATCGCTATCCTACTGTGGCTGATTTTCTTACGGCTTTGACCAATCCGCAGGCGACGCAGATGCGCTCCAAAGCCGATAGAACGGTGATGACCACGCGCGGCAATACATCTCCGCGTGGGCCGGAAGGCACTCCTCCCTCCGGGGATACTCTGCCTCCCATTTTAGTCAGCGCTCCGCCCCCGAGTAAGAAATCTCCGCTGCGTGTGCTTCTTCCTGTGCTGCTGGTGCTGATCGTTCTGGCCGTAGGCGGCTACTTTGGTTTGAATGCTTTGGGCCTTTTGAATGCGCCTCTGGCCGCGACAGCGGCCCCTACTGCGACCCAGACGTTGCTTCCGCCGACTCTGGCCATCACGGATACGCCGGCAGCGGCATTGGTGCCTACCTTTACCTCGATCCCAGAAGCGACCGCAACCCCAAAGCCAACCACTGCGGCGGCCATTGTGGATTCGATTGGCGGAGGCGGCAAGGTGGTTTTCGTCAGCAATCGCCAGGGCGATGGTTATTTCCAGCTCTGGCTGATGAATGTAGGCAAAGATGCTGACGGCAATCTGATTGCCACGGATTTTCAGCAATTGACGTTCTCAGAAGGCGATAAGTCTCAGCCCAGTTGGTCCCCGGATGGAACGAAGATCCTTTTTACCGCGCCCAGTAAAGAATTTGCCAAGAACGGGACTCCTTTTGCGGAAGACATCTGGGTACTGGATATTACCCAGAAAGATGCCGCAGCAGTGGATTTAACTCGCCGCGCCGGTAATGACGAAGAAGGCGTCTGGTCCCCGGATGGCAAGAAGATTGCTTTCACCAGTTATTACCGCGATGACGGTATGCCTCAGCTCTTCTTGATGAACCCGGATGGCTCCGAACAAAATCGCCTCAGCGAGCGTTTCGCGGAACACTCTACTACCTGGACCCCCGACAGCAGTTACCTGATGTACGTCATGGATTATGCTGATTACAGCATCCTGTCGATGCGCGATGTCTGGAGTCTTTACCAGAACACCAAAAAGTTTGATATGTCTTCGGATGCCGGGCGGTTGGGCCTGACCTCTGATCCACAGATTTCGCCGGATGGGCTGACTATTGCCTATACCCGTACCATTGGCACCAAGACCAATATCTACACCGCGGTTTTCGCGGATCGCGGCCGTACGGTGACCCAGTTGACCGATTCAGGCAAAGATTCTGCCAGTTGCTGGTCCCCGGATAGTAAATGGATCCTCTTTACGTCCACCCGCGACGATAACGCCGAGATTTACATCATGGCCGCGGATGGCAGCAGCCTGACCAACCTGACCAACTTCCCGGCGGAAGAAAAAGAGCCGGCCTGGCAGCCGGCACAGCCCTGAATGCATCATCGTCAATCAAAAAGTGGCTCCAACGGAGCCACTTTTTTTGTCAATTAAGCGGGAGTTACTCTTCGTCTTTGTTGCGCAGGTGCGGGAAGAGGATGACCTCGCGGATGGTGCGCTCATTGGTAAGCAGCATGGTCAGCCGGTCGATGCCCATGCCAAAGCCGCCCTGCGGAGGCATGCCGTAAGACATTGCCTGCAGGTAATCTTCGTCCATGGGGTGGCGTTCCTCGTCCTCGGCCTTGTACTCGCGGCCCATCTCTAAGAAGCGGGTTTCCTGCTCGATCGGGTCATTCAGCTCCGAGAAAGCATTGCACAGTTCCATACCGCCGACGAAGCCTTCGAAGCGCTCCACCGTGCTCGGATCGCCGGGCTTGTTCTTGGCCAGCGGGGAGATGTCACGCGGATAGTCGTACAGGAACGTTGGCTGAATGAAGGTCGGTTCCAGATATTCACCCAGCAGGTGATCGATCAGCTTGCCGCGGGCAGCGGTGGGATTGAACTTCATGCCCTTCTCGAGCATGACCTTGGCCAGTTCTTCGGCCGTGGGATACGCGTTGATGTCGATCCCGGTGGCCTGGATCAGCCCTTCGCGCAGGTTGACGCGCTGCCAGGGCGGATTGAAGTCGATCTCGTGGTCAGCAAAGGTCACCTTGCGGGTGCCCAGTGCCTGATCACACACGAAAGCGATCATATTTTCGGTCAGTTCCATTACTTTCAGATAATCGGCGTAAGCCCAGTAAAACTCGAGTTGGGTGAACTCAGGGTTGTGCTTGTACGAGACGCCCTCATTGCGGAAGTCGCGGCCGATCTCATAGACGCGATCGAATCCGCCGACGACCAGGCGTTTCAGGTACAGCTCGAAGCTAATGCGCAGGTACAGGTCCTGGTGCAGTTGATTGTGATGGGTGACGAAGGGTTTGGCCGCGGCACCGCCGTAGATCGGCTGCAGAATAGGGGTTTCAACCTCGAGAAAGCCGCGTTCATCCAGATAGCGGCGCAGAGAGTTGACGATCTTGGCTCGGGTGCGGAAGATCTTGCGCACTTCTTCATTGACGGCCAGATCAGCATAGCGCTGTCTGAAACGGGTCTCCGGGTCGGCCAGGGTAGCATGGCGCACGACCTGCCCATCCACGACCTCATCCTTGGCGGCGGGTAACGGCGTGATGGCCTTAGCCAGCATTTTGAACTGGCTGACGAGGATGGAGATTTCGCCGGAGCGGGTGCGGGTGACTTCGCCGCTTGCCTGGATGAAATCGCCCAGATCGAATTCCGTCTTGAGCAGTTCCATGGCTTCTTCCCCAAGCTCGTTGACGCGCATGAACAGCTGAATACGTCCGCTGCCGTCTTCGATGTGAGCGAAGGCCAGCTTGCCCATCAAGCGGATGGCGCGCAGGCGGCCGGCAACGGTGGCGCGGATGATCTTGACGTCCGGGCCGTTCTCGACGGCTTCGAACTGCTGGATGGCCTCAGCGATGGTGCAGGTCACTTCGGTGCGAGTGGGGTAGGGTTCTCGCCCTGCATTGCGCATGGCGAGAATTTTCTCATAACGAACTTTTTCCAGATCAGAGAGCTGCATAATACCTTTTCCTTTTCAAATAAAAAGCCTGCCCCAGTAAGTTTTGGGGGCAGGCTCTCAGATGCAGAGATTGGATCACCCCGTTTGACCAGGATGTGACCCCCGTCGTGAGGGTTAACCTACCTTAACCAGCTTGACCGTGAACGCACCGGCGGGTGCATCCACCTGAATGACGTCGCCTTCTTTGTGATTCAACAGAGATCGCCCCAATGGGGATTCATTGGAGATCTTTCCTTCCGTCGGGTCCGCTTCGGCAACCCCAACGATCGTATATTCTTCTTTCTCTTTGCTGCCTTCTTCCTGGATCACGATGCTTGAACCTACCTGCACGACCTTACCGGCACTGGGTTGTTCATCGATGATGTGGGCAGTAGCCAGCAGCATTTCGAGTTCTTTAATGCGTCCTTCGACGAAGGCCTGTTCGTTCTTGGCAGCCTCGTATTCCGCGTTTTCGATCAGTTCTCCCCCCTCCATCGCTTCGTGGAGGCGGTTGGCGATCTCTTCACGTTTTTGGGTGCGCAAGTAATCGAGCTCGTCCTGCAGCTTTTGATACCCTTCTCGGGTCAGGAATGAATTTGTCATTTTTTCCCTCCGGCATAACATCAGATCGGCAATTCCCCGATCATTACCGTTTCGCCCTGATAAGAAACGAAAATCCATCCAGACGGAAGGATTTTCTTAAAAAAAGAGAAAACAGGATTGTTCTCTCACACGATGGAAATATCATATCATAAACCGATTTTGAATGCAAGCACCACCCATTGGGCATCAGAGGGCTTACTCCAGCCCTGATTGCAGGGCCAGGGCCAGTTCTTCATTGATTCCGGCGACCTGGGTCAGCTCTTCCAGGGTGGCGTTGCGGATGCCCTCGATGCTGCCGAAGTGGGTCAGCAGGGCTTTGCGCCGCTGGGGGCCAATGCCTGGGATGGCATCCAGACGGGAGGCGACGCCCAGCTTACCGCGGGCCTTGCGGTGGGCGGTGATGGCAAAACGGTGCGCTTCATCGCGAACGCGCTGCACCAGGTAGAGGGCCTGCGAGTGGCGTGGCAGCAGCAGGGAGGTATCGACGTTGGGCCGGAAAAGCTCTTCTTGCTGTTTGGCCAATCCCACCAGGGTGATCTTGTCGCTCAAGCCGAATTCATCCAGCACGATCATGGCACGCCCGAGCTGCCCTTTGCCGCCGTCGACGATCAACAGGTCGGGCAGCACCGAGAACGAGGGGTCGATCTTGGCGCCAACGGCGTGTTGCTCCTGCGTGGCCTGCCAGCGCTTGAAGCGCCGCGTCAGCACTTCTTCCATGCTGGCGAAATCGTTCGGCCCTACCACGGTTTTGATGTTGAAATGGCGGTACATGTTCTTGGCCGGGGTGCCCTGTTCGAAGACCACCATGCTGCCGACCGATGCGGTCCCCTGCGTGTTCGAGATGTCATAGCATTCGATGCGGTTGAGCGGTTTCTCGATCCCCAGCGCCTGCTGCAGTTCGGTCAGGGCCTGGGTCTGTTTGTTCTTATCCGCTTCCCATTGCACGCGCAGGGCCTGCAGCGTTTCTACGGCATTTTCGGTGGCCATTTTGACCAGGTCCTGTGAAGTACCCGATTTGGGTACGCTGATTTCCACTTTCTTCCCGCCGCGTTTGCTCTTCATCCATTGCTTGATGATCTGAGCTTCCTCGATCTCGTTGGGCAGCAGCACCTGCTCCGGGATGGAGGCGGCCTCACTGTAGAACTGCTTCATGAACTCACTGATGACCTCGGTGTCGGGGGTTTCTTCGGTGCCTTCCAGCACGAAATACTCGCGCCCGATCAGTTTGCCGTTGCGGATGAAGAAGATCTGCACGCAGGCTTCACCGTCGCTGCGCGCCATGGCCAGCACGTCTGAGTCGCGCTGATCGGAGGTAATGACCTTTTGCTTCTCGACTACCCGGTCGATGGCGTTGATTTGATCGCGCAGGGCAGCCGCTTTTTCGAATTGCATGCCTTCCGCGGCCTGCGTCATTTCCTGGCGCAGCCGTTCGACGATCGGCTCGGTGTGCCCATCCAGAAAAGCGCATAGATCATCGATGAGACGGCGGTAGCCGGCCTGATCGATGGCCCCAATGCACGGACCGCTGCACAGTTTGATGTCGTAATACAGACACGGGCGCGCATCGTGGCCGGTGATCTCGCGGTCGCAGGTCAGGTACGGGAAGAGGTGGCGCAGCACGTCCAGGGTCTGATGCACCGCCCATACGCTGGTGTATGGGCCGAAGTAGTGCGAACCGTCGTTGATCATTTGGCGGGTCACCGTGACCTTGGGGAAGGCGGCTGCCAGGCTCACTTTGATATACGGATAGCGCTTGTCATCCTTGAGACGGATGTTGAAGCGCGGCCGGTATTTCTTGATCAGGTTCATCTCGAGGATGAGCGCTTCCAGCTCCGACCCGACCACGATCCATTCCAGATCGGCGATCTGGCTCACCAGCTTGCGCGTTTTAGGCGTGTGGTCTTTGCTCTCTTGAAAATACGAGCGTACCCGGTTCTTGAGGATGATCGCTTTGCCGACGTAGATGATCTGCCCGGCAGCGTTTTTCATGATGTACACGCCGGGCTTTTCGGGCAGGGTTTTCAGAATTCCCTGAATGTGTTCAGAAATTTCGATCATGAGTTTATTTTAACGCTTCTGATGGCTCCCAATAGATTTCGGCATAGCCCAGTTGCTGATTGGAAAAGTTATTTTCTTTCTGGAATATACTTTGAGTTGATGAAGAGCAGATCAGATTCAATTTCTCGCAAAGTAGCTTCTTCCATATTGACGGTGTAAATTCCGGCAATGGTGAAGCCAGCAGCCTCAAATGTCGATAGGCTATCTGAGATGTGGGGCATGTTCTTGTAAATCGGGATGATCGAGGCTTCACTTTGCAGCAAAACAATTTTATCGACCAGTTGTCCTAACCCGGCAAATACCTCAAGATCAAATCCTTGGGTATCCATTTTCAAAAAAATCCGGGCTGATTCTAGATCCGTGATGACTTCGGGCAGTACATCTTCCAATCTCCTGATCTGTATAGTTTCTTCTTTCGTTCTATCTTCTTTGCCAAAGAAATGCACAAAGTTTTCATTCGGATCTAAAAAAGAGATGAGATATGATTGGTCCATTAACTTGATGGTTCTTTGCTCGTTTTTACTTCCAAGGGCAATTGGATAAGCATCCCAGACTGGATCTTTTTGGGCTTTCTCTGAAAGTTTCTTAAATGTGCTCGAAATGGGTTCAAATGAGATGATTTTTCCTTTATACCCGATGCGGCGCAAGAACATTCCAGTTTCACCATCATTCGCGCCAACATCAAGAACAACATTGATTCCATAATGGCTGATCAAATTCTTGACTCTAAGGAAATGCAAGTACTCATTGACTTCTTTATTTGTACTGAAATAGTCTGGCAATTTTTTTGTGAGCAATATTCGGTCGTAGCCCAAGTTCAAAATATGATAACCCGTTGTCTTTTTAACAAAACTTTTTACCCAATCCTTGAAACTCATTACCCCTCTCCTTAATGGTGGAGTATTATCCCGAAGCTTGCAAAAAATTATATCATCGATAAATTTTCATTCGAGGTCGAATGATTCTAGTGTTGGAAAGATTTTCTCTTATTCAGAGAGGAATGAATTGCGAAGCCGGTACGTTTAGGGGGTCTCTTTGTTTAGATCTCGTGAAAAGTATTTTGTTTGATTTCTTTCTGTGTACAAATCTGAAAATGAATAAATTTGTCAGCTATTGGTTCTTGATGCCACTCGATTTCTGTCAGGATAGATGTTAGGATAGATAGACAAGGACTTCCTGAGCAGGTATACTTTTGATGCCAATTTTCTAAAAGAATCTCAAAAAAATGGCACATATATTGATTGTTTGCAAACTGAAAATCTCTCGAAAACCAAGGGGGAAGAATGGTCTATCACTATTTGTTGAGTATTGTTATCCCAACTTATCGAAACCTGACTGGGGTAAAAAGGTTACTTGATTCGATATTTTCTCAAACCTGTGACTTTAGCGGGATCGAAGTTCTATTGATCAATAATTCCATTGATGATCAACAAGAAATTGATCAAATCTGTGGCTTTTATCAGCAGCAAGGCCGGCGGGTACTCTCATATTTGGAGCCTGTCCTTGGGGTGAGTTTTGCTCGAAATCGGGGAATTAAAATGGCCCAGGGAGAGTGGCTCGTTTTTATTGATGATGATGAGGAATTGGGAGAGAATTACCTGCAATATCTGATGAAGATCATCAAGACGGGTGATAAAAATATGCTCTTGGGTGGCCCTTACCTGCCGGTTTTTGATGGTGCTGGTCTTCCATGGCTTAAAGAAAAATACTTTTCATTTGATTATGGCAAAAAGGTGATTTCCATCAAGCCTCCTCAGGTATTATTGGGGGGAAATTTGGTGGTCAGCTGTCAATTTTTAAAAAAAGTTGGCGCCTTTTCTTCTTCTTATGGATATTTGGGGACAGATCGTTCATTACCAGGTGAAGATACCGAATTCATCTTTCGTTCATTTGAAATTGAGGGAAATCTTACCTATCATCCTGATTTGTATATCCTTCATCACATTTCCCCAGATCGTTATCAATTGAAGGCACTTTACTCCCGCTGCAGATGGGATGCAAATACTAAGGGGTTACTCTATCTCTTAACTTATCATATTGACCCTTCCAATTGGGACTCAAGGGTTCGCTTCTATCACCTTAGAGATGCCATTAGAACATTACTTAAATTAAGCAGACTTTATATGAAACTTCCATTTCGAGATCATCGGGAATTTCCTTACCCTGAAAACTATATCGTTGAAGTAATTTTCCCTATTTATGCTCATTTTTGGTTCGAAATTGCTTTGAGTAGATTATCACAATAATATATTATTATCTCTGCAGACTGGCTTCTTTCCTCTCACAGACTGCGAAAAAGCTTAGATCATGGCTTGAAAACATCAAAAAGTACCATGAGTGCTTTTGGTCAATTTCTGTTGCATATTGTTTTAGTGTGATGCTTGGGGGATTGTAGAAATGAATTGGCTTGGATGAAAAAAGAATTGGCTCATAAAATCCCAGCTGATTAATGGTTTGATTGCAAAGATTACTCACCCATTTGTAGGGGACAAAGAAAATTTAACCTATCGCTTTGGTCAGAAACTCTTCTGTATTGAATCTTGAAGTGATCCTTCCCACTCCCACAAAAGTTTCTTTCATTTTTAGCTGAGAAAAATGAATGGATCAGCAGGTACCGCCCGGCGTGGCTTGCCTCTGGCTGTATAATTAAAACAGAACGTACTTTCCATCTACTTTATTACATCGAAAGGGATTTGTTTGTCTGTTCCACAGGAAGACAAAGTGTATTTTCCTGCCGGTTCAACGAGCAAGCTTGATTTGTTCATGGTAAATGATTCGTTTCGATTCGACCCCGCAGTTATCGAAACCATGAGGGCTGGGTAGTTTAGGCAGGTTGGGCCTTCAGTCCCAACGGCGAAATTGCGCATAAAAAGGGTGGCACAGAAAACTCCGTGCCGCCCCGGTGGATGGGTTTTACGCAAAACTTAGATCACGTGTACGCCGCTGCCCGCGGCGACTTTGCCGATGACCCAGACGGGCTGTTTCATTTCTTCAGCACGCGCCAGCAGTGCTGCCAGATGCTTCTGCGGTACGGCCATGAGCAGACCGCCGCTGGTTTGCGGATCGAACAGCATCATCTTCTGCCAGTCGGCCAGCTCGCGTTCCCAGGTGACCCGGCTGCCGTAAAAGTCACGGTTATCGTCTGCCCCGCCCGGGAAGATGCTCTGCCGGGCATAGGGCAGGGCTTCGGGTAAGAAGGGAACTTTGTCGAAATCGAGGCGGTACTGCACCTGGCCGGCCAGGGCCATTTCCGAACTATGCCCCAGCAGCGAGTAACCGGTCACGTCGGTGACGGCGAGCAGCCCAAATTCGCGGGCCAACTGGCTGGCATCGCGGTTCAGGCGCGACATCCAGCGCGTGACCACGGCCACATCTTCCGCCGCGGCTTTGCCGCGTTTCAGCGCGGTGGTCACGGTGCCGAAACCGATGGGTTTGCTCAACACCAGTGCGTCGCCGGGTTGGCCGCCGCCCTTGGTGAACATGTGCTCCAGATCAACGAAGCCAACCACGGCCAGCCCATATTTTGGCTCCGCGTCGCGCACCGTGTGTCCGCCGGCGATCACTACTCCCGCGTCGCGGGCGGCTTCTCCGCCGCCCAGCATGATCTGCTGCAGGATGGCCGGGTCGAGATCGGGGGGCAGGGCGGCAATGTTGAGCGCCATGAAAGGCGTCCCGCCCATGGCGTAGATATCCGAGATGGCGTTGGTGGCGGCAATTCTTCCGTAGTCATAGGGGTTATCCACGATCGGGGTGAAAAAGTCCGTGGTCAGCACCAGGCCGCGCTGCTCGTCAATGCGCCACACGGCGGCGTCATCCGGCGATTCCAGCCCCACCAGCAGATCGGGGTAATTGGCTGCCTGGAAGATTCCCTGCGTGGGGGCCAGAATCTCGGTCAGCATTTTGGCGCTGATCTTCGAGGCACAGCCCGAGCAGCTCGACAGGGTGGTCAGGTGAACCTCAGCCGGGGCTGAGGCAGAAGAAACATGAGGGGAAGGAAGCGAGATCTTTTTCATGGTCTCATTATAGCGAAAAATGAACAGGCCTGAAAATCGGCTGGGGCAAATTTCCCTCCATTTGTGAACGTCTGACTATAATTGCCCTATGTCATCCATACAGGGTTTTTTGCAGGGGATTTTTGCCGCCGGGCCGGAGCTTGGGGTAGTGTTCAAGCTTGAGAAGACCGTTTTTGCTCAGCCCGGGCAGTATTTCCAGCTCCTGCCCGATCTGAAGACAGCTTTTTTGCCGGCGACGCTCTGGCCCATCGAGACCAGTGGTTCTCAACTCAAGGTAATTGCTGAGAGCGTTCCTGGCTGGAATATCGGGGCGGAGGTGCATCTGCGCGGCCCCTTTGGGCTGGGTTTCCGTTTACCCTCCTCAGTGATGCGGGTGGCGCTGGTGCCTTTTGGGTGCGGCCGTGCGCTGGGATTGATGCCGCTGGCGCGCGAACTGCTGGCCCAGCATAAAGAAGTGACTTTGGTCAGCGAAACCCCTCCCGCTAACCTGCCGCCCTCGATTGAGGTTCTGCCTCCCGAGCAGATCGACGAGGCCAAGGCCTGGGCGGATGCACTGGCGCTGGCTTGTGCGGTGGATGAGATAGCTGAATTGAAGCTGTGGCTGGGGGAACGCAAGGTCAGGCAAACGGCTCAGGTGTTGATCCAGAGCGAAATGCCCTGTACCGGGTTGGCCAATTGCGGCATTTGTGCGGTGAAGACGAAAACTGGCTGGAAGCTGGCCTGTAAGGAAGGGCCGGTCTTCGAGCTGGAGGAGTTGGGCGAAGAATGAACCGGTCATTGGAAGAGTTGGGAATTCAATCCCCCTGGTTCAACGTGCCTGGCTTTCTGGGCTGGGTACCGCCGGCGCGCTTGGAACTGAATTTCACGCCGGGGGCTTTTCTGCCCATGCCGGTCAGTCTGCATCCGCGCCCGCCGGCCCATCGGCGCGTGGCCCTCAATTTACCCGGAGGAGCTTTTCTGCGCAGCGGGTTGCCCAACCCGGGTTTCAGCATGGCGGTGCGTCAGTATGGAGCGCGCTGGGAGCGTCTCTCCCAGCCGCTGTGGCTCAGCCTGGCCGCTCAGGATGCCGAGGAAATGGCCGAGCTGTCGGAGCGGGTGGATGATCTGGGCAGTGCGGTGACCTTCTCGGTGCATCTGCCGCTTGAACTGGCCGAGGCAGAACTGGTCGAATTCTTGCGCGCCGCGCAGGGGGAACATCCCTTCTGGGTGGAAGTACCGCTGGATCGGGTCAACCGCGAGACGGTGGCGCTGCTGCGCCGCAGTACGGCGTTGGGGCTGGTGATCGGTGCTCCGCGCGGCTTGATCTACTGGCAGGATACCTGGGTCAGCGGACGTCTGTATGGGCCGGCCTTCTTCCCGCAAGTGGCGGCACTGGTGAGCCAACTGGTTGAAGAGGATCTGATCGTGATCGCGGGCTGCGGGGTATTCAGCCAGGAAAGTGGGGAGCAATTGCTTGCTCTGGGGGCAGCCGGGGTTCAGTTGGATTGTGCTTTGTGGGGAGAGCTCACAGTTCCATGACGATGGTCACGGGGCCGTCATTTTCGAGGTCTACTTTCATGTACGCGGCAAAGATTCCCGTTTGGGTGTGGATTCCCAGTTGCTGCATGTCGCTGACGAATTGATCGACCAGCGGACTGGCCACTTCTGGTCGGGCGGCGTCGGTGAATGAAGGCCGGTGCCCTTTGCGGGTATCTGCATACAGGGTGAATTGCGAGACGATCAGTGCTTCCCCCTGAATATCCAGCAGCGACAGGTTCATCTTTTCCTGCTCATCTTCGAAGATGCGCAGGGTGGCGATCTTCTGTGCCAGTACAGCGGTCTTGGCGGCGTCATCTTCCGGGCCAATGCCCAGTAAAATGAGCAGGCCTTTGCCGATCTGGCCGACGACTTTGCCATCGACGCTGACGGAAGCATGATTGACGCGCTGAAGAACGGTTCTCACGGTTTTTCCTGAAAAAGAACCGCTAATGAGCACGCTGGTGTTTCATTCGGCTCATTAGCGGATATGGGTGCGCAGTTTTATTCGAGGAAATCTACTGCCCGACGGACTTCCTGCATGGTGGCTTCGGCGATAACGCGGGCGCGTTTGTCACCATCGGCCAGCACGTCGAGCACGTCCTGCGGATGAGCTGCCAGCTCAGTACGGCGTTCGCGCAGCCCGGCCAGGTTGGCATTGATGTTCTGGGCCAGCATCTTCTTGCAGTCCACGCAGCCAATGCCGGCGCGGCGGCATTCGGTGTTGATATTTTCGACCTGTTCCGCGGCGGAAAAGATCTTGTGCAGCGCAAAAACGTTGCAGATATCCGGGTTGCCGGGATCGGTACGGCGCTGGCGGTTGGGGTCGGTGACCATCGACAGCACGCGCTTTTGCGTTTCTTCAGCGGTGGCCGAGATTTCAATCTCGTTATTCAGGCTCTTGCTCATCTTGTTGACGCCGTCGATGCCCATGATCTTGGGAAACTGGGTAACTTTCATCTGCGGTTCGATCAGTACATTGGTATTGAAACGGTAATTGAAGGAACGTACCGTTTCGCGGGTGAACTCGATGTGCGGAGCCTGATCGATCCCGACCGGTACCAGATCAGCTTTGTACAGGGTAATATCCGCTGACATGAGCACCGGGTATCCTACCAGACCGTAGTTGACGTTATTGGGATGGTCGCGGATTTTCTCTTTGAACGTGGGCAGATCGGTCAGCTTGCCCAGTGGGGTGACCATCGAGAGGATGGTGTGCAGTTCAGTGACCTGGGGTACGTGCGACTGCACGAACACGATGGATTTTTGGGGATCGATGCCGGCGGCCAGCCAGTCGAGAGCCATTTCGAGACAATTCTGTTTGAGATCGCGAGTGGTTTCGAGAGTGGTCAGCGCATGCAGATCGACGATACTGTAAACACAATCATACTCATCCTGCAGCGCGACGTAATTCTTAATTGCGCCCAGATAGTTCCCCAGATGTTGTTTGCCGGTGGGGCGAGCGCCTGAAAAAACACGACCTTTCTTTTGAGCCATTTTTACTTCCTTGATCCTGGTTTCGCAGGGAGAGATTGATTTGATGCTCTCCATTATAACGTACAATGCCGTCTGGACGTTTTCTTTCTCTGGTAAAATGGAGGATATGCCCAAACCGCAACGTGAAAACCGCATTCCTTTTGCCAAACGCCTTTTCGACCTGGTTGTGTCGTCGCTGGCTTTGATCGTCCTTTCGCCGTTCATTGCCCTGACGGCTGTCGTCGTGCGTATTGGGCTGGGCAGTCCCGTGCTTTTTACTCAGGTGCGTCCGGGATATAGGGGAAAGCTCTTCACAATCTACAAATTCCGCACCATGAAGGACCTTCGTGATGCGCAGGGCCACTTGCTGCCGGATGCCGAACGTTTGACCCGCCTGGGGCGTTTTCTGCGGGCCAGCAGCCTGGATGAGTGGCCGGAGTTGATCAACATCCTGCGTGGTGACATGAGCATGGTGGGGCCGCGTCCGTTGCTGGTAGCTTATCTTGACCGCTATACCCCAGAGCAGGCACGCCGTCATGATGTGCTGCCGGGGATCACCGGTTGGGCGCAGGTCAATGGCCGTAATGCGCTTACCTGGGAAGAGAAGTTTACCCTGGACGTCTGGTACGTCGACCACTGGTCCTTGGGTCTGGATTTGCGGATTTTGCTCATGACGGTGGGGAAGGTGCTAAAACGCGAGTCGGTCAACGCCCCCGGGCAGGCGACCATGTCAGAATTTATGGGTTCCCCCTCAGAAAAAAAATAAATCCCGGCCATCGCCGGGATTTTTGATCAGTTGCAGAGAGCATTAGCGGATGGTCGAGGGGATGATGTCCCCGGCGGCCAAAGAGTCGGCTACTTGCTTGAACAGGTCTTGTTTGGCGGTCGAAACTACGTCCGGGTTGAATGAGGCTAAGGTAATGGTTGCCCCGGCATTGAGGTTGCCCTGCCCGGCCAGTAATTGCGGCAGCAGCGATTGCAGGCTCGCGGCGTAATCCGCACCCAACAAAGCGGTCCAGGTGATGGAACCATCGTTCGGGGCGGCGCTGGTGCTGATCATGTACACCCCGGCAGCGTTGATGGTGCGGGTGTTGATTGCGGTAACCACGTCGGTTGAAGCGGCCGCTGGGTCGACGAAGAGCGAACTCAGCCAGTACTGGCTCATGGTTGTCGCATCATTGCTCCAGACGTCCGCGCCGCTGCTGGTGGCTTCTGCGGAAACAGTTGGGAAGGCGGTAATGGGGGCGTATTGCGGATTGCATTTGCCACACACGAACTGGGCCCCGTTCATGAAGTCTTCGGCATAATCTGCTCCCAGCGGGCCATCACTGGTCACCAGAGCGCCGGCGCGCCAGTCGATGGCAATGAGCATGGTCAGATAGCCGGCCATGAAGGCTTCATCTTCAGGTTTGGCCTGAATGGAGCTGACGTTACTCAGGTTGCTGCTGTTGGCAGCGCCCAGCAAAACGAACTGGGTAGCGGGAGCGCCGGAGGCGATGCTGCTCCAGTCTGCGGGCAGCGTAGCCAGCACCACGATCTTGCTGCCGGCGTTCACATCCGCCGCGCTCAGCGCGGACAGAGAACGTACCTGCAGCGAGTTACTCGAGGCGAAATCGTTGACTGCCTGCAGCACACTGTCATTGGTGTTGGGTTGAGCATTGACGTAAATGATCTCCGCTGGGGCCGGGGTTGGCGTGGGCGGCAGGGGAGTAAGGGTGGGGGTAGCGGTTGCTTCTGGAGTGCGTGCTCCGCCGCAGCTCGCCAACAGCAGGGTTGCCAGTAACAGGCTGATTCCGAAAACGATTGCTTTACGATTCTTCGTCATAAATTTTCCTTTAGTCTCACGCAGCCGGTTCGGCCGGTGTTTTGCTTGAGTCCGTGATCCTTTATTTGCCTGGCTTGCGCAAGAGGATCATCGATGCAGGTGTATTATAATTAGAAAATGCTTCAAATCCAATTTCCTGGGCAGCCCGCTTTCCAGATCACCCACGTGCTGAGTGACATCAACGGCACGTTGTGCCTGGATGGCCGCCTGATCGATGGGGTATTGGAGCGGATCGACGAACTCAAGAAATCGGTGGAGATCACCTTATTAAGTGCCAATACCACGGGGACCGGGCCGCAGGTGGCCCAGACCCTGGGAGTCCATTATCTGGGCATTCAGCCCGGTGATGAGATCAGGCAAAAGGTAGAGGTTTTGCGTAAATTAGGAGCTGAAAATACCATTACTCTGGGGCAGGGAGCCAATGATGCCGGTATGTTGCGTGAAGCCGTACTGGGGATTTGTGTTCTCTCTCCTGAAGGTACGGCCATCTCAGCCTTGCAGGCGGCAGATCTGGTGGCGCCGGATATCCGGACAGCCCTGGATCTGATCCTGAATCCATTGCGAATTACGGCGACTTTGAGAGCATGAGCGACCAGCCTGAAGATTTTTCCTCCAGTCAGATCAGTGTCGCGCGCCGGCGCCGGCGCCGTTACGGCTTTATCCCGGCCTCGAAAGGCGACCGCGCGTTATTCCTGAATCAGCTTGCCGAACGTCTGGTGGCCAATGCTGATTTCTATCTCTTTTCTTTCTTGTGTGGTGTGGTTCTGGCAGTGGCTGTTTTGCTGGATAGCCCGGCGATTTACGTGCTGGCCGCTTTGCTGGCTCCATTTATGGCCCCGGTTGTGGGCCTGGGTTTTGCCAGTGTGGTGGGCTCGCTGCGCTTTTTTGTACAGTCCCTGGGCAGCCTGATCATTGGAGCTTTGCTCGTATTTGGTACCGGCGCTCTGGGCGGCTGGATTTCACGGCTGTTCCCTGATCTGCAGTTGAGCCAGGCCTACTTTCACGTCGCTTTTTCAGTCCCTGATTTCATTTTACTGACCATCGGTATTTTGCTGGCGATCTTCATTACGGTGAAAGCCCCGAAGAATCGCTCGCTGGTGGCCAGTGTGGCACTGGCTTACGAGATTTATCTTCCCATCGGTCTGGCGGGTTTTGGCCTGACCAGCGGTTTTACCGGGCTTTTCCCGCAGGGTCTTGAATTGGCCGGCATCTGGCTGGCCTGGGTCATCTTTGCCGGGACTCTCTTTCTGGCTTTCTTCAAGGTCCGGCCGAGCACCCTCTTTGGCTATCTGCTCACGGCGGCGCTGCTGGGTACGGCACTTTACGTGCTGCTTTCGAACAGCGCTTTTGGCGCCGCGATCAAGCACCAGCTGGCAGCGACAGAAGGTACACCCCAGGTGACCCAGACGAATCAGATGATCCTGGCGTCGAACAGTCCCGAACTGCCGACTTTGACGCCGACGCTGACCCCACAGCCGGCGGAAGTTACAACCCGTGACGGAACGGCTACGCCAACCAACACGATTGTCCCGACGAATACCCCCACGCAGACGATCACTCCGCAGGCCACGCCGATGTTTGCCAAGGTGTATAGCAGTACCAGTACCGGCGTCTGGCTGCGGCCTTCGCCGTCATTTACGGATACCGGCGTACTGGTCAGTGTAGGTACCCTGGTCGAGGTGCTGGAGGCTTCACCGACCATTTCTGAAAATATCCAGTGGGTGCACGTGCGGGTGATGGATAATGGCGATAATTATCTGAAAGAGGGTTGGATCGCGCAAAGTTTGCTCGAAACGGCTACTCCTTCGGCTTTGTGGTAAAGTGAATGCTTGAGCGCACCTGCAAGAGGTGCGCCTTTATTCTTAATTTTGGAGCTTATGTATGACAATTCATTTCGGCACTGATGGGTGGCGGGCAGTTATTTCTGACACCTTCACGTTCGAAAATCTGCGCCTGGTTTCCCAGGCCATCGCTGACGCGGTGAAATCTGAGTCTTGGACCAATGGGACGAAGTTCGATGTTCCTCCCGAGCGGCAAACGATGATAGTTGGCTTCGACACCCGTTTCCTCTCTGATCGCTATGCTTCTGAGGTAGCCCGCATTCTGGCAGCCAACGGTTATACCGTCTACCTGTCACAATCTGATGCTCCCACCCCGGTGATCTCGTATGCGGTCAAACATATGCACGCTATTGGCGGCGTGATGATCACCGCCTCACACAATGCTCCCCGTTACAATGGGGTCAAGCTGAAATCGGCTCTGGGTAATTCGGCTTTACCCGAACAGTGCCGTCAGGTGGAAGTCTATCTGAACGATAATGAATTACAGGCACGCGGCCCCAATATTATGGATTTCGAAAAGGCTCGCGAACTTAACCTGATCCGCAAGTTCAATCCAATCCCGGCCTACTACGATCATCTGCGCAAACTGATCGATTTTGATCTGATTGCCGAGAACCCGCAGTGCTTTGTGGTCGACTCGATGTATGGTTCCGGGCGAGGTGTCATCCGCGGCATTTTGCAGGGTTCCGGTTGCGAGATTCAAGAAATCCGCAGTGAAATGAACCCGGGTTTTGGCGGAGTACATCCTGAGCCGATTGCCAGGTATCTTAAACCGCTGGCGGGTGCCATTGGTGCCGGAATGGGCAATTTCGGTCTGGTCACAGATGGAGATGCTGATCGCATTGGCGCCATGGATGAGCGCGGTAATTTTGTGGATCCGCATAAGATCATGGCCCTGGCCTTGCGCCACCTGGTAGAAAGACGGCATATGACCGGTTCGGTCGTGCGGACTGTTTCCACCACCCGCATGATCGATCGTCTGGCAAAAAAATATGGCCTGGTTTTGCATGAGACCCCGGTGGGGTTTAACCATATTGCGGATTACATGATGAAAGAAGACGTTTTGATCGGCGGTGAGGAATCCGGTGGGATTTCTTTCAAAGGTCACATTCCTGAAGGAGATGGCCCGATCATGGGGCTGCTGCTGGTCGAAATTCTAGCTGCCAGTAATGCCTCACTTTATGAACTGGTCGAAGATTTGCAAAAAGAAGTGGGCCCGACCGTCTACGAGCGCACGGATTTACGTTTGAAATCGCCGGTTCCACGCGAGAAGATGATCGAAACCCTCCTGCAGGTAGCTCCGCAGCACTTGGGCGGGGAAAGCGTGGTCGAGGTTAGCAAACTGGATGGCGTGAAGTACATTCTTGCCGATGATTCCTGGCTGCTGATCCGTCCTTCTGGAACGGAACCGGTCTTGCGCGTCTATGCTGAAGGCCGCTCTCCTGAGATGATGAAAGCGTTACTCAAATTCGGCGAAGAGATTGCCAACAAGATCGCCTGATTCGAAGTATCATTCGGTGCAGGCTGCCCAGAACATGCGGCAGCCTGTTTTATTTAGGTATGTTAAGAAGGGTTGTGACGGTTTCCCCTAGGTGTGCGTTGTTAATTAAAAAAGAAGCTGCCAGTTCATTGACTGGCAGCTTCGCTTCTTTAGTGTAACGCGGTTCGCAATTTGCGGCTGAGGAAGATTACCCCAATCAAAACGATGGCCAGGATGACCAGCCCCGGAACGCCGTATTCATCGGCAAACCCCGTTTCGGGCAGGGCAGTGGAAGTGACTGCCGGGGTTCCTGTGCCTGAAGCACCTCCCTGCGCGGCCATTTGGGTTTGCAGTGCAGAAACGGTTGCCAGTTCATCAGCGGAGAGCTGCGCTCCCATGACCACCACTGGGGTGGCAGTGGCCTGCATAATGACCGGGGTACTCGTGGCAGCCTGTGCTGCCAGAACGGGAGTAGCGGTGGCCTGTGCCTGTACGGCCATTGCGGTAGCGGCCATGGCCGTGGCTGTATTCGCCGCATTGATCTGGGCAGCTTGTTCCAGACTGGCCGCTCTTTGTTGTGAGATGATTCCAGGGGCAATCAAGAGTAGCAGGACCAGGGCGAGAATGAGGATGACACCAATGATAGCCAACGCCAGGCCGAAAGAGTTTTTCTGCTGTTGCGGTGGCTCCGGTTCCGGAGTGGGCTCTGATTCACCGCCAAAGCCGAAATCAGGATTGAATTGCTCATCATCGAAATTATTTAATGCCATGGTACTCTCCTTCTCTGGATGCCCTAAGAATTTTGGGTAAATCCAATACTATCCAGATTATTGATTGGGATGGTTCTTCTTTCTCTATTATCCATAATTACACTGGCAGCGTAAACTCGCAGGCCATTGGGTAAAACGGTCAATCCGGGCAGAATTTTTTCAATGACCCCGGTTTGTCCCAAAAATGGAGCGGTATGAATGCGTACACGTTGCCCACTGGTGACGCGAAAATTGGCAGGAGCAGCTTCTTTTTCCAGCGGGTTGGGAATGACAACTTCTGGCTGCAGCAAATCAGAGGAAGCATCGATCTGGGTGTTGAGGATCACTTCGTGAGAAGCGTACTGTGCCAACAGTTTATGGGCATCGCTGTTCATTCTACCGTTGCCGAAACCTTCCAGCAGTAAGATCGGGTAGGGCTGTGCCAGAGCTTTTTCGCGTAACGCTGCCGGCATGCAGCCAATGATCAACCCTTCCACGGGTAAACTGGCGGCTGTATCCAGCACAGCCGGATCGGTCAGGGTAGAACAGGCGATGATTGTTCCGCGGGCAGTAATTCCCAGATCTGCCGAAGAGAGCAGTGAGTTCGGAGACTCACTTTTCATCATCAAGATCGCCTGGGCAAACTTTCCATTTCCCCAGACTCCCTGGATCACAGCAGCGCTGGCTTCGATTACAGCTCCACGGTCAGCGAGAATCTCAACCACTGTACCAGAATACCGGGATGCTAGAGTGAGCGTCTTGGTTTCGGTTTGGATGAGGATTTGTCCTTCACGTATTGAAAGGATCTTACCGGGAGCGGGGGTACGGATAATCCGCGAGAAGAGGCCGCCTGTTTCGGCCAAAATGTCATTCTCTCCCAGTGTTTCCCCTGCTTTCCGCTGGATCATTTTTTCCGCGGTTTTAGGCCCGGGTAGGCCCAACGCGCGGACTACATCGACCAGCTCGTGATGCACCGGGATAACTGCTTCAGCCAAGGGGTCACCCACATTCACTTTTTGCCCCAGACGGACCAATACCGTCCCCGCTACCGGCAGGCTGTGGCTGCGGCGCAGACGAATGGAAGGGGTGATTTGGGTAAAAGAGGTGACCATTTCTTCTCCTGAACAACCAGTTGCAATTAACGTACCACTTTCTTGGGGCTCACCATTGCATTCCAGCGGCTAAATAGCTCGCTGCGAATTGCCGGGTTGGTCGGCAATTTCAAGGGGCGATTGCGGGCATCGATGACAATTCCACATAGCCCGCCGTTGACCTTGAATTCGGAATCCAGCAATTCAGAGGCTCCAATTTGAGCCAATCGACTGACGTCAAGCTCCAAACGAGCACTTTCTCCGGTACGCAGAGGCAGCATGACCAGTGCTCCTTGCTTGACGGTGACTTCGCGCGATTTTCCGTCTTTGTAGGTAATGTGAGCCTTAAGCAGCGGAACCCCTACCCGTACGTTGCTTTCTGTTGAGATCACTGTGGCTAGATTGGCAAAAGCCGCGGACTCCAATACCTGTACCGGCAATACCGGCAGGGTACGCGCGACAGCTCCCAGCGTGGCAAGAATTGAATGAGAATCAAGGATCAGTGTGGAAATCCCTTTGGGTTGTAACCCATCCAGCAGCATCAAGAGCAGTTGTGCAGATGAAGCTGCTTGGGTAAGAGCTGCTCCTGAAAGCAAAATTGTTTCATAACCTTGTGGCAGCAGGGCGCCGCGTTTTTCAAGGTCCTTCATCAGGGTTTGTAGCAGAACACGGGTAGCTGCTTGTTCAACGTCCAGTGCTTCGCGGGTCATGGGCACAGAGGCGGGAAAAACAGTTTTCTGCCAGAGTATGTCACTGGCAGCGTGGGCATCTGTGCCGCCAGGGAACCACTGCGAGATTTCTGAGAAGGGAGTATGTTCGAGAAAATCAGCAAATCCTTGCCCAGACCCATAGGGGAGAACGTTCAGCGAGAGATTCCCCTGCTGGGCGGAGGCTGCGATGGTTGCTGAGGCGCCCAGATCGATGGTCAACACTCCCTTTTCTGGATCGCCGACTTTGCTGAGAAAGCGGGTGATGCGCCCAATGGCGAGTGAAGAGGGACTGGGCTGATCATTGCTCAAGGCTCCAAGACGTGCCAGGCCTTCTTTTTCACGGCCATGAATCTCGGTGACGATGCGGGCGAAATCTTCCGCCGCCTGGTCGAGATCTTCTTCATCCATCATGGGGCGAATGTTGGCAGTGCTGGTGAATTTGGTGAAAGCCCCAATGCTTTCTCGCATGGGTTTGGCCAGGAGTTGATTCCCCGAGTAAATGACCTCGGGACGGCTGCTCTGGGGCATCAATTGCAGGATGGCTTCGATCAGATTGGCCATTTTGTTGACGGAGCGACTGGCGCCGCGGTCCGTTCCCCCGGCAAAGAGGAACAGATCTGGTTGAGCGTGAAGCACATCGTCCATTTTTTGCTGGAGCGTGCGGGGATCATTAAGGCAGACACTCTCGACCAGTTCAGCAGGCAAAAAAGCAGCCAGTTTGTTGATGGATTGCATGGAAACGTCGGCCATCAAACCAAAAGTTGCGACCCGAATCTTGCGGCCGACGGAATAGGCTACATACAGCCGATCTACGCCTTCTCCGCCTGCCTGACTGGGGCTGATTAGAGAGTTTTGGGGGCTCAAAAAGATTCGCCCGGTGATCTCTTGCAGTTGTTTCACGGCTTCCAGTGCACCAATGATGATATCGTTGATGGGAGCGTCATTGGTGGAAGGAGTTACCCCGGCAGCGATGAAGCGGTAAGATTTTTCCACTACTTCAAAGAGCAGAGCGCGGGTGTGCACACTGCCGATATCCAGAGCCAGAACGGTAAGAGCTTCTTGATTCTGTGGGCTCATGTCAACCTAATCCGAAGAAGGTTTTAATCGCGGTGAAAAGAAAGTCACTGCGCTCAATGAGAGCGGTAATTGTGGAAGTCAACACACCCGCAAAGACGGCTCCCAGTGTAACCGCGATGAAAAATTGCCCGACTGCCGAGAATAACCGCACCATAGGCGGGCGCTTCCCGGTCTTGTTCTTATTTTCACGCGTACCGAAATTGAAATAGGCCAGCGATGCAATCGTTCCAAGCAGAATGAAGCCGCCTTCTAGAATCAGGGTCCATTTTTGATCGACGCTGGCTGTGGCGGCAGGGGCCATTGAATTCATGGCACCTTTTACCTGTGTGAAGAGCGTTCCCAGCAAAGCTCCTCCAATGGCAATGGCAGCCCCACAGGCGACCAGATAGGCCATCGAGAAATTCCCCAACCGTGACAGGCGCGGGGAAAGTTTGGTCAGCAGTAAACCAGAGAGGAACAGGGGGATCAATACGGTCAGTGACCCCTGCAGCAGGGGAACGACCAGTTTGGGAAGGAGAACCTGGTAAATGATCGTTACTGCCAGATAGCCGGCAGTAACGCCGATCAATAAACCGGTGGCCAGCCGAAATAGTGGGTTGTCTCCAAACAGGTAACTGAAGATGCACACCGTAAGGACAAAACTTACAATCAACCAGATCAAATCTGCAGAAAGTGGCATTTTACTTTTGGCTCCTTTGCCCTGCAGGTTTGTAAAGGATCAAGGAAACGATACCACCAATGATGATCAATGCTGCTACAAGCAGGCTGGTGTATTGGAATGAACCAAGATGTCCGCTTGCTGCGCCAGGAGCCTTTTGCAGCGTTTCCAACACTACAGCAGAACCGAGCCCGGAAAGATAGCCGCTGATCTGTCCGCTGTCGTAATAGGGTTGCAGCAGGGGAGCGGATTGGGCGGCAACAATGACCAGCATGGGGACGTTCCCCAGTACGGGCTGCACCTGCTCGATCCAGTAACGGGCGGTATCCGCATTTTCGGTGATCACGATCACAGCCCCAAAATCAGAAAGCTGCTTTACCTGGCTCATGGGTAACTCGTTCCAGACGTTGTTTAAGCTGGCGTCCAGTGGGAAAGCTGTGCGGGGGTCCTGTGCTAACGTTTGTAAGCCAACCGACCCTCCGGCCAGGTAACCCAGGTCAAATGTGGGGACTGTATTGGCCAAGGTGTTTTGTGAAAATGTTTTTTGCAGTAAGACAGCTCCTTCGGGATTAGTGGAAACATAGGCCAGCGGTACTTGTTGCGAAAGGAGCTGCTGCAGCACAGGCTGCATAGACCACTTGAGTTCACCATACAGGCTGCCGTCGAAATCCGCGGCGATCAATACTGGTTGGGCGGAATTGAGTGAACTGAGAGTGTTGTAAAACTGCACCACTTCATCGGGATATAGTGTGGGCGCAATGACGGGCAGAGACTGCACCAGCATTGGGAGAAGAACTGTGGCCAGAAGAATCAGGGTCACAATCAGGCGTAGCACCCAGCGATAAGTGGGCTTGGAAGTTGCAATACCGTCATCTTCCCAATGTGCCTGTTCAGCAATGTTTTTTAAAATTTGGGCACGGCCGAGTTGATTTTCGGTCACTTTGAGCGCGCTAGAAAAAGTTTGAGGTCCAGAATAATATTTGCTCGGATCCTCTCCGTTCAATGCTCCTTCGATCCCGGCTAATGGCCCGGAGGATTCAGATGTAGCCGAGGGAGAAGAGGGTTTTGCTTTATGATTGGGGCTGAGTGCTTGAATCCAGGCGGGCAGAGAAGCTGGTTCCAGTTTTTCTTGTGGAACGGGTTCTTCCGGTGTGCCAGATTCCTCTGGAACAGGAGCCTCTTCCATCCATTCCTGTGCATTTCCGCTGAAGGGGTTCTTGTTAGACTCGTTTTCCTCGGCAGGGGGGAAAACCTGTTCATTAAGATCTCTCTCTGGGGTTAACCCACGGAAAGAGGAAAGCCAGTTTTCTGATTTCTCCGCTTCAGCTGATTCGGATTCCTGCGCGGAATTGGGATGTTCTTTCGAAATGGCTTCAGGGACCTGGGGCTCTGACACAGGTGCTGGTTCTTCCGCAAAGGGAGAAGTTTCCTCGGCAGCAGGGGTTTTGCTCAAGTGATCTGCTTCTCCAGCGGTATTTTCAGCCATCAGGGAAGACGGCCAATCTGGATTTTCTTCATTCGCGTTGGGTTGTGGTTCGTTGCTCGGAACTTGCGGCTCGTCCGCGAAGGGAGAAGAAGCCGCTTCTTCGGCCGGGGCCGATTCTTCTAGCTCATTGGGCTGAGGCTGCCAGTTCTGCAGGCTTTTCAACCATTCATCTTGATCGTTTGCTTCAGAAGCTGAATGGGCATCATCCTCAGGGGCAGGACTTTCTGTTCCTTTGAAAATATCTTGCCAGTTGGTCTCTTGCGGTTCGGGAGCAGTGGGTTCGGACTTTTCAGGTTCACCGGTTTGACCGTGATCCTGACGTTCCAGCTCACGGATGCGAGCCAACCATTCAGGCACTTCTTCCGCCGGGGGTTCAGAATCAGGGGCAGCAGGTTCATCATTGGGAGTGTTATCTGTGGGAGTTGAGTCTCCCCGCAGCCCGTCTAGCCAATCTCCATTTTCTGGGGCTGGCTCTGCCTCGTGGGGCAGTACAGCCTGGCAGTACCAGCAACGTTCAGCGCTGGCATCATTGGTACGGTGGCAAATGGGGCATTGAATCTCAGCCATGATTATCCGTTATAAGGGCGATCTGAACCGATCCAGATGCGGATCCCGGTGACCAGACTTCCCAGAGCGACGCCGATCAGGATCCCGCGCGCTCCAGCAATGGGGACCTGGCTGACCCCTGAAAGCAAAGGTTGAATGAAGGGGACATTCGCAAAGTAAGAAAAAACGCCGCTGTTGATGAGCAGAAAAACGACCACACTGACGAAAAACACAAAACCCATCCAGTTGTGCTGGCGCTGCAACAGGCGCAGGCTGGAATAGGCCAGGGTGATTGCCAGTACTGCCATCAAACTGGCTTCAATGGGCATCTGAATTTCGGTGACCACTTTTTGATAGACCTTATTGGTGGGGCCAAAGAAAATCCCGGCAGCCAGGGTGAGCAGGAAAGAAATAATGATGAGAAAGCTGAACAAGTGATTCCGCTCAGGGTCGCGCAGACGACGCCAATGCACGCCAAAAATGAGATGTACGATGGCGATCAGACCAGCGACTCCACTCAGGATGACAGCCCAGTCGAGCATCGGAGTGCGGATGACAGCAATTCCCGAGCCGGGGAAGAAATACCCGGCCAGAATCACTGTGCCTACCAGAAACCCGAAGAGCGGCACCAGTGGGGATCTCATACGGCCCCCAGCAATTTGAGCATGGCCCCAACCAGCATGATTAAAACCAGCAAGCCGCGTAACAGATCCTGCGTTTGCAGACTGGCACTATGCATGGGTGTGGAATGCAGATAGGCGGGCAAGGCAAATAATTCTTCTCCGATGAGAGGCTGTTCTGTGGTCGCATATAACACGGCTTGTGCAGGTAAGGCGTCACTGGCAGCCAGGGTATAAGCTCCCTTTTCTGCGGCAGCAGTGCTGAGAAAACCGACCTCGGAACCATAATTGCCGATGAGTACGTTGGTTTTGACCTCTTCTTCATTGACCTGTTCCAGTGCGCCGCTGACATACGCCAGGGGTGTTACCCCTGCCAGAGCGGCCAGTGTTGAATTATACAGGTCGAGAGTGTGGCTTTCGCGCGCGGTTTCGTGCAGAGTATCCTGGCTGAGAATGGAAAGTACGGCATCGCCGCTGGTGACAATAGGGGGATTATCTCCCTCCGAGCTGAGCTGACTGATACGGCGTAGAGCAGCCAAACTGACGAAAGCGGAGGCACTGGCAGGCAGTGTGATCGAAGCATTCCCCAGCGAAATGTGGATGCGGGATCCTTCTTCCACTGAAAGGCTGACGGCTCGTTTGAAGCGGGCCAGGGCGGCAATTTTCCGAAAAGAAGGGGTAATTCCACTGCGTTTTTGCCGCAGGGTCATGGTCAAGATCAATACAGCGGTGATGAGAAAGAAGACCAGACCGATCAAAAGTTCGTCAGTGCTCATTGCGGGGTCTCCTCTTTCAGCATTGAAGCAAAAGCGTGGCTTTTGTCGTCATCTTCCAGAATTTCAGCTGCAGCCAGCCAGCGATCGGTTTTTGTGGGGTCGACAAAAACTGTCCCGGCCAGCATGAATTGCCCGACTAACAGGCGAAAAGGACCAGTCCCCTCAAGAAATGAGAGGAGGAATCCTTTTAAAGGATGATGTTGCCAGTGTTGTGCCCACTCGGGCCAAAATTGTTCGCTCATTGCCAATTAATTAGAGTATAGCACAGAACAATTGTTTTCCGATTTGCGGATAGATAAATTTTATTCGTTTGGGCAAGGTTCCTGTGATTGATCGTACCAGAGGGTATTTCCGTTGTTTGAAGAGGCGTAGTTTTCAATGGCGCTGTACATGGCACTGATCGAATCCCAGAAAGTGGTGATTTGAGAAGTATAGGCTTCCACAGCGTATTGCCAGGTAGCCAGGGCCTGATTGCTGAGTGGGAATCGGCTTGCCTGATTGTGAGCAGGCAGCAAGGGAGCCAGTTCTTCAGGATGGTCCCCGGCGTAAGGGTAATCAGCATAATAATAGTGTGGGTTGGGCAAGCTTTCCCCGGCGCGGCGGACGATCTGATGGTCGAGGTGCTTTCCCACTGTCAGAGGGAGGATCAGGATTATCTCTGGAGAAATGAGAGATTTCAGGTGTTGGGCAATTTCTTCAACGAGCGGTTGTTCATTTTCTCTCAAGGGTTGAAAGAGGTCGTCGTTTTGGGTGATCAAAGGAGTTTCGGTCCCTGGCAGGGTGCGATAAATGCAATCCGGGTAAGGGAAGTGTCGGGGAGTTGCCCCGACACGCTCACATGCCAGCTTGTCCTCGGCCCTGCGCACACGCGGAGCCATCGGGCCGGTCATCCAGCGTGCATGGATCTCTTCAGCAAATGGGGTTAATTGGCTTTGCGGCGGGTCACTGGCAAAGATCGTCCAGACCTCTACCTCTCGGTGACGGCGTATCTGGTCCCAGATGATTGCTCCACATGATAATACTGCGTCATCCAGATGGGGAGAAAGGTAAATACATTTGATCATGATTGGATTATCCGTTTTTTGGGCAAGTGAACAGAATTGGTAAATCAGGGCTGTTTTCTAGAATTCAACACAAATAGTCCCTGGTTGGCACTCCCTTATGATTTTCTTCAATTATAATATGAGCAGTAGTTAGCGAAGGGAATCTTAGTCAAGGAGAAGAAACAATGGGCTTTTTACAATCCTTGTTCGGCGGCGGCCTGTATCCGGCCAGAAGCCGTGATGAAGTAGAGAGGTTGATCTCGGAGCTGATTTCGATTGGCCTCAAAGAGGACTATCTCTCTGAACATCCTGGTGGCGGTTATAACCTCCAGTGTCGGCACGTCCGGACCCGTGAAATCGGTACTCGCTTGAACGAAATTGGCGGGCTGAAATTGATGACCCATGCTTTTGATCGTGTGCGCAAAAAAGCAGGCAAAGTAGCTGCTTCTCATCTGGAATATGCCTGGCAAGCGGTTGGAGAGTGGGAAGGCTAAGGCTCAGCCTGACGGCCGTATATATAAAAAACCATTGGCAGGGTGAAATCTGCCAATGGTTTTTGTTATTAATTTATGAAGGCTATTGTGGTTTAGTTTGTCTTGTACGATCGTAGTGATCATGCAGCCAACCGCCGACAAAAATGATCAGCGTGAGAATCACAATCAACATGATTCCATTTATCAAATTAGGGGCAAAGGGTAAGGGAATATATCGATTGATATAAATTGTCATGAAAATGAGCAAGAAGATACTTGTTGCTGCGATCCAGCGCCAAAACCAGCGGGTATGAGTGCGGCGGTACTGCCACAAACTCCAGGCAAAGAGAATGGACATCAAAGGCAGCAACATATAGCGGTAACGGGGATTATCCCATTGATCTCCACCTGCCCGAGCAGAAGAGATCAATACCCATAGAGAAAAGAAGGCAGCAAATAATACAACTGTCCATTTAGACTCATTTTTCCCACCTTTGATCGCGGAGAAGAAACCGAAGAACAAAAACGGCAGAAAGAAATACCAGCCAATTCCTTGCAAAATGGCAATTGTTTTCCAGATTGGCAGAGCGGAATCTGTAATGGCGGCAGGTAAGACGGGTTGTGCCAGTCCATAGGCAGTGGTAAAAAGAAGATTCCAGCGCTCACCATAAGTCCAAATGAGCGCTTGGATCCAGCCAGATTGCTGGGTAGTGGTATATGAGTCAAAATACAGGGTGGGTTTTAACCAGCGATACCCTGCCAGCAGAATGATAATTCCCAGAACGGCCAATCCAATTCCCCCAAGTATTTGAGGGGTACGACTTTTTTGGGCAAGAACCCATTCCAGACTAAAGGTCAGAACCAGGATGGCGGCAATGACAGCGGCGGCGGGGAATGACAGCGCTGCCATCAATAAAACGCTGATGAGGCTGACCCAGATTGCCTGGATGGGCTTTTCTTTCCAGTTCAATACTGCCCACAAGCCAATACAGAAAAGACCGATCAAGAAGGGTTCACGCATCTGCGCGCTGCCCAGAAAGACGCTATCCGGGAAGAGAACCAGAAACCACGTAGCCCAGCGGGCGATAGGCTTGTTCCAGCGTTTTTTAAGCGCGGCATACAAGAAAGCAATACCCAGGGTCATGATAGAAGCAGCCAGCAGCGAGATCAATAGCGGACGGTCCGCATGGGGGCTAAGCCAGCGGTAAACAACAGCGCTCAAGAATTTCAGCCCACCGTATTGGTCGGCAGCATCGCGTTGAGTGAAGGCGGTAAAGAGCGAGTCGGAACTGGTGGCTAATTGAAAAGCGGCTTGATCTCGGGTGTAGGCGTCAGAATAGAGAAACCCTGCTTGATTAACCGGGTTGTCATAGCCCCATCGCGGGAGCCCGGCAGAGATCAGAACTGCGACGGTCACGCGGAGGAGAAAGGCGGTGATCATGATCACTGCCAGCATTTTCTTGGAGCCGAAAAAACGCCAGACGCGGATCAGACCAAAAATGCACAAGAAACCAAGCCCGGCAAAGGCTACAAAACTGGCTAAATAGGTTCCTGCTGAAAAGATCGACAGGATCGCGGCCAGAAGCACTGCTGAAAGAAATGAGACGAACAAGTCAGTAATCCACTGGGGAAAGCGGTGAATCAAAGAGAAACCTCCGGGTATCGCTTCAGAAAAGAATCAAGGATCCGCTGCATACGGATCTTCCAAGAATATTGTAGTACATCTGCGCGAGCTTGAGCAGCCAGGACCTGGCACCGCTGGGGTTCCTGGCACAGGGCGGCAAACTGATGGGTCAATGCTGCCAGATCGTCAGGGGAATAAAAAACGGCATTGTGCTCGTTCAATACTTCGTGCAAAACCGGCAGATCGCTGCACAGAATGGCCCGACCGGCAGCCATATATTCGAAGAGTTTCATGGGGCTGGTCACTGCGCTGATATCCCCACCGCTGCTGCCGGCAACTTTTTGCTTGTAGGGCATGAGCAGAATCTCCCCGCAGGCCTGGTAGAGGGGGAGTTGTGCATTGGCAACGAAGCCTGTCAGGATGACGTTGTTGATTTGCGAAGAAGTGAGGCGGGAGCGCCATTCAGCGACAGTGGATTCGTTTCCACCCACCCACAAAAATTGCACTTTCGGGAAGGCCGCTGCCAGATCGAAAAGAATTTCCAGCCCGCGCCCGGCGTAGAACCCGCCTGAGTAAACCGCAGTGAGCTTTTCGCTGAATCCCAACTGACGACGGGCTTCGCTGGGGGAAGGAAGCTGGTCGTAGCGTTCCAGATCGACGCCATCAGGGGCAATCCAAACTTGATCTTGGGGATGGCTGAGGTGGAGGTGCTTTTCAATTTCGCGCTGAAGTGCCTGGGTGATGAAAACGGTCAGGTGTTTTGCCCGAGAGCGAAGGAGATGGTGGTACAGCCGCGGGGCGACTTTTCCACCGGGAATTTCGTGCATTTCGAGAATGACGGGCAAAGATGCAAAGTGGGCAAATTCCGCGGCCCATAACAGACGGGTATAGATCAGAGCAGCCCCGATTCGTTTGGCTTGCTGCACTGCCGCCCAGGTGAAATCCAGCTTGCGCAGTCGGTGTTGTGCTGGCAGCCAGCGGATCTCGAATGGGTTTTGGATTCCATATTGTGCTGTCAATTCTTTCCAGGCGCAGGGGGTTGTCCCAGGAACGTAGAGGGTCACTTCATGCCCAAGCTGGCTGAAAGCTTGACAGACTTTCATGACCTGCACACTGTTGGCGGTGGTGGAAGGGATCTGCGCGGGAGCGATATAGGCGATTTTCATGCAGCCATCTCTATGGTTTCAGGGTCGATCTTTTCGGCTTGGCGTAACATTTTCATGCCAAAAATGGTGAGGAATCCCACTGAAACAACGAAGTTACCTGAAAGAAGCAGTGCTTCGGCAGTCATGCCAAACCGGGGAAGCAGAACAAAGGCCAGCCCAATCTTGAGGACGGCGCAGACCATGATGACTACCAGCGGAATGTTGGCTTTCCCAAAGGAGAGCCAGATGGAGCGGTTCCAGAAAAAGACATTTGATACGCTGTAACCGATCATCATGATCAACATGATCGGGTAACCATTGACAAAGTCGGCTCCCCAGAAATTCAGGATCCAGTGTCCAAAGATGGCCATAAAAATGAAGAAAAACGCCGTCCAGCTTGCTGAGATCAGGGTAACTCGGCGCAGCATCTGTTTAAGCTCTTGCCACTTCTTGGCAGCAATGCTCCTGGTCATTTCGGGGTAGGTAGTGGGAATGAACTGGGAAATGGGGGTCATCAAGGGTACGGTAACATTGGTAACCACTGAGAAGATGCCCGCAGCTCTGGTGTCGAGGAAATAGCCGATCAATTGAGATTCCAGGCTGCTGCTGGTGAGCAATTTGGCGGTGGCACTGAGGTTGGTGCTGATGGTAAAGCCAGCCATCTCACGGAAGGAGGGCAAACCTTTGAGGGAAGCGAGGAACCATTGCGGCCCCAATTTGTCGTTAAGCGCCTTCCATGCGGCAATGATTGACCCAAAACCGAGAATGAATTTTCCCACCAGATAGGCAATCAAAATGAGGGCGATATTCCCTTTGGTGAAAAAAGCAAAGGCTACGATCGAGGCAGTGACAATGCTTTGAATGACCTGCAAAGTGCCCTGGATGCGGTAGCGATCCAATACCTGTAAAATGCCGGTTGAAGTTTCATAGAGAATATTGGCGATGATGAACAGGCTGTACAGGTAAAAGTATTGAATTGAAGAGGTATCCTTGACGATGAATTGTGCCCCGAAGGGGAGAATCAACAGATAAACCAGAAAGGCAAAGAGAGAAGTGGAGCCTTCAGTTAAGGCCGCTATTTTGGCAAAAGCGCCAGCCTTTTGGTAGTCTTTCTTGACCATTTCGGGCGCCATATAGCGCACGACGAATTCATTCATGCGGAAAGAGAATATTTTGTTGACGTTGGTGCCAAAATCGGTGATGATGGTGACCCAGCCATAAATGGCTGACCCCAGCAACTGTGCAGCCAGAAGGCTCTGACCCATTGCCAGTGCCATGACGACCACTTGAGAGCTGAATAAGTAACTGGTGTTGCGGAGCACCCGTTTGAGCAGAGGATCTTCTTTCCAGATCCGGATGATCCGCTCGCGGAGAGAACTCATGGAGTGAGAACCTTGCTCGTCCAACTTCTTTGTTCAAGGTACCAGTTGACCAGGTGGGTGACCCCGTCTTCCAGACTGACCTGTTGACGCCAGCCTAATACCCGTTTGGCTTTCTCGACTTTGGCCCAGTTGGCGTCCGCGTCGGCCGGGTGGCGGGGAATATATTCAATAGCTGCCTTTTTACCCAGGCGGTCCTCGATCATGTGCAGTAATTCATTGATGGTCACGGTTTCATGCCCGCCCAGGTTGATGATCTCATACCCCAAAGGCTGCAGCCCAGCCAACACTCCACGGGCAATGTCATCTACATAAGTAAAGCCGCGCATCTGGCTGCCATCCCCGGTAATTTTGACGGTTTTGCCTTCGGCAATCCATTGGGTGAAGCGGAACATGACCATATCCGGGCGGCCGGCAGGGCCGTAAACGGTAAAGAAGCGGAAGACGGTGGCGTCCAGTCCAAACAGGTGATGATAGGTATAAGCCATCACCTCGGCGCCTTTTTTACTGGCAGCGTAGATCTGCAGCGGATGACTGGAGTCAGCTTCTTCTGGAGTAGGCAGGGGCGGATTCGCGCCATAGATACTGGAAGTTGAAGCCAGGACCATTTTGGAAATGTCATTCTTTTTGCAATACTCGAGCAAGTTCAGTGTGCCGTTCGAGTTTGTCTGCAGGTAAACTTCAGGGATCTCGACGGCCTGCCGCACTCCTGCCCGGGCGGCCAGATGAATCACTCCATCTACCTTCGGATATTTGGTTGCGATCTCTTGGAATAACTCAGGTCGGGTGATGTCGTCGTGCAGGAAGGTGAACCCCTGCAGCGGTTTTAATTGCTCGAGCCGCCAGTATTTCAACTGGGGATCATAAGAATCATTGAGATTATCGATACCAATGACTTCATCCCCGCGTTCCACCAGCATTTCGATCACTCGGCGGGCAATGAACCCCGCGGCTCCAGTAACGAGATATCTTGCCATTAGAGTCGTACCACCTTCGGATTCTTGAAACCTAATTTACCCAGGGCATTGCGTGTGTCGACAATCAACTGGGAATTCTTTAAGATTTCGGGATAATCGTAAACTTTGTGATTGGTAACAATGACCACACAATCTGCAGATTTCACCGCTGCCATCAGGTCAGTGACGGATGAGATTTCCCAGTTGTCATGTTTGATGTGAGGAATATAGGGATCATGGTAACTGACCAGCGCGCCTTTTTGCTGCAGCAATCGCATGACGTCAATCGAGGGGGATTCGCGCAGATCGTCGATATCCGGTTTGTAAGCAGCCCCAAGAACCAACACCTTGCTGCCCTTGAGCGATTTAGAGTGATCGTTAAGCGCATCCTGTACCCGACTGACCGCGAAACGCGGCATGGAGGTATTGATCTCAGAAGCCAGTTCAATGAAGCGGGCTGTATAGTTCAGCGAGCGTAATTTCCAGGAAAGATAGAGCGGATCGATGGGAATGCAGTGCCCGCCCAACCCGGGGCCAGGCTGGAACTTCATAAAGCCAAAGGGTTTGGTCGCGGCGGCATCGATCACTTCCCAGACGTCCACGCCCAAGCGATCGCACATCAGCGCCAGCTCATTGACGAAGCCGATGTTGATCATGCGGAAGGTATTCTCAAGCAATTTAGCCATTTCGGCAACTTCGGTCGAAGATACCGGAACAACGGTATCCAGAGCCTGCTTGTACCAGCCAGCCGCCACCTCAGTACATTTTTCGGTCATTCCGCCGATGACTTTGGGGGTATTCTTGGTGGTCCAATCTGTGCGCCCGGGGTCAACCCGTTCTGGTGAAAAGGCCACGAAAAGTTCTTCGCCCAGCTTGAGCTTGCTTTTGTCGGTTAAGGTCGGCAGCACCAGTTCACGGGTGGTGCCTGGATAGGTTGAGGATTCAAGGACAACGACCATGCCTGCGTGCACGTAGGGAGCCAGGCCTTCTGCAGCACTGACGATGAAGGATAGATCAGGGTCACCAGTTTGGCGCAGGGGAGTGGGTACGCAGATGGCGACTGCATCTACACTGGCCAGCACGGAATAATCCGTGGTACCTTCCAGCTTCCCGGCTTTGACCAGAGCGGCTACTTTTTCAGTGGGTACATCCATGATGTAGCTTTCGCCGCGGTTGATCTTATCCATCTTTTCTTTTACTGGGTCTACCCCGGTAACGTGAAATCCAGCTTCGGCAAAAACAGTGGCGAAAGGCAACCCCACGTATCCCATTCCCATTACGGCTACGCGGGCGGTCTTATTAACGAATTTTTCCAGCAATTGTTTCGAGTAATCCATAAATTATTCACCTGCACAAAAGGTTAGAAGAGGCTGAGTTGTTCAGCCGGCGGTTCATCATTGTGGTCTGAACTGGTCTCTTCTTTTTGTTCGAAAACAGGAATTTCTTTTTGATCTTTCTTCATCTGCGCCAGATATTCGGGCAATTTTTTGAAATCTTCAATCACCTGAGGTTTTAAAGAGGGTTGGTGCAGGGCGGCTGCCGGATGGAACATTGGTACGATCATCCGTCCATTGACTAACATAGCATTGCCGTGAATGCTGCTGATGCGTGCCTGCGGCAGAAATTTTGCCATCGAGAAACGTCCCAGGGTCACAATCACGTGCGGATTGATCGCTTCAATCTGACGATCCAGATAGCCATTGCAGGCCTGCAGTTCTTGCGGTTCTGGATCGCGATTGCCGGGCGGACGGCACTTGACCACGTTGCAAATGAATACTTGCTCGCGTTTCAATCCGGCCATTTCCAGCAGTTCATCCAGAAATTTTCCCGCCTGTCCAACGAACGGGCGCCCCTGTTCGTTTTCATAGAAGCCGGGGCCTTCGCCGATGAACATGATCTCGGAATTGGCTGGGCCTTCGCCGGGAACGGCATTCTTCCGTGAAAAACGCAGCTGGCATTTCTCACATTGGGTAACCTGGGCAGCAACTTCATCTAAAATTTCTTTTGCATTCATGGCAGGGTCCTTATTCAGTGTTCTAACCCTTTATTCTACCTTAGATAAGTGCTTTCAAGCGAGAGGAATCAATGGTTTGCAGGCTCATCAGAAGAGCATCTTCGTGATTATCTTCATAGTATCTGAGACGGACGCCGTCAATCTGGTAGCCCAGTTTAGTGTAGAGATTCTGCGCGGCCAGATTGCTGCGTCGGACCTCTAAAAAAGATTTCTGTGCCCCGGCTTGCGCGGCTGTGCACAGAGCATGGACCATCAATCTCAAGCCAATGCGGTGCTGGCGATAGGCCGGATCCGTGGCTAAAGTAGCAATGTGCAGTTCATCCACGATCAGCCAGGTAACCAGCATTCCCACAATCTGTTGGTCAGGGTTTTCAGCCACCCACGAACGGGAAGCGTCATTCTTTTCGATTTCGAAATAGAAGGAATTGCGCGGCCAGGGCAAAGTGAAGGACAGGTGGTCGATCTCACAGACGCGTTCGATGTCTGTCGGGGTCATCTCGCGGATGACAATATCCAATTGGTTGGCTTCAGTGCTCAATCGGGGATGGCCTCATTGACGTGCAGATAAATGGGGGCCAGAGAGACAGGCTCGTCCGTTTCGCCAGCTTTGAAGCGATTCCAGGCCAGCTCTGCCAGCATTCCGGGGTGACGCACGCATTGCGCCGGGGAAGCCAGCAGCGCATTCTTCCACTTGCGGCTCAAAGTCTGACGTTCTTCCGCGTCGAATTCCCCGGTGATGAGGGTGGGCTGGTTGATCTGGGCTGAGAGGTCTTCGGCGGTCATGATCGTCGGTTCTTCGCCAGCTTGCCAGTGCCCGTCTTCTGCGTGATACCAGCCTACTGCCAGACGTCCGCGCCCGGCGGGTAAAACGGCTGCCAGCGGCAGGTCTTTTACAGGCTGCGAGGCTACCTGAAAGTCAAAAGTAGGAACACCGATCATGGGGATTTTCAGTGAAAGGGCCAGCCCTTTGGCAAAAGCCAGTCCAATACGCAGGCTGGTAAAGGAGCCCGGCCCCAGCGCACAGGCAACAACTTTCAACTCTGCTGGTTTGACCCCGCAACGTTTTAACAATTCGTCGACGGCCGGGGCCAGTTCAACGGTGTGATGGGTTTTCGTTTGCCAGTGCATTTCACCCAGCACCTCGGACCCGTCATAAAGAGCCAGTCCGATGGTCTGGGTGGAGGTATCCACCGCTAATAACATGATTATCCTCCGAATGCCAGTTTCTTGAATTCTCTGGCGATTTCTTCAGCTCGCTTCCCGATGGGAGTAAATTGCAGACTGCGCTGCTCTTCGGCCACATAAGCCAGATCTACCCGCAGACACTCTTTGGGCAGAGCACCAGCGATGCGTTCGGGCCATTCGACCAGTAAGGCACCGGTGGCCAGCATTTCTTCGATGTCAAGGTCTTCTGCTTCCAGTGCGGATTGCATACGGTAAGCATCCATGTGATGCAGCAAAGCGCCGTCTGGCCGGCGATAGATGTTGACCAGCACGAAAGTCGGGCTTGAGACGGAATCAGTTGATCCCCAACCCTGAGCGATTCCCTGGACCAGGGTGGTTTTGCCTGCTCCCAGATCACCTGAGAGTGCCAGTACGTCGCCCCGGGTCAATAACGTTCCCAGACGAAAACCGAGCCGTCGGGTTTGCTCCGGCGCGCGGCTGATGAAATCAAGGGCAGATGCAGAATAAATGGGCATAACAAGAGAATTATACGGCAGAGCCAGAGGCAGGGCAAGATAAAAATTATCTACCGCGAAAGAGGTTCTTAATTAAAAGATTTACCGGTGAAAATTCTATTAACTAAAAAACTTTTCAATATTTATGCTTGTTTAAATAGCAGCTTGGGAAAATCATTATGATGAATTGCATGTTTTAATTCTTTAATTTTACTTTTAACTCGCATGCTCTTTCCATCTTCGAGTTCAACAGTTATTGATTGTTGAGTTTTCTTTTCAAAATCCAACAGCTCTTGAAAATCATTGGTTGGTAATAAACAAATGGTAACCTTTCCACAGATAAGACAAAGGAAAGAAAAATTATTACTGGAAATATCTCCGACCAATGTGTTTATATCTTCAACTTTGAAAGTAAATTGCCAGGGACTCTTTTCTTTATCTGAGTATTTAATTAATATTCTTGTGTCAATGTTTATTTGATAATGCCCGAATTTCTTATCGGCTTTATTTAATGCTTTAAACGAAGGATGTTCAACGATCTGAGTTAACGCTGACCCATGAGAAAAATCTTTATCTTGGGTTTTCATTTCCCTCCTGTAAGTTGCCTGCAAACAACGATTTATTAATTATATAACAATAGCATGCAAAAATGTATTATTTTGCTTTGACCAATCCCATCAAGGAACGTGCAATTTGCCGTGCTGCTTCCGGGCGGGCCAGACTGCGGCTGGCTTCGGTGGCCTCGATCAAACGATCGGGATGATGAATCCAGTTTTTGAGCACCGAAACGACCATTGCTGGCTCGGGCGCCCAGCTGCCGGCCCCTTCACTGAGTACGTAGAGAACGTTGCCTTCTTCCTGACCGGGCTGACGGTTGTAGAGGATCACGGGCAGGCCGGTAATGAAGGCCTCGCTGATGGTTCCTGGCCCTGCTTTAGTGATGAGCACATCAGCCGCTGCCATTAATTCAGGCATATTTTGCACGAAACCATAGATGAAATGCGGAATCTTCCAGCCGCGGGTTTCGAGCCTTTCCTTTAACTTTTGATTCCGTCCGGTGATGATCACCAGAGAAACAGGCAATTCGGCGTTATCGATTGCCGCGGCAGTGGCTTCCAATGGCCCCATGCCTTCACCGCCGCCGACCAGTACCAAAGTCAGACGATCTGCTGGCCAGCCTAACTCCTGCCGGACCACTTCTTTTGCTCGGGTATTCTGACAGAATTTATTGGCAACGGGCAGGCCGCACACCTGCATGATCTTGGGGTCGATACCCAGTTCCAGCCCACGCTGGCGTGCCTGTTCGGTGGGCACCAGGATCAGATCGGCTTTGGCGTCGAACCAGAAGGTATGAATGGAAACCATGTCGGTGATGACCGTGGCAAAAGGTAATTTGCGGCGGTGCACTACCTGACGTACGGGTACGTTCATCAGCGGGTGAACCGAGACCACGATATCGCTGGGGTGTTCATTCAGCATTTTGCGGACGGCTATGTAATAGTAAGGGGTGGCGGCCCGCATGGCCAGGGCTACCTGACGTTTCCCGTCGCTGAGATGATAGTTCATTCCCCAGAGGGTCGGGTTTTTCGACATCATTGGGTACAGTTCGGGCGCGAAATTCAACGGGGGCGGGGCGTATTGCTTGAAGAAATCCACCTTCTCGGCTGAGAAGCCGTCTGGGTATTCAAGCTGCATGGCTTCGATGATGGCGTCGACTGCACTGCGGTGCCCCCCGCCGGTATCTGAGAAAAGAAAGAGAAAGTGTGGGTTTTCATTTGTCATTTTCGGGGGATTCTCCAGCGGGTTGGCGAGATTTCATACGGTGAGAAAGTTCACGGCGCGAAAGCAGAACGCGGTGATGGCAGCCCAGACATTCCAACCCAATATCCGCCCCCAGACGCACTACGATCCATTCGTAGCTGCCGCAGGGATGCGGCTTGCGCAGGTGTACCCGGTCGTTGAGCTGTATATCCGGTAGCATAGCTCGATTATATCCCATGATATAATGCGAAAGAGTTTTCGCTCAGGATTTCCCGATGCCATGCTGAATCTGACCCCTGATGACCTGATTTGCCGTGTGATCACCCTGATCGTTGCTTTGACGATCCACGAATTTGCTCATGCGCTGACGGCAGATCGTCTGGGTGACGATACTCCACGTGCCGCTGGCCGTATCACCCTTAATCCCTTGAAACATCTGGATGTTTTTGGCAGCCTGCTGGTCTTGCTCACTGGCTATGGCTGGGCCAAACCTACCCCCATCAACGCGGCAGTTTTGCGGCAGCGCTCCCGCTGGGCCATTGTCTGGGTCTCGGTGGCAGGGCCGCTCTCGAATTTCTTGCTGGCATTATTGGCGGCAATTCCGCTACGGCTGGGTTGGGTGAAAGTTGTGCTCCCCACCGGGATATTGCCAACGCTGGGCGAATTTCTCTACATTTTCTTTTACATTAACCTGATCCTGGCCATCTTCAATTTACTTCCTTTCCCGCCTTTGGATGGTGAAAAAGTGCTGGCTGCACTGATCCCTGCCAGCGCACAGCCGGCTTATCAAAAATTTCAGCCGTACGGACCTTTTGTGCTAATGCTGCTGGTTTTTGTGGGACCAATGGCGCATCTGGATGTGATTGGCTGGATCATGAACCCGATTTTGAACAGTTTATCGAAAGTGATGCTGGGGATGTGAGGCACTGCCGTGGCTTATTATTGTTATCTGATGCGGTGCGCAGATGGCAGCTTTTACACAGGCTGGACACTTGATCCGCATCGGCGCGAGCAGCAGCATAATCAGGGCCGCGGGGCAAAGTACACCCGTTTGCATCGGCCGGTCAAGCTGGTTTATGTCGAGGAACAGCCTGATCTTTCGAGCGCTTTGAAACGCGAAAAGGCGATCAAGAAATTATCTCATCAGCAAAAAGAAAAAATGGCACAGGGATGGCAGGATAAAATGGAAATTTCATTCGCGGATCTCACAGTCGTTTCTCCTGGCCGGGTCAATTTACTGGGAGAGCACGTTGATTACAACGATGGGTTGGTTTTTCCGGCGGCTATTGATCGTGAAGTGACCATCCGCGTCGGGAAACGCATGGATGACGTGGTCTATCTTCGGGCATTGGATTTGGGCGAGGAGGTTTCCTTCTCGGTCAATACCCTCGATCAGAAAATTGATATCGATGGTCAGCCCTTGCCGACCTGGGCACTGTATCCAGCGGGGGTGGCCTGGGTGCTACTGCAACATGGCCTGCGGGTCAGCGGCATGGAGGCAGAGTTCACTTCGAATTTGCCGATAGGGGCCGGGCTGAGTAGTTCCGCTGCGCTTGAGGTGGGTTTTTCGGTGGTCTGGGAGGCTTTAGGGGACTGGGATCTGGATCGCATGGCCCTGGCCCGTTATGCTCAGGCGGCGGAAGTCCAGTACGTGGGCTTGAATTGCGGCTTGATGGATCAATTTGCCTGTGCCAATGGGGTGGCAGGGCACGCGTTGGTTCTGGATATTCGCTCTTTGCAGTGGCGCCCGGTACCTTTACCCGCCGGTTACAAAATCGTGATTGCCAATTCCATGGTCAAGCATGAGCTGGTGGGTTCGGAATACAATACCCGCCATCAGGAATGCAATGAAGCGGTGGAGATCTTCCAACGCCATCTCCCTGAGGTGCATTCCCTGCGCGATGTTTCTATGCCGCAGCTTTTGACCCTTCGGGCTGAGTTCCCTGAGAATGTCTTTAAACGTGCCCGCCACGTGATCAGTGAGATTGGCCGCGTACAGCAGGCGGTGCAGGTATTGGAAGCAGGAGAAGTGAAAGCTTTCGGCGAGCTGATGTATGCGACGCATGCTTCTCTGCGTGATGATTATGCTGTGAGCTGCCGTGAAATCGATATACTCGTCGAAATTGCCGCGGGTCTACCTGGCTGCGTGGGCGCCCGTCTCACTGGAGGAGGCTTTGGCGGCTGCACGGTCAATCTGGTACGCGAAGAAGCAGTAACGGAGTTTACTCACGAGCTAAAGCAGCAGTATCTGGAACGAACTGGCATCTCGGCTGCGATCTTTCCCTGTCAGGCAGCGGATGGCGCTCACGTGATTTAATGAAAAAACGGAGAGGATTTTCCTCTCCGTAATTTGTTTAAACCTTTTACGTCTTAATCTGAAAAGACCGGCAGATGACCAAGAGAGACAATATCTGCCCATTTGGCGCGTTCGCCTTCGGTGAAGATAGCTGCTTCGGCGCTGACGGTCGAGCCTGCTTTCTGGCACAACTGCCGCATGGCCTGCAGGGTAGACCCCGTGGAAATGACATCGTCGACGATGACCACGTTCTTGCCCTTCATCAATTCAACGTCCTTTTCATCCAGATACAGGGTTTGCGGCTGCCCGGTAGTGATCGACAGGGTCTCGAATTGCAGCGCGTTGCCCATATAGGGTTTGTAACTCTTGCGCAGGATGACGTAGGGCTTTTTCATTTCTACTGCCAGTGCATAAGCCAGCGGAATGCTTTTGGCTTCTGCGGTGATGAGTACGTCGCACTTACGGTCTTCCAGTTTGGCTGCCAGTGCTTTGGCACAGGCCTGTACCAGTTCGACATCCCCAAGAATGTTGAGGATCGCAATTTTCAACCCGGGTTTGATCTCAAAAAGGGTCAACTCGCGGTGAACCCCAGCAATATCAACAGAATACGTGGGTCTCTTTTCCATAACTTGCTCCATGAGTTTAGAAGATCATTGAACTTGGAAAGTGTATCACAATTTGCTTTTTATACAGGCAAATATTTTCTGGTTAAAAATTTGCGATCCTCGCATACCGGTGTACGCGAGGATCACGAAAGGGAGAAGTAAAACGAGAGGGTGATTATGGTAAAATCATCGAGAGCCGAGGACGCCGACCCCGGCTCTCATTTCCAAGGAGGAGAAGAAGAGAAGTCGCCCTGTTGATATATTACTTCATTGCGACTTTTATTACTTGACTCTTACCCTACGGTTACCCTACGATTCCCAAAGTAAGAAAACCGTACCTTTTAAAGGAAAAAACATGAACTCTTCTTCTCTGGCTGGTTCCTGGACTGAGCAAACCCCGATCGGTACCGTGGTAGTTTATGCTACTGTACAGGGGTGCTGCCGGGTGGATTTGCTTGGCCATTCTTCCCGCTTTTCTCAACCCAACTTGTCTGAATCCGATACGAGTCATCTTGCTTTACAGCAGATCCTTGAATACCTGTCTGGCCAACGCCGTTCTTTTGACCTTCCGCTCGATGAAACGATCTTTACTCCTTTTCAGCGGATTGTTTATCGTATGGCCAGCCAGATTGAATTTGGGCAGATTCGTACTTATGGCGAACTGGCCCAGCAGTTCGGGAAACCTGCTGCCAGCCGGGCAATTGGGGGAGCCATGGCACATAATCCCGTTCCGATTCTGATTCCCTGTCATCGCGTGGTGGCAGCGGATGGCCGATTGACCGGGTATTCAGCCGCGGATGGCATCCAGACCAAGAAGTGGCTGCTTGAACTGGAGGGCCATCAGGTTGTCGGCGAAAAACTGGCTTAAGTTCATCTTGCTGGGCACCATCTGGGGTTCTTCTTTTCTGTGGATTAAGATCGCCCTTCAAGAAGTTGGCCCGCTTACCCTGGTGACGTTTCGCACGGGTTTTGCTACCCTGGGTTTGATAGGGGTAGCTCTGGCAGTTCGCCCTAAATTCCGCAAAGAAGATGGGTGGGTGCTGGCTTTTCTGGGCTTTTTCAATGTAGCGCTGCCATTTGTTTTGATTTCATGGAGCGAAACGCATATTTCTTCTGGCATGGCGGCCATTCTCAATTCTACGGTCCCCTTGTTCACCATTTTGATCGCGCCTTTCTTCCTCAGCGAAGAGCGGATGACTCGCCGGCGTGTGCTGGGGTTGGTCATCGGTTTCGTTGGAGTGGTGGTGCTGATGTCGAATCAGCTTCACAGCGCGGATGCACTGAGTGGGGTGGGGATTGTGACCATGTTGATTGCTGCCTGTTCCTATGCGATCAGCGGTATCTTCGCCCGTAAAATGCAGCGCGGCATGCAGCCGGTCACCCAGTCCCTGGGGCAAATGGGGACGGCATTTCTATTTGTTTTGCCAACTGCACTGATTGGTGAAGCGCCTTTTACTTTTCCGCATTTGCCGATCAGCTACCTGGCTCTGGGCTGGCTGGGACTGCTGGGTTCATGTCTGGCGACTTTGCTCTGGTTCTCGTTGTTGAATTCTGTGGGCCCGACGCGTACCAGCATGACTACCTACATTTTTCCGTTAGTGGGGGTGTTGCTGGGTATGGCGTTTTTACAAGAGCAGGTGGACTGGCGTTTAATCGTGGGTGGGCTTTTAATCATTGTGGCGGTGGTAATCGTCAACTCGAAAATCAATCCTTTTGTGAAAAGGAACGTGCAGATGCAGGAAGATCTGGAGCAGGAAAATGGCTGCTGAAGAGACGGTAAAAAAAGCAGGTTATGTGGCGGTAGTGGGTCGCCCTAATGTGGGCAAATCGACCCTCATCAACACGTTGCTTGATCAAAAGATCGCGGCGGTATCGCCGAAACCACAAACAACCCGGCGTCGGCAACTGGGCATCTATACTCAGCCTGGCTACCAGCTGGTCTTTGTCGATACTCCGGGCATTCACAAGGCTCAGCACAAGCTGGGCGATTATATGAATGGCGAAGCTTTCGATAGCATTGGGGATGCTGATGTGGTGCTGTGGCTGCTGGCTGCCGATGAAGAACTGACCCATGAAGATGCCATTATTGCTGAAAAGTTAAAGAGCATACGCAAGCTGCCGCCTGTGGTCATGGCGCTTTCCAAGGAGGATGCTGTCTTGCCAGAAACTCTCGCGGCACGTGAACAAAAAGCGGTGGAGCTTTTCCCGGCAAAAGATGTGGTTAAATTCTCTGCCCTCAAACAGGAGGGGATGCAGGAACTTCTGGCTACCTTGCTGCAGTTCATCCCAGAGGGGGAACCGTTTTTCGATGAAGACACGGTTACCGATTACTACGAGAAAGATATCGCAGCCGAATTGATCCGCGAATCGGCCTTGTACTTCCTGCGTGATGAGGTACCGCATTGTCTGGCGGTGCGCATGGATGAGTACAAGGAGCGCGGTGAAAAAGGTGCTTTCATTGAGGCGACTTTCTTCGTGGAACGTGATTCGCAGAAAGGGATCGTGATTGGTCAGGGCGGGGAGATGCTGAAAAAGATCGGAACGCGCGCTCGTCAGGAGATTGAAAAGATGAGCGGACGTGAGATCTATTTGAGCCTGCGGGTCAAAGTCAACAAGAACTGGCGCAACAGTCCCGAAGCACTGCATTTGTTGGGTTACGAAAAAGAGAGTGAGCGATGAGTTACAACTGGCTCTTTATCGCGACGATCATTTTTGCTCTGGTCGACTGGTATGCAGCCTGGAAAGAGGATCGACTTCTTCTCTTCATTGCCAAGCCGGGCACACTCTTTTTCTTGATCCTGTGGTCGCTGCAGCAGACTTCCTGGCAAGGGGTGATGATCTGGTACGGTCTGGGTCTGATCTTGTCTTTGGCCGGGGATGTGGCTTTGCTGTTCAGCGCTCGCTGGTTCCTTTTGGGGTTGGGCTTTTTCTTGCTGGCGCACGTGATGTTCATCGTGGGCTTTAATTCGCCGCTGCCTGGTTTTACTTTCTATTCTGCGTTGCTGGCGATCTTTGTGGGGCTGATCGCTGCACAGGTGCTCAAGAAAATTCGACCGGGTATTGAACGCTTGCCCTCCTCACGGGTCATGATCCCGGCTTCATTGGCATATGGTCTGGCGCTTACCCTGATGTGGCTCTCAGCTTTGCTGACCCTATTCAATTCTGCCTGGATGACGCTGCCAGCGGTCATTGCGGCTCTTGGCGGAAGTTTCTTCTTTATCTCTGATTCGACGTTGTCGTATGACCGGTTCATCCGCAAATTGCCTCGTGGCCGTTTCTGGGTACACGTGACTTACCACCTGGGGGTGGCCGGTATTTTGATCGGTTCGATGCTGAACTTTTTACGCTGATTACTTCAACGGTCTGAAGCCGTTCCCTAAAGCTTCATGAGCGGTCCCAATGACCATAAATGCATTGGGGTCGATTTCTTTCACCAGCTCTTTGAGCTGGTTGACCTCAGCCCGGGTGATCACGCAGTATAGGGTAGGGCGGCTTTCACCGGTGTATCCGCCGGTAGCTGAGAGGATGGTCACTCCGCGCTCGAGTTCTTCCATGATCGCATGCGTGACCTGTTCATGGCAACTGGTGATGATGATCGCAGAACGGAAGACGCTTTGGCCTTCTGAGACGGCCTCAGCGGCAATGCCACTGATGTAGATGACCACCATACCATAGAGGGCTTTCTCCCACGAAAAGGCAAACCCGCCGGCCAGCACCACCAGGGTATCTGTGATCAGGTAAGCCTGCGAGATCGAAATTCCCAGACGTGAGTTGAGGATGCGCCCCAGAATATCCGAACCGCCGCTGGTCCCCTGCCCACGATAAACCAGTCCCAGCCCGGCCCCCAGCAATACTCCCCCGAAAATGGAGTTAAGGACGTTATCTGAGGTCACCCCTACCGGGGAGATGAACAGCACCAAAAAATCTGTCAAAAAGGAAAACGCGGCGACTGCGAAGGCAGTCCGGGCCGCGAAACGCGGTCCGCCCAGGTGGTGCCAACCCAGAATAAAGAGCGGAACGTTGCCCAAAAATACCATGACACCGATGGGAAAACGTACGAAATGATTGACGATCTGAGCGGCACCGCTGATACCGCCGCTGACCAGCTGTCCGGGTACCAGAAAGAGTCGCATGGCAAAGGCCTGGACCAGTGCTCCTACCAGCAGGAAGGCATAATCCTGAGCGGTTTTCCAGCTCACTTCAATGGGGCCGATGGCTTTTAACAGCTTTTGCCAGCGGGATTGAGGAGTATTGGGGAAACCATTCATAGATAAGACCTCTTTATTAATGTAGGATGGCCTAATTTTACTCGAAAGTGTGAAAAATGCCGTCTAAAAGTAATTGACACCCCCCAGTGCCTATGATAGAATTTCAACCGCTGACGCCCCCATTGTCTAGCGGCCTAGGACGTGGCCCTCTCAAGGCCAAAACTCGGGTTCGAATCCCGATGGGGGCACTTTTTATTTAATTTTTCATTTTTCTGTCTCATTCCCCACTTTCTTATCATCAACCAATTTGACTTTGCCCCCTGAAAAGAAGTATAAAGGGGGCATGAATACTTATTGGTAAAAGGATGGGAAAAGAATGTCTGAGTTATCTGATTCATTGCGTGAGGTGATGCGTGGCTGGCCAACTGGGGTAGCCGTGGTAACGGCTCGAGATCGTGAGTATGCTCATGGTATGACGGTCAATTCGCTGACCTCCGTTTCGTTGGATCCGCCGGTGATCACCGTCTCGCTGGCGGTGCAAACGCGTACCTGGCGTCTGGTCACGGCCAGCAAAAAGCTGGGAGTGACTTTTCTGGCACAGGGGCAGCAACATCTGGCGGATATATTTGCCGGCAAAATTCCCGAAGAAGAAGATCGTTTTACCGGCCTGGAAACTTTTACTCTTGCATCAGACGTGCCGCTTCTGAAAGCGGGGCGAGCGCATCTTGATTGTGTGATCCTGCAAGAGGTTCCTCTACCGAAGTCTACATTGTTTGTGGCGGAAGTTGTGGCTGCCCGCAGTGATCTTTCGATTCCGCCGCTGGTTTATTTGAATCGTGGCTATCGAAAGGTGAGTGATTGATGGCGAAAACTGGATTGTCGGATGCTGAGAAGAAGACGCTGTTGAATCTGGCACGCGGGACGATCGAGGCTTCCGCGGCAGGCCGGCCGCTGCCATCTGTGCCGGCGGCCGAATTGACCGAGAATTTACGCGCATCGGGAGCTGCTTTTGTTACCCTGACGATTGGAGGAGATCTGCGGGGCTGTATTGGTTCATTACAGGCTTTTCGCCCGCTGTGGGAAGACGTTCAGGTTCATGCGCTGGATGCTGCTTTTCAAGACTACCGTTTTTTGCCGGTAACATCAGCGGAAGTTCCCTTGCTTGAAATCGAGATTTCGCACTTGACCGCACCCGAGCCTCTGGAATATTCCTGCCCCGAAGAACTGCCGCAGAAATTGCGTCCTGGTGTGGACGGGGTCGTGCTGCGTGATGGAACGCGCAGTGCTACTTTCTTGCCCCAGGTCTGGGAGCAGATTCCCCAGCCGCAAGAGTTTCTCAGTCATTTGTGTCTGAAAATGGGCGCTACGGCTGACTTGTGGCGCCGTCGGATGCTGCAGGTCTCGATCTACCACGTGGACGAGTTTCACGAATAATTTTCAGCATAAAATGAAACTCCCGAGGCTGACCTGGCTCCGGGAGTTCTCTTGCCTAAAAGTGAATGTACTCGCCTACGTTCAAGACGAAGATAGTGCAGCGCTTCTCCTCGGTGGTTTCAGCCGGCGGGTAACAACCGCGGATGACTTCAATTGCTTTGGTCACCTGATCGTCCTCGACGCCGCACAGCATGGTATTCAAACCACGGCGGATGAATCCGCTGGTCGAAGCGATGGTAGTAACGCGGAAGTTGGCGGCGGTCAGCGTGGAAGTGACATTATCGGCATCGATATCCTTAACAATTGCGACGATTAGTTTCATGGCTAGAACTCCTCAAAATACTCAACTTCCAATGAGAACACGGTTGCTCCACCTACAGTTACCGGAGTGGGCGCTGGCATGGGCATGGGGGCGCTTTCGAGGGGAACAGCGATAAACTCGATGCGCTGGCGGCAGTTCTCGTGCAAAATGTCGATTACTTTGTCCTTTAATTCATGCGGCATACCGATGAGCAGGGTAGCATTACGGCGTCCCAGAAAGGCACCCAGGCTGGGCAGGCGTGTGACAGAGGTAGCCTCGTCGGCCAGACGATTTTCGGTCACTTCGGCATCCTGAGATTGCACCACAGAGACCATCAAGGTATCACATTTCATTTTTTGATTTTCAGACATATTTCCTCCTTTCTCAGGGGAGAACGATCTTGTGTCGGTCAGCGTCACGGATCTCGATCTTTGAGCCGTTGAGGGTGCTGATTTGTGTTGCATCCGCATTTAACGTGATACCGACTTTTCCATATTGTACCGTATTTGCCGGGCAAAATTCATTTAATCCAGCTATCAGGATTTCATCAGTTTGCGGCAGTTCGAGGCCGAGACATTGCAGATAGGGGAGAACCCCCGGCAGCCCGGCGAGTGCGTCGTGCTCTCCCAGCCCAGCGTTATCACTGGCGCGGAGGTAGCGGTGATTTTCGTGATTTTCAAGCCACGAATTGCGGATTCCATGAAGAAAAGCCTGCATGATCTGACAGGCTGTCTGGCGAAAGCCCATCCGCAGCAAGCCTTCGACAATGAGCGTATTCCAGAAGGGTATCACGGTTCCCTCAGAGTCTGATTCGATGGCGGTCAGCCCGCTGGCAGTGAAAAAGTGCGGCAGCAGGTGGCTGTCGATCATCCGCTGGGCTTTTTCGGGGGAGACTAATCCGGCCCACAAGGGGAGGAACAGACTGATATCTTGAGTGGTGTAACCCGCCTGCGCGATTTCGAGCTTCTCTCCTTTTTTCAGCCTTTCGACCTCGATCCGTTCCAGGGTAAGGTAGAGCTGGGTGCTGGTGGCACGGGCAATCCCTTCGCGAAATTTGGAGCGTGAGAAGTGCATTTCTTCGGTGAGTGGACCGTTGGGTCCACTGCCGTGTAATATCAGTTTGGCTGGTTCAGGGAAGCCTTCTGGCTTGAGACAGCGTACCTGCAAACGGCGCGGAGCATCACATTTGATCTTGAGCAAATGGGGTCCGTTCCGGCTCTCGCTGTGGAGCAACTGGGCTTGTGGGCTTTCACCGCTGGCAACGTCCTGATAGCAAAAGGCAGCTTTGTCTTCATCCCAACAGGCTAGCACGTGAGCTTTGAGCCGCTCGATCTGCTGTTCCAGCCAGGGACGCTGTTCAGTTTCGCCCAGCCATTCGCTCATCTGCAATAGCGCCTGACATTCATGCGCCAGCAGAGCGTGCAGGCCGGGGGCATCGACTGTTTGAATATCGACTCCCTGATCGGATTCTTTCCATTGAGCATAGAGGGGGGAAGAATCCAGCCCGGTTTGCAGTAAGTTTTCCCAGGTGGGGGTTTCTGGCTTGAGCCAGCATTTGAGTGCATCCACCAGCGGCGAAAAGACCTGCAGCAGCCATTCTTGATCTGGCAGATAGAGATACACGTCGCGGGCGATTCCGGCCAGGAGCGGTGGAATCATGGCACGTGTAGGTGATCCATCGGGTTTGTTCCCCAGCGGGAGTGAGCCATCAGGCGTCTGGGTATCGAGATAGGTTTGTACCATTTCTCGTATCGATTCGGGTTCGATGGGCAGCAGAATTCGGCTGGTCAGCCAGAAATCATAAAGACTGGAAGGCATATTTGTCTGGCGGGTGACCGGGGAGGTGTTGAAATCACCCAACGGCGCGTCTGCTTGCCGCCTGGAAAGTAAAAAGAGATGATTTTCGGGTTGCGGTCCGCGCAGCAGGCACTGGTGAGCTTTTATCTGAGTTTCGTAAAGCAGGTCATCCAGAACGGGGTCTTCTGAGCGGAAGTGGAAGTATCGGCGCTTTTCTTCCATCTCGCGTTTGAGAATTTCATTTTCCCATGAAAGAGCAGTCGATTGCCGGGCCTGGGTAAAGGAAGCTTCGGCAGATTCGAGTGCTGCCATTGCCCAGCTCACCTTGCGCTCTGCCCCGGGAGCCAGGGTCATTTCCAGTTCCAGACCGGGCAGTGAACGGGTCGAAGCCTGCGGGCCGCCGGTGAGGAAAAAGACCGGGAAGAGGGAGCCCATTGTGCCGCTCAACACCGTGTTGACCCCCATCGGGGTGCTGCTCATCCCTTCCCGTTTTTCCATGGGGTAGAGCAGAGCTACCCATTCCAGCGTCAGGGTCACCGAACTGGAACCTGAGTTGGCAATACGCGTTCTTCCGCATAACGTCTGGGAAGAGGGAACCCAGTAGTCAAGCTCAGCGTCTATGTTCGCGAATGGACTGCACTTGACCGTCAAGAGATCACTGAAGCGGCGCACCAGTTGCGGTTCTTGGGCAAACGTGCGTGGATCAGTGATGGTAGTGCCTTTCATGCGAAATCGCGGATACAGGTGCATCCCTTTGCATTGTAATCCGTAGGTAGTTTGTACAATTAATGCTGGAGGTTCGCAGTCGGCGGCGCAAAACTCCCAGACCTGATCCTTGGTCAGGTCGATCCGGGTGCGTCTGACGTCTGTTGCCAGCGTGCGGTAGATCATCATTGGGTCGTTCTTCATGGCTTCATTGTAAAATCAGTTTTCTGCACGGTCAATTGAATTATGCTAGAATCAAAATCAAACATCGATATTGGAAGAAAAAATGACTGAAAACCCAGATCAAGAACCCGAGTTAAATTACACTTCATCAAATGATCCTGCATCTCGCTTTCGAAAAATCCTTAATGATGACCCTCTGGCTGCAAAACCGGTTTCTCCCGCTGAAGAAGCCGAGAAAACAACCGTAGTGCCTGCGGAACAGTTGCCGGAAGGGTTTGATGATTTACCGACAGTGGTCGAGCCCTCTCCTGAAGCAGCTGCAACAGTTGAACCCACTCTCCCGGCACCGCCGCCGGGGACGACAGATTCTTTGCCGCAGCAGGTAGAGCAGATCGATCTCTCAGCCACGACAGTTTCACCGGTGGCTTTTTACTCGGATACGCGTCCCCAACCGGGAGGCAGTGGAGCGGGTCAGCCGCCACGCCGTCCCGGGGATACTCAGCCAACCAAACCACAGTCTGCCCGACCACAGCTGCACCGTAACTTTCGGAGCTGCCTGGTACGTGCTTTGATCATTGGCTTGTTCGTACTGGTAGTGGGCATGGTTCTGGCCGGGATTGTGCTGGTGATCCAGTATTTCACCATTGCTTCTACCCTGCCCAGTGTGGCAGATTTGCAGAATAAAGCGTCTCAATTCGAAACCACCCGTTTTTACGACAGCAATGGTCAGGTGATCTATGAGATGCTTGACCCCAATGCCGGGCGGCGTACTTATGTACCCCTGAGCAAGATTTCTCCTGAAGTTGTCGCAGCTACCATTGCTACCGAAGACAAGGATTTTTATACCCATCCTGGTTTTGATATTTTAGCCATCACCCGTGCTTTGATCCAGAATTACACGCATGGTGAGGTGGTCAGCGGGGCTTCGACGATTACGCAGCAACTGGCACGGGCTTTGCTTCTTTCGCCTACTGAGAAGAATGAGGTATCCATCCGGCGTAAAGCTCGAGAGATCATCCTGGCCGCAGAAATTGAGCGGCGTTACACCAAAGACCAAATTCTCGAGCTTTATTTAAATGAGATTTATTATGGAAATCTGGCCTATGGCATCGAAGCTGCCGCAGAAACTTATTTCAACTCCACTGCTGATCAGCTTACCCTGGCGCAGGCTGCCTTTTTAGCCGGGCTTCCCCAATCCCCGGCGGTCTATGATATCTATTCCGACCCAGAAGATACCCTGAACCGGGATAAGCAAGTACTGACGCTGATGTACCAGGTTTCATCTGAGCGAAACTGCATTACAGTCAGCAACAGCAGTCAGCCGGTGTGCGTCAGCGCGCAGCAGGCAGCGGATGCTTACGTTGCGGTTCAGAACTACAATTTTGTTCCCAAAACCAATCCCATGACCTATCCCCATTGGGTCATGTATATCCGCTATTTGCTCGAGCAGCAATATGACGCCCAGACGATCTATCGTTCGGGCTTTCAGGTCTACACCACTCTTGACCCCAGCCTGCAATCGCAGGCAGAACAAATTGTCAAAGATCAAGTCAGCGCTTTGGCTGATAAGCACGTGACCGATGGTGCTCTGGTGGCGATCCGCCCCAATACGGGGGCTATCCTGGCCATGGTGGGGTCCGCGGATTTCTATGATGACGTCAATGCCGGCCAGATCAACATGGCAATCCAGCCGCGTCAGCCGGGCTCAGCCATCAAACCGTTGACTTATACGGCCGCTTTTGAAAAGGGCTGGACCCCGGCCACGCTGATCTGGGATGTGCCAAGTGAGTTTCCGCCTTCCGGCGACCCGAATGATCCCAGCGATCCTTACGTGCCGGTCAATTATGACAGCAAATTTCACGGCCCGGTTACAGTTCGTACCGCTCTGGCGAATTCTTACAACATCCCGGCAGTCAAGGCTTTGCAATACGTAGGAATTTACAGCGATCCCGATAACCCGGGCAGCGGCGGTTTCATTTCTTTTGCCAAGCGCATGGGGATCACCACACTCACCCGCAACGATTATGGTCTTTCGCTGACCCTGGGCGGCGGTGAAGTGACTTTACTTGAGCTAACCTCAGCATTTTCGACGTATGCCAATAATGGGGTACATTATGCTCCTTACGCTATTACCAAGATCACCGATTATCAAGGCAACGTGATCTATAAGGCGCCTGACCCGTCTGGTACCCAGATCATTCGAGCGGATCATGCTTACCTGATCACCTCGATCCTTTCGGATAATGCCGCGCGTACCCCCATGTTTGGGGCCAATTCGGCGCTCAAGCTACCCTTCCCGACTGCAGTGAAAACGGGTACTACCAATGATTCGCGGGATAACTGGACGGTGGGCTATACCCCTGATCTCGCAGTGGGAGTGTGGGTCGGCAATGCCGACAATACACCAATGGAGGGTACCAGCGGGGTCACTGGTGCTGCGCCAATCTGGTCCACGTTTATGCAGCAAGCAATTCCCTCTCTCACGAATAATTCGCCCACCGATTTCACCCGTCCGGCCGATGTGGAGGATCATATCATTTGTTCTGTTTCCGGTACGGAACCTTCCAGCCATTGCCCGGAGCAGCGTACTGAGATCTTTGCCAAAGGCCAACCGCCGCTGACGCAGGATCACGATCTCTGGCAGGATTTGTATTACGATACCTGGACGGGGTTGGCGGCCTCAAACGATTGCAAGACCTTCGTAGAGCAGAAGTATACGCTAAACATCACCGATGCTTCGGCCATCAAGTGGATCACGACCACTTCTCAAGGCGCGGATTGGGCGCACAGTCAAAATTTTCCTGATCCGATCACTTTTGCTCCCAGCCGGGCCTGTACCGCTCAAGATCCGCAGCCGAAGATCGAATTTGTCAATCTTGTCGAAAATCAAACAATCACGCAAAGCCCGGTAACTGTGCAGGCAGTGGTGAATGCCCCATCTGGTTTCAAGAATTATTCGTTGAATTATGGCCTGGGGAGCGATCCTTCGCAGTGGACGACGATTGTCGATTCGAGCACCTCAATCTCAGATGCGCTGCAAACGCTGGCTACCTGGGATGTCAGTGAGTTGCCGCTAGGAACGGTGACGCTGCAGATTCACATGACCAATAACACAGGCGGGTATGCGAAAAAAACGATTCATCTTAATCTTGCTTTGCCTACACCGACCCCTACTCTTACGCCGACCGTAACGCCGACTCCTACGCCAACGGTAACTTCCACGGTTACTCTAACCCCGACACTGACTCCGGTGGCAACTGAGACTGAAACGCCGCAGCCGTCGGCAACATTGCCGGCGCCGTAAAAAATCTCTGACGTTCATCAAAAAGCCAGCGCAATTGCGCTGGCTTTTTCGCTTACTTAATGAGAGATCCGGCGCATTTGCCGGTGAATGTGGCGCGGCGCCAACGGTATGGTTTCGTTTCCATTTAATGGTGAAGCTACTTCTCCGGCTGAAACGGGCAGCACCCGGCTGGCGGCAAAGTAACTGAAATCGAACTGAGTGCGTTCGCCAGCTTTTTTGCCGGGGATGGGCATCAGACGTACGGTGAGAGGTTTGCCCAATCGCACGCTTAACGCCGCTACATCGAAGAGGATGGCGGCAATTTCCGACTTGCTACATTCCCCAGGGATGGGTACGGTATCCAGCCCGGTGCCGCAGACCGCCGAGTACAGCAGCAGGTCCTTGACCAGCAAAGTGCCTTCCTCGGCGCGTTTTGCCAGCCCCGGATCTTCAAGAACGGGCAGCATCAACCCATTGAAACCGGCCCGTTTCCATTTGCCCTGATCGAGGGTATCGGCAATGATGGCTGCTTCTGCCAGTGAGCCGTCGCGACCAACGGGGTTTTGCCCTACCGCTTCGACCGCGTAGCCCAGCGAACATCCTTCGGCAGGGTAAGGGGCGGGCGAGAAGTCGAAGCCACCAAAGGGCACACTGAATTCCTGGGCAGTAGCTTCACACAACGGAGCGACGCGGGCGGCAAAGTCTTCCAGACTGTGCAGCATGGCAGCCCGCCCGGCTTGCAGCGAGGTTTTGCCGGCAAATGCAGCCCAGACGGCATCGGCACATTCCACTGCCAGCGCAAAGGAAGGCGGTTTGCCTTGGGGAGCGTATCCGGCCGGGAAGAAGGGAACCCCCGCTGGTACATTGGCCAGTGCTGTGAATTGCAGGTTGGCAAAACCATTGGGATCGATTGCGGCGGCTTCATGAATAACCTGCGCGGCGGCGCGAATGGCCGCCGGGTGCACTGAAAAACGGTCAGCGATGACCCCGCTCAAGAAGGCATTGCGGGATTGCTGCAGGATGGCCAGCGCCAGCCGGTAGCTGGCCGGGAATTCCTCTATGGCCGGGCCCAGACTGTAGAAATCAAAGCCGGCGGCCTGCGTTTCTGCCTCGAAGCGGGCGATCCATTGCAGGCTTTGCTCCACGGACCATTCCGCGGTGTACAGTGCAAATGGCGAAGTCGCTAGACGACGGGTTTGCACTTCGACGCCGGCGTCGTTCAGACGCTGCGAGAGTGTCTGGCTAAAACGGGAAAGCTGTTCAAGTGTGGAGGGGTAAGTATTTGGATCCAGGTCGAGAAAACTGGTGATTGAACGAATTCTCATGGTTGGCTGCGTTGCCTCACGATTTCAAAGAGTAGAATGCCTGCGGCGACCGCGGCATTGAGAGATTCGAATTGTCCGGGCATGGGGATGTGCAGAAGTTCATCTACAGCTTCACGTGCTTCCGGGCTGGCGCCATCGGCTTCGCCGCCGATGACCAGCGCCAGCGGTTCGCGCAAGTCCGCCTGCCAGCACGAAGTTCCCCCGCCTGATTCGGCCAGGAACAGACGCAGCCCACTGGGGGCCGCGGTGTGGCAATACTCGCGGATTTCTGCCCAGTTGGCGTTGTGCAGTGCCAGACGGAAATGAGCTCCCATTCCAGCCCGGACGACTTTGGGGGCAAAAGGATCCGTGGTGCCCGGCGGCAGTAAGACAACCTGGGCCCCGGCGGCAGCCGCGGCTCGTAAAATGGTACCCATGTTGCCGGGGTCACGCAGTTGGTCCAGAATGACCACAAAATCTGCTTGCGAGGGGAGGAGTCTGGATTGTTGGGACAGGACCAGCAGCACTCCTTGTGAAGTTTCCGTGGCGGAAAGACTTTCCAGAACGGGTTCAGCCACTTCAAAGATTTCTACCCCGCGTCTGGTCAGGGCATCAATGATCTTGTGCCCGCGTTCGCTGGTGGAAGCGGCAAAATAGGCTTCTTTCACCGGGGTTTGGCTGGCAAGGGTTTCTTCGGCCAGCCTGACGCCCTCGACTACGAACAGGCCGCTTTCGCTGCGCGCGCTTTTCTGATTAAGCAAGGCGCGTACCTGTTGAAGATGAGGGTTATGGCTGGAAGAAAGGAATGAGCTCATGAGTTTCTCTGTGCTGATTTTACTGCGATTTAAATAAAAACGGGGCGGTCATGACCGCCCCGTTTGGGGTTCAACTGATTAAGCGGCTTTGGCTTTTGCTACTACAGCGGCAAAGGCTTTCGGATCGCGTGCTGCCAGCTCGGCGAGCATCTTGCGGTTGAGCAGAATGTTGGCTTTGCGCAGACCGTGGATCAACTGGCTGTAGCTGATGCCATTTTGACGAGCGCCGGCATTGATACGGGTAATCCACAGGCGGCGCAAATCGCGTTTGCGAAGTTTGCGGTCGCGGGTGGCGTACCACATGCTCTTCAAGCGAGCTTCATTGGCGCGCTTGATCAGGCGATGGCGGCTACCAAATTGACCTTTGGTATAGGCTAATACTCTCTTATGACGCAGATGGCCATTCGGACCACCTTTTACACGTGCCATTGCTTACTCCTTTGCAATCCCCTGGGCGCCGGTCTCTTGACCCGTTTTATGCACCCAACAGACGCACTAAAAATGGATACGATGACTTGCCTCGAAAATTACTCCATGTTTGGAGTGAGGCGCTTGATGGTCTTGATGAGCTTTTTGCCCTTGACTTCGACCATCTCGGTATACAACGCCTTGGTGCGGTCGGAAGTATTGCGGCGCAGATGGCTCTTGCCGCCCTTCGTTCGCATTAAGGCGCCGGACCCGGTTAAGCGGAATCGTTTCGATGTCGCTTTATGGGTCTTCAGTTTGTATTTGCCTTGTTTCTGCTTGCGTGGCACAGCGAACTCCTCTCAACTAAAAATACGGTTGGTAACGCAACCGCCGATTATACCAGATTTTTGGCTCAATCCAGAGAGATTTAAGCTTCTTCCGCAGCGGGCTCTTTTTCGGCTTCCGCGGCGGTTTTCTTCTTCCCGGGTTTCGATGGGGCCAGTACCATGCCCATGGTTTTCCCTTCGATGTTGGGCGCTTGCTCAATCGTGGAGACGTCTGAAAGTTCTTCGGCGATCTCTTTCAGATCTTCCAACGCAATCTCAGGGTAGGTGATCTCTCGTCCGCGGAAGCGAACGGTGACGCGCACCTTATTTCCTTCTGTCAGCCAACGTCTCGCGTCCCGAGTCTTGAATCCGCGATGGTGCTCATTGGTTTTTGGTCTGAGGCGGATTTCTTTCACCTCGATCTTGGTTTGAGCTTTCTTGGCCTCGCGCTCTTTCTTCGTGCGCTCGAACAGGAATTTACCAAAGTCCATCACCCGGCATACCGGGGGATCAGAGTTTGGCGCAACCTCAACCAGATCCAGGTCGGCATCACGGGCAATCTGCAACGCCTTCTGGATGGGCACCACACCGATGTTTTCGTTATCTGGACCGATTAAACGAACTTCGGCTGTACGAATCATTTCATTGACGCGAAAATTTGTTGTACTGATAGTTGGCTCCTTTTAAGAAAATATCGAACATAAGCCCGTTGTTTACGGGCCGAATCTTATAAATAATACCACACCCAAAGAAGGGAAGTCAACCAAAAGGCTGGAGAAGTTAGTTCATCTTCTCTGACAGGAAACGTAAGTGGCGAGTGGTTGCCCGGGAAAGGTCGGTATACACCCCACGGTAAGTTTCGGGCAGCAACATGGCAATTTGATACATAACCTCATCGGTCACTTCTTCACGGAATTCGCGGGAGAGGGTTTGATGAGAGAAATCGATGGTAAAAGGTTCCCCTACGCGGATGGTGATGTTGGTACGCCGCAAAGAGCGCAGATTTTGCCCAACCGCTTCGTTGCCGTAAAAGACCACTGGCAGGATGGGCACTCCGCTGCGAATGGCCAGCAGAACGATGCCGGGGTAACCCTTCTTGAGTTTGCCATCCCAGGAACGTGTGCCTTCAGGGGCAATGATGACAATTTTTTTGTCTTTCAGAAGCGCGTCTTGTGCCTGATGAAAGGCATCCATATCGACTTCGCCGCGCCGGATGGGAATGCCGTGCCAGAGATTGAAGAGCATGGCGAGCAGCGGATTGTTCCAGGTCTCGACTTTGACGAATGCGGTCAGGTCACGTGGGTGCAGATGCGAGAAGCCGATAGGGGCATCGAGTGAGTTGATGTGGTTGGTCGCCAGGATCAACGGCCCGTGCATCGGTATTTTGGCGATATCCCGATCATCGATCTGCATAAAGGTATGCAGGATTGCTTTCATGGAGGGATTGATTAGGTTTAAAGCCAATGTCATTGGTTTACCTCGTAATGATCGAAAGTGCCGCCGGCAAGATCTCGACCGCAATGCTTTCGCCGGCTTCACATAAAGTAACACCGTCAGCGTGAGCGGGCAGGGAACCCTGCAAGGCGCGCAATTCGATCTTCTGTGCCTGCGCCGTGGTGACGGCTGGGTGAGTTTCTTGAGTGCCTTTCATGACCAGGGACATGAGCCCTGGCATCTGGCTGCGCTTGACCTCAGCAACGAGGCACAGGTCATATTTACCATCGTCCGGCAGGGAATGTGGGGTCATCATAAAGCTGCCGCCCATGCGCCGGCCATTCATAATGGAGATCATTAAAGCGTTGAACACTCTGCTTTGACCATCCAGGACCAGTTCGACCTGTGGGGCGTTGAAATAAATGAACATGGTCTTGATTGCGGCGATCAGATAAGACAGCATCCCACTGATCGGCATCTTGGCGGCAACGAAGCCCACCATGGCGTCAAAGCCCATGCCTACCCCGTTGCCAAAATACAGCCCATCAGGGAACCGTTCGCTGGTCACGCGGCCGATGTCGATCTTCATGCGCGGATCGTTTGCCAGCAGGGCACAGCTTTCATCCAGATCAGTAGGAATGTTCATGCTGAAGGCAAAGTCATTCCCTCGGCCCACTGGCAGCACGGCCAGCACGGTCGAATCCTTGCGTGCTTCGCCGGCTGTCATGATGCCGTTGATTACTTCATTGACGGTGCCATCTCCCCCCGCAGCAACGATTACTTCATAACCCTCTTGCAAGGCTTCCTGTGCCAGCTGGGTGGCATGTTCAGGATATTCGGTAAGTACCAGCTTGAACTCCAGCCCCAGTTTTTGCAGGTTTTCTTCAATACGGGGTTTCATGTGCAAACCGTTTCCTTTGCCGGCAACGGGATTCAAAATGACGCAGATACGGGGCATGGATTACTCCTGAGGCGCGAGAATGGGTTGGGGAGCAGTGGCTGGGGACATGTAATCATCATAGCGAACCATGAGGTCCGGGTCAAGCACGACTTTCGACAGATTTGATAAGTGTAATAACCCTCTCTTCTATGAGAAGATACGACAACGGGGCGGCTAAGGCCGCCCCGTTGTTTGTTGGTTGATGAACCGATCTAGATTTTTTGCGCGATTTCGTCTTCAGCCTGTTTCAGGAAGGCATCCAGAGCCATGGCACCGGGATTGTCGCCGTTGCGCAGGCGCAGGGCCACCTGATTGTTTTCCATTTCCTTATCCCCAACGACGAGCATGTAGGGTACCTTTTGCGTTTGGGCGTCGCGGATTTTGGAGTTCATGCGCTCACTGCGGTCATCTACTTCAACGCGGATCCCATGCTCTTTGAGTTTGGCTGCCACGGTATGGGCATAATCGAGGTGGCGATCGGCGATGGGGATGAGCACGGCCTGTACCGGTGACAGCCATACCGGGAAGGCGCCGGCGTAATGCTCGATCAACACGCCCAAGAAGCGTTCGGTCGTGCCAGTTACGGCGCGGTGCAGTACCACTGGGGTATGTTCCTGACCGTCTTCGCCAATGTAGGAGCAACCCAAACGGGCTGGCTGGATGAAATCCACCTGAATGGTGGAAAGCTGCCAGTCGCGTCCGAGCACATCTTTGGCGATGAAGTCAGCCTTCGGGCCGTAGAAAGCGGCCTCGCCGGTGGCTTCAAAGTATTCCAGCCTACAGGCATTCATGGCTGAGCGCAGTGCATTCTCGGCTTTCGTCCATTTTTCGTCATCCTGGACGTATTTGCCGCCTTTGCCGCGCAGCGAGAGGCGTACGCGGTAATTGGTGAAGTGGTACGTGTTGAGCACTTCGCGGATCAGATCCAGCGCCAGCTTGAACTCGCTTTCGATCTGTTCAGGGGTGCAGAAGATGTGACAATCGTCCTGGGTCAGGCTGCGCACACGGGTCAGCCCGTTCAGCTCGCCGGTTTTCTCGTAGCGGTACAGCGTGGCAAATTCAGCGAAGCGCAGCGGCAGTTCGCGGTATGAATGCAGCCCCATCTCTTTGAAGAGGGTCATGTGACTGGGGCAGTTCATGGGTTTGAGACGGAAGGTAATGTTTTCGTCTACCATGGGCGGGAACATGACGTCTTTGTAGTTGTCATAGTGGCCCGAACGCTTGTACAGATCCTCTTTCACCACGTGACCGGTCCAGACATGCTGGTAGCCATAGCGGGTTTGAACATCGCGGACGTAGCTTTCCATCAGGTGACGGAGCAATTCGCCTTTGGGGGTGAAGAGCGGCAGACCCGGGCCGACATCCTCAGAGAAGTAGAACAAACCGAGTTCCTTCCCCAGTTTGCGGTGATCGCGTTTCTTGGCTTCTTCCTGGCGTTTCAGGTAATCTTCCAGTTCCTCGCGGGTATTCCAGGCGGTGCCATAGATGCGCTGCAGCATGGGGCGTTTCTCATCGCCGCGCCAGTAGGCCCCGGCGACGGAAAGCAATTTGATGGCCTCCGGGTTGATCTGCGCAGTGGATTCCACGTGCGGGCCGCGGCACAGGTCGGTGAAGATACCCTGCGTGTAGGTAGAGATGACGGGTTTCTCGTCGATAGGGTTACCGTCGTCATCCAGTTTGCCTTCTTCGAGCCCCTGGATCAATTCGATTTTGTACGGCTGATCCTTGAAGAGCTCTTTGGCTTCCTCTGCGCTGACTTCCTTGCGCACAAAGGGCAGGTTTTGTTTGATGATCTCGCGCATGCGTTTTTCGATCCCTTCGAGATCTTCGGGGGTCAATGGACGGGGCAGGTCGAAGTCGTAATAGTAGCCTTCTTCGATGGCTGGGCCGATGGCGATCTTGGCAGTCGGGAATTTTTCCAGCACGGCCTGGGCCATGATGTGCGCACTGGAGTGGCGTACGCGGTAGAGCAGCGTATCCTGATAACGTTCCTGCTTGATTTCTGGCATTCTTTCCTCCGTTTAGTTTCCGGCGCATCCGGGGGCGGTCATCGGATTCTAGCCGGGCGATTTAAAATAAAAACTCCCGCCCATTTCTGGGGCGGGAGAATTCTCACGCGGTTCCACCCAGATTCATCTGCGCTGCTGCGCGGATGATCTCGTGCGACCGATAACGGGGTCAGCCGTTTTCCATACTGAGGTGTTTGTCACACCCGTTCCGGATCAAGCTCTCAGGGGGTTTTCGCCGGTTTTTGCTGAAGCAGATTCTCAGTCGCTGATCTGCTTTCCCTGTCAGTGCGCTGCCGGGTACTCGTCCTGGTCCGCTGTATTGAAAATTATTATAACTTTATCCTTTCAATAGATCAATAATCTTATCGTTCTATTAATATTCTTAATGGACCCAGGAGGGCTTTATAAGTATTGATTAAATTATTTATTGAATTAATTGTGTTTGAAGAGGTTAGTGCTTTTGCGGCTAATATCTTGTTGTTATAACTTAATAAACGATTTTTCCACTCTTTTTGATAACTTTTGCACAAAGAATCGTAGGATTTATATATTTCGTTCACAAATGAATTAATTGACTCATATATACATGCGTCCATAATTTTAAGGGCATTTTCTTGTGTGATCTGAGATTCTGTATCAAGTATTTCTTTGTTGGTTCTTATCCCAATTGGGATTCCTAAGTTTATTGAAATTGGACCAATAGAAATATTCATAGGAGGTCTCCAAAATCGTAAGTCGCGTACCAAAAAACTCGGTAAATATTTTTCAAGCATTAGTTTAAAACCATTAGGTTTTAACATATCAAATTTTGATGGGTCAAACATGCATATATTAGGAAGACAATCAAGCTTTGGAGACTGAATTTCGGTCTTTACTCCAAATTGGTTCTCAAACCCAGAGATTTTTTTTTGGATTTGAGAATTGAATCTTTCTATTTGTTGGTCAAATCTAGAGATAAAACTATTAAAAAAAGAATCTTCAAAAGTTTGTATAGATTCATTTACAACAATTTTTGATTGCTCAGAAAGTGCATTAATCAATTTATTTATGTAATCATTTGCGCCAATGATACCTATAGCGGGGGGTATATCGTGATTTGGGGAAGATCTCTAGGAACAGTGTATTCTTTCCCCATTTCGTTTTGTAAAGTTTGAAAATATGCGTCAAATTCAATTTTCAGTAGGTTATCGAAATCATTTTCAAGAATAGATAAACTTTCTGATGACAGAGCGCAGAGATCACGGAGGGAAGAAAAATTTGCAATCAGTCTTTCGATTAATGAATATGCCAAAACGTAAGTTTTTCTATTAGTAAGTAGAAAGAGTTTATCTAAAAGTTTACGGTATTGGTATTGTTGCCCTTCATTGATCAAAATATTCTTTGCTGAAATTTGAAAAATATTTGCACTTGGTAAAATTTTTGAAAAGGTTTTTTGAAGATATTGAATATCTTGATCAGAACATGCATCGCACTTATTGATAATAAAAATCGTGGAATCAGTCCTATCATTGAAAATGCGTTGGTATGCGGCGATCCCTTCGCAGTTTTCAAATTCCACACTTTCTGCATTGTTAATCAGTACAATGCAGATATCACAATAATACTTGGAAAATCTGATTGCGTAAGTTTGGTGTATAGGGTTGCCCTTTGTAAAACCTGGAACATCAACAATTTCTTTTCCATCAAGCAATCCCACTGGCAATTGTAAATCGATGTGGGTGATTTTCTTAATATTTTCGGGATTATTGGATTCTTTACATACTGAGTTTAGTTTTTCTTTAATAATTTCAGAGAAATTCTCTTCTTCTGTAAATTGGTGCTTGTAGGAATTTTCTTGAATCTCTGATTTAATTTCTAAATATGCTTGGCTTTTATATCTTATTGTCGTTGGAATAGTTGTGCAAAATATTATCGCGGATTCTGGCAAATAATTGTTTTCCATTAAAGCATTGGCAAAAGTTGATTTCCCACTTCCTCTTGCGCCAAGAATTCCGATTCTAATAATGCCTTCTGCTTCACGTGTAATCGCATCTGAAATATCTTGATCAATTTGATTAATTACCCGAGAAATTGATTGATAGGCAGCAGTATCGTAATTAATTGAGCTAAAAAATTTATTGGTTACTTCTTTGACTTGATTTAATAATGGCTTTACATCGAATTCATTGTCCATGATTCCCCCTAAAATTTTATTTAATTATACATTTTAAACAAAGAAATAGGAAAGCGATTAATAGGTATTTATAAATGCTAAAAAATTCTGATAAAAATGAACTCTGTTAGCCTATTTTGTTTGATTCGATACTTTTCAAAATCGATATCCAATTTATTCTAACGATATTTTGACAGAGTCATAAAGCACTCTTTGAACAAGGAATAATCATACCATGCAGCCAGTTTTTCCAGAGAAGAAATAAAAGCGCCAGAGAATTTTCTCTGGCGCGAATAGTACCTGGGGTCAGGTTTTCACTGACCAACTTTTACAGGTGTGGGCGATATAGGACTCGAACCTACGACCTTTGCGATGTCAACGCAACGCTCTAACCAACTGAGCTAACCGCCCGGGTGGACTTATTATAATGGCACCTTTTTTTTCTGGCAATAGTTGAGAAAGAATTCGCAAGATGGCCCGCGGCTGGTAAACCCTGTACTGCGAGCAAAAAAATTACCGGGAGAGATACCTCTCCCGGTAATGTCTACGCAATGTTGACCACCCCCGCCCACTGGACGGTGAACTTGGGCTGCGGGTTTTCCTCACTGGAGGGGCTGAGATGCCCGATTGCCAGGATGACTTTCTCCCCGCCCTCGAAGCCGGTAAAGGGGGCTGAGCCGTAGAGCGGCACCACATTGCCAGCGCGGACCGTGTATTCTGTGACTTCTTCTTCATAAGCCATGGCATACAGGCGGTCCTTGCCCAAAATGATCTGGATGATGTTTGGCCCGTGGAAATCCATCTCGTCTGGCACAGAGAAGTCAAAGCTCCCGGTCGACAGGATGAATCCTTGGTGGGTGTGAACGGAGTATTCCTGCGGTTCTTTCCCGCTTGAGGCAGTGTTTTGCCAGTGCGCGTTGTCAACAACCAGAACAGGCAGCTCAAGCTGCGGGGTCAACGAAGACATGAATTTACTCCGCCTTTTTATTCATAAAAGATCGGACCAGCATGCCGATCCCCAGCAGTACCAGAATTCCCGCGCCTACCAGCTTGATGACCATGTCGCCGAATAACGCCGCGAATACCGAGAAGGCAGCCACGCTGATCAGGGCAATCCACAGACCAATCTGCCAGATGACACGATTCCAGTTACCTCCCCAGGCTGCCAGCATCATCCCCAGACCAACGCTGGCAGGGATGAGCAGCCATTCATAGGCCCACATATACCAGTTGCCGCTGAGGGTGTTGCTGAAAAAGATTACCCCCAACCCCAACAGGATCGTTCCTGGGATGTAGAGGGCGGCCAAACCGCGCCTTGACTCTGGCCAGGCCATGCCGGGCAGGAAAAAGGCAAACCCGAGCACCAGAAAGATGATCGGCCAGGTCATGTGGAGCGACAGCCCTGGAATGAAATAAAAAACAAGAAACATTGCACCGATCAAGATCAGTCCGATGCCGGCTGCGAAAGAACCGCGTTTTGATTTATCCATTTGATTCTCCTTTCCAATCCAATTCAAGCCTATTATAGAGCATATTTCCAAATCACAGAAAAGAAGAGCCGCTGGAAACTTCTCAAAGTGCATCTTTAAAGAGGAAAATACGTATTGAGAATGAATGGCATTAAGCTATTTCCAGTGCTTTCTTTATCAAAATCCAAAGCTATGTGATAATTGAATTCCTTTGCAATTCAATGGAGAATTCATGGAACAGATCGAATCTGAAACAACCCCGCCGCAAGAAACTAAGGCGGCCGCCACCGGGATGAAAACATTCTTCACGGTCTGGGCCGGGCAACTGGTTTCGCTCATTGGCTCACAGTTAACTGGTTTTGCCCTGGGGGTATGGGTATACAGCCAGACGAAATCCGTGATGATGCTGGCACTGGTGCAGGTGGCTCAGCAGGCTCCCTACGTGCTGCTTTCGCCTCTGGCCGGCGTGCTCTCGGACCGCTGGAATCGGCGCACCGCGATGATCATCAGTGATCTGGGTTCTGGGCTGGCTGTACTGGCCGTGGCTATTTTATTCCTGACCAATCATTTGCAGGCCTGGATGGTGATTCCGGTGAACCTGGCGATGGCCGCGTTCAACACGCTGATGTGGCCGGCTCTGACCGCATCGGTAACCTTGCTGGTGCCGCGTGAGCAGTTTGGCCGGGCGAATGGTTTTATGCAGTTAGGCGAGGCTTTGCCGCAGATTGCTGGCCCGGCTCTGGCGGGAGCATTGTACGTGGCGATCCATCTCGGCAAGATGGCCCTGATCGATTTTGCAACTTATGCTTTTTCCGTTCTCTTGATGCTTTTCTTTGTCCGTATTCCCAACCCACCGCGTACAGAAGATGGAGTTGAGGCCAAAGGTTCGATGTGGAAAGAAATGGCCTTTGGCTGGAAGTACATCACAGAGCGCAAGGGGCTGTTGCACCTCTTGATTTACTTTCTGGTAGGCAATTTTCTCTCTGGCATTATGAGTCCGCTCATTGTCCCCTTGATTCTGGATAACTGGGATGCTGAGACGCTGGGTTTTATCAGCACCTTAATGGGGGTGGGGATGCTGGTGGGGACGCTCATCATGAGTGCCTGGGGAGGCGGCAAACGCAAGGTGGTCACCCTGCTTGCAGCGGGTTTCTTGAGTGCACTTTTTATCGTGGCAGTTGGGCTGCGGGTTTCGATTCCTTTGATTTCTATCTGTGGAATTGGTATTTTGTTCTTTGGCCCCTTCATGAACGCCTGCAGTCAGGCGATCTGGCAGGCGAAGGTGGCACCTGACGTGCAGGGACGTGTCTTTGCTGTGCGGCGTGCTATTGCCTGGTCGGCCGGGATCATTGCACCTTTGTTGGCTTCCCCGCTGGCCGATCAACTCTTCAAGCCCGGCATGGCTGAGGGCGGTGCACTTGCCTCTTTGCTGGGTCCGCTCTTTGGCTTTGGTGCCAGTCGGGGGATTGGGGTATTGATCAGTTTGGTAGGCGTTCTGTCGGCTTTGACTTCGATTGTGGCTTTTATCGATCCGCGCATCCGCAACGTAGAACGAGATCTGCCGAATTTCGAACTTACCTCAGATCAAAGCAAAGCTTGATCGTTCCTGTCGAGAGCGATTGATTCTTTTCATCTCGTGAAAAGTATGTCATAATGACCTGATACAGAACGGCAGGCGAATTTGCCCTGTGGTCTGTGATGGTCATTATTTTTTCACCTTTTGATTTACACACAACTCATGGAAACCGTCCGCAGGGGGAGGTTTTCCAGGTAAACAGGAATGGTTGATCTAGCGAAACCTCCGCAATCACAAAAGAAAAAGCTGTGGCGTTACCTTCCGGTTCTGGCAGTGTTTGGTCTGGCAGTCTATTTTTTGGCTCCCCAGTTTGCTACTCTGATCCGTTCTTGGGACGTTGTGCGCAATATGACGCTCTGGGCAGTATTGCTGGTGGTGATCTGCGAGATCATCAGCTGGGTGGGGAATGGTATTGTGCTGAGCGCGATTCTGGATATTCAGCAGCAGAAACTTCCGGTCTGGAAGGGAACCTTGATCGCGGTTGCCACGCTGAGCATTACCCTGGCAGCAGGCGGCGGTGTGGCTTTGGCTGCGACTTACAGTTGGATCCATCGCGAGAATCAGGACGGGAAAACGGCCGTATTGGCGGGTGTTTTCCCGTCTTTTGTCAATAATGGGGTGCTGGTGGCTGTTTCGATGATCGGGGTGGCTTATCTGCTTTTTGTGCGCTTGCTTACCCGTTTGCAGCTGGTAGAGTTTTCATTGATCTTGCTGATTCTGGGAACATTTACAGCGGTGGCTTTGCTTTTGCTGCGTTCCGTGGACACCGTGACCCGGATTGTGGATTGGGCGCTCGGTCACTGGGCTCGCTTATGGCACAAGCCTTATGATGCAGAACGCACTCGCACGATGGTGACAGAATTTGTCGAGGTTTGGCACGGTCTGGGCAATGGACGCTGGCTAAAACCGCTGGTGGGGGCGCTGGTCAACGTTGGTTTTGACATGCTGGCCCTGTATTTCATGTTTGTCGCTTCAGGAACTTTCATCAGCATTGGCACTTTGTTTGCGGGTTACGGGCTGCCATTGATCCTTGGAAAGATGGCTTTCTTCTTCCCGGGTGGGGTGGGTGTTGTCGAGGGCAGTATGGTGGCGCTTTTCCGTGGCCTGCACATTCCTCAATCGGTCGGTGCGGTGGTGGTGCTGGGCTATCGGCTGTTCTCGATCTGGTTGCCTACGATCCTGGGATTTTTGGCGGCAATGTATTTAAGCGGCAAATTATTTATTCGAAAAGAGAAATAGTTTAAATGATTTTTGGGGGAATCTTAAGCAATATAAATCCTTATTAATCTGGCATTTAACTCTCTTGGCTGTGTTTAAATCCACGTAGTACGATAGTTTCTGTAAAACAGGTGAAATAAAAAACTGAACAAACTACCTGGTTAGAAAAGGTTTGCCCGCTGAGGGTAGCCTTTTTTTATTCGAAAGGAGATGGTCACTCAGAGGATACATCGTCCATTTGTAGTTTGCATTTAAGAAAAAGCTTTTGTGTTGAATAAATTAGGAGAATGAAGAATGAAAAAGAATTTGCTTGTCGTTGTAAGTGTATTGTTGGTCGCTGCTTTTGCGCTGACCGCCTGCGCTACAGCTAAGACAGCCACGCCGACTGAAACAGTTGCTGCAGCCACCACCCAAGCTGCTACTGCTGCTGCAACAACCGCTGCGGCAACCACTGCTGCCCCGACTGCCTCTGGCAAGATTGCTATCTTGTTACCTGAAACCAAGACTGCTCGTTATGAAGCTTCGGACCTTCCTGATTTCAAAGCCAAATTGAGTGACCTTGGCTTCGATGTAGCGAACAATCTGATTTATTCCAATGCCAATCAGGATGCTTCTACTCAACAGTCCCAGGCTGAAGCTGCCATTACCAATGGCGCTACCGTGTTGGTTCTCGACCCGGTGGATTCTGATGCCGCTGCTGCAATCGCTGATCTGGCCAAATCCAAGAACATTCCGGTTATTTCTTATGACCGCTTGATCAAGGGTTCTGATGGCGTTTCATACTACATTTCGTTCGATAACGAACAGGTTGGCAAACTGCAGGGTCAGGCCCTGTTGGATGAACTGACTAAGGAAGGCATTACCAATCCGCAGGTCGTCTTCATCAATGGTTCGCCTACTGATAACAACGCTACCCTGTTCAAGAAGGGTGCTCATGAAGTTCTTGATGGCAAAGTGACTGTTGCTAAAGAGTACGATACCCCCGATTGGAGCCCTGATAAGGCCCAGGATGAAATGACCCAGGCGTTGACCGCTTTGAATAACAAGGTGGATGGTGTGTTGGCTGCCAATGATGGCACTGCTGGTGGCGCTATTGCTGCTATGAAAGGTGCTGGCTTGACTAAATTGCCTCCTGTAACTGGTCAGGACGCCGAAGTTGCTGGTATTCAGCGCATCCTCGCAGGGGAACAGTTCATGACCGTATACAAGGCCATCAAACCCGAAGCTGAGGCTGCTGCTACGTTGGCTTATGACCTGGTGATGGGGCAGACCCCGGATGCTTCCCTCGTCAATGGAACGACCAACAATGGCAAGATCGATGTTCCTTCCATCCTGCTGACCCCGGTCGCAGTGACCAAAGATAACATCGAAAGCACGATCATTGCCGATGGTTTCCATACAGTGGCTGAAATCTGCACGTCTGATTTTGCTGATGCATGCACCGCTGCTGGAATCAAATAATCTGATACCAGAACATCGGTGATCTTTGGCGGGGAGAGTTTCTCTCCCCGCTTTTCTCAATTAGGAGAAGACTATGCCTGAGAAAAACGAAGTACCCTTGCTTGAATTGAAGGGGATTGAAAAGAGTTTTGGTGCTGTTCAGGCGCTTACGGGGGTAGATTTCGAAGTGTACCGCGGTGAAGTCGTGGGCCTGGTGGGCGATAACGGCGCAGGAAAATCCACGTTGATCAAATGTATTTCGGGTATTTTCCCGATTGATGCCGGCGAAATCTGTTTTGAAGGAAAACCAGTCACCATCACTACCCCAAAGGATGTGGCAGATCTGGGGATCGAGACAGTGTATCAAGACCTGGCTCTATGCGATAACCTGGATGTGGTCGCCAATCTTTATCTGGGACGCGAGAAATTGCGTCATGGCAGCGGTACTCTCGATGAGGCAGCCATGGAGCAGCGTGCTACTGCGGTGCTGAAAGGATTATCGGTAAAGATTCCTAACGTGCGCACCCGGATTGCTGCGCTTTCCGGCGGGCAGCGTCAATCGGTAGCAGTGGCCCGTGCGGTCATGTGGAATTCCAAGCTGGTTATGCTGGATGAGCCGACAGCAGCTCTGGGGGTGGCACAAACGAAGATGGTGCTTGATTTGATCCGTCAATTGAAGCGTCAGGGGCTGGGAGTGGTGGTAATCAGCCATAACCTGGCTGATGTGTTCAAGGTGGTGGACCGCATCGTTGTTTTGCGTTTGGGCCGCCGTGTGGGAACCTATTGCCCCTCCTCGGCGAGTAATGAGCAGGTGGTGGCTGCCATTACCGGCGCAGAATTTGGAAATTCCGAGATAGAAAAAGGTGATGAGAAGGAGGTGGAAAATGAGCAATCAAATTGAAACTCAAGCAAAAATGAATTCAGAGAAACAGCCACCTTCTGGTTTATTAGGGAGAATCCGTTCAAGTTTGCAGGGGTTGGATATGGGGATTTTGCCGATCATTTTGGGCATTTTCCTGGTATGGGCAATTTTTCAGATTGCCAACAATCACTTTCTTTCCTCTTTAAACCTGACTAACTTGATGCTGCAGATCGCCGCAGAGGGGACCATCACGGTTGGCATTATTCTTGTCCTGCTGCTTGGTGATCTGGATCTATCCGTAGGCTCTGTCAGCGGCTTGTGCGCTGGAATCATGGCTGTGCTTAACGTCAAAGCTGGCTGGCCGGGTTGGCTGGCGATACTGGTGGGCATTGCTTCTGGGGTGCTGATCGGTTTGTTCCAGGGATTCTGGATTGTCAAGATACGCGTACCAGCTTTCATTGTGACTTTGGCCGGGATGATGGGCTGGGAAGGAGCTCTCTTGCTGGTGTTGGGCAACACCGGCACGGTGAACATCCGTGATCCGTTCATTCTCAGCCTGGCTGGTACTTTCTACCCGCACTGGGTGGGTTGGTTGGTGGCGGGCATCGGTATTGTGCTTTCGATTTCTTCGATCATCCACAATCGCGTCGAGCGCAAAAAGAGTGGCTTACCGGTAACCAGTTGGGTGATTGCGATCATTAAATGCGTTCTGGTGACGGCAGTGATCATCGGCGCAATTATCGTGATGAATGGGAACCGTGGGCTGCCTTCGGCCGTTGTCATTTTTGTCGGTCTGGTCGTCATTTTTGATTTCATTACCCAAAAAACGAAATTTGGCCGGTACGTCTATGCCGTTGGTGGAAACGCTGATGCTGCGCGCCGCGCCGGGATCAATGTAGATCGCATACGGATTACGGTATTTACCATTGCTTCTACCATGGCTGCAGTAGGAGGTATTCTGGCTGCCTCCCGTTTGCTGGCGGTCAACCAGGCTTCGGGGAGCGGTGATCTGCAGATGAACACTATTGCTGCCGCGGTCATTGGCGGAACCAGCCTGTTTGGTGGTGTGGGCAATGTGTGGTCAGCTTTGATTGGTACGATCATGATTGGTTCGATTTCGAATGGGATGGATTTGCTGGCTTTCCCCTCATCGATCAAATTCATCATCACTGCAGTGGTGTTGGTGATTTCGGTGACCATTGATGCAGTGAGTAAACGGAAACGGGAAGCCAAAGGAAATTGATAAAAAATCCGCTCGAGATTTTCTCGAGCGGATTTTTTGCAGCTAGACCAGGTAGGGTACTTCGAGGATGACCAACCCGGGTTTGAAGAGCAGCGCCAGTCTCAGCAGGCTGGCAGTTTGATTGTGCAGCAGGTTCTCGTACCAGTGAGAGGGCACAAACTGGGGTACCACAATTGTCAGGACTTCGTTTCTGGCTCGGATCGCGAGCAGTTTCTCGATGTAATCAAGCAGGGGCTCGATGAGCAGCCGGTAGGGAGAATCGAGCACGACCAGACGTGTTCCTTCACCGTACATAGCCCACTTTTCACGGACTTTTTTTGATTCGACTGGATCGGTCGAGACATGGACAGCGGTGACGTCTGTGCTCAGCGAGCGTGCATAGGCCAGCGCGGCCAGCGATCCGCGGTGGACGCCGGCAATGAGCACGACCACGCGCTGATGATCGACTCGTATTCCGCTGTAATGATCCAGCGATAGCTTATGGGCCAGCGCTTTGTAGTGATGGTGAATTGCGAAAAAGACGGTAACCAGAATGGGAATCAGGGTAATAATGATCCAGGCACCATCTTTGAACTTGGTAACTGCGAAAACGATCATGACGATGAAAGTGCAGATTGCACCAAAGCCGTTGATGATCATTTTGAATTTCCAGCTTTTATCGTGGATCACGGTTGAGCCGGGTTCGACGATCTCTTCGCCGGGCTTGAGGTGACCCGATTTCCACCAGCGGCGGGCCATACCTGCCTGAGAAAGGGTAAAAGACAAAAAGACACCAATGGCGTAGAGCGCGATCAGGCGAGTGACGTTGGCCTGGAAGATGATAATGGCCAGCGAGGCCAGAATTGCCAGCGAGACAATCCCACGCGAATATACCAGCCGGCTGCCTCTGAAGGTCAACTGCCGTGGCAGAAAGCCATCCCCAGCATGTAGAGCACTTAGCCGTGGAAAGTCCGCAAAGGCGGTGTTCGCGGCCATGACCAGAATGACAGCCGTTCCGGCGATAATGGCCAGATACAGGACTCCCTGATTCCCATATACTGTGCGTGCCAGTTGCGAGATCACAGTTTCGTAATCAGAGGGCACGGCCCCGATTTTTCCGGCCAGAAAAGAGATGCTTAAAAACAGGCTGCCCAGAATGCCCGACATCCACAGCAAGGTGATCCCGGCGTTGCGGCTGCGCGGTTCCTTGAAAGCGGTGATGCCATTCGAGATGGCCTCGATGCCTGTCAGGGCCGAAGTGCCGCTGGCAAAGGCGTGTAACAGCAAGAAGGGGGTGACCATGGTCAGGGTTTGTACAGCGGTGATTTCAGGTGGGTTGATAACGGTGGTCAGGGAACCTGTAAAGAAGCGGTAGAAACCCATGACCACGGTCAGGAACATGGTGATGACAAAGAAATAAGTCGGGATGGCAAACAAAGTTCCTGATTCTTTGACGCCGCGCAGGTTAATCAACATGATCAGCAGAACCATCGCAACTGCGATGATGACCCGGTAGTTGTACAGCCCGGGGAAGGCAGAAACGATCTGGGCTACCCCTGAAGAGACCGAAACAGCCACTGTCAGGATGTAATCCGTCAGCAGTGCGGCCCCGGCAGTTTGCGCCGGCAGTTCCCCCAGGTTGTCGCGGGCGACGATGTAGGCACCGCCACCGCCCGGATAGGCGTGGATAGTCTGTTCGTATGAGATGGTAACGATTGCCATCAATGCGAAAATTCCAATCGAGATAGGAAAGACGAATCTCATGACCCCGGTAACGGCAACGGTGGCCAGAATGGTCATGATTTCCTGGGTGGCATAAGCAGTGGAGGATAGCGCGTCCGAGGCAAAAACGGCCAGGCCGATCATTTTGCCGATGGTTTGTTTGGGCGCATCCCCGGTTTGCAGCGGGGATCCGATCAGCCACTGACGCCAGTTTCGTTTAGGGCTTTGACCGGCGGGGATATCGATGACCGTGGTACCGGTAATAGTATTTGTTTCCATTGATCCTCATCTCTACGTTAAACGTAAAAAAGCACTCGATTGATTCAAGCGGATGGAGTGTAATCAAGAGAAGTTAAAAGGAAACAAAAATTTTCTTGGAGTTATAAAGAAAAAATAAAGATCAGACTGCTAGTCCCCGGTTTTGAAACGATAACCAATGCCAGCATCTGTTAGAATGATCTGCGGATCATCCGGGTTCTTCTCGATTTTCTTGCGCAGCTGGCCAATGTACACCCGCAGGTATTCAATGTGGTCCGATTCTACGAATCCCCAGACGTGGTTCATGATAACTTGATGGGTCAGCACTCGATCGGCGTGGGCAGCCAGGTAAGCCAGCAGCTTGAACTCGGTAGCGGTGAGTTTTAACTCTTCGCTGTTCATCAGTGCGACGTGCCGGGCCAGGTCTACCGTGACCGGGCCGGCGTGAATGACAGATTCTTTATTGCCGAGAGTGTTTTCAGAATGCCGTAGTGCTACTCGGATTCGTGCCAGCAGTTCTTCAATGCCGAAGGGTTTGGTCAGGTAGTCGTCGGCCCCCATATCCAGTGCAGTCACCTTGTCCTTCTCGCTGTCGCGTACGGAAAGGATGATGATGGGCACGCTCGACCACTCTCGAATCTTTTGGCAGACCTCGAAGCCATTGATGTCGGGTAGAGAGAGATCCAGAATGATGACGTCTGGTGCTTGAGCGGCGGCCAGCGCCAATCCCTGTTCCCCGTTGACGGCAGAGAGGATGTTGAAATGGTTGGCAGTCAGGATGGTTTTGAGCGCGCGCAGAATTTGTGGCTCATCATCGATCAGTAAGATCAAGGGATCTTTTTCCATAGATTAAACATCCTTTGGTTTCTCTGGCAACGAGCCGTTCAGAGTTTTGGGCAGAATAAAGTGAAAGCAAAAGCCATCCGATTGGTTCTCAGCCCATATTTTGCCGCCGTGGGCTTCGATGATACCTTTGCAGATCGATAGTCCCAATCCTGTGCCGGTGACTTTATCTGCCTGGGTAATGCGGTTGAACTTGTCGAAGATGTGCTCAAGGTGTTCCTCGGGTACGGCTGGGCTTTGATTTTTGACGCGAACGTGCATCACGGCATCTTCTTCCTGGGCAGAAATCTGGATCGTGGTTCCTTCTGGAGCATATTTGACCCCGTTACTGATCAGGTTGGTGAATACCTGTTCCAGTAAAACAAAATCGCTGGGCACCAGAGGAAGGCACTCAGAGAATTCGAATTCTAGCTTGTGGTTTTGCAGGTGACTGCGCATTTTGGCGGCTGCGCTGCTCACAATCTCCTCCATAGAATTCCACTTGAGCTGTGGCTGCAGGGCGCCGGCTTCGATTCGTGACATATCCAGCAAATTGCCTACCAGAAGATTCAACGCGTCGGTCTCCTCTTCGATGGTGGTTAAGAGCTCCTGCCGTGCAGCGGAATCCCAGTCCACGGCGCCAATGCGCAGGCTGGATACGGAAGCTTTGATGGCCGCCAGCGGGGAACGCAATTCGTGCGAGACTGAGTTCAGCAGGGAGGTCTTGATACGGTCGCTTTCTTCGAGCAGACGGGCCTTATTGGCACTTTGCAGCAGGTGAATTCGTTCGACTGCCTGGGCGGTTTGATTACAGTAGGCTTGCAGCAGTCGTTTTTCTTCTTCACTGAGCGGGGTGCTGCTGGCCCAGAGGTGAAGTTCCCCTTCCACCCGGCGCGGCGTGGCCAGCATCAAGTTCAGCGTAGGCAAGGACTCATCGTTGAATGGGTCGGGAACCCGGTAGCAGTATTGGGCAATATCCATCCAGGGGGCGAGATTTACCTCGATTTGCGCAAAGTGAAAGGTTTCCCAACATTGCTGGCTGAGCACCCGGGCCACGCTGTGGGTATCCGTTTGTTCTGCCAGGGCAGCGATGAATTGATACATGCGGGTGGCTTCCCATTCACGCAAACGGGCCAGTTGTAAACTTCTCCGCGAACTGCCTAGCAACTGGCTCATTACGATGGCTACGATCAGAAAGATGGTCAGTGTGATCAGGTCTTGTGATTGATGCACTAACAGGGTGTTGTAGGGTTCGATGAAGAAGTAGTTAAAGGAAAGAAAAGAAGCAAAGGCAGAAAAAATCCCGGCGCTCATCCCGAAGAAGACGGTGCTGATCATCACTGGCAACAGGAAAAGCAACGCCACATATTGAACAGCCAGATCTCCTTCATAAAGCAGCAATAAACTGGTCATGACGGCAATGGTGATCAGACTGGCCAGGATGCGCAGCGAAAAGAGCAATGGGGGCATTTTCAGGATCTTGGTCCAAACTGCTTTGAACTTTTGAGTATTGAATGGTTGAGAGTTGGTCATTGCTTCTATTTTAGCATTTTGCGCGGTGTATGCGGAAACAAAGAAGGGCTGCCTAGGCAGCCCTTCTTTGTTTGAAGGCAACTTAATTTTACTGGAGATTTTCTAATTGTGCAGTCTTTTCGGCATGCATTTGTAATACTTTTTCCTTGATTTCTTCCAGATGTTTGCCCTGCAGCGGATACCAGAAGAGAATGATGGCGCCGATGAGCATGGCTACACCAGGGATCAGCCCAATGAGGGCCTTGATGCCGAAAATTGCATCCGCAGGTTGATTCAAAAAGATTTGTCCACCGTTGGCATCGCGGGTGACGAACTGGGTGACTTCCAGAATCCAAGGGATGAGGGCAATGGCAATTGATTGAGCAGGTTTGGTGATGAGCGCGTTGATGCCGAAGAAAGCACCTTCACGGCGTACGCCGGAGCGGATTTCATCTTCATCGGCTACCTGAGCAAAAAGCACGTTGGTCAGGGTTTGGGGCCCAGCCAGGCCAAACCCGGCCAGGGCGATGCATGGCAGCATCAACGTCTTGGGCACAAAGGCCATAGCCACCAGTCCGATGCCGGCGATGGTCAGCAATATTTGTTGAGCCTTGGCGACCCCGACTTTGCTGCGGATCAGATTGGTGACAGGTACTCCGATCAGCAGGGGAATGAACAGAAATGCCAGCACGATCATGGTATTCATCTGCAGCACGTAATCGGCCAGATAGTAGATCATCGCCATGACCAGCGATGACATTAGAATGGACATGAAGTTTTGTGCCACCAGAATAAGGAAAGATTTACTGGTGAAGGTGAATTTGATCGACGGCCAGAGAGCAATGGGTTTATCGACCTGAGTGAATTCAGGACGTTCTTTGATCTTTGAGGCTGTGAGCAGAATGCAGGCCATGCTGAAAAGAGCCACGATGATCATGGAAATCTGCAACGGCAGAATCGAGGTTTCGCCGCCTTTTGGACGCACCAGATCAGGCACGATGAAACCCAGCAGCATGCCCAGCAAACCAAACAGCGAAGATGAGATTTGCAGCCCATTGCGTTCTGCGTCTGATTCAGTGACTTCTGGCAGCAGGGCCGAATAGACCAGACCGATGATGGTGTAGGCGCCATCGTAGAAGATCATGGCTCCCAGCATCCACAGGAAGAGTACGACCTGGCTGGCGCCTTTGGGTGCGAACCACACCATAATGAAGAACACAGCCAGGAAAGGAGCGGTGAAGCGCATATACGGAATGCGGCGCCCATGTTTGGAACGGGTGCTGTCAGTGATGTAACCGAAAACGGGATCGTTGATGGCATTCCAGACGGCATAGATGCCGGAAGCCAACGCAATCCATTTGGCGCCTACCCCCAGGTAATCCTGGTAAAACATGGTTAGAAGCGCTGCAAAGGTGCCTGAGATGAAAGACGTACCCAGGGCAGCAACCCCCCAGGCTAACTTATAGCCCAAAGAAAACTTAGCGGGGGTGGCAGGAGCAGGAGTTGAAGCTTGAGCCATAGCTGAATTCCTTTCTGGATTAGATTTGGGAAAGCTGAACCGCCACTTGACGGGCGGAACTGTTCACGGTGGTGTGGGCGCTTTGGTCTAAAAAGTTAGCTTGATTTTCCAACATTCCGATGCATTTGGGTAGCTGTAAGGCTCGGGGAGTTTTCTCAAACAACCGTTCGAAATTGTGGGCGTAGATATTTCTGAGCGCTTCCTCCGGCAGGGACAGCCCTTGTAGTTCTTGACCAGCCCTTCGCCAGTGCGCTACTCCATCTGGAATCTCCAGCGGGCCTGCGTTTTCCAGAAAATCACGGACAAAATAGGTGCGTCCCAGCGTTTCGGCCCGATTAAGGGGCTGTCCGGTTTTTCCAACCGCGCTGGCACCGCTGTCAGTGCCGAAGATCAGCCGCTGCTGATATTTGAGAAAGAATTCGCGGCTGGCATTGCTGTCCCGCATGAAATTGAAGAACATTTCTGAGCCGGGAGTGAGATCGAAGCACACATTGGAATGAGCGTCCAGAAAGCGTGCAGCCCGGGGCAGATCAGCGGAGAGAAAGAAGAAGTGAGCCAGGATCACTTTGAGATTGGGATGGCGTGAAACGACCGTTTCCACTTCTGAGTACAAGGCTTCCTTTAAAGGATAAGTTCCATCTCCGTAAAACCAGCCAGACTGCTTGACCCAGGCGGGGCATTTTTCTTCGTCCCAGAATTCTTCGGGGTCAGCGACGTGCCACACTACCGGCATGGAAAGGGCTTCCAGTTCTGCCCACATTGGGGCATAGACGGGGCCATCCATGGGAATGTTGATCATCTTGCGCGCGATAGGTTTGCTCTCGAGCAGTTTCAGCCCATCGAAACCTGCTTCATGCAGGCTGCGTACCTGGGCAGCAAATGCTTCGGGCATATGCGTCGGGTCGAGCTGCACGGAGAAGTGGTCAAGCCCGCCGCAAATAAAAGTAGTGGTCGGGTGTTTGGCCTTATAAGCGATCACGGCCGGGTTATGATTGATCTCGGCAACGTCTGGGGTGGAGACGAGGTTGATCCGCTTCAAATTCATCTCACCGGTCAATTCCTCCAGGTCGGTGACCAGGGCGGGGAAGGGTAAATGAATGTGAGCGTCGAGTACAGGAAGAGAGCGTAGCTGGTTGAAATCCATAGAGTTCTCCAATCTATCCTTTCAGTGAGTGGTTTGAATGGTCGATCAGTGTCATGGGGAGAAAGACAGGGGAGGGGGGAGTTTCCCCTGATTTAAGCTGGAGCAACATTTCAATTGCTTTTTTACCGATTTCAAATTTAGGGGCATGCAGAGTTGCCGGGAAAGCTTCACTAACAAGCCATGGATCGCTTTCTTCCAGGGGAAAGATCATGGGCTGTTGGACTGAATTTAGCCCCAGTTCATTGAATTGCTGCCGCACTGTTCTTTCGCGGTCGGTGAGAATGGCATCGAGTGGAGAAGAGAGGGCGAGCAGGGCGCGAATTTCAGCAATATCGGGGTCATCCCGTCGAGTCGCGGGGACACTGATCAATCGTTCATCGAGAGGGAGCTGAAATTCTGCCAATGCCTGACGGTACCCGGCTAACCGTTCCTGCCCATAGCTGAATTGCAAAGATTGCCCCAGAAAGCCAATGCGTCGATAACCCTGTTCAATTAAAGCCCGCGTGGCCAGATAGGCTCCCTGCTGATAGTCTTGCGAAACGCTGATCACCGCCGGGTCGGCAGTGTGGCGTGCCAGCAGTACCATCGGGAATCCGCTGTAGGCGATGGCACTCAGAGCCTCGTCTGGAATGGAACTGCCTAACAGCAGCAGTCCATCCATTTGCCCGGAGCGCGTGAGCCGCAGCAAGTATGATTGAAAATCTTCTCTTTTGTAGTTGGTGAGCAGCAGCAGATTGTTTCCACTGGATTCAGCGGCAAAGCTGATACCGCGGATATATTCGAGGTAGAAGGGGCTGGAAAAATTTGACTCGGTCAGCCCGGCCAAAGCCAGCCCGATACACTCGGTCCGCTGCAGGGATAATCGCCGGGCGATGGGGTTGGGGTGATAGTTCAGTGCCTGGACGACTTGCAAGACCCGCTGTCTGGTTTCAGCGTTCACCTGGCGCGGACCGTCGTTGAGGACGTACGAAACGGTCGCGACCGAAACACCGGCTTCTCTGGCGATATCACGTATAGTGGTCATGGTAAATTAAGACGAAGAAATCTAACCGGTTAGATTGTAACACGCTGGGATTCGCCAAGTCAATCAGGAATTTTGTGGTAACATAGGCGGAGAAAATCGGCGAACTTCGAGCTACCATCACTTTACTGTTATTTGGAATTGAATAGCCAATATTCCCCCGAAAAGGGGTATTTTTAATTGAAAGGAACCGTATCATTGGGTAGATCATGACAAAGAACAAACTGGTTGCATTTGTTCAAAAGGTGTCGAACTCTCGCTCCATTTTGCTGGGAGTTCTGGCAGCAATCATCGGGGTGCTGACAGGGGCAGGCGTTTGGTTATTCAAGTACTTATTCAATCTCCTTAAGCAATTTTCTTTTACTACATTCCCGGGTTGGTTCCCGCATCAAAAATTCTGGTTGGTGGCATTGGTCCCGGTGGTTGGGGGTATTCTGGTCGGGCTGATGATCAAGTACCTGGGGAGCAAAGAAAAAGTGGCCGGGACGGCAGGGATCATCCAATCGGTCGAGATTGCCGGCGGGCGTCTGCGCTATCAACACTTACCCGTCAAAACGTTGGAAGCTATTGTTTCCATCGGTACCGGCGCCTCGGTAGGCCCGGAAGACCCCTCGGTGCAGATCGGTGCCAATCTAGGCTCCTTTTTGGGCCAGACCCTGCGGCTGCGTGAGAATGAAACGGCCATGCTGGTGGGGGCTGGTGCTGCCGCAGCCATTGCTGCAGCATTCAATGCTCCGATTGCCGGCGTTTTCTTCGCACTGGAGATCATCATCGGCGATCTGACGGGCAGTTCTCTGGGGCTGATCTTGATTTCGGCTGTGCTTTCGTCTGTTTTTACCCAGGCTGTTAGCGGCACTTCGCCGGCTTTCCAGGTGCATACCTATTCGATGAGTTCTTCCTGGGAAATAGGCCTGTACATTGGTCTTGGCCTGCTGGCTGGCCCGATCTCAGCCCTTTACGTGCGTTTGCTGTATTGGGCTCAGGACCTTTTTGGCCAGTGGAAGTTCCCTGGCTGGGCCAAGACAGGGGCAGCCGGTTTGATTGTCGGCTGCACCGGCATTTTCTTGCCGCAGGTCTTTGGGGTGGGTTATGACACGATCACCAACATTCTTTCTCAGAGCCAGATGACTTTCTGGCTGTTGATTGCGCTGATGGTCGGCAAATTGATTATGACCCCGGTCAGCATTGGCGGTGGTTTCACCGGCGGTGTTTTTGCCCCTTCTCTGTTCATTGGGGCAGCGATGGGGGGCGCTTACGGGGTGGCAATGGCGGCTCTCTTTCCCTCTCTGGGAATTGCACCATCAGCTTATGCACTGGTGGGTATGGCTGCAGTACTGGCCGGGGCCGTCCATGCTCCGTTGACGGCTGCCATTTTGCTTTTTGAAATGACCAGTGATTACCGCATTATTTTGCCGCTGCTGCTGGCGGTGGCGATCAGCTTGATCATCTCGCAGAAAATTCAACCGCGCTCGGTGTATTCCCTCGGGTTGGCACGTAAAGGTTTCTTCCTTTCTCGTGCCAAACAGATCGATGTGCTCGAGACAGTGTTTGTGAAAGAAACAATGCACCACTCGGTGCAAACACTGAGTATTGATGACGACGTTTCCCTCGCGAAAGAGTATCTCTTCCATTCTCATGCCCGCGGCTTGCCTGTGCTGGATAAAGATGGCGAGTTGTGCGGCATCTTGACAATGGGAGATGTGGAGGCGATCCCAGAGGGGAAGAAGATGACGATTGCCAACTTGTGCCGCCAGCATCCCAGCGTGACTTATCCGCAAGATACCCTGGCCTCAGCGTTAAAGAAAATGAGTGTGCTTGAGGTGGGTCAGCTCCCGGTTGTTCTGCCGGAAGATCCTCGCCATGTGGTTGGGATGTTGTACCGCGAGGACGTTATTCATGCTTATGCGGTGGCGACAAAACGCCGCCAGGATATGCGCTATTCTGAGCAGCAATCGCGTTTGGATGCGGTTACCCCAGAACAGGTGGAGATCAATGAGGTTACTGTCGAGAAGGGCTCGCTCGTGGATGGCAAGCTGCTGCGTGAAATCGAATTCCCGGCAGATTGTTTGGTTGCTTCTGTCCGGCATAATAACCGTGTGATTATCCCTCGCGGTGATACGGTGATTGAGCACGGGGATACTTTGGTGCTGGTCGCTCAAGGGCAGGCAGTGACTCTGGTCGAACGCATGTGTATGGCTGAGCCCAAGCAAGCACAGCTGGTGTAGATAGAGGTAGCAGAAAACGAAAAAGTGCCTGAGCAATTCGCTCAGGCACTTTTTGAATTCAGAGTGGTTTATTGGGCCAAACTTTTCGCAAATTCAATGAAAGCCTCTACGTCAGCAAAATTGCTGACCAGACCCACAGAGACTCGCACCGCCCCGGAGGCTTTACCGTCGATGCACAGGCGGTATTCATCATACGAGAGGTGGGCGGAATGACCAGGGCGGGTGAAACAGGTCTGCAGTTCACTCGAGGAGATTCCCAGAGCAATCTCGCCGGCGCCGGGGTTACAGAAGCAGCCGGTACGGATGGAGATCTTGTGCTGATTGGCTTTCTCTTCGATAAAGCGATGGTCGATCACCCGGCCGTTGGGGTCGAGAAAATTCAAAGCAATGGTTCCGCCGCGGTCTTCGGCCCCGCTGGGACCATAGATTTTGAGTACGGGGGCACCATTGCTGTGGTTGATGTGCTGCAGTTCCTGCAGCAGCCAGCCGGTTAGATCATGCACGCGCTCGTGGATAACGTCGAGGCCGATCTTCGACAGATGTTTCAGCCCAATTTCGACAGCCGGGATGCTCAAAAAGTTCAGTGTGCCGTCTTCGAAGGCGCTGGGAGCTTCGGCCATGTAGTGTTTTTCACCCTGCACAGAGGCTACGGTAATGGTTCCCCCGGCGAACCAGGGCCGCTGCAATTTGGCCAGAGCACTGCGGCGCGCGATCAAAGCGCCAATGCCGGTGGGGTAGCCAAACATCTTATAGAAGGAAATCGGCAGAAAATCGGCCGGGTGCTGGCTCAGATCCAGTGGATTTGTGGGGGCAAAAGCGGCGATGTCCAGCAGAACGTCCCAGCCATGGGCGTGGGCCAGCTCGATCCAGTCCAGAGAGTGACGCCGGCCCGAGAAGTTGGATTGTGCCGGGTAAGCGAACAGGTTGGCTTCTCCGGGTTTGGCCAAGGTCAGGGAATGTTTGAGCTTGGCTTCATCGATGGTCATTTCGGGCAGTACCATCGGAATGTAAGTGACTTCTGCCTGATGGGCCAGCGCGTATTCACGGATTCCGTTGACTGAGTTGTGGTTGTCGAACGTCAGCAGGTAATGCCCGTTGGCTGAGAAGGGGTAAGATTCCCCGACCAGTTTCAGGGCGCCGCTGGCGTTGGCGGTGAAAATGACCACGTAATCTTGCGGGGAGGCGTGGAAGAAATCGAGTACTGCCTGACGTGCCTGCTCAACGAGGCGTGTGGCGGCAATCGACGTAGGGTTGGAGGAATGCGGGTTGCCATAGACTTCGCTGCTGAGCAGTTGGTGATGGGCCTGCACCTGACTTTCAGCGTAGAGGCCTGCTCCGGTGTAATCTAGATAGACGTGATGGTTCGCATCCAATCGCGCATAATCTCGCTGGCGCAGTTCATCTAAGGCTGAAGTGGTAACGTAATGGGGGAATTGCTGGAGAAATTGAGGGGTACAGTCTGAGGGTTCCATCCAGATATTTTATCGCAACTCTTCTGACACAGAAGAGAGAAAAATGAGAAAATCGCCGGATTTTAATTGCCGGCGATTTTCGTGACGGAATCGTTTGAATTATTTCCCGAAATAAGCTTGCAGATACAGATCACGGATTTCGCTGATGAGAGGGTAGCGTGGATTCGTACCGGTGCATTGATCGTCAAAGGCTTCTTCGGCTAGCTGATCGACGCGTGTCGTGAACTCATTTTCGGGGATACCATAACTCTGAATGGAATGCGGAATATTCAGTTTGTCTTTCAGGTCCTCGAGCGCTTGAATCAAGGCGTCGATCTTCTCTTGATCGGTGCTGCCGCCCAGCCCCAGATATTCAGAAATACGCACGTAGCGGGCGATGGCCCCGGGGTAGCGGTACTGCGGGAAGGCAGCCTGTTTGGTAGGGTTATCGGTGGCGTTAAAGCGAATGACCTGTTTCAGCAGCAGGGCATTGGCAATGCCATGAGGAATCTGGAAGGCGGCTCCGAGCTTGTGGGCCATGGAGTGGCAGATGCCCAGAAAAGCATTGGCAAAGGCCATGCCGGCCATGGTGGCGGCATTGTGCACTTTTTCGCGGGCGCGCGGGTCTGCGGCGCCATTTTCGTAGGAGCGCACCAGATATTTGAACAGGATGCGCAGAGCTTCCAGGGCCAGGCCAGTGGTGTAATCGGTGGCGGTGACCGAAACGATGGCTTCGATGCTGTGTACGATGGCGTCATAGCCGCCGGCGGCGACCAGCCCCTTGGGCATGTTCATGACCAGTTCGGCATCCACGATGGCCATATCAGGGGTAAGCGAGTAATCGGCGATGGGGTATTTCAGCCCGGTGCGGTCGTCAGTGATGACTGCAAATGGGGTTACTTCGGAACCGGTTCCAGAGGTGGTGGGGATGGCAACCAGGATGGCTTTCTGCCCGACCATCGGAAAAGTGTAGATACGTTTGCGAATGTCCATGAAGCGCAGGGCCAAGCCTTCGAATTCCACGTCGGGGTGTTCATAGAGCATCCAGATGATCTTGGCCGCGTCCATGGGCGAACCGCCGCCCAGAGCAATGATCACGTCAGGCTTGAAGGCATTGATCAGAGCGACACCCTGTTCTACCGTGCTCAGGGTGGGGTCAGGCTGTACTTGGTGGAAGCATTCGCACTCGATCCCCATCGGTTCCAAGACGGAGGTAATGCGGTCGACGTATCCCAGGTTGAAAAGGGAGGAGTCGGTCACGATGAAGGCGCGTTTCTTTCCCTGCAGGTCTTGCAAAGCAACCGGTAAGCAGCCAGATTTCAGATATACCTTAGGAGGGACACGGAACCACAACATATTCTCTCTTCTTTCAGCAATAGTTTTGATGTTCAACAGGTGTTTGACGCCTACGTTTTCACTGACTGAGTTTCCACCCCAGCTTCCGCAGCCCAGGGTCAGGGAAGGTTCCAGACGGAAGTTGTAAATATCGCCAATGGCTCCCTGTGAGGAGGGCATGTTGGTCAGCACCCGACCGGTGCGCATGGCTGCGCCGAAGCGATTGATGCGCTCGTGGTTCAGCTTCTGGGTATACAGTACTGAAGTGTGCCCAATCCCGCCCAGTTCCACCAGTTTTTGAGCCAGGCTGATGCCTTCTTCGAAAGACGAACAGCGGATCATGCCCAGCACTGGCGAGAGTTTTTCATGGGCAAAGGGTTCTTCACGTTTGACCTCGTCAATTTCAGCTACCAGAATTTTGGTTTTCTCGGGCACCTGGATCCCTGCCAGTGCGGCGATCTTGACGGCCGGTTGGCCCACGATCTGGGCGTTGACCGAATAGGTTTTGGGATCGAGCAGGATGCTGCCCAGTTTCTTTTTTTCTTCTGGCGAGAGCAGATAGACGTCGCGGTTCTTGAACTCGTTGACGACTTCGGCGTACACGTCCTGATGAACCACCAGACATTGTTCCGAGGCACACACCACTCCGTTGTCGAAGGTCTTGCTCATGATAATGGAGTTGACCGCCATACGGATATCGGCGGTTTCATCGATCAAGGCTGGTGTGTTGCCGGCACCGACGCCAATGGCCGGCACCCCGCTGGAATAAGCGGCTTTGACCATGCCCGGTCCGCCGGTGGCCAGGATGAGATTGATGCCTTTGTGGGTCATCAGTTTGTTGGCCAGTTCGATGGTGGGGTTTTCAATCCAGCCAATGATGCCGGCAGGGGCTCCTGCTTTGACTGCTGCTTCGAGCATGATGCGGGCGGCATGGATGGTACTTTTCTTGGCGCGTGGGTGAGGGGAGAAAATGATGGCGTTGCGGGTTTTCAGCGCGATCAGAGCTTTGAAGATGGTGGTGGAGGTGGGGTTAGTGGTAGGGATGATGCCGCAGATGACGCCCACCGGCTCAGCCACTTTCTGGATCCCGTAAGTGGGGTCGGATTCGATCACTCCGCAGGTCTGGGTGGAACGGTATTTGTTGTAGATGTATTCAGCAGCAAAGTGATTCTTGATCACTTTGTCTTCGATGATGCCCATGCCAGTTTCCGCCACGGCTTCCTTGGCCAGTTCAATGCGTTCGGCGTTAGCAGCGATGGAAGCGGCCCGGAAGATGGCGTCCACCTGTTCCTGAGAATAAGTGCTGTAAATCTGTTGGGCGTTTTTCACGCTATCGATCAAAGCATCCAGTTCTTCAGGAGTATTGGCACTGACCAATGCAGGGGAAGATTTCTGGGAGGTTTTCTTGCTGGTTGAGACAGTAGTTTCTGTCATTCGATTCTCCTTTCGAAAGCACACCGTTATTATTGTGAAATTTTTCACAAATACATAATGCATTATACACAACTTTTTGTCTCTCTGGGGAAAAGTTCAACAATTCTTCTATTCGGCCCGTCAACTAAAAGGATGAATCTTACCGGCTGCGAAATGGTTTTCGGGTTCTTTTGCTCATGCTATACTTTTGACATATCGAAAAGGGAGTCATCCATGGAAGAACTTGACCCGCGCAACGTCAGGATTACCGATCCGTTTTGGGCCGGGCGCAGAGAAGCCAGCAGTCAGAATGGCATTTTCCACCAATGGCAGATGCTCGAACACAGCGGTTGTATCGATAATTTCCGCATTGCGGCAGGTGAAAAAGAGGGATTCCGTGAAGGTTGGTTTTTCGCTGACTCGGATGCTACCAAGTGGTTGGATGCTGCTGCCCGCATTGAGCGCGATCAGCATAGTGAACCGTTGTGTGCCCTGATGGATGATTTTATTGCCTTACTCGGCCGGGCCCAGGAACCGGATGGCTATTTGTTTACTTACAATCAGATCCACTTCCCTGGGCAGCGTTGGGTCAATCTGCAGATCGAGCACGAATTGTATTGCCACGGACATTTGATCGAGGCCGGGGTGTCTCATTTTCTGGCAACTGGACGGCAAGAGATGCTGTCGATTGCCTGTAAGGCAGCGGATTTACTCGTCAGAGAGTTTTCGCAGGCAGAGCCGGCGATGACGCCTGGGCATGAAGAGGTCGAAATTGCCCTCTTTCGTCTGTATGCAGCGACCCACGAAGACCGCTACCGTGAGTTGGCTCGTCATTTTATCGAAGTGCGCGGCCACACCTCTCATTTCGGGCGAAGCCTGGCGCGGCAGTTCATTTCGAATGGGCAGCGCGAACGTCTGATCCGTTCACAGCGTGCCGGGTATTTTGCTCAGCACCCCGGCGAGCAGCGAGATCGCTTGCCTGCCGCCAACCGTGCGGTGAAGCCCCGTTTCAGCCTGCTGCGCTTTTATGGCAACAGTTTGAGTGGGCGCTATTTTCAGCAACATTTGCCGGTGCGCGAGCAGCTTGTGCCCGAAGGCCACAGTGTCCGTTTTGGTTATCTCGAAACAGCTGAAGCAATGATGCTTCTGGAATACGAAGAGGAACCCCTGTTCAATACCATGAAGCAAGTATGGTCTCACATGGTGCATCGCCGCATGGATGTTACGGGTGGATTGGGCGCACTGCCTGATCGGGAAGGTTTTGGCCGTGATTATGAATTGAACCCTGAAGTTGCCTACAATGAGACCTGCGCTGCTATTGCTTCCGTGTTATGGAACTGGCAATTGGCTTTGATGACCAACAGTGCGAAATTCACGGATTTGATGGAATGGCAGCTTTACAACGCGGTTCTGCCTGGCATGGGCTGGGAAGGAACAACTTATCTCTATAACAATCCTACTCTGGTGCGCGGCGGTATCGAGCGCCAGCCCTGGTATTCGATCCCTTGCTGCCCATCGAATCTTTCGCGCACTTTTGCGGATTTGGGCAAGTACGTGGCATCGGGTGCCTCGCGGCATATCTGGCTGCATCAATATATGGGCGGTACGGTCACCCTGCCGCAAACCCAGATCGATCTCGAGATCCATTCTCAGCTTCCCTGGCAGGGAAAGGTCGAGGTCATTTTCCATCCCCATCGCACCGGGGAGGTGATGTTTCGTTTTCGTGTTCCTTCCTGGACTGAAAGTGCAGAATACCGTGTCAATTTCAATTCGAAGTCCTATTTAACGTACCCAAAATTTGAATATGAACAGCCTCTCAGCGGGGTGTACCCCGAAAAAAGTTATTACGCGATTATTGATCGGGAGTGGCGGGAAGGGGATCGCCTGCGCCTGGAGTTTCCCACTCCCATTCAGATTCGTGAACCGCATGAACGAGCTCATGCCCTGCGTGGACGGGTAGCGGTGACTCGCGGGCCGCTGGTGTATTGCCTCGAGAGTATTGATCAACCTGGCGTTGATCTTTTCAAGGTGCGTCTGGACCGTTCATCGTTGCGGGAGGTATTTGCCCCCGATCTGTTTGGTGGTACGCTGCTGCTCAAAGGCCAATCGGTTCGAGGAGAGGAACTGACTTTTTTACCCTATGCGCAGTGGGGCAACCGTGGCAAATCCCAGATGAATGTCTGGGTCAAAGGATAATGGAGAAAAAATGATGTGGTGGATGAATCATGTGCTGAATCCGCTGATGCGCTGGATCTTGTCCGGTCCGCTGCACGGCTGGATGGATAAGGGAGTGATGTTGATTTCATTCCAGGGCCGCAAGAGCAAAAAGTTCTACACGACCCCGGTGCAGTACGTCCAGGCCGGGCAGGAAATTTGGGTGACGGTAGGCATGCCTGAAAAGAAACGCTGGTGGTGGAATCTGGTGGGTGGTGGTTTGGTCAACGTTTGCCTTCGTGGGGAATGGCTCTCTGGCGATGCGCTTGTCTTGCGCGGGGAGGACGATCGTGAAGAAATTCGCCGTGGTTTGTCGGAAAAGCTGAAACAGTTTCCCCAATCGGCCCATTACTTACCTGATCCGCAAAAATCTGACTTCATGGTCGGTGACGTGGTTATGGTCAAGGTCATGCTGCACTGAACTGAACTGGAGAAAAAAGCTCTCCATAGGTTATTTTCTTCGATAAGATTGCACCCTTTCTTCACAAGATATCCATACTTTTCATTTATCCTCAAGAATATCGTATGAGATTTTATTCGTGGAGAAAAAATGAAAGCGAAACTTTATTTTGTTTTGGATATTTTGATATTTACGGGCTTTTTGATCACTTTTGAATCCCAAATCACAGGCGAATCCATCCATGAGTGGCTGGGAGCGGCCTTTTTCTTGACCTTGCTGGTGCATCTGTTGCTGCACTGGAATTGGGTGGTGAAGACGTTAGCAAAATTCTTCAAAAAGATGCCGGCACTGCAGCGCATCAATTTCACGGTAGATTTCTTCATCTTTGTGGCTTTCATTGTGGTCAATTTGAGTGGGTTGATGATCTCGAAGACGGTATTGGCAACCTTCGGAATTACCCTGCCGCGAGGTGGAGAGTGGAAGACGATCCATTCCCTTTCTGCAGATGTCACTCTCTATCTGGTCGCCGCACATTTTGCACTGCATTGGAACTGGCTGGTAGCAGTGGTCAAGAATCATTTGATTGCGCCGTTACGCACCCATTTTTCACGGCCCCGCCGTCTGGAACCGGTACCTGTGCGCAGTGATGAGCAGAATTGGAGCGCAAAATAATGAAAACGCTAGGCAGAATACTGATAGTTTTACTTGTCACGGTTCTTTTGAGCGCGGCAGTTTATTTCATCGCAAATGGGGGTTCATTTTCCTCAACTGCCACTTTGCAATCGACTGGGGAATTGAATGGCACTGGTCTGCATCAGGGTGGTGGCCCTGGTCAGGGACTGGGCGATGGAACGGGCTTCCGCGGCGGGCATGGCGGTGAGGAGGGCGAGCTCCCGGCTGGCATCGCCTGGCTTGAATTGCTGAAGAATTTGGGCATCGTAGCGGCAGCCGTGATTGTGATCTGGGGCATTCGCAAGCTCTTTTCTCGCTCGATACGAAAACCCATTCCTGGGTAAGAAATTCAGGAAAACAGATAAAACAATCATCAAGCCGTTTTGACTTGATGATTGTTTTTTTAATATTGCGATCTGGCTTTATCTCTCGGAAATTGAATTGGCAATTTCTATCATTGCCGATCGGTCGATTCCTTCTCCAGTACTCACCAGCAGGTAGATCCAATCACCGGTTTGCCAGTAAAGCCGCTGGGTTTGGGAAACGTCTACCTGATGCCAGGAGGAGTTGGCTTCACTTGCCTCTTTGCCGAGGGCACCTTCAGCGTAGATCGCGTTTACATTCCCCACCTGGACGGGAATCTTGACCCCATCAGGAATCTCTTCGGTCAAAAGTTGGCATGGAGTATCTGCTGCATTCTGAACCGGGCATTGATAAAGTCTGAGATTGGGGGCTCCAAACTGGGTGTTGATAAACAAGGTCATGGAGGAAACACCCAAAAGATGAATTGAATTGAATGTGCTGCCCAGGGGCAGTTTGCTCGGTACATGGATGTGATGGCCTGAAGCGAGTTCGGCATCCGAGAGAGAGTTGTATGAATTTGTGTCGGCCAGCATTTGATCAGCGGATAGCGCATCTGAAATTGACCCGGCCAGGGAAATCATCTGTTCTTCTGAGAGGCCTGGTCCGCCTTCTGGAGAGGAGAAAGTGGCATATAGTTCTAAGCGGATGCCTTTGGCTTCCCAGAGAAGTGCCTGGCTGGCGCGGAAAATATCATTTTGAGTACTGCAGGCATTTGGGGGGGAGCGAAAACCAGTGACATATTCCGCTTCATGCTCATTTCCGGCGATTTCCACGTTTAACCTCTCGAGAGAATTATTTTGGCCTGCCTGTAACTCGGTCAAGGGTGAGGTGGTACTTTCTCGGATGAACAGGGATGGGTACGCAGCACCGTTGTAGGCATACTGGAGGCAGACAAAACCGGTGTTCTCCTCGACAGTGGCGAAATCGAATTGATAGCCTGATGGCATTGCTTGAGGGAGAATTAGCTTGAATCCGGCCAGTTTTTCTGCATCAGCCAGATTACTGAGATGGCTGGGGTCGACAGGTTGCTTGACAGAAAGATCGTTGGTTAAACTTTGAGCCATTGCCAACAAAGCGGCTTCTGATACGGGGTTGCTGGTGGGTGTGGCAACAGCACTGAGGGTGTACAGAATATCGTCATGCTGCCAGCGCAGGAACGAAGCGCCGGAACTGGAGTTCCAATCCCCTTCTTCTCCGTAAAAGGAACCCTGAACGAATTCAGCATAGTCATCACCAACCTGAGCGGTCTTGATTACCGCCGTGGTTCCCACATCGATTGGTTCAGGTGGGGTTCCATGCAAAGGAAGTTGTTCCAGCCAGAGCGAAATGCCAGTTTTGTCATTTTTATAACAGAGAGTAGCACGTTCCTGATCTACCGTGGCAGATTCAAGATAGTAACCCTGTGGCAGGAAAGAGAGTTGCATCAAAGGATAGTTGACCTTTGCCTGAGTGTTTTCAAGACTTGGGTTTGTATTAACTGTGACGCTTGCATTGGCCGGAAGGGATATTTCGACCACAGGCAGGGGGGTAGGGCTGGGTTGAGAAGATTCTTCTACGGTCTGGGTGGGGACGAAGAAGCGTAGTATTCCCTGAGCTAGAGTTTTCCCTTGGGGGCTTGCAAACAAGAAGAATACTGTGACAATAATGAGCAACATAAAAACTGCCGGTACAAGTTTGAATCTCTTGATCTTGCTGGATCTGTATGGTAGTTCAACTGGTGTTTCACGGAGAGAATCCTTTTGGATTCTGGCTTGCATGGCTTGCCACGGATCGTGATCTTGGGGAACACTGATTTCTGCTAATTCACGAAGCAGGTTTTGTTTTAACTGTTTGTCGTTCATTGCATTACTCCTTCTCTTTTTCACAAGCCAAAGAGGATTGGGAATCAGGTGAATCGTTAGGGTCTTTCTCTTCACTGAGAAATTGGCGTAATTTTCGCCGCGCGGTATGAAGCCACCACTTGATAGAAGAAACGGGTGCGTTTAAAGAGCGACTAATTTCGATTTCTTTCATGTCCAGAAAGTATTTCGCGACAACGGCTCCGCGCTGATCTGGGGTAAGCCTGCGCAAAGCTAGTTTAATTTGCTGGTGCGTCTCTTGCGATTCTACTATTGCTTCTGGAGCGGGCTGTCGATCGATCAGCCAGTCTTTGAGGTGAGCGGTAAATTCGTCTTCAGGTTCGTTGAGAGGAATCAATTTGTTCTGGCGTTTGGCTTCCTTGATTGCTGCATTGATGACGCTTTTGAAGAACCAGGGGCCAAATCGGGCTGAAGAAAGTTGTTCAATTTTTCGGCTTGCTGAAAGGAAAGCTGCCTGAACAATATCTTCGGCCAGACCTGTATCCTGGACGATGAGATAGGCGGTACGTACGGCCTGGAAGTAGTACTTTTCCACGAGCGGCTCCAGACCATCCAGGTTTCCTTTCTTCAAAAGATCAATTGCGTCGATTTCATTCATAGATTTCCTTTCATTGTATTGAGAGGCCTCTATATATATGATCTTTTCGATTCAAAAAAGTTAGTAACGAAAAAACGTAATCGATCCAAGTCCACCCCAGCAAAAAAGACTCAATTTACTTTACTCATCAGATTTTAGGCTCAATATCTCTCTTCTTTATCTACACAATTTCTACAAAAATGAAGTGTATCTTAACACTTGTACCCCGAAAAAAGGGATTTAAGCGTATTGAAAAAAACGTCACCTTTCTCAAGGAGAATATCTTTGGAATGAAGCTTGACGGGGCACTAGAAAAATATTAAGGAGCAAAAAAATGCGTAACAGAGTAAAAAAATTAGCACTGATTCTTCTTTCTCTGGTGTTGATTTCTTCATTCCTGACAGCTTGCTCTTCGAGCAGCTCGACGACCGCCACCACGGGTGTGGTAACGACCGTCAGTGAATCAAGCACTGTCGAGGCATCTGGAAATATCACCGCCAAGCAGCAGACGACCTTGAGTTGGGAAACCAGCGGTATTGTGGGCGAGGTCAATACGGATACGAACAGTTCCGTTAGCAAGGGTGATGTCTTGATGACGTTGGATCCTTCGACGGCACCTTCTGATGTGATCGAAGCCCAAGAAACCCTGGTTTCTGCCAAAGCCGATCTTGAAAGTGCACAGATGTCAAATACTGCAAAAGCTCAGGCTGCGGTCACTTTGGCTTCGGCACAAAGTGATTACAATTCCGCTTTGGCGGCCTACTGGAATAAATCGGGCACACAGGGGACTGAAGAGCAGATTGCGGTGGCAACTGCAAAATTACAGATTCAGGATAACAAGATCTATGATCTTAAAAAGAAGCTGGATGCCTTATCTGATTTACCCGATAACGACAGCGGCAAAGCCCAGGCCATACAGGAATACAATCAGGCTTTGATCGACCGTGCTACTCTTAAGTCTAATCTTGATTATTTGAAAGCCACTCCAGATTCTTTGGATGTGCAGACTTTGCAGGCAGCGCTTGATCTGGCCAAAGCGAAACTTGAAGATGCTCAGCGGGCTTATAACGAAGTGAAAGATGGCCCCAGCTCAGACGAAATTTCTTCCGCTCAGGCCAAGGTCGATGCAGCGCAATCTACTGTCAATATGCTCAGCATCACCGCTCCATTTGACGGCGAAGTAGTGGCTATCCAGACCCAGGTCGGCGACCAGGTGGATTCTGGCACAGCAGCCATCATTCTGGTCAACCGTTCCGTGCTTTATGTCGACATTCTCGTCGATGAAACGGATATTTCTAAAGTTGAAACTGGCGACACGGCTACCATTTCTTATTCTGCTATGCCGGATAAAACTTCAACGGGTAAGGTGACCTTCATCAATCCGGTTGGAACTTCTTCCAGCGGTGTGGTCAATTACACGGTGCGAGTAACTCTTGATGAGGCCGATGCTGATATTTTACTTGGCGCGACCGCTACAGTGGATATTAACACGGGCGCTGCAACTGAATCGTTGGCTGTCCCGGTGGAAGCTGTTCAGTCAGATGACAGTGGTGAGTACGTGATGCGCGTCAATTCTGATGGAACCACAGAACGGGTGACCGTTGTAAGTGGTACGGTTTCGGGTACCTCAGTCATGGTAACCTCCAGCGATTTGAGTGCAGGTGATGTTGTTCAATTGACTTCATCCTCCTCTTCTTCCTCTTCATCTGATAGCAGTCAGCAACAAGATGCCGGGAGTCTGCTGGGTGGCGCTACTGGTGGTGGTATGAGTAGCGGCGGGAATCCTCCTTCTGGTGGCGGCGCGCCGGCTGGCCCTGGTCAGTAAAAGACAACAACCATCAAGAAGAAATGAGGTAATTCTATGATCGAAGTAAAAGATCTGACGAAGATCTATCAAGTGGGCGACATGGAAGTGCATGCGCTGGATGGGGTCTCGATGAAGATCGATGATGGTGAAATGGTATCCATCATGGGCCCCTCCGGCTCAGGCAAAAGCACGCTCATGGCCATTCTGGGATGTTTGGATATCCCGACATCAGGTCGTTACTGGATCGATGGCGATGAAGTTGAAAAGATGAATGAAGATGAACAGGCATTTATTCGCGCTCACAAGATCGGCTTTGTCTTTCAACAGTTCAATCTGTTGCCAAGAACGGATGCTCTTGAAAATGTGATGCTGCCCATGATCTATGATGGCACCAGTTCGAAAGAACGTATCGAACGGGCCACTGAAGCACTTGAGATTGTTGGCCTGGGAGAACGGATTCATCATCACCCTAACCAGCTTTCAGGTGGACAGCAGCAGCGCGTAGCCATTGCTCGCGCTCTGGTCAATCAGCCTTCCATTTTGTTGGCAGATGAACCGACCGGTAACCTTGACAGTAAAACAGGCGCTGAGATTATTGCCATCTTCCAGAAGTTGCATCGTGAACGGCATCAGACGGTGGTCTACGTGACCCATGATGCTTTTACCGCCCGGCATACGGAACGAATCATCCACATTGCCGATGGTAAGGTTCAACGTGAGGAAATGGTTCCGCATCCTCTGGTAGCAGGGGCGTCTCATCGCAGCGAGGATGCAGCCGCCAACGATGCAGAAGAGGCGTAAAATGAAAAAGAAATTGAATGTATTTAGCGGTATCAACCTGGTAGGCAATGTCAGAATTGCTCTGCGCGCACTGCGGTCGAATATGTTGCGTTCTTCCTTGACGGTGTTGGGCATCGTCATCGGCGTGGCTGCGGTGGTAGCACTTCTTTCCATTGGGAAGGGAGCCACTGCTAACATTACCGATCGGGTCGCCAGCATGGGTTCAAACCTGATCACTATCTCTACTCAGATGCGTTTTGGCCCTGGTGGGTCCAGTTCTGATTCGAGTTCACTGCTTTACACTGATTATGAACAGATCTCTTCCTCAATTTCGGGGATTCGCTCAGTAGTTCCGATTTATTCAGGGCAGGAGCAGATATCCAGTTCGACTCGGTCTTCCCGCTATTCAATCACGGGGGTGACGGCTGATTATCTGGATGTGCGTTCTTACACTATTGGTCAGGGGCGGTTCATCTCGGAAGAAGACATTGCCTCGGATAAACAGGTGGTCGTGTTGGGCTCTCAGGTAGCGGATGACATCTTTGACGGTTTATCCCCTCTGGGCCGCAAGCTGACCATCAATGGCAAGGAATTCACCGTCGTTGGGGTATTCGAAGAGTCGGGTTCCTCAACCGGTATGTCGAGCGGCGATGACGTAGTCTTGATTCCGTTGAGCACTGCTTATGACAAGATCTTTGGCACTACAGCCATGAGCAATGGGCAGCGCACGGTCTCGAGTATTTTGATTTCCGCTTCCTCTTCTGATGTGGTTGATCAGGTCATCAGCGATGTGGAGTTGCTGCTGCGCTCGAATCATAAACTGACTTTGACAGAAACCCTGCCGTTCTCGGTATCGAGCCAGGCGCAGGCGCTTGAAACCCTGAGTACTGTCTCGAGCACTTTGACAGCCTTTCTGGGCGCAATTGCCGCTATTTCACTGATTGTTGGCGGTATCGGTATTATGAACATTGAACTGGTCTCGGTGACCGAACGTACTCGTGAGATCGGTCTGCGCAAGGCTGTTGGGGCAACCCAACGAGTCATTCTGACCCAGTTCTTGATCGAAACCATGACGCTGGCAGTGATGGGAGGTGTGCTGGGCATTTTGCTTGGCAGTGCCATTGCAGAAACGTTCACGCTATTAGGGGTGATTACTGCCAAGATCACTGCGGATACACTCCTGCTGGCGTTCTTCTCTGCAGCGGTCATTGGTTTGTTCTTTGGTATCTATCCGGCTTATCAGGCTTCCAAGCTGCGCCCGATTGTGGCACTTCGCTACGAGTAAACCGGGTGAAAAGGAGTTTTATGAAAAGACCAGTTACGTTGACCATTGCTGCAGTTTGTGTACTGGTTTTGATTCTGGTCAGTGCGGTTTGGCCGATGGTGGGGGGTAACCGCCTGCTAGGGGTCGAAAGCTTCCCGCAGGGAGCCGCCGCACCTGAGCAAGGACGCTTTGGTGGTGCCAATGTTAGCGGTACTCCCTCTGCATTGGCTACCCCAGAAGGTACCCCCTCTGCTGATCAAGCCCAACCGGGCGGACAGCCGCAGGCCCCATCTGATCAGCAGGCCCCACAGGGGAATCCGCCTGATCAGAACGGACAGCAGGGAACCCCGTCCAATAATGGGCAGGTTCCGCAGTTTGGCCGACAACGCCAGGGAGGCCAGGCCCGCGGTGGATGGGGTATGCTCCGCTTCAACGGTATACTCGCTGATGTTCTCTATGCGCTCGAAATTGCTTTGGGCATCGCTTCTATCATTGGATTGTGGTTGTCGAAGCGTTGGGGAAGTATCCTTGCCATTATCTTGGCTGCGCTGGTTTTGATCGTTACGCTGCCGGGCTTGCTGCAAATGACAGCAGTGGCTTTAGTGGTTGAAAATGTGTTGAAAGTTCTGCTCTCCGTTGGTATCATGGTTTTAGTACTCCTACCTGGTTCCCGACTTGCAGCAGAACCCGCAAAATAGTCTTTTTCTGCGGACAGGCTGCTTTATGGCAGCTTGCCCGCAGAAACCCAATAACAGGTGAAGCGAATGTCAAAGAAAATTTTGATTGTGGATGATGAACCAAAGATTGTGGAAATTTGCCGAGATTACTTGAAAGCTGCTTTCTTTGACACGATTTCAGCAAATGATGGCCCTTCTGCTTTAGCTGCAGTGGACCGCGAAAATCCAGATTTGATTATTCTTGATCTTATGCTCCCGGGCATGGATGGGTTGGATGTCTGCCGTGAAATTCGCAAAGAACATAATACCCCCATCATCATGTTGACGGCACGCGTGGAAGAAACGGATAAGATCATCGGTCTGGAACTGGGCGCGGATGATTACATTACCAAGCCTTTCAGCCCGCGGGAGCTTGTCACCCGAGTACGTACGGTACTGCGCCGCGTAGCGGGGAACTCGCCAGCAGAGGTCATTCGCATTGACGATTTGACCCTCGACCGCAATCGCTATGTGGTTGTTTTGCCCACCGGGGAAGTTTCCCTGACCCCGACTGAATTTGAAATTTTGGCGACCCTGGTCAGTCAGCCGGGCCGTATTTTTTCTCGCTCTCAATTATTGGTAGCCGTGCGCGGTGTTTCGTTCGAGAGCTATGAACGAGCCATCGATTCGCACATTCGTAACCTGCGCAAGAAGATCGAACCGGAAGATGGTGAGCCTCGCTACATCATCACAGTTCATGGCGTGGGTTACAAATTTGCAGGTCATTAAAATGAATAACCCCTTAAAAGTAGAATCGATCAAGAGTATTCGCTCGCGATTGCTGCGCATTGTGTTGCGTGCGTTTGCAATTGTGGTTGTTATCACCATTATCAGCATTTTGGGTATCACTATCTATGAAATCAATAACTCTGCTCGTCAGAACCCCTTTTATCGCTCTCCCAGTACTATGCTGTTGGAAGCGTTCTATGTGGGTAATGGCGGCTGGAACAATGTTGATAAGCTAGTGCAGGAAGCCCAAAAACCAGATAGTCAGTACCCGGCTCAGGATTGGAATAATTCGCTGATACTGGATGCCAATGATACGGTCATTCTGGATCATGGCCGCACAAATACTCCGCTGGTGGGTACCGTGTACAAGCCTGACCCCAATCAGCCGCGCAATGAGATCCGTGTGAATGGGCAGATTGTGGGTTGGCTGGTCAATGACGTCAAGGAAATTCCTCATCCGCTGCGATTGACGATTTCCTTCATCAACCCTATTGCCGAGATTTCGGTCGTCCTGGCTGTCTTTTCGGTGATTATCGGCATTTTGCTGACCCGCCGTGTGGTCAACCCGGTATCTGAGGTGATGGCCGCCGCGGAACGTGTGGCAGCGGGCGATCTTTCTACCCGCATCAAGATCAAAAAAGGGAACGACGACCTTTCCATCCTGGTCGAGCATTTCAATGCCATGACTGAAGCTCTGGAACGCAATGATTTCGAACGACGTCAATTACTGGCAGATGTGGCGCATGAACTGCGAACACCACTGTCGGTTTTGCGCGGACGTCTGGAAGGCGTGGTCGATGGCATCTATCCGGCCAATGAGTCCAGCATTGCTCCGGCTCTCGAAGAAACTTACTTGCTTGAACGGCTGGTGGAGGATTTGCGCTTGCTGACCCTGGCTGAAAACCGCCAGTTGCACTTTGAGTTGCATACGGTTGATCTGGTGCAATCACTCGAACGGACCATTGCCATTTTTACTCCGCAGGCGCAGGATAAAGGCATCGAGATTAATTTCAAAGCCGAGGTACAACAGGCCAATGTTCGGGTGGACCCCCAGCGTCTGGAACAGGTGATTGGCAACATTATCGATAACGCGTTGCGTTACGTCAGTGCAGAACATGGTCAGGTCAACATTCAGATTTCACAGCAAGATCAAGACTATTGGGTCTCGATTGCTGATAATGGGACCGGATTGCCGGCGGGTGAGATCGATCATATCTTCGACCGCTTTTGGCGCAGCGAAAAAAGCCGCGCTCGCGCAGCCGGAGGCGCTGGTTTGGGCCTGGCAATCGTCAAACAGCTGGTCGAGGCACAGGGCGGCCGGGTTGGGGCGGAGAATGCCTCAACTGGTGGCTTGAAGATCTGGTTTGCTTTTCCGCGGTCTCAACAAGAGGCCGAAAACAACTGACATCAGGCTTATTTATTGTAGTGTTGCATTGTGCTATAATGCTATCAGCACTTAATCCCAGTCCGACGGAGAATGCTGATGGAAACTCAGGATTATCGCCTCTATAAATACCGCTGGGTGATCTTGGCGGTATTTATGTTCATTAACCTGACGATTCAAGTGTTGTGGATTGGTTTTGCCCCGATCACCGGGCCGGCCGCGCAGTATTATGGCGTGACCGATCTGCAGATTGGCTTTTTAGCCATGACGTTCATGATCGCGTTTATCCCACTCTCGATCCCTGTATCTTGGGCAATCGATACCTATGGCTATCGTAAGACGGTGGGCCTGGGCGCCATCCTCATGGCAGTGTTCGGGGTAATGCGTGGTCTGGTTGGTACCAACTATACTCTGGTATTGATCAGCACGATTGGTATTGCGGTTGCTCAACCCTTCTTGCTCAATGCCTGGACGACAGTACCCGCCAAATGGTTCAATGTGGAGTTCCGCGCCACAGCAGTGGGTCTGGTTACCCTGGCCAACCTGGTAGGCACGGCCCTGGGGATGGTCTTGACCCCGATCCTTATTGAGTCGATGCCTATTCCTCAGGTGCAGTTGATCTATGGCATTCTGGCGGCTTTTTCCTCTTTGCTTTTCTTGATTTTTTCGCGAGAAACTCCACCCACCCCGCCTTGCCCGGCAGGGATGGAGGTACGCGCGCTGATGCTCGATGGTTTGAAGAACGCGGTCAAGAACCGCATGTTCTGGTATTACCTGGCCGTATCTTTCATTGGCATGGGCCTGTTCAACGGCATGACCACCTGGGTGGAAGCAATCATTCGCCCACGGGGGTTCACTCCAACCGATGCCGGTACGCTGGGTGCGTTGATGCTCATTGGTGGAACGATTGGCGCCGTGGTGTTGCCGCCCTTCTCGGATAAGAGTCACAAACGCAAGCGCTTTTTGCTGTTGGGTGTACTGGCCGCTATCCCTGGGCTGATCGGGGTTACTTTTGCACAGTCTCTCTGGCTGCTGGACGTTTCGGCCTTTGTCATGGGCTTTTTCATCACCAGCATCAGTCCGATCGGCATGCAGTATGCGGCTGAGATCACGCAACCCACTCCAGAAGGGACCAGCAATGGTTTGATCCAGCTCTTTGGTCAGGCCTCCGTCGTTTTTGTGTACATCATGGAAGCCACCAAAGCTCCGGATGGTTCCTTTACCCCGGCCCTGTTGATCATGGTGGGGTTGCTGCTGGTCAGTGCCGTGTTGATTACTCAGTTGAAGGATCCTGAGTATTTAAAAAAGGCGGAACAGCATGAGTGAGCACGAACCCTGTTTCATTGGCGTTGATCTGGGAACTTCTGGCTGTAAGACCGCGCTCATTTCGCTGAGCGGCAAAGTATTGGGCTGGGAATTCCAGGCGGTGCCGCTGCAGGTGCTGCCCAACGGCGGGGCTGAACAGGATCCGCGGGATTGGTGGAATGCCTTCCTGTTGACGGCCAAACGGTTGATTGCCAAAAATCTGGTGGATGTGGCGGATATCCAGGCGGTATGCTGCTCCACTCAGGGAGAGGGCACCGTGGCCGTGGACCGCGATGGTAATGCCCTGATGAATTGCATCCTGTGGATGGACATGCGTGGGGCTAGCCATTTGAAGAAGATCACCGGCGGATTCCCCGAAGTGGCGGGTTACGATGCGGCCAAACTGGCACGCTGGATCAATCTTACCGGCGGGGCGCCTTCGCTGACTGGCAAGGATCCTTCAGCGCATATGCTTTTCATTCGCGACGTTCATCCCGAAGTTTACGAACTGACGTATAAGTTTCTCAACGTTCTCGATTACATGAATTTGTGCCTGACGGGACGTTTTGTGGCCACCCCCGACAGTATTCTGACTTCGTGGGTGACGGATAACCGTGACTCTGCCCATGTCAAGTATTCCCCAGCACTGCTCAAAAATTGTGGCATCGATGCCGACAAATTCCCTGAGATCGTACCCAGCGATTCCGTCATTGGAGAGTTGAAACCCGAAATTGCCGCGACGCTGGGCCTGAAAAGCGGTGTCAAAGTTGTTGCCGGCGCCATCGATACTACCTCAGCGGCTATTGGCTCGGGTGCCGTCGAGGATTATGCGGCCCATTTATGTATCGGTACTTCTTCGTGGATTGCTACCCATGTACCTTTCAAGAAAACGGATTTGATCAGCTCACTGGCTTCAGTGCCATGTGCCATTCCAGGTAAGTTCTTGATGATTATTATGCAGACCACCGCTGGCGGTAACCTGACCTTTTTGCGCGACAAGATCCTCTATCACAAGGATGAATTGATGCGTGAGGAACACGTGCCGGATGTGTACCGCGTGCTGGACCGCATTGCCGAGCGTACTCCGGCCGGCAGCCACGGCGTGATCTATACTCCCTGGATTTTCGGTGAGCGCTCCCCGGTAGAAGACAGCAACGTGCGTGCTTCGATCTTCAACCTTTCGCTGGAGAACAGCCGTGAAGATGTTATCCGTGCTTTTCTTGAGGGGGTGGCGTTCAATACTCGCTGGATGGTAGGCCCGGCTGAAAAATTCCTGGGGCGCAAGATCGAAGCCCTCAATATTGTTGGCGGCGGAGGCAAATCCCCCGTGTGGTGCCAGATCTTCGCGGATGTGCTGAACATTCCCATCCGTCAGGTCGAGAACCCCATCGAAGTCAACGCCTGCGGTGCCGCGTTTATTGCCGCGGAGGCCTTGGGCTTGCTGAGCTTTGCCGATATTCCCAGCCGTGTCGAAATCGAGAATACCTATACTCCGAACCCGACCAATCGTGCCATCTACGACAAAATTTACGGCGAATTCGTCACTTATTACCAGCAGACCAAAGAGATTTACAAACGTCTCAATAGTTAACTTCTGCATCGATCCACACAGGGCACGGAGAAATTCCGTGCCCTGTTTTTTAATGGAGTCATTCTCCAAATGAGAAAGCTTAAAACAATTTGCACATTACAAATTTGTAATTGAGGAATGGCGTTTTTGGGGGTAAGATAGCGAAAGAAAGTTTGTGGGGAAGACACTCAACATTGCGGGGGAAGAAATGCAGCCATTCAAGAAAGTTATATTCATTGGAACAGCGTTGCTGCTCATTGCCGTCCTGTTCACCACAGCCCAGGCGGACTATCTGGGCCCGAACCGGGTCATCGTCACGTACGAGACCATCTACCAGCGCCAGGCCTGCCGCTTTGTGGATGTGCGTGACCCGGCTGGCCCGGGAGTCTGCGCCTGTACCATGACCGTCTATACTTCACCCACCGGGAGCTGCCCCGGCAGCGTGGATAGCCATTATTTTCATACCGATGTTTGTGGGTGGAGTTCAGAGAACCCCGATTGCACCGACGCTGGTTTGGATTCCATCAGCGGGCCCTCGAGCTCCATCCAGAGCTGCTCTCTGGGGGACCAGGCCTGTACCGCCGTCGTGATCGAACATCGCACCACCCTGGCCGCCGCCACCGTCAGCGGCGCCATCACCTGCTCCACCCCCGGCCAGAATGGCTGGTGCGTCGGCCCGGCCTTCCTCAACGCCAGCGGCAGTGAACCCCTCAGCGGCTACAGCATCCTCACCCTCGAAGGCACCCGCAACGGCGAAAGCTTTGCCTGCCCCGGTGACCACTGCAGCAACGTCCCCCTCAGCGAAGGCAGCAATGACTTCCAGTTCTGGGCCATCTCCAGCTACGGCGACAGCTCTGCCATGGGCAGCGCCAGCGCCAGCGTGGATACCCAGGCCCCCACTATCAGCGGCAGCCTGAGCGGCACGCAGGGCGAGAACGGCTGGTACACCTCCGCCGTCACCCTCAGCGCCGCCGCCACAGACCCCACCCCCGGATCAGGCATCGCCAGCTTCGAGGTCTCCGCAGATGGAGCTGCCTGGCAGCCCTGCAGCGGCAGCCTCACCCTGGGCGACGGCGTGCATACCGTCTCCCTGCGTACCGCGGACGCAGCCGGCTGGACGGCCAGCGCCGAGCAGACCTTCTCGGTGGATACCCAGGCCCCGCAATTGAGCGCCGATCTGGCCGGACACCTCGTCAGTCCCGGACGTTACAACACCACGGCCACCCTCAGCGCCAGCGGCAGTGACACGGGTTCCGGGCTGGGCCGCATCGAATATCAGGATAATTCCGGGGGCTGGACGACCTATACCGACCCCCTGGTCTTCTACAATGGCCAGCACGAGATCGAAGTACGTGCGGTGGACCAGGCCGGGCTGACCTCGGACGTGCAGACGTTCAGCTTCTTCGTCGAGAGCCGCGGGCCGTACATCACCGTCCCGGATCACTGGCAGGTGGGGCAGACCATCTCCCTCTCGGTACAGGCCAACAGCTTCTCGCTGGGCAGCGTCAGCATCGTCGTCTCGGACCCGCAGCAGCGCTGGCCGGACGTGGAGCAGGTCTACCCGGCTTCGGGAGACTCCTTCACGACCGACTTCCACTGGGACGGGCAATTCAATGGGCAGACGGCACCGGCGGGGCAGTACACGGTGAGCGTGTATGCTTCGGACGTGATGAGCAACCTGAGTGTGTCGCACTCCCAGGTCACGATACCGGTGGTGATCCCCACGGCAGTACCCACCCTGACCGCGACCGGAACTGTGGCAGCGGCAGAAAGTACTACTGCCGCAGCAGCCACGGCCACACCGCAGCCGAGCAGTACCCCGACGGCAGTGGTGGCGGGGGTACCGGTGACCTCCTTCAGCTCCCCGGCGAGTCCGGCGACGCAGCCGGCGGCGACGCTCCCCAGCAACGTGTTGTGGGGAGGGGCAGCGGCAGCTGTGATCGGGGCAGCCACGGCGGCAGCGCTGGAGGCGGCCCGCAAGCGCAAGGAAGAAGAGGAAGCCCAGCGGCAGGCGGCAGAGGCGGCTGCGGCCCAGTTCAATGCTGCGGAGAAGGGCATCGATGCACTGATTGCGGCCAATCAAGACAGCCAGTGGCTGATGCAGCAATGGCTGGGGTCACAGGGACTGCCGACGTCCTATCCAACCCAGGCAGCCCTGGTGGCGGCTTATGAGGCGGCTCGTGAGGCTGAAAAGAAGGCAAAAGAGCAGGAAGCGCTCAATGATGCCTACCAGAGTTTTAAACAGGCAGATCAGCAGAGCATGCAGGAGTATGAAGCCTACCAAGGTGAGCAGGAGAAGCATGCAAGTTCAAATGGGAACAAAAAAGCAAATAGCATTTCACCATCTCTCAAAGTACTGAATGATATTAAGCCAGTCGAAATTGGAAATGAAAACGAACCGCCCGCGGAGGGATGTTCATGGTATGAGATATGGAATTCCTGTTGGTGGAAAAATGTAGGAAATTCGATAATGAATGCTTTTTCCAGCACATCGAATCAAGTCGTTTGGGGAAAAACCACTCCTACATCTACCCCTACCGCCATTCCAACACCGACAAAAACGTTAGTGCCGACCACAACCATGTCAGCAACGCATACGCCAGAAGTTACTCCAACACCAAATATTTATGAAAGATCATCTTTACTGGACAATGTAAATTTATATCAAGGAATACTGAATGCGCCTAAAATGCTTGCTCTACCGTTTGACGGCCAATTCACGGCCCCATATTGGGGATTTTATGATACAAATTTTGCAAAAGATCATTGTGGACAGAATCAGTATTCAAGAACAAAATGTATGCATAGTGGGATAGATTGGGGTTTGCCTTTCAATACTCCACTAAAATGGACATTTTCAGAAGAAGGGGTAGTCACCAGTATAACAGATGGAAATCATAATCATCCAGAGAGCGATCAGACAATTAATGCTGGAGCAGGACCAAGTAACATATTAATTCAAACAGGTAACCCCCAGAAAGGAGAGATTTCAATTCTTGTTCTATATGGGCATTTATCAAATGTACCGGCTGATTTACACATTGGCGACATAGTTGACAGCGGTGAAATCATCGGGTATTCAGGAAACCCAACTGGGAGTGCAGAAGACGGAAATAATCATCTTCATTTTGAAATTCGTCCAGATGACCCAAATTATCCTCCAAATCAAGATGGGCTAAATACAGGGACTTATATCAATCCATTAACTGTGATGGAAAAGGGCTTATTGGAAGAACAATATGAAGTGTTTCAGAATTTAGCAGAAGGTGGTGATTACCCAATAGGAAGTGGTCCACTGGATTGTGGGTGGTATTCGGTAAAACCCGAATACGATAATTGGGTAAAATATTGTCCAAAATAAGCAAAGGAACAGGGAAGAATATTTTGGATCAGTTAATAACAAGAGGTTTAAATGAAAACAATCAATACCCAAGACAAGTTTGCAGGGATGGAGATATTCAGAAGAAAGAAAAGTGCGCTCATACTATTTTCCCTGATCCTGGTGGGACTGTTAACGAGCTGCTCCAGACTTCAAGCCGAAAAAAATCTCTCAACGGTTCCGGGCACAGCTTCTTTTCCGGCTACACCGGCAGGGACGAATTTCGCCGAAGGAAACTCTTCCAAGATTTCCATAAATATTGAGCAAAGAGGTGGGGCATATCGGATTTACGGGGATGTAAATTTTTTGCCTTTCGATTGGAAAAGCAATGAAGAAGTGATTTATCGATATTGTGAGGATTGCAATCGAGCAGATTATCAACAATTTTCTGGCGTTTTGAACATCAATACTGGAAAAACGTCTGCCGACCAGAACTTGTTATGGGTAACCCCATTTCTTGATCAGGTAAACCGCGATGATCCCCAAAAAGAAGTGTATTATTATCAACAATCTGCCTCTGGAGATGAATTGTTTTACGTCGTCCAGAATACAGAGGGTGGTGCTGCTGATTTGGCTGTCTATAACAGATCACTGAACACGATCCACGAGATCGATAGTTCTTCATTGAATTCCTGTGATTCCCTTATCTTTAGCAAGGTGATCTCCTGGAGAAACAATGAAATTCTTTTAGAATGTGACGAAAAACCATCTTTTGCTGGACAAGAGGGTGTAAGTTATACAACTTATCTTATAAACTACTTGCAAGACAAAGTGGTGAACCTCTCACAACTTTTATCAGATGAATCCAGTGATTTTCTCAAAGCGGATTTTTCTCCAGATGGATCAATGATAGCGATTGTTGACTCCGAGAATGACAAGTTGAAAATTTATCGTATTACTGATCTATTTTCGGGCGATCCAGCGAAAGGAGAAGTAAATACTTTTGCTGTACCTGACGTTTTTTCTGAAATACATTGGGAAAACTCAGGGAACAAGATTTACTATATCGATTGTTACTATTTTTATTCTTTTTCTGATTCCTTTTTCGATTCTTACTCTTTAAGCAGCATTGATGTGCATACGGGGGAGAGAGAGAAACTGGTAGATCTGGCATTCGTAGAGGGTATTTTTTACGACCATGAGGTTCATTCAAATTATGGATCCTATGATCATTGGGAATTGTCCCCTGATGGAAAAAAAGCCATGATCTATGGATCAGAGGTATGGATAGTAGATATTCCTCAAGAAAACTAAAGGCAAGCCCCGCAAGAATGGCATCCAGAGCATAAATTCGTAATTGATGTTTTTCCTGAGAATGCTGGCATCAGGAGGAGGACAATGAAAAATTCAAAAATCATTTCCATTTTCATTCTTAGTGTTTTCCTGCTTGTTTGCAGTGCCTGTACTTCGACGCAAACAGCCACTGGAGAACCCTTGCTGGCCGCCACTTCCACCACAGAAACCTCGCCGACTCCTGCACAAACTGAACTCGTTCCCACTGCAGCTTCTCAGATCGAGGCAACTCCCGATGTCGAAAAGGCGTGGTTCAATAAAACCAGTTTGTTGACAATTGATTGCAAAGAATATGTTTCAGCTACCTGGGGAGATGGAAAAGGTCAATGGGGAAAACCACAGGCGTATTTATATCCGAATATTTTCTTGGATGAAGAGAACAGTTTGTACCTTTTTGATAAGGTGAATAAACGGGTTGTGGTTTACGATGGGAAGTCTGTCGAACCAATCGCTGAGGTCAATATTCCAGAGGAGTTTGCCTCCAGTCTTGCCTACACAAGCATATCCGTGAGCGCTTATCAAGGAAATCTCTACATCCCTTACGGCCGGTATAGCATAGGGGTAGTGGATCGTTGGGGAAAGATCGTTTCCAGATTGACAGTTCCAGTAGAATTCAATGTGTATTATATAGAATCCGTGATGATCGATAAAAGAGGGGGACTCTTCCTGAAAGATGAGAGAAGTAATTTTTATTTCGCTCCAGGCTGGCAGCAAGGGAAATGGCAATTGATTTCGGACTCCGGCAGGTATGATATTTCCGGGGCTGTCATCGAGTATAAAGATTATCTTCTCGGTGCAGGATATGGGTATCCATATCCTTTGTTAAATGTTTTTCTGATTGATGAAGGCGATTTTCTGCAGTCGGCTCTGGTCATTCCCCTGCTAGGTCCTGAGGGAGCAAAGGGGTATCCAGAGATTGCCTTGGATGAAAAAGGACATATATTTACCCTTCATTATTTTGATGAAGAATGGAATGTACTTTCAAGGAAGTTCATCGATTCAGATGATGAACTGGCAGGTTTTATAAACAGAGATGCCATTCCCGATATCAGGGATATGAAAGTCGCGGATGGAGGGTCGGTCTATTTGTTAAGCTTTGGAGACGATGGAAAAGAAGTTAATCCCGGAATCTACCGCTGCAATTTTGACCAATAAATTGCTGACGATATTTTCTGTAGGTTAGGCTGTTAAGCCCGACGAAATGATGATTGGAATTCTCTGATGAAGGAGGTACCCATGAAGGGATCTCTTAAACGTTTACTTGCCCTTTTGATCGTCTTACTGGCGATTCTGCTGGGCGTAGCTTCTCTGTTCACCCGCAGCCGCTGGCTGACCGTGTTCTCGTGGGGAGTGATGGCCCTCAGCCTGACGCTGGCCCTGGCCGCGTTGGTCCAGAGCGATCGGAGGCAATTTCAGGCTGATCCCGGGCGTCTGCACCGCCGCATCCGTCTCGACGTGGCCGGGCTGCTTCTCTCCACTGCCGCCGCTGTGCTGGCTGGGAGGGAGGTGCTCCGCCTCGTGCCGGGGAACGCTGCATCCGCGGGCGGGAGCGTTCTGCTGACCCTGGTGCTCAGCTTCGTGGCGGGCTTTGCCGCCGCGGCCCTGGTGCAGCTCCTCTTCAGCCGGGCGGCACGCCGCATGTCGCAGGCCTGAGCGAGTCCGCGGCAATCCAGATAGACAGGCAGAGGTGGTTGCGGCCCAATTCAATGCCGCGGAGAAGGTCATCGATGCGCAGATCGCGGCCAATCAAGACAGCCAGTGGCTGGGGTCACAGGGACTGCCAATGTACTATCCAACCCAGGCAGCCCTGGTGGCGGCTTATGACGTGGCCCGTGAGGCTGAAAAGAAGGCAAAAGAGCAGGAAGCGCTTAATGATGCCTACCAGAGCTTCAAGCAGGCAGATCAGCAGAGCATGCAGGAGTATGAAGCCTACCAGGGTGAGCAGGAGCAGGAGAAGCATAGACAAAAAGATGTTGATCAAAGCAGTAAACCAGTAGATTCTTCTAGCTGGTGGAACAAATTGAAAGAGAAAGTCTCCTCATTCGTTGATGAAAAAATCGTCCAACCTGTCCAATACTTTGGTTACGTGATGGAGTCAGACCCTAACCCAAAAGGAAATTTATTCGGACAGGGTGGGATCACGGTTGCTAATAACGTCTTGTCAATCATGGGCTCATTTGTCGATGAAAAGGTATTGAACGGAAAGTTAAGCGAATTCAAACAAACATTTAGAACGCCTTTAAACGTTCTGAGCAATTCTCTGGATCTTCTGGCAGGAGCCGGTGCACAACTATTGGATAACTCAAGCTTGGGTTTATTTGGAAAGTTGACCGGGATTCAATGGGAAAATGGCAGTGATGCATTCCTTTACGGCAGGAATTTTGGACAAACGATCACAAAAGTAGCGGGAACATTAGGGATTGTACAAGGCGCGTTGACAGTGTTGGTTGCAGTAGACACTTTATTGCCGACGATTTCGGGAGGAACACTTTGTGCTGTTTTATCTGGTGGAGGATGCATACCTTTGGGCGCTGCCGCTGTTGCCGCGGAGATAGAATTGGGAATGGTAGGGGTATTGGAAATAACTTACAGCGGTTTGGTACTGAATTTTGCCGCGACGAACCCTCCTGGAGAGGTAGTTGACAAGACTCTTAGTTACGGAACCAATACCGGAATTACGAGGCGTAATTCAGACAAATTAAGACAAAATCTTCATGATGTAGGGATAGATTGCCCAAGTGATGAATATCAGGCTCACCATATTGTACCCAGTAGAAATCCAAATCTTGATGCTATTAGAGCAAGAGAAATACTAAATAAATTTGGAATAGATATCAACTCTGCTAAAAATGGAATATATATCCCAGGAAAGCTAAATGGTCATTTTAACAATAAAGATTACATGAAGGCTGTCGCTGATGCATTGAGTAAAGCAGAAAATAGAGAAGAAGCGTTAACAATTCTTGATGATATTCGAAATACAATATTAATCAAAGGCGACTATCCATGAGAGGGAGAAGATGATCTACATATTGAGAGTTTACGTCAATGATTATCGTAGCTTTACAATGTTAGCGGATGAGAACAATTTGGAAAAATGGGAAAAATGGCGCGAATTGTTTCTTTCTCCGCGTAAATTTAGTAATATCTGGGCCCCCCCAGAATTCTTCTTTTTTTCTGGCGAAAAGGGAGAAAGAAGAAAGGAAGCCAGAAAACCGATTCCCGATTTTTCAGGGGGGTATGTGGTAGATTGCTGCAGCGAACGGGCAAAAGGGGTCATCGAAAAGCTCACGGGCGATCAGGTCGAATTTCTGCCCATTCACACCCCAGTAGGAATGTATTATGAAATGAACCTTCCAATCGTTGACTGTCTGGATGAATCGAAGTCAGAGGTAAAACGTTTCCCTTCTGGGAAAGTGATGAGAATTATCAGATATTCAATCCATTGGGAACGAGTAGAGAAACATCACTTGTTCTGGATAAAAGAGAATGGGCATTCCCCCGCATACGTTTCAGAAGAAATGAAGCAGCTTCTGGAAAGTTCGCACTTTCCAGAGCTTTCTTTCACACCAATTCCATTGGTGGACGAAACGTCTGTTCCAAAAGGATGAGACTGATTTCCATATAACAGCTTGGGCTGTCGTAATTGAGCAGTCCTAGTGGCCGGACCGCTCCTTTCCACTGCCGCCGCTGTGCTGGCCGGGACGGAGGCGCTCCGCCTCGTGCCGGGGAGCGCTGCATCCGCGGGCGGGAGCGTTCTGCTGGCCCTGGTGCTCAGCTTCGTGGCAGGCTTTGCCGCCGCGGCCCTGGTGCAGCTCCTCTTCAGCCGGGCGGCACGCCGCATGTCGCAGGCCTGAGCGGATCCACGGAATCGCTCAATGTGGTTTACCGAGAGAGGGACTCTCAATTAGTTAAAGGCAAATGTCGATTCAAGAAAGATGATGCTGGCAGGAGTTTCCTGGCAAACGAACCAAGATATCGTTAACACAATTTGGAATGATTTTAGCAAGGCAAAATAGAATAATGAAAAATAAATTCATGAACATTCTTTTGATGCTGGCATTTCTCTTCTTGAGCGCTGGGTGTAATAATGGCCAGCCCTACTTCCAGAAATACACAAACCCGGTCGAGATACCGAACGCTGATTTCGTTTATGATACGATTGTCTCGGGAAAAGAGATGCTGGGATTCTATTCCTTCGCAACAGGAAAAACTGAATTGGTAGATTTTGGCAAGTTTATTCATCCTACTCAGCCCTATTTTCTTAATCCAGGCACAATCATATACAGGAACAAACATGACAATTTTGGAAATCTCAATAATAATTTTTGGGGGCTGATCCTTTCGAAAGGTGATCGCTTCTATGAGTGTGATAGTAAGAAGATTTCAGGATCTGTCTATGCCAGTAATAAACAGATCATTTTATCGAACTCTGATGGACTTTTTTTGATCAATCCTGACGATTGTTCGATAGAGAAAACAATACTGAGCGCACAAGATCTTGCAACATTCGGTAAATATTATTATTTATTCCCTTCTGCATATTCAGATAAAGGAGATTTCATTATCTATAGTAATACCAATAGTAATGTCTACAGAGGTGTCTACCTAAACAAGTATCTGATCACACAAAAGAAAACAATCGATCTGGGAATGTTAGGTTTTGCGCCCGTTCTCTCACCAGATGAAAAGGAAATTGCCTATTGCTCTTATGATGGGATTCACATCATGGATACAGACGGGGAAAATGATGAGCTGGTTGTTTCTCAAAATACACCCGTCGATTTCATAAATGGTATTGGAGCATTTCTTCCTCTGCCAATGTGGTCATCAGATGGTAAAAAGCTGCTCTATCATAAATGTATCGGCCAAGTAGGTTGTTCGGAAATCAGTGATTATGACATTTTTGTTTACGATTTGGATACCAAAACAGAGACTCTGTTAGTTGAGGGGGGAATGTATCCGGCATGGAACTATTATAAATAGAGGAAAACCAGTTGTTTGTTTATCGCCTGATATGTCGGGTTTCACCGGTCTGAGCAAGTCCGCGGCAATCCAGATAGGCAGGCAGAGGCGGCTGCGGCCCAATTCAATGCCGCGGAGAAGATCATCGATGCACAGATCGCGGCCAATCAAGACAGCCAGTGGCTGATGCAGCAGTGGCTGGGGTCACAGGGATTGCCAACGTCCTATCCAACCCAGGCAGCCATGGTGGCGGCTTATGACGCGGCCCGTGAGGCTGAAAAGCAAAAGGCTGAGGCCGAGGCTGAAGCTAAAGCTAAAGCTGAAGCCGAGGCAAAAGAGAAAGAGCAGGAAGCGCTCAACGATGCCTACCAGAAGTTCCGCCAGGCAGATCAGCAGAGCATGCAGGAATACGAAGCCTACAAGGGCGAGCAGGAGAAGCATAGACAAAAAGATGTTGATCAAAGCAGTAAACCAGCTTCCATAAAAAAATCATCTTTAGCAAATTCTTCGGCATCAAGTGCTCTAATTAATCCCATTACAGTTGTAATAGTTGTAGGCATTGTGTTAATTGCTACGGCTACTATAATTGGTCACAATATACTAAATACGCCAGCAATAAATGAACAAAGGGCTTCTCCACCTAAAAGTAATGATATTACCCAATGGTTTGTTGATCAACTCAACAATAATATCGAGGACCCTGAGACTATTGAAATGCAAGAAAAATGGCAAAGCCTGAATCCGCTGGATAAAATTGCGTTTTTAAAAACTTGGGTGGGGATGGTTAGGACAGGAGCTGTTTGGGATTATAAGAACGATATTATTCAATCCGATATAATTACCTTCTGGTAAATCGACTGTGCAACTTGGTAACATAGATGTAAATTATCAAACAGTTGCAAACATCAATTATGGCTCAATGGCTTCTTGGATTGGAATGCCATCGTGGACTGCAGAATTGGGAGCAGGGGCATATCAAATAATTTCTCATTATCCTCGATTTAAGGGGAACGTTGGCACAATTACGACTTATTTCGACGACCCCGCTGATAATTATTGGATTAAATTTGGCTATTGGTTTGAAGAACAGCATAAAGTCCAGTTTGGTTCGATTGATGCAGAAATGTTCACATCTGCTTTGGACGAGTATATTATTCAAAACGGAGAACCACCTGATCCTTTAAGCCCCGGGTATATCGGAAAGTAGGAAAAACGAGGAAATATGAAAACAAAACGAATGTTACTCACTATTCTGGTTTTGTCTTTGATTGCGCTCTCATTCACAGCGTGCGAAAAAGTTAACAAGACGTTAATGAGTACCGATCTATATGGATTGCTGATTAATACCAATGATCTTCCCCAAGGATGGCTAGAAAATTATGTTGGCCATGCAGTTGATGTTGAAAGAGGAAAAGATTCTGCTGGAATTACTGTTTATACTGAAGAACACCCCAATGCTTTTGGTTGTGTGGAAGAAATCTATCGATTCCAAACAGTGAATGAAGCAAAACATGATTATGAATATGCTGTACAGACATTTGGTTATAACAATGAAGATCTTGAATTGTCATTTACCAGCAAGAAAGCAGATGAAAGTCACTTTTCATGCCAGAGTTGGCCTGATATTCCTTTTCCGGTTTGTTATTGGGTCGCTCGTTATAACATTCTGGTAGTTAGTTATAGGGTTTGGTTGGAACCTGGATATATTACCATCGATGACACAGAAGCTATCGTCCAAAAAATTGATAATAGCATTAGCAAGTTACTCTCTAAATAAACTGTGTCTGCCTGGAAGTGTCTAATTTAATATCGGTTAATTCGGTGGCACTATAAGTTTGGCTTATTAAATACCATGAGCAAAAATTTCTCTTTCAATTTTAGGGATTCTCGAGATCTCTTCAGATCGCCAGAGGAAAGGCAGAAGGATCTGATCAAAACTGGTATTATTTCGAAGCGATCATAGAACAATACTACCACTGCAGAGATAGGATTTTACGTACTCTTACTCGGATTAAAAGAATATCATGCAAAAATATAGCAAAAATATAGAATTCACTTTGGTCCTGAAGATCCGCAAAATTTGATTTCTCATGAAAATATTTGCTAACGGGACAAGTAGGCAGTGATTCTGTCGTAGGGCCTTTAGGCCCGACAAAGAATGAATTTCAATAGCATTTAAAAAGATCAGGATGCGGTTGACCGCATCCTGATCTCGGAGAGAGAAATTGTCAGACTAAATTGTGCTGGTCAGCACGCTCTCGAAGCGGTCGAGTGCGTCGTCGATGATCTCATCGGTATCGGCCATGCTGGTGTACATGCGGCTGCCGGCCAGGGTGATGATTCCCGAAGCCATGTAGGCCGCACCCATTTCTTCCATCATGTGCTTGCGCGGTTTCAGTTCTTTTGCCAGCCGGATCGGGTGTTTGAGGTCCAGCAGCATGACGGCCGCGGTTTCGAGATGGCAGATAGAGCCCTGGTTGTAGGCCACGAAGGGCAGATGGTGCTTTTCGATGATGGCTTGCAGGCCTTTGGTGAGCCGATCACCGGCGCGCCCGGCGATGACCGGAGCATTGGTGCGTTCCATTTCCAACAGGGCATAATAACCGGCCACGCATGAAAGCGGGTTGGCCGAGAGTGTTCCGCCCACGTAAGCGCGTTCTCCCGTGCCGCCGATCCCTGCGGAAAGGTGCTGCATGACCTCGCGCCGTCCGCCCAGACCGCCGGCCATGGGGTACCCACCCGTGATGCACTTGCCGAACACGGTCAGGTCAGGTTTGACGCCGAAGTAGCCTTGAGCACTGCCCATTCCCAGCCGGAAGCCGGTGACTACCTCGTCGAAGATCAGCAGAGCGCCGAACTCGTCGCACAGCTCACGTACTTTCTGATCGAAATCTTTCTCGATCGGACGTGTTCCGCTTTCCGGGCCAACCGGTTCGAGGATGACGGCCGCGGTACCGCCGCGCAGGCGGTTGAAGATCAGTTTGCGGCGCAGTGCTCCCAGGTCATTCGGGTAGAATTCTTCCGTGTTGGAGGTAGCGCCAAAGGGAATCCCCGCGGATTCGAGGCGTCCAGTGCCCGGCACGTGCAAACCGAAGACCATGGAATCACTCCAACCGTGATATGCGCCGCCAACTTTGATGATCTTACGCTTGCCAGTGTGCGCACGCGCTGCCCGCACCGCGGCCATGACGCTTTCGGTGCCGGAGCCCAACATGCGCAGCATTTCGATGTTGGGCATCAGGCGGTTAATGAGTTGGGCCAGTTTCAGTTCATATTCGTGGAACAAGCCGGTGACTGGGCCCGATTCATTGATGACTTCCATTACCTTTTCGCGTACTGGGGCGTAATTGCTGCCCAGCACGGTCGGGCCGCCTGCCTGCAGAAAGTCGATGTACTTGTTGCCATCGACATCCCACATGTAAGCCCCTTCGGCTTTGGAAATGGCCATCGGGAAGGGGTAGTTGAAAGCCAGGTTGTGCTGGACGCCGCCTGGAATGTATTGTTTGGCCTCATCGGTTAATTTTTTTGAGGTCTGGCATCGGGTATTGAAATATTTCAGATACTCGGCCATTTTTTCGGGTGCAATGGGATGCGGAGGTTGGCTGACCAGCTCGTCCAGCTTACGATAGACTTCGGCAGTGTTATGCCATTCAGAAATTGCGTATTGCTGCTCGCTCATTTTTCCTCCTGGGGTTGGTTGGATTTTTCGACTTTCTTTTCATCTTTCCGCAGCAGTTGGAAGGCAACTTCGCGGATAGGGGCAGGAACCTTGGTGACGTTTTTGCCGCTGCATAAAGCGATCAGGTAAGTAACGGCACATTTTTCCAGTAATTGCACGTTGAAAATGGTCCGGTCAGGATCGGGGCCGAGAAGCAGGGCACCGTGATTTTGAATGATGTAGGCATTGGCATGATTGCGCAGACGTTTGACGACGTTATTTTTGAGAAACGGTGTTCCCGAGGGAGCATAGTCGACTATTTCAACTGATTTGCCGAGAAACTTGATCTGCTCGTCGAACAAGGCCGGGATGGCGGTATGGGTCAAGGCCAGTGCGCTGGCGTATACCTGATGCGTGTGGATGACACAGTTGGTGTCGAGACGATTTTCGTAGATTGCGGCATGCAGGCTGCTCTCGACAGAAGGTTTGCGTTCACCTTCGATGGCTTTCAGGTTGTAATCCAATACACAGATATCCTCTACCACCATCTTGGCGTAATCGTAGTTGCTGGGGGTGATGGCAAAGGCCTTTTGCCCCTGTACCCGCACGGAGATATTTCCGCCGGTCCCCATTAAAATGCCTTTAGCGCTCAGTTTCTGGCAGATTTCCAGAACAGTTTGCTTGGCTTGCAGGATTTCATTCATGTCGCAGTTTGTCCTTTCGCTTCTCTCCCCGTAGAGTAAAATCATGGTTGTGCATGTCTTGGGAATTAAGTATAATTATAATGATTTTGTTGAACAGTGCAACTGTGAAATATGTCCTATTGAGGTCATATCCCCTGATGGGTGAAGTGGAAGGAACGCGCAGTTTGCTTGAATTCTCTTCGCAATTTGCTGAAAACAGGGTTAAATTATCTCTTGCCCCAAAACCAAAGATTTGGTTATCTGAAGGGGACGAGGTGGAAAAGCCTATGAGGAGTTGTTTGTGAAGATGACCCAAAATTTCGAACTGAATCTTGATCGCAGTTTGTCGCAGACTATGCATGAGCAGGCCCGCGCTGCTATCATTGCGGCCATCCAGGCAAACCGCCCTGGCTTTCGCGTTGGCGATCACCTGACCAATCAGGAACTTTCCCGTCAGAACGGAATTCACCGGAATACTTTGGCGGCGGTCACGGATGATCTGGTGCGTCAGGGTTACCTGCGCCGGCTGCCGAACAAAGGATTTGAGGTGGTGCAGCAAGACCCTGGCCGGCCGCAATTGTTGACTCAGCACATCCTGTCACTTTCAGACGTTGCCCGCCGCGACGCGATTGATTCGCGTTCCCTGATCATCGAAAAAGAAACCGGGCTGCGTCGTGGCAGTGACCTGACAGGCGTTTTTGCCCGTGTAGCCGAGGATCTCTCGTTGGGGCCGGCTGATCCTGTCACCATGCTTACTCGTATTCGTCAGGTGCGCCGTGAGGATCATGCTGATTGGAGTACTCTCTCGATCGAGAAATCCTTCTTCCCTACCCAGTTGACGTCTGGGCTGCTCGAAAATTCGGTGGCGCAGATCAAGCAGGAAGGCGACCTTTCCATTCATCGGCAGTTGCGCCGTCTTTTCCCGAATGACGATTTCTTCAAAGCGCATTACGAGATCTCACTGCTGCCCCTGCCGCAAAATTTGGCCAGCAGTTGGCCGGGTTCTCCCAGTTCATTGATCTCGGTTGTAACCATTACCTACTGTTCGCAGGGTGCGGTTGAGATGACCTGTACCTGGTTCGATGCCACGCGGGCAGTATTGACCGCAGGTACCCTGGATGTAAAGATCGTCGATCCAGCCTGAGCGATACAGTGCTGGTTTTCGCCTTGCCTTATGCAGAGTTCCTTTTTCACTCAGGAACTCTGCTTTTTTGCTCATTCTGAATGCAGAACCATTCCAGAAACCCGGTGTTTCCTTTTTAAGAAACTTGTACAGCTTGGGTGTAAAATTTTCTTTATTCTTTTTCATAGCAGAAAGCGAAGTTATTTCATGAAAACACAAGAATATCGGCTTTACCCATACCGCTGGGTGGCTTTGGCGGCCTTTATGTTTGTCAATCTGATGGTTCAGCTTTTGTGGGTTTCTTATTCCCCGGTGACCGGCGCTGCCGCTGCTTTCTACCATGTCACCGACCTCAAGATTGGCTTCCTGGCGATGTCTTTCATGATCGTCTTCATTCCGCTGTCGATCCCGGTCTCCTGGGCGATCGATACCTTTGGCTTCCGCAAAGCGGTGGGGCTGGGTTCATTGCTTATGGGCATTTTTGGACTGATGCGCGGACTCTCTGGCGACAACTATACTCTGGTGCTCATCAGCACCATTGGGATCGGTATCGGGCAGCCCTTTTTGATGAATTCCTGGACTACCCTGCCGGCACGCTGGTTCGAGAAGGAATTCCGGGCCACGGCGGTAGGATTGGTGACTCTCTCAGGCCTGATCGGCATTGCTCTGGGCATGGTTTTTACCCCCATGCTGCTGAATTCTACTGGCAACCTGGCGACTGTACAATTGATCTATGGCATCATTGCTGCGGTCTCGGCAGTGTTGTTTATCATCCTGGCCCGCGACAATCCGCCGACCCCGCCTTGCCCCGATGGGGACGAAGTACGCGCTCTGGTGCTGGATGGCTTGAAGAACGCGGTGCAGAACAAGATGTTCTGGCTGCTGGTCTTTATCCAGTTCCTGGGGATGGCAATTTTCAATGGCCTGACCACCTGGATCGAGCCAATCATCCGTGGCCGTAACTTTGGTTCCTCTGAAGCGGGTGACCTGGGTGCTTTGATGCTTGTGGGCGGGATCGTTGGCGCGATCGTGCTGCCTGCTCTTTCAGATAAAGAACACAAACGCAAGAAATATCTATTCATCGGCGTATTGCTGGCAGTGCCTTTCTTGATCGGGCTGACCTTTGCTCATTCTTTGCCGGTGCTCTTCATCAGTTCCTTTGGTTTGGGTTTCTTCCTGGTCAGTGCCAGCCCGATTGCCATGCAGTTTGCGACGGAGATCACTTTTCCGACCCCAGAGGGCACATCCAACGGGCTGCTGCAGCTTTTTGGTCAGGCTTCAGTAGTGTTTGTCTATCTTATGGAAGCCATGAAGACCAAGGATGGTTCTTTTACTCCCTCTTTGCTGCTGGCAGCGGTGTTGCTGATACTCTGCGTGGTGGTCATTTCCTTCCTGAAAGACCCCGGCAGCTCCCCAGAAGCGGATTCCTCGGAACCGGCATTATCCGATAGCGAACAATAGACAGGAAATATCGCAGAAACGATCCTGATTTTTTACACTGGGAACAGGTTCAGGGATCCGGTAAAGTAAGAGTGTACCGGATCCTTGTATTTAGAGGTGGATATGGCCTGGTTATTGCTCGTTTCGTTAGCCTGGGGGTTCTCGTTTGGACTCATCAAAGGAAATCTGGCTGGGGTCGATTCGAACTTTATCTCCTTTGCGCGGATGGCCTTCTCATTACTGGTTTTCTTGCCGTTTTTGCGCTTGCGCAAGGTCGGCCGACCGTTTTTCTGGAAGCTATTTTTCACCGGTGCCCTGCAGTTTGGGGTAATGTACATTGCTTACATTGCCGCTTTTCACTACCTGCAAGCTTATGAGGTGGCGTTATTCACGATCTTTACCCCGATCTTTGTGACCCTTTTTGAAGATATTGTGAGCAGGCAGTTCAACTGGGCCTTTCTGGGTACGGCAGTTCTGGCAGTGGTAGGCACGTACGTGATTGAACGCAGCCAGTTGCTTTCGCAGCAGGTGCTGATCGGATTTTTGCTGGTGCAAGTATCGAACCTGGCCTTTGCCTTTGGGCAGATCTATTATCGCCATTTGATGAAGGGGCAGCCACAATTGAAAGATGCCGAGGCGTTTGGTGTGCTGTATCTGGGGGCAGCCGCGATCACAGCCCTGGCAACTTTGATTTTCACTCCGCTGTCGTCTCTTATGCTGACCACCAAACAATTGTGGACGCTGGTCTATCTGGGCGTTTTTGCTTCAGGGATTTGTTTTTTCTTGTGGAATCTTGGCGCGCGCAAGGTGAACGCGGGGGCACTGGCGATTTTCAATGATCTCAAAATACCCCTGGCAGTGACCATTTCACTCCTGATCTTTCACGAAAAGACGAATATTCCAAATCTCTTGATTGGCGGAGGGATTGTGCTTCTCTCTTTGTTTTTCAATGAGCTGGTGAATCGCAAACAGATTCGTTCTCTCTAGAAAAACTCCCCGGGTGATTTTTTCAGCCGGGGAGTTACTTTTTACATCTTCAAATCTTTGCTGGTCGAAAGCTCGACGATTTTGAGCACGGCTTGCGAGGCCTTTTCGAGCGATTCACTGGGAATGCACTCGAAACGTCCGTGCGCGAACAGCCCGCCGGTGAAGAGGTTGGGGCAGGGCAGCCCCATATACGACAGGCGCGAACCATCTGTCCCCCCGCGAACGGGGGTGATGATCGGCTTAATGCCCAGCGCTTCGAGAGCTTCACGGGCCAGGTCGACGATCTGGAAGACCGGTTCGATCTTCTCACGCAGGTTGTAATACTGATCTTTGGTGGCGACATCCACGGTTCCGGCACCGTAGCGGTGGTTCAGAAAGTCAGCGGCAGATTGCATGTTGGCTTTTCGCTGTTCGAAGACCGGGCGGCTGTGATCGCGCAGGATGTAGGTCATGCGTGCCGTTTCGATGTCCCCTGAAATCCCCATCAGATGGTAGAAACCCTCGTAACCGGCGGTGTATTCCGGGCGTTCTTGTGCTGGCAGCAGGGCGTCGAATTCTTCGGCGACATGGATGGCATTGATCATCTTGTTCTTGGCACTGCCGGGGTGGACACTGAGTCCATGGCAGGTGACCACCGTAGAAGCGGCGTTGAACGTTTCATATTCCATCTCGCCCAGTTCCCCGCCGTCGACGGTATAAGCAAAATCAGCGCCGAATTTCTTGACGTCAAATCCGTCTGCGCCGCGGCCAACTTCTTCATCTGGGGTGAAGCCGATCTTGAGCGTGCCATGCTTCACTTCTGGATGCTTGACCAGGGTTTCAACGGCAGCCATGATGGCGGCGATGCCTGCTTTATCATCGGCTCCCAGCAGCGTGTTCCCATCGGTGACGATCAATTCCTGCCCGATGTATTTCCTGAGTTCCGGAAAGTCCTTGAGGTTCATGCGCAGGTTAAGTTCCTGATTGAGCAAAACTTCTTTGCCGTCGTATTTCTCGATGATCCGTGGGGAAACCCCGGCTCCGCTGGCGTCAGGGCTGGTATCCATGTGGGCGATAAAGCCGATCACGGGAATTTTTTTATCGATGTTTGCGGGCAATGTCGCCATTACATAGCAGTGCTCGTCCAGACTGACGTCTTGCAGCCCCAGTTCTTCCAGTTCTTTCACCAGTATTTCGGCCAGATCGAATTGCTTATGGGTAGAGGGAAGTTCTTCTTTATCGTAAGCAGATTGGGTATCTACTTTAACGTATTTCAGAAAGCGTTCTTTGGCTGATGCCATGGTATCCTCCAAAAGTTGAATTCTCTTTATTATAAAGCCGGAATACAGATGGAAAATTGACGGCCTGCCCCCAAAATGCAGGTAAAATGAAAGAATCACGCACAGAAGTAGAAAAATGGCCTCTATTTGCGAATTTTCTGACGAAGCACGCTACAGCATCAAATCGGTGATGCAAAAGACCGATATTCAGGCAGTGACGATCCGGGCCTGGGAGCGGCGCTATTCCTTGCTGGAGCCCAAGCGGGCCAGCAATGGCTATCGTCTTTACAGTGATCGTGACATTGCGTTGCTGAGTTGGGTCAAACAGCAGGTAGATTCCGGGCTTTCCATCAGCACAGTTGCCGGTTCTCTTAAGGAAGCCATCGCAAAGGGGGATTGGCCAGATGCCGTTTTGACCACCGCAGGGCCAGTTCCGATACAGCGGCACAGCGGGCAGAATGTTTCTCAATTGTTAGAACAATTTTTGACCGCTTTGCTGCGGGTGGATGAACACATGGCCTCAGAGATCTTCGCTGAGGTCTTGGGGCAGGTGAATCTGAGCGAACTGGTCGAGACGGTGCTGATTCCCACTCTGGTAGAGATCGGGGCACGTTGGGAACGCGGCGAGATCAGTGTGGCCATTGAACATTTTGCCAGCAACCTGATCCAGGGCAAGATTCAGGCGATCTATCAATCTCTTCCTTATCATTCTGGCGCGCCAAAGGTACTGGTTGGTTGCGGTCCCGATGAATTGCACGCCCTCAGTCCGCTCTTGTTTGCGACTCTATTGCGCGATAGCGGCTATCGAGTGGAATATATGGGCCCCGACATTCCCCTGGAAGATTTGCTCGACTACATTGTGGCAGAAAAACCGAAAATGGTGGTGATCTCAGCGACTATTGGCGATTCCATTCCGCAGGTAAGTGAGTTTTCTCAGCAATTAAGCGAAATAAAAGCTGCCCCAATGCTGGGGTTTGGTGGTGCAGCTTTTAATCGCAATCCTGAAACGTGCCAACGGATTCAGGGAATTTATCTTGGCAAAACAATGAGTGAATCCTTGCTGCGAGTGAAGGAATTGCTCCCGATCAAAGCTCTTCCCCGCCTTAACTAATTCATTTTCCTGCGTCTTTCTTCTGCAGCTTTTCACGGAGGGTACGGTACTCAATGATGGGTCGATCAGCCGGGATCAGTTTTTCACCAATGTGCAATCCAGAGGGTTTGGGCTCTTGGGTGATGACCACACGTTTATCCTGATTGAGCACGATGATGCTGAACCAGTTGATGAGTTGGGCAGTGATCTGGCGTAATATCGGGATACGAACGTAGCGCTGATAATAGCGCAGATACATCATGGTGTTCTCTTCATCGATGGGGGTGAAGAAGACAGTGATGCGCATATCATCTGAAATGCGGTTCATCCACAAATGGGGGAACTTAAATTTCAGAAAGAAGGGTCGGTTCGGATCCGGCAATTCGCTGGCACGACGGGCGGTTGTTTGGCCATCATCTTTGCGATTGTAGACCCAGATTTCCAGCGACTCGGCATCAACGACTGTCAGTGGCCCATCGGCAATGGTACGATTGCCGCGCCCAATGGTGGTGGCGTGCACGAAGGGGAGATGAAAGACGTCGAGCTGATTCTCGATGGCGCGGGAATAATGGGCCTGCCAGTGGTCCCTGTAGTCACTGGTGGTGAAGCTTTCATCCAGATCGTCGAACCAGGGAAGTTCTGGGTAAGTCTCTTGCGGTTCTCCCCACCAGATATAAATGTACCCATGTGCTTCTTGCGCTGGGTAGGTCTTTACCTGCAGTGCTTTCGGCGTTTCTGCTGCTTTCCCGTTGGCGGGGACGTAAATGCAGCGGCCGCTCTGGTCATACTCGAATCCATGGAACGGACATTGCACGTGATCACCCATCAGGCAGCCGATGCTCAACGCCACGCCGCGATGAGGGCAATGATCGGCCTGACAGACGACATACCCAAGCGAATCGCGCCAGAAGATCATCTGTTCTCCCATGCGGGTGACCCCGACGATCTTGTGCGCTCGTACTTCTTTCGACTGCAGGACGACGTACCATTGATTACGGATCATTGTTTTTGCCCCTTGGCTCTGGTCTTCTAAAGCCGAAAGCCGTCACAATGACGGCTCTCGGTGTTTTGGCGCTGCGGCTCCCTACTTGATCGCAAGGAGGGATGCCGCAGCGCTGTGATTAAAATTCTTACACATCGTAGACACCACCTCCTTGTCGTTAGAATGGCATCTCAATTCCTGAATTTAGTATCACATTTTTCACTCGCTCTGTCAAGCGGGTTTGTATAAGGTTGCGGGCAGAAATCATCTCCACTATAATTCATTTCTATGCCAAACTTGGATTTGAAAACCAGACGAGCTCGCCATGGTGCGATCATTCTTCTTGCTTTGTCAGGTTTGCTGGCTGTCTGGCTGACCCTAACCCCGGCTGGTTTTACCGCCAGACTGAACGCAATTGGCTTTTCAGTGTGCACGCAGGACCCGGCTCATACCTTGATGCTGCAGGGGCAATTTCTGCCATTGTGCAGCCGCTGTACGGGGATGTACTTAGGAACGTTCATTGCCATGATCTGGCTCTTGCGGGGCAAGCGCGCTATGAACTTCCCGAGCGTCGGGAAACTGGTAGTGCTGTTGCTCTTATTCCTGTTTTTCGCCCTGGATGGCATTAACTCCACGCTGGCCGCGCTGATGCCCCACTGGGCGCTCTATCCTTCCACGAATGGGTTGCGGCTTTTCAGTGGTCTGGGCATGGGAGTGGTTATTGCCAATTTACTTGTGCCGCTATGGAACCAGACTTTCTGGGCCCAGGGCAGTAAGGCAAGCAGCTTGTCTTCTTGGACGCAACTCTTGGGCCTGCTGCTGACAGAGGGGGCAGCGGGCGTGGCGATTTATGCGGGGATTGATTGGCTGTATTACCCGGTGGCGATCTTGAGTGTTGGAATGGTTCCATTGTTGATTACAATGGTCTATACTTTGCTGGGGATGATCCTTTTTAAACGCGAGAATGCGGTGCATCATTTCCATGAAGGGCTCGTATATATTGGTGCAGGGGCAATTTTGGCCCTCCTGCAAATTGGCCTGCTTGACCTGGTGCATTACTGGCTTCAGGGTGGTTGGGTCGCATAAGGGAAAGGAACGATGGATATTTTCAACATCATTTCTGCTTTTGGCCTTTCGGCCAGTGCTGGCTTGAATGCGTATATTCCACTGCTGGTGATTTCGTTGCTGGCAAGGTACACGCATCTCATTGAACTGAAGTCCCCCTGGGATGCTCTGACTTCCTGGTGGGTGATTGGGGTCTTGCTGGCGTTATCGGTGGTTGAGGTCCTGGCGGATAAGATCCCCGCGGTGAATCATGTCAATGATGCCATTCAGACTTTTATCCGGCCGACGGCAGGGGCAATCGTTTTCGCGGCCAGCGCTTCGAATTTGACTAAAGTTAACCCAATTTTGGCACTTGTGGCAGGCCTGCTGGTTTCAGGCGGGGTACACGCCGTCAAATCATTGGCGGTGCGGCCTTTGGTGACCGCAACCACTGGCGGGGCGGCGAATGTTCCGGTGAGCATTGCCGAAGATGCGACTTCTACGGTGGTCTCTTTGCTCTCCGTGGTCTTGCCGGTTGTGGCGGTATGCCTCATCATTCTGGTGACCACGATCATCGTGACACGCTTGATTTTCAAGCCCAAGAAAGAACCGCCTGTAAATCCTAATTAACGTAACTGCCCGGCTGGATTAGCCGGGCAGTTATTATATTATCACTATCGAACAGACAAAAAATTTTTATCCTCCCGTAGAACCAGGTTCACTGGTGGAGGTCGGGGTTCCAGTTGGGGCGGGAGTGGCTGTAACGACAATATAGATTGGGGTGATTGTGGGGGTAGCAGAATACATTGTAGTGGGAGTTACTGTGCCCGTTGGAGAACTGGTAGCCACGATTGTTACATAGATATAAGTACCGAAGAACTCATTTTTATCATTGATTAGACGCCACCATCCGGTATAGGTACCCGCGGTGGAAGGAGCAGTCATTGTGACAGAAACGTTAACGTTATTTCCTGCCGCGACAGCTGATCCAACCGCTGTGGTGTTCCCATTCATCTGAGTGCCGCTGACGAATTTAAGCTTGAATGAGCTTGTCCAGGGACAGGTACCAGAATTTTTAAGCGACCAGGTTTTGGTGAATGACGTGCCTACCACTACTGGAGTATTATCTGGGATGGTCACATCTGAGACAAAAAGGGAGCCCAGGCAGCTGTTTGCTGAAGAAGTGACTTGCATCGGGGTGGGGGTTACAAAAACAGTAGACGTTTGATTGGAAACGGTTTCTGTGGGGGTAACTGTTGCCAGAGCGGGGGTAGCACTGGGAGTCACAGGAGTGTATTGTGCAGTAAGTGTTTGCGCCACAGCTGTAAAGACCCCAGAAGCAATATCTGTTTCTGTCGCTTTTGCCTGCCCGCAGGCAGCCAAAAAAACAGAAAAAATCAATATACTTGCAAGAGTTTTTATTTTCATCATTTTAATTCCTTTTGAATCTTGAACGTAATTATAAAGGTATTTGTTCCCTATGTAGGCGTTGTCGGATTTTCTGATATTTTTCATAGAGATACCCCGTGAAATTTTGAGGTAGTTAACAAGCTATTAACAGGACTTTGGCAGCGTGTTAACTCGTTCTTCGTAATATTAAGATGACCCTATAATGGAATGTGTGTCAATTCATTTGAAAATGCTGCAAAAAAAAGGATGACAATGCAAAGAATTGCTGCAATTGATACAGGTTCCAATGCCATTCGCCTGGTAGTAGCTGATCTGGACGAAAATGGCCAGGTTCAGCCGATTGATAACCTGCGTATCCCGGTCAGGCTGGGTCGAGACGCATTCAAAGATGGAATCCTGCAAGAGGGGACCATGCAGCAGGCCATCGAAGCTTTTCGCCAATTCCGTAAGGTGATCGATGATTTTGGCGTGGCTCGGGTCAAGGCGGTCGCGACTTCTGCTATGCGTGAGGCGCAAAATGGCCCCATTTTGATCGATCGAATTGCTCGTGCCAGTGGGATTGAACTGGAGATCATTAACGGTGAAGAAGAAGCTCGCCTGGTTCATCAAGCCGTGACTGCGGTGATGGATCTGGCGGATAAGAATGCCCTCCTGATTGACATTGGGGGCGGCAGCATCGAGATCACTCTAACGCGCGGCAATAATATTCTCTCGGTCAACAGCTATCCCATGGGCACCGTTCGGCTGCTGCAAAAACTGGAGTGGAATCAGACTTCGCGGAATCCCATTGAATTTGGACAATTGGTGCAGGAATACGTTGACGCTGCTGCGAAACGCATCCGCCAGGAAATTGGGGAGGAACGGATCGACCTGTGTATTGGCACAGGTGGGAACGTGGAAGAGATCGGCAAGCTGCGTCAGCGTTTGTTCAAAAAAGAAAATGACCGGGCGGTTCGTGTGGATGAGATGGAAAAGATGATCGACCGTCTGAGCCGGATGACTTTTCAGGAGCGAATGCGCAAGTTCAATCTTCGTCCCGATCGTGCGGACGTCATTTTGCCGGCATTGACGGTATTGCGTTTGGTGGCCCAGATTTCGAATGTAGAAGAGATTCAGATCCCCAACGTAGGGCTGAAAAACGGACTGCTGATCGATATGGCCTTGAACGCTTCTCAAGAGAATCCCTTGCCTGATCACGAACAGGTAGTGGATTCCGCCATCCGGTTGGGCAAGAAATATGCCTTCGACGTGGATCATGCAGCGATTGTGATGCGGCTTTCTTTACGGCTTTTCGATCAGTTGCAGAAATATCACCGCCTTGATCAGGAAGAACGCATGGAGCTGGAAATAGCGGCCATTTTGCATGATGTTGGCCATTTCATCAGTACCATTGACCATGACCAGCATGGTTACTATATTTTGCAAGCGAATCATATTGTGGGGTTGACTGAACGTCAGCAGATGATCATTGCCAGCATCGTTCGTTATCATCGTCGTGGAACTCCGTTCTATGATGGCTTGATCGAGACCAAACTGGTTCAAAAAGACCGCCGCATTGTTATGATCTTGACCTCGATTCTGCGCCTGGCGGATGAAATGGATGCCAGTCATACTCAACGGGTAATGGATGTGCTGGTAAGTACCACATCCGAAAAAACAGTTCTGCGTCTGGTTGGAAAGGGCGATCTAACTCTGGAAAAATGGGCGGTGAGCAAGCGCGCTTCACTTTTCACCGATTTGTTTGGGAATCCTTTGGAGATTCTCGCTTAATGAGATTGGATTGACTGATGGAAACTCCTTCTTCCGCTGATGCCAATTTCCTCTCCCAGGTGTTGCTGCTCCGCTGGCAAGATTTTCAGTTGAGGTATCAGGCCTATCACCAAGAACCCTCAGAAGAGAGCGTCCATGATCTGCGCGTGGTCAGCCGCAGATTGCTTTCTCTGACCGAGTTGATCCGGGCAGTTGCTCCGATGCCTAAGTTGAAGACGCTGCGGAAATATCTCAAGACTTTGCTGGATGGCTTTGATGAATTGCACGATACCCAGATTGTGCTGGTGATGCTGGAAGAAATTCTGGAAGAGCATTGTGAGATCGAGCCTTTTGTGATCGTTCTGGAAAAGAGAGAAAAACGTTATTTGCGCGAGGTCGAAAAAGTCGTGGATGAAATCTCACTCGCGGCTTTGCAGCGAAAAGTGGTGCCGATTCAAGAGGGACTGACGACGATTTCTCTTACGGGAGCTCCATTAAAGGAACATCTGTTTGGGGTCGTCGATGAGGCTTATGCCCTGGCGCAGACCCGTGCTGCGGCGTTGCGGGTGGAGGAAGTGGCGACAATTCATCGCCTGCGCATTTCTTTGAAAAAATTTCGCTATCTGATCGAAATCATTTCTCCAGAAATGATCGAATATCCCCCAGAACTGATGACCCAGTTGCGGGCCTATCAAACTTTAATGGGCGATATTCAGGATATCGATGTATTGCTTGAATCATTAAATGATTTTGGAAAAAAACATCGGCAGGTTCCTGTGCAGGGTGTGGCAGAGTATTTCCAATCCTTGCAGAAGCAGAATATTGCTGGCGTGTTGGCTGAGGCGGAATTTGTGTTTACGCTGTGGAGGAAATCTCCTTCTGCTAATTTTCCCTGGCAGGCCTGCTGAAAAGGGGAAGCATTTGATTTTAAACTTTAAAAATGAAATAATTAATGCTGGTTAGAGGTATGGCTGAGATGAAAAAAGACGAGATAGGCAATCTTACTCCTCCGATGCTTAATCGTGAATTGAGCCTGCTGGCATTTCAAGCCCGCGTACTTGAGGAAGCTCAGGATAACCGAAATCCGCTGCTTGAAAAGGTAAAATTCCTCTCCATATTTGGTTCGAATATGGATGAGTTTTTTATGGTGCGCGTCTCGGGGATTCGAAAACAATATGAGGCAAAGCTGGCTGAACGCTCAGCGGATGGCATGACCCCACGTGAACAGCTTGTGGCCATTCGCAAGCGTTCACTCTCCTTGTTCAAAGAGGCGCAGCATTGCTATCAGAAAGAACTTCTGCCTCAATTGGATAAAGAGGGCATCCACATTACTGAGTATCGCAAGCTGAATGCCACCCACCGCAAAAAGGTCGATGAATATTTCTGCAACGTGGTCTTCCCGATTCTCACCCCGCTGGCTCTCGACCCGGGGCACCCCTTTCCGCACATCTCGAATCTCAGTCTGAACCTGGCCATTGTCATTCGCAACGAAAAAGGCGAAGAAAAATTTGCCCGTTTGAAGGTTCCGGCAACCTTGCCGGCCCTATTGCCCATTAAACCTTCTTCGCAGGGGATTCGCAAAGATGGCACGGTGGTTCATCACCATTACTACGTTTGGCTTTATGAAGTGATCATTGCCAACCTGGAATTGCTTTTCCCGGGAATGCAGGTGGTTGAGGCTTATCCTTTCCGTGTGATTCGTGATGCGGATATTGAAATTCAGGAGCTTGAAGCCGAAGATTTGCTGGAGACCATGCAAGAAAGTATCCGCCGGCGCAAATTTGGTTCCGTGGTGCTGGTGGCAGTGCAGGAATCCATGCCCAAGAACGTCAAAGCATTGTTGAGTACCAATCTTGAAATCCGTGCTTCGGATATTTATGCCTTGAGCGGGATCCTCGAATTTTCCAGCCTTTCGCAGCTCTATTCCAGTTCCGATCGCTATGACCTGAAATATCCGCCGTATCGCGCGGCGATTCCAGCACCCTTGCGCGAGGTCGAACAGGCAGGGGAGTACTTCGATGCGATCCGGGAGCAGAATATTCTGCTGCATCATCCCTATGATTCGTTCAGCCCGGTGGTGGACTTTCTGAATGCGGCTGCCCGTGACCCGCGGGTGCTGGCCATTAAACAAACTCTGTACCGGGTGGGGCAAAATTCCCCAATTGTGGACGCGCTGCTTGAAGCCTCGGAACGCGGCAAACAGGTGGCCGTTCTGGTGGAACTGAAGGCACGCTTCGATGAGGAGAGTAATATCAGTTGGGCGCGTACGTTGGAGCAGGCCGGGGTGCATGTGGTCTATGGTCTGGTGGGGCTGAAAACCCACAGCAAGACGGGGATGGTTATTCGCCGTGAGGGGGAAGGCGTAAGACGTTATCTCCATCTGGCTACCGGGAATTACAACCCAATTACGGCTAACTTCTATGAAGATATTGGGCTGTTTACCTGTGACGATACCTTAGCTGCGGATGTGACAGATCTGTTTAATTTCCTGACCGGATATTCCACTATGGCCCAGTATCGCAAATTGTTGGTGGCCCCGGTGAATCTGCGTTCTCGCCTCGAAGAATTGATCCGGCGTGAAATGGAACATGCCCGCAACCATCGTCCGGCCTATATCATCATCAAGGTAAATTCCATCGTGGATACCCCGATGACCCAGTTGCTTTACGAAGCTTCTCAGGCGGGGGTAAAAATTGATCTGCTCGTTCGCGGGGTCTGCTGCTTGATCCCTGGGCAGGAGGGGTTAAGTGAGAATATTCGGGTGATCAGCGTGGTCGGCCGTTTTCTGGAACATAGCCGCGTTTTTTATTTCCAGAATGATGGTCAGGAAGAGGTTTATCTGGGCAGTGCCGATTTAATGACCCGCAATCTCAGCCACCGTGTCGAGACTGTGTTTCCGGTGGAAGATGAACGTTTCATCCGTTACATTCGCGATGACGTGTTGGCAACTTATTTGAAGGATAACGTTAATGCGCGAATCATGAAACCGGATGGTACCTATCATCATGTTTTGCGTAAAGGCGATGAGCCCAACGTGGATGTGCAGGGCTGGCTGCTGCAGCATCCCCATGGCTTGATGGAATAATCCACAATTTTTAATCAAGTTTAACCATCTGTTTGTACCCGCTTAACATTGAGCGGGTACACTGTTTTTAAACATTACTCCAGACTCCTTGTGGAGGGGCGAAGGAGCAAGATCCTGCTGATTGGCGGGTCATTGAATCAAACGACGCAGATGCATCAGGTGGCTCAGCAGCTTGCAGACCATGATTGCTTTTTCGCCCCTTTCTATGCGGAGGGAGTTATCGATTGGGCCGCCCACCTGGGGTGGCTGAATCATACGGTACTTGGCGGCCGTCATCATCGCGATACGCTGCAATATTTACAAGATCATCATCTTCTGGTTGATTTTTATGGTTCCGCTAATGATTACGATCTGGTGATCACTTGTTCTGACTTGATTTTGCCCCGGAATATTCAACGAACTCGTTTGGTCCTGGTACAGGAGGGAATTACTACCCCTGAAGGCTGGGCTTATCAGTTTGTTCGTCATCTTAGATTTCTTCCCCGCTTTATTGCTAATACTTCTGCTACTGGCCTTTCAGATGCTTATGATCTTTTTTGTGTAGCATCCGAGGGCTATCGCAAGCTATTCCTCCGCAAGGGGGTGCGTGCCGAGAAGATCGCCGTAACCGGCATCCCGAATTTCGACAATTTGCAGGAATACGTCGAAAACTCATTCCCTTACCAGGGTTACGTGCTGGTGGCAACCACCCCCTTGCGTGAAAATTTTCAGTATGAGAATCGTTCGGCCTTTCTGCAGCGCTGTGTTTCCATCGCCGCAGGCCGACAATTGATCTTTAAACTGCATCCCCTTGAAAATTTCAAGCGGGCACGACGGGAGATTAAAAAAGTAATCCCCGAGGCATTGATTTATACAGAAGGCAATATCAATCCAATGATTGCTAATGCCAGTGTAGTCATTACCCAACAATCTTCCTGCACCTATGTGGCCCTGGCTCTGGGGAAAGAAACCTACTCTCAGCTTTCTCTGACTGAATTGCAGGAATTGATGCCAGTGCAAAATGGGGGGGATTCAGCCCACCGCATTGCCGCTGCCTGCCGGCAGATTCTGGCGACGCCGCTCAGCGAATTGCTGACAGTGCGCCGTCGCCCCGGGAATCTTTCCCCAGTATTGCGCGGGCTGGAATCGATTGTCAAAAGTCGCTGACAGCTAGATTCTGTCGTTATTTCCCTTCACTTATTTTGTGTTATAATCTTATTGTTCTATAACGAGTAGAACAATAAGAGGACAGTGTGGAAAGACTTTCTAGCGACAATATCTCTGAAGAATCATTCACGAAGGCAGAGAACTCCTATTTTTTTCTCGATCTGGATAGCGAAACCCCACTCTATCAACAGATTCGGGATCAGGTGATTCTGGCGATGGCAGAGGGCCGTTTGAATGACGGTGTCTCCTTGCCCACGACCCGACAGCTGGCTTTGGATTTCAAGATCAATTTTCATACTGTCAATAAAGCGTACGATCTGTTGCGGCAGGAAGGATTTGTGAGCCTGACGCGCAAACAGGGGACTTTTATCCGACGCTCATTAACAGCGGATTCTGCCTGGCAGCAAGATTGGCAGAACCGTTTGCGCATCTTGATGGCAGAAGCAGTAGCGAAAGGGCAAGCTGCACCTGATATTCTCGAAAACTGTTCATCAGTCTTGAAAACTTTCCCCATTGTTTCCAGTGATCGGCAAAACAAAGCCTGAACGAGGGTTCAAAATGACAGAGTCACTTCTTTCGTATTTGATCATCTATTTCTTCTTGAGCGCGTTTTTGTTTGTGCTTCCATTTTTGGTGGCACCGACTGTTCCGTTTGGAGTGCGCATTCCACTTGCTTATATTCACCATCCCGAAATCACTAATGAGAGACGCCGTTACCTGCTGCGTTTGGCGGGGATAGACGCTTTACTGTTGGCAATTCTGCTCTATTTTTCGCTTTCCGGGCGGATGGAGAATATCAAGGTCGTCAGCATTGTTGGCTTGATTGCGGGGGGATGGGGAGTGTATTACCTCAGCCATGCCGGGTTGATCCGCGTGAAAAAAGAACAAAACTGGTATGCCAACACTCGTCAGACGTTGATTGCCAGTGTACATCCGCGCAGTTTGTGGCCGTCGAAAACGTTCTGGAGTTTCTTTGCTCTCCCGGCGGTCGTGGTTGGCGCCACTGTTGTGATTGGCTGGTTACGTTCCCCCTTGTTGGCGGATACCTTGACCTATCATTTCCCCAATCAGTTTGGTAGTTGGACGGGGACAGCGAACGTACTGGCGTTATCCCTGCCGGCTTTGATCGAATTGGGCATTCTGTTGGCGCTTTCTTTCCTGGCCTGGGTGAGTGATCTGAGCGGGGAATCAATTGATATTGAGGACCCGCAGGGATCGCAACAGTTCCGTTCTCTGAACATCACCTTAATCCAGAGTTTGCTTTTTTTGCTTGCTTTTGGATTGAATGCTGCCGTTTTGGCTTCAGCCCTGCAGGCCTGGGGAATTACCCAGGTGAATCTAAATGGAATCGATTATTTCACGCTGATCCCAATTGCAATCTGGCTGGTGGCGGCACCCATTCTGCTGCTGCGCCATCGGCGCCAGTTCTTCTCCGTTTCCAAAGAAAAAAGTGACCGTGTCAGCCCAGATGATGATCATTTCTGGAAACTGGGCATGATCTATTTCAATCCACAAGATCCCTCGATATTGGTTAACAAACGCTTTGGAATTGGGAGAACTCTGAATTTTGGTAATCCGATTTCTTGGGTGTTATTCCTGGCGTTGATCGGTTTCATAGTCTATAAAGTTTCATTTGGATAAAGAAAAGCTTCTTCTCGCGGACCTATTGCGGGAGGAGGTTCCTTATTGGATGATCTTTTCGAGGAAAACTTGCACGATCTGAGGATCGTAGGCAATCCCAGCCTGGCTTTGCAAGTATTCAATGGTCTTTTCTTTGCTCCAGGCGGGGCGGTAAGGTCGGTCATTGGTGAGAGCATCCCAGGCATCTGCAACAGAGAAAATCCTGGCTTCAATTGGAATTTCTTCCCCTTTTAGTCCGCGCGGATAGCCGCTGCCATCCCATTTCTCATGATGACAGTAAGGAATATTGATCGCTCCCCGCAGATAGTCTATCTCTGAGAGAAAATCATGGGCTACTTGAGGATGAGTGCGCATGATTTTCCATTCCTCTTCATTCAACTGGCCCGGTTTATGCAGGATGGCGTCGGGGACGCCAATTTTCCCGATGTCGTGGAGTAAAGCCCCGCGGCGGATTTGGACCATTTGTTCTTGGGGAATGCCAACTGCTTCTGCAAGATGCAGGGTTAATTTTGTTACACGCTGGGAATGGCCTTCCGTTTCTTTATCTCGTAAGTCGAGGGCTTTTGACCAACCGGTAATGGTGGCATTATAGGCGGCAATGAGTTCCTGGTTGGAAGCCTGAATCTCTTCAAAGGACTGGGCATTCTCAATGGCGATGGCAGCTTGCTCGCCCAGAATTTCGAGATATTCCATCCAGCTATTGTCAATAGAAATTGGTTGGCGATTGAAAATATCGATGACTCCCTTGAGGTTGCCTTTAGAAACGAGAGGAACTCCGATGAAGAAGTAAAATCCCTGTTTAGTGATATTTTCGTTGAAATCATAACGTGAGCCGGCTTCGCGCAGATCGTCGATTACCAAGATTTTTCTTTGCAGAGCAATATTCCCCGCCAACCCGTGTCCGAAATTAACGGTTAGTTTCTTTAGTTCTTGAATTTCCACTCCCTCATCCGCAACGATTTCAAATTGGCTGCTAAAAGGTTTTTTCAGCAGTATAGCGGTGGCATCGACATTCAGTTGACTGCGTAACCGCTTTACTAACAAATTGAGGATCAAGGAAAGGTTCAAGTTTGAGTTAATGGCACGGGTAATTTCATTCAGTACTTTGATGCGTTGTAACTGCACCAGAATATCTTCTTCGGCTTTCTTGTGAATAATGGCCGCGGTTACCTGACTGCTGATCTTAAGGATTCTCTCGATATCTTCTTCTTCGAACTGGTGTGCACTGATGATATTCATCAAACCGATCACCTTATTTTCAGAGACCAGCGGAATGATAAATGCGAAACGAATTTTCAGTTTTTGGTAAATTTCGCGGATGGCTTGCCCGATGGCGATTTTAGCTTCATCTGTAGGAGCCGAGAGAGTCTGGGTGGATTCCTGATTCCAATTATCGACATCGGCTTTATCGTTCAACAGAATGGCTTGTTTGGTTTCAATTACTTTTTGGATTGCTTTGGAACCCGTTATTGGGAAGATGGGCCTTTCTGTCAAAAGAGCGCTAATTTGCGGGCAAACTTTGTGAACTTCTGGTGATACGGTGAAAGTAGTTCCAGCGGATTCAAAGCTCTTTTCATCTGGCATTAGCATAAAGATGGAAGCTTCAATTTCAGGGAAGGCAGTTTTTGTTGCGATAGCCAGTTTTTGAATAATACTTTTTAGTTTTTCTCCACGGTTAGCGGCATCGTTCAGTTCATTGATTAATTCAAGATCTTCCGTTTTGTGGCGAAGCTCTCGATCGCTTTGAACCTTGCGAGTAATATCCACTCCCATAGTCAAAAAATAGGGGTGCTCTTCCAAAAAGATCTTCTCGGAAGAAATCAAGTCATTTTTGATTTCATTTTGTTTGGTCTTGATTTCGATTGGTAAATCCCGGATTTTTTTATCATGGCGCAGAAGCGAAATGACATGGCGACGTTGTTTGGAACTCGCCCAGAACTTGAGCTCATTATATTCATGGCCAATAATTTCTTCTCTCGTATAACCGGTCATATTGAGAAAAGCCGGGTTGACTTCAAGATATTTTTCTGTTTCCAGATCTGCCAGACTAATGGGGATGGGGCTTTCCTCAAAGATCGTCGAAAAGAGAGCTGAGCTTCTTCGTAACGATTCCTGAGTATTTTTTTGCTCTGTAATATCGCGAATAAAAAGCTGATAATCCCCATTCGATAATTGCTTAATATTTACCTCACCTATAAATGTCGATTGGTCTTTGCATGAAAAGTTCTTCTCGCAGTGCATGTCACAATTCTTGACCATCTCTGAAAACTTGAGATTGGTTTCGTGAAAAACCTGCGGGAGAATATCACGAATCTCAAGCTGGAGCAATTCATCAATTCCATACTTCAGCATGCGGCAAGCGCTGGAATTGGCTTCGATAAATTTCCCGTTTTCGTCGGCAATCAGAATCGCATCCGTTGCCTGCTCGAATAAGGCGTGAAAACGCTCTTCTTTTTTGATCAGTTCCTGCTCATCCATTTGCTGGTGGGTAACATCGTGGATGATCGAGAAAAGGATTTTTTCATCCCCATATTGGACTGAGGAGGACCGGGCTTCGACAAAACGAATTTCTCCATTGGCGAGTCGGTGGGGAAAAATGATGGAGTCGATGCCTTCTTTGAAGGCACGGTCACGCAGACGTGCGACTTCTTCCTCGGGTAGAGTGTTGATCTGCTGAATTGTCATCGAGAGCAATTGTTCTCTGGAATACCCGTAGAATTTTTCGGCAGAATGATTCGCGTCTAATATTTCCCCGGTTTGTGGTCGGATAAGCATCATAATCGCTTTGTGATCCTCAAAAAGGGATGAAAAGCGTATATTTTGTAAATTAGTTGGCTTAATGTCGTTTCTCTCTTTGAGATCGCTCATTTTGTCATACCGATTCGCCAGAATATTTATTTAGTAAAACTGAATGAAGGGAGAAGTAATGTATTTGTTAGTATACAAAGAGACAGCAAATAAAGCAACTATTTATATAAACATTCTCCCAAATAGAAGTAAAAAACAGATAAAAGCCCAATGGCACTTTTGCTAATGAAAAAGCACTAAAGACAATGACTAATTGAAAGTTAAGGTTTATTTCCGTGCTCGCTCATCGTCTGAGGAAAATGTGCATTGAACTTTCGATAGTTCTTTCCCCACTGACTTTTCAAATTATTCCACTATACTATATAGAAAAAAAGAACGTCATGGCTAAATTAGGCCACAATATTTTTCTGCTGTAGTGCAATTCTGCTGGGTTCAGGTGTAAAATTCAACCGATTTCGTGGGCTTTGTTTAAGATGTAACCAGGTGGACCCGGTAGGATTCGAACCTACGACCAAGCGATTATGAGTCGCCTGCGCTAACCGCTGCGCCACGGGTCCGTACGCAAAGATTATATCATAGCGAATTTTCTGTAGAGAGTATCTTGAGTAAGTGAGTGAAAAGAAAGAGCTTCGGTGCGAGGTGATGATGGCAGAATTTTGTTCTCTAGATGTAGTGGTTCCAGTTTATAACGAAGCTCAGTGCATTGAAGCATTTGCCGACAGGCTGCGTACTCAATTGACTGCTTTGCAGATTCCATATCGTATCTTGTTTGTCAATGATGGTTCCGTGGATGACACACAAGCAAAACTGGTGAAATTAACCAGTGGGGATGCTCATTTCGCAGCAATTGAGTTGAGCCGCAATTTTGGCCATCAGGCAGCCATCACCTGTGGGCTGGAGGCCTCTACTGCTGATTGGGTGATTACCATGGATGGCGATGGGGAGCATCCTCCCGAGAAGATCGCTGAAATGATTGCTAAGGCGAAAGAGGGTTACGACCTAATATTGGTGCAGCGACAGACAGGGCAAGATGCTTCATTTTTTAAGCGGGCAACTTCTGATGGCTTTTATCGTTTCATTGGGCAAATTACCAGCACACCGATCTTGCCTGGAGTGGGTGATTTCCGTTTAATGAATCGAATGGTGGTGGATGCTTTGGTCTCTATGCCAGAATATCACCGTTTCTTGCGAGGAATGGTATCGTGGTTGGGCTTCAAATCAGCAATCATCCCTTACGTTCCTGCCAAAAGAATGGGCGGTAAGTCAAAGTATTCTCTCAAAAAAATGTTCCGTTTAGCTGCGGATGCTATTTATTCTTTTTCTCTGGTACCGATTATAGCGGCCTTGATCAGTGGAGCAATCTTTTTGGCTGCTGCTGTGGTTGTGGGAATTGTGGGTTTGGTTCAGGGAGCAATGGCTTGGGTTTGGAACGCGAGCCTGGTTTTCCTGCTTTTATTCTGCACAGGGACTATCCTCCTCGCTGTGGGCAGTGTAGGAATGTACAGCGGGAAAGCTTTTCAGCAGGTAAAGTGGCGCCCGATCTACGTTGTGCGCTCCAGGACGAATGCGAGCTTCAAAAAGGATGAAACCAAATGAAAAAGAGTTCCTTTTGGCACAGCAAGTGGTTCGGCATTCTCCTGGTGGTTGCCATTTCAGTTTTGGCGTATGGACTTCTTCTTCCCTGGCTAAGTTTTTACATCGATGATTGGACTTTTAACTGGGTTTATCAGACCTTTGGTTCGGCAGGTTTGTTCAGTTACTTCTCTACCAATCGTCCATTCTGGGGATTACTCTATCAGGTTACCCTGCCCATTTTTCAGGATAACATCCTGGCGTGGCAGATATTTGGCTTGGTTACTCGCATCCTTGCGAGTCTTTCCTTTTATTGGTTAGTGTGCCTTCTCTGGCCGAAGAAATCAGGGCTGACGTTGACAGCGGCTTTACTTTTTGCGGTTTACCCCGGGTTTTTGCTGCAGCCAATTGCGCTGTGTTTTGGCCATATCTGGATAGTTTATAGCGTATTCTTGCTCTCCAACAGTTTCACGGTCCTTGCCTGGCAGAATCCACAGCGGCGGATAATTTATACTGTAATTGCGGTTGTTCTGTCTCTGCTCAACGTGCTTTCAATGGAATATTTCCTACCGCTGGAAATGTTGCGCTATGCACTGCTCTTTTATTTACAGAATGAGCCGCAGACATTTTTCAAGCGCGCCTGGTATGCATTCAAGACCTGGCTGCCTTATTTCATCGTTCTAATTGGGGTAACTCTTTATCGTGCTTTCTTTTTCAAGGATCAGACCCATATCTATAGTTTGGGTTTGATGGATACCTTGAGGCAAAACGTTGGGTCTGGTTTGGTGAAATTGCTTCAAGAAGTGGGTTCTGCGCTTTATCAAAGCGTCATTGTGGCCTGGTTTCAACCTTTCCAACAATTGGTGCAGCGATTTGCCTTGAATCGTACTTACCTTGGCGCGCTTGGAATAATTTTGATTGCTTTTGTCCTCGCTGTTTTTGGGTTGTATCGGAAAAGCGGCCAGCAAAATGATCACTCCCTTTCAGTTATCTGGATAGCGCTCTATGCTTTGCTCTTTGCCGGAATTCCGTTTTACGTTACCTTTTTGCCTGTGCAGGCAACGGCGATTGTATCTCGTTTTACCCTTCCTTTTATGGTGGGGGTTGCTCTACTGTTAGCGGGTTTGTTGGCTTATCTCCCATTAGCGTGGTTGCGGAATGGTTTGGCAGCCCTGCTTATTGCTGCGGCAGTAGGAATGAATTTATTCAATGCCAATGATTACCGTTTATTGGCGCAAAAGAATAATGAAATGATGTATGAAATTGCCTGGCGCGCGCCCAGCTTGAAGCCAGGTACTTTGGTGATAACGAATGAGCAGCCATTCAGTTTTTATTACACGCAGTCAACCTTAAAAGCTGAGCTGAATTTGATTTATCCTCACTCAACCCAAGACCAATTTGGGTGGACTTATGCTCGTGATCTGGCTGCGGCTAAGACTTTGACTCTTAATCCAGATGAGAAAATAGAGATACCCGGGATGGTGAAAAACTACTCTGGAACAATCTCAGATATTGTCGTTTTTCAGCTCGATGAAGACGGTTGTGTTAGATTTATCGATAAGCAATCCTGGTTTATACCAAAAGAAATCAATGAATACTCGCTTGAAAATTTTTCAGATCAATCCAATTTGATCAGCGCCCCAGATACATCAGTAATTCTGAATCAATCTTTGATTGGATCGGAACCATCGCATGGCTTCTGCTATTACTTTGAAAAAGCAGATCTGGCTCTACAGCAAAAAGATTATGCGGCAATTGGGGAGTACTACGCTCAGGTTCAGCAAAAAGGGCTGCACACAGAGATCGGGTATGAGTGGGCTCCATTTATCGAAGGATTGGCTCGAAACGGACAATGGCAGGAGGCATTGGATTTATCCAAGAAGGTTATCGATGAGAATCCACACTATGACTCTTATCCTGCGTTTATCTGCACTGTGCTGAACAATGCATCAGCAGAAACCAACAATCGCGAGGCAGCGACCGCGGTCCTTGATTCACTGCATTGCACTCCTTAAGGTACATTCTGACTTTTCTTGACTCGAGGGAATGGCAAAGGTATAATTCAACAATTGAATATTGGAGATCAATGACCCTCGATAATAGTGCTGAACGCGACCTTGTCATCCTCGAACAAATTGAACGTGATCCTGATACAACTCAAGCGGCGTTGGCTTCTGGTTTGGAAGTCGCTGTTGGAACGGTAAACTGGCACCTGAAACGACTGATTGAGAAGGGATATATTAAGGTCAGTCGCGTTGAACGGCGGAAACTGAAATATATCATTACTCCTGAAGGAATTGCTTTACGCACCCGCCTTACTTTGGATTACATCCAAAACTCATTCAATTTATATCGATTGGTGAGAGAACGTTCGATTGCTGCTCTGGATGAGTTAAATAAAGCAGGCTTTCACCAGGTGACCATCGAAGGAGCAGGGGATGTGGCAGAGATTTGCCGGCTGACCTGTCTGGAACAGGGCGTAACCGTGGTCATTGATCCCGCCGCGCCGATATTGCGTATCGTTGGTCTGAAAGTATTCTTGGAATTGGAGAAACATCATGACTGAAAGTAAGAATGGATTTTGGAATGACCGAAAAGTCTGTGTTACGGGGGGAGCTGGTTTTCTTGGCTCTTTTGTGGTTGAAAAATTAAAGGCTCGTGGCGCTGAAGTATTTATTCCTACTATCGAGGCTTATGATCTCACTAAACTGGAATCAATCAAGCGCATGTATGATGACTCCCAGCCTGATCTGGTAATTCATTTGGCAGCTCAGGTAGGCGGGATTGGCGCAAATCGCGAGCATCCGGCGGAATTCTTCTACAACAACTTGATGATGGGTGTGCAACTTATTGATGAGGCCTACCGCCGCAAGATCAAGAAGTTTGTTGCTTTGGGTACGATTTGTGCATACCCCAAATTTACGCCAGTTCCCTTTAAAGAGGAAGATCTCTGGGTGGGTTACCCTGAAGAGACCAATGCACCTTATGGCCTGGCCAAGAAAATGTTGCTGGTTCAGTCGCAGGCATATCGGCAGCAATATGGTTACGATTCGATTTTTTTGATGCCGGTGAACCTGTATGGCCCGCGCGATAATTTCAACCCCGAATCTTCCCATGTGATCCCGGCGTTAATTCGCAAGTGTCTGGAAGCGAAAGAGGATGGCAAAGATTCAATCGAGGTTTGGGGCGATGGTTCACCGACCCGTGAATTTTTGTATGTAGAAGATGCGGCAGAGGGTATTTTATTGGCCGCCGAAGAGTACAACAGCTCCGAACCGGTTAATTTGGGCTCAGGAATGGAAATCAGCATTAAAGACCTGGTGACTTTGATTGCGAAATTGACCGGCTTTACCGGTAAGCTGGTCTGGGATACCAGTAAACCCAATGGTCAACCCCGCCGCCGTCTGGATGTGAGCCGAGCGGAACGTGAGTTTGGCTTTAAGGCTCAGGTTGGTTTTGAAGAGGGTTTGCGTCACACGATCGATTGGTATATTCAAAAAACAGCGAAGGCCTAGTTATTGGAATGAAACCCAAAATCTCATTGTCCAAAGAAAATGAATTAAAAAAAGCCCCCAAAAAAGAATCCGCAGCAGGAATTCTTCCGCCGCAGTCAAATAATTATGGCTTACCCGAAATCGTCCGCATTCAGCCGGCCAAGGGCATAGTGCCGTTGAATTTGCGGGAGGTCTGGAGCTATCGCGAACTGATCTTCTTCTTGATCTGGCGGGATATTAAAGTACGTTATAAACAGTCGGTCTTGGGTGCATTGTGGGCAATTTTGCAGCCATTTGTGACCATGATTGTTTTTACCATCTTTTTTGGTCAGATTGCCAAGTTACCTTCAGATGGGCTGCCTTACCCGATTTTTTCATACTCTGCCACAGTCCCATGGGCCTTTTTTGCGGCGGCTCTGAGCGTTTCTGCTCGTTCCATGCTAAGCAGTGGAAATATGATTTCCAAGATCTATTTCCCTCGTATCATTGTCCCGCTGGCATCCGTTTTGGCGAACCTGGTTGATTTTGGTATTGCCTTTCTACTGTTGATTGCGATGATGTTCTACTACCACATCATTCCCACGATCAATATGGTGTTCTTGCCGCTTTTCTTGCTGCTATCTATGATCACAGCGATGGGTGTGGGGCTTTGGTTCTCAGCTCTTTACGTGATGTATCGTGATGTAGGATACATCATGAATTTCATTCCCAATTTATGGCAATATATTTCACCAGTGGTTTATCCTGCCAGTATGATCCCGGCAAAGTGGCGTTTGGTCTATGCACTAAACCCGATGACGGGTGTGATTGAGGGCTTTCGTTGGGCGCTGCTAGGTTCCCCGGTTTCGGTAACGCCGTTGATGTTTGCCTGTTCCACTTTGATTGCCTTGGTGATCTTCATCTCTGGGTTGTATTTCTTCCGACGGATGGAACGTATTTTCTCGGATATGCTTTAAACGGAAGAGGACAGAATTATGGATAAGAATAAAGTCGTTGTGGTAAACGACATAGGCAAACGCTATAAGATTTTTACCGAAGTGAATCGATATCAAACGTTGCGAGAGAAGCTCACGGACATTGTCAAAGCTCCTATTCGCACTTTGTTGAACCCGACGGGAAATCAAACTTTCTGGGCCCTGCGCAATATTTCATTCGATGTCGATCGCGGCATGGTGTTGGGAATCATTGGCAAGAACGGTGCCGGTAAAAGTACTTTATTGAAGATCCTTTCACGGGTTGTGGAGCCTACTGAAGGCTGGGCTGAGATCCGTGGCAGGGTAGGTTCATTGCTTGAAGTGGGAACTGGGTTCCATCCAGAATTGACTGGTCGGGAGAATATCTATCTCAATGGCGCGATCTTGGGCATGAAACGGGCCGAGATTGATCGCAAATTTGACGAGATCGTTGCTTTTTCTGAAATTGAACAATTTCTTGACACGCCTGTCAAGCGTTATTCCAGCGGCATGTACATGCGGCTAGCCTTCTCAGTCTCTGCTCACCTTGAGCCGGAGATTTTGATCGTTGATGAAGTCTTGGCGGTGGGTGATGCTGAATTTCAGAAAAAATGCCTGGGTAAAATGAGTGATGTCGCTGGCGGTGGCCGCACAGTGCTCTTCGTTTCTCACAATATGTCGGCTGTGCTGCGCTTGACCCAGGAGTGTGTCATTCTCGAACATGGGAAGATGATCAAACGAGCTCCCAGTCAAGAAGCAGTCGATTATTATCTTTCTCACGATTATGAACAAGGGGGAGAACGTCGCTGGAAGCCGGAAGAAATTCCCAATTCTGCTATGCCCTTTACCCCAATCTCGCTCAAAGTATACAACCACCAAGGAGTGGTTACTGATTCTTTGCGCTCTGTCGAACCCATAACGGTAGAATTCGAATACCAACTTGATTCCCCGGTGACGGGGTTGCGGATAGGCCTGTATGTCACCACTACTCGCGGCGAGTTCGTGTTCACCTCGTTCGATACAGATAACGCCGATGCTTTCAATGAGCATACCGAGCGGAAGAGTGGTCACTATATTAGTCGGGTCACGATTCCCGCGGATATGATGAACGAGGGCCGCTATGTTCTGGGTGTAAATGCCAGCGTGTTCAAGATCAAGAGTTACTTTACTGATCCCAATGCGGTGATCATCAATGTTAATACCAGCGGTGCGCCGGGAATGCAATGGGCAGAATCGCGCCAGGGTGTGATTCGTCCCCGTCTGGATTGGGAAATCATTCGAAAATAGTATGAACAAAAGGAGGTGTTTCCTGAATGGCACCTCCTTTTCTGTTTAGAATATGAGTAATGAACAACAATTTTATTCGGCTTTAAGCGCTGAGTATTAGGTAAAGTTCTGCTCTTTATTCTTAGTTTCAAAATCCCATTTTTGTCTTGTTCTTTCTGAAACCTTGTTATGTTGTATTTTTGTTGGAATATCCGCAATATCTTGAGCAACTGCCTGAGTTAGAAATTGAACTGCAAGGATAATGGGTAAAACAGCCAAAAGTACAGTCCCAGTTGAAGCTGGAATACCGCTTTCAATAGATTCCGCCCATTTGGCAATTCCCCAAATGATCCCAAAAAGTCCTAAAATAACGCCCATAACGAAATACAATGAGGCAGCTGTGAAATCAAAGAGAAAGTAGCGTGTAAAGATACGATGAATCGAGCGCTGAGTAAGATTGGTCAGAAAAATAAAAAACTCTCTTGGAATGCTGACTGAGCTTTTTTCAGTCTGGTATCTTGCTGGAATCGCAATATCCTTTACTACAGCATTGATCATGCGCAATTCGCATAGCATCGAAGTTTCAAAAAAATAATTGGTCGCAATATGCTCTGGCGGAATTTCTGTCAATGCCGTGGCTCGGATTGCAGTGTAGCCATTGGTTGGATCAAAGATATTCCAGTAGCCACTGGCGAGCTTCGTCATAAAGGTTAGCCCATAATTACCGATGCGACGTAATAACGGCATCCGCTTTAGTTCTGCCTGATGAAGGAAACGATTTCCTTTTGTATAGTCTGCTTCGTTGTTCAAAATGGGCTCAATCAAGTATGGCAAATAGCTCAAGTCCATCTGGTCATCACCATCCACTTTTACAATGATTTCTGCTCCCTGGCTGAGCGCATAAGAGTAGCCACTGCGCATAGCGCCCCCAACTCCTTGATTGTGCTCGTGATTGATTAAATGGATACGTGGGTCGTGAACGGCTTCTACCTTTTCACGGGTGTTATCTGGACTGGCGTCATTAACAACAATGATCAAGTTGACGTAGTCAGGTATTGCACTGAGTACCGTCTGAATTTGATTATCTACTCGATAGGCGGGAATCACCACAGCAATTTTTGTATTAACAAGATCAGTTTTTACAAAATCGAACATGAAAATTTTCTGCCTTGGATATAAGTTATGATGATTATACCTTTACGATACAAAACTTGTGATTATTCTTCTCTTTGGAAGAGATAGAGATTCCCGTTTGAACCGATTAAGTCAAAACCAGGAAGAGAAGTAAATCGATCTTTTTCGATCAAAAGGAGCCCATAAATAGGCACCTCACTTACTCGTGCTACAGGGAATAGTTCGCGAGCTTGATTAATTCCAAATAGCCCATACTCTAATGGGCTCTGAGAAATAAGTATGTAAAGTGGTTGATCAGATTGGACGTTATTATTCACAAACTCGATTTCAACGATATTGTAGTTTGTTGAATAATATAGCTGTTGATAATAAGGTATTGCCAAAATTGATTGTTTTTGTAACAAACTATCCATTAGATAATTAGTGGCTTTTATTAATAATGTTTTTGAGTAACGTTGAACTTTATTGGAGTTGGGCATTTTTAATACATATTGATTTTGCCAATAAACGCTGGTGCTGGCTGTGATGATTGGTTTGGCTGCGTTAAAGAAAAGGATGTTGAATGTTAGGAACAAGGGAACCACAATCACGAGAATCTTTGCCGGAGTGCCGGCATTTTTTGATTTTGGAGCACATAGTCCTACGAGGGGAAGTGCAGGGATAATTGCCAGGATGAAATAACGTCCTTGATAGGGGTCCCAACCTGGACGCTGTAACAAGATTGCACAAAAATACGAAATGACCAGTATCACGGTAAAGAGAAGATATTCTTTCCGTCCATTATTTTTTCCGAAAAGGGTGACAAAAAAAGCAGCGGTTACAAATAATACGCTCAGCGGTCCAAATCCGGAGGTGTCTTCTGTAAGAGGAGGAATTGCAGAATAGCTGAATTTTTCCGAAGGATCATACCCGGGTTGAAGGAAGACTTCTTTTTCGAGATCAAGATGCAGTATACCTGACATGGCACGAAAGGCATTTGCTTTGAGATTAGTTAAGGGTACGGCTAATGAATTGGGAAGGCCATCTACACTGAGGAAATTGTAAAGATAGCGAGGCACGTTATACTCTGCTTTTTGTTCCAGCCCACTAAGAGTGAATTTTTGTCCGGCGGTTATATCGCTGCTTCCGAAAAATGAACCAAATTCAACAATATTTTGAATATATTTATAAGAAGAGAATAGCAAAAAGAAGGCTAATAGCCATCCCAAATGAAGCAGGTGTCCCTTTTTGATTTTATGCTTCAATGCAGCATACAAAAGCCATAGGAGGAGGGCGGGGAGAACCATAAAAGCAGTTTGTTTTACGCCAAGCGATAAAGCTAACCCGAACAAGGAAACAATAAGATACTTAAGTTCTTGTGTTCGCAAATAGGTAAGGAAAAAGGCAATAAATATAATAACTAATGCACTTACTGTAATGTCATTTTGAAAAGAATATGTCTGCAGCACAGCTGCTGGAATGGTGAGAAGAACCAGGCAAGAGACAAGCGCTTGGTTTTGACTGAGTTTTAACTCACGACCAATGTGGTAGGTTTCCGTCGCAATGACAATTAATGAAACCCAGGGGACTAAAAAGAAGAGTTTTTCGTTATGTCCAAAGAGGAATAGCCAAAGCGCTTGAATGTTGGCATTAATGGGGTAGTAAAGCTGAGCAGTACCCAAAGCAGGCCAACTGAGGAAATTTCCGTGCTGCAGCCAGTAATAAACACGGGTAAGGTGAGTATGCAACGAATCCAGATTGTTGGGTGGGGTTTGGGTGCCAATAAGGAAAAGAACAAGGAAACTTAGCGAAGTGATTCCCACCATCAATCCAGAAAGAAAGTTTAGTTTTTCTTCTGGCCGATTATTTTGAGGAAGTAGGTCAGTCCAGCTGATACGCGACTTACGCATCACGAACCAGACGAGAAACACAACAAGAACTGTCTGCAGGCCAAAATAAAGATAACGATTATTCAGCTGACTGAAAAAGCTTAAAATTTGGCTGATGAAGATATTCAACGAAAAAACAATGAGGTAAAAATAGACCAGAAGCCTAGAGAACGAAATTTTTGAGTCAATTGCTCGATTAACGATCAAGGCTAACAATAGATATTGCAAAATTGAAGCAATTAGCATGAAAGTATTATCCTCATTTGTGCGTAGAGAAACTCTGCTCAGTTTTCTTTTGTAAAGAATTCTTTAAGGTGAATTATCGTTCCCTGAAATTGTAACATTGAATCAGAAGGCAAATAGTAGAAGAAAGAAGAAATTCATGAGAGATCTCAACATTTTTGTTCTTGACCGATTGCCTTGGAAGTCTTATAATTCAACGATTGAATATTAGGTTTCACCAAAATCCTTCAGAAGAACACGGGACAAAAGAAAGAGATTCATGGCCAACCCACGGAAAGAAACGCTTAAAAGATTTCTTGGTGAAATTCCCCTAACTGCAGAATTATACTGGTTGGTGCGGCAAAAAGGAAAACCCATTGCAAGTCGGTTCTCTTTGCAAAAACTGCACCAAAGTTTACCAGAGATGATTGATCAATTAAAGGCCGTTAAAATCGCGAATGATAAGCCCAAAAAGATTTTTGTTTTTGCTACCCTGCATTACTGGATCGAGCAGGCCACTCTGACGGCTTTGGGCTTGGCGGGTTACGGGAATGACGTCACTTTTGGATATTATCCCTATGGTGACTGGTTTACTGATCTCACCAAATTTGATTTACGTCGGCAAAATCTTTATGCACAAAAAGTATTGGAACTGACAGAACCATTTATTAAACCAGTCTCTTTCCTGACTTATCGTGCCCCTTACATTTCTTTGCCTGATGCTCTGCAAAAGGCAGTAGAAGAAGTCACTATTTTCGATACCCAATATACTTTGCAGATCGAAGACATCAATAAAGAATGGCCGACTTATCAGTTTCGCTACAAGCGCAATTTCGAAGCCGCTCGTTCGATTTATAACTGGCTGCGTACAAATAAGCCGGATGAAGTAGTGGTGCCCAATGGCACCGTACAGGAATTTGGGATTGTTTATCGGGTAGCACGCTATCTGAAAATCCCAGTGGTTACTTATGAGTTCAGTGATCAGCGCGATGCTTGCTGGCTGGGTTTGAATCAGGAAATTATGCGGCAAGACACTTCCGCAATGTGGAAAGTAGCGCAGGAGGTGCCGTTTACTGCCGCCCAGAAAAAACGTGTCCAGGCAATGTTTGAGTCCCGGCGGGTAGCCAAAGTGACTGAAAATTTTACCCGCCAGTGGCAAAACTCACCGGCGCAGGGAGCCCAAAGTGTCAAAGAAGATCTCAAACTTGACGACCGGCCGATTGTTTTGCTGGCAACGAATGTTTTGGGAGATAGTTTAACTTTGGGCCGTCAGGTCTTTTCCAAGACAATGGCAGAATGGGTTAGCCGCACGATCTTGTATTTCATGGGCCGCCCGGATGTGCAGTTGGTCATTCGCATTCATCCTGGCGAGATTTTGACCCGGGAATATTCGATGGTGGATGTGGTGCGGCAAACACTGCCAGAGTTGCCCGAATATATCCATGTGATCCACCCGGAAGAAAAGGTCAACACTTATGATCTGATCGATATCAGCGACCTGGGCCTGGTTTATACGACAACGGTGGGTTTGGAGATGTCACTGAAGGGATTGCCGGTGATTGTGGCGGGGAACACTCATTACCGCGATCGCGGCTTTACTTATGATCCAAATTCATGGGTCGATTACTTCAAAATCCTGAGTGGCATTCTGGCTGATCCCAAAGGCCATGCTTTATCCAAAGAGAAAATCGAATTGGCATGGAAGTATGCTTACCATTTCTTCTTCACTTTTCCGCGTCCTTTTCCCTGGCACGTCAAACTGTGGCAGGATTATGATTCCCACCCGATCAAACAGGTCTTTAGCGCAGAGGGGCGCCGCAAGTATGGTGATACTTTCCGACAGTTGGCAGGCGAACCGATTGATTGGGCTAAAGTGATCCCTGGCGGACAGAATTGATGAATTCAAAAACAAACGAAGATTCCCTTAAGCAAGAAGTCAGTAAGTTCTATAACCAGATTGGTTGGCAGATGCAAGATGACGGCTTCTATCAAAATGCCCGTTATGAAGACTTGCGTCCAGTTTCGCATGAATATATTCATCGCTGTCACATGCGCGTGAACCGTTATTTGCGGCGAAGCGGCAAATATCTGTTGGATGCTGGTTCAGGGCCGGTCCAATACCCAGAGTACTTGAGCTATTCCGAAAAATATCGTTACCGTGTATGCCTGGATATCTCGATCAAGGCTTTGCAAGAAGCTCGTGCGCGCTTGCGAGACAATGGGTTATATGTTGTTGCAGACGTTGCCAATTTGCCTTTCAAGTCGGATACCTTTGATGGCATTGTTTCCTTGCATACGCTGCACCACATCCCACCGGAACAGCATGCGCAGGCGTATCAAGGGTTTGTGCGGGTGCTGACTCCGGGAAGTACCGGGGTAGTGGTCAATGCCTGGACTTCGCCCAAGCTGATGGCTCGCTGGTCGTGGATGATCCGCGGGATGGATCGTGTCAATGGGGTGCTGCGCAAGCTGTCTGGACGCCGCGAAGTTGAGCTGAAGGCGAAAACAGAACCGCCGGCTAAAAAAACTCAGCCTACTGGTACTTATACCCAGCATATCACCCCAGAGTGGCTAAAAGAACAATTGACGGGGAAAGTCAAATTCGATATCTTCGTCTGGCGCAGTGCCAGTGTGCGTTTCCTGCGTTCGGTGATCCAGCCCTGGTTCGCAGGGAAGCTCTGGCTGCGTCTTTTATATCGCAATGAAGAGAAAAATCCACGCTATTTCGGCGAGAATGGGCAATATCCGCTGATCGTGATCTATAAGTAGAAAATACTCAGAAATGATAATTGAAGGTGAAAAATGGATTGGAAAAATAAGGTAGTTCTGGTGACCGGTGGAACCGGCTCTTTTGGAAAAAAGTTCATTCAGGTGATGCTGAATGAGTATCATCCGGCCAAGATCATTGTTTTCAGCCGGGATGAACTGAAACAGCACGAAATGCGGATTGCTGGTTACGATGACCCCAGTCTGCGCTATTTTATTGGTGATATTCGTGATTCGCAGCGGCTGCACCGTGCCCTTGAGGGCGTGGATATTGTAATTCATGCAGCAGCTCTGAAACAGGTCCCGGCTTGCGAATATAACCCAATGGAAGCCATCAAAACGAACATTTTGGGCAGCAGCAATGTCATTGATGCTGCTATTGATTGTGGGGTGGAGCGGGTAGTGGCTTTGAGCACCGATAAAGCAGTCAATCCGGTCAACCTCTATGGGGCGACGAAACTGGCTGCAGAAAAGCTGATCGTGCAGTCAAATGCTTATGCCGGCGGACGCAGCGCTCGTTTTGCCTGCGTGCGTTATGGCAACGTGGTAGGCAGCCGTGGAAGTGTGGTGCCGGTTTTCTTGAAGCAGCGTGAGTCGGGGCGGGTGACGGTCACAGATGACCGCATGACGCGTTTCTGGATCAGTCTGGAGCAAGGGGTTCGTTTTGTAATTCAGGCAGCCGAGAATATGCACGGGGGTGAGGTATTCGTACCGAAGATCCCTTCGATGACTGTGGTTGATCTGGCGAAAGCGATTGCTCCAGAAGCCAAAGTGGAAATCGTTGGTATTCGCCCCGGCGAAAAACTGCACGAAGTGCTGATTTCGGAAGATGAAGCTCGCCAGACGGTGGAATTGCCGGAAATGTATGTGGTTCAACCCGCAGAGGCACTATGGTTTGGCCGTGATTGGGAAAAGGTGGGCAAACCCTTACCCGATAACTTCCGTTATGCCAGTAACACCAATGATCAGTGGCTCAACGTAGAGCAGATCAGCCAGATCATCGCCCCAATCGAGGCGGATTACCTGGCAGGAAAACTCGGATGACCAAAATCCTGCTCACCGGCGCAAGCGGTTTGCTCGGGCTGAACCTGGCGATGGCGGTGGATGGCAAGAAGCATCAGGTATTGGGGGTGGCTAATACTACTCCTATGCGCTGGGTGGGGTTTAAAAGTGTTCAAACAGAATTAACTGAACCCGGCAGCATTGAACACTTGCTGGAAGAGTACCAGCCTGAGGTGATCATTCATTGTGCGGCTTTAGCCAATGTGGATGATTGTGAGCATCGACCTGATGCGGCTGAAGAGGTCAACGCGCGTTTACCGGGGCGTATTGCAGCGGCAGCAAAGGCAAGTTCCATCAAAATGGTCCATATCTCAACGGATGCTGTGTTCGATGGCATAAAAGGTGATTACCTTGAAACCGACGAACCGCATCCTTTGAGCATTTATGCCCGTACCAAATGGGGCGGGGAACAAGCGGTTTTATCTGCCAATGAGAATGCTCTGGTAGCCCGCGTCAATTTCTATGGGTGGAGTGTTACCGGCAAACGCAGTTTGGCAGAATGGTTCGTCAATAATCTATCAGCCCGTCAAACAGTGAAGGGCTTTACTGATGTCCTTTTTTGCCCCATGATGGTATTAGATCTGGTCGATATTTTGATGGAGGCTATTGACCTCAACCTGGCAGGGTTGTATCATGTCGTTGGAGCCCAGAAAATGTCAAAATTCGAGTTTGGCCGGGCGCTTGCACGCAAGTTCGGCTTTGATCCCGAGCTGGTGCAGCCAGCTTCGGTGCTGGATGGTGGCTTGACTGCTGCCCGTTCGCCGAATTTGACCCTGAATACCGGCAAGATTGTGGCGGCTATCGGGCACCCTTTGCCTGATTTTGAAACGGGGCTGCAAAAATTCTACGATCAGTATCGACATGGCTTCCCAGAATTACTCAAGAATCTGGCATGACGCTTTCGACTGGAGATGTATTTCGCTGGAGGAAAATGATGGAAATGAAAATTGGTAATCATACAATTGGCCCTGATTCCCCAACTTATTTCATTGCCGATATCTCTGCCAATCATGATGGTGATTTGGATCGAGCCAAAATGCTCATTCGGATGGCAAAAGAGGCCGGTGCGGATGCCGCGAAATTCCAGAATTTTCGTGCCCCCAAGATCGTCTCAGATTACGGCTTTAAACACATGAACTCTCAGGTTTCGCACCAGGCGAAATGGAAGAAATCTGTTTTCGAGGTTTATTCTGATGCTTCTCTTCCTTTTGACTGGACGCCGATCTTGAAAGAAGAATGTGACAAAGTTGGCATCGATTATTTTTCATCACCTTATGATTTCGAGGCGGTGGATTATCTCGATCCCTTTGTGCCGGCTCATAAGATCGGTTCCGGCGATGTCGATTGGCTGGAAATGCTGGCTTATATTGCCCAGAAAGGCAAACCCGTGCTGCTGGCAACTGGAGCTGCCTCGATCGGGGAGGTGCAGCGGGCGGTACATACAATTCTGCCGATTAATCCACAACTGGTGGTCATGCAGTGCAATACCAATTACACGGCTGAGGCCGTCAATTTCGATCACATTAACTTGCGTGTATTGAATGCCTATCAGGTAATGTTCCCACAGGTAGTAGTGGGCTTATCTGATCATACACATGGGCATGCAACTGTTTTAGGCGCTGTCGCGTTAGGCGCACGCGTCATCGAAAAACACTTTACCGATGATAACAAACGGGTGGGCCCTGATCATCCTTTCTCGATGACCCCGGAAACCTGGCGTGAGATGGTTGATCGTACACGCGAACTGGAGCGTGCACTGGGCTCAGCCGATAAATCGATTGCTGATAATGAAAAAGACACTTCGGTAGTCCAACGCCGTTGTTTGCGCGCGGCTCGTGATATTCAGCCCGGTGAAACTTTGACCCGTGAGATGATCGATGTATTGCGCCCGGCAACTCCTGGTGCCATTAAGCCCAGTGATCTTGATTTGGTGATTGGTACTAAGGTGTTGAAAGCCATGCCGGCTGGCCGCGAGATTCGCTGGACGGACTTGGGTGACTGATCGGGAATGACTGGGAGTTCAATGAGAATCCTCTACTTTTCACGCGGCCAATCTCCGCATGATCTGCGGTTTGTTCATTCTCTCTCCGAAACCCAGCATCAAATTGGGGTACTTAGTCTTGACCCGGTAAAAACTGATCTCTGGCCATCCACGGTCGAAGTATTGGAATGGCCGGAACGTAACGAGAGAAGTGGACCTTCGCGCGAACAGCGAGTTCACGATCTCAGAAGTATTTTGACAGAATTCCATGCGGATGTGGTCCATGCCGGCCCAATTCCACAGGTAGCTTCTTTAGCGGTGGAGGCAGGCGCAGTTCCCCTTTTAAGTATGTCATGGGGATCCGATCTTTTACTTGAAGCAGAACGCTCTTCAGAGATTGCTGAGGTTACGCGCCGCACTTTGCAAGGGAGTGCAATGCTGGCTGCAGATTGCCAGACGGTAGTGCGCAAAGCACGTGAACTGGGGTACTCAGGCCCGGTGTGCGTCTTTCCGTGGGGAGTAGATTTGCAGCATTTTTCTCCTTTGGGCAGCGCTTCATTGCGGGCGCAGCTGGGTTGGGAAGGAAAATTCCTTTTCTTGTGTAACCGCACTCTGGAGCCGCTCTATGGGGTGGATGTGGTCGCGCGCGCGTTTGGACGGGCAGCGCGCAGGAATCATGATATTTGTTTGTTGCTTTATGGCCGTGGCTCGCAGGAAGCAGAGATCCATGCTTTACTTGAAGAGGCAGAGCGTAGCGGCCAGGTTTATTTTGGCGGTTTTGCGGGTTTGTTCGAGTTGCCGGATATCTACCGCAGTGCTGATGTGTACGTGAGCGCTTCTCATAGTGATGGTTCTTCTGTATCTTTGATGGAAGCAATGGCTTGCGGCAGACCGGTGCTGGTTTCGGATATTCCTTCTAATCAGGAATGGGTAGAACCAGGAAAACAAGGCTTGCTTTTCCGTGATGGCGACGAAGAAGAACTGACTGAAAAAATGTTGGATTTGGCCGCTGCAGCAGATTTATCGAAAATGTCGGCGTTCAGCCGCCAGACAGCTGAGTTGAAAGCTGACTGGCAAAAGAATTTTGCGGTCTTATTGAGAGCTTATGCACAACTGGCAAAAATAGGTTGAGCAGACGAAAAGAGTAAATGGACTATGAAGAATGTTGCGATCATCCAGGCACGCATGAGTTCGAGCCGGCTCCCCGGCAAAGTATTGAAAGAAGCAGGCGGCCGTCTCTTATTAGATCGGATGGTCGAACGGGTGAAATGGGCAAAGCGAGTAGATGAGGTTGTAGTAGCAACCACAATCGACCCCAGCGATGATGAGATTGAACAATTTTGCCGGTTACATCAATTTGCCTGTTTTCGTGGAAATTTGCTGGATGTGCTGGATCGTTATTATCAAGCAGCTCAACAGTATCAGGCAGATGCCATCATTCGATTAACTGGTGACTGTCCTTTGATCGACTCAGAGTTGATTGACGCGACCATTTTGGCTCGCGAAAAAGCGGACGCCGATTTTTCCTGTAATCGTCTGCCTCCGCCGTTCCCTCGCACGTACCCGATTGGTCTGGATGTGGAAACCTGTAGCTTTGCGGCACTCGAATCCGCTTGGAAGAATGCCGGCGCAAAAAACGAACGCGAACATGTAATGCCTTATTTGTATGAAGAAGAGGGCCGGTTCAAAGTGGTCAAGATCGACCATGATCCTGATTATGGCTCTCTGCGCTGGACGGTCGATACTCCTGAAGACCTCGAGTTCGTGCGTGCTGTTTATGCGGCTTTTGAGAACCGCAACGATTTTACCTGGTTGGATGTTTTGCACCTCGTACAGCAGCATCCGGAGCTTTCAGCAATCAATGCCGGGATTCATCACAAGTCCATGTTTGATGTGGACGCGCGTAATAAATAAGGAATGATTGCATGAAACCCACCTTAACCCTGTTTACTTCCCCCAAGCCTTTTGTGAATGAGCACATTGCCATCATTCAGCGCAATGCCATTCATTCGTGGGTAGAGCTGGGAGAAGAGGTTCAGGTGGTGTTATTGGGGAACGAGTCTGGGGTGGCAGAGGTTGCCCATGAGTTGGGCGCTATCTATCAACCTGAAGTAGCTCGCAACAGCAGCGGTACTCCACTTTTGAGTGATATGTTCCGTCAGGCAGCAGCTCAGAATGACAGCCCTTTGCTGGCTTTCGTGAATGCGGATATCTTGCTTCTGCCTGATTTTTTGACTGGTGCCAAACGAATGCTGGAATTGTCAGACCGTTTTTTGGCAGTAGGGCAGCGTTGGGACTTGGAAGTTACCGAGCCGCTGGATTTTAGCACAGGCTGGCAGCAGCGTTTGCGCTCAGATTGTGAGCAGCGCGGAAATCTGCACAAGCCGATGGGCAGCGATTATTTTATCTACCCAAGGCAGTGCTTTTTGCAGATTCCGGATTTCGCGATAGGCCGCTCTGGCTGGGACAACTGGATGCTTTATGAAGCTCGTCAACAAGGCTGGAAACTGATCGATGCTACGGCGTCGATCTGCATTGTTCATCAGAATCACGATTACTCACATTTATCCGGCAATCGTCCCCACTATCATTCTCCTGAATCGGAGGAAAATGTACGTTTGGCTGGGGGAAGACGACATATCTTCTTGCTGCAGGATGTCAATTGGCGTTTCCAGGAGGATCGGCTGGCGAGAGTGAGCAAAACCGGACCAGATTTTTGGCGCGAGGTCGAGATTTTTCCACTGGTTGGGCTTCATTCAGAGAGTTTGGCGAATTTCTTCTATTTTCTGTTCCATCCCCGTAAGGCTTATAATGAATGGCGAAAATCTTTAAAACAGAAGGAAAAATAATTTCTGTATGCGTAGTGGACAAAATCCAGCAAAGACTATAAAAGAAGTAGCGAAGCCTCAGCGGATTACCGTTGCGGTTCTCAATTACATTCCCTTTCTCAGTGGCTATTATGCGGATATGCTCAATGTATTGCGAACTAGCCTGGGAAGCATTTGGGAAAATACTGATTTACCCTATGACTTGCTGGTTTTCGATAATGGCAGTTGTTCCGAAGTGAAAGAATATCTACAAGAGCAGGTGGATGCTGGTCGTATCCAATACCTGATTCTTTCAGAAAAGAATTTAGGGAAGGGCGGGGCCTGGAATATTATTTTCGACGCTTGCCCTGGAGAGATTTTGGCTTATACAGATAATGACTGCTATTTTTATCCGGGGTGGTTGTCAAAATCGGTTCAATTGCTCGAGACTTTCCCCAATGTAGGTATGGTAACCTCTCGTCCATTTTGGGGCAGGGCAGAGCACAACACCGCAACTTTTGAATGGGCTAAAAGTACTTCTGAGGCCAGATTGTACAGTGGTAAATTCCTGGATTGGGAGACGTACAGTTCATTTGTAATGAGTCTGGGCGTGGAAGAAGCCACTGTTCGTGGGTGGTTTTCGAATAACGAAGATCATCGGATTGATTACAAAGGGTTAACTGCCCAAATTGGGGCCAGTCACTATCAATTTCTAGGTTATAAAAAAGTATTGCAGACTTTTCTGCCTTTCGAAATGGAGAAACCGATGGGGCAGGTGCGCCAGCTCGATATCCGTATGAATGAAGCGGGCTACCTGCGGCTGATGACCGCGGAACCTCTGATGCAAAATATGAGCAATCAGGTTTCCCCTGAATTTCAGAAAATGCCGGTCAAACAAATAGCGCAGAAAAAACGTTCTCTTTTCTGGAACCTTCCTTTTATTAAGAAACCTTTGATGAAGTTCTATGATCTGGTTTTCCGTTTGTATTATGGTGGAGTGATGCAATGAGAATAGGACAGAATCCTGCCAAAGCGGGGATAAAAGCCCCACAAGTAAAATCACTGGGCATTGTGACTATCACTTGTGTTCCCAATCAAGAAGGATATTTTCAGGAAAGCATGACCATAATTGAAATGGTTTTGGCCAGTCTGCGTGCAAATACGGGACAAGATTTTGACCTCTACGTATTTGATAATGGCAGTTGTTCAGCGGTGCAAAATCGCCTGTATGAATTGAAACAAAAAGGGATCATAGATGTATTGACTCTGTTTACTGAAAATTTTGGGAAGATCGGCGCGCTCAATCGGGCGGTTGCTTCTATGCCCAATGACTGGATTGCTTATTCGGACTCCGATTTTTATTTTCGCAAAGGTTGGTTTGACCAAAGCATGAAGATCGCCGAATCATTTCCTGCAGCGGCGATGATAACTGCGCAGCCAAACATATTTGATCAACTTGAAGGGAAAAGTAAAGTTGTCACCCACCTACAGGATTGGGGCATTGCTTCAAAACTCGAAAAACTTGACCCGAGAGCCGTTGAAGCGTATTGTGATGGGATTGGTGTCAATGCAGAAACTCGCCAAAACTTTTTGAATTCTTTGTCTTTGATAGTTGAAAACCCAGCGTCAAGGGTAAAGGCTGTATTTGGTGCCTGTACAGCCCAATTTATGGGCAAGCGTGAAATGTTACAGAAGATTTTTCCTTTACCAAATCATTTCTTGATTTCACGTGAAGAAGATAACGAAATTTGCCGGGCAGTGGATAAAGCGAATTGGCTGCAATTGTCGACAGTAAATCCATATGTTGTCCATATTGGAAATCATATCGATGATACGATTTCCAATGAAGCAAAAAATGATAGTTTGAGCCTGGAAAAGTTTTCTTTCCAAAAAAAGTCGATCGAACATAAGGATAGCCCTGCCTGGAAAATGCTTTTAATGTTAAACAGGGTCCCATTTCTAAAACGCGTTTTCAGACGATTGTATGTGAACCTTTTTGAGCTTTATTCAGTTGAGAAAAGGTAAAAGGCGTTCAATGAAAAGTGAATTGCAGCAAATATTAGTGTGCCCCAGATGCCAACATCATCTTGAAAATCAAAATGCTGACCAGTTATTTTGCCCTGAATGTGGAAATAAATTTCGTGTAGTTGAGGGAAAGCCCTTTTTCACGAATGTTCCAGCTACCATTGAACCTTGGGAAAAGATCGAACGTGGTCCTGATAAAGGAACTGTTTGGCGCAGGTCAAATTGGCAGTATTTGAATGAAAAAATCAGTAAACTGCCTGTTGAAGCGAAAATTCTGGATGTTGGTGCAGGGCACGGCGATTTTGCCGATATTTTCGAGGGTCGGCACTACTTTTCTCTGGACATCTTCCCTTATGCAGAAGTGGATTTGGTAGTTGATCTGGCCCAAGAGTGCCCTTTTGCTGAAGGAACATTCGATGTCGTTGTATTAATGAATGTCTTGGAACATGTTTACGAAAACCGGGAATTGATCAAGAATATTGGAAAAGTGTTAAGACCTGGTGGACAATTGATCATAACGGTTCCTTTTTTGCTCAAAGTTCATCAAGCTCCATTTGATTTTTCTCGCTATACTCCTTATTATCTTACCCAGTTGGCGGAAGAATCTGGCTTTTTGGTGAAAAATTTGGACGGATATTTCGACACATTGTATTTACTCAACGAGAGTTTGGGTAATTTATGGCAGTATTCAATTCAGCCAAATGGTCTTCAAAGTTTCATAGCGAAGGGGTTGGTTTTCACGATTCAGCGGTTGATCAATGGCCTGGGTAAATTGATTGAGCCAGGGAAGATTCGTCCTTATGCTCAAGAAGCAAACCCTGCCCCTGTGGGTTATTTAGTGGTGTTGGAGAAAAAAGCGTAGATGGCAAAGCAAAAAACGGTTTTTATTTGCGCGGATCATGGTCTTGCAATCATTTATTTCTTGCAAAGCGATGTAATCAATACTCTTCTCGATTCTGGTGTTCGTGTTGTGTTACTGACTCATGAAGGGCTGATTGATCAGATTAAAGCTCGTTTTGCCCATCAAGGATTACTGGTTGAAGGGCTGCGCTATGATGACTGTCAGAAATATGCCAGTTCGGTCCAGCCTGGGCTGCAATTCTGGAGCAATTTCGTGCGTCGGGTAGGCGCTTCCAGTAAGATCAATACTGAAGCGATGGATAGTCACATTCGCCAGGTAGAAGCTGAGGTACAAGGGCGGCAGCGTCTGGTGTTGCCGCTGGCCCGCATGGCAATTGGGGTGATGCGTCATTCACGGCTGGCTCGCCGTTCTCTGGTCAAATGGCAAATGCGGTTTTGCCCGGGTCTCTATGCAGACCTTTTCGAAAAGTATTCCCCTGATCTGGTGGTTTCTTCGACTTATGGCTGGCGCAATGATCGCTATTTATTGCGTGAAGCCGTGCGCCGAGGTGTGAAAACAGGTGCTGTCATCGTAGGCTGGGATAATCCCAGCAGCTATGGCGTACCGGCAGCCCCACTTGATTTTGTGACCTGTTGGTCAGAAATTCAAAAAAAGGAACTGGTAGATGGCTCCGATTGGGATCCTGAGAAAGTGAACATTGGGGGAATCCCTTCTTACGATGGGTACTTCCGCAAAGAGTGGCTGATTCCACGGGATGAATACTTCAAGCTGCATGATCTGGACCCCAAGCGCAAGCTGATCAGCTATGCCAGCAGTTTTGTCTCTTTTTCGCCGAATTATCAAAATATTGAGGCGCTGGCAAATCTGGTTGCCAACGATCGTTTGAGTAAGCCCAGTCAGCTATTGATTCGTCTCCACCCCAATCATTTTATGGATGAACCTTTGTTCATCGGTGAACGGGAAAAGATTCGTGCTCTGGCATCTCAATTGCCACATGTCCATGTGGTCGAACCGGTAGCTTTAGGTGGGGATTTAGGCCATTACTCGGGTGAAGATATGCCAGAGAAGACTTCGATGATGGCCTATTCAGATGTTTTCACTACGGTCTATTCTACTATGTGTGTTGAAACTGCGATCCATAACCGCCCTATTGTCAGCGTTTGTTTCGATGCGCCGGGCGGATGGAACAAGAAAGGAAAGTTCTCATTGCCGCTTTCTGAGATTGGCGAGTGGCCGACGCATCAACGCTTCCGCAAAGCCGGTGCTGGTCGGGTAGCATTGGATGAGGCCAGCCTGGAAGATGTTTTGAATGCTTACCTGGAAGATCCCTCTCTGGATAGCGACTTGCGCGAGAAATTTATTCGTGATGAAGTGACTTACACTGATGGCAGCGCTGGCCGAAGAACAGGTCAATGGTTACTTTCGTTGCTTGAAAATGGAAGTGTGAAGGTTGAGGAAGCGGAATGATCCCAAAAGTAATCCACTATTGTTGGTTTGGTGGAAAGCAAAAGCCGCCAGAAATTTTGCGGTGTATAGAAAGCTGGAATGTATTCCTCCCAGACTATCAAATTCAAGAGTGGAACGAGAAAAATTTCAACCTTGATCAGGCGCTCTTTACCAGTCAAGCAGCTCAAACAAAGAAATGGGCGTTTGTCTCGGATTACGTAAGGGTTTGGGCTTTGAATCAGTTTGGGGGAATCTATTTTGATGCCGATGTCTTGGTTCATAAGAATTTCGATGGTTTTCTGGTTCATCGTGCTTTTACTGGTTTCGAATCGATCGGTTATCCATTCACAGCAGTCTGGGGATCTGAGAAAGATCATCTCTTGACCCGACAGTTGCTGAATTATTACTCACATCAGAAGTTCATTAATGAAAATGGAGAGCTTCAGACCACTCCCAATACCAAATTGATTTCGAAAATAATCACTGGTTATGGGATTAACCCTGAATATGATGGTCTTCAATTTGGCACTGAAGGTCTGACCGTTTATCCGAGTTGTGTATTTTGCCTTGGATTCGAAAGCGCAATTCATTATTCCACACATCTTTTCTTGGGAACATGGGTGAAAGATCAGCAGTCAAAAATTGAGATGCAGCCGTATTTGCAAAAGAAGTATGAGAGCACAATAAAAAATACACGATATTTTTATCAACAATCTGGTAGGCCGTTACAAAAAATCAAAGGAATGATCAAGAGTACAATCCGGCTATTTAAGGATAAGTAACTCTTGGGATAAAAAGGGAACGAAAAGTGAAATTTTTGATTGTGGGTTTTGGCTCGATTGGTCGGCGCCATTTGAATAATTTGCGTGCTCTGGGAGAAAAGGACATACTTCTCTATCGTACGCACCACTCCACCTTGAGTGAAGAGGGGATCGAAGAGATTCCGGTAGAGACGACCATCGAAGCCGCGCTATCTCATCACCCAGATGCGGTGATTGTGGCTAATCCGACGGCATTGCACATGGAAGTTGCGCTCCCGGCTGCTGAAGCGGGGTGTGCGCTGATGCTTGAGAAACCGATTTCCCATTCCTTTGCGCGGGTGGAGGAGCTTTCTCGAATTGCAGCCGCATCCGGCAGCCAGATCCTGGTCGGTTTTCAATTCCGCTATCATCCCACTTTGCGTCAGATCGATCAATGGCTGAAATCGGGTGCCATTGGTACCCCGGTGTCAGCGCGCGCTCACTGGGGGGAATACCTGCCGGCCTGGCATCCCTGGGAAGATTTTCGTAAGAGCTACAGCGCCCGTGCTGATCTGGGCGGCGGCGTGGTTAATACCTTGACTCATCCCATTGATTATTTACACTGGCTATTGGGCGAGGCAGAAGGATTGACCGCTATAACTGGCTCAGCCAGTGAGCTGCATCTCGAGGTGGAAGATACGGCTGAGATTGTTCTGGGTTACCAAAATGGCGCAATCGGATCGATCCATCTTGATTATGTCCAGCGCCCTCCCCAGCACACTCTTGAAATTGTCGGAAATTCTGGCACAATTACGTGGGATAATAGCACAGGCGCGGCACGGATGTATTGTGCTAAGACGCAGGCCTGGCAAGAAGTTCAACCCCCACAGGGGTTTGAACGCAATCGGCTGTTTCTCGATGAAATGGCTCATTTTATCCGTGTGGCTCGCCATGAAGAATCGCCAGTCTGTACTTTGCAGGATGGCGTTGCTGCTTTAAAAATCACTTCTGCCGTCTATCAATCGATGAAAGAAGCGCGTTTCATTAAACTTTAGGTGGTGAGGTCTATGACAACAATATTTGATAAGTTTTCTTTGCAGGGAAAAACAGCGATCGTGACAGGGGGGCCCGGTCTTTTAGGCGCAGAGTTTTGTCGTACGCTGGCAGAAGCCGGTGCCAATGTGATTGTGGTGGATATCAATCGGCAGGCCGCCGAAGCGACTGCTGCGCACATCACCGAGTTGGGCTATAGCGCTGTGGGAGCTGGAGTGGACATCACCCGACCGGAAGCGGTCCACGCTCTTATGGAAAAGGCTTTACAAGATTATGGCCGGGTGGATGTGCTGGTGAACAGTGCCGCCATTGACCCCAAGTTCGATGCCAGCCATCCGATCAAAGAAAACGGAGCTTTCGAGACCTATCCCCTCGAATTGTGGCAGCAAGCGCTGGATGTGAACCTGACCGGTGCATTTCTGTGCGCTCAGGCAGCGGCTCCGGCCATGCTCAAGAATGGCTCTGGTTCGATCATCAATATTTGTTCCACTTATGGTCTGGTAGGCCCGGACCAACGCATTTATGAAAAAGAGGGAGCCCCGGCCCGTTTCAAGCCAGTCTTTTACCCGGTGACCAAAGCGGGCATCATGGGCTTGACCCGCTACATCTCCACTTATTATGCTGGCAAGGGAATTCGTGCCAACGCTTTGACCCCTGGCGGCGTTTTCAATAAGAACGATGATGATTTTGTGCGCAACTATTCTGCCCGGACGGTAATTGGGCGTATGGCGAAAAAAGATGAGATGAATGGCGCATTGCTGTTCCTGGCGTCGGACGCTTCCGCTTACATGACCGGGTCAAATCTGGTGGTTGATGGGGGTTGGACGGCATGGTAGATCGACCTGAAGTTCTCGCAGTCATTCCTGCGCGCGGTGGCTCAAAAGGGATTCCGCGTAAGAACATCCGTAATTTTGCGGGTTACCCTTTGATTGCGTATAGTATTGCGGCGGGACTGCAGTCGAAACTGGTAACGCGTACCATTGTTTCGACCGACGATGAGGAGATCGCGGCGGTAGCGCGTCAGTATGGGGCAGAGGCCCCTTTTCTGCGCCCGGCTGAGTTTTCTCAAGACCGTACAATGGATTTTCCAGTCTTCCGCCATGCTCTCGAATGGCTGGCAGAACACGAGAACTATCATCCTGACGTGGTCGTGCAGCTGCGCCCTACTTCACCGGCGCGTCCGCGCGATTGTGTGGATCAGGCGGTGCAGATATTGCTTGATCACCCCGAAGCGGATTCTGTGCGCGGGGTGGTGGAGGCCGGTGAAAATCCCTTCAAGATGTGGAAGATTGATCAAGGCAACGGCACGATGAGTCCTCTGCTTGAGGTCGCGGGCATTAAAGAAGCTTTTAATACCCCGCGCCAGTCGCTGCCCGATGTTTACTGGCAAACCGGACATATTGATGCCATTCGTCCGCGCGCCATTCTTGAGAAGAATTCGATGAGCGGCGAGATCATCATGCCTCTGGTGATCGATCCACGTTTTACTATCGATATCGATACGCCGGCAGATTGGAAAAAATCTGAATGGCTGGTGACTGATGGCGGTTTGGAGATCGTTGACCCGGCGAATCAGCGGCGTAACTTGCCCGAAAAGGTGACCATGCTGCTCATGGATTTCGATGGCGTGATTACCGATAATCGCGTCTGGGTCGATGAAAACGGCCGCGAAATGGTGGCTGCCAATCGTTCGGATAGCCTGGGCTTGTCGATTTTGCGTGCCAAAACCGGTGTTGAATTGATGGTGGTGTCTCGCGAGGTTAACCCGGTGGTAGCGGCCCGCTGCAAGAAAATGGGCATTCCCTATCTGCAATCCGTGACTGATAAGGCCAGCGCTCTCAAAGCCTTGTTTAGCGACCGCAAGATCGACCCGACGACGGTAATATACATGGGCAACGATACCAATGACCTTCCCTGTTTTCCGCTGGTTGGTTTTAGCGTGGCTCCGGCGGATGCTCACCCTGAAGTATTGCGTGCCGCTGACATGGTGACACATTTGAATGGCGGCCGAGGGGCGGTACGGGAACTTTGCGACTTTTTGCTCTCTCGATTAAAATAACTGCATCCGTTATTGAAATCTCTGAATGGTATTTGCTTGCAGGAAAGAAACTCTTGCGAAAAGCCAGAATGATCCTGCTCTTTTCGTAACTTTCCTTTTATAATTATTCAGTCGTTGAAAACAGACGAGTTGGTGATCTGCCAGGTGAAATGCGTGTAAGAATCACTTTGGCCAAAGATTTACCAGAGAATTGTGTCTTGACCACAGGAGAAAAAATGACCCGAGAAATTCAAATTGGTGACCGTTGGGTAGGGGATGGGCATCCAGCCTATATTATTGCTGAAGCTGGAATTAATCATAATGGCGATATGGAATTGGCCAAGAAGTTGATCCAGGCAGCCAAGAATGCTGGTGTGGATGCGGTTAAATTTCAGAAGCGCACCCCAGAGTTGTGTGTTCCCCCCGAGCAGCGCGGTCAGATGCGCGAAACTCCTTGGGGCTACATCACTTACCTCGACTACCGTTACAAGGTGGAATTCAACGAGGAACAGTATGCTGAGATCGACCGTTACTGCAAAGAATTGGGCATTACCTGGTTCGCATCGGTTTGGGATGAGCCCTCGGTTGATTTCCTCGAGAAGTTCAACCCGGTTTGCTACAAGATCCCTTCTGCTTCTTTAACTGATACCAATCTGCTGAAGCATCTGCGCAAGACGGGGCGCCCGTTGATCCTTTCCACGGGTATGTCCACGATGGAGCAGATTCACAAGGCGGTCAACGCAATTGGGGAAGAGAATCTGGCCATTACCCATGCAACCAGCACCTATCCGTGCGATCCGAAAGAATTGAATCTGCGCATGATCGAAACCTTGCGCAAGGAATTTTCCTGCCCAATTGGTTATTCTGGCCATGAGGTGGGGTTGGTCACCTCCGCCGTGGCGGTGGGCCTGGGTGCCTGCATGGTGGAACGCCACATCACTCTGGATCGCGCTCTGTGGGGGAGCGATCAATCTGCTTCTGTCGAACCCATCGGTTTTGAAAAACTGGTGAAGTATATCCGTGTGACCGAAGCTGCAATGGGCGATGGGGTGAAGAAAGTCTATGACAGTGAACTTTCTTCTCTGAAGAAACTGCGCAGGGTACAGGATTGACCGTTCGGTTTGCCGTACGTATAAAAAAAGGACTCACTCAGCGCTGGATTCATGCTCAAAGTAATCGGCGCTGGCAGCATTTGAGTACTGAGATTGCCAAAATTGCCAAAGAAGATGCCGGCTCCGCGCCGGTAATCTTCTTTAATGCTTCTACACGTCTGCAGGCCATGAGCCAGAACGCGGCTTACTCTTTCTTGACCAATCAAGTTCTGCGCCGGCAGGGCATTCCGACGATCCAGTTTGTTTGCCAGGCAGGCATGGATCATTGTGTGTTGGGAACTCATCGTGACGCTTTGCATCAGGCTCCTCCCTGCCAGCGTTGTGTGGCACAAAGTCGAGCGGTCTTTGCCGGTATGCCAGTTCAGGGATTCCATAAGCATGAAAACCCGTCTCTCAAAAAACTGGTCGCGAAACTCAGTCTGGAAGCGTTGAGCACTCTGGTCTATCAGGGCATTCCCCTGGGTTTCTGGGCAGAAAATTCGGCACGCTGGGTTTTGCGCCGCCACCATCTTGTAGATGATGCAGTTACCTGTGCTTTGCTGCGTTCGTATCTGCTTTCTGCCTGGAACATCTATCAGGAATTCGACCATCTGTGCGAGCGCACTTCCCCGCGGGCGGTCGTGGTTTTTAATGGTATGTTTTTCCCGGAAGCAGCGGTACGACAGGTATGTTTGAACCGCGGCATCAAAGTCATTACGCACGAAGTCGGGATGCAGCCATTTACGGGCTTCTTTACCCCGGGCGAGGCCACAGCTTACCCGATCAAGATAGATGAAAACTTCGTGCTGACCTCTGAAATGGATCAGCGGCTGGATGCTTACCTGAGTCAGCGTTTTCAGGGAAATTTCAGTATGGCCGGGATTCGTTTTTGGCCGCAAATGAAGGGCCTCGATCAGGATTTTTTAGAAAAAGCTGCACATTTCAAACAAATTGTGCCGGTGTTTACCAACGTCATTTTCGATACCAGTCAGGTTCACGCCAACACCCTCTTCCCGGATATGTTTACCTGGTTATCAGAGATTCGGGCGTTCATCGAGCGTAACCCGGATACGCTGTTTGTGATCCGTGCCCACCCCGATGAACATCGGCCGAATAAAGAGAGCCGCGAAAGTGTGCGCGACTGGGTCAAGAACAGTGGAATCGATCAACTTTCTAACGTGATCTTTGTGGATTCACGGGAGTTTATCAGCTCTTATGATCTGATTCAGCGCAGCCATTTTGTCATGGTCTATAACTCTACCATTGGTCTGGAAGCCGCTTTGCTTGGCAAGGTGGTGCTGGCGGCCGGGAAGGCACGCTTCACGCAGCTGGCTACGGCTTATTTGCCTGCCTCTGTGGAGGCTTATGACCAGAAGCTGGCAGAATTGCTCAAGAATGAGACCAATGAGCCGCCATCTGAATTCCAGATCAACGCTCGCCGTTTCTTGTATTATCAGCTTTACCGTTCTTCTCTGCCCTTTGGCGACTGGATTCAGGAAGACGGCGTCTGGCCGGGCTATGTCATGCTGCGCGATGTGCACGCCGATGCCTTTGATCCGCAGCAGTCGATCACGGCGCAGGTTTTGATCGCCGGCATACTGAATGACGCACCTTTCGAGATGCCTTTATGAGTGAGAAACCGTTTTGCTCGATCGTGATTCGCGCCTATAATGAAGAGCAGCATATTGGGCGTTTGTTGACTGGCATTCAGGCCCAGACCATTCACGCGGTGCAGGTGATCCTGGTCGATTCTGGTTCGACCGATTCCACGGTGCGTATTGCCCGGCAATTCCCGGTGGATGTCGTGAATATCAGGCCTGAGGAGTTCACTTTTGGCCATTCTCTGAATTTAGGAATTGCCCAGGCCAAGGCGGATCTGGTGGTGATGGCCAGTGCCCATGTTTACCCGGTTTACCCGGATTGGCTTGAAACGCTGCTGGCTCCTTTTCGCGACGCGCAAGTGGCGCTGAGTTATGGCAAACAACGTGGTTGCCCGACGACCCAGTTTTCGGAACATCAAATTTTTGCTCACTGGTTCCCTGATCAATCTGTCGCGCATCAGGCGACGCCGTTTTGCAACAATGCCAATGCTGCCATCCGCCGCGAGTTGTGGGAAGAGCATCCTTACAGCGAAACCCTGCCGGGTCTTGAAGACCTGGCCTGGAGCAAGTGGGCGCAGGAAAAGGGATATGCAATCAGTTACGTAGCCGAAGCGGAGATCATCCATGTGCACAACGAGTCTCTGGAGGGAATCTTCAACCGCTATCGCCGTGAAGGGATGGCTTTTAAGCAGATTTACCCGCAAGAGACCTTCTCGCAGCGTGACCTCTATCGGCTTTTCTTGCAAAACGCATTTTCAGATTGGCGGCAGGCCAAAGTTCAGGGCCGGCTGGGACGTGATTTTGGCAAGATCTGGCAATTTCGCTGGCGTCAGTTTTATGGCACTTACTGCGGGTATAAGCAATCCGGCCCGTTGACATGGCAATTGAAACAATCATTTTATTACCCGCACCCACCGCTCTTGCAGAATAAAGCAAAGAAAGAGCGTCAGGTGGAGCCGATCTCTTATCAAGAACATTCCGCGGAAAAGAATTGACAGGGTGTGACCGCGAGAAAGCAGGGAAGATGGAAGTCAAAACAATCACCGCTCTGGTTCCAATGCGTCATCATTCTCAGCGCGTTCCTGGCAAGAATTACCGTCTTTTGAACGGGAAACCGCTGTATCAGCACATTTTGAGCACGCTTTTGCAGGTCAAAGAGCTGACCCAGATCGTGGTGGATACAGATAGTGAGGAGATTATTGCGGGGGTGACCCGAGATTTCCCAACCATTCAGGTGTATCGCCGTCCCGAAACGCTGCGCGCTGATACCATTCCGATGAACGAAATCTTGATGAATGATACCGCACACTTCCCGGCGGACCTTTACCTGCAAACCCACAGCACCAATCCACTGGTCAAAGCGGAAACTTTCAGCCGGGCGATTCAAACGTTACTCAAACAGTATCCAGCTTATGATTCTTTGTTTGGCGTCACCCGTTTGCAGTCTCGCCTTTGGGATAGTCTGGGCCGAGCCATCAATCATAACCCGGCAATTCTCCTGCAGACACAGGATTTGCCGGCCGTCTATGAAGAGAATTCGTGCGTCTATCTTTTCACAGCGGAAACGCTGCAGCGTCGCCGCAATCGTTTGGGGGACCGGCCCTATTTGTTCGCGATCGATCGTGATGAAGCCTGGGATATCGATGAAGAGATTGATTTTCGTCTGGTGGAACTGATCCTCCAGGACCGCGCCGGAAAATGAGTGGACATCCTTTATGTCGAAGCGTTGGAATGTTCTAATTCAGGTGATCATTGCGGTTACTGCCCTTAGCGGGGCGATCTATGCCGCCTGCGCTCCCGCCAACAACTTGCTCAACTGGTACAATCTTGACGACGCTTTTTTCTATTATAAGGTCGCTCAGAATGTGCTGGCTGGGCACGGTTTTACCTTTGATGGTATCAATTTCACCAATGGGTTTCATCCGTTATGGATGGTTGTTTGTCTGGGGGTGTTCTGGTTTTCAAAGTTTGGACTGATTTTACCGTTGCGGTTGTTGGTTCTGCTCAGTGGCTTGTTTAACGCAGGGTCAGCTTTGTTGCTCTATCACTTGCTGCGCCGCTATTTGCATTCCTATGCGGCAATTGCGGCTGCTTTCTTCTATGCACTCTTTCCTTCGATTTATTCGACGACCACTGTCCACGGGATGGAGTCGGTGATCAGTGCCTTCTTCATCCTCTTATTGCTATCTGTGGCCGCAGATACGCTGGCAAAGGCTGGTGATCGAATTGCTTTTGGCCGCATGCTTTTATTGGGTTTGGTTGCAGCCTTATCTGTTTTGGCGCGGCTCGACAATGTTTTCTTAGTGGTCTGCGTTGGATTTTTTGTGCTTTTGCGTATCAAACGAATCCCGGCTGCACTGTTCTACGATTGGGTGGCTTTGATTGTGGCCATGCTGCTCAGTTTTGTCTTGCGTCTGGGTTTTGCCAATGTAGATCAAGCGATCTATCCGCTCTATCCGATGATGCTTCTGGCAGTGACCCTTGGCCCGGTGGTCTATTATTTTGCCGGCATGTACCGCGGTTTCGCTCAACGAAATCTTTTTTCGCGCTTTCTGCGTCTGGGGATTGCAGCCGTGGTCAGTACCGGTTTGGTTTATGGCGCAGCCAGTCTGCTGTATCGGCTGGGATTGATCAATTTGCTCTCGAAGTCCGTGGTTTTGCTTTTTGGTTTGATCGCTTTTGTCTTTACATTATGTCTGCGCCTGCTTCAGCCTGTCTCAACACAGCCGCCTTCATCTCCCTTCCGCGCTTTTGGAGCCTGGTTCCAGCGTGTCTGGAAGATCGTCCTGGTCGAGGGTATTAGCTTTTCGATCCCGATTTTGATTCTGGTTGGCGGTTACTGCTTGGTAAATAGATACTATCTGGGTGCTTTCACACCAGTGAGTGGCCAGATCAAGGCTTGGTGGGGTTCTTTACCTAATACAGTCTACAGTCATGATGCTTCTTTGCTCGATACTCTAGGGCTGACCTCTGGAGCAAATTTTGGCCCATGGTCGCTGATCACTTCACAGATCGAGGATCTCTCGAGCTTTTTATTGCGATTAGCCCATTCTCAGCTCACATCCAACAATTTTCTATTTGGGCTGCTGTGCATTGCATTTCTTATATTGGTGGTTGTCTTACTGCAGACGAAAAATCGTCGTCTGGGACTGCTTTTTTTCAAAACGGCTGGTCCGGCGTTGCTGCTGGGCTGTTTGCTTCAGGTTGCTTACTATCACACAATTGGCTATGCTCATACCCGTAGCTGGTATTGGGTATCCGAGATGATCACCATTGTTCTTCTGCTGGCGGTATTCTTCGATGGTCTGTTCACCTGGCTGGAACAGCACCTGGATCAAAACTGGTCGATCCTGCTCCTGGTTACTTTTGCCAGTGTGCTGTTCATGGGCAATATGCGCTATGTGATTGCTTTTATCCCTCCTACGGTGACTCAGGCAAATGAAGATGCCTATCTTGAAGAAACCTATGAGCTGGAATGGCATACTGAAAAAAATACGCAGATCGGTATGCCGGGGGGAGGCATGGTGGCGTATTTCATTCAAGATCGCGCCATCGTCAATCTGGATGGTTTGATCAATAGCCCAGAATATTTTGAGGCCATGAAGTCGGGGCAGGCAACCCAGTTTTTGGATCACTTGGGCCTTGATTACGTCTTTGGCAATGAATACATGATTGAAGAATCAGACCCCTACGCTTCTTTCTTGAAGAGCCGGGTGAAGAAATTGGGTCAATTGCCGGGGGTGGATCATTTTACTCTATACCAATATGTGATCCAGGAGTAGTCCCGAATCCAATATTTTCGCAAGTATAATTGTTGGTTAGCGAAACCAGTTTAAAAGGTGATTCATGTATACCGTATTACTCACAGCACCTTACATGCTGCCCTATCAAGAACGATTTGCCCCGGTCTTTGCTCACTATGGTCTGGAAGTGATTGCCCCACCAGTGGAAGAGCGGATGGAAGAAGAAGATATTTTGGCGTATGCCGGCCAGTTTGATGCCACGATCTGCGGGGATGATCGTTATTCGCGCCGCGTCATTGAAAAGTGCCTGCCTCGTTTGAAGGTGATTTCCAAGTGGGGCACTGGCATTGATTCTATCGATCAGGTGGCCTGCCGCGAGTTAGGGGTGCAGATCAAGAATACGCTGAATGCGTTTACCCTGCCCGTTGCCGATACCGTAATGGGATATATGCTGGCTTTTGCTCGCCGGCAGCCCTGGATGGATCGTGCCATGAAAAGCGGCGAGTGGAAGAAGATTCCCGGCCGTTCACTCTCGGAATGCACTTTGGGGGTGGTGGGTCTGGGAAATATTGGCAAGGCGGTGATCCGTCGCGCCCGCGGTTTTGGTATGACTATTTTGGGCACGGATATTGTGCCGGTGGCCCCAGATTTCATTCTCGAAAACAAGGTGGAGATGGTGTCTTTGCAGGAATTGCTCGAACGCTCAGATTACGTGAGCATGAACACGGATTTGAACCCGACCAGTCGCCATCTGATCAATAAGACGACCCTTTCTTATATGAAACCCACTGCGGTCTTGATCAACACTTCTCGCGGTCCCGTGGTCAATGAGAAAGATCTGGCCGAGGCTTTGCAGGCCGGGCACCCTGGTGGGGCAGCCATGGATGTCTTCGAGCAGGAACCGCTTCCGCTGGATTCTCCGCTGCTAAAAATGGAAAATGTGATGCTGGCTCCTCATAACAGCAATTCCAGCCCGGCAGCCTGGGAACGGGTACACTGGAACACAATCCGCAATTTGCTGCAGGGGTTAGAAATCGCCGCAGAAGATTTGCCGGAATTTGAGAAAACCATTTAAGCGAGGCAAAGATGACACAGAATAATCGGGTGGTATTGATCACCGGTTCCGCTGGAGGGATTGGCCGTGCAGTTGTCCGACTCTTTTCTGAAAAGGGTTGGGTGGTCATTGGCGTAGATCGCAACGCATTTGGGGAAGAGTTCCCCAAGAATGGTTTGTTCATTCAAAAGGACGTCTCTGATGCTAACCAGATCGTGAAAATGTATGCTGAGGCGGCGGAGTTTACCCCCGTTCTGAATGCGGTGGTCAATAACGCGGCAGTTCAGATTTCCAAGCCCATTCTTGAGACTTCCGTGGCAGAATGGGATCAAACGATTGCGACGAACTTGCGCCCGACGTTTATTGGCGCTCGTTATGCTCATCCTTTGCTGGTCAAAGCCGGCAAAGCGGCCATTGTGAACGTTTCTTCCGTCCATGCCGTGCAAACTTCTACCAGTATTGCTGCCTATGCTGCGAGTAAAGGCGGCATTCTGGCACTGACCCGGGCAATGGCCATCGAATTTGCCGCGGATAATATCCGCGTCAATGCGGTGCTGCCGGGAGCAATTGATACCCCCATGCTGCGCGGCGGCATGGATCGTGGCCACGTTAGTGGGCCGACCATTACCGAGCGGCTGGATAACCTGGCCCGCAAGACGGTCAATGGCCGTATTGGTCAACCATCCGAGATCGCGCATGCGATCTATTTCCTGGCAGATGAAGAACAATCTTCGTTTATGACTGGCCAGGCGCTCATCGTGGATGGTGGGGCCACCGCCCGTTTGAGTACGGAGTAGTTCATGCACGCAAAGTTGATCCATACCTTACCCGCTCCGTTGGTGAATGGATTGCGCACGGCACGCGATGCTTTTCAGGTAGCCGGGGAACTTCCGCAAAGCACGTTTCACCCCTGGCGCCGTGATTCGATACAGAAGATCAAAACTCTGCACAATACTCATCTGGGAGAGCGCTGTTTCATTATTGGCAACGGCCCCAGCCTGAAGAATACCGATCTTTCCAAATTGAAGAACGAATTTACCATCGGTATGAACCGTTTCTATCTGGCTTTCCCCGATCTGGGTTTTATGACCTCCTTGCTGCTGACGGTCAATGATCTGGTCATCGAACAGTGTGCCCAGGATATCCGCGCTTTACCGATCCCGACCTTTGTGTCGTGGCGCGGCCGTAAGTGGATCGAACCGGCTCCCAATTTGCATTATCTGTACACTTCTTACGTTTTGCCTGGTTTCAACGGCAACGCTGCTGGGCGTCTGTGGGAAGGTGCTACGGTGACTTACGTGGCGATGCAGTTGGCTTACTATATTGGTTTTAAACAGGTGATCCTGATTGGGGTGGACCATAGTTTTGCTACTCAGGGCAAACCGAATTCCACGGTGGTTTCCGGGGGAGATGATCCCAACCATTTTAACCCGGGCTACTTTGGCAAGGGTTTTCGCTGGCAATTGCCTGATCTTGAAACCTCTGAGCTGGCTTATACGATTGCCCGCGAAGCCTATCGCAAGGCAGACCGCGAGATCATCGACGCCACGGTAGGTGGTAAACTCGCGGTTTTCCCGAAAGTTGATTACGAAAGTTTATTCTGACATGAATGAATTTCCCCTCGTCACCATTATTACCCCCAGCTACCAGCAGGCGGCTTTTCTCGAACAAACCATCCGCTCGGTGCTGGATCAAGATTATCCCAATCTCGAGTACATGGTGATCGATGGAGGATCCACGGATGGCAGCGTGGAGATCATTCAGCGCTATGCTGATCGTCTTGCCTGGTGGGTTTCTGAACGGGATCACGGTCAGGCGGAGGCCATCGATAAGGGTTTCGCTCGTGCCAGAGGCAAGTACGTGGCCTGGGTCAACTCGGATGATTTTTATCAGCCCGGAGCAATTCGGGCTGCAGTGGCCGAGTTGGAAGCTCATCCTGAAGTAGGCCTGGTCTTTGGCGATGTGCAGGTGGTGGACCGTGATGAGCGGACTCTCAATGTATTGCGCTATGGCCCCTGGGATCTGTCGCATCTGATGACCTTTCACATTATTGGTCAGCCGGCTGTCTTTTTGCGCCGCTCTGTATTGGAGCAGGCTGGCCCCTTGGAGAAAAGTTATCATTTTTTGCTGGATCACCAGTTGTGGCTGCGTGTGGGGCTGCACGCTGAGATTCGCTACGTTCCCCAGCTTTGGGCAGGGGCCCATTATCACGAAGACTGCAAAAATCTGGCTCAGGCCGCGGAGTTTGGCCAGGAAGCCTACCGTATTGCCGATTGGTTGGCTCGTGAGCCGGCTTTTGCCGAAAAATATGCCACTCTGGCGCCCTACGTGAAAGCTGGAGCGGAACGCATCAACGCTTTTTACCTGCTGGACGCAAAAGAATATCGTAAGTCATTCCGCTCTTATTGGCGCGGTTTTTTGCTTTCACCTGGGATCATTCTGCCTGAATGGTACCGCATGGGTTTTGCTCTGCTGGCTCCATTGGGGCTGGAAAAACTGCGTCAGAAGCGTATTGCTGACCGTGTGACGCGCTTGAATAAGGAATGAGCGATATGGAATCTGCTACACCTGAACGCACAGTTTTATTTTTGAAGAATAACCGCTGGACGCGGTTGTTCTGGGTGGTTCTTTTTATTGCTCTGGGCCTCGTTGCTCGTTCTTTCAATTTCAGCAATCCACCGCTGGATTTCGCGGCCACCCGTCAGTTGCATTCCCTTATCCTGGCACGGGGCTATTACTATTCCATGGATTTGCCCTCTACTCGTGCCCTGGACCCCGAAGTACGGGCGTCTGGCATTGCTGCTGGCAAGGCCGAACTGCTCGTGGAGCCTCCGATCCTGGAACATATTACCGCCTGGACTTATGCCCTGATGGGGCAGGAGAACCCCGAAATTCCGCGGGCCTATTCGGTGCTGTTCTGGGTGTTGGGGGGGATTCCGCTTTATCTGCTGGCACGCAAGTTCCTCTCGGCCAGCGGAGCTTCGTTGGCTCTGGCATTCTACGAGTTGCTGCCCTTTGGGGTAGTTGCCAGCCGCAGTTTTCAGCCGGATCCCTTGATGATCTTTCTGATGCTGTGGGCGCTTTATTTTCAATATTGCTGGTATGAACGTGATTCGCTTGGCGCTGCTCTGACCGCCGGCCTGGTCACTGGTTTGGCGGTGCTCGTCAAATCGACGGCTGTTTTCTTTGTGGGGGTGCCTTTCATTGGCTTTGTCTTGATGCGCGGCTGGAAGCCAGCGGTGCGCAACTGGCGCGTTTACTTGATGGCAGCTTTATCTTTGCTGCCAGCGGTGATCTATTTTGCGCTCAGTGCCACGGTGGGGAATAACTCCGGCTCGATTTTTGGTTCGCGTTTCTTCCCGCAGTTGTATATTCAGCCCAGCTGGTACAAGAACTGGTTCATGATGGCGAAATCCGTGGTGGATTACATTCCGCTGTTTCTGGCGGTGCTGGCTTTCTTTGGCTTGCGCAGCAAGCCCGCCTGGGTACTGTATGGCTGCCTCTGGATCGGTTATTTGCTGCAGGGCTTTACTTTTTCTTATCACATCTATACCCATAATTATTATCAGCTTCCCCTGATCCCTATGGTGGCGATTGGGGTGGGGCTGGTTTTTGAGTGGATAGACCGGGCGATCAGTGAGACCCAGCCCAAAATGCTGGCGCGGATTTTCTTGTTGGCGGTGCTGGTCTTTGGCTCATCTCTGGCCGTGCTCAAGGCAAAAACGGAACTGGTCTCGTCCGATTATCACAATGAACCTCCTTATTGGCAGGCCTTAGGGGAAAAGATCGGCCATGCGACGAAAATTGTTGCCCTGACCCACGATTACGGCTACCGCTTGAGCTTCTGGGGCGATATTATGCCGGTTTTGTGGGATACTCAGGGCGATCAGGCAGTTGAACGCCTTTCTGGCACCGTTCAGGAATCCTTTGAACAGCAGTTTGCTGAAAAGACACAGGGCTGTGATTACTTTTTGGTTACTTTGATCAACGATTTTAACTCACAGCAGAATTTGCACGATTATTTATTTGCCAACTATCCTTACGAGCAGGGGGATGGCTATTATCTTTTTGATCTGCGTCACCCCTTGAAAGAGGCGATCGATGGGGGCTGAATCTTCTCTGCCGCTGATCAGTATCGTGACGCCGTCGTTCAATCAGGGCCAGTTCCTGGAAGAAACCATGCTCTCGGTGCTTGAGCAGGATTATCCGAATATCGAGTACATCGTGATCGATGGCGCCTCGCAGGATAACAGCGTGGAAATCATCCACAAATATGCTGATCGTCTGGCTTATTGGGCTTCAGAGCCAGATAAAGGTCAGACAGAAGCGATCAACAAAGGCTTTGCCCGGGCTCACGGCGAGATTCTGGCCTGGATCAATTCGGATGATACCTATAACCCGGGTGCTTTTCGTGAGGCAGTCACTTTTTTGCAAAGTCAGGCTGCTGTGGGAGCAGTTTACGGTGATCTGCATTTCATCGATGAGTCTGGCCGCGTGGTGGGGCAATTCCCGGCCGCGCAGACTGATTTGCGGCGTTTGCGTCGCGGATACGTGCACATTCCTCAGCCAGCGACCTTTTTCCGTGCTGATCTTTGGCGCCAGGTTGGCCCGCTGGATGACAGCTTCTTTTTCGCTATGGATTATGACCTGTGGGTGCGTTTGGCCCAGGTCAGTCAATTGCAGTATCTTCCGGGGCGGGTGTGGGCGAACTTTCGCCTTCATGCCGGTGCCAAGACCGTGGATGCGGATGCCCGCTGTTGGCCCGAAATGCTGCGGGTGCATTACCGCGATGGAGGTTCTCGTTTTGCGCCCATCGTGTTGAAATATTACGCCCGCAAACTGGCTGCTCCTTATCTACACTGGCGGCTGCAGCGGAAGTTTTCTCGATCAACGAATCAAAAAGGATAAACGACATGCATGAAAGACGTTTTCACGGAGACATTGCCCGTTTGCGTAATCCAGATCGGATTGCACGTCTGGAAGTAGCTCAGGTGGTTGATCTTGCCTGTGCTGGTGTAAAAGAAATCCACTCTGTTCTGGATATCGGTACAGGCACCGGGCTGTTTGCTGAAGAGTTCGCTGCACGAGGAGTTACCCTCACGGGCGTGGATGCCAACCCGGAAATGATCGCAGCCGCCCGTCAGTTTGTTCCAGCAGGTGATTTCAGGCTGGGAATTGCAGAACAATTACCCATCAGTGGGGCCACTTTTGATGTGGTGTTTATGGGCCTGGTGCTGCACGAAGCTGATGAGCCGCTGAAAGCACTGCAGGAAGCCTTCCGTGTTTGCGCACAGCGTTTAGCTGTGCTGGAATGGCCTTATCGCGCTCAAGATTTTGGCCCCGGCCTCGAAGAACGCATTCCGCCGGCGCAAATGGAAACCTGGAGCCAGACTCTGGGCTTCAAGCAATTGCGGTGGACGGAGTTGAAGGAAGTCACCCTGTACTGTTTTGATAAGTAATGAAGACGAGAGAGGTGAACCCTCTCTCGTTTGGTATAATTCGGACTATGAAATGGAAATTTTGGACAGGTTTGTTCATACTCGCCGTGGGAATCGGCGTTTTTTGTGTCTGGTTGATTTATCCCAGGGCGGATCTGACCGCGGTGAATTTAACCCTTGCGGATGGTACTTCAGTACGGCTTTCTGTGAAGCTGGCGGAACGGGGCTGGAGCCACATGAAGAATGAGTATCTGGTCAAGCTGGTCACCGCCGCATCAGAAAACTCTGCCGAGTCTCTCTCCTTTCAGGGACGGCTGGAACTGGGCAATGCTTTTCTTACGCCGCAGGGGACCCTCACCGAAACGGCTGTACCTGGCCGCGAATTGAGTTTTCGCTGGACGGCACAAACGTATGTGCCGGGCGTACTGACGGGTGTGCTGTGGGTTTCTCATCTGGATGACCAGGGAGACTGGTATGCGCTCTATGCCAGGCCCTTTACCTTGACCACTACAAAATTTTTAGGCATTTCCCCTGAGTGGATTCCCTGGCTGGCAGGCGCGTGCTTGGGGTTGGGAGTCCTTTTGATTTTATGGAGTCGCCGGAAGCCGGCAGCTCATCGCGTGCAAAAACAGGTATCATAAAGTTGTGCTTTCTTATCCTACAAAAAAGAGACATGCCGATGATTATTAGACCAAAGTTAGCCAGCTTGATTCAGGATCTTCCTTTCCCCTGTGAGGTAAGTGGAAACCCGGATCATGTATTGGTGAGTGGAATTGCGCTGGATTCACGTCGGGTGCGTCCTGGGAACGTGTTCGTTTGCTTGAAGGGGTTGAGCACCGACGGCCACAATTTCATTCCCAATGCCATTCAGAATGGCGCTGCGGCGATTTTGGGCACAGAAAAGATTGGCGGCTTGACTGTCCCTTATCTGCGCGTGGAAGATGCACGTGAGGCGATGGCTTATCTGGCTGCGGCCTATTATGACCACCCCGGACGCAAGCTGACGGTTATTGGCGTGACCGGCACGGATGGCAAAACAACCACATCGAACATGATCTATCAGATCCTGAAGGCAGCTGGGGTAGCCTGCGGTATGGTCTCGACGGTTAGTGCCATGATCGGCACCGAAACCATCGATACGGGGTTCCACGTTACCACTCCCGAGTCGCCGGATGTGCAGTGGTATTTGGCCAAGATGGTCGAAGCTGGCATGACCCATGTTGTGCTGGAAACCACTTCGCATGGCCTGGCGCAGCATCGCGTCACTGGCAGTGAATATGATGTAGCGGTGATCACGAATGTGACTCATGAGCATCTTGATTATCACGGGTCTTATGAAAAATATCTGGCGGCGAAGGCCATGCTCTTTGAGAGTCTGGCTGAGACTTCGCCGAAACCGCAGGGGAATCCTCGCTACAGTGTGCTGAATGCGGATGATTCTTCTTATGAGCCTCTGCACGCCAAAGTGCCGGGCCAGTTGACCAGCTACAGCATTCGCGGAAAAGGGACTTTAAACGCGGTGGATATCCGTCCTGCGGCGGATTCGATTGAATTTACTGTGCAGGGGGCAGACTGGTCGGTACCGGTGCATTGCCCTATTCCTGGGGAATATGACGTTTCGAACTGTCTGGCGGCTTTTGGAGCCACCGTATGCGCTTTGGGAATCGATCCGCAGGTGGCAGCGCAGGGGATCGCCAGTTTGCCGGTGGTCCCTGGGCGGATGGAACGCATCGATCTGGGGCAGCCATTTACCGCCATTGTTGATTTTGCTCATACTCCAAATGCCCTGATGGTGGCCCTGCGTACTTTACGCGTCATGGGCAAGGGACGTTTGATTGCTGTCTTTGGCTCAGCCGGCCTGCGCGACCGCGAAAAACGCCGCATGATGGGGGAAACTTCTGCCCGCCTGGCAGATATTACGATCCTGACCGCTGAGGACCCGCGTACGGAGAGTCTGGATGCAATTCTGGCTGAAATGGCTGGGGCAGCCACGGCTGCTGGCGCTGCTGAAGGGCAGACCATGTTCCGCGAGCCTGACCGGGGGGAGGCGATCCGTCGCGCCGTGCGCATGGCGCAGCCGGGTGACCTGGTGGCGGTGTTTGGCAAGGGCCACGAGCAATCCATGTGCTTTGGCACAACAGAATATCCCTGGGATGATCGTACGGCGATGAAGGCAGCTCTCTGTGAATTATTAGAGAAAGAGGGTCCCACGATGCCGGTGTTGCCCACTTCAGTCAATGCTTAACCGCAAAAGCAGCGAAGATCACAATCCAGGTCAAGAACGGCGATTCTGATCCTGTTATCCTTTTCTCATCAGGAGAGGTATGGAGAACTGGGAAAATGTGAATGCCGTGAACCGGATGCAGTCTTATATCGAGACACATCTGAAAGAACCCATCAGTTTGCATCAGTTAGCTGAGGCAGCCGGATATTCGCCATGGCATGCTGCCAGGGTTTTCAAAGAGTTGACCGGTAAAACCCCCTTCGAATATATCCGTTTGGTACGGCTGTCTCGAGCGGCGGTACGCTTACGTGATGAAAACGTCAAAGTAGTTGACGTGGCCTTTGATTTTGTCTTTGGCTCGCACGAAGGATTCACACGCGCGTTCTCGAAGGAGTTTGGGGTGACTCCGCAGACTTTTTCACTGACGCGCCGGCCGTTGCAATATTTCCTTCCCTCCAATGTTCTCGACAGATACCTTTCTCTTGAAAAAGGAGAAAAACAGATGAACGAAGTAAACACGATTTTCGTCCAGGTAGTGGACCGTCCTGCCCGTAAATTGATCCTTAAACGAGGGATTCAGGCAGAGGATTACATGGCCTATTGTGGAGAAGTTGGCTGTGATGTCTGGGAAGAGCTGTGTAACGTCAAGCAGGCACTTTACGAGCCAATTGGGATGTGGCTGCCGGAAAGTATGCGCCGCCCAGGAACGTCGAAATACGCTCAGGGGGTGGAAATGCCGGTAAATTATGCTGGCCCGGTTCCGGAAGGCTACGAGTTGATTGATCTGCCGGCTTGCCAGATGATGATCTTTCAGGGTCAGCCCTATGACGACGAGAAATTCGAAGAAGCCATTCTCAGCATGTGGGAAACAATTAAACACTATAAACCGGAGATTTACGGCTTCAAGTGGGCAAACGAAGACGGGCCACGATTTCAGCTTTCCCCGCAGGGATATCGGGGTTACATCGAAGGACGCCCGGTACGCCCTCTCAATTAAGAAAAATGAGAGCATCGCAAGATGCTCTCATTTTTTGGGTCAGTGGAATTCGACGTGGACGATTTTGCCAAACTGTTTCAGTCGCTCGGCAATTTTTTCGACCAGATTTTTGCGAATCGAGACAGATTGGGGCAGGGTGGGGTTCTGATAAATGGGGTTTACCGCCAACCCAACCAGGAAGGTGATCTCATCGGAATAAAGCAGCTCACGTGCGACCTGCAGCCCGGCATTTTCGTCTTTGGGAAGAACGGCGGGGTTGCCGTGGGAAAGCTCCAGCCATTCCAGCACGTTCGAGAGGGTCAGAATTCCCTCTGTTAACAGGTCAATGCCCGGCAGATTGCCAACCGGGGGAACGTCTTTGTGCATGGTGCGCGGGTTATTGGTGATCTGCCGCCCATTGATTGCCGAGATGAGATGGCTGGTGGTACCGCCGCATACGATGCGAAAGCCCTCGAAAGAAAGCACCCGCCGCACCAGTTCGGCGTCCTCGCTGGGGTCGCTGGGAGGGCCGGTAAAGACGATGGTGGCTTGTTTGGGCCGCAGGTACAGCCCCAGCATGGAAATATCGTCTGCCGGCCGATCCGCACACAAATCCCGCGTATGGGTGACCGTTTTTTGTACAATGCTTTTGATATCCGATGGAAAATATTTGAACAGGTCTTCGATGTAGGCAGCGATGGCGTCTTGATCCCAGGAATGGTTATAAACGTTGCCAATACCCGCGTGAGGCAGCCCATCACTCATGACAATGAACACGTCACCTTTCGAGAGAGTTCCCTCACATACTTTGAGGTTATAACCCATCACTTGATGCTGGATACAGTTTAAAGGTGCGTTTTTTTTATTGTGGAAATACAGTACTGGCGGATTATCAAAATTATATAGACGATATTTAAGCGAGATTGTATCGATTTCTATGAGTGTATTGGTGGCATAGGCCAGATTGAGCGTTTTATCGATGGGCAGGGTTTTCAGAATGGTCTCGATGACTTCCTGAATGGAGATGTTCTCGCGCAGCATGCGCACGCTGATCTCCGCGGTAAGTGAAGACAAAATATTGGCCTTGACTCCGCTGCCCAAGCCATCCGAGAGCACCGCCCGCGTTTTATCTTCGTTCGCCAGCAAGCGGATTTGATCTCCGCAGAGCTCCTCGCCAAACTTGTTGACGGATTCATACGCGGTTTCGACGATATATCTGACGGTCATCAATCCTCATCCAGCATATTGCGGATCTTCAGCAAACTGATCTTGGCTTCTGCTGTGGTTTCACCCAACAGACCGGCAATCTGTTGGGCAATGCTCATTTGCTTGTCGATGACCTGATTGACGTTAGTGAGCAGCTCTTCTTTCAAACGGGTAACCTGTATATCGTGTTCGTGTTCCTGGGTCAGGTTGACCATGATGCAGGCGATCAGTTCTTCTTGTTTGAGCGGGAAGATCACCAGTCTCATGTAGGTGCCATAGCGCGCGAAACTCTTTTCGCGGGTGATCGTGATCTCTTGCTCCCAGGCAACCTGAAAATCGCTCATATCATCGAAGAACAAGGCTGCGCTCTTCCCGATGACATCGGTGGCTGGTGCTTGAAAAAGGGCGGTAAAAGCAGGGTTGATGACCTTGATTTCCATTTTGGGGTTGACAACGAACAAACAGTTGGGGTCAAGATCCCATAAGGTCTCCCATAGAGTTCTATTGTTCATTTTGCCTCACTTCTTCATCAGCCGCACAGTTTTTGCCTGATTAACTGTTGCGCACACTGAGCCCATTAATATAATGCGAGATTACTGCCAGTTCCAGCGAGAGGTCGACGTTACGTACCAGCACGTCTTCAGGAACTACCAGATGCGCCGTCGAAAAATTCCAGATGGCTTTAATGCCACCCGCGATCATCATTTCGGCGATCTCCTGCGCTGGCTGCGGTGGGGTGGTAATAATGCCAATGCGGATCCCCATGCGTTCGACGAGGTTGGTGAGTTTCTCAACGGGCAGCACTTTCAACTCACCCACTTTGCCGTTGACTTTCATCGGGTCATTATCGAAGAGCACGACGATGCGAAATCCATACTGGGCAAAACCCTGATACAGGGCCAGAGCGTGGCCCAGATTCCCGGCTCCTACCAATACGGCTTCTTTGTCGTCCATGAGCCCCAGATAGTCCTCGATGATCTCGGCCAGTTTTTTGGTTTCATAGCCAACGCGGCTTTTCCCTTGGCCGGTAAGAAAGCTGAGGTCTTTGCGCACCTGTTCTGGGGCAGAGCCGGTGGCTTTTCCAAGTTCGACGGAGGAAACGTATTCTTCGCCGTTGCGGTGGGCCTGAAGTAATTGCTGATAGTAGAGTGGAAGACGGCGCAGGGTAGGGATAGGAATTCCGAGTGATTTCATTGATTCTCCGGTTCAGACAGGATAAATCGTTAATTAATTCACAAATAAATTATAGATTCACATTGCTGCAAAGTCAAGTTTACCCGAAATCAACATTAATGATTAAATTCGTGAAAAATTGCACGAAAATATTGACTTTTCCTTCCCCCGGCGTATACTGTGTTTATTCGTGAAAACGATAACGAATTACTTCGCTAGAGAAAATAAAAACATTTTTGGAGGTGTTTCGATGTGGGAATCCAGTATCAATATTCATGAGGTCACTGAACTGCGCTGCAAAACAACTCTTTATTTTGGAGTGGGTGCAATGGCCAAGTTCGACACCATTTGTGCTGATCTGAAGGCACGTGGCATTCAAAAGGTCATCGTGGTGGCCAGCCATAGCGCATATAAGAAGTGCGGTGCCTGGGACGCGATGGTGCCTGCTATGGAAAAGTACGAGATTGGCTATACCGTTTATAACGGCGTTACCCCGAACCCCGATAACGTTCAGGTGGATGAAGCCACGGCGGCAGCTCGTAAGTTTGGTGCTCAGGCCGTCATTGGTGTTGGCGGCGGCAGCCCGATCGATACGGCCAAGAGTGTGGCCATCTTGCTGGCTTATCCAGAGCACAACTGCAAAGAACTATACAACTACGAATTTACTCCCTTCAAAGCTTTGCCGCTGGTGGCGATCAATACTACTCACGGTACGGGGACCGAAGTGGATCGCTTCGCGGTAGTATCCATCCCTGATCTGGGCTACAAACCGGCCATCGCTTACGACTGCATTTATCCGTTGTATGCCATTGATGACCCGGCCTTAATGTGCAAACTTCCTCTCGACCAGACGCTCTACGTTTCGATTGACGCGGTCAATCACGTCACTGAGGCAGCCACCAGCAAAGTGGCTTCTCCTTACACGGTGATGCTGGCCAAAGAAACTATCCGTCTCGTGGCTGAATACTTGCCGCGTGTGGTTGATAATCTTGACGATATGGAAGCTCGTTACTACTTGCTTTATGCTTCTGCCATCGCTGGCATTTGCTTCGATAACGGCATGCTGCACTACACTCATGCTCTTGAGCACCCGCTCAGTGCGGTCAAACCTGATCTGGCACACGGTTTGGGCCTGGCCATGATCTTACCGGCAGTTCTTGAAACCATCTACAAAGCCAAAGCCGAAGTCTTGACCGATATCTATTCCCCAATTGTGGCCGGGTTGACCGGTACCCCGAGCGCCAGCGAAGCCAAACGTCTGGCACTGGGGGTGGAACACTGGCTCTTTACCCTGGGTGTTTCTTCCAAGCTGGCCGATGAGGGCTTTACCTTTGCCGATCTCGACAAATTGACTCATCTGGCGCAGACCACTCCTTCACTGGGATTGCTCTTGAGCCTGGCCCCGACTGAGGCCACCAGTGACGTGATCCATTCCATTTACGAACGCTCCCTGCATTCCATGCAGTTTGCCAACCTCCCATTGGCAGCATAGCGACGCGTGATTCTCTTGACCGAGTGAATGCCTGTAAAGATCATTTGATCTTTACAGGCCCGGTCATAAGGAGGGTAACATGTACAAGATTATTGAAAAAAAACCTTTAACTGAAAATACTGACCTGATGACCATTGCAGACCCCATGCTCGCTCAAAAAGCCCAGCCTGGTCAATTTATCATTATTCGTAAAGATGAAACGAGCGAGCGTATTCCTTTGACGATTGCTGATTTTGATCGCCAGGCAGGGACGGTCACGGTGATCTTCCAAAAAGTGGGGGTAAGCACCCGTGAATTGGGCGAATTACAGGCGGGCATGACGGTACGCAATTTCGTTGGCCCGCTGGGGAAGCCCTCGGATATCGAAAAATACGGTGAGGTGGTCATGGTAGCCGGCGGAGTGGGGGTTGCCCCGGTTTATCCGATTGCCCGCGCCTTACATGAAGCCGGCAACAAGGTAACTGTGATTGTCGGCGCCCGCAATGAGAAGTTACTTTTCTGGGAAGATAAATTACGCGCTGCCGTTGATGAAATGATTATTTGTACAGATGACGGCTCAAAGGGAATCAAGGCCGTGGTGACCCAGCCGTTGCGGGAAATTTTGCAGAGCCGCCCGGGGATTGCCCGGGTTTGGGTCATTGGTCCCTCGATCATGATGAAATTCTGCGCAGCCGTGGTGAAGGAATTCAACGTGCCCATGCTGGTCAGTCTGGATTCGATCATGGTGGATGGTACTGGCATGTGCGGTGCCTGCCGCGTAGAAGTGGGCGGTGAGACGAAATTTGTGTGCGTGGACGGCCCTGAGTTTGAGGGTACCCAAGTTAATTGGGATATTGTTCTTTCTCGCAAGAAGCTGTTCGTTTCTGAAGAGCAGGAATCCCTGCGTCTGTATCAGAATGCTTTGCACAGTGACCACGTTTGCCATCTCGATCAGGAATTGAAGAAGAATGAGGTCGAGCAGACAGTACAGCGTGTTGTGGCCTAGCCGGAAATGAGGCAAAAAATGATGACGAATCAACCGATCAGCGTAAAAGAAAGAATGGCAATTCCCCGACATGAGATGCCGCTGCAGCAGAGTACGATCCGCCGTACCAATTTCAACGAAGTAGCTCTGGGATACGAACTGGGAACGGCCATCGAAGAGGCCGAACGCTGCTTGCAATGCAAGAATGCCCCCTGTGTGGCTGGTTGCCCGGTGCAGGTACCTATTAATGAATTCATTCTGGCTCTGCGTGCAGGCGATATCGCAAAAGCCGCTGCCATTATTAAATCGAAGAGTAATTTACCCGCTGTCTGTGGACGGGTTTGCCCGCAGGAAAGTCAGTGCGAAAGCCACTGTACACTGGGCATCAAAGGCCGTTCCGTAGCCATTGGCCGCCTGGAGCGTTTTGTAGCCGATTGGGCACTGGATCATGACGAAGAGATGCCCACAGTAGCGCCTGCTACCGGCAAGCGGATAGCAATTATTGGTTCTGGCCCGGCAGGTTTGAGCTGCGCCGGAGACCTGGCTCGTCTGGGTCATCATGTCGAGATTTTTGAGGCGTTGCACGAAGCGGGTGGGGTATTGATCTATGGTATCCCGGAGTTTCGTTTACCCAAGCACATTGTGAAAAAAGAAATCGGTTTCCTCGAAAAAATGGGTGTCGAAATTCATCTCGATTGTGTGGCAGGTAAACTCTTCACGGTAGATGAATTGCTCAATGAACAGGGTTTCGACGCGGTTTTCATGGGTACCGGGGCAGGACTGCCGATCTTGATGAAGATCCCGGGTGTCAATGCTATTGGGGTCTATTCTGCCAATGAGTTCCTGACCCGCATCAATTTAATGAAGGCTTATGAGTTCCCTCAATTTGGCACTCCCCTGCACGTGGGCAAGAGCGTGGCCGTCATTGGGGCGGGTAACGTGGCCATGGATGCGGCACGCAGTGCCTTGCGCATGTGTTCCCTTCAGGTGACCGGGCTCAAGAATTATTGTCCGGAAGTACACATTGTTTACCGCCGCTCTCGTGCCGAAGTTCCGGCGCGTGCTGAAGAAGTGGAACATGCAGAGGAAGAAGGGATCATTTTTAACTTTTTGACCAGCCCAACAGAGGTTCTGATCCACCCTGACAATACGGTGAAGGGGTTGAAGTGCGAACGCATGCAACTCGGCGAACCGGATGCCAGTGGGCGCCGCAGCCCGGTAGCTATTCCTGGCTCGGAATTTGTAATGGGGGTCGATACCGTAATCATGGCTCTTGGTACGCGCTCCAACCCCACCACCTTTGAAGCGGCTGAGGAGCTGGAACGTTCCAAATGGGGCACGATCGAGGCAGATGAAGTACATGGCCGTACCAGCCAGCCCGGGGTTTGGGCCGGTGGTGACGTGGTCACCGGTGCTGCCACCGTGATCAGCGCCATGGGTGCCGGTAAACGGGCTGCTGCCGATATGGATGAGTGGTTGAAGAGCAAAAGAAAATAGCATTTTACTGGACTGGATTTCATCAAAAAGCGCCTGCCCTTTCAAAGGGTAGGCGCTTGATCGTGTTAACTCTGCAATGTTAGTTGCGCGGACCGCGGCGTTCGCCGTGATCATTGCCGCGATTGAAGCCGCCGCGGCGATCTCCACCGGAGTGACGGTCTCCGCCGCGGCTGCCGCCACGTGAGTGGCCGCCGCCAGATTTACCGCCTTTATCGTGCTCGAGCGCTTCTTCTACGGTCCAACCTTCCAGCACGGCCTGGCGAGACAGGCGGATCTTGCCGTTTTCGTCGATGGCGGTCACCATCACGGTCAGCTCATCGCCCATGTGTACCACGTCTTCCACTTTCTCGACGCGTTCACTGTCGAGCTGGGAAATGTGTACCATGCCATCCACACCGGGCAGGATCTGTACGAAAGCGCCGAAATCGGCGATGCGTACCACTTTACCGGTATAGATGCGGCCTACCTGCGGGGTTTCGGTCATGCCCTCGATGCGTTCGCGGGCGATGGCTTCGGCATTGCTGTCGGTAGCGGCGATGTAAACTGTGCCGTCGTCATCGATGTCGATCTTGGTGCCGGTTTCTTCCTGCAGGGCGCGGATGTTCTTACCACCGGGGCCGATGATGGCGCCGATCTTATCCACGGGCACTTTGACGATCGAGATACGCGGAACGAAGCTCTTCAGTTCAGGCCGTGGCACTGGGATGACTTCCAACATGCGGTCGAGGATGAACATGCGGGCTTCATGGGCCTGGCTCAAAGCCTGGCGCATAATCTCAGGGGTGATCCCTTTGATCTTGATATCCATCTGCAAGGCAGTGATGCCTTGGGTGGTGCCGGCAACTTTGAAGTCCATATCACCCAGGTGATCTTCAGCACCCTGAATGTCAGTCAGGACGACGTAGCGGTCTTCTTCTTTGATCAAGCCCATTGCCACACCGGCGACGGGAGCTTTGATAGGCACCCCGGTATCCATCAGGGCCAGAGTAGAACCGCAGACCGAGGCCATGGAAGAGGAGCCGTTCGAAGACAGCACCTCAGAGACCAGACGCAGGGTATATGGGAATTCTTTCTCAGACGGGATCACGGGCAGCAGGGCACGTTCCGCCAGGGCACCGTGACCGATCTCGCGGCGGCTTTGACCGCCAAACCGCTTGACCTCACCGGTTGAGTAGGGCGGGAAGTTGTAGTGGTGCATGTAGCGCTTGGTGTCGTTCGGGCTGAGGCTGTCGATTTCCTGGGCCTCTTTGGGGGTTCCCAGCGTGGCCAGGGTCAAGACCTGGGTTTCGCCGCGGGTGAACAGACCCGAGCCGTGAGCGCGCGGGCTGACGCCAACTTCGCACCAGATGGGGCGGATCTCGGTGATCTGACGGCCATCCGGGCGTTTGTGCTGATCGAGAATACGGGAACGTACCACACGGCGATAGGCTTCTTCGTAAGCTTCTTTGACGTTGGCAACCATTTCGACGTCTTCAGAGTCGGTCATTTCAGTGACCACGTTATCTCGCAGCGCTTTGATGGCATCGTCTAATTCGTGCTTGCCGTGGTGTGTTTCCAGCAGGTCGTTCATTTCGGCGACGCAGCGCTGGTAGATACGCTCTACCAGGTCCTGATCGAGTGAGAACAGAGGAACTTCGCGTTTGGGCTTGCCGATCTCGGCCGCCATCTGTTCCTGAACTTCGACCAGAGGCTTGATGGCATCGTGGCCAAAGGTCAGTGCGGCTACCATCGATTCTTCATCGATTTCGTTGGAACCGCTTTCGACCATCAGAATGGCATCTTTGGTGCCGGCAATGCGCAGGTCGAGATCGGATTCATCGATCTGGGCAAAGGTGGGGTTCAGGATGAATTCGCCGTTGATGCGGCTGACGCGGACGGCGCCTACCGGGCCGCCCCACGGAATATCCGAGATCATCAGCGCGGCGGAAGCTGCGTTGATGGCCAGAATATCCAGCGGGTTTTCCCAATCAGCGGAGAGGGAAAACATGATGACCTGGACTTCGTTGCGGATGTCTTTGTTGAAAAGCGGGCGCAGCGGACGGTCAGTCAGACGTGAGATCAGGATGGCATCCGTGCCAGGTTTTCCTTCACGGCGGAAGAAAGAACCGGGGATACGACCGCCGGCATACATCTTTTCTTCGTATTCAACGGTGAGTGGAAAGAAGTCCTGGCCTTCTTTGGGTTCCTGACCCATTGTGGCTGCGGCAAAAACGACGGTGTCACCAATTCGAACGGTGACGGCGCCACCAGCTTGAGCGGCCAGTTTTCCGGTTTCAAACGTGACCGGACGACCACCTACTGTGGCAATATATTTTTTACTTTCGGGTTTCATTCAATTTTCTCCCTAGAGAACTGCATACCCGCCTGGTTAGGGACTGAAAAATATCGAGGACAGACAGGTCCTCATTATATTTCAATACCCAACCGGCGGTCATTTTCTCGCTATGCGAGAAAGAAAAAAACGAGCAGATGGCTGGGTGGAGCTACCATCTACTCGTCTGATTCATTCCATTACCGGGTGCGGATGTTGAGTTTTTCGGTGAGTGCAGCAAACCGTTCGAAGTTTGTGCGGCGCAGATAGGCCAGCAGCTTGCGGCGGGTACCCACCATTTTCAACAAACCACGACGTGATGCATTGTCGTGCTTGTTGGCGCGCAAATGCTCGGTGAGCTGATTGATGCGGGTGGTCAGGATGGCGATCTGCACATCGGCTGAACCCGTATCCGTGTCGTTGATGCGGTAATTGGCGATCAGATTGGACTTATCTTCTTTTGTCAAAGCCATGACAATTGCTCCTTAAAAATTTTTTGCAAGTCTCCTTGCCCGCAGCTACGCCGCAGACAGGACGAGTCATTGACCCTGATTATACCAGAGGAAATAGGGGCTGAAAAGGTTCATGAATCACACTGTCCATTGTCAAAAATCAATAATATTTGTATACTAATAAGTAAATGAAAAATATTAATTTGCAATCGGACCAGAATATTAAGGAGAAAATACAACAGTCTGCTCTTTTGCTTTTTCAGGAGCGGGGGTATGCCGGCACAACCATGGTTCAGATTGCTCAGCAGGCAGGGGTGGCATCTTCATTGATTTACCGCTACTTCACCGGCAAGCGTGATTTATTTGATTCCTTGCATCATCCTGAGCTGGATTTTCCCGATGCGGCCGAGCAAAGAAAACGCCAGAATATTCTCCGGGTGGCCGGCCGCATCTTTGGGCAAAAAGGCTACTCTGCTGCCACAATGGAGGAGATTGCTGCTGCACTGCATCTCTCGAAGCCGGCTTTGTATTTTTATTATCCCTCCAAGCAAGATCTTTTCGGTGCGCTCCTGTCTCAGCCAATTGGGTTTGTCCGTCTGCAGCCGCTCATGCAGCAGTTGGCCCCTGCCAGCGGTATTTCTCTCTCCGCAGCGTTGGAAGAGATCGCGTTTGCGTACCTCTCGCTCTTCCAGGATCCAGAATTTGTTTCCTTGATGCAGATGATTATCTCGGAAGGGGTACACGAGCCCGCGGTGAGGGAGATTTTCACTCAGCAGATCATCGAGCGGGGTTCTGAAATGACGGCCCGTTTTTTGCAGACTTTTTCATCCGTTGAGAAGGATACTGCGCGATCTGCGGCTCTGATCTTCTTCCAGTCGCTGTTTTCGTGGGGGCTGGTCAACGTTCTCTTCTCAGAATATTCCAATTGGCAGGTGGAAGAGTTACGCCAGGTCGCGCATCAGTTGACGCAGCATTTTCTTTATGGCTATCAAGGAGGTAGATCATGACTACGTTTGTAACCGGGGCGACCAGCTCGATTGGACGGGTGTTGGTGACCCAATTGGCAGAACGAGGAGAACCGGTTCGGGCTCTGGTACGCGCGGGCAGCAATCGCAGTGGACTGCCATCATCGGGGGTGGAATATATCGTGGGCGATATTACTGATTCTGCCGCCGTTTTGACCGGGATGGAGGGTTGCGACCGGGTCACTCATCTGGCGGCGGTGGTGGGCGGGGCAGTGCCTGAAAATATCTGGTGGCAGGTAAATCTGGAAGGGACCCGCCATGTGCTGGAAGCGTGCCAGACGCTGAGCGTGGCCAGTTGCGTGCTGGTGAGTTCGCTCTCGGTGCTTGGCCACACTGATCCCGGCGAGCTGGCGGACGAAACCCGTCCCATCGACCCAGCCCGTCAAACCACGCTGTATCAGAAGACCAAATATGCTGCTCAGCAGCTTGCCTTGCAGTATGCCGATCATGGCCTGAATGTCAAACTCGTTTACCCGGGCTTTGGTTTTGGCTGTTCTTTTGCTTCGAGCCATCCCAGCATGCAGGACCAAACCCTGCTGCGCATGGCCAGCGGTTGGCCCTGTGCCATCATGAGCAGCGGCCAGAACCGCCTTTTGGCAGCTTATTATGATGATACCAGCGCCGCCATTGCCCTGGCCCATCAGCACGGACGGCTGGGGGAGGGGTATATTCTTGGCAACGAAAACGTCACTTTTCCTCAGATCTGGCAGACCGTGGCGCACATTCTGGGCCGGCCTGTGCCCACTCGCCGCATCCCGCTGGGCTTGTTACGGGCGCTCTCCGCTTTCTCGGGTGCCCTGCTGCATCGCCCAATCTTTCCCTCCGATTTCTTTGACATGGTAGGGCTGGATTGGAATTTCAGCAATCGTAAAGCCCGCGAAGAATTGGGTTGGCAGCCATTACCGTTTGACGCTGCCATGCAGCGGACCTGGTCCGCTTACCAAAAATTGGGCTGGCTCTCCAAAAAGCGGAGTAGACATTCTCACCTCGCATTGTTTAGGATACCCTATCGGTAGGGGAAAGGATAATGCCCGCTCTGCCGGCGAACGCTGGGAACTGTTCGGTGGCTTCAAATAAGATAAGCGGCTAACTTAAGGCTTCGTTCAAACCGCAGCGCCTGCCCACTGGATACGCGGTCATCGAAGATATTCTGGTAATTTATCGGGAGTAAACAGTTTCAGGGGATAAAAGGTCACGGATTTACTCGCCCATCGGGAAGGTTGAGAACGACTGAAAAAAAGCAGGGGAGTGGCTCAATAACGAACGAGGTGTGCCCAAAAGAGCACACTTCGTTGTTTTTTTGCTTGTTCAGGATGAGAAAGCTTAAAATAATTTGCACATTACAAATTTGTAATTAGGGGAGGGTATTTTGGGGGTAAGATAGCGAAAGAAAGTTTGCGGGGAAGACACTCAACATTGCGGGGGAAGAAATGCAGCCATTCAAGAAAGTTATATTCATTGGGGCAGCTCTGCTGCTGATCGCGGCCCTGTTCACCACAGCCCAGGCGGACTATCTAGGCCCGAACCGGGTCATCGTCACATACGAGACCATCTACCAGCGCCAGGCCTGCCGCTTTGTGGACGTGCGTGACCCGGCTGGCCCGGGTGTCTGCGCCTGTACCATGACCGTCTACGTTGGGCCCAAGGACAGCTGCCCCGGCAGCGTGGATAGCCATTATTTTCATACCGATGTTTGTGGGTGGAGTTCAGAGAACCCCGATTGCACCGACGCTGGTTTGGATTCCATCAGCGGGCCCTCGAGCTCCATCCAGAGCTGCTCTCTGGGGGACCAGGCCTGTACCGCCGTCGTGATCGAACATCGCACCACCCTGGCCGCCGCCACCGTCAGCGGCGCCATCACCTGCTCCACCCCCGGCCAGAATGGCTGGTGCGTCGGCCCGGCCTTCCTCAACGCCAGCGGCAGTGAACCCCTCAGCGGCTACAGCATCCTCACCCTCGAAGGCACCCGCAACGGCGAAAGCTTTGCCTGCCCCGGTGACCACTGCAGCAACGTCCCCCTCAGCGAAGGCAGCAATGACTTCCAGTTCTGGGCCATCTCCAGCTACGGCGACAGCTCTGCCATGGGCAGCGCCAGCGCCAGCGTGGATACCCAGGCCCCCACTATCAGCGGCAGCCTGAGCGGCACGCAGGGCGAGAACGGCTGGTACACCTCCGCCGTCACCCTCAGCGCCGCCGCCACAGACCCCACCCCCGGATCAGGCATCGCCAGCTTCGAGGTCTCCGCAGATGGAGCTGCCTGGCAGCCCTGCAGCGGCAGCCTCACCCTGGGCGACGGCGTGCATACCGTCTCCCTGCGTACCGCGGACGCAGCCGGCTGGACGGCCAGCGCCGAGCAGACCTTCTCGGTGGATACCCAGGCCCCGCAATTGAGCGCCGATCTGGCCGGACACCTCGTCAGTCCCGGACGTTACAACACCACGGCCACCCTCAGCGCCAGCGGCAGTGACACGGGTTCCGGGCTGGGCCGCATCGAATATCAGGATAATTCCGGGGGCTGGACGACCTATACCGACCCCCTGGTCTTCTACAATGGCCAGCACGAGATCGAAGTACGTGCGGTGGACCAGGCCGGGCTGACCTCGGACGTGCAGACGTTCAGCTTCTTCGTCGAGAGCCGCGGGCCGTACATCACCGTCCCGGATCACTGGCAGGTGGGGCAGACCATCTCCCTCTCGGTACAGGCCAACAGCTTCTCGCTGGGCAGCGTCAGCATCGTCGTCTCGGACCCGCAGCAGCGCTGGCCGGACGTGGAGCAGGTCTACCCGGCTTCGGGAGACTCCTTCACGACCGACTTCCACTGGGACGGGCAATTCAATGGGCAGACGGCACCGGCGGGGCAGTACACGGTGAGCGTGTATGCTTCGGACGTGATGAGCAACCTGAGTGTGTCGCACTCCCAGGTCACGATACCGGTGGTGATCCCCACGGCAGTACCCACCCTGACCGCGACCGGAACTGTGGCAGCGGCAGAAAGTACTACTGCCGCAGCAGCCACGGCCACACCGCAGCCGAGCAGTACCCCGACGGCAGTGGTGGCGGGGGTACCGGTGACCTCCTTCAGCTCCCCGGCGAGTCCGGCGACGCAGCCGGCGGCGACGCTCCCCAGCAACGTGTTGTGGGGAGGGGCAGCGGCAGCTGTGATCGGGGCAGCCACGGCGGCAGCGCTGGAGGCGGCCCGCAAGCGCAAGGAAGAAGAGGAAGCCCAGCGGCAGGCGGCAGAGGCGGCTGCGGCCCAGTTCAATGCTGCGGAGAAGGGCATCGATGCACTGATTGCGGCCAATCAAGACAGCCAGTGGCTGATGCAGCAATGGCTGGGGTCACAGGGACTGCCGACGTCCTATCCAACCCAGGCAGCCCTGGTGGCGGCTTATGACGCGGCCCGTGAGGCTGAAAAGCAAAAGGCAAAAGAGCAGGAAGCGCTCAATGATGCCTACCAGAGCTTCAAGCAGGCAGATCAGCAGAGCATGCAGGAATATGAGGTCTACCGGGAAAAACAACGTGAAGCTGAGATATCAGGAACTGTGGGATCGGCAGGAAGCCATCCAGTTCCAAGCCTGACCTATAATTCTGCTTCTGCGCTTACTCAAAATGGCGTTGGCACAAGAATAGCCAACGGTTTGCCTGCAACCTTTGCTGGAGGCTATGAAGGCAGTGTCTATGGTGCGCTGGAAGGACGTCTGTATGAGACCATTACTCAAAAGTTTATTTCTGTAAATACGCCCGAAAATTTGATTCGCGGTTTTATTCACGAAGATTTATGGATGGCAACCAATAATTCGAATCCAATCAGTGTAGCCGAAAATGGTATTGCTTGGTTGAATAAATCCAGAACCACGCCAGGGTTTGATGGAAAATTGATCACAATAAACGACGAAACAAATGTTCAGCTTAAATCTATCAATCCAAACATAGAAACTCTTGCTAGAACGGAAAATAGATATTCAATTTTATCAACTAAATTGGGCCCGGATGCAAAATTGCTCATCTCGGATGAGGAGGCAGGGGCAGTTGCTGCAAAATCATCTGTTAATAATGTCTCTTCCAGTGAAGTTTCTTGTGAAGAGGCACAAGAAGTAGCAAATACATTGAAAAACTCTGTGTTAAACGGAAATAAATCGGAAGGCATAGCTTTAGCAGGTAAACTGGCGGTAGACGCGGGGACAAAAGCAGGAATTGTTGGGGCGGCCATTCAATTAGGTGTCTCAGGAGTAGAGGATGTCATTGCGGTAAAAAACGGTACAATGAGCAAGCAAACGGCTGTAGCGGATACCACAGTGGATGTGGCTGGGGCATTTGCTTCTGCATTTGTTGGGGCAGCTGCAGGCGCTGCTGTTTGTTCCATTATCCCTGGGTTGGGAACGATTGGTGGCGCACTGGTTGGTTTCGGAGTGAGTTTGGTCGCCAGTGGTCTGGTTCAGTATGCCTGGAATGCACTGGTACATGACGCAGCCACTTCGACTATTTCGTCTGCTTTGGAATCTTTCTGGAAATAAAATTCATAAGGAGAAAGATAAATGTATCAAATTTTTCATCTTTGTATTGATCCAGATCTTTTAGCTCAGCACTGGCAGTTGCCGCTGCTGGAGCTTCAGGCAGAGTTTCAGCGCCGCCTACCTATCGAACCGCAATCGAACTGGGCCATGCCCAATCAGCGCATGTACAAATTCGCCCTGGAGCCGCAATTCAAGTTCTTTAAAAAGAAATACGGCGAAAAGACCTCACTGCATGAGATCGCTGCCAAACTTTCCACAGGGCTGGTTTCCGAGAACAGGAATGCGAATTGGGATCCGAGAAAAGTAGATTCTCAAGTGTATGAATTGGTACGGGTACAATCTGTATACCGAGCTTTGCTGCTTCTGGATCACCAGGGCCCTTGCAGTTATCCCATTACCTATTTTATCAATGATGATTACTTTGTCTCTTATCTGAAATTCCGAGCGAAAATCAGTAATTCATTACGCTATGATGCTCGTATTCGCAAGAACTTTATCGAATTCATCTACCCGCCAGAATTGCACCCGGTGATCCCCAATGTTTGGGAATACTATGAGATGCAATACCTCTTTCATTGCTCTAGACACCTTGATGCTCAAGTTTGGCGAGAGAAATGGGACAAATTGAACGAGATCCCAGACTTCTGGAAAAACTTCAAAATAGTGGATGATGCTCAGAACAGAGATGAATTTTTGGAAATCACAGGTGTTATCCAACATGTACGTGATAGAAACAATCGAAAATACAAGAAAATTCACAAAGACGATCTGCTGCAGAAATATTTTGAAAAAGTCTGGCCGAAGTATCCAGACGTGGAAAGCCCGGCTTTTCTGGCGATTGCACTGCCGCATTTGAAAGCGATTGGCGAAATTGCATCGTATGCAGAACAGCACCAGCTTTGGCTGGTGAGATTTCAAATTTAATAAACGTACAAATTTTGTCATGCTCTGGAGGGAAAACATGGGAGATTGGGCCTATCTGGTGATCAATAAGAGCGGCATGGTGGACGAACCTTTCGAGCCCAATGAGGCGCTGGCAGCGGCCAAATACATGGTACCGGCGCTGTGGACCACGTTGTATCGGGCCAGCCATTTTCAAGATCGCACTACGGATTGGGATATCTACGATGCTTTGCTCGTTCCCGCGCAGGAGGGCATCGCTCTGGCAAGTTCCCGTCGCCCCCAATTTGTGAAGTTGTTTGGTGAGAAGTATGCTGCTTATTTCGATCGCTGGCTGGAGCAGCTTCAGCCTGCGGTGGGCAACTATCTGCTGCTGGATATTGGGGACCTCAATGCGTTAAGCGGGGAAGGGTTTGGCCGTGAGATTCATGCCTGTGTTTCAGCCTGGGAGACCGGCGTTCCCATGGAAGTAGAATCCATGCTGGGGATCGCCGGGTTTGATTATGACCGGCAGACGGGCCGGGCGGTGGTTTCTCCCAAGAAAGATGAAGAAACGTTGCGTATTTGTCTGCAAGGGACTTTTCTGAAGCGAGTTTGACATGAAATCTTACTTGATATTCTCAATTCTGGGAGCTTTGGCGGGCGTGCTTGGATGTCGCTGGTGTATGCACAGGTATGGCTTTCGCCGCAAGCAGCATTAATGTTGCTGGGTTCTGCAGATAAATAGGTTGGGCCGTTAATCCCGACCAAATGATGATTGGAATTCTTTGATGAAGGGGGTACCCATGAAGGGATCTCTTAAACGTTTGTTTGTCCTTTTGATCGCCTTGCTGGCGATTCTGCTGGGCGTGGCTTCTCTGTTCACCCGCAGCCGCTGGCTGCCCGTGTTCTCTTGGGGAGTGATGGCCCTCAGCCTGGGGCTGGCCCTGGCCGCGTTGGTCCTGAGCGACCGGCGGCAATTTCTGGCCGATCCCGGGCGTCTGCACCGCCGCATCCGCCTGGACGTGGCCGGGCTGCTCCTTTCCACTGCCGCTGCCGTGCTGGCCGGGAGGGAGGTGCTCCGCCTCGTGCCGGGGAGTGCTGCGTCCGCGGGCGGGAGCGTTCTGCTGGCCCTGGTGCTCAGCTTCGTGGCGGGCTTTGCCGCCGCAGCCCTGGTGCAGCTCCTCTTCAGCCGGGCGGCACGCCGCGTGTTGCAGGTTTGAGCGAGTCCGCGGCAATCCTGCGAGTCAACCCCAGAGGCAGCGTTGGAGGCGGCCCCAAAGCGCAATGAAAAAGAGATATCTGCTGGGAAGAGAATAGATAGAGAAGGTAACCTCCGCTCAAATGCTTCTCGATCAATCGAAAAGAATTCAGGAATGATTCTGGGGTGAAATTCAGATCTGTGACTGGTTCAGTTTATTAAGGACCGGTGGGGCAATCAATAAAAATGGCCAACCAAAATCTCTGGTTGGCCATTTGAACAAACAATTGCCAGATTACTGGTTTTGAACTTTTGGCATCCAGAATGCCATCAGCAGGGCAGCGATCAGAGCCAGTGCTCCACCAAAGTAGAAGGGAGCCGAGGCACCCAAACCGCCCCAGGAACCCACTCCTTGCCACAAGATACCGGCGATGAGCGAAGCCGGGAAGGCCAGCAGACCAATGACTGCATTGTAAGTGCCATAGGCTGTACCGCGTAAGTCGTCGGGGACCAGGTCGGCGACCATGGCATTGGCGGTGCCGTAAGCCATGCCGTAATACAGTCCATAGACGACGTACAGCAGCCAGATCTGCCAGCCCTTACTGGCCAGAGCAAAACCAAAATAGATGACGGCATATACCAGCCAGCCGCCAATGATCAGGCGATGCCGACCGATGCGGTCTGAGAGTGAGCCAGCCGGGGTTGAGATCAAGGTGTAGATCAGGTTGAACATCACCAGCATGATCAAAATACCCAGCACCGAAATGCCCAGGTTTTGCGCCCGCAGGGTCAGAAATGCGTCCGAGGAATTGCCCAGAGTGAAGATACTGACGATGATCAGAAAGACGATGTAAGGTTTCCCCATGCTGCGCAGTGAGAATTTTGGCAGATCACGTTTTTTCTCCACGGCCACGTCTTTGGCGCCGATCATCAGGGAAAGCACGGCCAGGACAGCCGGCAGCAGACTGATCAGAACGATGGTCTGGAAGGATTTCTGGCTGAGGTCAAGGGAATTCTTTTGTCCAAGCCAGATCACCAGCGCGGCGATGGCGATACCGATCATGGCTCCGGCGGTATCCATGGCACGGTGGAAGCCGAAGGCCAATCCGCGGGTCTCTTTGGTGACTGAATCTGCTACCAACGCGTCGCGGGGTGCCGTGCGGATGCCTTTGCCGATGCGGTCTGCCCAGCGAACGCCGGCTACCAGCCCCCAACTATTGGCGATGTAAAAGAAGGGTTTGGCAAGGGCAGAAAGTCCGTAGCCGAGCACGGCCAGCCACTTGCGGCCGCCCAATTTATCCGAGAGCCAGCCCGAAAACAGTTTCAGCACACTGGCGGTGGTTTCGGCAATACCTTCGATCAAACCAATCACGGCGGTCTGTACGCCGAGCACGTTTGCCAGAAATAGCGGCAGAATATTGATGACCATCTCGCTCGAAACGTCCATAAAGAAACTGGTGAAGCCTACAGCCCAGACGTTGCGTGGCAGGTCACGAATATGTGCTTTTTGAGGTGTTTGATTAGTCTCGTCTTCCATATTTCTCCGTAAATATTATTCTTTGAATTTAGGGTGAGTATTGGGATCATTCTCGTTTGTGAAAACAGCATCTGCAAACTGCTGCAAAGATTGCCGACATTTTTCCAGAAATTCCAGAGCGACTTGTGCGTTGGCACTGCCGGCAAAATCACGCGCCTTGACTTTTTGGTACCAGACTTCCAATTTTTCCAGGTCTTGCTCATTTTCTTCATATTCAGCAAAGCTGAAATTTTGTCGAGCGGTTTCCTTCTCGATCTCAGCCAGAAAATCTTCGCACTGTTCCTTGAGTTCGAAGTATTCCTGGGCGCGATCCTGCACAAAGCGGTTTTCAATGTCCGCCTCGGTATCTTCGTCGAAGGCGTTGGTGAGAAAAACCTTGCAGTTCCCGGCCTGGCTCAAAACGTAGCTTTTCATCTCTTCGATGAATTGGCCGGCAGTCTCTGAGTAGGGCAGGATCCATAGACCGTTATCCAGGCCAACGGAGCCAAAGGAATGCATGCGCCGCCACACCATTACGCGTGGGCTGGAGGGGGTAGCCGGCAGCACCGGGCAAAAGAGAATCCACTTATATTCCATTTCTTCACCTTTTGTAATAACTGTTACATTATACCTGTCTTTTCCAAGAATTGCAATAAGTGTTACATATTTTGATTAACTGTCGCCAATGATCTCTTTACGGTTTGTTAAACTCCTGCTTGTGGTTTATTAAGGTCGCAGTGCTAGCATGATTTTGATGAAAGAAAAGGAGCAATGAATGGGATTTGCAGATTTACATATTCACAGTGCTTACAGCTATGATGGCACTGCTTCCATTTCCGCGATTATGAAGACGATTGTTGACCGAACCAGCATTCGTGTGATTGCGATCACAGATCATGATACGGTGAGTGGAGTAAGCGAAGCACTTGATCTGGCAGGCAAGTTTGGTTTACAGGTGATCCCTGGCATCGAAATTACCTGCGCGGAGGGACACGTGCTGGGCCTTTTCGTTAACCAGGTGGTACCGGCAGGTCTGTCATTGGTCGAGACGGTCAAAAGGGTGGGTGATCTTGGGGGAATTTGTATCGCTGCCCACCCGATGGCCCGGGGCATCAACAGTCTTGACTTTGCCACGATCCGGTATGCTTTGCGCGACCCGGAAGTGAGCCGCACGCTGGTAGGGGTAGAGGCGCTCAATGGCGGGTTGGTCTATACACGACGTAATCCGATGGTGGTTCAGGAGTGCCGTAAGTTGCCTCTGGCGCAAACGGGGAACAGTGATGCACACACCTTGCAGATGCTGGGGCGAGGTTCCACTTATTTTCATGGGGAAGGCGTAGCCGAGTTAAGGGCAGCGCTGGTTTCCCATTTGACGCTGCCCTATGAACGGGCGGGGTTATCGGGGGCGGCAGTGGTCACGAATTATGTGCCGCGTATTTTGCTGCGCAAGTTGGGCTGGGTCGATTGGACGGCTGGCCCTGAAATGGCTATTACCCGGGCTCACTTGCATGAGGTGCTCAATCCGTCCATGAGCCCTTCTCTTTCTGCAGTTTAGCTGAATTGCAGTATCAGGCTGGGAAAGAATAATCCAGCAGATCAGAATAGGGCGGACGGAATTCTTCGAGTTGCCGGGGAATGCGAAAAATAAATGCACTTTCCGGCGTTTTCATGGTTCCGTTTTTTACCGCAACAGCGAGTCCGCTGAGTTCATCTTGGTAAGTGCCATCCGGGAGCGGTACTTTGATTTCACCATTGGCGGAATTAACGTTGAATGCTCCCCACAGGGATTCCTTCTCGCTGATCCAGGCGGCTTGCAAAACGGGCCCGGCGGAATAGAAGAAGAGTGTTCCCTGCGTCATGGCGGTATCTTTTTTGAGAGCTGCACAACGGCGCAAAAAGTCGCTGAGTTCGTAATTTCCCCAGGCTACTTTGTCGTAGTCGAAAAGAGAAGGTGTCTTCTGGGCGCTGGATTCCTCACCGCCGTAGATCAGAAAGGTTCCACGGTTGAAGGCAGCGAAAGCGGTCCACGCCAGTGCTTCTGCTCGATTGGGGGCCAGATGCAGGATGCGCGCCTGATCGTGATTTTCAACGCAGCGCAGTTTGACGAAATTGTTGGGGTAGATGCTGTTTTGCTGGCGCAGCGTTTCGACGTAACGTTCGACAGGTTGTTTGTGCTGCACGACAGCCTGCCACAAGGGGAAGATATCGTAATCATAAGTGATATCAAAGGCCTGGAACAGCTCGCTATCAGAAGCGGCTGATAGCCCGTGCTGGCGGCGCCATTCGATGAAAGCGCTGTGCACCGATTCAGCCATCCAGAGTACATCTGGCTTGACTTCGGCTACCCGCCGGCGGGCTTCCAGCCAGAACTCGACTGGCACGAGGGATGCCACGTCGCAGCGGAAACCATCCACACCCAAACGCGCCCAGCCGCATAAGGTTTCGATCAGGTACTCATCCAGTGCCGGGTTGGGATGTTTCAAGTCGATCACATCACTCCATTCAGGCACGGTGGTGATTGGTTTCCCTTGCTCATCTTGATGATACCAGTCGGGGTGTTCTGCCACGAGCACTGAGTCGTGGGAGGTGTGATTGTAAACCACGTCGATCATCACTTTCAGCCCCAGTGTGTGGGCTCGTTCGATGAGGTGCTGAAAATCTTCTCGGGTCCCATATTCGGGGTTGACTTCGCGATAGTTTTGGATGGAATAGGGGCAGCCCAGAGTGCCCTTTTTGTTCAACTGTCCAATAGGATGGATGGGCATGAACCAGACCACATCCACACCCAGCGCACGAATGCGTTCCAGATCCGTCTCGACATCGGCGAACGTGCCGTTTTTTCCGTGGTTGCGTACATAGATTTCATAGATCACCAGATTTCGGGTGGATGCAGGGGTATCTTTAGCCATTTTCTCTCCAGTTTTGTTTTGCTCTTATTTTGGCCTAGTGTACCATGAGAGGGATTCATGAACCAGAGTAAGTAACTCCGATTCACTTTTACGAAAAAATAAAAATCCGCTATAATTTAACTGTTCCGTGAATTTTTTGAACTCATATTGTGATTGTTTGGGAGTTATTTGCTGCCTCACCTCTGTCTGCCCCTATTCTCTTTGCGTCTCTCGAAAGGGCAGGGAATAACCAACACAATAACACGAGAAAACAGGTCTGAATTGAAAAAATATTTGAGTGGATTAGAATAGAGATATGCTGCTTTCCGAGATGGTAATTCGTAGCAAAATTACCCCTCCTCAGTCAAACCGCGCAACGCTCCATCGCGTGCGACTTCAGGAAAAATTCTCTGCTTCCAAAAATTACCCGCTGACGCTGATCCACGCCGGCACCGGTTTTGGCAAAACAACCGCTTTGTTGGATCTAAGCAGCCTCTATCCCCAGGTCTTCTGGTACAACATTACTGAGCCTGATCGCGACCCTACTCTCTTTTTGGCTCATTTGATCTCTGCCTTTTTCCCCAGTGCTTCCCCGCTGTTAGATCGGCTGGAGCAGGGGGGGCTGCAGGCGGTGAAAGGTGTGCTTACTTCTCTCATTAACTCTCTGACCACCAGTCTGGAAGAAGATGCGGTATTGATTCTGGATGATTTTCATCTGGTCAATAATGTAAAAGACATCAATCTCTGGCTGGAGATGATCGTGGAACAACGCCCGCCGCACCTGCATATTGCCATTGCCAGCCGGCAGATTCCAGAAACGCCGGCGTTTGTGCGCTGGCGCGTCAAAGGGAACGTGCTGGTGATCGATCAGGGAGATTTGTCTTTTTCGCGAGAAGAGATTTCTCAGCTTTTTTCGGAATATTATCACTTTCCAATCACTCCTGAACAGGCACAGGCCCTATATGCCTATACCGATGGCTGGATCATTGCTTTGCAGATGATCTGGCAGCGGCTGCAGAGCAGCCGCGAGCAAAGCCTGGATGTACTCTTGACCGAACTGCCTTCGGCTTTTGCAGATGTGTTCAATTATCTGGCTCAAGATGTCCTGGCTCAGCAGCCGGATAGCATCCAGCGGTTTTTGCTTTCCACAGCGATCTTGCGTCAGATGGATGCTGCGGTGTGCAATACTTTGCTTGAAATTACAGATAGTCAGGAGCTTTTGCGCTCGTTGACTGAAAAAGGGCTGTTTATTTTTACCGCTGATAATTCCATCTATCGCTACCAGCGTCTGTTTCAGGATTTTCTGCTTGAACAAACCAGGGCCCATCAGATGAATATCCCCCAGCTTCATTTGCGGGCCGCCGAATATTTTTCGACTCATCAAGATTATGAAGAAGCTGTTTATCACCGGTTCGCAGCGGGGGATTTAGGTGAGGCCGCTAATTTGATCGAGATGATCGGCCCCAAGCTGCTGGAGATTGGCCGTTTGCGTACGCTGAGCAAATGGATCGACCAGCTCGAGGTGGAGCAGCTGGAAGCGCACCCCCTCATTTATCTACTTAAAGGCGATGTCTTGCGCCTGCGTTCGAAGTTCGAAGAAGCGATCACCGCTTATGGCAAAGCGGAAAAGATCTTCCTGCAGCGAAAGACTCCTCTGGGGCGCAGTCAGGCACTGCGCAGTATGGCTCAGGTCTATCTGGATACGATTCGGCCTTTGAAGGCTTCCAGCCTGCTGCAGGAAGCTATTGGGCTGCTCGAGCCGCAGGAACATCCTGCCGAGGTTGCTGCGCTGCTGGATCAGCTCGCGGAAAACAAGCTGAATCAGGGAAAGCCGCGCGAAGCAGAGGAGCTGCACAAAGAAGCCAGTTTGCTGCGTTCAGAAAGTGATCCAGATGCTATTTATCTGGAAGCCCGTTCCATGCTGCGCACCGGGCGTTTGGGTGAGGCACGTGATCTACTCGAATCGTATGGCGCCAATCACGCCAGTTCTTCTGTGCAGCGTCCGCAGCGGTTTCATCGCGAAATGCCCCTTTTGCTGTCCTTGATCTACATTATGCTGGGAGACTACGAGCGGGGAGCCACCTGTGCCTTGCAAGGGATCGACGTGGGACGTCAACTGGATTCTCCATTTGTCGAGGCGGTTGGCTTGATGCGGCTGGGGCATGCTTATCAGATGCGTCCGCGCGCTCCCTGGCGGGGGCAGCAGCTGGAAAAATCACGCGCTGCCTATGAAAAATCCATTGATCTGGTCAAGCCATTCAACGTGATGCGTGTCCAGGTGGAGCCTCTGTGGGGACTGTGCCGGCTGTATGGTTATCAGGGTGCCATTACGGAGGCCAAACGCTATGCCAGCCAGGCTATTGAGATCGCTGAAACCTCGGGTGATCTGTGGTTTGCTGGCTTGTTGCGGGTCACGATGGGCACTTCTTATATGTCGATTGGTGAGGTGAGCACTGCAGAAACCTGGCTGAATAAAGGGGTCGAGATCTTCGAACAGGTAGGCGACATCTTTGGGCAGGCAATGGGGTCCGCCACACTGGCTTTGACTTACTGGCTGCATGGGGGCAGGCAGCAGGCGCTGGATACTTTTGCCCGCATTGCTCCCCAGCTGCGGGTTCATGATCTGGATTTTTTGCTGACGCAGACTACTTTGCTGGGAATGCAGGAAGATCAATCTTTTTATCCTCTTTTGATTGAAGCGGCCCAGCAGGGTATCGAAAGAGATTGGATTGGGGGAATTCTCAAGCGCAAGAATTTGGAAGGCAGCGATTTTCACCCGGGTTACGGACTTTCCATTCGTACGCTTGGACTATTCGAGGTCTGGCGTGGGGATACACTGGTGACCGCACATGATTGGCAGCGGGAGAAGGCTCGCCAACTGCTGCAATTCTTGATCAATAATCCGGGCAAGTGGTTTACCCGTGAACAGATTACCGATCGGCTGTGGCCCAATCTGGATGCAGACGCTGCCAAGAATTTCAAGGTAACGTTGAACGCGTTGAACCGTGCTTTGGAACCACAGCGAGAACCCGGGCAGACACCTTTCTTTATCTCCCGACGTGAAGCTCTGTATAGCTTGAATTCGGCGGCCCGTATCGAGCTGGATATGGATGATTTCTCGCGTTTGTGTGCATCAGACCGCGAAGAAGATTTGCTGCAGGCGCTTTCGATCTACACAGGGGATTATCTGGCGGAGAGCGTGGAAGAACATTGGGCAGATGAAACGCGGGAACGCTTGCGGGACGCTTATCTGCATACGGCTTCGCATTTGGGGGAGATCTATTTCGAACAATCTCGCCTCGAAGAGGCGATCAAACTTTGCCATGACATTCTGGCTGTCGATAATTGTAATGAACCGGCCTATCGTTTGTTGATGCGCTGCCACGCCGCTCGTGGGAATCGTTCCACGGTGCAGTCGGTCTATCAGCGCTGCATTTCCACGCTGCGGGAGGAACTGGATATCGATCCTTCGGCAGAAACGGTACAGCTCTGGGAATCGCTTTCGAAATAAAATAATGACGGCTCAATCGAGCCGTCATTGGTTTTACTTGACCGTGCTGGTTTTGAAACGTTCGAGTAAACGCTGCCAGTCTTGTTTCCAGTTCAGTCGCTTCAATCGCCAGGTACCTACGATGCCGTAGGGGATGAAGAGGACGAAGAGCACGTAAATGGCACCGGTGATGAAGGTGGCGTTCTCGCCAATGAAACGACGCAGGGTGAAATCGAGGATGCGGTACACAAAAGCCCCGACTAAGGCGCCGCTCAAGGTACCAACGCCGCCGATCAGAACGATCAGCAGGGCTGTGACGGTAAAGCCCAGATCCGCAATGTGTGGGCTGATAATGGGTTGGTAGAGCGCATGCAGAAAGCCTGCCAGGGCGGCCGTCAGGGAAGAGACGAGCAACACGACCATCTTGAAGGCAACTGTGTTGTATCCCAGCATACGGGCGCGGCCTTCGTTTTCACGGATGGCAACGCAGACGTGCCCGGTGGGAGAGTTGACAAAGATGCGGTAGAAAATGTATACCAGCATCATCAATACCAGTGCGACCACGTAAAAACGCAATCTTTCGACGGCCGGGTTGATGAAGGCGGGGACGGTCACGCCTTGCAGGCCCACATCCGCGCCGGTAAATTTGCCCATATCGCTCGACATCACCACGATGTGAAATACCGAAGCCAGTCCCAGGGTCACCAGGGTAAAGGTGATCCCCTTGACGCGCGGCAGGACGATCCCGAAGAGAAGCGCCTGGAGGACGGCCGCCAGCAAGATCAGGCCAACGATTGCCAGAAAAGGCAGGTTGAAGGTCTTGATGGCGATGCCGGTCAGATAGGCTGCCACGGCGAAGAACATGGCGTGGCCGAAAGAAAGCAGACCGGTGATGCCGAAGAGGATGTCGTAGCTCAGGGCATACAGCGCCAGAATGAAGATCTCAATCCCCAGCCCCTCGATGAATTTCGAGATGCTGCCTTCGTTATTCCAGATCATGGCCGGAGTCGAACCCTCAAAGAGTCCTAAGACGAAGGGGGTCAGCAGGAGCACCAGAGTGACCAGCAAAATGGAACGATTTTCCTGAAAAAAGGATGCGAAGAATTTTTTCATGGTTACTCCTTTTTCCCCAGCAAGCCGCCGGGCAGGATGAGCAAGACGATGACCATGAGCAGCACGGTCGAGGCGGGTACCAGAGGCGGAGAGGGTTTAAAGACAATGTCGGTGAAGGGGATGGCAATGCCAATTTGTCCATATTTGATGATGAATTGCTGGATCATGCCCACCAGCAGCGAGCCCAGCGCCGCACCCGGGTAACTGGTCAGACCGCCGATTGCCAGCGCGATCAAGGCACTGAGGAGGAAACTTTCTCCCATTGCATTGGAAAGACCGCTTGAAGGGGCGGAGAGAGCTCCACCCAGGGTGGCCAGACTGACGCCCAGTGCAAAGACCAGAGTGAAAACACGCCGCACGTTGATGCCCAGCGCTTCGACCATCTGACGATCCTGCACGCCGGCGCGGATGATCATGCCCAGCCGGGTGCGTTTCAGCAGAATCCACACGCCAATCAGGACGATCACGCCCACGATGGGGATGAAGATTTCATCATAGATGCGCACGCGTCCGCCGAACATCAATGCTGTGGAGCAATGATATTTCCACCAGGCAGAAAAACTGGTAGCGGGGCAATATTCTCCCGAGCCGTTGAAGAGGGAGGGCTTGGGCATAACAAAATCAGGCCGTCCCCAGATGGCTTGAACAACTTCCATGCCGATGGCAGAAAGGCCGATGGTCAGCATTAACTGATAGATGGGGCGATTGTAAAGCGGACGAATGAGCACCGCTTCCATCAAGGCTCCCAGGCCGGCTCCGCTCAGCATGGCGATGATGACGGCGATGAGGAAGAGCCAGGTGGTTTCCATGCCCATTAAAGCGGCTGTCAGCCAGTCATTCAAGATCAAGGCGGCCAGCGCGATGACCATCAGAACAGCAAAATTGACGAATTTTCGCCAGGAAAGCCGTGTTTGGCTCAGGCCGGGTTGTTTGATGAGGGTCAAACCGAAGGCGCCCAGGCAACTGGCCAGCAGCAGTCCGACAACTGCCAGCAGCGGGGAGAGCGCTGTAAAGGTAACGTTTACGGCCGGCAGGCGCATTCCCTGATTGAACATGAAGGAATAGGTGACCGGACTTTGCGCGTAGTTATCCAGATTCCAGATCGTTATTGGGTAACGCGGCAGGATCAGGACAAACAGAACCAGCGAAAGGATCACAGAGCCCCACGAGAAGAGCAGACGGGCTCGTTTTGAGAGGGGCCAGTGCTCAGAAATGAACTTCCACAGCTCTTGCAAAGCAAAGCCGCTGAAGATCAGGGCCAGTGGAGTAACCAGATCGACGAAAGTATCTGGTTTAACGTATACCGTCCAGCCAATGTACGCGCCGATCATGAACATGGTTCCCTGGGCCAGGTTCAGCACATCCAGCAAGCCAAAAATCAGCGAGAATCCCGAGGCTACCAGAAAAGTAACTGCCCCAGCGGAGAATCCACGCAGCAGGGTGATCAGAAAATCCTGCTTTTCCATTCCCCGGGCAGCAGCCAAAAAGAGCAGGGTGATGACCAGGAGGGTGATTAATAACAGCGAGTTTTTACGAAGGAATACTTTCATGTGTCCTCCTAGGCGGCGCCCAGATAGCGGTGGATGGCGGCTTTATCTTCGATGAGGTCTTTCATCAAGCCATTTTTGACCGAGCGGCCTTCTTCAATAATGACGTAATATTCCGCCAGTTTACTGGCCACCAGAAAGTTTTGCTCGACCAGCACAACCGTGCTTTGTTTGCTCAGTTCCCGGATGACCGCAATCATGCGTTCGATGATGACCGGGGCCAGACCTTCACTGGGCTCATCGATCAGTAATAAGGTGTTATCTGGAACCAGAGCGCGGGCAATGGCCAGCATTTGCTGCTGTCCACCTGAAAGCGCTGTCCCTGAAATGCTCATAAATTTGCTGAGATCGGGGAAGAGATTATACAGAAATTCCTTTTTGCGCGTGAAATCGCCTTTGTTCCGTTCTGCCAGCTTGAGATTTTCTTCGACGGTCAGATCACGGAAAATAGCCCGGTGTTCCGGAACGAACCCGATCCCCAGGGCGGCGACATCGAAGGGCTGCATCCCCTGTACGGGACGGTTGTTGAACAGGATTTGTCCCTGCCGTACCGCAGCCAATCCCAGGATCGATTTCAGGGTGGTGGTCTTGCCAGCCCCGTTTCGTCCGAGCAGCGCCGTGATGGCTCCTTCCGGAACATCCACATCTACTCCCTGCAGGATGTGGTACTGGTTGATGTACGTATGGATTCCTTTTACTTCGAGGAGATTGATCATGTGAACCTCAATCGCGTAGATGCGGGTGGGATGGAATGGTGTTTCATACGTCCAGCTCGTAAAGACCGCCCAGATAAGCGGTTTGTACTTCTTTGTTGGCTGTGATCTGCGCCGGGCTGCCCTCGGCCAGAACTTTGCCCAGGTGCATGACGGTGATCGTATCCGAGATGCTCATGACCACATTCATGTTGTGTTCTACCAGCATCACGGTTTTGTTGCCGGCTTTTTGAATTTCCTGGATGAGATGAATGAGCTCGGGGACTTGTTCCGCTGCCATTCCGGCTGTGGGTTCGTCAAGCAAAAGTACTTCGGGGTCGGGGGCCAGGATCATTCCCAGCTCAAGTTTACGCTGGTCGCCGTGGGGTAAATTGCGGGCAGGAATGGCGGCACGATCTTTGAGCCCGACACGTTCCATGACTTCCCAGGTACGGCGGTCGCAATCGGTCAGTTGACTGGTTTTGATCAGGAAGTTAAAGTTTTCTTTTTCCAACACCTGGGAGGCCAGGCGAATATTTTCAAAGACAGTGAGATTGGGGAAAATATTGGTGATCTGAAAAGAACGGCCTAAGCCGTGGTGGATCATGCGATAGACTGGCTGATGCGTGATCTCTTTTCCGTGAAAGATCACTTTACCGGTGGTGGGTTTGAGATTCCCACTCAGAAGGTTGAAGAAAGTGGTTTTCCCGGCGCCATTGGGGCCAATGATGGCGTGCAGGGAATTCTTGCGCACTTTAAGGTTGACGTTATCCACGGCAACCAGTGAGCCGAAGTGTTTCGAGAGGTTAACGGTTTCGATTATCCATTCATTTTCCATCATGCGGGCCAACCTTTGTCGAATTCTGAGTACGAAAGTATCCCTAAAGGCCAAAGCTGGCCTTTAGGGACATCATTACGCAACGCTTACTTCCCGCTCAAATTCCCGTAGGGGAGAGTTCCGCAGCGGTCTTTGAGAGCTTCCGGCAGCAAGCACGGGGGCTCAGGACGGGTGGTATCTACGTAAGAGTAGAAGTTTGCCTTGGGATCGGTCAGGTTGTCCAGTTTGAGAATGTACATATCCTGGATGGCTACGTGATCTTCAGGACGAATGTAAACGGTGCCTTTCGGGCCTTCGAAGGTTAGACCTTCCATAGCTTTGACCAGAGCATCGCTGCTGGTATCACCGTTGGTGGCTTTGAGGGCAGCCACGATCATCAGGGCGGCGTTCATGCCATCCGCATCGAACAGGTCAGGGGTCACGCCGTAGACTTCGCTTTCCTTAGAAACGAGATAATCATTGATCTCATTCTTCGGGGCAGAGTAGTGGTAAACGATGCCGGCGGTGGTGCCGATTGCATTGGAGAAGAAGGTTGGCATCAAAACGTTGTCGATGAAAGTGGTACCCAGAGCCATTTTGTCGGTCACGCCCTGATCCTTGGCGGATTGGACGAGGGAGACGAACCCGGAACCAGCCCAGGTAACGATGTAGGCTTCAGCGCCAGATTTGGCAATCTGTTCCATGTAAGGGGTGAAGTCAGTGGTCGTGACGGGGGCGAAGATATCGTCACCTACGAATGTGCCGCCATCCAGGGTGCAGGCATCGCGGAAAGCGTCCGCTGAACCATGGCCGAAAGCATAGTCGGCAGCGATCTGAACGAAGGTTTTGTACTGTTTGGTCAGGGCCAGACATTCGTTCATGGCATCCTGGTAGTTGTTGCGGCTGGTGCGGAAGGTGTATTCGTTGAAGTTGACGCCGGTGATGTCATTGGCGGCAGCCGGGGCCACGATCAAGGGGATCTTGTTCTGCAGGGCAATACCTTGCAGGGTAGCCACTGCGGCAGAAGAAACCGTACCGACCAGAATGTTCACTTTTTCGACATCGATCAATTCGTTGGCGACGGTGGTGGTGGTGTCGGGGGTGCTGGCATCATCGCGCACGAAAACCTGAATTTCGCAGTTATCCACTTTGAAGGTGTTTTCCTGGGTGGCGGTGAAATCGAACTTCTCACCAGCGGAACCCGGGGCACCGGCAGCGTATTCCATGCCCAGCATGAAGGAACGCGGGATCATGACGCCGTAAATTGCCAGTGCGCCAGTCATGTCAGTGATGAGGCCCACTTTGACAGGTTCAGCACAGGTTAAACCAGCGGGGGCTTCAGTAGGAGCAGCGGTAGTGGCTGCCATGGCTTCGGTCGCTGCAGGGGCTTCAGTGGCAACAGCGGCAGGCGTTGCAGTGGTGCAGGCTGACAGGATGAGTGACAGCGTGACACCGATTACCAACAAATAACGAGCAGTCTTCATGAACTTATCCTCCTAGTTTGGTTTACTTATGATCATTGAGCATTCGAATTGCTTGAGTAAGATTCAGTTTATGGATGTGCCTCCTTTTTCGTTTTGTTCATTGTTCCCGATCTGGTTTTGCATCGGGAATCGAGAGATGCGTTGAGAAACGAATACCGGGTAAACATTCGCAACCACTAAAAGGCAAACAAAAAACGAGAATACGGGAAAGCAAAGTGATGAAAAATCAATGTGGCATCAACATGACTGCCTGTGCGGTGAGCACCTGATGATGATTCTGGTTGTAGCAATCAGCGCGGAAGGTCGCCAGATGCTTTTCTTCATTGAGTTCGATGAGTTCGACCGAGGTTTCGATCACGTCTCCAGCCAGGATGGGAGCCAGGAATTCGCACTGGATGTTCAAACATTGGGCTCCCGCGCCGGGCAGATGGGTATTCAGCAGCCCGCCAATGATTCCAGCCATGAGCAGCGGATTGACCTGGAGCCGGGGAGCCGCGGCTTCCGCCAGCCCGGTTCCGGTGGGAGGAGTAGTGGTGTCACCGACCAGCCCGGCATACATGACGGCTTCACCTTCAGTGATCACTTTGCGAAAGGTTTCGCTTCTGCCAACGTAAAAAACGGATTCAACGGCTGTACTCACGCGGCCACCTCACTGTGTTTCAATAAGAACCCAAGCAATGCAGAATTAAAAGCTCCTGGTTTTTCAAGACAAACTGCATGTCCGGCATCTGGGATTTCTACCAGTTCTGCTCCGGGGATATTGTCGGCGATAATGTGAGCATAATGCGGGGTTTTGAGAATATCCTGTTCGCCTACCAGCACCAGGGTGGGGGCGATAATGTGATGGAGCTGATCGGTAAAATTGAATTCCATGAACGCATTCATCAAAGCCAGCCCTGAGACGCAATCCAGTTGATCGTAGCGGGCACGTGTATTGGGCAATATGGCTTGATTGGCTTGCAGCCATTGCTCTGAGAAGTTGTAGGGCAGGGTAACCGAGAAGACCAGTTCTCCCTCCCGGCGTGCCAGCGCATTTTTCCAGCTTTCGCCGATGGCGTGCAGCAGGGGTTCGATGTGGCTGACTGAAGAAGAAACGATCAGGCTGCGCGTCATCTTGGGGTATTTCACTGCGAAAACCATGCTGATCTCGCCACCATAAGAGATGCCGGCAATGTGGGCTTTTTCAATGCCCAGGCCTTGCAGCAGAGCGGCCAGATCGTCAGCGTGTTGCTCCATGGAATAAGGGCCAGCCGGGTGCTCAGATTGCCACATACCGCGGCAATCGTAGACGAGCACACGAAAATGTTGCTTGAGGGCGGCAATCTGGTATCCCCAGCTGGCAGTAGACATGAAGATGCCATTGGAAAGCACGATAACATCCGCATCTTCCGGGCCGTGCAGCTCGTAGTACAGATCAACGTTATTGACGTGGGTCAATGGCATGGTTGGTTCCTTTAGGCTACAGGTTCGAAGGCCAGAAAAGATTTCCTGGCTTCGCCTTCGCCGCGGTCGATGAAATGGGCACGCATGGGGGTGCCGATCTTGATGCTTTCAGGATGCAGGGCGTCAACGCCGCTGATGAATGCGCTGATCATTGGGCCTTCAGCGGTTTTGACGATGCCAACGCAATAGGGGTTCTTGCGGTCGTAGCCGGCTTCGATCATGGCGGTAGTGGCAATGTAAACGATCGTGTATGCTTGCAGCACTCCTTCACCGCTTAGCTCTACCCATTCCATGTCGCTGGAGTGAGTTTCCGGATTGATGGGGCGGGCGGGCAGAAAAACTTCGCCGGTGGCCTTATCTCGATTGCCGAGTAATTTGTGCTCGTTCAGGTGAGCGCAATGGGCAGCATAGGTGAATTCGTTTTCCATGTCAGTCTCTCTTCTCGAAAATGTGTACCACACAGGTTTGCCCGGTGCCCCCCACGTTGTGGGTAAGACCATATTTGAGGGGACGTTTGATCTGGCGTTCGCCGGCCTGGCCGCGCAACTGTTTCCAGACTTCGACGACCTGACCTACACCTGAAGCACCGACAGGGTGCCCTTTCGATTTGAGCCCGCCCGATAAGTTGATGGGTTTGCTGCCATCGCGGCTGGTCTCGCCGTTTTCCGCGGCTTTCCAGGCAGTGCCGCGCTCGAAAAAGCCCAGATCTTCGGTAGCAAGCAGCTCGGCAATGGTGAAGCAGTCGTGGACTTCGGCAAAATCGATGTCTTCGGGACCTACCCCTGCCATTTGATAGGCTTTTTGCCCAGCCAGTCGGGCAGAGGGGATCGAGTTCAGTTCTTTGCGGTCATGCAGGGCGCCATCGCTGGCCTGCCCCATCCCGGCGATGTAGATCGGGCAGTCTGAGAATTTCTTGGCCAGATCTTCACTGACTAACAGCACTACCGCTGCTCCATCCGAAACCGGTGAGCAATCGTAAAGGCGCAGAGGCCAGGCAATGACGGGGTTGGCTTTGTCGTCGTGCAGGAATTCGAGTTCATCTTTCCAGTCTGGGATGGGTAACCCCTTCTTGGCCGCGCTGGCTTTGCGGGCTTCCATCAGGGTGGAAATCTTGGCCCCGAATTGTGCTTTTTCATTTAAAGAGCCGTTATTGTGGTTTTTGATGCCCACTTTCATCAGGGTTTCAGGAGTAGCGCCGTAGGCGTGCATGTAAGAGGTTGCCATGGCGGCGTAGAACCCTGGAAAGGTGAAGCCGGCAGGAATTTCGAATTGGGTATCAGCGGCGGTTGCCAGGGTATCGGTTACTTTTTCGGTGGGCAGATCAGTCATTTTTTCAACGCCGCCAACGACGACGACGTCATACATTCCCGAAGCCACAGCCAGGATGCCCTGATAGACCGCGGCGCCGGCACTGGCGCAGGCATCTTCCACGCGGACGGCAGGCAGCGGGTTCAGCCCGGTCCAGCTGGCAAGGATTGGGGCCAGGTGACCCTGACCTTCGAAGAGGTCACTGCTGTAATTGCCGACAAAGAGGGCTTCGATCTGATTGGGATCGAAAGGTTGATCCACGGAAGCCAGCATTTCATTGAAGGCTTCGACGAACAGGTCACGTGAAGACTTGCCTTTGAAAGCGCCGAATTTACTCATTCCGGCACCTACCAGGGCGACTCCACGGGCAAGTTTATGTTGTTCGGCCATACTTTTCTCCATTTTCTGGTTTGCTGATGAACCTGGGATGAGTGTTCTCTACGCGATGAAAGCGTGGAACAACTGGTTGAATTCAGCTGGCTTTTCGAGGTGGCAGCCGTGGGCGGCGTCAGCGATAACATGTTCGCTGTAGCTGCCCCCAGTTTGGGCATAGCGCTCGAAAACGCTGCGGGTCTGGGTGATCATGGGCTGAGGCGGATACACTTCCATGCCCGGCCAGCCGGGAACGTATCCCAGACTGCCCAGCGTGCCAAAATCGAACATCGATTGATCAGAAACGATCAGGTCAGAATCCCCGCGCACCCACAGAATGGGGGGCTTGTTCTTGACGGCCAGTAACTCAGCGACGTCATGCGCCAGATATTTGGGAGACCAGGCATTGACGGGCCCCAGTTTGCCGGGAGCCACATTCGGCCAGTTTTGAGAAGCGATGAAATCGCCGGGGTAGCGCTCACTGCCGGTTTTTTCAGCCAGGGCCCCAGTGAGGAAATCTTCTTCACGGGCCGCGTGGAAGGGAGGCTTGTAGTAGAAAGTGTTGATCACGTTGCGCGGTGAATTGGGGTCATCTGTACCGCGGTCGCCTTCCTGGATAAGTTTGATGAAGGTGGGGTTGACGATGCCGCCGCCGGAGCCGGCGAAATCCGCATAACAGGGCTGACCATCGGCGCCTTTGCTGCCGCCAAATCCGTAGGGGCTAACCGGGCAGATCAGGGTGGCGGTGCGGATCTCATCGGAATAGTCGGTGATGAAGCGGTAGATGACGCCGGCCCCCATCGACCAGCCAACGAAATGCGCCTTCTGGATGTTGAGCGCTTTGAGCAGAGAATGGATGTCGTCGCTCCATTCGCGCATTCCACGGGTAGAGTCAGCCAGCTTATCCTCTGTCCAGCCGTAGCCACGCAGATCAGGTGCGATTCCCCAGAATCCCTGCGGCAGCGCCAGCATGGTTTCTTCCCAGTAGAGGGCAGAAGAGAAATTGCCGTGCAGGAAGATCACCGGGGTACCGTGTTCATCCCCAGAAAAATATACATTCTGCAGTAGACGGTCCGTTTGAACCTTGTGGCAGCGGATACCTGATAAAAGTGCAGGTTGTTCCATTTTTCCTCTCTTGTTATTCGCTTACTTTCTGATAAAGACGGCGGTTCCGGCCCTCGAGAGAATCTGAGCGGGGAGTACCGGGGTCAGCCAGATTAAGGATGAGCATATTGCCTTCGATACTGTAGCGGCCGTCGAAATGTCCGGTCAGACCTAAAGTGTGCTGGGTCTGGTCCATCTCGATCAATCCTTCCTGCGCCTGATAGGTGCCGGAGGAGGTGATCCCCATTTCGGGGTAGCCCGCCTGAAAAGTCCCATCACCATTGAACTGAAACCACAGTCCGGCAAATGCCTGACCAGCGGGTTGTTGCCATTTTCCCAGAATGGAAGGGATCATCTTGGCTCCTATAGATGGGGGACGATCCCCAGCCGTTCGACTTCTTCCTGCAATTGGGCACGGAAATCAGGATGGGCGATGTTGATGAGTGCCTTGGCACGATCGCGCAGGCATAATCCCTTGAGATCGGCAATGCCATATTCGGTCACAATGGTGTCTACGTCCTGACTGGGGATGGTGACTTCAGCTCCGGTGCTCAGGAGGGGCGTGATGGTTGAAATTTCTCCGTTCTTGGCCGTGGAACGCAAGGCAATGATGCCGCGTCCATTTTCAGACAGTTGAGCTCCGCGATGGGTATCGAGCTGCCCGCCGGTGCCGGAGAAATGCCGGGAGCCAATGGATTGCGAGCAAACCTGCCCCAATACATCCACCTGCAGCGCAGTATTGATGCTGATCATGCGGTAATTCTTGCCAATCACGTAAGGGTCATTGGTCACTGCCCCTTGCTGAAATTCAACTCCCAGGTTGTTATGGACGAAGTCGTAGAGCTTCTTGGTGCCCAAAGCAAAAGCGCCCACCATTTTCCCATTCCACAGGGTTTTTCGGCGATTGGTGATCACGCCAGCATTGTAGAGGTCAACCATCCCATCGGTGAACATTTCGGTGTGAATGCCCAGATCTTTGCGCTCCATCATGAAAGCGGTGATCGCGTTGGGAATGCCGCCGATGCCCAGTTGCAAAGTGGAGCCATCTTCAATCAGGCTGGCAATGTATCCGCCGATCTTTTCTTCGGCTGCGGTGGGGGGAACGACGGGGAGTTCGGCGACCGGAACGTGATTCTCGACCACGTAATCGACTTCAGAGATGTGGATCTGGGTATCGCCGAGCGTCCAGGGCAGATTTTCGTTGATCTCGAGGATCACGATATCCGCTGCCCGGATCAGTTGTTTTTCGAGCACCAAACCGAGCGAAAGTGACATGTAACCACGTGAATCGGGTGGGGTGGCTGAACCAAAGAAGACGTTGACACGTTCTTTGGCGGCATAAAGCTTCTTTGTAGCAGCTTCGTGTAAATTGTTGGGAATGTACGACTCTCGCCCCTGGCTGTGGACGGCGCGATCCGCAGCACCGTAGAACCAGTTTTCCACGAAGAAATGGCCATCCATGCTGGGGTCAAGCACGAAATCATAAGTGCCTAGCGGCAGGCAGACCCACACGCGGATATCTTCAAGGTGATCGCGGTGTTTGCCGAGTTCTGAGAGCAGCCCCGGCGGTTCAGAGGCCGCCATTGCTACCCCTAATGTTTGATGCGACTGCAACTTGCTGACTGCTTCGGGGATGCTGATGAGTTTCTGTTTATAGAGTTCTTGTGGGTTCATGCTGCACCGGGTATCCCGTCAAAAAGAGTATTGTAGTCTATCAGGGAGGCAGGTTCACTGCCTCCCCAGAAAATAGCAATTACGGCATGATGAATGCGGAGCCAGCCTGGTTGTAGCCCACGCCGGAACCGACAAAACAAACCAGATCGCCAGAATGAACCTTGCCTTTTTCCCAGGCGTCATCGAAAGCCATGGGCAGACAGGCAGAACCGGTATAACCAAAGCGATCCATGACCCAGTGGGCTTTTTCGAGAGGCAGGCCTAAGGTCTCCTGTACCAGCTTGATGCTGTTCAGACGTACCTGAGTGTAGATGATCAGGTCAGCTTCGCTCAGTTCGAAATTGCCGTTCTTGCCCAGTTCACGCATCCGGGCCGGCCAGCCTTCGTTATTCACTTCGGCAGGGAAGGGGGTGACGAGTTTGACTTTGGTGCGTCCGGCTTTAACACTTTCTTCGCTGGCAGGTTCGAAGGTACCGCCTGAGTAAATGCCCCAGGATTTGTGATACGAGCCATCGGCAAAGAAAGTCGAGGAAACGAAGCCGGGTTTGTCTGAAGCGGTCAAGATGGCTGCTCCAGCACCGTCGCCATAGAAGAAAGACATCACGTCATTCTCCCAATCGGCCAGCTTGTGCATCATGTAAGCCCCAATGACCATCACGTACTTGAGGTTGGGGTTGGATTGGATCAATCCGGCACCCAGGTTCAGCCCGGTTGGGAAGGAGGCGCAGGCACAGCCGACGTCGAAGGTTCCGGCATTCTTCGCGCCCAGTTTGTACTGGGTGACGACGGAAGTGGCCGGGGTGATGTAATCGGGGCTGTCGGTGCCCAAAATGATGAGGTCGAGGTCTTCAGGTTTCAAACCGGCTTTTTGCAGCGCTTTCTTGCCTGCTTCTGCAGCCAGATCAGAAGTTGCCCAGTCATCTGGCGCGTAAAAACGGGTGGTGATCCCCGAGGATTTTTCGAATTTATCGATCACTTCGCCGAAATGCTCGCGCATCGAAGCGTTACTGCGTTCGATTTCGGGAAGGTACATACCGCTGGAAATGATGGTTGCGTGTCGAGTCATAGTTCCTCCATGTGAGATAGAAATAAGAGAAGGGTGGTATCTGGAAGACTAGGTACCTAGGACGATGCCGCCATCCACACTGATGGTTGTGCCATTTATGTAAGCAGCTTCATCCGAAGCGAGCCACAGATAGGTATTGGCAATATCTTCCGGTTCGCCCAGACGGCCGAGCGGTGTCTTAGCTCGCATGCCGGCCAGTACTTCCTCTGGCATCTTGGCAACCATTTCGGTCATGATGAAGCCCGGGGCGACAGCATTGACGCGCACGCCAGATTTGCCCAGTTCGCGGGCCCATACTTTGGTCATACCAATGACTGCTGATTTAGTGGCGACGTAGTTTGTTTGACCAAAATTGCCATAGAGTCCCACTACCGAAGAGGCATTAAGGATTACACCGCTGCCTTGTTTGATCATGTAGGGGGCCACGGCCTGAGCGCAGTTGAAAACGCCTTTGAGGTTAACGGAAACAACCATGTCGAAAGCTTCTTCGCTCATTTGTTTCACCAGTTCGCCATCTTTCACTTTCACGAATTGGGCATCGCGGGTGATACCAGCGTTGTTGACCAGAATATCCACATGACCGTATTTGGCAGCCACACTATCGACCCATTGCTGAGCCTCAGTGCGATTGCTCACGTCCACTTTGCTGAACATGGCGTCCGGTCCGAGAGAGGGGAGCAGCGCGTTGCCGAGTTCTTCTGAGACATCACAGATCGCGACGATTGCTCCTTCGCGGGCGAACATCAGAGCGGTTGCTTTACCGATCCCTGCTGCTCCCCCAGTGATTAATGCAACTTTCCCTTTTAGCCGCATTTTCTAACTCCTGGTTGTTATGGGATTGTGAAAAAGCCAGATCTTGCTTGCAGGCAGATTGGCCCCACCTGCTCCAACAATATAGCAAAGGCAGGTTACAAATCGGTTACAAAAGTGAATCAGAACCAATGATTTGTTTTTTTTTCTGCGCAAAGCGTGGAAAATAGGACCAGACTTACCCCGAATTTTTTTAGAGATAGAGATGAAGATCCGGGCACGAAATGTTTTTAAAGGAAAGGTCCTGAGATTATCCCTGGAGCAGTGAATTACGAAGTTGTCATCAAGATCGGCGCTGGCGAAACGATTGTTGTTGTCACCCCCCAGAAATTGGTCGAGAGTCCAGGCTTGAGGGCTGGATGGGGAGTGCAGATTTGTTTTGAGATCGTGAGGAGAAATAAAAAAGCCGGCGCTTGCGCCGGCTTTTTTATCTTAGTAGCTAATTGAAGTATCCTGCGACTGCTGCCCCGATCAGGGTGGAATCTTCTGTCTTGACGAACTCGCAGTAGGCGTGATGCTTTTCATTTAAAAACTCGCGAATGTACGCGTCCAGTTTTGGACGCAGCAAGATCGATTTATAGAAAGTTGTTCCTTCTGCAGAAATACAAACCGCGTGGGAAGGTTCCCGGCCTTTGCCTTGCTTGATAATGATCCCGGCCAGATTGACGGTGACCAGTTTGGCGACCCGATCGAAAAGGCAATCCAGAATCTGATAGAGAGTTTCAGCGTCCCCTTCGCCGCACATCTGTGCCAGCGGATTTTCTCCGTGGGGGTCTTCAGTGAATTCGCTGATCTCTTTCATGGTGAAAGCCGAATTTTTCTCGAATGCTTCAGTGAAGACGGCCGAAAAAAGGCCGTCTTTCACAGCTTGGACCACGGTGGCAGAGGCGGTCTGGTGCAGATAAGCCCCAGAGATCATTTTTTCGAAGATATGGTCCCCTACGTTAGCAGAAGCGTGGTCGACTTGTTTTTCGAACTCTCCTTGCTGGATGTGATCAAACCCGCCTGATTCCATATTAATGGCCATCTTGCCGGGCATTTTGGTGATTTCCGGGACTTTCAGAATCTCTGAACAGTTTTCGATGTAGCAGGTGTTGGTGCCTGTGCCCAGGATGAAGCCAATGTAATCATCATACTCACGGGCGCCGCTTTCGGCGATACCTCCCAGCATGGTGGCAACGGTGTCGTTGATAATGACGAACTTTTTGGGCGCATATCCTCTTGCGGCCAGGACCTGGTTGATGGTCTCCCCCAGCACCATGTTGTCGGTGTCACTGATCGTGATTTCTTTGTTGAAGTGGATCAGTTTTCCGTCTTTGTTGGGCAAAATATCGGTCGGGAATGAGAAACAGAAGCCCACTTTGTCACTGACGCCCATGATGGGCTCAAGGTAAGCAACCAGCAGGTTGATGAATTCCACTTTGGTCAGAGGCTTTTGTGAACCCGGCATGGGATGCTTTTTAAAGTAATCGATCACTGCCTTTTTTTGCTCATCAAAGTGAACTACCCCGATGCGCAAATTGGTGCCTCCGGCATCCATTACGATGATCTTTTCATTGACCGGAATTTTTCCTTCCGTCGAGATGTAGGTTGGGATCATCAAGAGCGGCTGCGAAAATTGATTCAGTCCCCGCACCATTTCCTGGATGAAGGTTTGAGTGGTTTCTTCCAGGTCGAAGTTTTCTGCGTGCATACCATATTTCTTCATAAAAGCATTTACGTCGGGGACCATCATCAGTAGCTACCTCGCATTAAGAGTAAATGGAAGATAAGAAAAACTTCCTCTTTCATTTTAATTCATTTTGGTAAATTTGCCTGATTCCCGACAAGAATGATCAACGAATTGCGTTAAACAGTTATTTACCAAAAATTAATCTTTTTTCAAATAAACTACCGCTAAGATTATTTCCAATAAACAAAAATAATTGTATAATCAGACCGTTCTCTTAAAAATAATTAATCTAATATTTGTTTAGCAATCTAAGGAGGCGGGATGGATTCCATTTTTCACAGGTTGACCAAGTTGATTCACTGGGCAATCTTAATTTGTTTAATGGCCTCAATTTTTGGCGAAAGTGCTATTGTTTCTGCTCAGTCGCTTAAGGAAGTTACTACTAAAGATGCATCCTCCACTTCGGGAGTGGATCAATGTTACGCATTGGATGTAGTTTTTATTGTGGATCAATCTGGATCAATGTCGGGTACTCAAAGTAATAATTACAAGGATGCTACTGACCCACTCGATCAACGGAAATATGCAGTGGAGTCAGCAATCGATCAGTTGACGGATAACGCGCTGGATCGCTGCCCAAATTCAGTTCACCGTGTTGCAATAATTTCCTTCGGCTCGGAGGCTCGGGTAGATTTAGGGGTTAGCCAGATCAATCCAGAAACAGCCAATGAAGCGGAAGTGATTCGTGCTCGTTTGAAACAGAGTGTTCAGGCGATCAATATGGATGAGACAGACCCTTTGGATGCCTTTGAACTTGCCAAATCTCTGTTTACAAAAGATTTTCGTGCTGATACGTTGCCCAGTGATAGTGGGACTCGGAAAAAAGTGATCATTTTTATCACGGATGGTGAACCTCATCCAGATCCGGTTGAGCCACTTGCTCCCTATATTGAACGGATGGAAAAAGAAATCGATGAGGATTTCCCATTTGACGAAACGCTGAAAAATCAAGAAGCTTGTTTCAGTACTTTGGTTGATCGCTACGAAGACCTCGATAAAGCGCCTCAGGAAGAAATAAATAAATGTTTGTCTGATTATCGGGTGGATCAAAAACAATTGGACAACAGTTATTACATTTTTGGCCTCTTCCTTAAATCGACTTCGGATTACAAATCAATTGCGGATACCTGGCAGCGAATTGTCTCTTCGCATCAGGGGAAAATGATTATGCTCAGTAATAACCGCGATGACCTGAATAGTGATATTCGCACAATCCTATCGAGTTTGATCGGTACCAAACTTAATGTGGTGTCTTGTGGTAAGTTTGCGGTGAATCCATATCTTAAGCGCGCTATCTTGACATTCTTCAAGAACGATCCAAAGACCTCAGTAACAATTTCTTATCAAGATGCGGCAGGGCAGACCCATACAGTTACAGATGGGAATGTGGGGGATAGTGGCGGTTTCAATATTGCTGAGCATAATACAGACCTGAGTGGTTTGAATGAACGTTATGTGATCGACACCCCCTATCCCGGTATTTGGGAAATCACTGCAACTGCAGGTGGCTGTGAAAATCTGGATGCTTACTATGATCCGGTAGTTATTGATCCATCTCCATATCAGCCGAATCTGCCGGCAGAAATTGCGGAATTCACTTCTGCTCCATACTATGATAAGTATCATCCCAATTACCTGGAATATCAGTTGAAAGATGTGGATGGGGCTATCTTGTCACAGGCAGACGACCCACGCCTGGCAATAGATATTGATATGAAAGTAACCGGCCCACAAGGAACTGTGGCCTATACAATGGCATGGGATGCAGCCGATAAATTATTCCGAACGACTGATCCCATTCAGGTACCTGAAGAAGGAGCCTATACCATCAGCATGGTGGGAACTTATTACGATCATGCTGGGCCGGTTTCTGTGGCATCTACCAATTATTCCGATATCTTCACTGAGCGAAAAACGTTGTTCGATCAAGAGGGGATTACTTTTAACGTTCATGGCGTTACTCCATTCGTTATTGTGGTGGATCAACCGAAGGCAGATCGTTCACTTGGTGCAGTTCACGAGACAATCTTCAGTGGATGGCCATTGAAGATACACCCGATCAATGTTTCGGTGAGTCTTCTGGATCAAAATGGTTCTCCGTTAAAACCAGAAACTGTCTTAACCGATCCAGATTCTCCATTTGAAGTAACGGTTGTTTCTGGAAAACAATCTACTTCACCAATTACTCTAACTGAAGATCCTACTAAACCCAATACATATACTGGCCAAATTACCAATTCTGAGTTTACCGGGAAGCAAAATATCCAGGTGAAATTGGTGAGCAAGTATAACGAATATTATCGTCCGCAAGATGAGGTGATTACCGTCCCGGTGACTCGACAAGATGGGTTGTTGACCACCCCGGGTTTCTATTATGTTCTTTTGGGATTATTGATCGCGTATGTCATTTACCGCATTATTAAGTATTTTTACAAAAAGGGCCATCGTTTAGTTGGGTATGTTTTGGCTAAACAAAATGGAGCGGTCATGCGCGTCCTTAATTTAGCTACGGGAACAAATACTGCGCTATTTGGGCCAGGTTTCTGGCAGCGTGATCCAGCCAGAAGTTTGGAAATTCGGTCGTTATTCATCAAAAACATTCGAGGGCCAAAAGAAAGTACGGCTACAGATATTAATGGAGTGCCTACTGATGATTCTTATGACGATGCGAAAATCCACTTCAAATATCGGATGGAATCGGGCACCCGTGGAGAGGGAGATCTAAATGCGAATACTGATCAGGAGATTGGTGATCCTGATTCCCGTATTTCCATAGAGTATGCTCCTTCACTGGTGGAAAGTATTCAATTTGTCCAATCCTCTGAAGATTCTGGACAAAAGCCCAACGTATTAAGCATACTTTTCTTTGTTTTGGCAGTGCTGGCAATTCTTGCACTGTTGACAGTGATGTTTGTTCTCTAGCTCGATATTCATATTTTCAAGGAGGGAAGAATGGCAAGACCTGCATTGGTTATTGGCTTGGGTGGAACCGGACAATGGGTACTTACTTATTTAAAGCGGGAGTTAATTGAAGCATATATTCCTGACCGCAATAATCCCGATCAGTTGAACGAAGATGGTTTACCCAAAGGGGTTCGCTTGCTGGCGTTTGATACGGTTAAAGAGCGAGTAAACGCCAACGGTTCTCAAAATGAATTGGGTGGGGATATTCGTTTGCGCAAAGTGGGCAGCGTTGAGTTAAACGAGCAAACTGAATATGCTTATTACGGTGGAACGATCCGTCCGGCAGTTAATATCATTTGGGGCGGGGAAAAGGAAGCCAATTATCGTGTTTATGAGCCACAATCCTGGCTTAAGGAATCTTACCCAACCTTCCCGAATTTACCCGAAACCGTAATGTCAGTTACGGATGGCGCAGGCGCGATTCGTCATGTTGGCCGTATGGCTTTAATTGACAACGTTCGCCAGCAAAATTCTTCGATTATTCATCAGCTGAGTAATGCCATTCAAGGAATTGTGGATGACCTGGGCGAGAATGGCATTCAGGCGGGGAACGATCAAGGGGAAAATCATAATCGTCGGTTGGAGGTTATTTTTGTTAGTTCCCTCGCCGGTGGTACAGGTGCAGGTATCTTTATCGACATTGCATTATGGTGCCGCCATCTGCTTGAGGTACGCTTCCCGGGCGCGACCGTTTTTCGTGCTTTTCTCGTGTCTCCATTTGCCTTTACTTCTCCCGGCCCCAATGCGGATACTGGAAAAATGGTCCGTTCATTCGCTGCCTGGCGTGAGTTGAGCCGTTTCTTGACAGTGGGGACACAGAATCAAAGCGGAACGGTTTCTTACGATGGCTTGAATGTGGATAAACAACTCAATTTGAGCAACCGTTTATTTGATGTTACCTATATGATCGATCCCAACCGCGAAGGTAACCCCTTACCGGCAGGGCATCCAGATAAAAATTTGTATCCTTCTGTGGCCCAGGCAATTTCTGCGATTCTCGACCCGGAATCAGGCGGAATGTATTCGCAGGACGCGATCAACTTTGCGTCTGACTTGGGTAATAAGGATGTTCACTGTGCATTCGGGTGCTACACCATCAAAGTGCCCATTTACTATCACTGGCAAAACTTCACAACCAGGCTCGAAGCTGAGACTTTCGAAAAATTATTCGTTCCCACCTTTGATGCGACTGGACTGGCGAATGGCGTGTCTGGCTCAGCAAATGGTGAGCATACTCCTGCAGATGTGAGCCGTAACGCGGTTGTAAATGTCTTGCAAAAAGCGAATTTGCCTTATCAAGAAAATGTTTTCATCAACAGTAAGTTCTGGCAAACGATTGGAAATTGCATTAATAACAGTTGGCATAAAGATGAAGGCAAGATCGGGTTCGTAGCTGCCTCTTTCCCCAAGGATGGTAATTGGGGAACTTACGGTATCAATGGCATCTTTGATGGGATTCGCTCTCATAAAGAGGGAGATGCCATCATGACCGAGATGGAGCGCAATTCTGAATCGCGCAAGTTATGGGAATTGGTTCCGCTTTCTGAGGATCCCTTAAGAGATTTGCGGGATAATCCGCCTCTGATTGAGCGGATCATAACGGATCATTATTCTGAAACCAATGATGCTCCCGGTTCGATGAAGAAATCTCTCAAGAAAGCCGGCGATGCACAGTTTGAGTTGTTCGCCAATTACTTACGCGCAGTTGTTGAACAAGAATTGAATGGTATCAATAATGACCCGAAAATTGCTAAATGTGGCAAGATGGGTTGGGTACGCGATTTCTTGGCAGCTTTGCGTGATGGTCTGGTTGATTATCAGGAATACTGTACAAAGGTGCTCAATCGTGCTTCTTCACAGGATATTACCGGAAGGACGACAAATCAGGCAACACGAAGCTATAACGAATATAAGCTTATAGCTGGTAAGAAAGCGTGGCTCACATTCTGGGATAACAATACGCACCCCAAAGCCCACGAAGCTGAACGAAAATTTTACTTTGACCAGCAGAATTTGGCCAATTTACGTAAAGAAAATCTGCTCTTCGTGCAACACCGGGATACTGCCAACCGTGCGCAAAAATTCATTGAGAATGCCTTGGTGGATCTGGACGCCTGGGTTAAGGTCTTTGTGACTGGTGGATCTCATATCGTTGATAATCAGCCTCAGACCACAGAAGGAATTTTTGCTCAGATCAAGCGTGAGTCTCGTGAAAACCAGGATGAATACAAAGAGACACAAGGCGATCAAGGACAAATGCAATATCTGGGCACTGTGGAATACCCGGAAATTGAGGGCGAAGTTACGAGCAATCTCGCCAGACTGGTTTGGAAAGTCTCCATTGCCAATAATTTCGCTGGTTTACTCTTTGATTTGAGCTGGGGCGATTCTCTGACCAATGGCCGTACTCGTAATGGCATTTACAATCTCACTGAAGCGGTGAAGAAATCGCATGAGGTGGTGCATAAGAATTGTGGAATGCCGTTTGTTCAATTGATCACTACCAATGCTCCAAACACAGTCTTCAACGAGCTACAAAAGAAGTATCAAGATGGAGCCAAGTTCGCCACAGAAATTCAGAACAAGGCAGCACCTTATTGGCGTATGGTGCCTGGTGGAACAGGGCCATATGCCCCCGTCTATGGTAATCCTCGAACAGGTTTGATTTCTATTCGTGCCAACGGCGCAGCTGTAAAAGATCAACAAGATGAAAATGCTCAACAGCAGAATGAACAGAATGAGCCAAATGCTCAGTCGAACCCATTTGTTCAGAAAATGCTGAAGCAGATGAGTCAGACGTCACCCGTTAATTACCGGGTATCCGATCGCTACGACCCCTTCACTTTTACTTTCTTCCGTACGGATAATGTGATCGAGAGCAAAGATTTCAATGTATATACCGAGTGCGAAAAAGCTTACAAGAATCAATATCTGGTGGGTGATGCACATGGTGTCCATACGAACCTGGAACAGTATCATGTCTTCCCACATGAGGTCCATGCTGCTCAGTATGAACGTGAAATTGCGGAGGTTTTACGCCAAAACTTTGACCTGCTCTCTCCAGAAACCGTTGGCTTGTTGAATTATAAAAGCCGTGTAGATGATTTCTTCAAAGCAGTAGCCCTGGGGATCATTCGTCGCCAAATGGTTCAGGCTGATAGCGGTCAAAGAGGGTATGTATGGGTTTATCAGCTTGAGGAAGGGCCAGTGGTCTGGTTATCTGATTTGGAGCAGACCACTATTGCGGATAATAAGCAGAATCCGTATCATTTCATGATCAATCGTGTTTTATACCAGTCTTGTGACTCTCGTACTCGATACAACCAGGTAAATCGCATTGAATGGGATAAATTGCATATCCACATCTGGAATTCTGAGTTGGATCACAGTGCCAACGCTGCCTATAAGGCTCAATACGAAATTCCTGCAGACTCGGCTGGGAGAAAAGCACTGATCGAAAAAGCTGCTGATGCATTGGAAAAAGGATCGACGAGTACCACCTGGCCAATTCTAGCTGATTTTGCGGTGAAAAAAGAAATTGATCTGGCCCATCTCTGTGAATTGAATTTGCGTAAGGCAAATCACGATCAGGTAGGGCTGAATGGGCATGCGGTAATTTAAAGGTTTTGCTCAATTGAAAAATCCATTTGTACGTGCGGTTACTCCAAAGACGGCCAACCCTTTCGAGGGTTGGCCGAATCCCAGCGCGATTAGTGGTACATCTCCTACGCGGCGGTCTTTTTCGCATTCAGGAATGGAAAATCTGCTTCACCATGAAATTCCAGGGAATAGAGATCATTCTTACCACCCCCTGATTGTGTGTTTGGGAGAATTAGCTGAAAGTGCTGCCAGATTTGCGATTGACCAGCAAATGAAAGAAGAAAATCTTTCAGAACCTGATTGCAAAGTCTTTTTCTTGGGTGGAAGCGAAAACAACTTGTTTACTCAACGAGGTTGGAGTAAACGAATTGCACCTCAGAAGCAGATGAGTAATAAGCAAGAGTACTTGAATTGGTTTATTCACAATGTCCGTCAGATTAGCCCAAATATTCAAGAAGAGATGAATGGTACTTCACAAATTATTTTATTGGCTCACTTGAGTGATGAAGAATCAGGCGCGCTTGGGCCAATTCTTTATTTACTGCGGTCTTTTACCCCTTCAGAGCATGCTTCAATTTCTTTGATTGTGGCACCGGAACAGCCTGGGCAAACAACGAATACCATTCCTGGGCTTCAAGCTGTCCAAAATTCTCTTTCATCCTTGCGAGAGATTATTCGTTATAGTTGTCCCGGGTATTACCAGCAAGAAAAATTTCCTCTGGAATTACAGCAATTGGCTACTGAAAGTCGACTTGTTGATGGAGAGTTTTGGGTTCACAGTCAAACAGGGGGAAAAGAGGCGGACTGTGAACAAATGGCTGAATTTCTCTCCATTTTACTCAATCAGACCAGTAAGTTGTTTGTTGATCAACAGGTATTGAATGGCATGGCGCAAGGGATTGACCTGAATGAAAAAATTGGTATTCCATTAATCAATGAAGTGAGATGTGCTTCAGTCTATTTACCAGTGACAGAACACAGGAATTTTCTTCAGGCTTCTCTTGCTAGAGAATTGTTGATTGGCTCACAGGGTATTTTTACTCTGGGCGAAAACATTGAAAGCCAAAGAACTTTGCTGGATATGTTTCTGCAGTACCCGGAGTTTGCTCATCCTCTTTATTTATGGATGTTTGATGGCAATCCTGTGGGCGAAAATGGGATGTGGCCTGCTATCGTAGATATTCAGCGATTTGCTGAGCAATTCAGATCGCGATTGATGGCTTACATTAATCAACAGTTTTCGCTGAATGTGTCATTGACGACAATTAATGGCTTTCTGCGGCTGTTATTGGAGAGGATTCAAAGTCGAAAACGAACATTTCTTTTGGCTGAGAGACGTGACCTCTACGATTTTTCTGTAGAAGCAGAAAAAGTCGTCAATAATATTCAAGCGTTATTTGCAGGTTGGCTAAATCTTCTTGTTCCTTTGAAAGAAACCCCTGACCAGTTTGCTTTTACCCCTGAACAGAACCAGTCATCTGGTATCACATTGGCTCAGATGATTGAAAATAACTTGCAAGAGAGTTTGTCTGATTTGCAGGCATTGAGCCGAAGGGTTTATTCTATTGCGGCAATTGATGGAAATATTGCCCGAGATCCTTCTTTGCCCATGAGAATCCAACAAAAGATTAAAAATGATCATTTATCTGAAAAGATTAGCTGGTGGCTGGTAGATACAGCATACGATTGTTCACTGCGATTGTTTATTGAGGAGAAATCTTTCACTTTTGATCAGATTGATGAAAGTTTTTGGGCTGCGCTCGATCAATTATTGTCCGTATCTACTTCAGAAATGATGATTTTGGATAAAGCTCAGTTTGAAAAAGTCCTTCCGAACGTAATTCAAAAATTGGTGATTGTAAACGAGTCCGGTTTCCATGATGATCAGGTATTACCTGTGGCACAGAGAAAAATATTGCTCTCCTATGCGGAAGGGTTGATCAGGAATGCTGGCCCCCAAATATTTTATAGTCAATTGTCTGATATCCAGCTTTTTGGGAATTTACCTTATACAAAAGTAACGGCCCTTGAACTGGATATTGGCCTTCGGCTTGATCAAACTACGAACTATTCTGAAGATTTCTTGGAATATATGAATGACCGGCAAAAGATTCACCTGGAAAAGGGGGAAGCTCTTGCCCGAGAGATTGAGCGTAGTTTGTTGCATTTAGCTGATTCCAATCGGATGTTGTTGTCCGAAACGGTATTTTGTTTGCATGAGGCTGAGCGGACAAAACTCTTCTTTGAGAGTTTCCTGGCGGGGTTGATAGAATACGTTCCCAATCAAGCTCGCCCTGGAAAGATTTGGCGGTTAAACCAGGTTGGTCCTTATGCTGCCAGTGATCTTTATGTGGCTGCTGAAAAAGACCGCCCTCTTGATTCTCTGTTTGGAGCTTATAAACAGTTTGCGCTAAACTTATTGCCTCAGAGAATTCCCAATGACAATATCAGTCCTTTTCATGGTTTTAATTGGGAAAGATATCAAAAAACACTTTTCAAAGAAATTTCCGCGGTCAACTTTCAGAATACAGCGAAAGCAATGCTTGTTTCGATTTTTACAAGCTATGAAATTTCATTCCCTGCCAACAAACCGTTGGCGAATTTAGATCAGTATTTTGGGGATTTATTCAATAATTTAGAAACACAGAACTATTTTCGCGATTTAGATGTGGCAAAACTGATCTATTATTTTTTGACTCATCATAGCAATTAGAGGGAGAATTTATGGCAATATTACCGGATATAAATGACTTTCCAGTCAACGAAACGATTGAATTCAATGGGCAGCAGTTAAAGATTCAGCGGTATCTTCAATCCGGATATACCAGTAATGTTTTTGCTGGAACTCTCAGCTCAGATGAATTTCAGGGCGAGCGCCCTGTTGCAATTAAAGTAATCAAACAGGTATTAGGAGAAGAATCGCTAAGACTTTTTCATGATGAATGCAAAGTTCTGGAAAGGTTAATGGAATTTGAAAAAGTCGAAGATCCCTTTACTGCATATGTGTTAAAAGCGGCTCCTATTTATTACGGATGCAGCCAGTATAAGGGGAATAATTATATTGTTATGGAATTGGTTGCGGCAGATGAAATCAACCATCTGATCAAAGCGCAAGGGCAGCTTCCAGAAGAACAGGCAATTCGAATTTCCTGGCAATTATTTCAATTTTTGGAAGTGTTGCATACAAAGGTACACAAGACAATTTTCGATTACAAAGACGAAAACTTTTGGTGGACTGAGGCAAATGGCGGGCAAATTCGGGTAATTGATTTGGGCGGCTTGCCTGATGTGCGGGAGGAGGCTCGCTTTCAGGGGAATACCAAGTTGGCGGTATTGAAAACGTCCGCTTTCTTGCTGAAAGTGTTTACGGGGAAAAGTCTATTTATCCCAATGACTCAGGAGTTTGATGACCCTCGCCAAATTATTGAGGATGCTCCGATTACCTGGGGGACGAAAGCATTACTTAAGAAAGCGCTGCATATCAACCCTAAATTCAGGCTTACTGATGCTGGAGAGCTTAAGGAAGCTTTTTCTGAATTATATGACTACTGGCAACCGGGGGTTGATTTAAAGACCGTGGTTGAAGAAAATCTCAAGAATTTCGACGGACTTTCAGATCGGCAATCGACAGAAGCGAAAGCTTATGCCACTCGAGCCAAGACTCTGGTCGGAATCCTGGAGGCACAGCAAAAATTGCCCATGGCTGAAGTGACCATTTTGCAGGAACGCTGCGATAAAGTCTATGAGCAAAGCGAATATTTGATGGGGGGGAAGAACCTGTTTCAGGCAACGGATTACCGTTCGGCTGCAGCCCAATTTAAATTGGGCTTAGAAAATGGCGAAAACAACAGGCTTTATCGCGATTGGTTATTGGTCGCTGAAGCTGCCAGCCAAAATTTAGAAAATGGATTGACCAAAGAAAATCGCAAAGAAATGGAGAAGGTAGTCGATCACCTTCAGGCTGGGAAATATGCCGAAGCAGTTGCCAGGTTGGAGCATCTCCAAAATGAGGATCATATTATCGGTCTTGAGCGGATTATTGCAGAGGCGCAAATATTTTTAGATATTAACCGGGCGAAAGATCTTTCTTCTCAAGAGGAATACCAGTTGGCAGCCTCTGTGATCGACCAGACTGGGAATAATCTTTCTCTTCTCTCTGATCTCTCTTCGTCTATTATTGCAGAAATTGGCAATCTGCAAGACTTGTATGAAGAATACGAGTCCCTGGCGCGTACTCGTGGCGAAGCGCAAGCGAAACAAGAAGAAGGGTTCTCTTTGATCGAGAAGGACGAAATGGTTTCGGCCTTTACTACTTTTCAGAATGCCTGGGGAAAATATCCTGAAACAGCTTTTCATTCTGCGGCAATGATCCGGGCAATGGATCTGTTGCTTCAGCGTCAGGATTTCTCGACAGCTGCAAAGTTTGCCGCCTTTGCCCAGAATATGCCAGGGCAAGATCAGCAGCTCTTTGAGTTAACAAATGAAGTGGGGTGGTGGTACCGTTTATATCAAGCTTTTATAAGTGAGGATGCTCGAGGTTTCTCAGCGGCTGTATATTCTCTGAATTCATCAATTTGCAATCAGCCTAACAAATTGAAAATTTTAAACGAACTCACGCAAAAATTGATCTCTTTGTGGAAAGAGAAAAATGAGAGTGAAAAACTAAAAATTATAAAATCATCGATTGAGTTAACCTTCCCGAATGGAGAACAATCAAGATTAATAGAAGAGGTTTTAGCCGGGTTTGAGAATCTTCGTTCGCCAGAGTTGGTAGAGGCAGTAGATACTGGAATCAACAAATTGAGAGCCAGTTTGTGTATTCTCAATGCAGATAATTTGGCTATGGAAGAAAGGGTCTTGTCTCCCTTCGAAGTGGGGCAAATTTGTGCCAATAAGTCAGAGAAAATAAGAAATATCAGGCCTTTTTTTGAGGAGATAAAAGTAATTTCGCGCTCAATCCAATACCGTAGCGACGAACTGGACAAATTTGACAAACAACTGGCCCAGATATCTACTGACGTCACGGAAGTAGCGCAACGGGCTGAGCAAAGAAAGAAAGAAGCAGATCAAAGAGCTGTCGCATTAGAGAGTCAATTCAAACAACTTGTTGATTCTCACCACCAATTGCTTGAGGATAAGACTCTTGCCGCGTCTCCGCAGTCTCAGCCAGATAGGACAATTTTTGAGAGCAGACTGGTTGATCTTTATACCGAAGTCTATCAAGCAGCTCAAATTGAGAATGACCAGCGGGGAAAAGCCGCGAAATTGCTTTCTGATATTTCAGCGTTTTTTGATCAGGCATCTTTGGTTTTTTGGCAGAGGATCGAAGATTTATCTTCTCGGAAATTATCTGAGTTGAATGCAGAAAAAGAACAATTGATCAAGCAATTTCATCAAGGCGATTTTCTATCTTTGGCAGCTTGGCTGGAACGGAAGAAGGCTTTCCTGTCGGAGAATTCTGATTACCAGAAGTTGACGATGCAGGTGAATCAAACTCAACTGTTTGATCAGTGGAGAATTGCTAATGAGTCGCGTATTCAGTTTGAAGGATATCAACCGGATATTGTCGAGAGTATTCTTGACGCCATGAAATTTAATGTTCCTGCTTATTACTTGAAAAAGGGGCGTGTGGTGGGTTTGTATCTGGAACGGTGCCAGAGAGACCAGCTTAATGCAATCCAAAATTCGTTGGATAAAGAGATCGGGCTTGATCAGCTTCAGCTGGTCAAACAATTTGTCCATGTTCGAAAAGCGTTTGTGAAGTTTGAAACCATTCAAAATAAACCTGATTAGGGGAGTGAGTTATGTGTCGATCGAAGCAGGAAAACCAAAATGATCCTTATGCTGGGATGGCCAGTTCCCTGGCCAATCAGGATGTCCCTGATTTCGTTAAGCAGGTAGACCAAATTCCTGATGATAAAGTACCGTTGATTGATTTGGATAATGACAAATGGAACAAATACATGCAAGAGGCCATTCATAAGAAGACAGTCAAGCTAATTTGGAGAGTTATCTTTATTGTTCTGGGCATTTTACTGGCAATCATGCTTGGCGCGGGATTTGTTTATTTGAATTATGAGCCAATTAAGATTTTCGTGAATGGAACCGCTACCCCAGTGCCAACGCAGACATTGACCCCGACAATTACTCCAACTGCGACACAAATTCCGACTGCGACGCCAATTCCTCCGACACCAACGTTAATTCCAGATTCACAGTACTTACAGCCTGATGTGTCAGCCCTTCAACCGGCATCTCCACTCATTGGTCAGGCTTATTGGTTGTTGAAGGCCAAGGATGCGCAAGGAACCCCTGATTTTACGGATTCTCAAGTCTGGAAGGGGATAGGTCCGGCTTTTTATACAGGCACTCCAAATACAACCATCAGTTATTCCATGGATTACGGAATGAACGTCAGCGGAATATATGCACTCTACATTGTTGATTCAAGTCAAATGAGTGCGGGGGATGACCAGTTTGTGGTTATGACTGATGGAGAAGTATTATCTCCATTCAGAGGCACGGGAAGAGTGCATTTCGAATCAAGCAAAGAGAATGTTAAGGATTCCTGGAAGCTGATCGGTTTTTATCAAATCACTGCTGGGCAATCGATTTCTGTGTCTGTAACAACTAGCAGCACTGCGAATCTTGACACTGAGCCTTACATGGTATCTGATTTGCTGATCGTGCAGCTCTCAGATGCAGATGCAAAGATAATTACAGCCATGCCCTCTGGAAGGCCCATGATCGCTTTTGGCGATGATCTGGAAGGTAAGACTGCTGTGAAAGGTGCAGATGGTCAATGGACTCCCAATAAAGAAGGGTGGACAGCAGTCACTCAGGCGGTGGCCTGGCAGGCAGGCTTCCAGAGCAGGCCCCTGGCCGCAGGCGATGCGGTACAGTTTACATCCCCGACGGTATATATCCCGGCCGCGGGAAATTATCAATTAGTGGCCTGGATTCCCGCCAACGCAACCGCAGAGGTTTCTGTCACAGTATATTTGAATGGTGTGAGCCTGGCTGGAGATACGCCCATTGCTATTGATGAATCAAACTCTCAAGGCCAATGGGTCTCTTTAGGGAAATGGAATTTAGCTGAGGCAGGAAAAGTTACAGTTTCCGTGGAGGCTTCCGGTGATATTAACAACGGGAAAGTCATCGGGGTGGATGCGTTTGCGTTTTTACAGGCAGAACAATAATTTTTAAAGAGGGAAACGATTATGCCAGATAAACAGGAAATTATTGATTTATTGAGTGAGCAGTTAAAGAATGCTGTTGCGCTTGGCGATAAACGAAAACGGGTGGATTTGCAGCGCACCATTGAGACGACAAATTACTGGTTTGATCACCCAGAGACGGATGCTCCTGATCTTTCGATGTGGGGAATTCAGTTATTCGATACCCCTGCTGAGAAAGGGTCGGAAGCGAGTGTTCCCCCGCCTTTTCCAGTGAGTGAGTCAGCAACTGTTGACAATCCGATGCCTGTTGAATCAGTGATCCCCCCAACAAAAGAAGAGCGAGAGAGTCGTGAGGTTTCTGATGAGCTTGAATTACCAGTTCCTGAAGAGGAATTGCCGGTAGTAGAACTTCAAGCAGAGCCAAAAGAGGAAAATCTTCCAGAAGGTTTCCAAGAAAAGCTCTCAGATGAAGAGCCGACTCCAGCTCTAAAAGATTCGGCAGACGAATTCCATTCCTCACAGGGAAAGAGACAGTTAACCAAATATTTTGAAGGAATTCCTTCTGATCTGTCGCAGATGACGAATGCAGAGTTGGTTGAAAAGCTGAATTCACTCGAAGAGTTAGAATCCTCACGTGAAAAATTCTCCAACCGCAATGAAGAAGAATGGGATCATCTGGATGAAATTATCGGGAATCTCACCCTACTCAAGCAAAATCGTTTGAAAAAGGCATACAAAGAGATTGAGGCTACCATAGCTTCTGGAAATATGTCTTTAGCACTGCAAAAAGTACATGAGGCAAAAGATTTATCAGAAGATGACCCCAAGCTGGATGAATATCTAAAGCTTTGCGTTACTCATGTTCAATCTGAGGATGAGATCAATGATTGGCGAAGAGAATTAAAACAATTTGGTATTACAAAAGACCAGCTTAAATTAAAGAAAATCATTGACCGGTTACGTATTCCTTATCGTGAGGGTCGGTTCCCGGATGATCTGAGTGAGCAATTTCAAAAAGCAGATGAACAGCTTGAGGTATTGCGCCGAAATACTTCGATCCAAACCAGCCGCATGCGGCTGGGCTCTCTTTCCGAGAAGAAAAAAGCCTATGATTATTGGAAAGAGATAGTGGGTCAATCTTCTACTGTGTTTGATGGGGTAACCGATCAGAGCATTGCAAATCTGCTGCAAGAAGCCAAATTGCTTTGGGAAGATGAATCACGCATTGCCATGCGCGATGTTTTCAAAGCTGCCAATCAGTACATGCCTTCTGATCCTGAGGTGGCTCTCTCGCGACTGGAGGATCGTGTCGGTAAGCCTGAAGAAAACTCTGAAAAGAAAAGCTATTACGCTGATGCAGATTTGACAGAATTCAGCGAATTTTATAGTTCTATTCTTAAGAAGGCAAAATTACAGCGTGAAGCTCGTGGTTTGATCTTGGAATCAGACCTGACGGTTGACGCTTTTGTAAAACTGCAAAAGTATGTTGCGGCTAAAAAGATTTTTCCTGATTTTGAACACATTGATCAAATGATTCAAGACCTGGTGCCCGCTGCTATGCAAGCAATGTCTCGGAGAACTCTGAACTTACTGGAAGAGGCCGATTTGCTGGCCAAGAGCCACCAATATCGTTCCACGAAAAGCGACGACAGTGCCGCGAGTGTCGAGCGGTGTTTGAATCAGGCGGAAGCCTTGCTGGAAAAGTGGCCAAGTGTTTTGGCTCATCCGCGTGAATTGCAGGAGAAGGCAGATGAGATCAGTCTGGCACGAAAGAAATATCAGCTACAGGAACAACAGTATCTACGCCTGCAGTCTGAAATTAGGGAAATTAGAGATTTTGCGGATAAGGGGAGCACTCAACGGGCATTTATTGGTCTGGAGAGAATCAAGAGTAAAGAAGAATATCAGAGTTTCGTCGAGGATCTTAATAAACTGCAAGACTTTCTCGACAGTTTGCGCTCTACAGACGACCAGGTCGCAATTCTGAACGATGCAGTTCGCGAAGAGAACCCGGATTGGAAGAAGATCTATGATACGTCCAACGAACTGTTGAAAAAGCTGGACCGTGGATCTGGACTTTATAAAAAGACAGAAGAAATTTTAGCGCAAGCGGATGTGAATCTGGGTATACAGCGAGTTAAAAAGGCAGTTCGTGACAAAGATATCAATTCTGCATCGGATTATCTTTCTCGCCCTGAAATGAAAAGCTCAGAGGTTCTGCAAGCACTAAGCTCAGAAATAGTGATCATCAAAGAAGCAGAAGCGGCAACTCCGTCAATGACAGAGTTAATGACTCAAGCCCGGAAAATTCATGACCAAGGAACGTTAGAGGATGTCTTACACGCTTTGCAGCTTTATCGTTATGTTGCTGGATTAGAAAATTCTTTCGTAGGTGATGAGAATTTACCGGCTTACCACTTGTCCCGGGTGACATTGGGGGCGATTGAAAAAACGCAAGAAATCGAAGCTCAGATTCAAAAGCACGTTGATGAAATGCGCAAGGCGAAATTAAATGGAGCTTCACCCACTCAACTGGAAAAGTTATCCGAATATGCGGATTTGATGCGCAAGGCAGATCTGCTCAATGACCCTGAACAGTCTGCTCTCTGTAGTTGGGTGGAGGAAGAGTATCTGGGTTCGAAAGAACGGATTCTGCTCAGCGAGAATCGTTTCGAAGAGATCGAAAATTTGTGGCAAGAGGTGATTCCCCATAACCCAGTGATGGGGGAACGCCGTTTGATCAATGCCAAGATCATTTGTGCACTTAAGATCTCAAATGAAAAGAACAATATCGGCGATTATCAACAGGCCTTAACCGCTTTAGAGAAAATTCGTTCTGTAGCCAGGGGAGATCCACGTTTTGATATTGCTTACAGCAATACCCTCGCAAATTTGAACCGTTTTGATCTGGCTCGGGAAGCTTTGAACTCTAACCCAGAGGTAGCTGCTCAAGGGAAATCGATCGACACTTGGTCTCAGGAATATCGTCAGCGCCGTGAGCACCTGATCATTCGGAAACGGATCTATGGATTTACCGCGGAATTGACCCAACTTATTACTGGTCTGCGAGATTGCCAGAAAGAATATGATCCAGTTAACTCTTTGCGTCGGGTAGATTGCATTCAAAAAGCAAGTGAGATTTCAGATGCGCTGAGTAATCTGTATCGTCGGATGGGCAGTGATGCAGAAGTTTGCAAAGAAAATGATTTTATTGTCCAATGGAAAGAAGCTCACACGGAAGTACTCCATATTTTGAAGGGACTATTCGCGCAAGAAGAGCGTGTGGATCAGGCTTCGGCATTGAATCTGCTGGTTTTTCAGAAGGCAATATTGGTAAATTATCCTCTTGATAATGGACAAGATGAAATTAATCAAATTATTAAAAAATACATTCAGTCTCAACCCAATCTGGTAACAAAGGTGATTGATAACATCAAGACTCGTTCCTCAAAAGGGAAGATCCAGCAATTGATAGTTCAGAGAGATTTATGGCTTCGTACTTTAGTCGGTTTTCTATCTTCTGAAATCGGTAAAAATGATAAGTCAACCGTGAATAGAACTCTGACTGAGTTGAAAGATGAACAGACCATCTATCGACGTGCGCTGGTGATTATTAAGGGCCTACAAGAGGAGAGCGATTGGAAAAATATGGCCTCTTCTTTTGAACCAGGGGCTCCGATACTGATCGATGAAAAATACGAGTCGATGAATTCTTTGAACCTAAACGGAATACTGGAAATAGATCAACTTAATCAGAAATATGATTCGTGGAAAAAGATTTTGCAATTTCTGAGTGAAAAGATTCAGTATATTGGGCAGCAAGTAAATTCGACAGATGGAAACGTGATTAAAAGAGAAATTGAAGAGCGCTCTTCTATTCGGTTGATTTCTTCCTTGAAAAGCCTGGATCAAATTCGTTCTCAGTTGGGCGATGTAATGATTACCGCTGAAGAATATAATCGCCTATACGATTACTATTCTCCTAAAGTTTCTGTCTTTTTCTCTGCAACGCAGAGAATGATTGTGGGTTGGAATGAAGTGGCCAACGCCCTTGAAGACTTTGTTGATAATGTAATTCGTTGGCGAACATGGGGAGATGATTTCATGGCCAAAAGCCACGAAGCAGAAGGGTTGAAGCCTCTTCTAGATTTACTGGGAGGGGATCTTCCTTTCAATTGCACTCCTGACTTTGCCAAAATAGTTGAAACAAGTATCTTGTTATCCACTTCAACTCGGGAGAATCTAAACAACTGGGTATCGTTGGAAAATTACTCAGATTGGGTAAAGCATTACCCCACCTTAAAGAACGAAAACCGCGAGGTGGTTTCCTTGACTCCAGAAATGGTTTTAAAAGTTCCACTTTCTTATCGCAATCGGATTTTGGAAGATTATTTGCGGCTGACAAGTGCGGCCATCAACCAATATCAGAGGGGCCCAGATAATTCGGGGATTGAGTCTTTCCCGCGTTTGTCGAATTATGCAAACAGTATTTATGCTGCTTGTAAAGCACGCAGTGTAGCGCTTGAATCAACAGTCTTTGCGATTGAGCAGAAAATGAAAGAAATTGTAGAGACAATAGCGATGTTGGGAGGATATCCCACTCGGCCAGAATTGTTACAATTACAAAAAGCGGGTGTTCCTGCAAAAGACACCTTGCGGTCGAGGATGGAAGCGGCAGAAAAGATCGGCCCGTCTACCGCAGAGGAATACAATGCTTATTACTATATTTACGTTGAGTTGCACCAGAAAGCACAGGTGAATTCACCTAAGAAAAATTCATCGTTCAAAAACTTCTTTGATGATCTCTTAACTCATTGATAGGCTATTGGAAAGTATAGAACATGAATCCACAGAATTCAGTATCCTTCGAAAATCTTGAGAAAGTTGCTTTGTTGTCGGATATTCATGCCAATTATCCTGCTCTTAACGCAGTTTTGGAGGATATAGCATCCAGAGGCATCAATGTGATTTGGCTGTTAGGAGATGCATTAGGTAGAGGGCCATATCCCGTTGAAATTTTCCATTGGATGCAGGAAACCTTTTTTAAGGAAAAGAATCTGATCGTCATTGGGAATCATGATGAGTGGATTGTTAAGGAGGGTGGTAGACCGGTTGGAGGTGATGCCAACCCCATGTTTGTTGCATCGGATACGCTGGAATATCATGATCTCAGTCAAATCCCCGATTTCTTTGGTTGGATGGAGAAAATTCCTGTTGAATGTTGGGTTACGGTAGATTCTTCCTATCAATTTTTCCTGCGGCATGAATATTTTTTAGATTCCCAAAAGGAAGTTTGTTACCCGTGGACGCGAAATGTGATTGAAGAAAATATGGATTGGCTCATGCATCAAAAATCGCAGCTGGTAAACGTGATGCTGTTAGGCCATTCTCATATTCCGATGCTGTGTTTGCAAACTAAGGAAACCATAGAAAGCCGAAAAATAATTCCCTTTAGAATTTATCCTCTGAATGAATCTAAGAACTGGATCATTAATCCTGGCTCTGTTGGCTATCCGATTGACCGAGACACCCGAGCTTCATATGGTGTTCTTGATCTTAAATCAGGAACTTACCAGTTGATCAAAGTGGCATATCCGTTAGACGAGGTAAATAACAAAATTGTGGAAAAGAAGTATCCCCAATCGATAATTCCACAATTGTTGTCTGCCCCTTTGCCGAGCAGTGTCCCTTATGATTGGCTTGATCATTTCGATGCGGTTCGAGAAGTAAAGGAATCCCATGGATGATTTTGAGCCCCAGGAACCGCCCCAAAAATATTATTCCTCAGGCTGGGTGGGGGGATTCTTTCTGGCCCTGTTCAATTTTATGGCGGCAATTCCAGGATTTTCTTTCATGCGTTGGGTGATGCTGGTTTTAAGTGTGCCAATCTTTTTTCTGATTGCTCGCACTGGAGCACAAAATCGTTATCAATCTCAAATTGAAGACTCCGATCCCTTCGCAAATGTAAGTGCGACAGGTCTGGGGTGTACAATGATAGCAATCGTTTTTTCTGTGGTTGGGATCATAATTTCAGAGTTGTTGCAAAAGACTCAAGATGGATCCAGTCTGGCAGTTTTATGCTGGTTGATTCCAGCCCAAATTATTCTGGGATTTACATTTGGGGCGATCTCTACCCAAATGGTGATCAAGAGTCATCAAATGGATAATAATTTTTAGGAGGAAATGATGAGCAGCAATAAGGGAAGTAACTGGTTTAGCCAACGGGCGTGGGAACCTTTTGCCCAGTTTGTCAATGACTATTGGTGGATTTTTGTTCTGGTCATTGCTCTGATCTTGGTAATTGTCTTTACGCGAAATCTTTGGATGCCGGCCTTGGGATTGGGCTACTAGATTAATCAGCCCCGAATTTGCCAAAAGAAATTTTCTTCTGGCTTTTTATTCTCTTCTGATCAGCCCGGCTTGCCAGGCAAAAACGGCTGCCTGGGTGCGGTCGCTGAGGTGGAGTTTGCTGAGGATGTTGGTGAGGTGGGTTTTGACCGTCTTTTCGCTGATAAAGAGTGCTTCAGCGATTTCCTGGTTGTTCTTGCCGGTAGCGAGCAGACGCAGAACCTCCAGCTCACGGTCGGTCAGTTCGGTGAAGGGGTTGAGTTCTTCTTTTTGCCCACCGCGGATTTCCTGCACCATGCGGGTGGCAACCTGCGAATTGAGAACCGCCTCACCACGCTTGGCTTTGCGGATCACTTCTGCCAGGTCGTCGGGGTCGATATCTTTGAGCACGTAAGAAAGCCCTCCGGCACGGATGGCCGGGAAGATGTGTTCATCCTCGTGATAAGAGGTGAGGATGATGATCTGTACCGTCGGGAAGCGCTTTTTGATGACCTGCGTAGTTTCGACCCCGTCCATTCCGGGCATGATCAGATCCATTAAGATCACGTCAGGATGGCATTGCTCGACCACGGTGAGGGCTTCTTCTCCGCTGGCGGCTTCGCCCACCACGTCAATATCCGGGACGGTCTCCAGATAGGCCTTGATACCGATCCGAACGACGTTGTGGTCATCTACGATCATGACGCGAATGGCCCGATTCATTTTCCTCCTTTGACGAAGCGGGTAGGCGCGATCACCTCGACGGTTGTGCCAGCGTCAGGGGTGCTGGAGATTTGCAGCCGTCCGCCAATTTCACGAGCGCGCAGGTTCATGCTGGTCAGACCAAAGCCGCTGACAGTATTCTGATTGCTGACGTCGAAACCTACTCCGTTATCACGGATGGTTAATTGAGTTTGGTCAGGGTTGCAGTCCAGCTCGATATTGACTTCACTGGCACGGCTGTGCCGCAAAACGTTTGAAAGCGCTTCCTGCATGATGCGGAACAGAGTTTTTTCCACTTCAAAAGACAGTGTGTGGTTTTCTGTAATCGTGAAATTCACCGGGATACAGGCTTGCTGGCTCCAGTTTTGGGTATATTCTTTGATGGCTTCTGAAAGGCCTTTGCCTTCCAGTTCAGGAGGGCGCAGTTCACCAATAAGCAGCCCCAGTTCATTTTGAGTATTCTTGAGCAGCATCTCCGCTTCACGCAGAGCTCTTTCAGCAGCTTCGGGTTGTGTTTTGAGCAGGTTGCGGGCCGCCCTGATCTGCATGAGGGTGGCAAAATTTTCCTGCTTCACTGTATCATGCAGTTCCTGTGCCAGGTGATTGCGTTCTTTTATCTGGGCCAGGGCTTTTTGGTCCTGCAGCAGATTATTGATTTTTTCGGCCATCTGGCGTAATTTCAGGCTGAGTGTGCCAATCTCGTCGGTGGAATGATCAATGGGGGGCATGACCATGAAATTGCCTTCCCCCCAGGCTTCCGTAGCCGTGGTGAGCTTGCCGAGGCGATTGGTCAGGCTGCGCGAAAAGATAAAGCCATAGATGGCGCCCAGCGGAGCAATGGCGAACAGCATCAGCAAACCGGCTCCCAGGACCAGCAAAATGAGCTTCGTCCATTCCCAGGTATTCCGCTGCGGGTTCGGTTCGACGGTAACGAGAATTACCCCGAGGACGGGTTCATCGTGGTTTTTTTGATAGATGGGTACTGCCATCCAGTAGTTTCCATTTGCATTCATTGTATAAAGATCTGCAATGGCTTTGCTTCCTGCCTGGGCATTTTTGAGTACTTCAGGATCGTAGTTATCGAAGGTGGGGGCATCTACTGCCGGCGATTGGGCCAGGATATTCCCCTCTCGGTCGAGGATGGTGATCACTGATCCTGGCACGATCTTGGCGGCCGGGCTATCGAAAGCATCCTGCGGTTCCAGGCTGGCATAACCTTTCCGGTAGATGGTATCAAGCCATACCTGCAGCCCCTGGCGATCAATTTCGGGCTGCAGGTACGAACGAGCATCTGGCACGAGGGTGGTGACAACGTCGGAAAGGTAGTCTTCTGTCCCATTGCCCCAGAGATTGGTAAAGATTCCTCCCAGGATCAACAAGATCAGCTCAAGTGACATCAAGACCAGCACAGTCACGACTGTGTAGGAGAAGGTCAATTTCCGGCGCAGGTTCTTGAAAAAGTAGCGAAAGATGGTTACCGCCTATTCTCGATCGTTGAATGTCAGGATCGGCGAGACCTTGGTCGGGTTCCAGCAGGAAGCGATCACGACCAGCACGGTCAGGCCCAAGGTGAGCAGAAGGATGACCAGAAATGATACTGGGGTCAGGATGAGCTGGCTGCCCATAGCTCCTCCCACCGTTCTCATCAGTACCAGGAATAACTCGATGGTTCCCATTCCCACCAGACTGACGATCAGGGCCATCAAACTATATTCTAACACCTGGGTGAGAAAGATTTGCCCACGAGAATAGCCAAGTGATTTGAACACGCCGATCTCATAACGGCGATCCAGCATGGTAAGGTTGATTGAGTTGGCGATGAGCAGCAGTGCGGCCAGGATGGCTAACCCGGCCATGGCGGTGATGAACAGGAACAGGTTGTTGTACTGGCGTGCGTAATGTGCCTGGAATTCTGACATGGAGATCACGGTTGCCGCGGGGAGCGCATTTTCAAGAGTAGTGGTGTCAGTTGAAAGCGTTTCGGGAGCCAGGCTCATGTAGAACTGGCTGCTGCTGGCCGTGCCGAGCTTTTGCGCGGTTTCATCTGAGATGAGAATCCGATCAGCAGTACCCGGCCAAGCAATATTTTGCTCTGTAGAGTAAGTTCCTGCTACGTAGAGATCAACCGCGCTGCCATCGAGCAACGTTACCTGCAGGGTATCTCCGTAATTTGCTCGGAAATACTGCGGCAGGTAGGCCGCGTTATCATAACTCATCCAGGCATCTCCATCGAGGGTTAATCCGTTGACGTCAGGTCGGCTGAAAAGGATGGGGCTGAGGGTTTGATCGGCCTGCCCATTGATAACGACCTGTTTTACCTGATACTGGTGGCTGGTGCGGAAGTCCGCGATTTGCAGGGCACTCAGCTTGGCCCGGACATTGCTTTCTTCTCCCGGTGCTGCATAGATGGCCAGGTTTTCTATAGAACTCGTTTGATTGATGGCTTTGATCACGTTCGAGCCACTTTGCGAAATGACAGCTCCAATCGCCAGCATTTCTACGCCCACAAAAAGAGCGACCATGGCGATGAGCAGCGAAGAGCTGCGTTTCATCAGATTGTTGCGGGCAATCCGTGCCAGTGGCCATCTCTTCAGTTTAAAAAGCTTCAGTACCAGTTTGACTAAACCGAGTAAGATAAGTCCCATGATCCACAAGAAGAAAATAGTTCCGGCCAGTACCAGTATCCCAGCCAGGAAGGATTTTAAGACCCAGACAGTTACGGCCAGAAAGAGAATGCCAACAAAGAGAGCTAATCCGACCATTTTGCCTCTGGGCAGGTCAGCGTTTTTGATCTCTTCGTGGCGGAGCAGAGCGAGAGGGGGAACCTGGCTGGAGGAGACGATTGCCATCAGGGTGAAAGCCAGGGTGGTCAGAATTCCAATGATGAATCCGCTCAAGGCTTCGATGGCAGAGGGATGGGTGATGACCAGCACCGTGGTGATGCGGCTGAAGAGCCCGGTGATTCCCAGCGAAAGCAATACTCCCAACCCTACCCCTACCAAACTGCCGGCGGTTCCGAGAAGGGCGGCTTCACTGAGGAACATTCTCTCGATTTGATGGGTGTTGTAGCCAATGCTTTTCCAGATGGCAACTTCTTTTTCGCGCCGTTTCAGCAACACATGCATGGTATTGGCGATGCCAATTCCACCAACCAACAATCCCAGCAGACCGATGTCATTGACGATCATGGCCAGCATTCCCTCGCTTGCCGCGGTAGCATTGGCCAGCGAGGTGGCCGTGAACACTCGCCAGCCGGCAGCTTCGAGTGCGGTCTTGGCAGTTTCGGGGTCTGAACTGTTCGCCAGAACGGTATTGGACGTGCGCACAGTTCCCATGAGTTCCTGAGCGGTTTGATGCGAGAAATAGACTTTACTGCCTTGATGATTGGGGGTATCTGAAGCAATCCCGCGGATAACCGCGTTAATAGAAATGCCATAGTCTAGATCAGAAAGCTGAAGGGTGTCCCCAACTGATAGCTTTTCACTGGATGCCAGATCTTTGGTGATGATCACATCGCCTGCATTGGCGAGTAATTGCGCCAGGGCGGTGTTTTTGGGTTCGGCGATAGTTAGATTCCCGGCCAGAGGATATTTGGCGGGGTCCACCCCCATGCCGTAGGAGGGCATGACCAGGGCGTTCGAATCCTGTCGGTGAAATGCCAGAGTGGTGGTGTAGTCCATCAGGGTGTAATCGCTGATCTGTCCGCTGGCAACCATCTCTTGCAGACCAGCTTCTTCCTCGGCAGAAATGAAATTTTCATTTTCCCGATCCAGGGTCAGATCAGCCCCGATTAGTTCGACTGGTTTCAGTACGAGCATTTGCTCAATGGATTGTGCCAGGGTGGTCATTGCCACCAGCGACATTACCCCAAAGACCACGCACAAGAAGGCGATCAGGTTTCGTTGCCCGCCGCGCCGCAGGTGGTTCAGGGCTGTTTTGAAGAAATAAGCAGAAGGTTTCATGCGCTTACCCTGGAATCTTCCTTCGTGGGATTCGCTTTCTGAGGTACTTCGACGATTCTGCCATCCATGACGTGCAGTTGCCGATCAGCGTAAGCTGCCACGGTGGGGTCATGCGTGACCATTACGATGGTCAGGTTCAATTTCATACGCAGGTATTGCAGAATTTGCAGCACCTGGCGGGTGGTCGCGCTATCCAGATTGCCGGTGGGTTCGTCTGCTAACAGTACGTGCGGGCTGGTTACCAGTGCTCGGGCAATAGCCACGCGCTGCTGCTCACCACCTGAAAGCTGATAGGGCATGTGATGCATGCGATCTTTGAGCCCAACCTGTTCGAGCATCTCAGTCGCCAGATGTTCAGCTTCACGCCAGTGGGGGTGGATGTACAGTGGAGCTTCGACGTTTTCGATAGCGGTCATGGTGGGGATCAGGTTGAAGGCCTGAAAAACGATGCCGATCATCTCGTTGCGCATGCAAGAAAGATGAGCTTCAGGCAGATTGTTGATCTCGTACCCATCCAGGATCACTGAGCCCGAGGTGGGCCGATCGATCCCGGCCAGAATGCCGAGCAGGGTGGATTTTCCAGAACCGGAAGGACCTGTCAGAGCGACCCATTCCCCTTTGATCACGGTAAAGCTGATTCCCTGCAGAACGTGTAAATTGCGGCCGCCCAACGGCAGGTCGCGCGAGATATTTTTTACTTCGATCATGTTTTTAGGTTGCATATTTTCCTCTCTCTTTTGATGATGGCTTTAGTTTATGACCGGGTGCTTTTCAACAGATCGGTCTGCAGTCTGAAATGACCTACGCCAGAAGTCTTAATTCTTGGAGCTGTAGAATTCTGAAAAAAGAAATGAACCTCTAGATGGATCAATCCTCATCAAAGAAGATGATGTTTATCATTTAATTGGGAATAAATCTGTAAATTTATTGGATGTGTACTATAATATTAGTAAATCTCTTGGAAAGGAAAAGATGAACAATGAAAACGGTTAGTGTTGATGCTGTACAGGTAGATGGTTTCAAGATCGAAACGAAGTCTCGCCAGCACATCGCGATTGTGGATCAACCGCCCGCTGGTGGTGGTGTCGATGCTGGGCCTACTCCGCTTGAGTACTTGTTTATTTCTCTCTCTGGCTGTATCATCACCATCGGGAACATCGTTGCCAAACAGCGCCGCTTGCCGGTGCGCAAGATCGAAGTCCACGTTGAAGGGGAACTGGATACCGATGTGTTGATGGGCAAGAATACTGCTGATCGCGCTGGTTTCACTGGCGTCCGGGTTCAGGTAAAGGTAGATGCCGATATGAGTCAGGCTGAGAAAGAGGCCTTCATCAAAGAAGTGGATGCCCGCTGCCCGATCTCGGATAACGTGCACAACCTTACCCCAATCGAGTTCTCTGTCGAGTAAAGAATGACTGTTTCTGCTGCTGATCCGATAGAATCTGCGTCCGCGCCTTCCACCGAACAACTGGTCGGGAAGAAGTTGCGCGAGATTCGCGTGCAAAAGGGATATTCCCTGCGCAATCTATCGGATCGCAGCGGATTGAATATCAATACATTAAGCCTGATCGAAAATGGAAAAACTTCTCCATCGGTCAGTACGTTGCAGCAGTTAGCGGTCGCGCTGGGAATTTCGATTTCAGTTTTTTTTGAGTCTGAGCCAGAAAAGAAACGCATCGTGTTTACCCGGGCCGATGATCGCCCGGAAGCTTCTTTTAATACTACCCGGATGCAAAATCTGGCCAAAGATCTTGCTTCGAATGCAGTACAGCCTTTTGTGGTTACCTTGCTGCCAGGTTTTGGCAGCGGAGACCGGATGATCGTCCACACGGGCCATGAGTTCGTGTTTTGCCTGACCGGTGCGATCCATTATCGGATCAATGGTGAGGATTACTTCTTGGCCCAGGGGGATAGTCTGGTCTTTGAGTCACATCTTCCCCATTGTTGGGAAAATCAAAGTGATTCCCCGGCACAAATTTTATTGATCTTGCTGCCGGCGGATCGTTCAGAAGAATTGGGTGGTCGCCATTTCTTGATGGAAATGGGACAGGAGGAAGAAATTATGAAAATCGCAGTTATCACCGATGATGAGAAAACAATCAGCCAGCATTTTGGCCGTGCCCCTTATTACATGGTAGTCACAGTTGAAGAGGGAAAGATTTCCGGGCACGAGCTGCGTCCCAAACTGGGCCACAATCATTTTCAGGGCATGCACGGAGAAGAAGGCCATGAACACGAGCACGAGCATGGCCACGATGAAGAATCCCATCAAAAGCATGCCAGCATGGCAGAAGCCATCAGTGATTGCCAGATCGTGATCTGCGGCGGTATGGGCATGGGGGCCTACGAAAGCATGCGCCGCCTGAACATCAAACCTGTGGTCACTGATATGGCCAACATCGATGAAGCAGTTCAGGCATATCTGGATGGCAAGCTGGTCGACCATACTGAAAAGTTACATTAAACTCAATTTTCCCGCTGAAGGAGGCCTTGTTCTTGGAGCAAGGCCTTTTTTATTTTCTCTGAGTGAACAATTTAGTAGCTTTTATCAGAAGAACGAGTAGATCTTTTCACTGAGAAACCTGTGGGAAGTGTCTAGACTTGGATTTCCGGGCACAAGCTGGAATCGGGTTGTTTTTGTATGACAGTAAATGAGAAAAACATATATTATCTTAATGTCATTCTTTTTAGAAAAAGGCTAAAGATATTCAAAACTTGAATGAACTGTGAACAGAGGTGAAAATGGCAAAAAAAGTAAAAGATCTTCGCCCTCCCCGCGGGCTGGCTCGTATTGGTTTCCGTTTACCGATTCAGTTGTACAGGATTGGCCTGGGCGGGTTATTGGGACATCGCTTTTTATTGTTGACCCACGTGGGGCGCAAATCAGGGAAAGAGCGCAAGAATGTCCTGGAAGTGGTTCGTTACGACCCTGAGAAAGAAGCGTTCATCGTTGCGGTGGGCTTCGGGAAGTCTTCTGACTGGTATCAGAATATTATTGCCAATCCGCATGTTCAGGTGCAATGCGCGAACCGGCATTGGAAGATGATCGCTCATCAGCTTTCACCAGAACAGGGCGGGCAGGAATTGCTGCAGTATTCTCACAAATATCCATTGGCCTGGAAGGAATTAGCCAGTTTCATGGGCTATGAGGTGGCGGGCACGGATGAGGATGTCCGTTCTCTGGGGAACGAGATCACCCTGATCCAGTTTTTGCCGGAAGAAAAGCATTCTTGAGTTTATCGTGATCCCAAAAGCCGCTCGCATTTGCGAGCGGCTCGGTTATCTCTTTACAAAGGGCGATCAGTGTTTGCCGCCGTACCCATTGGCAGATGGGGTAGTTTGTGGAGAAGAAGAGGCACCGTTGTATTGCCCTTGTGTCGGGTTGGCGCTGCTTCCGCCAGAGTTTGTCCCGGCCTGTGGAGTGCAGGTGATGCCTGTTCCATCTCCAGGACCGTAGCTGCTCCCGGGGGTGGGGGTTCCCTCTGCCCAGGGGTTGCCCTCTCCGCTTCCGGGGGCGGTCATGTTCCCGGTGCCGGTTGTTTCCAGGTTGGGGTTGTTCAGTTGATCTTGCAAGCGAATTTGATCGCGCAGCTGGATCAGGTTTGCCTGCCCGGTTTCCAGCAGCTGCATCCGTTCTTGAAGCATGGACTGAACTTGCGCCATTTCCATAACTGCCTGCGCAGTGCCTTTATTTTGCAGTTGCGTCATGGCCTGTTCTTGAGTTTCGAGGCGTGCCTGCAGCATGGCCAGTGCCTGGATAGCCTGGTCTTCAGGCAGATTGACGGCATAGCGGGTGGCCTGTTCCATCTGGCTCTGATATTGCGCCAGCAGATCTGCAGAAGGCGTGTTCCCTTCTTCAATGAGCTGAAGGATCTCTGCTCCGCGCCGGTCGACATAATCAAGTGACAGGCTGAATTGAGCTTCAGGATTGGTGGTCACATCGAGCAAAGCATCTTCGCTGAAGAGTTTGATTCCATACAGCAATTGATCGGGTTGGCTGCTCTGGGCTGCAGCCACGGTGGCGGCGCCGCCGCTCAGGAACAATGAGATTGTCAACAGAATTGTGGTAAGAGTATTGATCATGGGAGAGTGCTCCTTTCGAAACGTGAGCAAGTTGAATTTTGACTTCCATGATTTATGACGCACAGAGGCAGCCGGAGTGACGCTTTCAGACAGTGAACTGGCTTCCCGCAAAAAAGCTGCCCGACCAGCCTGGGCACGTTCTCGATCACGCGGAGCCGAGTATTTCAGCGTCAGCAATTTTTTCAGCAACTCAGGGTCGATTTGAGAAGTATTTTTCATTTTTCTTCACGAGTTTTCTTGACCAGAATAGTTTGCAGCAGCTTCAGTCCACGATATTGCAGGGCTTTGATGGCTTCCACTGGCTTTTTTAACGCGGCTGCGACTTCGCTGTTATCCCAGCCTTCCAAAAAGCGGAGAACGATCACCTGCCGTTGATCTGGGGTTAAAGCCCGCAGCGCCAGACGAATTTCCTGTTGCAGGTGGCGTTCTTCTGCCAGAGTTTCAGGCAGAGAAGCGGGGTCGGCAGACAGATCATCGTCAAGCGGAAAGGGGGGCGGTGGCTGGCGGCGGTAGAAATCGGTGATCCAGTTGTGGGCGATGCGGTAAAGATAGGCCTGCAGATGATCTCTGGGGCCGTGGCCGATGCGCAGCGCCTGCAGAAAGCGTGTAAAAGTATCTGCGACGCATTCTTCTGCCTGTACTTCGTTGCCGAGCAGGCGCATGGCGTAGCGATAGATGCCTGGGCTGTATCGATCATAGATTTCAGCCAGGGCAGAAAGATCATAAGAGAGAGCACCGCTCAGCAATTCCTGCTCGTTCGATGACGTCATTCTTTACTTATTATGACGGAAAAAACGTAAAAAAGTGATGCGAAAAGAAGACGATCACTGTGAGCAGGATCGTCTTCTTCAGGGAGGGAGTACCTTCTTTAAAAATGCTATTCAAGCCGTAGCTTTTTAAAAATAGGTACTTTGATGAAATCGAGAAGAAAAATGTAAGTGACGATGATCACGAATATTTCGATCACCAGTTTCAAGGGAATGGCTGCCATCAGGATGCCTTGCGAGGCCAGAAACCCAACCACCAGAATATCAAGCGCGGTACCCAGGAGCATCCACTTGCTTGGAAAGGAGTGCCAGAAGTGGCCGCGTTCACGGATCAGGTAGATTGTGCTCTGCCCGCTGTAGACCAGCATGACAAAAAGCAGGGTCTGCAGATTGGCTAACGGAAGCTGCAGCGTGAAATGGCCATACCAGAAGATGGCAAAGGACAATGCCAGAATGGGCAGGGCAATCAGAACGGCTCCCCAAACGATGGAGCGTACGTCCCAGCGATTGGGCTGGGGAGAGGGTTTGACGTGATCGGTCGAGATCGACATGGTGACGAAATCATTGGTGAAAATGAGCAGGATCATTAATAAGGGTGTGGTGACAAAAGTACGGAAGAGGATCAACCCCAAACTGAGAAAGAAGACGATCTCGATGGTTTTGATAATCTTATTCAGGGTATAAGTGAGCATTCTTTGATAGATACTGCGGCTGGTCTCGATGGCTGCCACCAGATTGCTGAGCCCAGGTGCGGTCAGTACCAGACTGGCGGCGGCTTTGGCTACGTCAGTCGCGTTCGAGACAGCTACCCCTACCTCTGCCTGTTTGAGCGCTGGCGCGTCGTTGACTCCATCGCCGGTCATGCCTACCACCTGGCCGGCCTGCTGGAGTTTTTTCACCAGACGAAACTTTTCTTCGGGCAGTACCTCGGCGTAGACTCCGGTTTCTTCGTCGACGGGAGCTTTCTCGTCCTTAAGCGCTTCACCCAGACTGGCGTGTCCGCTAATGCCGAGTTGGGATGCAATGGATTTCGCCGTGGAAAGTCCATCCCCGGTGATCATAATCACCCGCAGCCCCAATTCCTTCAGCTTCTGGATCAGACTGGCTGAATCAGCACGAGGAGGATCTTGAAAGGCCAGCACCCCGGCGATTTTGACTTCATGGTCCGCTCCAGAGGCAACTGCCAGTACACGCAGCCCCTGCAGAGAAAGTTTTTCGACGATCTGGGGAAAACGTTCATCCAGAGAAGCATCAAAGCCCCCAATCACCTGCGGTGCGCCTTTGAGCACGCGAAAATCTGTGCCATTTTCCTCGAAGATGGCCTCCGCTCGTTTGGCGGCTGGGTCAAATGGGGTGTAGCGGATGCGGTTCTCGAGAACTTGCGGATCAATACCTGCCGCGGTGGCTTTTTTCAAAATAGCCTGGTCAAGCGGATCCTGAGTGGCTGCATCACTGGCCATCATGGCCAGCTTGAGTACGTCTTCTTGACTGAAGGGCGCAAAGGGCACCACTTCGGCTACTTCAAGGTGATTCTCGGTCAGTGTGCCGGTTTTATCCGTGCAGAGCACCTGCATGGAGGCGGCTTCTTCGATAGCACTGAGGCGGGTGACCAACACGCCATTTTTGGCCAGCGTAACGGCGCCCAGGGCAGTGGCAACAGTGAATGTGGCCGGCAGGGCTACCGGTACTGAAGTGACCAGCAAAATGAGCGAGAAAGGCAGCATTTCTTGCATCGGTAGTTTGCTGATCAAAGCGTAGACCAGCAAGATCACTACCAGAGCGACATCCAGTATGACCAGAGAGCGCACGATTGAGAAGACGATCCGCTCGAGCTGCCCGGTGGTTTTGGCCAGCCGTACCAGTTCCGCAGTTTTGCCAAAACGGGTGTGGATGCCGGTTTGCGTGACACTGGCGGTGGCTTCGCCGCGAACCACCGTGGTACCGGCAAAGACGTTGGCGCCTGTACCGGCTTCGACTGCCAGCGATTCCCCGGTCAGGGTGGATTGATCCAGAGAGATCTGACCGCTGATAATCTCGGTGTCGGCCGGGACGAGATCCCCCATGCGCAGATAGATTACGTCATCAGGGACCAGTTCGCTGCTGGGCAGAGACTGCCATTTCCCATCGCGCAGCACTCGGGAGTTGACTGATAAGCGGTTTTTTAGTAGTGCCAGCGCGTTTTGAGCTTTGTTCTCTTGCAGTGTGCTCATTACTGCGTTAAAGAGGATCAATGCTCCAATGATGGCACCTTCAATGTATTTTCCGGAGATCACTTCCAGTATCAGACATAATTCCAGCATCCAGGGAACAGGTCCCCACATTTTTTTGAGGAATTTCAGCCAGAGATGGGTCTTTACTTCTGGCAGCGCGTTGGGCCCGTATTGCTGCAAACGCCGGTTGGCCTCGGTCTGGGATAATCCGCGAGTCGAGTCTGACAGCGAAAAATTCTGTGGTTCTTGCTTGTCGATTGTTGATTGATTGGCTAAGCTCATTCTGTTCAGCTTCCTTGTTTGACTACAGGATAACCAGAAGGAGAACTTTTCGCCTTAAATCACGCTTAGCTGAAGTTTAAATTTGCATTAAATCGGAATGGTTGGGCAAAGTGAGGGTAAAAGTGCTGCCTTGCCCCGGGGCACTGGCGACGGTGATTTTGCCTCCCAGCGATTCGATGATGGATTTTGAAATGGTGAGGCCCAGTCCCAGCCCGGGTGTTTTCCAGGAAGGCTGGACGACGCGGTAAAACGGCACGAAAAGGTGCTCTTGATCTTCAGAGGATATGCCCATGCCGGTGTCTGCCACTTCAATCTGAAGTTGATTTTCATGGAGGCGAGCGCGTAGATTGACTTTGCCCCCGGCTGGGGTGAATTTGAGCGCATTACTGACCAGATTGCTGAGCACCTGTGCCAGTCTTTCAGGGTCGCTGGTAAAAGGGGCAGCCTGCTCAGGCAACTCGGATTCAAAAATGAGCCCCTGGGTGCGGGCGTTTTCTCCCCACAAGGGAATCAGGCTTTGCAGCCACTCCCGCACATCAAAAGAGCGGTAGATGATTTCGTAGGGTTCCAGCTTGCGGTAGATCAAGGCCAGGTCTTCCAACAAACGACCCATGCGATCGATACGTTCGGTCATCCCGGTCAGCAGCTCGGCGCTCAGGGTGGAATCTTGATTGGCCCCGGTCTGCAGGGCATGAACCGCCGTTCGCAATGATCCCAGGGGCCTTCCCATTTCGTGAATGAGATTGGCCAGCATTTGCTGGCGCATCGTTTCCAGGTCCATGCGCCGCTTTTGCAGTTGGTTATAAGCGTGAGTGAGTTCAGCCAGCTCATTGTTGGAGCTTTCGGGAAGTAATTCGGTGGGGCCTTCTAAAGGTGTGTGCGCGATCTTGTGCGAAAACTCTTTCAACGGATGGGTAATGGAGCGTGTCAGGAACAGGTTCAGAAAAATGATCACCAGGATACTCATAAGCACAGCTGCCAGGATGATCCAGAGCATGTTTGAAAGTTCTCCCTGAATATCGGTGATACGGCGGTACATGCGGATCAATCCCAGCAATTCGCCGTCGTTCCCTTTGACCGGGAGAAGCACTTCCAGAATTTTCTCGTGAGTAGCTTTATCGGTGGTAATTGTCCACCAGGAATCCCCCAGCGATTCGTCGGCGGGTAAATCCGGGAGAACGCTGCCCACCAGTGCCAGGTCATCCGGCCGGCTGGTGGCCAGCAGAGAGTGGTCAGGGCGGAGCAGCCCGATGCGGGTGGGGCGTTGAAAGTCGGTGGAATCCAAGAGCTGCTGAGCGGCAGTCGAAGAATTCCAGATCTGAGGCTGATCCTGGCTCAGACGTGCTACCAGATGACCCTGGTCAATCAGTTCATTTGCCAGTGCCGGGTAGATGACTCGACTTTCCAATATTTTGGTAAGGCCCAGCCCCAGCAGGGGCAGCAGGATCACAATGGGGAGTAGCTGTGCCAGCAGCAGTCGGCGCCGCATGGAAGAGTTATGCGCCATTTTGACCTGTGGCCGTGAGTTTATATCCGGCGCCGCGGATCGAGATCAGGTGAGTGGGCTGAGCCGGATCAGGTTCAATCTTTTGCCGGAGCCAGCGAATATTGACATAAACGATTTGGGGCTGCCCATGAAACTCAGCTCCCCAGACGCGTGACAATAACTCATCGATGGTGAAGACGCGCTCGGGTTCGACTGCGAGGGCAAAAAGTAGATCGAATTCTTTGGCGGTAAGTTCTACCGGCTTTCCGGCGACAGTAACCGTGTGCGATTTTGAATTGATGAACAGGTCACCGACTTTGAGCTCTATTGGCCCCTGTTCTGGGGTAAAGGTGCCTCGGGTACGGCGCAGCACGGCTTTGATATGTGCGATTAAAACGTCAGTATCAAAAGGCTTGGGCAGGTAATCGTCAGCGCCTAATTCCAGACCGACAATTTGATCCACTTCACGCCGCCGGGCAGTGAGAAAAATCACCGGGACATTCAGTTTATCGTGAAAATAGCGCAGGGCTTCCAGCCCGTCCATACCGGGCAGCATGACATCCAGCAGTACCAGGGCAGGACGTTTCTGGTGGGCGGCAGCGATGCCGTCTTCAGCAGTGGCGAAGGAATGAGTCTCGAACCCGGCCTGATCCAGACTGAAAGAAAGGCTGCGCCGGAAGAGGTCATCATCATCCACAATAAAGAGCATAGTACCCAAGTCGCCACCTTAAAAAGAAAAAGTCGTTAAATTATTCTAACGCCTTTTTCTGAGAATCAATCTATTGTTCTGTGATTAAGCACCTGCTGAGAGTGCCATCGCGGTTTTCTTTTTTTGTCTTCTCTCTTTGATCTGTTTGCCAATCACAACGAGACCGACTGAAACGACCGAGACCCCTACGTATTGGAAGGGAAACATCAGGGCCATCAATACCAGTGCAATCCAGGGCTTGGGCAGTACTACAGCGACCAGGGCTCCCATGACGGCCAGGGCAGCGGTGGCGGCGGGGATGACCGGGAAGAGTGCACTGACCGAGAGGCCTAAAGCAGCAGCGCCAAACATCATTGGCAGGAATTGCCCACCCTTCCAACCGGTAGCGAGCAGTATATTGGTCATCAATAAACGGACCAATGCCGTCAAGAAGAGGGTGACAAAACCAATTTGCAGGTATTGCTCATAGGCTGGCTGGAGGAGATGCTGTCCCGAAAACAGGATCATGGGCAACCCCAGTGCCGCAATGCCCAATAAAACTCCGCCGCTTGCTGCTCGCAGGATAGGTTTGTGCTCAAACGGGGCAGCCAGACGCCGAGTCCAGTTTTGCATGAAGAGGAAGAGGGCTCCGGCGGCAGCTCCCAGCGCTGCCAGTGGAATACTCCACGCCAGATCGACCCATTGGAAAGGTTCATGGGGGGATAAGAAACCGCCGCTGTACATGCCGTTCAGCAACTTGATAAGTGCCAGGGCTCCGGCCGCCAATGCCAGCAGATTGGGCCAGTGCTGCAGCGTTTTTTCTGCTTGATTTTTGAATTGCTGGGGTAAGGGCAACTGCAGCCTGGCGCGCAGTGAGCGGATCAGATCCCCTGTCCAGGTACCCAGCCCTCCTAAAAGGTCGACCAGGGCAGCTTCGGGTCCCAGGCTGGCACCAGCAATCAGTGACACATAGGCAGTGATCATTCCTTTGGGAAGGGAGCTATATTCCAGACGCCCGGTCTTTTGCAGTGTTGTGACGGCTTCATTGATCCCTTTGGGGTAATCTCCCAGATATTTTTGGCAAAGCCCTACCAGAATACCGCCAATTACGGTGATCAATAGAATTTGCCACGGCAATGAGGACGTGAGTGAATTCCATAGCCAATCTTGTCCCCATTCCACCAGATGCAGAAAGCCGGCAGTAAGAGCCCCGACCATTGCTCCCAGAGAGATTGCTGCCAGAAGGAGTACGATCACTGAGAGAATTTTCTTCATTACTGCTGCGCTGCTTTCTGGGTGTTCGAGATCAGGATGATTGCGAGCATGCTGACACACAGCGCAAGATAGACAAAATTGCTGACGGCTCCCGGCGGAGTGTGCGAGAAGGTGACAGGTTTAATTCGGCCAACCAGCATTCGCCCACCGATTTCGAGTAGTTGTATTCCCCACATGATTGGAACCAGCGAGCGATACCGCCAAACTACCAGCCATTGCAGCAGGGCAAAGATCAATTGCGAACTGCCCCATAGAGCAAAAGCGAAGATCACCTCGTTGGCTCCGCTGACCGTTAAATCCATGCCGGCGATACTGCCCGCTCCGCCATCAGCGGCAAAAATGTGAATCAGACTGCGGACGGTGCCGATCAGGGCGACTGCGATTAAAAAGTAGAAAGGGATTTTAGATCCACGGATCTTATTCTCTGCTGGCTGTGGAAGAAATATCTCCAAAAGAGAGTTCATCAGTTTCGTGCTCCTTCGTCAATCTCAAATAAAATACACAATGTATAAATTATACCGAACAAAACCCTTTCGTCAATAAAAGTTTTGTTAGAAATCTTGCCTGCGATTCCAGTTTTGGTGGTAAAGGGTTTCTTAACTACCAGGATCACAACAGCGAAAAGTTACGCTGTCGTGATCCTGACATCGCAAATGGAATAGCGAAAAAATCTAATGCTGCTTTTCTAGAAAGGTTTGTAAAGTGAGGTGAACTTCTTCTGTCGAGGCGCATTCCAGACATTGATGGGCTAATTCCGCGCAGGCCTGGGTATCCATCTTTCGCAGAATTTCTTTTTGGAATGGAATAGTGGGGGGATTCATGCTAAATTCATCCAACCCCATTCCCAACAATAAAGCCGCGGCCTGGGGATCCCCAGCCATCTCGCCGCACATACCAACCCAAATTCCGGCGGCGTGGCCCTTTTCAATGATCTGGGCGATCAGACGCAGTACGGCGGGTTGAAAGAAACTGCACAACTCGGCAACAGATTGATTGGTACGGTCCGCGGCCATCGTATATTGGGTCAGATCGTTGGTGCCAATCGAGAAAAAGTCCACTTCTTTGGCCAGCAGATCAGCACATAAGGCGGCGGCGGGCACCTCAATCATGATGCCGACCTTGGGTGTGGCATTATAAGGAGTGCCTGAGCGGTCGAGTTCCAGCATGCATTCCTGTAGAAGCTTGCGTGCTTGCCGGACTTCCTGAACGGTAGCGATCATCGGGAACATAATCTGCAGATTCTTCCCTGCCCCGGCGCGCAGAATGGCCTTTAGTTGCGGTAAAAAAAGATCAGCACGCTCGAAGCAGAAACGGATGCCACGATTGCCTAAAAAGGGATTGGCTTCGACGGGCAGGTGCAGGTGCGGCACTTCCTTATCCCCACCAATATCCAGGGTTCGTACCAGAATCGGCCCTTCCTGGAAGGCGGCGAAGATCTTTTCATAGGCCGCGGTCATTTCCTCTTCGCTGGGGATATGGTTTCCCTCGATGAAGGAGAATTCAGTACGGAGCAGTCCAACGCCTTCAGCCCCATGCTGAAGAGCATTTTGCGCATCCGCCGCATTGCCAATATTGGCCACCACCAGCACTTTTTTCCCATCATGGGTGATCGCGGGGAGATGTGCTTTGGCTTGTGCGCTTTGAGCCGCCGTTTGGCTCTTGGCCTGGGCGGTTTGATAACTGGCAAGGGTGACTTCGTCTGGGGTGAGGATCAATTTTCCTGTATCGCCATCCAGGATTACCGGCTGCCCAGTCTGGATTGTGGCCGGGATATTTTCGACGCCTAAGACCGCAGGCACTCCCAGCGCGCGGGCCAGAATGGCCGTATGAGATGTTTTTCCTCCGCTGCTGGTGCAGAATCCCAGAATCAGGCTGCGTTCGAAATGGATTGTATCCGATGGCGTCAGATCTTTGGCCAGGATGATGACAGGTTCGCTCAATTCGTGGGCTTCGCTGCTGCCAGGGTTCATTAGGCTGACCAACCGGCAGGCGACATCCCGTACATCGGCAGCGCGCGAGCGCATGTATTCATCCGGGAGTTCCAGCAACGTTTGGGCGTAGCTTTCAGCGGACTGTGAAAAGGCGTAATCTGCATTGACCCGTTGCTGGCTGATCATTTGTTCGCTCATTTCGAGTAAATCTGGGTCCTGCAGGATCATTTTTTGAGCCATAAAGATGTCAGCGGATTCCTGCCCGACTTCATGGACGGCTTTTTCGTATGTTTTCTCGAGATCGGCAGTGGCCTGTGCGAGGGCAGTATGGAAACGTTCGATCTCATTTTGGGGATCGGTGATTTCTCGCTTCTGAGCGAACACTTCCTGACTTTGGTAGAGAAAAGTTTTGCCGATGGCGATCCCGCCAGATGCTGAAATTCCCTGAATGATTTGCATACTCATCTCCGGTTTTTCAGAGTTTGGGTTTACTCTTTGAAATTGGTGTTAACCAGATTGCAGAGAGAAGTGAGCGCGTCATTGCTGTCTTCTCCTTCAGCCTGGATGGTGATCTCAGCCCCGGTAAGTGCTCCCAGGCTGAGTAATCCGAGGATGCTCTTGGCATTGACGGTTTTTCCGTTGTAAGAAGCTGTGATCTTGCTGGCAAATTTTTGGGCAGTTTGTACAAATAAAGCCGCCGGGCGGGCGTGTAAACCAACTTCATGCTGGATTGTGACGTTTTCTGAAACCATTTTTTATCCTTTAGTAAAGAGTATCTTTCGTTAATAAGTTCGATAAAGTTCTTCGATTACTTGAGCTACTCCATCCTCTCGAACGTCTGGAACAATGCGGTTTGCCAGAGCTTGAATTTCAGCGGTGGCATTTTGCGGAGCGATGAAATACCCCGTGGTTTCGATCATGGAGAGATCGTTCCCGCTATCACCAAAGGCAATCACCTGTTCTTTGCTGAACCCCAGTTGTTGATACAGCTTCTCCAGTGATTTCCCTTTGGTAATGCCACGAACCGTGATCTCCAGATCGGTTCCCTGAGTGCTTACGATTTCGATGGCTGAGTTTTGCTTCAATGACTGCAGCGTTTGTGCGCACTCATCTGCGTGAGCAAAAGCCCCAACCATTTTTTCGATGTTGCCGGAGGTTCGCTCCACGGTGCGCCGGAGGTCTTTCACGAAGGTTGTATGGCTGAGAAAATCTGCCAGCCGTTTGACCCTGATGAAAAAATTCATCGAGGGAATTCCCCGTAGAACGCGCAGACTGGAAGCATCGAAGTAAGCCTGGCCATCGATAAAAACGTTGCATACCGCGTGCATTGCCTGCATACGATCCAGTACAGACAGAGCCACATCCTGGGGCAACGGAGAGCAGGCAAGGGTTTTTAACGTGCCTCCTTCAGTGATGCGAGCCCCATTGGAAGTGATGAAGAAAGCAAAAGGCATTCGGGTTACACTGGCGGGGAGCATTGAAAAAACCCGGCCGGTTACCAAAACCAGCATGCAGCCATTTTGATTCGCCTGGTAAAGAGCTGCTCTCATTCGTTCTGAAGGAATTCCTGTGGCAGGGGCCAGAGTTCCGTCATAATCGAAGGCCATTAATTTCGTACCAGTAAGAGGATCAGTCATCATTGTTTTTCATAGTTTCTTTCGCGTTGTTGGAGGTGTGGCTCCTCTTTCTGGTTTCCCCGGCAAGTAATATCTTGCCGGGGAAGGACCCTCTGGAGGAATCGTCAGTTTCTGCAAATATTATCGTTCAGTTCCGTTCGAGGCGATCAGACGTTTATACCAGTAGAAAGAGTCTTTGCGGCTGCGGGAGAGTGTTCCATTCCCGGCGTTATCCTTATCCACATAGATGAAGCCGTAGCGTTTTTCCATCTCGCCAGTCGAGGCGCTGACCAGATCGATGCAGCCCCAGGGAGTGTACCCCATTAGATCCACCCCATCTTCGAGAGCTTCTTGCATCGCATTGACGTGCTCGCGCAAGTATTCGATGCGATAGGGATCATGAATGCTGCCATCTGCTTCTACTTTGTCTTCCGCGCCCAGTCCGTTTTCAACCACCATCAGGGGAACCTGGTAACGGTCGTAAAGTTCATTCAGATAGTATCTTAATCCAGATGGATCAATTGTCCAACCCCATTCAGAGGCTTTTAAGTGCGGGTTGGGAACACCAAAAAGCATATTGCCGGAGGTTTTTACCAGTTCTTCATCGGTCGAAACGCAGCCAGAGGAATAATAGCTGAAAGAGTAAAAGTCAACTTTCCCTTTCTGAAGGATTTCAGCATCACCCTCAGCCAGCTTCAGATCGATGTGATTTTCGCTGAAAAATCGTTTGGCAAAAGCGGGATAGGTGCCCCGGACCATAACGTCACCGCACAGGTAATTGCCCAGGCGCATTTGTTTCTGGGTGGCAATCATGTCAGCGGGATTGCAGGAATAGGGATAGACTGCCATCCCTGCGACCATGCAACCCACTTTGTTGTTGGGATCGATGGCGTGGGCAATCTGAACCGCTTTCGCGCTGGCGACGAATTGATGATGCAGTGCCTGGAAGCGCGCGGCAATTTCTTCTGGGGTCTCTTTTGCCTGACCGGTGAGCAGAAGGGTCGTATCCGTTTGCGGCATCATTCCGCCGGCCAGCAGACCACCGAAGGAAGTGGTCAGGACGTTGATTTCATTGAAGGTGAGCCAGTATTTTACCAGCCCGCTGTATTCGCGGAAAACGGTCTGGCAATAGTTGACGAAGAAGTCGATTGTGCGGCGATCCAGCCAGCCATTATATTTCTCTACGAGATGGAAAGGCATTTCATAGTGAGATAAAGTGACCAGTGGCTCGATACCATTGGCTTTCAAAGTCTCGAACACTTTGCGGTAATGATCCAGCCCAGCCTGGTTGGGGAGACGATCATCGCCATTAGGGAAAATCCGTGACCAGGCAATCGACATGCGATAGACCTTGAATCCCATTTCGCCGAAAAGGGCGAAATCTTCTTTGAAGTGGTGGTATTGGTCGATTGCTTCGTGTGAAGGATAAAAGCAATCGGAGCAGAGTTCGCGAGTGAAGCGGCGTGGGCTCTTTCTTGACCCGGAGGTCATCAAATCAGCAACGCTCATGCCTTTGCCATCTTCGTTCCAGGCACCTTCGCATTGATTGGCAGCGGTTGCTCCGCCCCACAAAAAGTCTTTCGGAAATTCCTTGTTCATTTGTTCGCCTTTCCTATCGTTTTGAATTGCGGCAATCGGTTTCCCGATTGCCGCAATGAGGGTGAGTTATGCCTGTGCGGTTTCGCTGGCTTTAGCGGCTGCTTCTTTGGCAGTGAGTTGATTGTCATAAGCCCGGAAGAAGGGGTAATAGACGATCAGGCCAACGATAATACCTACAACAGGGATGAAGATGTTCTGCCAGGCCATGGAGGTGAGAAATTCGCCTACGCCTAATGGCATTAGAGAGAGAATGGTGACGTAGCCAGGTTTGAAGAATCCGATTGCGTAGCCGACCCACACGAGGACCATGGTGATCATGGGGGTCAAAATGTAGGGGATGGCCATGATTGGGTTGTACATGATCGGGAACCCAAAGGCAACGGGTTCATTGATGTTGAAAATCCCTGGGATAATGGCCGCCTTGCTGACCGCTTTCAATTGTTCAGATTTGGCCGAGCGCAGACCGTGCAAGACTAATCCCAGTGTATTGCCAGTGCCTCCGGCACAGGCCACGGCTCCAAACAGCATGGAGGCGTAGAAAACGGGTTGATTGCCGGCAGCAACTGCAGCAGCATTGGCAGACAGGTTTTGGATAACGATGGCCATAATAGCAATGTAAGCGACCATAGTTCCATGAATACCGAACGTCCACAGCAGGCAGGCAAAGAGGCAAATGATGAGCATTCCCGGGACGCTGTTAAGGGCAGAAAGGGGTACAGACAGAATGTAGGTGATGAGCAGCGGCAAGGTCATTTGCCCATGAGTGAGGATGCTTAAGACGGTGCCCAGTCCGTACCAGACAAGGATGTTGAAAAGCAGAGGCAGCACTGCAGAGAAGGATTCGCTCAAGAAAGGTGGAACAGAATCGGGCATCTTGATCACGATATTCTTCTCTTCGCAGAAATGGGTGAGTTTGACGGTCAGAATGCCAATGATAATTGCCACAAACAGGCCGGTGGCTCCCAAATAGGAGCTATCGAGTACGGTCATGGTGGTGGTACCATCTGCCAAAATCACGGTGGTGGCGGGAGCACTGACCAACAAGAAACAGACCAGAGCGACAATGCCGTTCTGCATCGGTTTCATGTTTAGAGATTTCGAATAGTTGTAGGCGATCATGAAGACCACAAAGACGGAAAGCAGCCCCATTGTCATGTTGTAGGGGGTATAGAGGATTTTATAGATCTGGCTATCCGTTGTGAACCACTGAAACAACGTTGGGACCGTAGCCAAAATCTGGAAAATTGCTCCTGCCAAAATGAGAGCCATTGTGGCCATCAGTGATTTTGAGATGGCAGAGAAACCTTTGTTATTGCCAAGTTTTTCGCCGAACCGCTGCAAACCTTTCATGAATTTGCTTTCGAATAACTTGTCCATCGAATTACCTCTCCGATCTTTATTTGTGGGGATAGATTGTTTCGACTTGCTTGAAGATATTTTCAGCATTACCGATTGCGTAATCGTACGGGGCAATCACAGCGACGGGTTTCTTGGATTCATTCTCGATTTCTGCCTTTTTGTACGAGATTTGCGGCCCCAGCAGTACCACGTCGAAATTGGGAACGATCTCTTCATATTCATTCATTCCTTTTGCCATGATCTCCAGGGCAAATCCTTTTTCTGCGGCATACGCCGACATTTTTTTCATCAGAATGCTCGTCGACATCCCGCCCGCACATACCAGCAAGATTTTCACTTCTCTTTACCTCCTTTCTACTAATTTGCGCACTTCAATGATTTCTACGATCAACTCTTTGGCTAACTCAGCACACATCAAGTGATCCTGCGCATGCGAGATGAGCAAATCGCTGTGATCGATCTCTCCGCTTGCATACATAGAAAGTAATTCACTATGCTTGACGTGAGCTTCATGAGCGTATTCATCGGAATTTTCGAGCAGGGCTTTCGCCTTTTCGAAATTTCCTTTTTTGGCTTCTGCCAGCGCGTCAAAGGCAGCTCCCCGAGCTGCGCCGGCATTCGCGATGATCACCATTGCCATATTTTCTAGTTTTTCTTCCAAAGCCATGTAGTAAGTGTTTCTCCCTTCTAAATTTTTTTGATGATGGTAATTATGTTAGCCATCTCATCATCGGTAAAAATGATCCCAAATGATTTCTCAAGTGGTTTGAGAATGTGCAGCAGCTTTTTGTAGCAGGTATTGTTGTTTTTGAGAATTTGCTCACGGTGGATATTGGGGGGGAGAGGTTCTTTCCCCAGAATTCGATTGATGCTGCTGGCAAGGTGCATGAGCAAGCCAATTTCCGTATCGATGGACATGTGGGTAATTTCGTTATTGATTTGCTCGATCACAGCCGGAAGGATCTTGCGAAGTTTTTTGACGTCTACAAATTCAAGCTGTTCCCCTAAATAGTTGAAGACTTCGTCGAAATCGATGCGTCGTTTTTCTCGGTTTTTGAATTGCAGAATCTCCGGGAGGGCAGCGGGTTCCGCGCCCAGAACATCGCTAATTGGAATGAAGGGGATGCTGAAGAGTTTGGGATCATTTGTTCCAACGATGCAGTGGATCAGTGCTTTCTTTTGCAAAGTTTGCAGTTTCTCGCGAAGCTGATCACGATCTGCCATTGAGAGGGGAATGATCTTCATCTCTTCTACATTCCCGTATTGTTCGATATACCGCTTCAGTTCTTGTGCACCGCCTTCCCCAGTAGAGCAAAGGGTCACAATTACTCGTTCAAGTGGCTTGCGATAAGCTTCCAGGTTATTGAGCATGTTCTGGTAAAGTGAGTTCACATCGTCGGAGATAGCTGCTCTTCTTGCCCATTCGATCCCGATCAGGGTGATCGGGTAGGAAACTGCTCTGATCTCGATCCCGGTTTCAAGGGCAATTGTTTCAAGGTAGTTGTTCATGAACTCCATGTCATACAAGGCAATGATGCCTCGGCCGCGATCAATCTTTTTGATCATCTCTGAAAGGGCGTGGTAGGTGGTCGCGGGTTGATATTCAATGGGAATCTCAAAGGCGAAGGTATTATTTTGTTTCAAGGTTTGATTGATTGCTGTGGAAAGTGATGTGGCCACCCCTTCACCCATGAGAGCAATCAGGATTACCGGGTGTTCATTGGTCTCACTGTTTGCTTCGTCAAAACATAAGAAGAGTGTGATCAGAAAGGCTTCTTCCACGGGTACTTTAATTGAAAAGGATTCCTCGAGTTTTGTGGTGAACTGCAGTGCCAGTGAGTATTTGATTTCATGTTTTTCGACGATCTCAGCCATCTGCCGATTGGTTAATACCTGACGTGAAGAAGCCCCTTTGACCAGGCTGTTAACATGCAGGCACAGGCCGTAAAACACAGAAGGGGGAAAGTTTTGCAGTAGTTTGGCGCTGACGTCAGTCAGGAAAGCATCCACCATTTCGATAATGGGCTGATCAACTAGATTGGCTAATTGTTCTTTGTTGATTACCTGGCGGGCAACCTCGTTCCAGTAACGGCGGAAAATCGTCTCGAGTTCAGCGCTGAGGAGAATACTGATCTCTTCTTCGGTCATGCCGCGTTCGATCAAAGCGTCTGTGCGCCGATCGATTTCTTCATACATGGTCGTCGAGTTGAGTTTGGCGCGGTCGATGGCGCTCATCTTCATGGTTGATTCGGAGAAGGTGTAATCGTAATTGGCTGGGATGATGCGTTCGATCTCTTCACGGTGGTCACGATAATTGAGAAATCCCTTGCGAACGTAGGGTTCGAAATCGCTCATGAAGATGTTCAGCGCAGGATCTTGATTATTGCGTTCGCGGAAGTAAGCCATAGCGCAAGCGCGTTTGATGTCTCCCTTGAGCTGCTTGATATTGAGCGGGCATTCATAAAGCAATAAGCAGCGGAGCAGTTCGGCGCTGATCGCGAAACTCTTCTTGGCGCGGGCAGCTTCAAGCGTGAAAAAACTCTGGATCATCGCCATGCGCTCATCCATCGGACGTTCAGCCAATGCCGGTAACTCAATTACGATCGGAAGCTTGTGCGAAAAATCCTCGACGGCAGCTTTATTCGAACGATCGATTGCCAGGATGACGATGGGAGCGATGTGGGTCAGAGGTTGCCCGTCTTGATGCTGGCTTTCTTCCAGAGCGGAGCAGATCTTATTACGTAATCCGGTACTGAGGAATTGGCCATTATCGATGTGGAGGACACCTTTCCCGGCCTGCGAAAATATCCCGGATCGTTCGTCTTCGCCAAATAATTCTGCAAGCAAACTTTCTTCATCTCCCTGATAGTCTTTACAATCGAAGACAATATAGGGAGCGTCTTGGGGAATCACTTTAGCTGCAGTTGCATACCGGTGCATGATCATCGCGAGAAAACTTTTCCCTGTTCCAGGATCGCCAACAATGACAGAATTCAGGCTTTTTTCGGGATAGATGATGGCTGCCTTGGCCACCTGGATCGGTCGGCGTAAACTTCCTTCGGAACCGATCAGATTCTCGAAACACTGTTCTTCGCAAATTTCTTCCTGGCTTTTGAGCTTGTACAGTACTGGACGTCCGTCTGATTTGCTGACTCGTCCCTCATTGACCAGTTCATTCAGTAGACTGCTGACATTGGTTCTGAGAATACCCAGCGCATCGGCCAGGTATTGTGTAGTGACGCCGCCGCTCTCTTTTGTAGAGGCATGCAGCTTAAGAAAATCGTATATTTGTTCTTTATTGGTCTTCATGGTTGAATCCTCTAAAGAAAATATACACTAAATACACTAGCATTACTATATCTTGTGGAAAGGTCGATTGCAAACCGTCTAATTTCTATGAAATCTCCAAAAAATTTATACACTAATAAACTCTATGCGAAAGTAATATGAAAAATTAACTTTTTTATCTGCTTTGAGATGGAAAAAGGATAAGGAATGCTGGTTTGTGTCTGAACCATGCCTGGCCGGATTTGTTAGTGTATATTTCTGCAAAAAGGATCACAAATTGTGAGTCAATGTGACGGAATGATGCTGTATCGCAGGTTGGTAGCATTGCGTGAAGAATTCACGAATACTGGTGATTGCCTTTCCTGAAATAATCACTGGCCGTTGTCACAAAATTATTCTGTATAATGAAATTACTCTGTGAGTTGTTATTTTTATTGTTAGCGAGGAAAAATATGAGTAAAACGGCCCGCACAGAAAATGATTTACTTTTATTTGCCTTCGAAAATCTTGTTGAAGCGGTCTTTTTGGCTGACTCAGTTGGGAAGATATTTTACGTCAACGCGGCAGCTTGCCATTATCTGAAATACGAAAAAAGTGAACTGGAAAGGATGAACCTTTCTGAGATAGATGTTTCGTTTTACGATGAAGGCTGGGCATTGAAATGGTCACGTCTGAAAGAAAAACAAACCTGCACCTTAAAAACGATTCACCGCGCCAAGGATGGGCTTTTACTCCCGGTAGAAATTCAAGCCAAACATTTTCGTTACCATGATCAAGAGTTTGGACTCTCTTTTGTGCACGTGATGTCTGAGGATCAAGAGATTCCACAAAACAATGTCGGAATTTTTGATCATAATATGATCCATGCTCATACTGAGCCATTACTCTTGCTGAATAACGAAAGACGAATTTTGGATGTCAATCCCGTTTTTATAAAACTCAGCCAGTTTACTCGCGATGAATTGATTGATAAAGAATTTCAGTTTTGTTTTCTCTTACCGAATCTCGCTGAACAGGTATGCCAGGTGATCTTCAATGAGGGCATGCTGAGTGAGTTCCCACTTGACCTGAAAACAAAAAGTGGCGCTTCGGTACCGGTACTGGTGAATGCTCTTATATTGCGTGATTTACAGGGGCAGGTGAACAACGTTATCGTTTATGTACGTGATTTATCTCATGAGAAAGAAACTGAACATTCACTGCGGATTAATGACGAGCGCTTCCGCCGTGCTCAGGCACTGGGCCACGTTGGCAACTGGGAATACGATATTCACAATGATCAGTTTTGGGGTTCAGAAGAAGCGAAACGGATTTATGGTTTTGACCCGGCTTCAGAGAGATTTTCAGTAAAGGAAGTCGAAAGCTGTATTCCGAACCGCATAGAAGTACATCAGGCTTTGATCGATCTGATTGAACAAGAAAAACCTTATGCTCTTGAATTCGAGATACTCCCGAAAAATGGTCAGCCTGCCAGGATTATTCATTCGATTGCTGAATTGAAAAAAGATGAAAGGGGGAACCCGGTCGCAATTGAAGGGGTAATTCAGGACATTACTGAACAAAAGAAACTGCAAGAAAAGACAAATCTGCTTGCTTCGATTGTGGCATCTTCAGATGAAGCGATCATTGGCAAAACACTGGAGGGTGTGGTCACGAGCTGGAACAAGGGAGCGGAGCTGATCTATGGCTATTCAAGCGAAGAGATCATTGGCAAATCAATCACAGTAGTAGTGCCAGAAGAGGATCGGGAAAGTGTAATCCAAATACTTTCAGATATCCGGGCCGGGAAGAGTATTTATCATTATGAAGCCAAGCGACGTCGCAAAGATGGCAGAATCATCGATGTGGGTTTGGTAGTTTCCCCAATCCTGGATGCGACAGGGAAGATCACTGGTATTTCAACTGTTGCTCATGATATTACCCAGCAGAAAATGAGCGCAGCCATTAACGCTTCTCGGCTTCACTTAATTGAATACTCCTTGACGCATTCTCTCAGCGAATTGCTTGAAGAAACAATCAACGAAATTGAAAAATTGACCAAAAGTCAGTTAGGCTTTTTCCACTTTATTGAGGAAGATCAGGGAAAGGTAGCTCTAGAGAATTGGTCTACGAATACTCAGGCCCAATGTGGGGCGAAGGGCATAGGAATGCACTATCCCATTGAACAGGCAGGGGTATGGGCTAATTGTTTTTATTCGCAGCAAGCGGAAATTCACAATGATTTTAAATCGCTCCCTGATCGTAAGGGTTTCCCGGAATACCATGCTGACGTGATCCGTGAAGTAGTGGTGCCGGTGATCCGCGGAGAAAAAGTGGTTGCGGTCCTTGGGGTAGGGAATAAGTTATCAGATTACGATCAGGCAGATGTAGCGACGATTACGCGTATCGCTGATCTGGCTTGGGACATTGCTGAACGCAAGCGGGCTGAAGAACAATTACATCGCTTGAATCAGGAGCTCGAGGCGCGGGTTTATGCGCGTACAAAAGAGCTGGAGAATGCCAATAGTGAGCTTGAGTCTTTTGCTTACTCAGTTTCTCACGATTTGCGGGCTCCTTTGCGGCACATTAATGGCTATATCCAGTTATTACGGGAACACACTTCGCAAAAGATGGATGCAGATTCTTTGCGTTTTATGGACATTATCACGCAGTCTGCCAATCTGATGGATGATCTGATCGATGGGATTCTCTCTTTCTCGCGGATGGGCAGAATCGAGATGAATTTTCAAGAAGTCAATATGCATGATCTGGTAGAAGCTGTGATTACTGAGTTTCAACCGGATATTCAGACCCGTCAGGTTGAGTGGATCGTTCAAGAATTGCCGAATGTGATTGGTGACCCGGCTTTGTTGCGAATCGTAATTACCAATTTGATTTCGAATGCGCTAAAATTTTCTCAGCAACGAGAGGTTACCAGAATTGAAATAGGTTCAGATCCCACCCAAGAAAGCCAGGTTGTCTTTTGGGTTCGGGATAACGGGGTCGGGTTTGACATGAAGTTCGTGGGCCGGCTTTTCAAGGTCTTTCAACGTTTGCACCGCGCGGACGAGTTCGAGGGTACTGGCATTGGTTTGGCCAATGTAAATCGCGTTATCACCCGCCACGGGGGGAAGACCTGGGCGGTTGGCCAGGTGGGGGAGGGGGCCACTTTCTATTTCAGTTTGCCGGTGCGCACAGCGGAAGAGTAACCCAATGTTTGAGCATCATTTTGCAGTATGGATTAGCTTCTCATAATCTTCTGGTGTATCGATGTCAAAGCCTGCTCTTGCATCATTCCAGGGCATGACCGCTGGAGGGAATTGAGCGAACAGGCTGCGTGCCCCAGCGTCTCCCTGCAGCTCAAGCAAGTGCGGAAAGACGGATCGATCAAAGATCACCGGGTTGATGCGTTTCTGGTTGACAAAGGGGGCCAGAATCTCAGGCCGAGTTTTCTGGTAAGTTTCTATTAGTTTCTGAATTAATTCCACTGTAACGAATGGCTGATCCCCAAGCAGAAAGACGACGGCTTGAGTGTCTTGCGGCAGCGCCTGGATGCCAGCGCGGACAGAGGTACTTTGCCCGGCTGACCAATTGGGGTTGGCCACGAGTTTGATATCCAGGTGGGGGAGAGCTTGCTCGATCTGGGGAGAGAGCGCGCCGGCGACAACAATAACGGGCTCCAGACGCGCCGATAATGCAGTGCGGGCGACCCGGTGGATCAGGGTTTCTCCCTGCCATTCTAAAAGCACTTTGGGCTGCCCCATTCGAGAAGAGGCTCCAGCAGCCAGAATGATCCCGGCGATTTGATTGTCAGTGCATTGATCCATTGTGTTCTTATTTCTCCACAGATTTCCATTATACAAAGAAAAAGGATTCACCGAGATAGATCTGCGGTGAATCCTTGAGTCAGTTCAGGCTTTCGAAATTCCGTGTCGGGCAGTCACCATTTCTGCCAGAATCGATAGGGCGATCTCTTCAGGGGTTTCGGCCCCAATGTGCAGCCCAATTGGAGCGTGTAGTTTTTTGAGTTGTTCTTCGCTGACACCTAGCTCACGTAAAGTTTCTAACCGCTTGGCAACATTTTTTTTGGTCCCTAACACGCCCACGTAACGGGTAGGGCGAGTGAGTGCTACTGCCAGGGCAGGGTTATCCAGCTTTTCATCGTGACTGATGACGGCGACGTAGCTTGATTCGTCCAGCCCAAGCCTTTCAAGCACAGTAGAAGGCCAATCCACGATCAACTCGTCTACGCTGGGGAGCCGGTCACGGTTGGCAAAAGCTTCGCGCGGATCGATAACGATGGTGTAGAAGCCCATGACTTTGGCCATTTCCACCAGCGGAATTGCTATGTGGGCAGCACCAATAATGATCATCCGGGCATCCGGGATAAGCAGATCAGCAAAAATTTCTACTGATTCGCCCGCGATTGTAAATTCTTTCCAGTTGACTTCTTGGGTAGTGAACAATTCCTTGATCCAGGCCTTAGCTTCTTCATTTAATTGTGTATTCCCAAGATCGCCCAGGCAATGTCCATCGGAATAAACCATCATTTTATTGCCCAATCCGGTACCAACGATCACCGTTGCGACTGCAGCCAGTTGATTCTTTTGTAAAGCTTCTTGAACTGAGGGGAAGAGAGCTTGCCAGGCAGCAGAGTTTAGATCTTCAACGAAAACGTCCAATGAAGTGCCGCAACTCAGACCAATGTCCCAGGGTTTTTCGTTGCCGGTGACGCCATAATGTAGCAGGTGGGGTCGGTGCGTGTGAAGCACCTTTTGGGCTTCTTCATAAACTGTTCCTTCAATGCAGCCGCCTGTGACTGACCCGGCAATGTCCATCTGATCAGTCATGGCCATCTTGGCTCCCAAGGGGCGCAGCGACATGCCATTGCGTTTCACATTGGTTGCTATCGCAACAGGTTTTCCATCTTTTTGCCAGTTTTTGATTTCAGCTATGACTTCTCGCATGATCTCTTTTCCTTTGCTCAAAGGATTCGTCTATTAGTATTTTACGGCTTTATCGAGTGAGAAGAAGGTTATTCTTCTTCATTTTAAAATTACATTTCTCATTAATTGTCGCGGCGCAAACCACTTGAGACATGCTCAGGGCTCCCATCCAGGAGAAGCCTGATTCTTGCTGAGTGGTTTGCGCCTTGACACCCGCATTTGCTCGGCGTAGGAGGACTGACAGTAAAAGGTCACCGGGCAACAGTAAACGACCGATATCTCTCCTCGAAGATGATTCAATTACCCCAATAAAAAGTTTTGGTAATCACCAATAAATAACATCTTCCTTTATCGGTCAGTGCAGGAATAACAGGGGTCGATCGAAGCCTGGATCAATGGCATATCTGCCAGTTGTTGACCCTGGCTCATCGCGCGAACGGACGGCATGTTGGCAAAGGTTGGCGTGCGAATTTTCACCCGTAACGGAATGTCACTGCCGTCTGAGGCAATGTAGTAAAACACTTCTCCGCGTGGCGCTTCAGCACGGGCGGTTGCTTCACCGGCCGGGATGGCGGGGAACAAATCCTCAATGCGGATGGGGCCTTTTGGCAAATTCTGCAGCGCTTTTTCGATCAGGCGAATGCTTTCGAGAATTTCCAGAGCACGGACGACAACGCGCGCAAAGACATCCCCAGAGGTTTGTACCACACGATTGACGCCGATTTCTCCGTAGGCAGCATAGGGCAGATCGCAGCGAAGGTCCAGTTCCAGGCCGGAAGCCCGGGCGGTTGGCCCCACTGTGCCATAGGCCAGGGCATCTTCACGGGTGAGGATACCCACGCCGGCAGTACGTGCTTTTACCGTAGCATCTGTGGTGAAAATCGGGATCACGACTTTTTCGACGGTGGCTTTGATTTTGCGTACGGCCGCCAGAATATCGTCGGGGTTATTGATGTCACGATTGACGCCGCCTATGACATTCATGGCGTAATTGACGCGGTTCCCCGAAATGGCTTCGAGCACATCCATGACCAGCTCGCGCAGGGCAAAGATTTCCATGAACATGGTCTGGTAGCCAATCAGTTCAGAGGCGACGCCGGCCCAGAGGAGGTGAGAGTGTAAACGTTCCAGTTCGGCAATGATCACGCGGATGTAGGCTGCCCGTCGCGGCAATTCGATTCCCGCGATGGATTCAGCCGCCATGCAGTAGGTCATGGTATGCACGTTCGAACAAATACCGCAAACGCGTTCGACCAGGGTGACGTCTTGCAGGTAGTTGCGCCGTTGGGCCAGCAATTCGATGGCGCGGAAGTTGAATCCAATGGCGATATCGACGTCTTGAACGTTTTCTCCCTGACAGGTGACGTTGATCTTGTAGGGCTCTTCCAGAGCAGGGTGGTAAGGGCCGATCGGAATGGTGTAAGGCATGATTAGTTCTCCTTCTTTTCTTTCGCACCGCCAATTTCACGGAAGAGACCGGGTTCCAGTTGCAGGGGCCGTAATAATCGTTCGGGATGCGGATGGCCGGTGAACTCAACCTTGAAGAGGTCCTGAATCTCGCGTTCGATCCAATCCGCTGCGGGCAGAATGACGCTGATCGAGGGAAGTTTGTTACCTTGCGTGTTCACTTTGATGTTGTAAGCAACATTTTCCAGACAGTAGTGGTAAATGACTGCGGTTTCTTCTTCCGAGATCATTCTTCCGGTCATAGTACTGAAGCGGGCTCCCCATTCTTTCATCTTTTGGGCCATTTCCAGCACATCCAGCCGTGGCGCGATCATCCACCAGCCGTCTTTCTTTTGTACCAGAGGGGTGGCTCCCGGGAGTTGTTGGAGCAGGTTGTTATAGTCAGTCATCTTTACGGTCTCCTTTGACAACCAGAGCATTGAGGAAACGTTTGCTGATCAATTGCTGGCGGCAGTTTTCGCATAGACCTTGCGTTTCTGCGATTTCGGCCGGCAGGGGATGACCATAGAGCTGTTCCAGAGTTTCCAGAGGGATCATCTGCACAGGTTTACCGCATTGGCGGCATGGCTGCAGTTCGATCTCATGAAAGAGATAATGTTCCACCCGTTCATTGATGGGCTTCGGAGAAACCTGTTCGAAACTTAGAGCGTGAGTGGGGCAATATTGCACACAAAAACCGCAAAAAGTGCAGCGATCTTCGGTGTAATCCCAGTTCGCAACGTTGCCTTCACTGGTGTCGATGGTGATGGCCCCAGGAGAGCAGGCGTACACACAGGTGCCGCAGGCTGTACACAAACTGGTGTTGTGTAGCAGCCTGCCTCTGAAGTCTTTCGGGTAGGGAACTGCATCTTCAGGCCGACGAGTACGTGAGCCGTGATTGAAATTTTGAGACAAGATATGAAGAATGTTCATTTTCACTCCTTTTTAGAAAATGAACGCGAAAACGATGGCCACTGCGGCTGCTGCTGCTCCCCAACGCCAGTAAAAGCGGAAAGCCTGGTTGAGTTTGAGACGGGCAGTTGCGTTGCCGATGAGGGTAATCAACACGATCAGAAGGACGCTGAGCAGCAGGTATGCCACCCCGGTCACCCAACCTGAGGTGATCGGTGAGAGGAAAAGTACGGCGAACAGGTTGATCATGGCTACCAGTTCCAGCGTATGGCTCAGCTCAAAGAGGGCCAAAGCGATACCGCTGTATTCGGTGTGAGCCCCTGCCACCACTTCCTGTTCGGCATTGGCAATCGAGAATGGATTGCTCTTCAAGCGAGCGGGCAGAGAGAGGAAGAAGGCTACTGCAGCAGCCAGACTGACCCATGAAAGCGGCGTTTTGGCTAACACGTTCAGGTTATAGCTGCCGGCATGGACGGCTACAGCAATCACGGCGGCCAGGAAAGGCACGTTGTATCCCAGGCTCATCATGGCTTCACGAGAGGCTCCCACCTGACCATAGGGAGAGCGTGTGCTGAACCCGGCCAGAATTTCACACAGGGCTGGTGTCTCAAGTAAGTAGATGAAAACGATGAGATCTCCCGGGAAAGATTGGATCGGGTTCCATGGTACTGGAATCAGGGCCAGGGCAAAGACGATCGAGACCAGCGATAAAATGGGCAGCCCATAGTAAAGCACTCGATTGATCCCGGCCGGGACAATGTTTTCTTTCCCCAGCAATTTGATGAAATCGAAGAAAGGCTGGTAAAAAGGCGGCCCTTGTCGGCCCTGGAAGCGTGCCGACAGTTTACGGATGAACCACATGTACAACCATCCGAGCAAAGTGGCACCGATCAGGCCAGGCCATAACAGCAAAGCGATCAAATAGGCGAGCCAGAGATTCATTTCTTCGCCTCCATAAGATTTTTTTGCTTCCCGGCAGCCAGAATTCCGGCTGCTTCAGCAATTCCTTGCAGAATTGCCTGCGGGCGGGGAGGACAGCCGGCCACGTAGACATCCACGGGGATGAACTGGTCGACTGCGCCAAAAATGGTGGGGCTGCCAGCAAAAACGTTCCCGGAAGCCGGGCATGAGCCTACGGCGACCACGGCTTTGGGGTTGGGCATCTGTTCGTAGATATTGAGCAGAGCATCACGAGTCCGCAGCGTTACTGGACCTGAAACTACCAGAATGTCAGCGTGTTTGGGGCTGCCTTCACGGCGGACGCCCAGTTGCTCGGCATCATAACGCGGGGTCAGGCTGGCGGCAATCTCGATGTCGCAGCCGTTGCAGGCGCCGGTATTCAGGCAATAGATCCAGGGAGATTTGCCGCGGGAGATTTGCATGAGTTTCTTAAATGGATTCATATGCATACCCTATCAAAGATTTCACCCGATCAGGGTGGTGAGCCAGTTGGGGTAAAGCCCCACTGCCAGCATGCCGAGCAAAAGGATGACCAGAACGATCACTGCCAGTTTCGGCGCGGGGGTGGAGACAGTTTCTTCTGCAGGTTTCCCCAACCATACCCGGTGAATGACTCGGACGTAGTAAAGCAAAGCCAGCGCGGTAGCGGCAGCCATGGCGAGCACCAGAGCCACTCCGCCATATTCCAGGCCAGAAAGGTATAGCCGCCAGCGGCCGATGAAACCAAAGAAGGGAGGGACGCCGATCATGCCGATGGCGCTCAAAATAAAGACGCCAGCGTTGTAGGGGTTTCGGGCGGCGACGCCATGATCCTCAAGCGTAAGATCGTGGCCGAGTTGTTTTTCAGCTACGCCTACTGCGCCAAAGAGAAGCACCTTGAAGAAGGCGTGGCTTAAAGCGGCCAGAATAGCACCGTTCAAACCATATTGGGTGCCGACCAACGTTCCCAGCACCAGATAGCCCATGTCATCAATGGTTGAAAAAGCAAGCATGCGTTTGATGTTCTTTTGGGCCAGAGCTAACAGGGCTCCTCCGAACATAGACAGCAATGCCAGTACCAACCAGAGAATTGCGTAATCAGTAAAGACCCAGGCGGCTGTGATGCGCAGGTGGGCCATCTCGCAAAAGGCAGCGATGTCGACAATGGAGATGATCAGCGCGGATGTCATGGGGCTGGAATGTTCGGTTACCTTGGGCAGCCAGAAATAGAACGGCACCAGGGCCAGTTTCACCGCAAAGCCAGCGATCAGCAGTCCGGCAGCGATCTTATCCAGCGGGGAAACGGGCAGCTCATTGCTTTCCCCGACCAGTGCCATCCCTGCGCCCAGAAAGGCAACAGCGATGATCATCAAGATCAGATAGGTCTTGGCGGCGGATTTAGCGGCCGGCGTTCCTTGATTCCAGACCAGCGCTACGGCAACGAAAGCGGCGGCATCCAGCAGGGCAATCCGTGCCCAGCCTTCGCCGACAACCAGGCCGGCGATCGCCAGTATTCCGATGAGGGCGGCCAGGATACTCCAGCTGCGTTTTCCCTGGGGAATGGCAGCCGAATACAGGCCAATGACGATCATCAATACCAGGAAAGCGCCAGCAAAGACCCAATCCCAGAGCTCACTGCTCGTTGAAGTTACTGTTTGAAAAAAGAGTGAATTCATCGTAACCTCATCCGTTTAAATGAACCAGACAATCACAAAGACAACCACGATCAGCAGAGCAGAAGCCCAAATTGGGAATTTCTCGCTGATCGGATCCATGACAACAGCAAACCCGTTGGCCAGCTTCTTGATTCCATTCCAAAGGCCAAAATAGATGGGGTCTGGGTCGGTGATCTTGTAAACTGGGGCCAGATTGGATTCTGCCACGACGGTGAAGTCCACGGCGCGCATTCCGGCGTTGTCGGTGAGCGGTTCACCACCGGTGAAGACGGCCACATTGTTGGCAACCACACGACTCTTGCGGGTCATGGCAAAGATCAATGCACCGAAGAGCAGCGCGACCAGGGCAATTGCGGCGCCTAACGTGACCTGTACGCCAGCGGAGCTGGTTTGCAGACCGAACCAGGTAAGGGTGATCTTCCAGTCGAAACCGAGGGCAGTGACTGCCGGGTTGACCAGGCCTTTGAAGAGAATTTGCGGGGCCAGACCAAAGAGCAGGCACAGAAAACCCAGGATGCCCATCCCGCCTAACATGGAAGGCTCGGCATCGTGGACGTGGCTTTCTTTCAACCAGGCAGGCATTTCGCCGTAGAAGACGCTGACGGTTGCCTTGAGCATGTAGATTGCTGTGATTACACTGACGACCCAGGCAACGATGACCACGATGGTCATGTTCGCGTCCAGAGCGGCATCCAGCAGCAGCCATTTGGCGACAAACCCATTGGTGAGGGGCACGCCGACGATGGCAGCGGTCGCGATCAGCCAGATACGTGCTGTCCAGGGCATTTTGGCGGCAAGGCCGCCGAGACGGCGCATGTCACGGGTACCCGTGGAATGCTGTACGGCGCCGGCACACAGGAACAGAGTCCCTTTGAAGAGGCCGTGGCTCAAGCAGTAGAATAGACCGGCAGCGATGCCCAGATTGGTGCCTAACCCCAGACCGGTGATGATGTAACCAAGCTGGCTGATGGTCGAGTAGGCCAGCAGACGTTTCATATCGGTTTGGGCCAGAGCAAAAATGGCTCCCACAAAGATGGTGACGCAGCCCAAAGTGATCACAACGATATTCCAGGCATGCGGCCAGTGGGCCAACGAGTACATACGTGCTATCAGGTACACGCCCGCTTTGACGTAGCAGGCGGAATGCAGCAGCGCTGAAACTGGCGTCGGGGCATTCATGGCCTCGGGGATCCAGGTATGCAGCGGGAACATGACTGATTTAGCCATTGCACCGACCAGCATAAGTACGAAAATGCCGGTAGTGAAAGCCGCGCTGATGGAAGGATCTGTCCAGACGAAAGTGCCGCTCTGATGGTAGAGCAGCAAGATGCCGGCGAGCAATCCATAGCCGGGGATGTGGGTCATGACCAGCACTTTTCGCGCGCCGTTGACGGCCACAGTTTCTTTGTACCAGAAGCCCACCAGAAAGTAAGAGCATAAGCCAATGACTTCCCAGCTCAGATAAACCAGTAAGAGATTGGCTGAAAAGACCAGATTGACGAGTCCGGCGATAAAGGTGAGCATCAAAACGTAGAAGCGGGTGATGCCTTCTGGCTCATGGGCAATGTACTGAATGCAATAAAGCAAAATAGCAGAACCGATTCCGGTAGCCATCAGAGCAAAGATTAAGCTCAACCCATCCACATGGTATTGCAGGGAAATATTTTGATCCCAAGAAAAGAGGGTCCGGTCAACTGTTGAACCCTGAATGATCGTAGGAAGCAGTGCCAAAATAGCTATCAGTGCAGTGACGCCAGCCAGAAAAGCCAGCCAGCCTTTCCATTTAGGAGAAAGAACTCGGCTCAGTATAACTTGCAACAAAATACCGACGCCGAGAGCCTCCAGAGGCAATACGACGAGTTGGTTCACAAGCTCCTCCTGATAAATCTACGCCAGCCGGGGATGGCCCGACTGGCGCAGAAGTGGGATAAAGTCTAGCCAGGAAATTCCTGGATTGTTTCTTTTAGTTTTGCAGCGAAGTTCTTTTGGCGGGAGAATGTAGAGACGGTGTCGTCGACGTATTCGAGTGCATCAGACGGGCAAACTTTCACGCAGGCGGGATCACCATTGCAAAGATCGCATTTCAAAATGGTGTCAGTCAGAGCGTCATAGACTGAATTGCCAAACGGGCAGGCCATGGTGCACATACGGCAGCGGATGCAGCGGGAGGCGTCGTATTCGATGACGGATGTTTCAGGGTTGCGGTGCATAGCACCCGTGGGGCAGACGGTGACACAGGCTGCATCACTGCAGTGCTGGCACATCATTGGCACGTTGACACCTTCGAAGTCAAAGTTGAAAACGTGCACCCGAGATGCTTCGAGACGCTGGCTCCCTTCATGTTCAAAGGCACAGGCCGCAACACAGCTCTTGCAACCCACGCAACGATCGGGATGAACCATTATCATTTTTGCCATAATCATTAACTCCTTTGCGGTGCGAGTAAACAGAAATTAGGAAATCAGCGAAACAGTGGCGTCCGCCTTCTCTTTCAGCTTGATGCTGGTCACCACTTTTGGCGGGCGGGCAGGCAAATTGGTCACACGAGCGCCTGTCGCATTCTTGATCGCATTGATGATGGCAGGATGGGGAGCGCACAACGGCAATTCGCCCACACCAGCAGCGCCGAAAGGACCGTATTCGCGGGGAGTCTCGACGTAAATGATGTCGATCTTATCCGGAATATCGGTGGCATACGGAACGCCTGCACCGAGTAAGGTAGAGTGGATGGAGTAGTCTTCGAAGTCTTCTGAGAGAGCCAGACCCACGCCCTGGGCCAGACCGCCATAGATTTGACCATCTACGACCAGTTTGTTGTTGATCTTACCGATATCAGCAACCAGCGTGAGTGCTTCGACCTTGGTCTTGCCGCTCTTGACCTCGACCTCGACCTCAGCCATGAACACACCATACATGTAGACAGCGAATGGTTTTCCCTGGCCGGTTTCGGCATCGCAGTTCGTGGCCATGGAAGAAGCCCAACTGCCTTTGTATTTCAACGGCAAACCTTCGGCAACCATCTCATCGTAAGTACGATATTTGTTCGGGCCTTTCTGCATGGCAGCCAGCAAATTCTCGCAGCCGTTCTTGATGGCATTGCCAACGAACACCTGGCTGCGGCTACCGCCGGCAGGGCCACCATTGAGGGTGAACGCGGTGTCGTTCATTACCAGTTTGATCTGTTCGGGTTTCAGACCCAGTGGGCGCAGGGCTTCGTGGGCGGTTCCCAGGGTGCCCATATCTGCACCCTGGCCATGATCGTGCCAGTTAGCAAAAACGGTTACACCGGTCTTGGTGAGTTCGATTTCCATCTCGGCGCTATCCACACCATCCAGACCGCAGCCGTAGATACCGATTGCCACGCCGACACCCTTCTTCTTCTCGGGGGTGGATTCGCGTTTGGCTTTCTCGAGGGCAGCCTGATAGCGTGGGCGCAGTTTGTCGATCATCTCGGGCAGGGAGTAGACATCGGGATCCTGACCGGTGGGGGTGGTATCCCCTGGGCGGTAGACGTTGATGTAGCGGAATTCCAACGGATCCATGCCAACCTTCTCGGCCAGCTCATCGATCAGACTCTCGGAGGGGAATTCACTCTCAGGAGCGCCATAACCACGGAAGGCAGCACCCCAGACGTGGTTCGTGCAGACGGTGCGGCCGAGACCACGAATGTTAGGAATGTTGTAACCGGCACCGATGTATTGGGCGCCGCGCAGGGTCAGCAGATCGCCGAATTCGGAATAGGGACCATGATCGCAGGTCCAATCCGTTTCCATGGCTACGAGCTTGCCTTTTTCATCAGCGGCCATCTTCACGGTGGTGAAGAATGGGGAGCGCTTGCCGGTGTACTGCATGTATTGGGTGTAGTCATAAGTCAGTGAAACCGGGCGGCCGGTTGCCATGCAGGCAACGCCCAACAGGGCTTCCATGGTCGGGGAGAATTTGTAGCCGAAAGTACCGCCGGCGTAAGTTTGCACCATGCGGATCTTCTCGGGGGGCAGACCAATTCCAGGGGCGATCATGAGCAGGTGCAGATACAGACCGATACTCTTGGAGTGAATGGTCAAACGCCCTTCTTTGTCGAAGTAAGCGAAACCGGTATCCGTTTCGATGGAAAGATGCGGCTGGCGCTGAGTATAGTAGCTGTCTTCTGCAACGTAGGGGGCAGTTTCCATAATGGATTTGGTGTCATCGCCTTTGACAATGGGCTGTTCGAAGTAAATATTCGGGGTTCCCGGATGGATTTCGATGGCATCTTCTTCCATGGCATCGACCGCATTCATGTAAGCGGGCAACACTTCCAGTTCAACCTTGACTTTATCGGCGGCTGCACGAGCGTGTGCTTCAGTATCCGCGCAGACGATGGCGATAGCATCACCAATCTGGAAGATCTTGGTATCGCACAGAATGGGGCGATCCCAGCCATCCCCTTTATTCGTCGGGAAGGTGATCAAACCAGTGATGCGGTTTTTGCCCTTGACGTCTTTATAGGTGACCACTTTGAAAACGCCGGGCATCTTTTCAGCTTCGGAGGTATCGATAGAAAGGATGTTGGCATGGGGAACTTTTGCCTGGACCAGAGCTAAGCGCAGGGTGTTGGCAGGCATTTTGAGCGCTTGATCCTGCCCAAAGTCGAGTGTACCCGTAACTTTGGCTTTGGCGGTCGGGCGCGGGAACTTGGTGCCCCAGATGTGCCCATCAGCGGGCATCTTGAATTCGAGTTCTGCCTGGCTCATTTCACCACGCATGACTTTGGCTGCATCCATGATGGCATCCACGATGGGTTTGTAACCGGTGCAGCGGCAGACGTTGTGATGCTTGGTCAGCCATTCCCGTACCTCTTCGCGAGAGGGATTGGGGTCTTTATCCAGCAAAGCTTTCGATGAAACGATCATACCGGGGGTACAGAAACCGCATTGGGCGGCGCCATGAGCAATAAATGCAATTTGGATGGGGTGCATTTTCTCAGGTGTGCCAATTCCTTCTACTGTGGTGATCTTCGCGCCATCGGGTACACGCTTGGCCCGGGTGACACAAGACAGGGTCAGCTTGCCGTCAATAAGAACGGAGCAAGCGCCACAGTGTCCCTGTCTACAGGAGAGTTTTGTGCCGGTAAGCATCAGCTTCTCGCGCAAAACATCTCCCAATGACGTTTCGTCGTCAATTTCGACTGTTTGGGGAACGCCATTGACTACAAATGTTTTCTTTTGCATCCTTACCTCCTTAATAAATTTTTGTTGAATTTGGATGGTTTCAGGAACTACGAAAGATATTCAGTTGAAACTTTTCCGCTTTGCTTGGTATCATCTTCATCATAGAAGGTTTATGGCTCGGTGAAAACGTGCACTCGGATAATTCAGCACTGGCCGCCTGACCCATTTAAAATGGGTCAGTTGACCGATGCCAAAACGCTACTCTTGACGGTTGTTCCTGTAGAATATTCTCCCTATACTGAGAGAAGAAAAATTAGCAAAACTGAATACTTCGCTTTCGTGAAAAGGATCAACAGGATTCGTTATGGATCAAAATCATTTGCACGATCTGGAAACACAGTGTATTCAAGAATGCGCCCCGGCCTGCGTTGCGAGCTGTCCGATGCACGTGGATGTGCGGACGCTGTGCGCGAATGTGCAGCAGGGGAATTTCACTGCTGGACTGCAAACTCTCAAAAAGGCATTGCCTTTTGCGGCGCTGACGTGCCGTATCTGTGAACAGCCTTGCCGTGAGGTGTGCCTGCGCCATGAGCCCATTGCTGTGGCTGACCTGGAACGTGTTTGCGTCGAATTGGGCAGCCCGGCAGAAGAAAAGGCTTCCTCGCTCACACGCCGTAAACAGCGTGTGGCGATTGTAGGGGGTGGAATCAGTGGGCTGACTGCGGCTTACGATCTGGCTCACAAACGCTATACGGTTGTGATCTATGAAGCATCTGGCGTACTCGGGGGAAGGCTGCGTTCGTTTGCTGAGGACCGTTTACCTCATGCTGTGTTGGAAAAAGAGATCGAAGCTTTGCTGCAGCTGGGCATTGAGGTGCATCTTAATACAGCGGTTAGCTTTAATGCGGATTCCAACCGGATCACTCTGGGACAGTTGCAGCACGAGTTCGATGCGGTCTATGTGGCGGTCGGGGCGGGCCGCGAATCTGTACTGGGTGCCATCGATCCGGTGACGCGCAGCACCGCTTTGCCTGGGGTTTTTGCTGGTAGTGAGGTTGGCAATCAAAAAGAGTTGCCTTTCATTACGGCTATGTCAGATGGCCGCATCGCCGCGGTTTCTATGGATCGCTCGATCCAAAAGGTTTCGTTGACGGCATCCCGGGTCAATGAAGGGCCTTATGAGAGCTGTCTGTACACGAACATGGCTGGGGAATCGCGGCAGCCAGTAACTCACATGCGCGGCAAGGGGTACACGGCAGAGGAGGCAAAAAGTGAGGCTGCCCGCTGCTTGCAATGTGAGTGTATGGAATGCGTTAAGGATTGCGAGTATCTCTCCTTCTACGGCGGCTATCCGAAGAAATACGTCAGGCAGATCTATAACAACCTCTCGATTGTGATGGGGACACGATTGTTCAATAAAATGATCAATTCGTGCAGTTTGTGCGGCCAATGCAAAGAGGTTTGCCCCACGCACCTGGATATGGGCGCGTTGTGTAAGGAAGCCCGCCAGACGATGGTGGAACAGGGCCACATGCCTCCCTCAGCGCACGACTTTGCCTTACGCGACATGGCATTTAGCAACAGTCCGCATTTTTCATTGACCCGTAATCAGCCGGGCACGGATTCAAGCCAATATGTCTTTTTCCCGGGCTGCCAGCTCAGTGCTTCGGCGCCGGAACAGGTGAAGCAGGTATATGCTTATTTACAAGGCCATTTGCCTCAGGTAGGTTTGATGCTGGGCTGCTGTGGGGCACCAGCCGATTGGGCCGGCGAGCGAGAGCTATTCCATGCCGCGCTGGAGGAATTCAAGGCTCACTATGCAGAATTGGGTAATCCGAAGGTAGTTCTGGCTTGCTCCAGCTGCTATCAGGTGTTCAAGAACAATTTGCCTGATTTGCCCATTGTGTCATTGTGGGAGATCTTCGATCAATATGGATTGCCGGAAGGGGCGGCTTCCAAAAAAGGTGGGGTTATTTCCATTCATGATCCATGTTCTACCCGCTATGAATCACAAATTCACACGAGCGTACGCAGCCTGGCACAAAAAATGGGCTATCGCGTTGAAGAATTACCGCTCAACCGCGAAAAGACGACTTGCTGCAGTTTTGGCGGGCAAACCTGGTTGGCGAACCCTCCGCTGTCGCAGCAGATCATCGAGCGGCGGATTCATGAGAGCGCCAATGACTATTTGACTTATTGTTCCATGTGCCGCGATTTCTTCGCCAATCATGGCAAATCCACTTTGCATTTGCTGGATCTTTTCTATGCCAGTGATCTGCCCGCCCGTGCCGAACGTAAGGGGCCAGGGTTCTCGCAGCGGCATGAGAATCGTGCCCGTCTCAAAGAGCAGATGCTCAAAGAAATCTGGAGTGAAACGATGCCTGACCACGAAAATTATGAGTCGATTCAACTGGTCTTTTCTGACAAGGTAAAGCAGCTGCTTGAAGATCGCTTGATCTTGATCGAGGATCTCCAAAAAGTGATCGAATATGCTGAACGTACCCAGAGTAAATTTTTGCAGCAGGAGAACGGTCATTTTCTGGCACATTACAAACCCACTCGGGTGACCTACTGGGTAGATTACTCAGTCGAGGAGGATCACTACGTGATCCATAATGCCTATAGCCATCGCATGGAGCTTCTCGAAGGAGGCAGATCATGAGCGAAGTAGTTCAAGCCATTGCTCAGGGCCACTGGACTTGCTCGAAATGTCATGTTCCTCTTGAACCGGGAAAGGTGATGGTGTCTTACCTGGGAAATTCTTATCCGGTGGATCTTTTGCGCTGTCCGAAGTGTGGATTGGTGCTGGTACCTGAAGATCTGGCACTCGGAAAGATGGCGGAAGTCGAAAGAGCAGTGGAAGATAAATAGGAGCCGCCTGTGACGACAGCGCAGATGCCGCCTGCATCGGTGAGTCTCTATGAGAAAACAACCTGCAGCCCGATGATGGGGGGAACTCTTCATCCGGGCGGGAGTGAATTGACCCGACGCGCGGTAGAACTTGGCTCGCTTGGCCCAGGAGATCATGTTTTGGATCTTGGCTGTGGAACGGGTCGAACAGTTCGCTATTTGAGTGGTCTGGGATACCCGGCTTTCGGGCTGGATTTTTCACGAGCGCTGCTCCAGCAAGAACTTGCGAATTCACGGACATTTCCGGGCATACAAGGGGATGCTCTGCATCTGCCGATTCAAACGTCTTCTTTAGAAGCGGTGATTTGTGAATGCAGTTTATCCGTGTTTCAGGATTTGTCTTGGGTACTGATAGAAATTCATCGCGTTCTTCAGCAAACGGGTGTGCTGATCTTGACGGACCTTTATGCGCGCGTCCCTGACCAGTTATCAGAAATTCGCAGATTGGTTCCCAATAGCTGTCTGGCAAATGCCTTCGCACAAAAAGAACTCTGGGACATACTGCAGCGATCTGGTTTCTCTCTGGCGGTTTGGGAAGATCATGCAGAAGCACTTTCCGCTTTTTGTGCTGGAGCCGATTTGAATACACTGATCAACCCGGAGAACTTATCGCTGGATCCCTTTGATCTGGTGCTGGCGGTTTCTCGAGCGAAGATCAGTTATTTTTTGTGCGTTGCGCAGAAAAAGAAGAGGAATGGCAAATGAGACGACAGAACTCGTCATTAAAGGAGTCTTATTATGGATGATCTCGAACAAATGATGGAATTTAAGGCGCAGGGTTTTTCCTGCAGCCAAGTCATACTGAAAATGGCTCTGGAGATGCAGGGGAAGGAGAACCCCGATCTGATTCGGGCAATGCAGGGGCTGGCAGGAGGCCTGGGGTATACCGGTGATGTCTGTGGGGCCCTGACCGGTGCGGTTTGCATGCTGGGGCTTTATGCTGGCCGTGGTCTCCCCGAAGAAGAGGACGAGCCACGGCTGATGTTTATGATCGAAGATCTGCTCAAGTGGTTTAAGCAGGAATATGGTGTGTCTTGCGGAGGAATCCACTGCGAGAACCTGGTGGGGCAAGATCGGAAGAAGGTAGCCGAAATTTGTCCAAATTTGATCGCGGCAACTTATCAGCGCGCCAAGGAATTACTGGTTGAAAGTGGCTTTGACCTTTCTGCAAGTGATCGTTAGGGGAATCCCAAAATAGAAGTGACTGGAATGATAAATCAAGATATTTTTGCCGAGGGGACTTTGCTTTCATCCACGGAGAGTGTATGCCCGGTTTGTCTGAAACGTTTACCGGCAAATCGCGTCCGGTATGGAGAAGATGTTTATCTCGAAAAAGAATGCCCACAGCATGGGTTTTACCGCACCGTGATCTGGCGTGGAACCCCCGGTTTTACTGAGTGGGCCAGGCCCAAAGTACCTGTTTTCCCTCAACAGCCTTTTACTTCGATCGACAAGGGTTGCCCGTTTGATTGCGGACTTTGTGCCGATCATCGTCAGGAACCTTGCTGCGTTCTTTTTGATATCACCGAACGCTGTGATCTGAAATGCAAATTTTGTTTTGCCAGTGCCGGCAAGAAAGATTCTTCAAGTGAACCCTCGCTGAAAAAAATAGAGGGATGGTACAGGCGTTTGCTGCAGGCTGGCGGCCCATTCAACATTCAACTCTCAGGTGGGGAACCGTGCATGCGTGATGACCTCCCTGAGATCATCACATTAGGGAGAAGCCTGGGCTTCACTTTTTTTCAATTGAATACCAATGGACTGCGCATTTCGCGCGACGTGGCTTATCTGGCGAAGATGAAAGATGCAGGTCTTTGTACCGTCTACCTACAATTTGATGGAACAAATGATGAAATTTATTCGCGTATGCGCGGCCGGGCAATCTTTGCACAAAAGATGCAGGCGATTCAGAACTGTGCCGATCTGGGGATAGGAGTAGTTTTGGTGCCAACATTGGTGCCAGGGATCAACACGGATGAAATCGGCCGCATCATCGATCTGGCATTGGCTCACGCCCCAACGGTACGCGGAGTGCATTTTCAGCCGGTCAGCTATTTTGGCCGTTATCCACAAGCTCCTTCAGACGCTGAACGCATTACATTGCCTGAGGTGATTCGAGCGATCACAGAACAAACTCAGGGGCGGATTCAGCGCGAATCTTTCTTGCCGCCGGGGGGAGAAAATGCTCATTGCTCTTTTCATGCCAATTTCGTCCTTATGCCGGAGGGTGAGCTGCGCCCTTTGACCCGGCGTGAAACGAGTAGCTGCTGCTCGACCTCCACCCCAATTCAGGATGGTTCGCGCAAGTCTCGTCTGGTGACCGCCAAGCATTGGACAGTTGCCAGACCGCCGGTCACCTCAGAGCCTAAGCAGATTTTGGGCAGTTGGGATGACTTTCTGGAGCGCGTTAACACTTATTCATTTAGTATTTCGGGAATGGCGTTTCAAGATGCCTGGAATCTGGATCTTGAACGTTTGCGGGAGTGCTATATCATTCACGTTAGCCGTGAAGGAAAGCTGATTCCGTTCTGTGCCTACAATCTGACGAATCAGCTTGGGCTTTCTCTTTATCGCCCGCAGTCGCAATTTCTGAACACGTAATGGGTTAGTTGATAAGGCGGTGCTGTACTGCCAGCGCTACCGCTTCTGCTCGATTGGTCGTGTCCAGCTTTGAGAGGATGTGACTGACGTGGTGTTTCACCGTGGAAAGTGAAACGATCAGCTTGGCAGCGATCTCGGTATTGTTTAGCCCCTTCACCATTAGTGCCAGTACTTCACGTTCTCGGTCACTCAGGTCATATCCCAGTGGGTTAGGCTGGCTGGAGGCACGTATCAAAGCCTGCGCTGCTTCGGGCGACAGGATGGACTTCCCTGAATGGGCCAGACGGATGGCTTCGGCAATTTCATCCGCCTGTACGTCTTTCAGCAGATATCCAATAGCGCCAGCCTGAATGGCCTTCTGGATCATGGTTGCTTCCTTGGAACTCGTCAGCACAATGACCTGAGTTTTGGGACATTTTTGCCGCAGTACTTTGGTCGCAGCCGCTCCATCCATCCCCGGCATTAACAAATCCATTAATACGACATCAGGCTTTAGCTCGATGCATTTCTCAATGGCTTCTTCACCGGTACGCGCATACCCGGTCATTTCCAGATCTTCGTAAGAGTCGAGAAAGGCTTCCATGCCGCTTCTAACTACAGCATGATCATCGACTACCATCACATGAATCGGGCCACTGGATGTCATACTTTCTCCTTTAGGGGTGCTTGAATCCATGTTACCATAACTTGCGTCCCTTTACCGGGTTGGGAGGATAGTTTTAATTTTGCGTTGATGGTGGTGGCCCTTTCTTGCATAATACTCAAGCCAAAATGTTCTGGTGAGACCTGTTCCGGATCAAAACCGCAGCCATCATCACGGATGGTGAGAGAAACGCTTTCTGGGTAATACTGCAACTTGACTTCGACGTGATTGGGGTTGGCATGCTTGATAACATTATTCAGCGCTTCCTGGGTGATGCGATAGAAAACGATCTGCACTTCAGCCGGGAGAAGACCATCTCCTTCCACGACGAGATCAATCGGAATTTGAGCGCGCACCGAGATGCCCTGGATGAGTTGTTTGAGCAGTTCACCCAGTTTAGCCTCTTTGAAGACAGAGGGACGTAATTCGTAGAGCAGGGTGCGCATTTCGGCCAGCGCGCCGTGGGTTAATTGCTGCAGTTCAAGCAGGCGCTTGCGCGCTTCAGGCTGATTGCGATCCCACAGGCGCGGAAGTACTTCGGCGATGATATTGGCCGAAAACAGGGTTTGGCTGACGGCGTCGTGCAGCTCCCGGGCCAGTCGGTTTCGTTCTGCAATGACAGCAGCCTTTTCAGCTTCGGAGCGCAGACGGGCGTTTTCGATGGCCAGGGCTACCTGATCGCTGAACATCAAAGCCAGGTTGATTTCTTCACTGGTGAACTCATGGGGGTCGCTGTAATACATCAAAATAGCGCCATAAGTTTCTCCCTTAATCACCAGGGGAACCGCCATCCAGGATTGGTAATTGACGATCATTTGATTGACCATGGCCCATTCGACTGAAATGGCATCAAAATTGGCATCATCATCTGCTCCACCGGTATGGGCGGAGGTGACCGTCATGGGCAACCCAGTGCGCACCACTTTTTTCGCGGTATCGTAGCCGGGCAGGAATTGAGCATCTACCAGATCAAAAGGCAGACCATGCGCGGCCTGGATGATCAGGGAGTGGTCTTTTGGTTGTACCGTAAAAATGGCCGTACCCTGGCATTCAAGCAGACGGCTGCTAACGTGCGTGACGATGTATTTGAGAATATCAGGCAGGGAACGATTGGAATTCAGAATGGCCAGCATGACGCGCATGCTTTCTGACATTTGATGCCGACTTTCGGCCTCGATGCGTCTTTCTTGCTGTTCCTGGTACATGCGTGCATTTTCGATGCCGATCACAGCGCTGGGGGCCAGCATGCTCAGGATGCGCAAACTGTCATCTCCAAGCTGCGTGTTGCATTGGTCGGCAACCGCAATGACTCCAATTGAATGGTCGCGGTAGATCAAGGGGACGGTCAGGTAACAACTGATCTTTCCAAAAGGCTTGATGGCTTCTTTGTAAATGCGGGCGTCATTTTCTTCGACATCATCGATCATGATCGACCGATGCGTCAGGATCGATTCCCCCGCAATGGATTGAGCAACCGGAACGCGCAGGTTATGTAGTTTGTCGTCCCTTTTGACCCCAGAAACTGCGGCTAGAGAGAGAAAATCATCATCAAGCACGTAGAGAAAGCTGATTTTTGCTGAGGTTAAACGACGTGCTTCATCCGCGATCATTTGCAAGACATCATTCAGGTTCAACTGGCTGGTAATCGCCTGTTGAATGCTCAGCAAGGTTTCGATTTCATTGGCGTGACGTTGAGTAAAGCAGGAGACAGGGTCACAGGAATTATTGAACTGATCGATAGGGCAGAGAATGGGTTCTATTCGTTCCGGTTCGGTTGGCTTGCGCATATTTTCCACTTACTCGGTATGAGCGATCCTACAAATAAACGGTTCAGACGTCTTCGATGGTTAAGTAGACCAGAGTCTGATTCAATAATTGGTAAGCGATTTCGCCAAAAGTAATGGGGCCGGTGAAGTTGCCGAATTTTCTTCCTTCCAGACCAGCGTAGAGGAAGTTTAAAATACAGTTGCAGGCGAAGAATGCTCTTTCTCCGGAATCTTGGGGAACCAGATTCAGAAAACTGCCAAAATAATCTTCGACTGGGCTGGCGATTTTGTAACGATAGCCGGCAAAGACCGGAGCGTAAAAATTGACCTGTTTCTTTTCGAAGTCGATGTTCTTGAAGCTGATGTTGATTTTGGCACCGTAAAGGTCGGTGATCAGCAAAAGCCGGGTATCAATGGATTTCTCGTGCAGGTATTCCGCAAAATTTTGCGGCTGTCCGTTAATGCAGGCAGTCGTGACGCTGAAGCCGTTCTCAGGGAAGGTGATAGTGTCACCTTTCCCCTGCTCGAAGATGTTGATGATGTCGATTTCAGCTGTTTTATTGGCAGGCAGATCTACATGCATGACCACGGCGCCGTTCTCCAGAGGAAGGCTGCGTGTGCCATCAAAGATTTTGGGTTTTTGCCCATTTTCGATCGCCGTTCCCGCAATCCAGCCAATTAAGGGACGATTGGCAAAGCCCGGAAAATCTGGTGCATTCAGGGCAAAGGTCTGATGGGTGGCACTCCAGGCCGGGATGATGATGATGCTGAATCCGTGGTGAGGCGCTTCATTGTATACCTGACTGACATTGTTTTCATTATAAACTTTGATGGTGGCATTTTTGACATAGTCAGGAATCTCGGTCACGAAGATTTTTTCAGTAGTATAGATACCGCCATTTTCACCCATAAAGAAGGGGATGGTTCCCCCAATCCATTGACCGGCGGGCAGATCGAGCAAATTCTTTTCATCTCCTGCCAGGATCAACCTCTTCCCGGCTGAGATCATTTTGATGACATCTTCTTTCTCAAAAAGTACCTGTTTCAATGATTCACCGCCTTGCCTAAGATTTTCTCCAAATCTGTCTGGGCTTTGGGAAGGTCTTTATTCCAGATAAAAAATGAGCGTAATTCGGATACGCACTTTTGCGCAGTTTCAGGAGAAGGATCCATTTCATAAATTAAATTCAAGCGTCCCAAGATGATCTTGGTTGCCAGGAGTTCATATTTAGGTGAGTCTTCACCAGAAATTGCTTTGATCCAGCAAGGATCTGTTTCGTCGGGAATGATCATAAGCAATGGTCCTTGGTTTGATTTACCAGAATCGGTTTAGACAGGGTTGCCGTTCGCTTATACCTCAACGACAAAGACCGGTTACAATCTTTTCGAAAGAGCCACTTTTCGCCTGAGAATTCACGGTGAGCACTTTCTTCACAAAATAGCTTATGTTCAGACTAGCAAACTTTTTCTTATCACTCTATTATTCTTTGTCTATTATAACCCAGCTAAATGTATAATGCTTTTGCAGCACGATTAAAAACTTAATTTTTGGAGGTGTACTATTTTAGCTCTTGATCAGATTCTCCAATCGATTGATTTTTGTGCCGTTCCTGACCCGGTGATTGATGTGCGGGTTGGGCTTTATTACACTGCTGTTCAGAGTCTGGAAGTGGGTCTGGCTGCTACGATGAGTGGCGCTTCGTGCTGTGAGGCTGAACACTTGGATTGGATTGGGCATGCCCATGAAAAATCGGCCAAAGAACTGGTTTCTTTTATTCGGTCGACAAACCCTCTTGAGGTGAGCATTGGGCTGGCCACGCTGAATTCTCTGATCCCGGTGTGCTCTGAGTCTTATGTGGAAATGAACGCACGTGAAGTATTACTGCAGGCCGGCAAGGGGAAGAAGATCGTTACGGTGGGGCATTTCCCTTTTACCGGGCCGCTGCGTAAGGTTTCTGCGCAAACCTGGGTACTGGAACTGGATCCCAAACCCGGGGATGAACCAGCAGAGAAGGCGGCTGAGTTGATTCCGCAGGCGGATATCATTGGCCTGACCGCTACGACTTTGCTTAATGGCACGTTCGACGATCTGGCAAAACTCTTTCCACCGCATGCTCTGGTGGTCATGATTGGGCCGACTACTCCCTTGAGCCCGGTTCTCTTTGACTTGGGCGTGGATGTGTTAGCTGGTTCCGTGATTACAGATCGGGTGGCGCTGTTGAATAGCGTCAGTCAGGGTGCTTCGCAGCGTCAACTGGCTGGGGTGGAACGCGTGAGCATGATGCGCGATACCGCGAAGGCCAAGATTTTCTCTTGAGCCGGGGAATGATGCTGATTACGCCTCTAGAGGATTGGATTAGTCGCAAGATTGGGCACGAGGGAGGGCTTAACCGTGCTGCTCTGGAGGCGTATCAGCTTGCTCGTCTGAATGACCTGCTAACTCGAGTAAATCAGAAGAGCGCTTTTTACCAAAGTCATTTGCGTGGATTGCCAACGCAGATTGGTAGCTTGGCTGACTGGCAGCAATTCCCGTTCACCACTGCGGAGGATCTTTGCGAACAGGGGCTGCAATTTCTATGCACTTCGCAGGATGAGATCAATCGGGTGGTGACCCTGGATACTTCCGGAACGACAGGGGCCCCCAAGCGCATCTACTTTACTGAGTCAGATCAACAATTAACTCTCGATTTCTTTGAGGTCGGGATGTCTACTTTCACCGCGCCTGGTGACCGGGTACTGATCCTCTTGCCCTGTGAGCGCGAAGGCAGTGTAGGTGATTTGTTGGCGACGGCACTGGAACGGGGAGGGGCATATCCATTACGCCAGGGCATTGTGCGCGATTATGCACAAACTCTGGCTTTACTCGAGTCAGAGCACGTTGATGGGGTGGTCGGGATTCCTCTGCAGGTGCTGGGATTGGTGCGACGCAGCCGGCCTTTGCAGATTAAAAGTGTGCTGCTTTCGACAGATCACGTGCCGGATCCGATTACGCGTGCGATCGAAACTGGCTGGCATTGTGAAGTGTATAACCATTATGGAATGACCGAGATGGGGTTGGGCGGTGGAGTGGAATGTCAGGCTCAAAACGGTTACCACTTGCGTGAAGCAGATATGTTGTTTGAAATCATTGACCCTGGTTCTGGTCACCCTGTGCCAGAGGGGGAATACGGCGAAGTGGTCTTCACAACTTTGACGCGTACCGGGATGCCGCTGCTGCGTTATCGTACCGGGGATATCAGCCGTTTTCTGCCGGGTCGCTGTCCATGCGGGACTATCTTGAAGCGGCTCGAGACTATCCGTTATCGGCATTCGGGCCGTGTTTTTGTAGGCGGCTCCTTTTTCACCATTGCCGATCTGGATGATGTGCTCTTCAAGATAAACGCTGTCGATAATTTTTCGGCACAGATTTCTTGTCAGGGGGCAATATTGGGGCTGCGGATAGAAATTTTCACGGTGGGCCAGATTCCGGCCAGATTTTCAGATCAGATCCGGCAGGCAGTTAACGAGATTCCCGTGATCCAGAATGGTCTGGCCTCCCATTTACTTTCCCTTACGATCAACGTCAGCACTACTCCGGCGCTTCCGATTGCAGCCGTGAAAAGGACGATCAGGATTATTGAAGGGTGATTTTGTTGGACGGGCTATATTTTTCATAAAAATTCTTTGGATTCGCTTGTGATTCACGCTTTTTGCAATTATTATTAACTTATCCATTTATCTGTAGACAAAATTAATAAGTTGATTGCACTCTTTTGGCGATTAATGACAGGTTTACTTGAATTCACTTTCACTGGTTGTTTGAATCGGAGAGAGAAATGAACGAAAGAGCGGCTGAAGTAAAAAGCACAACTTTCCTGATCAATGAGCTGACCAAGGCTACAGATTATAAGGAATATACCCAGAAAAATGCTGGTGCTTTGGGAATGCCCAAGCTACGGGATTACCTCAAGAAACTATGTGATGAACTGGAAATGATCCCAGAACAGGTAATCAAAAGGGCAGGGATTGAAAGAACCTATGGACACCAGTTATTCAATGGCCGCCGAAAACCTTCTCGCGATAAGGTAATTCAATTGGCGATTGGCTTCGGGCTGGGCTTTGAAGGCTGTCAGGATTTGCTTAAAATCGCTCACAAAAATGCACTTTACCCCAAAGCCGAGCGTGATTCAGCGATCATTTTTTGTTTGAGCCATGAAAAGGACATTTTTGAGACTCAAAGTTTGCTGGAAGGGTTGGGACTGACGATTTTGGGGGGCGAGTAGCTTTGGGATCGAATGTAGTCGCAGAATTCTTGTCCGAATATCAGAACCCGGGATACCCTGAGGAGTTTCTGCAGCGGTATGAAATGATCGAGTGTCTTGCCCATAACGATTTTGGCGAGACGTTTCTGGTCAAAGACCGGCATACCCGCGTTGATTTGGTTGCGAAGGTTTATCTGGATCTTGCCCGCTTGCCGGAGGGAACTGAGAACGAAGTCATGCGTGGTGTTCACCACAAAGGGATTCCCGCTCTGGTGGGCGAATTTCAGAATGACCAGATGTTATGTGTGGTACGTACCTATGCGCCTGGGCGTCCCTTGTCTGAAATTGCTCAGGAACAAGCCTTTACTCCGCCACAGGTGATTGACATCATCTGCCAGCTTTGTGACATTTTGACCTATTTGCATCAGCAAAATCCTCCGGTGATCCACCGCGACATCAAACCGCAAAATGTGATCCTTGACGATTCCGGGCAGGTCACTCTCATCGATTTTGGCAGTTCTCGACGTTTTAAGGCAGACGAGCAGGCGGATACACTGTGCTTTGGCACTCGCCATTATGCTGCCCCGGAACAATATGGCTTTGCCCAGACGGATCCTCGCACGGATATTTTTTCTCTGGGCGTTTTGATGTGTTGGATGCTTACCGGAACAGTCGATCTTAAAGAAGGCCCCCAACAGATCCAGAACCATCATCTTGCCCGAGTGGTGGAAAAATGCACGGCTTTTTCACCAGAGGCGCGTTATCAATCAGCCCGGCAGGCGAAAGACGCGTTAACGGGGAAGACTTTGCGCACAGGGTTGCTGGTTTCGTTTGCTTCTTTGCTTCTGACGCTGGTCGCTATTTTTGCGCTGACTAAACCCGTTCAAAACCTTTGGACGGCGATCACCGGGGTTCATTTCCAGGAACCCTTGATCGAAAGTGCTGTACGGGCTTCGCTGGGGTTGGGTGCAAGTGAGCCGATTACTGAGCAAGAATTGGCGTCAGTTCAAGAGCTTCTTATTTTCGGGAATCATGCCGCTAAAACAGAGGACGAGTTTCAGCAGTATGGCAACAGTTTCGTTACCAACGATGGCACAATCCTTCGTGGAGAAATCGTTTCACTGGCTGATCTTGAAAAGATGCCCAATTTGAAACACATTTCACTGGTGTATCAAAACATAGAAGACGTGACTCCTCTTGCCAGGCTTGCAAATCTGGAATACATCGATTTACGGCATAACCCGATTGCAGACGTTTCTTCATTTTCGGCGTTGGAACGCCTATCGGCGCTGATTTTGTTTGATACCCAGGTAACCGATCTGACAAAGTTAAGTGCCTGTCGTCATTTAAACATGCTGGATATTGGCATGACCCCCATTGAATCCGCGGCGGCATTCAGTGGGCTGAACTCTGTGCAGTCGTTGTATCTGCGCCGGGGATCCATTCAATCGCTGAAGGATATCCAGACGCTTACCTCTCTTGAAACCATTGCTTTATCGCAGACAGCGGTACGTGATTTTTCCCCTTTACTGGGAATGGATCGGTTGGAAACTTTGGAAGTCAGTGAAGATATGCGTTCTGCTACTGATGAGATTTCTGGCAAGGCGAAATTTGCGATTGTTTTCCAGTAAAGAAACTGTAAATTTGCGGCAATGTGTGCAGTCGGCACACCCATGTCATTCTCCTTGCCATTAAAATGAGTTGAAGTCTTCAATCTCATTTTGGATTCAATGAAGGGAAATGGCATGATACAGAAAATCAAAGAATTCATCGATAAAATAAAGTTTTATGCCCTTATCCTGGGGGGATTATGTCTGTTGGGGGCGATTATCAATTTATTCTCTCATTCCGTTGAAAAAGCCAAAGCGGGTTTCCTTTTTTGCGGTGGAGCGGTGGTACTTTATGGCCTGTTGGAATTGCTTTATCGAGTGCTGCCAGAGCCCAAACCTCAGCCGATTCCAGCGGTGAACGTGCCTTCGGTTCCTGCTGTTGCGCCGATTAAAGTTTTGGGGCTGGTGGTAATGCTGGAACGTCCGCTGCGCTTCCCGGGGGATCAACAGGCGCTGGTGCGATCGATCCTACAGCAGCAGCGCAATGAATTCCATCGCATGGTTTCAGATTCTGTACCGATGCAAATCTCTGTGGCGGGTACTGACCTGAATGATGAGGCCTATATTTATGCAAAGTGTCGGGCTTTTTTTGAATCGTTGGGGAGCTGGCAGAATAACGATGAGTTTTTGCGCCGGGTGGCGGTTGGTTCTTTTACGGCCAGTGATGGCAATCGCGGCAAGCATTTTAGTTTTCTTGATCGCGGTCTTTAGTTTGAGTGATCTACTTGCGGACTTTAATGGTTGACCCCGGAAGTGAATAGAGAGATTCTCCTGCTTGAGGTAACCGGCTTATTCTATTTCGTTGTTTTTAAAACGGTAACCGACGCCCAACTCGGTCAAAATGTAGACGGGTCGGTTCGGGTCTGTTTCTATCTTGTGGCGCAGGTTGCTGATGTTGACGCGTAGTAGACGCGATTCATCTTCGAATGCGTTGCCCCATATTTGGTGAATCAACTGGCGATGGGTGACGACGACACCCTGATTGCGCATAAGTACGGCTAGAATATCAAATTCTGTCGGCGTCAGGGCAAGTTCCCGATTCTTGAGTTTAGCTTCATGCCGAGGAATATCTAGCTTGAGGTCGCCTGATTGCAGCACCGAGATTCCTTCTTTGGGATCGTTGCGGCGCATGACGACCCGAACCCGCGCCAGCAGCTCACCCATACTGAATGGTTTGGTCAGATAATCGTCAGCCCCAGCATCCAATGCTTCGATTTTGTCATTTTCACCGTTACGGACGGAAAGAATGATGATTGGCACGTTACTTAATTGCCGAATTTGTCGGGTGACTTCCACACCATCCAGATCAGGTAAGCCCAGATCAAGAATGATTAAGTCGGGCTTTTTCTGTAAGGCCAGTTCAATAGCTGAATTTCCGGTTTCTGCTTCAATGATTTCATGCTGGTAAAGTTTAAATGAGGCCCTCAAGAATCGCCGGATCTCCGGTTCGTCATCGACGATCAAGATCTTGTGTTTTCGCTCAGCCATTTTGTTCCTGACTTTCGACAAAGAGGGGCAAGCTGAAGCGGAAGGTGGCTCCTCGATCTGGGTTGCGCTCGGCGCGTATCCAGCCACCGTGAGCTTCAATGATGCCCTTACAAATGGATAGTCCAAGACCTGTACCTGAAGTCTTGATTTTCCTTTGTCCGCGATAGAATTTGGCAAAAACTTTTTCAAGCTCGTCTTCCTGTAAACCTTCTCCAGAATCTTGAACATATATCTCGACATGATTTCCAGATTGCTGTGCTCCGATGCAGATGGGAGCGGTCGCCGCAGAAAATTTACAGGCATTATCCAGCAAATTCAGGATCACCTGGGCAATCAGTGAGGCATCACAAGAGACAAGTGGGAGATTTTCTGCTACATCGATCTTCACAGGGTGTTCTTTCAATCGGATGGCAAGCTGTTGAACAACTGTTCCGATCAAATCTTGCAGATCACAGGCTTCAAGGTTAAGGTGGAAGGCTCCTGACTCTAGCCGGGTCATATTGAGCAGATTCTCGACCAACCGATTCAACTGGCGCGCTTGATCCGTCGCAGAATCAAGGAGTTCGATTCGAGTGGCTGAGTTTAACTTGTGCAAAGAGTTACGAGCCCTTTCCGATTCACCCAGAGAAGTAAGTACACCGGTGATCGAAGAAAGTGGGGTACGCAATTCGTGAGAGATAGAATTGAGCAGAGCAGATTGTAATTTTTCGGTGTTGCGTAGCATTTCACTTTGGGCAGCCGATTCAGCCAGTAAGGCGCGTTCGATTGCCAGAGCTGCCAGATTGGCACACCCTTCAAGTAAGGTGCGTTGCTCTGTGGTTAAACTGGATTCATCCGAGTGGGGCTTAATCCCCAGCACTCCGACTGGCCCATTGGCTGTCAAAAGAGGGATAAACCGGATTGATGCTGCAGGTAAAGTATCGGTTCCCCGCCCGGCTGGTTGACGGTGTTTGATTGCCCATTCTGCCACTGCCATTTCATTCGAATCCATCGTCAGCCCTGGGGTGGACATCTGAATTTCAAGCTGGTCACTGTGTGGAATCAAGATCACACTTTCGCGGTTGAAAAGAGATTCACAGGAATGCACAGCGATTCTTAACACTTGATCGAGTGAAAGGGCAGCCGTCAGTTCTCGGCTTAACGTGAGCAGAGATTGGGTTTGCCGGTCTTTTCGTTTCATCGCTTCGATCTGATCGCGCAGTAAGGCGGCAGAACTGCTAATGATCAAACCAACAGCCAGTAAACCGATAAAAGTGAGAACATATTGAGTGTCATTGACCGTGAAGGTAAAAATGGGATTGATGAAGAAGAAATCAAAAGCCAGAACGCTGACGATTGAGGCCAAAATGGCTGGCCCGCGTCCCAGATATACGGCTGCAATGACAACTGCCAATAGATAGACCATGACTAGATTGGTGGGGTCAAGGATATTCTTTAGTGGCTGTCCGAGTATAGTAACCAGAGCCACCATGAGCAGACTGAGACCATAACGCCAGAAAGCTGGCTTAGCTTTTGGATGAGGAATTGTTTTTTTTGTGCCCAGTTCCTGTCCACTGACCACGTAAACATCGATCTTGCCGCTGTTATGAATGATCTGATCAATGACTGAACCGCGGATGATCTCAGTCAGGCGTGGGCGATAAGGCTTCCCGGCAATGATCTTGGTAATGTTATGCTCCCGCGCAAACTCGATGACCGCCGAAGCAACGTCTTCTCCCGAAGTACTGCTTACCTTTGCTCCCATTTCTTCTGCCAGGGTGAGAAAGTGCTGTACTCGCAGACGATTTTCGATTGGCATGTGGTAGTGTTGCGGGGTCTCGACGAAAAGGACATACCACTCTGCATTGAGGTCATCTGCCAGACGTCTTCCAGAACGGATCAACCGCTCTCCCATGGGATGCGAACTGATGCACACCAAGATCTTTTCTCCGGCCGGCCACGGTCCGGGAATGGATTTAGTCTGCATGTAATCAAGCATCTGGGTATCTACCCGGTCTGCAGCTCGCCGCAGGGAAAGTTCACGCAGGGCAGTTAAATTGCCCTTGCGGAAGAATTTTTCCAATGCACGCATTGCCTGATCCGAAATGTATACTTTCCCATCACGCAAACGTTTCAAAAGTTCGTCAGTGGGCAGATCGATCAATTCGATTTCATCTGCCTCGTCCAGCAAACGATCCGGGATCTTTTCGCGGACAAGGACGCCAGTAATCTGCTGCACTACATCTGAAAGACTTTCAAGATGCTGGATATTGACTGTTGAATAAACGTCGATACCTGAGGCCAGGATCTCTTCGACATCTTGATAACGCTTAGGGTGGCGCGAGCCAGGAACATTCGTATGTGCTAGCTCATCCACCAGGACCAGTTGGGGATGCCGGGCAATGACCTCATCGATATCCATTTCCTCGAGGTGAGTGCCGCGGTAATCGGTCTGTTTACGGGGAAGTAATTCCAGTCCCTGAACCAGATTATCAGTCTCTTTGCGGCCGTGAGTCTCGACGTATCCGATCACAACGTCGATTCCTTCTTCGCGGCGCTGATGGGCAGCTTCAAGCATGGCATAGGTTTTTCCAACCCCAGCCACATAACCCAAAAATATCTTCAGCTTGCCACGGTGGGAGCTGGTCTCTTCTGCCTGGATTTTGGCAAGAAGTTGATCGGGATTGGGACGATTTTCTGTATTCGTCATATCTTTATTTTAGCTGATCGAGGGCTAAATTCAATTGCAGCACATTGACTGTTGGTTCACCCAGAAATCCAAGCAAACGAGGTTGTGTATACTGCCTAATCAACTCCTGAACTTTTGACAACGGTAAATTCCTGGCTTGAGCTACCCGATTAGCCTGATAAGCCGCGGCTTCCAAACTGATATCAGGGTCAAGACCGCTGGCTGAAGAAGTTACCAGGTCAACTGGAATTGGTAAAATGTTTTGTGGATCAGCGCTTTTCAATTCTGCGAGTCGGTTTTTTACTTCAGCGACCAGAGCAGGATTGAGTGCCGAATAATTTGAACCTCCAGAGGCGGAAGCGTTGTAAGGCGTTCCACTTGTCGCTGACGGCCGACCCCAGAAATATTGAGATTGATCAAATTGCTGGCCAATCAGTACCGAACCGACCACCTCACCATTTTTCACGATCTGGCTGCCATTGGCTTGTATCGGGAAGAAGATTTGTGCTAACCCGGTGATCAAAGCTGGGTAAAGCAACCCGGTCATGAAAACGAAAATTGTTAAAAAGAGTATGGCTGGTTTAAGCTGTCGAATCATTTTTGCTCCAAATGTGAGTCTTTGCTGATAATGGATCTGGTAAGAAATCGCTCGTGACTGGAGGGGTCAGTCAGGTGAGAATTGACGAGTAAGTTGCATTCGTTGGCGGTGATCCAGCGGCTAAGGAGAATTCCAGAAATGATTAGCGTAGCGATCCAGAGAAAGGCATGCTGAGGGTAGGAAAGGGGAAGATTCTCTTCCCAATAGCAGGCCAGAATCGTTGCTGCGATCAGAAGATAACAGGGTAACCATCGCAATAAAGCATGAAAGGATTTCATTTTTCTCCTTTTGATCGCTTTCTTAGTAGATCCATCCGCAGGCTGAGAGCAAGAGATCGATCAGTTTGATACCGATAAAGGGCGCAATCAGACCGCCCAGACCATAGATCAACAAATTATCTCGGAGCAATTGAGCTGCTCCCACTGCCCGGTAGGGTACACCTTTCAGGGCAAGAGGGATCAAAACAATAATGATCAGGGCGTTGAAGATCACTGCTGACAGAATTGCGCTTTCTGGAGTCGCCAGATGCATAAAATTCAATACCTGCAATTGCGGGTACGTGGATGCAAACGCGGCGGGGATAATGGCAAAGTACTTTGAGACATCATTCGCAATGCTAAACGTGGTCAATGATCCCCTGGTCATCAGCAGTTGTTTCCCAATCTCCACAATCTCGATTAGTTTTGTGGGGTTACTATCAAGATCAACCATATTGGCTGCTTCCCGTGCAGGTTGTGTTCCGGTATTCATGGCAACGGCTACATCTGCCTGCGCCAGTGCTGGGGCGTCATTGGTTCCATCTCCAGTCATGGCGACCAGCTTGCCGCTGTTCTGGTATTGGCGAATCAATGCCAGCTTTTTTTCGGGGGTGGCCTGCGCCAGAAAGTCATCTACTCCGGCCTCGGCAGCGATTGCTGCAGCGGTCAGCGGATTATCACCGGTAATCATGACGGTTTTGATCCCCATTCGGCGCAGCTGGGCAAAACGATCTTTCAGCCCGCCTTTGACAATGTCTTTGAGGTGGATGATTCCTAACGGATTCCCGTTTTCGACTACGATCAAAGGAGTCCCGCCGCTGCGAGCGATGGAATCAACTTTCTGGTGGAGTTGTTCCAGGTGTTCTGTATATCCGCAGTTTTCCAGATAAGCGAACATCGCATCCGGAGCACCTTTGCGGATCTGGATTCCATCGAAATCAACTCCACTCATCCGGGTCTGTGCAGTGAAAGGAATGAAACTCATCCCTTGCGGTGCTGCAGCGGTTGGGGTTAAGGTACGTCCGCGTAAGCCGTACTTCTCTTTGGCCAGAATGACGATGGATCTCCCTTCTGGTGTCTCGTCTGCCAGTGAAGAAAGCTGGGCTGCATCTGCCAGTTCTTCTACACGGGTGTTACCAACCGGGATGAATTCAACGGCTTGGCGGTTCCCTAATGTGATTGTGCCGGTTTTATCAAGCATCAGCACATCAACGTCACCAGCCGCTTCAACCGCACGTCCAGACATGGCGATCACATTGCGTTGGATCAATCGATCCATACCTGCGATTCCAATCGCAGAAAGCAGCCCGCCTATGGTGGTAGGGATCAGGCAGACGAGCAAAGCAATCAACACTGTAATGGTGATTGGGGTTCCTTTGCCTGCCAGGTGAATGCTATAAAGTGAGTAAGGCAGCAAAGTAACACAAACGACCAGAAAGATGATGGTGAATGAAGCCAGTAAAATGCTCAACGCAATTTCATTAGGCGTTTTTTGCCGTTTGGCTCCTTCGACAAGACTGATCATCCGATCAAGAAACCCTTCTCCGGGGTTGGCGGAGACTTTAACGACCACCCAATCGGATAGAATTCGCGTTCCTCCAGTCACTGCACTGCGGTCACCGCCTGATTCGCGGATCACCGGGGCTGATTCTCCCGTTACGGCAGATTCATCAACTGAAGCAATTCCATCAATAATTTCACCATCTGCAGGCAAAATGTCTCCAGCTTCTACCAGATACAGGTCTCCCTGCTTCAAAACAGCCGAGGACACGACCGAATACTTCCCTGGCCGTTCTCCTTTGGCAGGGAGAGCGCGGATTATTTTTGCATTGGTATCTTTGCGAGTCTGTCGTAGAGCTTCAGCTTGGGCTTTTCCGCGTCCTTCAGCGAGTGCTTCTGAAAAATTGGCAAAGAGCACAGTAAACCACAGCCACAGACAAATTGAGCCAATAAACAAAGGAGAAGCTTCTCCCTTCCCCCCAAGTGACTCAAGCCACAAGATAATGGTCAATACGCTGCCGATTTCAACGACGAACATGACCGGATTATGGATCATTTGACGTGGATCGAGTTTGCGGAAGGAATCTCGAATTGCATTACGATAAAGTTCTCTGCGAAGAGAAATTGATTTCAACTGAACATTTTTCATTCTATTTACCTATTAAGACAAGATGTTCGATAACAGGGCCAAGTGCCAGGGCAGGAACGAAATTCAGGGCACCCACGATCAGGATGATCGCAATCAGCCAGATTACAAAAAGGGCAGATGTGGTGGAGAGAGTTCCAGCGCCAGCCACTGCTTTCTTTTTGGCAGCTAACGAACCCGCCAGCGCTAGAGTAGGAATTGCTAACCAGAAACGACCGATCAGCATGGCCAATGCTCCCCAAAAGTTGTAAAAGAGACTGTTCCCAGCCAGACCAGCGAAGGCACTGCCGTTGTTATTGGTCTGTGAAGTGAAGGCGTAGAGGATCTGACTGAAACCGTGTGCTCCTGGGTTGGTTACCCCTGATTGCCCGGCGGGAGTAACGACGGCGAGGGCTGTCAAGCCCAGCACCGCCAACGGCATGATGAGAATTACCAACGCGGCCATTTTCATCTCGAAGGGTTCGATTTTCTTCCCCAGGTATTCTGGGGTGCGCCCAACCATTAATCCAGCAACGAATACTGCGACGATGACAAAGATCAACAAGCCATAGAGACCAGAACCTACACCGCCCAGTACGACTTCGCCGAGCTGCATCATCAGCAGTAAGATCATTCCTGAGAGGGGAAGATAAGAATCATGCATGCTGTCTACCGCTCCGGTAGAAGTCGAGGTGGTGACTACAGCAAATAATGATGAGCGGGCAATGCCAAAACGCGTTTCTTTTCCTTCCATATTTCCACCCGGGTTGCTGGCTGAAGCAGTTTGATCGATCCCCAATTTGGCAAGCATTGGGTTTCCCTGTGCTTCGACAGCGTAAGTACAGCCCACAAAAATGGCCAGCAAAATGAGCATGGCGACTAAAAGTGTCCAACCCTGCCGAGGTTCTCCCACGATCTTGCCGAAGGTATAGGTCAGGGCCGCCGGGATTAAGGCCTCAGCCAACACCAGCAAGAAATCCGTGAGGCTGTTCGGGTTTTCGAAAGGATGAGCCGCATTGGCGTTGAAGAATCCGCCGCCATTTGTTCCCAGATGTTTGATCGCTACCTGCGATGCCACCGGTCCTAACGCTATCGTCTGGCTGGTGATGATCTGCCCATCTGGAGCAGTGTATGGCTGGAGCAAAGTCGCTTTTACTGATCCTGAAAAAGTTTGCACTGCCCCTTGAGAAATGAGCAATAGTGAAAGCAGAATCGATAAAGGGAGTAAAACGTACAAGATGCTGCGGGTAAGATCCACCCAAAAATTGCCCAGTGTTTTTGTGCTATGGCGGGCAAATGAACGACTCAGTGCAATTGCAATGGCAATTCCCGCTGCAGCAGAAATAAAGTTCTGTACCGTCAGTCCGAGCATCTGGGTCAACAGAGAGAGGGTGGATTCCCCGCTGTAATTTTGCCAGTTGGTATTGGTCACAAAGCTGACGGCAGTATTAAATGCAGTAGCCGCAGGAACTTGTGGAAGCTGATTCGGATTCAACGGCAGAATTGCTTGGATTCGTTGAAGAAGAAAGAGAAACAGAATTCCCAACAGGCTGAAGATCAAGAGCGCAATGGCATAGGTTTTCCAATCCATCTCTTCGTCAGGGTCGGTTCTGGTGAAACGGTAAATTAACCGTTCAATTGGCGCGACTACAGGTGAAAGAAGATTTCGTTCCCCTTGAAAGACACGAGCCATATAGCTTCCCACTGGTTTTACCAGCACGACCAATATGACAAAGAAAGGAATAATTTGTAACCAACCAATAAGTGTCATTAGAATTTCTCCGGTTTGAGTAAAGCCAAGAAAAGATAGATCAACAAGAGTATGGCAATTCCACCAGCAATCCAATAAAGCAGATTCATTGGGCTACTCCCTGATCTTTTCGATGCCACGGATCAACAAAAACGAAATTCCAAAGAAGATGAACAGGAACAGCAGTAATAAAAGATCCATCATTTTTCCTCCATAAGCAAATGAATTTATATCGCCGCTGGGGTTAAGATAGTGTTAAGATCAAAGCAGCAGGTTTTCAGGCGGATTAAAAAGAAATAGTTCTTTTCTTGCCATATCATCGACCAGGTGACGTGTGGAGGATTATTCCTTTTTGGCGAAAATTTGTTTATGCCTATTTTGACGAATGAATCCGATTTGTCATAATCAAACTGGCTGATTGTGACAATTTCAGCCTGGAGCCATTAGCACCGGTAATTCAAATTTCTATAATGAAAGTGAGAAAACTCATGGACATACTTAACTCGAGACAATTGGCAATCCTCCAATATCTACTCGATGCATCCGGCCCGGTTTCGGCGGAAGTGATTGGTAATTCCATTGGGGTTTCCGCGCGGGTGATTCGGCAGAACATTCCCGCGATCAATAGCTGGCTCAAGAGTTATCAGGTCGAAATTGATTGCAAACCCAAATTTGGGCTGTTGCTGGTATGTCCGGTCGAAACCAAACAACAGATTGTTGCTGCATTCCAGTCTTTTCAAAAAGATACACTATACACATTAAAGGATCGACAGCGGTTGATCCTTTTTGATCTGCTCAGCCAGACTGACCAGTTCTCTGAAAGTCAGATCCGTTATCGCTTGCAAATTTCTAAGTCGACCATGACTCATGATCTGAACCGCGTGGAAGACTGGCTGAACCAGCGTGACATCTTTCTTTCACGGCGCCCGCGAGTCGGAGTGGTGATTCAAGGCCGCGAAAATGATATCCGCCACGCTTTGATCTCGTTGTTCTATGAATCAGATCTCGAGGCGGAATTGATCAAGCTGGCCTTGTGGGAAGTGAAAGGCGATGGGAAATCTCGTTATGACCTGCCGCAGGCGTCTGATTACATTCTTTCGCGCATGATGGAATGGGGGTTGAATGACGGTTGGAATTTCATTTCATTGATCGAAAATGAACTGAATGCCAAGTTCGCGGATGGAGATCACTTGACCCTGACGCTGTATTGGGTCATTGCCAATCAACGTATCAAAGAGAAACACTTTATCCAAATTTCGGATGAGCGAATCCATTATCTTTCGACTCGCCCCGAATATAAGGTCGTGCAGGATATTATTTGCCGCCTGCTTGAGAAAAAACACCTCAATTTCTCTGAACCTGAACTGGCTCAGTTCACTTTGGAAGTGATGACGGCTCGCGGCACATTTACCAACCTTGATGAATCCCAGAGCGTTATCAATCCTCAAGAAAAGACCCGACAGCTTGCTCTTGAACTGTTCAAAAAAATTGGCGACTATCTGGGTTCTGATTTGACCAATTCGATGGTGGTCTCGCAACTGGCGGACCATCTTTCGCGGGTGGTCATCCGCATGAAATTCGACTTGCCTATCCAAAATAATCTCACTGAAGAAACCCGCAAGGCTTATCCCCTGTTATGGCAGGCGACTTCTAAGGCGATTGATGAAGTGTGGGATGAGGCAGGCCCGCCGCTGCCGATGGATGAAATTGCCTACATTACCATGTATGTAGCTCTGGCTCTTGAATTGAATAAGAGCGTGAAGAAAAAGGTTTCTGTGCCTCGGGTAGTGGTGGCGTGCCCCAGCGGCGGGGTAACAGTCTGGATGCTGGTATCGCGGCTGCGTGTGGAATTGCCTGAAATCGAGATCAAAGAAGTGATCTCGCTGCGCGACATCAATAACGTAGATTCGAATGAAGTAGATGCCATCATCAGCTCTGCTCAGGTGAGCGCTCGCAATATCAAATCGATCACGGTCAACCCTTTGTTGACCGAGAAAGATGTCAAGAAGATCAAACAGGAATTTGAATTTTACTCCGGGAGAAATTAGTGTGGAAATGACACCGAATAACATCGCAAACTCAAATAATCCGGTTATCGACTCAGGCCTGATGCTTTTGGGCCTGAAGGTAAACTCCAACGAAGAATTAATTCGCACAATGGGGCAGCAACTGGTCGATCGTGACTGGGTGAAAACAGGCTTCATTGAGGCGATTCTAAAACGCGAAAAAGAATATCCTACGGGTTTACCGATTGGCGAGATTGCTGCGGCGATACCGCATACAGATGCAGCGTATGTGCTGTGTTCTGCAATGGTGGTGTGTGTGCTCCCTGAACCGGTCAAATTTCACAACATGGCCGACCCGGATGAGATCCTTGACGTGCGCATCGTTTTCATGCTGGCAATGAAAGAGCCAGCTTTTCAGGTAACCTGGCTGAAAAAGCTGATGGGCCTCTTGAGCAAACCCGATCTGATGAAAAAAATCCTTGACATTCACAATCAGCAAGCATTGGCTGACTTCCTCAATCAGTGTTTATAAAATTTCAAGATTGGAAAGGAAAGGAAAAATAGAAATGGCTGAATCAAGCAAGGTGTTGCAATCCTATTTTGGCAAATGGGGCGGGTTCTTTGTACCGGATCCAATGACCCCCGCGCTCGATGAGTTAACTGCGAGTGCGAGCAAGTGGGTAATGGACTCCTCATTCGCGAAAAAGGTGGATGAGTTGGCGCAGGTAGAAGTATCCGCTGAGTCTTTTGCCTCCACACAATCACAGCACGTTTTCTCACTGCAATCCCCTGTTCGCCGCGAGATTGCTTCTGGATATGCTTTACTGGCCAAGGAAACGGCTCGCGAAGTGGTGGCCGGGGCTTATGATGCCGAAGAAGCCAAACTGATCTCTGATTTCTGCCATGCACTTGGGCTGCATCTTTCGATCTGGTTGGATGTCAAAACTGGATCGAATGAAGCACTGGTCAAGCTGCTGTTGGATTCTGGGGCGGCTGTTAACACTGTACAGTGCCGCGAATTGTTCGATGACCCCGATATGTATTCTTTTCAGAAATATATTGCCAATCCGATGAAGTACATGTGGATGCCAGTTCATACTCATTCTGGCCCGGCGCCTTTCCCGGCGATCACCAGTTTCTTCGCTTCTCTGGCTGCCAAGAAAATGATCGCTGCGGCTGAAAAGAAATTTGCCGGCAAGAAGTTGGCTTTTGCTGCTCCCGCAGTTTCTGGTTTAACCCTGGCCGGGTTGCTTGGCGCAAAGGGCAATGGAATGCAATTGTCTTCTTATGAACCCAAAGCGGATTCTCAGCGCGAAGATTGCTATCTTGGGACTTATACCGCTGTTACGACGGTTGGCAAAAAGGAATTTGTGCTCAGCCCCGAAATCGTCCATGCCTGGGAAGCTGGCTCTATCAAGCGAGTTGAAACAGTGGCACCGATCAATGAATTTGCGAAAGGGGATTCCAGCGTAGTTTGTGTGGTGGTGGAGGAGTAACCATGCAAAATAAAATGGATGAAGTTTTCGCTGCGTTACGCAGCCGCAAAGAAGGGGCACTGATCCCATTGTCTCCTGGCGATAAGGCGCCTTATTCTTTCTCGCTCGAACTGGTCGATATGTTCAATCGAGTAGGCTCCGATATCGTCGAGATCGCCATTCCTACTCGTTATCCGTGGATGGAAGGCAAGAATATGCAGATCCATCAGCTGGATGCAATTCGGGATGAAGTGCATACTGCCGATTCCTTTGGTTTGATGGAAGCGGCGCACAAAATGCATCCTGACCTTCCGTTGGTGACGATCAACTTCATGGGGCCGGTATTTCGTTACGGTGCTCATAAATACGCCGAATCCTGCCAAAAAGCTGGCATCGTTGGCGCAGACGTACCGGATTATCCCTACGTGGTGGGCGATGACCAGGAAAAGTTCGGCCGCGATCTGCTGGATCATGGCGCTCATTTCATCGTGGATATCACCATGGATGTTGCAACTGCTCCAGAAGGCTCCCCAAAATACGCTTTACTGGAAAAACTGATCAAACTATCGTCAGGTTTCCTGTTTTTGATTGCCCAGGCTGGAGGAATGTCTGGAGCGAAAGACAAATTACCTGCAGATGAGCTAACCCCAGCATGCGAACGTATCCGCCGTCTCGAAGAAAAATTTGGTGTTTCTACACCCATCATCGTTGTCTGTGGCATATCTACTCCTGAACAGGTACATGATTCCCTGCGTTTGGTAGGGGCAGATGGGGTCATGCTGGGGAGTGCAGTTTCCAAACGATTACAGGCTGGCGAATCCATTGAGAAGGTAGAACCTTTTGTGAAATCGCTGAAAGATGCAACCAGGCTGTGAGGGTGAGATGAATCGTGTAGATGTGATGTTCAGCAAGTTGAAAAAAAAGAACCAGGGTGCACTGATGTGCTACCTACCCCAAAGTGGTGCCAACTACCGCTATTCGATGGAAATTATCGACGCTTTCGTTGAAGGTGGCGTTGATATGATCGAATTGTGCATCCCAGGAGTTTCTCCGTGGCTGGATGGGGCTCCAATGCAGATGCATCACCTGACGGATCGGGAAGCCGGTATCAACACGGAACGTGCTTTTCAACTGGCTGCTATGGTTCGCGCACGCTATCCACAGTTACCGGTCATGCCGATGGGTTATGTGTCTTCGGTGGTGGGTATCGGTGTGGATAACTTCGTGGCTATGGCCAAAGCAGCGGATGTGGATGGCTTTGAATTGCCTGACTATCCTTCCATAAAGGCAGGTGACCCGATTGGTTTCCACAAAAAAATGCGCGATAACAACATGTGGAACGTGAATTTTATCGATGGTATCAGCTTGTCTAAAGAAGGTTCGTCTGAGTTTGAACTCTTGACCAACATTCTTGAAGATGCTCATGGCTTCCTGTTCATGACAGCAACGGCTGGGGTGACCGGCGGTACTGGAGAAGTGGCTGTAGAATACCTGACCCAGGCGGTTGCACGGGTAAAAGCAGTCCAGAAGATGATCCAACGCGATACACCTGTTCTGGTGGGCTTTGGCTTAACCAAACCTGAGCACGTGAAGCAGGTAATTTCGATTGTCAAAGCGGATGCTGTTGTTGTAGGCAGTGCCGTCTCCCGCTTGATTAACCGTCACGCTGATCCACAAGAAATTTTGCAGTTTATCAAGCAGTTGAAGAAATCAACGATTCGGGGTGGAGAAGTGGAGGTGGCTGGATAAACTGAATCGGTTGGTAGATGTAGATGCAATTTGTAGTTGAATTATCTTCTTAGGAGTTACTATGGATACAGTTGTTTCAATCTTCAAATCGATCACATCGCTTTCTTCGTTTGTCATGCTTCCAATCGCGATCTTGATTCTCTCCTTGATCTCGGGCATGAAATTAGGCAAGGCCTTCCGCTCTTCTGTGTTCATCGGTATCGGTCTGCTGGGCCTTTCCACAATGGTCAACCTCTTCGCCTCCACGCTGGGACCAGTTGTTACTGGCTTCGTGGGAAATACCGGTGTTGACCTCAATATCAGTGATCTGGGTGTGTTCACCCTGCTGACCGCCACCTGGGGTTCTCCAATCGCAATTTGGTTCATCCCTGTGGGTCTGGCAGTCAACATTCTCTTCCTGGCCCTGAAATGGACCAAGACTCTGGATGCTGATATCCTCAACTACTGGACCTGGGGCATCACCGCTATCGTTGTCTACACCTTGACCGGCAGTGTCTGGATGTCTTTGGTTGGCTTCGCTCTGAATGAAATCTTGATCCTCTTGATTGCTGATAAAACCGCTCCTGTGGTGGCCGAGCACTATGGCATTGAAGGCACCTCCGTTCCGCATGGTAACGCTGGTTTGTGGCCGCCTGTAGGTATTGCCGTCAACTGGCTGGTCGACAAGATTCCTGGTTTGAACAAACTCGATGCAGACCCTGACACAATTCAACGTAAGTTTGGTGTCATCGGTGAACCGGTCTTCATTGGCGTTTTACTGGGTGTCATTCTGGGTATCTTCGCCAAATTGCCGTGGACAAACGTGTTGAGCGTGGGCATGACTCTCGCTGGCGTGATGATTATCTTCCCGAGAATGCTGAACATCATGATGGAAGGCTTGCGCCCGATCTCTGAGCAGGTACGTGACTTCATGAAACGCAAGTTCAACCGTGATGTTTACATTGGCTTGGATGCAGCCATTTTGATCGGCTTCCCCGATGTTCTCTCGGTGGGTATTCTGCTGATCCCTGTTTTGATCATCTTGGCCCTCATCCTGCCGGGCAACCACGTGCTGCCGTTGGCTGATCTTGCCATCGCTACCCCATTCTTGATGACCCTGGTCATGCCCTTCTGTAAGACAGGTGACAAAGGCGGGAACATCATTCGTGGTTTGATCGCGGGTATCGTCGTCTTCATTCTGGCGTTGTACATCTCCGGCGATCTGGCTCCGATTTATACCGCTGCTGGTCACGCCATCAACTTGAATGTGGATCAGAACGTAGTTTGGACCAGTATTGGTGCTGGTTCGAACTGGTTCGCCTGGATTGTGGCCAAGATCCTTGGCCTGTTTGGGTATACACTGTAGTTCCAAATCTATGCATAAAGTAAGGGCGGTTCGTAGAGCCGCCCTTACAAGGAGAAAAATATGGCAAAGAAAATGGTGCTTTCAGTTTGTGGTACGGGCGGTGTTACTTCAGGCGTAGTAGCGGATAAGATTCGCGAGATTTGCGCTCGCCACAACATCGATGTCGAGGTACAAACGGGAAAGGCTTTGGAAGTCCAGTCGCGTATCGACGCTGCCCATTATGACCAGATCGCATCGGCGACCCGTGTCAAAGAGACCACCGTTCCGGTTGTGAATTGCATGGCTTTCCTGTCTGGGGTAGGAGAAGAAGCTCTGGAACAAAAAATAGTTGATTTACTGAAATAATACCTTATTGGTATATCGAGGAGTTCCATGGTCATTCAAAAGATGGATTTAAAAAACGGAAGCGGTTTGCATGCGCGTCCGGCTTCTGACCTTGTTCGTGAAGCTTCAAAATATGACAGTGAGATTATGATCCGCAATGTTACTGCCCCTACTGATTGGGTGGATGCCAAAAGCATCCTTTCGATTTTGACTCTGGGCGTTGAGAATAATCATACCGTCGAGATCAAAGTAGAAGGCCCAGACGAGGTCAAAGCTGCACATGCATTAGCCGAAATGGTCAATCAGTTCAACATTAATCACGAGTAATCAAGAGCTGTTTATGAATCAGTCCAAACACTCTATACCCCTTCAAGGAATTGCCGCTGCCCCCGGGTTAGCATATGGGCCGGTCAAAAAGATCACGACCGAGATTCAAAGGGATGTTCCGCGTTCTCAAGAGAATAACCCGGTCGAACAACAGGCTCGGATGGATACGGCTGTTCGCGCTGCCCGCAAGGAAATCTCGAATATTAAATCAAGAATTTCTGTGCAGACCAACTCGAACGATGCCCAAATTTTCGATGCCCACCTCAGTTTCTTGAATGACCCCGTGTTGATCAAAAAGGTATCGAACATGATTGGGCAGGGGTGGAATGCAGAGGCTGCCTGGATTGATACGATCGATTATTTTGAGAAGCAGTTGAAGAAACTTAATGATCCGTTGCTGCAAGCGCGTGCCATGGACATTGTGGATGTGGGAAAACGCGTGCTTGATCACCTGATGGATCAATCAGATTCCTTGATCATTTCTCCAGAGCAGCCGGTAGTGATCGCTGCTGATGATCTCAGCCCCTCCAGCACGGCGACATTGGATAAAGATGCCGTTTTGGCTTTTTGCCTGGCCGGCGGTTCAGCAACTTCACATGCTTCAATTCTGGCCAAGGCACTGGGCATTCCCGCTGTGGTTGGTCTGGGAGAACAGTTTAATCGGATCAGTGAAAATGATCAGATTCTGATCAATGGCTCAACGGGGAATGTCGTGGTCAATCCTACTCCTGAGCAGGTCGAAACCTACCACCGCGAAAAAGACGAACGTCACCAGGTTGAGTTGACGGATCGTTCTAATGCCAATTTGCCTGCCGTAACCCGTGATGGACGTCAGGTGTTGGTAGTAGCCAACATTGGCAGCGCTGAAGATGCCGCTAACGCTCGTAGACTTGGCGCGGATGGGGTAGGCTTGCTGCGGACAGAATTTCTGTATTTGAATCACGATCACATGCCCGATGAAGAGTCTCAGGTCCTGGTCTATCGGGAGATTGCTGACATCATGGGCAATTTGCCTCTGGTGGTGCGCACGATGGATATTGGTGGGGATAAAGCGGTGCCCTATCTGGGCACAAAAGATGAGGCAAATCCCTTCCTGGGATGGCGCGCCATCCGCATGATCGATGAACGACCGGATATTTTGCTCTCACAGTTCCGCAGTTTGTTACGAGGGTTTGCCAATAGCCAGTTGCACATTATGCTGCCGATGGTTTCAAGCCTGGATGAACTGGAGAAGGCTTTGGAAATCTATCGAACGGCGCGCTCGCAGTTGCTATCTGAAAAGGCATTGATGGCAGAAGAGGTGAAATTCGGCATTATGGTTGAGGTGCCGGCTACAGCCATTCTGGCTCGCCAGTTTGCTCGCCATGTTGATTTCTTCTCGATCGGAACCAATGACTTGACGCAATACACTTTGGCGGTGGATCGTACCAATCAACGGGTGGCTCATCTTTCCAGTTATTTTCACCCGGCGGTTTTGCAGTTGATCAAGATGGCTATTGATGCTGCTCACCAGGAAGGTAAGTGGGTGGGGTTATGCGGCGAAATGGCAGGTGATCCGCTGGCGATTCCATTGCTGCTGGGGTTGGGATTGGATGAGTTTAGTATGACTCCCAACTCGATTCCCCAGGCCAAACGACTGATCCGATCTTTCGATCTAGCGCAAAGCCAGGAAATTGCCGCTACAGCTCTTCAATATGCCCATACTGCAGAAGTAAAAGAGTACCTGAACGGACAAAAACACTAAGGGAAGCATCCTCCTCTAGGAAAATTGTTCCAGGCTGAATCTGAAGGGAAGAAACCTTCAGATTTTTGCCTTAAATTCCCCAAAATGGCTCAAAAAAAACAAAAAAGTACTTGACGGCGGGATTTGAAAGTGCTATATTATTCGTGTAAACGCTTCCACGAATGAGAAAAAGAAAAACTCATTTTGGCGGTATTTGCAGAAATAATCGTGAAATGCACGCATAAATCGGGGCATATTTGCGGTATTCCCCCAAGTTTTCCTGTTGTTAAGTTCTTGAAACCAATAAAATTATTGTTCTGCACTGAAAAAGCGGGTCATTTCTCTTCGATAAGGATGTAAACGCTTCCAATGAATAAACGGACTTCGAAGGTAACGATTGTAGATGTGGCTGCTGCAGCGGGGGTTTCTTTTGGCACAGTTTCGCGCGTTATTAATAATGATGTCCATGTGAAACCCGAGACCCGTCAACGTGTGCAGGAGGCCATGAGAAGTTTGAATTTTGTGGCCAATCGACAGGCTCGCAGTTTGGCCGGCGGCAGCAGCAATTTGATTGGCGTTATGGTGCCTGATTTGGGAACAGGTTACATTGGGGAGATCATCCGTGGCATCGACGCTGAACTGGCTGAGACAAACTATGATTTGATGCTCTTTACCACGCACCGTGCCGCGGTGAAAGAGGCGAATTACGTTGCCAACCTGGTACAGGATACGGTTGATGGTTTGCTTTTGGTTTTACCCCGTAACCCGGTGGATTATATGGGTACGCTGGAACAGCGCAATTTCCCTTACGTTTTAATTGATCATCAAGGTACTGGCGAAACGTGTGCTGCTGTGGGAGCGACCAACTGGCAGGGAGCCTATAACGCCACAGATTACCTCATCAAGCTGGGGCACCAGTCGATTGGGTTTATCACAGGCTGGCTGGATCTGGGGGCAGCGGTTGATCGCCTGGAAGGGTACAAAACCGCTTTACGCTATCACCACATCCCGGTACGTTCAGAATTGATCTATGAGGGCACCTTTGATCAGATGGACGGATATACCGGTGCCAAAAAATTTCTTGATCTTGAAAATCCACCCACTGCTATTTTCTGTTCGAATGACGTTATGGCGATGGCAGCCATTGATGCGGTTCGTGAGCGCGGGCTGCGCGTTCCTGAAGATGTTTCGATCTTGGGTTTTGACGATATTCCCCAGTCCACCCTCATTCATCCAGCGTTGACGACGGTTCGCCAACCGTTGGAGCAGATGGGGCGGGCAGCTACACAGATGCTTCTTGAAATCTTGAAAGATCCGGAGATGAAACCCAGTCGCATCGCGTTACCAACTGAGTTGATTATCCGTGATTCTACCGCAAAGCCAAAAGGCAGTTCCGGTTAGCTCTCGACCCACCGTTCCTGCCTTTTGCATGTGGAGTCCCTTGGTTGAAAGGAGGTCCAACATAAGCAAATTATAACCGTATAACCGAAGATGTCGTAGTCACGTTTTGAGTATGGAAACAGGTTCCAAAAAATTTCAAGAGAGGGATTAGAAATGAGTCGCAAAACAACTACCATCATTTTGAGCCTCGTGCTCGTTCTTTCGTTTGTTTTGGCTTCCTGCGCTGCTCCGGCAGCTACTGTTGCTCCGACCGCTGCTGCTACTGAAGAAGTAGTCGCAACTACTGCTGCTCCGGCTGACAAAGTCACCATTACCTGGTGGCATATCTCGACCAAAGATCCTGCCCTTTCTGACTGGCAGAAGATGGCCGATGACTATATGGCTTCTCATCCCAATGTCAACATTGAGATCACCGTTCTCGAAAACGAATCCTTCAAGACCAAACTCACCACTGTCATGCAGTCTGGAGACGTTCCTGATATCTTCCAGAGCTGGGGTGGTGGCACGCTGAAAGAGCAGGTGGATGCTGGCCTTGTGAAAGACATCACCGCTGATCTGGATGCAAATGGTGGCGAATGGCGCAATACTTTCGGCGCAGGCGCTCTGGGTGTCTATGCCTTTGACGGCAAAAACTATGGCGTTCCCTGGGATATGGGGATGGTCAGCTTCTGGTACAACAAAGATCTGTTCGCTCAGGCGGGCATTGCCAATCCTCCTGCTACCTGGAGTGAATTCCTGACCGATGTTCAGAAGTTGAAAGATGCTGGAATTACCCCCATTTCCGTCGGCGAAGGCGATAAATGGCCGGGTATGCACATGTGGGCCTATCTCGTCACCCGCATTGGCGGCGAGGCGGCTTTCAATGCAGTCGCGAATGGTACAGGCAAATGGACTGATCCGGCCTTCGTCCAGGCTTCCGACGAATTGGTAAAACTCATCAATATGCAGCCATTCCAGGATGGTTTCTTGGGCGCAACCCATGATGAAATGCAGGCAACTTTCGGTAACGGCGAAGCCGCTATGGAGCTGGGTGGACAGTGGTCCCCGAGTGTTGAAGCAGCCAACAGCGCTGATGGTGTGGGCGTGAAGAATCTTGGCATGTTCAACTTCCCGGCTGTGGAAGGTGGCGCTGGCGCTGCAACCGATGCTATGGGTGGCGGCAATGGGTTTGCCATTGGCAAGAATGCCTCTCCCGAAGCGATCGACTTTGTCAAATATCTGACCAGTGTTGCCAATCAGAAAGTCGTTGCTGCAGATGGTACCGCCATTCCGGTAGTCAAGGGTGCTGAGACTGCTTTGGCTGATCCCAACATGCAGCTTGTCGCCAAGAGCTTTGGCGAAGCCCAGTACTTCCAGCTGTATTTCGATACTTACTTAGGTTCTGATTTGGGCAGCGCGCTCAATGATGCAATTCAAAAATTGTACGCGGGTACTGCAACTTCAGAAGAAGTCTGCGCTGAAATTCAAGCAGCGTGGGAAGCAGGTAAGTAATTTGTAGTCGTTTCTCAGGTGCGTGGGCAGCTTAAAAGCTGTTCCCGCACCTGACTTTTGAAGAGTGCGAGAAGGACTCATACTTGCCAGCGGGTTTTTAACATAATGCCGCACACTGACGATTGACAGAACAGTTTTCGGAAAACCCTATAATGGGTTACTTTCCCAAATAATGAAATTGAGAGAGAGATTCCCATGCAATCATTTACTGGCGCACAAAGCCACACAGATTCAAAAAGTGTTTCAGGTATTCCTCGTCGATTTCAAGATCGATTGGTTATCGCTTTATTTCTGCTCCCGGCGGTAGCCTTGTTCTTGGTCTTTGTAATTTATCCAATTTTTCGTTCGGTTTATTTCAGTACATTCAACTGGAATGGCTTAGGCCCGGCGACGGATTACGTCGGGTTGGGAAATTATCAGAAAATATTTGCTGATAAAGTGTTCCTAAAAGGCATCACAAATGTATTGTTGATTATTGTTTTGTCCTTAGGCGTTCAATTGCCCTTAGCCATGATGTTGGCGGTTCTAGTGGGGCGTGATTTACCCGGCCGCAACGTTTTCCGCACAATCTTTTTCCTTCCCTACGTCCTGTCAGAAGTGAATGTCGCCATTATGTGGACACTGCTCTATAACGCCAATCCGCATCGTGGTTTTTTGAATGCAATATTGGTAGCGTTAGGTGCTCAACCTGTCGCTTGGATGGCGGATATGAAAGTTGTGATGTGGGCGGTTTTTATTGCCCTGACCTGGAAATATTTCGGCTTTCATATGCTATTGTATTTGACGGGTTTGCAAAATATCCCTACAGAAATCGAAGAGGCCGCACGCATTGATGGGGCCAATTCTTTTCAAAGTTTTTTCCGGATTACACTGCCATTACTGGGAAGCACGATTCGAACCTCTGTTTACCTGTCGGTATTGGGCTCAATTCAACAGTTCATTTTGGTTTGGGTGATGACCAAAGGCGGCCCGGTCAACGCCAGTGAAACAATGGCTACCTATATGTATCGCTTTGGCTTCGTGCGATACCAGTTGGGTTATGGGTCCGCAGTGGCAATTATTATGTTCATTGTCTGCATGATATTTTCATTGCTCTATCAGGCCTTAACACGTAAACCTGATTACCTTACTGGGCTATAGAGAGGATTTGATCATGAGAAAAAGCTTTACCCTCCCACGTTGGCTGCAAAAAGGATTACCCAGGTTCTTCCAGTACCTGATTTTAGGAATCGCCACCTTAGTGATTTTTGTTCCCATCGTTATTTTGATCTTTGGCAGTTTAAAGACCACCGGGCAGATGTATTCAGAACCTTATACGGTTCCCATTCCACCGCAATGGGGAAATATTATTTCCATCGTGACCTCCCTGAGTTTTTGGACCATGATGAAAAACAGTATGATCGTTTTAATCGGTACCACAACTCTTGCGATCTTTCTTTCGGCCCTTGTTTCATTTGTGCTTGCTCGTTTACAGTTCCGCGGAAAGAATTTTGTCTACAATTTGTTCACTGTGGGACTGATGTTCCCCATCAATGTTGCTATTTTGCCAGTTTATTTTGTCTTACGGCAATTGACTTCTTATGGAATTCCGTTAATCAACAATCTGACCGGCGTTATTTTAGTGCAGGCGGCATTCCAGCTTTCTGGTAACATCCTCATTCTGCGCGGCTTCTTTACTGCCGTTCCTACTGAATTGCAAGACTCGGCTTATATCGATGGCTGCACCAATTTCGATTTTTTCTGGCGCATCATGCTTCCGTTGGTGAAGCCGGCATTGGCGGCAGTTGCTTCACTTGTCATGATTGCCAGCTGGAATGATTTGCTCGTTCCTCTTGTGGTGCTGAACAGCGACAGCCTTTGGACCTTACCCTTGGGGACGATGCAGTTCCAGGGTCAGTATGGTCAAGATCTGGCCTTAGTCTCGGCTTTTGTGGCTATTTCTGCCATTCCTACGGTAATCTTTTACTTCTTTGCCGAGAAGCAGATTGTCTCTGGCTTGACGGCAGGCGCAGTGAAAGGCTAAAGAATTTGAAATTGACAAAGGGAAGGAAGTACCTTTGTTATTATCCTGTGAAATAAAGGTTGAAATTTATGAGTTATCGAGACAAAGACCTTCCTGTTCAAGACCGGGTAGCTGATCTGCTTCAGCAGATGACATTGCCTGAGAAGATCGCCCAGATGGGGTCTTGTTGGATGCATGAGTTACAGACCCATGGGAAGCTGGATCTTGAGAAATCAAAACAGCGGCTAAAACAGGGGATCGGTCAGATTACTCGCATTGGCGGGGCCACGATCATGACTGCTCCTGAAATTGCGAAAACTGCGAATGTTTTGCAAAAGATCATACAGGAACAATCGCGGTTAGGTATTCCGGCCATCTTCCATGAGGAATGCTGCTCGGGCAGCCTGGTACTGGGGGCGAGTGTTTTCCCGCAAATGCTGGGATTGGCTTGTTCCTTTGAGCCTGAACTGGCGGAGAAGATGACCCGCATGGTTCGCCAGCAATTGCGCGCATTGGGTATTCATCAGGGGCTGGCCCCGGTATTGGATATTGGCCGTGATCCCCGTTGGGGACGTATCGAAGAAACTTTTGGGGAAGATCCGGTGCTGATCAGTCAGTTTGGGGTCAAATACATCCAGGGGTTGCAGGGGAATGATCTCAAAGAGGGAGTGATTGCTACCGGGAAGCACTTTATTGGCCATAGCTACTCTCTGGGCGGATTAAACTGCGCCCCGGTACAACTGGGCGTGCGTACTCTCATGGATGTGAATATGCTGCCCTTCCAGGCGGCAATCCGCGATGCCAAAATTGCTTCGATCATGAATTCTTACCCTGAGATTGATGGAGAGGTGGTGGCTGCCTCGCGTAAGTTCCTGACTGAATTGCTTCGCGATCAATTGGGCTTTGAGGGGCTGATCGTCTCAGATTATGAGGCGGTTTCGATGCTGAAGACCTATCATCACATCGTGGCAGACTTTACAGAGGCTGCGGTGAAGTCTATTCAGGCCGGCATTGAAGTGGAATTACCGACCAATGAATGCTTTACCGAAGCGCTGATCCAGGAAGTTGAAAAAGGCAAACTGGAGATGGCTCTGGTTGACCGTGCAGTGGCCAGTCATCTCACCAAGAAATTCGAGCTGGGACTTTTCGAGAATCCTTACGTAGAAGAAGGCAGCTTCGCCGATTTGATGGATGGGCCCGAACAACGTGCGTTAGCGGTCGATCTGGCTCGCAAGAGCATGGTGCTGCTGACGAATAATGGGATTTTGCCGCTGGCGAAAACGGTCAAGAAGCTGGCGGTGATCGGCCCCAATGCTGATGATCCCCGCAATATGCATGGAGATTATACCTATTCAGCCATGCTGGACTTGCAAATCTTTCAGCAGCCCGCGAATTCAGCTTTCATCGAGCTGGATAAAGCGGCTGTGGAAGCAAAAATGGTACATACTCCTACCGTGGTTGAGGCACTCCGGATGAAATTACCCCAGACAGAGATTGTTTATTCGCCGGGCTGTGCTCTCAATTCGGACGATGTTTCGGGAATTCCTCAGGCTGTCCAGGCGGTGCAATCCGCAGATGCAGTAGTGCTGGTACTTGGAGATCGCTCTGGCCTGACTCTGGATTGTACTTGTGGGGAAACCCGGGATAACACCAGTGCGATGCTCCCCGGCAAGCAACAGCAGTTAGCAGAAGCGATTTTGGCGGTTGGCAAACCGGTCATTGTGGTCTTGATTAGCGGACGACCGATGGCCATCGTCGATCTGGCGGAAAAGGCTGATGCAATCCTTGAAGCCTGGGTGCCCGGTGAAGAGGGGGCAGACGCGATTGTGGAAACGTTGCTGGGCGAGAATAACCCGGGCGGCAAACTGGCCATTTCTTTCCCGCGTAATGCCGGGCAAATCCCCGTTTTCTACAATCACAAACCCAGCGGTTCCCACTCGAATTGGTATCACGATTATGTGGATGAATCCGTTGAGCCGCTGTTCCCCTTTGGCTATGGGCTGAGCTACACTCAATTCGAATACAGCGATCTGAAACTGGATAAGACCAGTGTGACAAAAGACGAGAGCGTCAGGGTCAGCTGCACTGTCAAGAATGTTGGGAAGGTTCGCGGCGAAGAAGTCGTTCAATTGTACGTTCAAGATGAAATTGCCAGCTTACCCCGTCCAGTTAAAGAGCTCAAGGCATTTATCCGTGTTTCTCTGGAACCGGGTATCACGAAAAAGATTACTTTTGAAATCCCCGCCAACATTCTGGCTTTTTATGATGTTGATCTGAATTTGATCATCGAACCAGGGCGTATCAAAGTTTATGTGGGCAGTTCCAGTGAAGATATCCGTCTGGAAGGTGAATTCATGATCCACGGGTCTGAGAAAATGCTCATCGAAAAACGTCTGTATTCCTGCCCGGTGCAGGTGAAAGAATAATTAACTACAATTTTTCTCACAGGAGATGAAAATGACTGCATTTACCCCAAAACCTGAAGACAAGTTTACTTTTGGCCTGTGGACTGTTGGCAATCGTGGCCGCGATCCGTTTGGCAGTGAGGTGCGTGAGAGTAAGACCCCGGCAGAACTGGTTTACCTGTTGAGCGAAGTTGGTGCCTATGGCGTCAACTTCCATGATAATGACCTGATCCCCATGGACGCAACTCTGGATGAGGAAGCCAGTATCAAGAAATCTTTCCGCAAAGCGCTTGAAGAGACCGGTTTGGTCGTGCCTATGGCAACCACCAACTTGTTTTTTGATCCAGTATTCAAAGATGGTGCTTTTACCAGCAATGATCCCAAAGTACGTGCGTATGCATTGCAGAAAACCATGAAGGCCATTGATCTAGGCGCAGAATTTGGTGCCAAAGTGTACGTTTTCTGGGGTGGCCGCGAGGGCGTCGAAACCGATTCCAGTAAGAATGCGGCTGAAGCGATCAAACGCATGCGTGAGGCCATCAACTTTCTGTGCGAATATGTCATGGATCAGAAGTATGATCTGAAGTTTGCCCTTGAACCGAAACCCAATGAACCCCGGGCAGATATTTACAACCCGACCATTGGGCACATGCTTGGTTTCATCGCTACCCTTGACCATCCTGAAATGGTGGGGGTGAATCCTGAAGTGGCGCATGATCAGATGGCTGGCTTGAATTTCATGCAGGGTGTGGCCCAGGCCTGGGAAGCAGGCAAACTTTTCCACATCGACCTGAATGATCAGTACCCCGGCCGTTACGATCAGGACCTGCGCTTTGGCTCTCGTGATATCAAAGCGGCTTTCTACCTGGTCAAATTCCTCGAAGATGTCAAGTACAGCGGCTCACGCCATTTTGATGCTCATGCCTATCGCACCGAAGATTTCGAAGGGGTCAAAGATTTCGCCCGTGGCTGCATGCGCACTTATCTGATGCTGAAAGAGAAAGCGGCTCAGTTCAATGCCGATCCAGAGATTCAAACGATTCTCAAAGAGATCAATGCTGAAGATCCTGCTTTGACCCCGTATTTTGGTAAGTATTCAGCCGAAAAGGCCAAAGCTATCAAGAATTATTCCTTTGATCGCAAGACTATTGCTGCTCGCGGATTTAAGTACGAGCGGCTGGATCAGTTGACCATTGATTTGATTTTAGGCAATCGCTGATATGTACTTTCTTGGAATCGATACTTCGACCACATCGAGTAAAGCCCTGCTCATTGATGAGCAGGGCGAGGTCGTAGCGACAGCGGCTTCACCGCATACGTTGCAAACGCCGCATCCTCTCTGGTCGGAACAATCCCCTGCAGAATGGTGGCAGGCGGTGGCGAGCAGCATTCTGCAGGTATTGCAGCTAGCCGGCGTTAAGGGGAGTGAAGTCGGCGCTGTCGGACTGACCGGGCAGATGCATGGATTGGTGATTCTGGATGGAGAGGGAAAAGTTCTTCGCCCGGCCATTTTATGGAATGACCAGCGTACTCAGGCACAATGTGACGAGATTCACCGCCGTATGGGCAGGGAACGCTTTATCCAGATCACCGGGAACGTAGCTTTAACTGGCTTTACTGCCCCCAAGTTGTTATGGGTGGCTCAGAATGAACCGGAGGTCTATCGCAAAATTCGCCATGTTCTGCTGCCGAAGGATTACATTCGCTATTGCTTGACCAATGCTTACGCCATGGATAAAGCTGATGGCGCAGGGACGGTGTTGTTCGACCTGAAGGCACGCGACTGGTCGCCTGAAGTGATGGCAGCTCTCGAGATCGATGCAGCCTGGATGCCGCATACTTATGAAGGTCCACAAATTACTGGCACGGTCACTGCAGAGGCCGCTGCCTTAACGGGGTTGAAAGCGGGAACCCCGGTAGTCGCAGGGGGCGGCGACCAGGCCGCCCAGGCGGTGGGGGTGGGGGCGGTCGAACCGGGTATCATCGGTCTGACTGTAGGAACCAGTGGAGTGGTGTTTGCTACTACACCGGCACCTTTGATCGAACCGCAAGGCCGCCTGCACGCTTTCTGCCACGCAGTGCCGGGAATGTGGCATTTCATGGGCGTGATGCTTTCAGCTGCCGGCAGTTTACAGTGGTACCGGGATACGCTGGCTCCTGGGGTTTCGTTCGATGAATTACTGAAGCCTGCCGAAGCCATTTCGGCTGGCAGTGAAGGGTTGTTCTTCTTGCCTTACTTGAGTGGGGAGCGCACTCCTTACCCGGATCCGTTGGCACGCGGGGCATTTGTGGGACTGACCTTGCGGCATACGCAGGCACACATGACCCGGGCTGTGCTTGAGGGAGTGGCTTTTGGTTTGAAAGATTGTTTTGAGCTGATTCGCAATGCTGGGCTGGGGAAGATCACGCAGGTTCGCGCCTCAGGAGGGGGAACCAAGGGGGCACTTTGGCGTCAGATTCTGGCTGATGTGCTTGAGAGCGAACTGGTCACCGTGAATACCGCAGAGGGGGCAGCATTTGGCGCGGCGCTTCTTGCAGGGGTAGGACTGGGGGTTTGGAAAGATGTGCCCACCGCCTGCAAGAAGTCTGTGCGCATCACTGGCACGACTTTGCCTCAACCTCAGAACTATGCAGTCTATCGCCAGGCCTATGCGGTTTATCATGATCTCTATCCGGCGCTGCAGCCCTTATTTAAAAAGATGACTCTCGAATAACTTCTTTGTGACTCCTTGAGGGGGGAATTCTCGATCGAAAACGCCTGAACTCAGGCGTTTTCGATTTAAAAACAGCCAGCGTATTTTATGCGCTGGCTGTTGACGGCAAGAAGCAAGTTTATTCTTCTGGCATTTCCACGCGGATGTGCAGTTCTTTTAACTGTTTTTCGGTGGCTTCTGAAGGAGCATTGGCCATCAGATCACGCGCGGCCTGGTTCTTCGGGAAGGCAATGACCTCGCGGATATTAGGCTCATCAGCCAGCAGCATGACCAGGCGGTCGATGCCGGGAGCAATGCCGCCATGCGGGGGAGCACCATATTCGAATGCCTCGAGGATGTGTCCGAATTTGGCCTGGATATCTTCATCCTTTAGCCCGAGCAACTGGAAGATCTTGAGCTGAATGTCGCGGCGGTGAATACGGATAGATCCGGAAGCCATTTCGTAACCGTTGCAGACCATGTCGTAGGCATCCGAAAGGATGGCAGCCGGGTCAGTATCGAACTTGGGCAGGTCTTCCATCTTGGGTTGGGTGAAGGGATGGTGAGCCGCGTCCCACTTCTGATCTTCCTCGTTCCACTCGAACATCGGGAAGTCGAGCACCCAGGCGAAAGCCATAACGTCTTTATCTACCAGATTGAGACGGTCGCGGAAGAGCAAACGCAATTGCCCCAGGGTTTTGTTGGCAATCACCCGTGTGTCTGCCACAAAGAGGATCAAGTCGCCTTCTTTGGCGCCGCTGCGTGCTTCAAGAGCGGATACTTCTTCAGGGGTAATGAATTTCTGCGCGGTACCTTTGACACCTTCGCTGGTCAAGGCAAGTGTGGCCAGCCCTTTAGCACCCTGGTCTTTGGCAAAAGAGGTCAGTTCATCGACCTCTTTGCGGGTATATTCCGCGCAGCCCGGCACGATGATGCATTTGATCACGCCGTTGGCTTTGAGGGTGTTCTGAAAGACCATGAAGCTGCTCTTGGCAAAGAGGTCTGAAACGTCGATCAGTTCCATCCCAAAACGCAGATCGGGTTTATCTGAACCAAAACGGTTGACGGCATCTGTGTAAGTCAACCGTGGCCAGGGGGAAGCGAGCAGATGTTTCTGTGGGGTCACCACAGGCAGCATGGCTGTGAACAGTTCTTCTACGATGGCTAATACGTCATCGCGCTCGACGAAAGACATTTCGATGTCCAGCTGGGTGAATTCCGGCTGGCGATCTCCCCGCAGGTCTTCATCCCGGAAGCAGCGGGCGATCTGGAAGTAGCGTTCTACCCCAGCTACCTGCAGAAGCTGTTTCAATTGTTGTGGAGACTGCGGCAGAGCATAGAAGCAGCCTGGATGGACGCGCGAAGGTACCAGATAATCGCGGGCACCTTCTGGGGTGGTCTTGAAGAGCATGGGGGTCTCGACCTCGATAAAGCCATGAGCATCCAGATAATCACGCATGAATTTGATCACTTTGTGGCGCAGCATCAGGTTCCGCTGCATGCGTTCGCGGCGCAGATCGAGGTAACGATATTTCAGACGCACATTCTCGTCGGTATCTTCGTCTTTGTTGATGAGGAAGGGCAGCGGCTTGGCCTGATTGAGCACTTCACAGGCAGTAGCGTCCACTTCGATTTCCCCGGTGGGTAGATTAGGGTTCTCGGCTCCTGCCGGACGGTGGCGAACTTCACCGGTGATCTGCAGCACCCATTCCATGCGGGCATCGTGCAAAATTTCCGCGACTTCTGGATGGGAAGGGTTGGCCACAACCTGGATGATACCCGAGCGGTCGCGCAGGTCAATGAACGTTACTCCGCCATGATCGCGCTGACGATGTACCCAGCCAGCCAGAACCACTTTTTGGCCGATATTTTTGGCATTTAACTCACCACAATTGTGGTCTTTATACATGAGAGCCTCTCTTAGAACGGATGATAGCAGGCTCTATTTTAACACATGTCATTTTAGAATGTGAAATGTAGGCTAACGGGTTCTTCTTAGTCTGATGATCTGCTCCCGCTATGTCTTGAATGGCGGCGGTGACTGTGGGGATCTTCTGGCAACGTATCGAGTGTGAGTGAAGAGAGTTTTGGAGAAAGGCGGTTTTATCCCTATTGGCCACTCTGATATTTTTGAAAATGTTTCCAGCTGGCTTTGGTGTAATACTTTAGTTCATAAAGCGAATTAATGGGTAGAGAAAGAAACTGAAGGAAAGTTAGGGTTATGGAAGAGATAGATTGGCATGAATGCTACGAAAAACTGTTGCCCAAAGTGTTCCATTACTTCTGGTACCGGGTGGGGGACCGCGCTCTTGCTGAAGACCTGACGGCCACCACCTTCGAAAAAACCTGGAAGTCACGTGATCGATTCCGGCATGACCTGGGCAAATTCGACTATTGGGTTTTAGGAATTGCCCGTAAAGTGGCTGTCGATTATTTTAGAAAATACAAGGCGACCATTCCTCTTGATGACCCTTCAGTTATTTCCTCTTCTCATCTGATTGAAGAGAAATTCGAAGAAGATGAGAAGGTGAAAACTTTACAAGGACAATTACAACGGCTTTCCCCTCGTGAGCGGGAATTGATTGCCTATAAATATGGCGCCGAATTCAGCAACCGGCAGATTGCGCATCTGACCGGGCTTACCGAATCAAACGTGGGAGTCATCCTGTATCGAACCGTGGAAAGACTCCGGGGTTTTTGGAAAGAAGGACAAAATGAATGACGATTTCATGTTAAAGGGCCGTCCGTTGCCGCGGACTGAGTTCAAGAATTCCCTTTATTCTCATCTGGTCAGCGCTGAAGAAAAGAAAAAGAGAGTATTCCCAATCTTCGTGGTCAGGTATGCCGTTGCTGCGCTTTTTCTGGGGTTTGGCCTGTTGATGGTCATATCACAACCGGTCAGGGCAGATTTTCTTGCGTTGATCCGGCAGATTGCCGGGTTCAATGTCAATGAGACTACTGAGAGTCCAATTTCACAGGTGACAGGTACTCCCTACCTGATCATCACTGAGCCAACATTGCTTCCGCTGATCGATATTCAAGACGCTCCGTTCGAATTCACGCTACCCCAGTATCTTCCTGAAGGATTTGTATTTTCTCGGGATTATGTGATTGCTGATTCACAGCGATGGGTGATGCTCACTGCATCCAAGGCGGATGACTACGAGATCACCATGCTGGTCGAGATCAGTGATGCGAATCTTGTCGTCCCGGCAGGCATCGCCAGCGCGAGTGAGATTTCGCTCAATGGCACTCCGGCGTTGCTGATTCAGGGTGGCTGGTCGGCTGATTCACAGTGGCAGAACAACCGTGGGCTTGAGCTTCAGTGGCATCAAGAGGGATTGCGTTATGACCTGCACTACACCAAGAAGGGAACCAATGGTGTGATTGTTCCCTTCACCGAATCTGAACTGGCGGATCGCCTGGATGAATTGATCAAGGTGGCCGAATCTATAAAATAGTGCATGCTTTTTCAGTGAACAGTCTGGATGCTTCTGGCATCCAGACTGTTTTTGATTTTGTTGGGGATAGTATAAAATAATACAGGGTACCTGAATTCGCAGGTGGGCAAGCCCTGAATTTAGCCCAACACAAATGCTCTAGTCCATACCCATTCTTGTTTTTCTCCTTCGAATTCACAGGCATTGAGTCGGTGGTTTTTTACTTCTTTTTTATTTTCATTTTGCAATGAATGAACTGAAATTCAAGTAAACTAATAAATGATGAGATGATGATGAGCAATCGAAATCGTGGCTTGATGCGAATTGGAATCACAGGGCATCAATCTCTTCTGAATCCTGAGTTATTGCGGAATGCGCTCCATTCCGTTTTGACTAACATAGAATCTCAATTTGTAGAGGAGCAGTTTGAGTTTTATTCCCCTTTGGCCCCCGGGGCAGATTCTCTGGCTGCCTGGGTTGCGATCCAATTGAATATCCCGCTGGTTGTCTTGCTTCCCTATGATGAGCGTGAGTACCTGGACTCTTTCACTGCTGAACATCGCTGCAAATTCGAACAGTTGGCTCAGCAGGCGCAAGGGATCATTCACTTACCTCAGCAAGAGGGGAAGAACAGGTATGAGGGAATTGAAGATTACCTCGTCGAGCACATGGATTATTTGATCGCAGTCTGGGATGGAGAAAAGGCGCACGGGCCGGGTGGGACGGGTGAGGTGGTAGAAAGATTCCTGCGTACGGGCAAACCTTGTGCCTGGGTTTATGCAGAAAATGGGTTGCAGAAGGATAATGTGAAGCACGAGTCTATTCGTGCGCAGGGCAATATCCAATACATTAACTGACTTATTGGTGGAATTACTGGTTTACGAAGGCAATTATTTTAGTATTTTTGCACGACATTCCAAATTGTGCATAAAAGAGGCAGACCATGAATTCCTCATTAGATGTACTCCTTTATATTCATCCAGACCAGGAAGAGAATGCTCAGAGAGTGCTTTCTGCCTTGCAGAAAGTAGATGACATCCAGATCCACACAATACTGTCCCAAAATGGGGGTGAGCTTGATTCAGTAGATTGGGATGCGATTGATCTCTTTGTCTTGTTCTTTTCAGATCACTTTTCTAAGGATGAAGTTCTGTTTCAAGTGGTTCAGAGAATCAAAAAACGGGAGCATCTGGAGCGGATTTTCTTTTTACCGGCGAATTATCAGAACAGCGAAAATCATTTCCCGGCGGTTCTTCATCTCCTGCGTTTTCAACAGCATCACCTCTTTTTTTATGCTTCCCAGTCGCTCATTGAAACTCAGATCAATGAAGCAGTTGCAATTGCTCGTGAAAGCTGGGAAGAAAAACAGAAGCGGGTTGGTTCCCAGAGTGGGAAGCCGAGCGAGAAATGGCTGGCGCGTCTGTGGAGAAAAACAGCTATTCGTACCGGGGTTTACTTGCTCCCGGTCTTTGCATTATTGATCGTTATTTTTATCCAACTCTTGCCGCAAACCTTGACTGCATTAGCCGCCAAAGACTCATTTCGTGAACTGGTACCTGCTCCAGCGATGAAAACGTTATGGGTGGAAGATAAATTTACCTCGATCGATTCATCCTTTTGGGCAGAGAGTCACAAGTTTCGGGGAGCTTATTTTGTCGATACCAATACTGACAAGCAATATCTGGCAGTTCATACTGATAAACCAGTTCTGGAAGATCAGTATCAGCTGCAGAGTGTAAATTCATGGCCTATCGAAGACCTGGAAGCCTTGCAGATCTCCCTTAAACTGGATCCAGTTGAATCTTCAGATACGACAGCAGCTCTGGCGGTAAGGATCATCAACACAAAGGAGGATCAATATTTCGTAGAGTGCCAGGTACTCGCCAGCCAGGAAGCTGGAACAATGCAATGTTCCATCGATGATAAAAACCAGAAAGCAATGCTGGCGAACGCCATCCCGTTTTCATATGGAGATTGGCACGTATTGACAATGGCATTTGTTCCTTCCCGTTATTCATTTCAGTTTTTTTTAGATGGCAAGTTCTACGGAGAAGTGCAAATTCCAGCGGTGGCTTATTGGCGGGGGAGAAATTTTGCGGTGAGGCTGGGAACGGAACTGCAAGGGCTTTCTTCCGGACAGTTTTCAGCATATTTTGATGAATTTGAATTGTCGTACCAATACCAGAGGGATCATGAAGAGTGAGACGGTATTCATCAATTGTCTTCCCGAAGATCGTGCTTTAGCAGAGCGGGTCAAATCCAGGCTGGCCGAAGCCGGGATTTCTGCTTACTTGCCGGATGAAGCAGCTACCCTTTCGGATCTGACTGTGGTATTGCAGAAACTCGAATCGGTACGGAATGAAGATGGCATTTTACTGGTGCTGCTTTCGCAGAAATCGGCGCAAGATCACCTGGTGATCAGCAATACCCAGTACTTCTGCGAAATAACCGGGCGAAAGCGCGTGCTGGTTATCTGCAAACTGGACGATATCTCTGGGAATAATGCCATTTCTTTATATTATCCCCGCTCAAGTATGGTGAATCTCTCGAGGAACCTTGAAACAGGCATACGCAAGACTGTGATCAGTGTAAAACGATTATTGGGTATCGAAGTGCCCAAAATAGAAATTCCACGGCGGTTGAATCGCCGGGTGGTAACAGGATGGGCTACGGGTATTGCAATTTTGGCTTTTCTCGTGGGGATTGCATCCTTCTTTTATACCCAATACACGGAACAACAGAGATTGCTTCGGGCCGCTGAGGCGGCGGCTCAAGCCCCGGTGGTGATCAACATCCCCTTTACCGATGAGAGTATCGATCAAGGTTTAGTGGTCGATCGAAGGGCTTTACCTGTTTACCAGGCAACCGATCAGCCTGACCAGGCGGCGCTTTTTCATTATGAGCCGGCCGCCATTCACAAGCGGATTACTTTCGATGACCCTGAGTTTGAGAATTCGCTTGATTATTCCGTGATTGGGGAACAGAACGAATCGATTCGTGAGGGGGACCTTCGTTCGATCAGTCAACAAGATGGGGTGCTGCATCTGGCTGCCCGGGCGGCAGCTCAAGGCGAGGAAAATGTCTACGCTCCGGTCAATCACCTTTTCTCTTTGGAAGATACTACTTATATTGGAATCCGTTTTCGCCTTGGAGATTATCAGGGTTGGTCTGATGCACAGCAGCATACGGAAGGCTACATTGGTACGGATTCATTCCCATTGGCAGAGGTCGACTTAAGCACACAAAAGCTCAGTCTCAATGGACAATCAGCTTTTCTGGGCACTGCATGGCATACTCTGGAAGGAGTGGTTCCTGCCAATCGCCGACAGCTTCAAGTTTATCTCGATGGAAAACTTTTTGCTCAGGTGAATGAACTTCCGCAGCCCTATTTGATGAATCGCCTGGTAATTACCTATGTAGTACGCTACGCAACGGATTGGGTAAATCTGTATGTCGATGAAATTGTGTTTGGCGGAGAAGTCCCACTGAAGTTTGCCAGTGAAGCGGAAGAGGCAAAATACCATTATTCGTTGGAAACGCCAGAATACCTCAATGATTTTCAGGATGCATCGATTAATCAGTTTATTGTGGAAGGGGATGGGTTTCAAAAAGTAGAGGAAGGAAGTTTGCGAATTGATTTCCCAAAAGGAAATATGCAAATGATCTCCGGATTCGAAATACCCACACAATCGATGGATCAGGTGAATTATTACGCAGCCAGATACCGGGTGGTTCAGACCCCGCAAATGTACTGGAATTATGATGGCTTTTTCCAAATGGGATTGGAAAGCCCTCAATTTCCACAGCAATTCGGGTTGAACATCCAGGCGGGCTTGGATTTGGCACGGTATTCAGGCAGTGCTGGTGAGAGGCAATATTTCGAAGCCGTTGGATCAGAGCAGAATTTCCAGATGGAGGGATGGCACACGATGGAATGGGTCATGTTCCCGGCAGAAGAAGGGGATTCGGCTTATTTGCTGCAGTATTGGTTTGACCAAAGGTTAATCGGTGAACAGTTGATCAACAATCCAGATGGGATCGACTATGTGAGTGCACCTTTGAAGATTAAATATTCCGTTTCTTCTGGAGATGCCTCTTTTGGCTCGATTTCTGTTGAGATCGCTGAACTCGTCAGTGGCTATCTGCCGCTTTCTGAAATCGATAGGTGAGGGAGAAAAATGGTTATTGAAAATGATGGCTATGCTTTTATCAGCTATTCCTCAAGCAATCGTCAGGAAGCGAAAACACTATATGAGGCGCTGACAAATAAACCTCACCGGCTGACCTGTTGGCTGGATGTGATGGAAATCGATTCCCATTCATTGACGTTTCAGGAGCAGATAGTTTCTGCCATTCGCAATGCCAGTTGTCTGGTCATGGTCGAGACGGATGAAGCCAAAGAGTCAGGTTACGTAGATCTGGAAATTAAAGTGGCAGAGCAATACAATCTGCCCGTGTTTCGTTATCAGGTAAAGAAGAAACAGCCTGAGTTTGTGCAAAAACTAAGGATTTTCTACCTGGCTCAGCGAATCAAGTTTCGAACAGCACAACCTTTTTGGGTTTCTTTGACTTTACTGACAGTTTTGCTGGCAGTTATGGCCGGGGTCATTTTTTTGTTTGGCAGAAGTATTTCTCCCTGGGTGGCGCAGGCTGCCGATCGGGTTCTGCCGCAGGCAGCTCAGATACCGGTAGAGGTGGTACCGCTGGAGGAGTTGATCTCTCCTGAAACCGCGGCGCCATTTCACTATACCCCAACGAGTTTTTTACTCCAGGATGATTTTCGCGAGGGAGAGTCTCTGGAGCTTTCTCAAAACTACTATTACGATATTTACCCACCGAATGAAAATGTGCACGTGGGTATTCAAAATGGCTCACTGACCTTTGATATCCCCAGTGAATGCCAACAGCAGAATCCCTATCCATGTGAAGTGGAAATTCATAGCCAGGAATTGACACTTGATTCTATTGAGTACTTTGGATTCCGGGCGCGGATTTCTGCGATCTATCCCGGGCAAAACCTTTCATTTTCGATTTCAGTTCCTTCCTGGACGCGACGGCGGACAGGGTTTGGCTGGAACCTTTCAGAACATGTGACCCCGTTTTACCGCTCTTTTACTCAATTGCCTGAAGAAGATTTTTATGCCTACGTGACGATTGACCGCAACTGGCATGCATATGAAATTCTGGTAGACCATGAGAATGCGGCGCTGAATTATTACGTAGATGGACAATTGATCGATAAGCACACGATGAAATATTTCACTGAATGGCAAAGCGCTCCCTTGTGCTTGATCATTTACGCTCTCGGAAATGGAGAAGAAAACCAGGCTGCTCCAGTAGATACACATATTGAAGTCGATCAAATTCTTATTGGTGGATTCGAATGATTTATCCGGGAATATTTTCGCTGCTCATCTACGAAATACTGCTTGAAGCAGGCAGACGGGCTTGACATTTGGTTGAGGAGATCAAGAATGAATTTATTGAGTTACGTGGACCATTTTTTCGATGAATTAACAGTTTTTGAGGATGTTGAAAGAGGGCACCAGTATAAAGCCTTCATGCGTCAGGCCGTACTTGATTTTTTAGAGAACGAGACGAAGAAAACGGCATTAGGAGTATATACGGCTTTTTTCGACAGTTATCGAATTACACTCGCGGATGAAAAGACAACGTTCATCGATCTGCTGGATGCGTTGAAGCATTATGAAGAAAAGGCAGCTACGTTGATCGACAAACAGCGTGATCACTATATTCATTCAGTCAACGTTTTTATTTTGGGGTTGTGTATCTTTGGACAGAATGAAAACTTTCGCAATGCCTTTGCCAAGGCCCGCCTCGATAAAACGGAGTATCCATTTTCTTATGACACCCAAAACGAAGAGTTCTTTTATCGGTGGGGAATTGCTGCTCTGTTTCATGATATTGGTTACCCCGTAGAGATTATCAACAAACAATTCAGACTATACATCGAGATGGCTACTGAAGTAGATGAAAAGGCAAAGATTAATCCTTATCTTACATTTGATGATTTCGCTGCTTTCAACTCGATCCATGAGATCGTACCCAAGAAACAGTTTACCCAAACTTATTCAGAAAAATACGATTCTTGTGTCTATATCGATCTACTTAAGCCAATTGATCTTCTGGCACATCAAATTCACCTGTCACTGGATGTCGACCTGAAGCAAATTAAATTTGCGCTCGATCATTTTTTGAACGTCATGGCAAGTAATGGGTTTGTCGATCATGGTTTTTACAGCGCGATCATTGTTTTGAAGTGGTACGGATATCTGATTCAGAAGTGCGGATATAAGCCTGAATACTTTTTCTACCCGGTACTAGATAGCGCCAGTGCTATTTTGCTGCACAACTATTATCGAAATGGGCTGATGAAACCGCCCTTTAGCCTGGGGCCGTTGGATCCCAAGAAACACCCGATCGCTTTTCTCTTGATCCTCTGCGATGAATTGCAGGAATGGAATCGCCCTCCTTATGGTGCGGTTGATCGCAGCCGCAACAGAGTGGGGGAAGTGTCGCTGTCGATTACGAATGCCCATTTGACACTTACTTTTTTGGTTGAAAAGGGGAACTTCCCGGCCCAGTTTGCCGCAGAAAAGGAAGAACTGTTTAATTCAGTGCTTAACATGAAAGCTTTATTCCCAGATGGATACTCCATTGATTGTCAGGTTCTGGAAGAAATATTGCCATTGGCCGAGCCGTTGAAAGCCGATGATGGTCTGGCGCCGCGGCCATTGCTGGAAAATCTTGAGAAGCTGGCAGTGGCAATTCATGAGCAATATGTTCAGCGCCAGATTGAGAAGAACCCGGCGCATCCTCCGCAGTATCCCCGTTTCTCTGATCTGCCCGATTCTTTGAAGTATTCCAATTTGCGGCAGGCGCGGACGATGGTTGATTTGCTCGACAGAATGGGTTGGGAATTGTGCCCTGAAGACAACTGCAGGGCTGCAATCGAGCAATTTTCTGCGGAAGAAATCGAAACTCTGGCGGTCTGTGAGCACGATGAGTGGATGAAAGAGCGTTTGCAGACTGGTTGGAAGTTGGGCGGCAATAAAGACGTCGAAAAGAAAATCACGCCCTATCTGGTCGCATACGAAATTTTGCCTGATGAGATCAAAGATCTGGATCGGGATTCAGTACGCGACTTCCCTGAGTTGGCAAAGATGATGGGCATGAAAATCTGCAAGCGATAATTATAGGGACACAGAGTAGCGAATGTTGGTTGATCAAGCGTGTGCAAATGGATCTGCACACGCTTGATTTTTTGCGGGGTTATGTTGCATCAAGAGAAAATCAAGTATTTTCTTGAATCTTGGGTTGAAAGAACCGTGTTATTATTAAAAAGTCGAGCCATTCCTGAAACGACAGAAATCAGCGCCATATTTATCGACCTTTTTCCTTCAGGAATGAGTACCTGCGCCAAGTCATCTCAAAAGAAAAGAAAATTTCTTCATCGGGGTTCTTCTAGCCCCATGGGCCTATGGGAATTGTTTTAATTTTGGCAAGAGTGGATTCAACCGGGAAAGCACCTGTGAGGGAATATGCTGAAGCAAACCGAGAGCGGAGAGCCCAAGAGACAGCCAAAAACTGTGCGTAGAGATTTTCTCCACCTTATGATGGTGATTTTGGGGGTAGTGCTCTGGCTGGCCTTGCTGGTGCTGACCTATTACACCTTGCTGACTTTGCCTTTGATCGTGATTGTCACCATTCTTCTTTATCTTTTGTTTACAAGGCGTTCAGACAAATTGAAAAACCGTGGCTGGCAAAGCCGTGAATCAGATTTAGATGAAACGCATGATCATTTGGATGAGCCAAAATGAACCTTACGAAACAGATTTATTCTTTGTTGATCGTGGATGACGATGCGGTGATTCGTCGAGTGCTTTCTGCTTACTTGAAAAAGAAGGGATATCGGGTACTGTGTGCTGAGAATGGCAGTGAGGCTTTAGCTATGCTGGAGCACTCGTCAGTGGATATTGTCATTCTGGATATTATCATGCCGGGTATGGATGGGTTGACGGCGCTTGCCAAGATGCGCAATGAGTTTGATATCCCTGTTTTGATCATCACGACTGATGATGAAAAAGAGACTGTGAAACAGGCTTTCTTGAATGGTGCGGATGATTATTTGCTCAAGCCTTTTACGCCGCAGGATCTGTGCGAACGGATTGAAGCACTGCAGACGCTTGTGCCACCAGAAGAGGAAGCCCCGATCATTACCAGTGGAGACCTTTCTCTCAATTTGGTCACCGGGCAAATTCAAATTGGCAACCATCTGACGAATCTTTCGGATGCCGAGACCCGATTGCTGCATTACTTCATGCAGAATCCTGACCGGCAGTTGTCATTCGAAGAATTGCTGCTGGCGGGTTGGCGTCGGCATCGAGAAAACACTACGGCCGAAGAAGAGATGGTGAAGTTGGCGATTAACCATCTGCGGCAAAAAATTGAACCGGGGACAGAACCGCCCATCCATTTACCGTTGATGAATGGCGATGGCTTTCTGTTTCACCCTGTAGAATAAGTATGGCAGAGTCAGAAATCGTTATTCAGGTCATTCCTTTCTCGAAACGGCCGCATTTTACTGAGAATGCCAGCATCTATAGTGTGCCGTCTGAGGTTCGTGTTGATCTGACGGTTGCTCGTAAAATCACTCGTGAATTTGCTGAGAGCTGGCAGGTATTACCGTTGCAGATGCAGGGAAAGGTTCTCCTGGCGGCTTTTGTTAATACTGCTGATGGGCGTGGCATTCGCGCCTTGATGCAGGCGACAGGGATGCGTATTCGCCCGGTGCAGGTGACGGTTGCTGATTTGCAGCAGGCGATAGCTGCCGTTTTTGCTGACCGTGGCGAGACAGAGCATTTACCCATCGGCCAAATTCTTTTGCGTAAGCGACTTATCCGCGAGGACCAGCTAGAAGAGGCTCTCGAGGCGCATCAGCGGACGGGAGAGCGTTTGGGCAAAGTGCTGGTTAGCCTGGGTTTTATCAACCGTCTTAGCCTGGCGGAGGTGCTGGCAGACCAGTATCACGTTTCTTTTATTAATTTGCGTACGGAGAAGCTGGATCCCAATATTATTCGGTTGCTTGACGACAGTTCAGCCCGCGATTGGCAGTGCTTACCGGTGAAATGGATTGGCAGCCATTTGCTGGTAGCCATTGCGGATCCTTCACAAGAAGAGATCAAACAACAGGTGATGGAGAAACTGCGCGTGCCAGTGATCTTTGCTGTGACCAGCGAGTTCGATATCGATTGGGCACTCGACCGTGTGTATCGGGCTACTTATCTTGAAGAAAGTATTGCCGGTCTGCTTTACCGTAACCCAGATGAATCTGCTTTTCAGACGTTCACCAATCAACAGTTGCTGCTTACAGTTGCCTTACTGGCAGCAGTCATTGTGTGTGCTTTGCTGGTGCCTCGGCCCTTTTTCATTGCCTTTAACGCTTTTTTTGGCGTTTTTTACCTTGCGGTGACGATCTACCGTCTTTGGCTGGCGACCCGTTCCAGCGCGGAATCCTTGACCATTCAGGTTACAAAGGAAGACATTGACGCGCTGGATGATGCGGATTTACCCGTCTATACCATCATGATCCCGGTCTTTCGCGAAAAAGAAGTGCTCAAGCAATTGATCCATTCGGTAGAATCGTTTAATTACCCGAAAGAAAAATTAGACGTCAAATTGCTCTTCGAGGAATCTGATAAAGAGACGATTCAGGCTGCCCGCGAAATTCATCCGCCGGGCTATTTTGAATTCCTGGTCGTTCCTGATGCCATTCCGCGTACCAAGCCCAAAGCGCTGAATTATGGGCTGGTTTCGGCCCGTGGAATTTATACCGTAGTGTATGACGCTGAAGACGTTCCTGACCCTGATCAATTGAAGCAAGCGGTGCTGGCTTTTCGCCGGGCCGATCCGAATGTGGTCTGCCTGCAGGCCAAGCTGAATTATTACAACGCCAATCAGAATCTGCTCACGCGTTGGTTCACCATCGAATACTCAATGTGGTTTGACCTTGTTTTACCTGGCCTAGATTCAACCAATGTGCCCATTCCGTTGGGGGGAACCTCGAATCACTTTCTGACTGAAAAGCTGCGCGAGCTGGGCGCTTGGGATCCCTTCAACGTGACCGAAGATGCTGATTTGGGCATGCGCATGTACAAGCGCAATTATCGTACTGCTATCGTCGACTCGACCACCTACGAAGAGGCCAACAGCGAGATCTGGAACTGGATTCGCCAGCGCACTCGCTGGGAGAAGGGCTACATGCAGACCTGGTTGGTGGCCATGCATCACCCGGTGCAGCTTTTTCGGTCATTGGGCTTAAAGGCTTTCTTGAGTTTTCAGATCACCATTGGTGGTTCCCCTCTCATTTTGCTGATCAACCCGGTGTACTGGATCATCACTACTTTGTGGTTTGTGGGGCAATGGAAGGTGATCCCTGATCTCTTCCCTGGCCCGATCTATTATCTGAGCATGTTCAACATGCTTTCAGGTAATTTCTTGTTCATCTATATGAATTTGCTGGGAACCTACCGGCGCAAATACTATGACCTGGGCCGGTATGCACTCTTGACACCAATCTACTGGTTCTTGATGTCGATCGCGGCCTGGCGGGCTCTCTGGCAGTTGATGACGCGCCCCTTCTATTGGGAGAAAACGGTCCACGGATTACACATCGATGCGCAGAAAGTATCTGCCAAGTCAGGGCTGCTCAATCGTTTGCTGCGCGGGAGGCAGGGGTGAGCATGACAAAAGGGGTCCCCTCGACATCCATGAAAAAGCCGGCCAGACGTTTCGACTGGGAATTTTGGTTGGTCGGTTTGCTGTCGCTGCTGATCTTTTTGGCGGTCGCTTACTATCTGGTTTTCCGGCTGAATATCTTTGTGACTGACTCGATGGCGCGTACGCGCTCGGCCTGGCAGGTTTTCTTCAGTAGTGAGCCCAAACTGGCGAACGTGGGTTTTGTCTGGGCTCCGCTGCCCACCATCCTGCAGTTGCCGCTGGTCTTGATCCCGGCTTTTCGCGTCAATGGTTTTTCGGGCAACATTGTTTCAGCATTATGCGGGGCAGCCAGTGTGCAGGTATTGCTCCTCTTTCTGCGCCAGGCGAAGCTGCCGCGGATGGTGACTTATTTGCTGCTCTTGGCCTATATTGTCAACCCCATGATTCTGTATTATTCGAGCAACGGCATGAGTGAAATTGTGCTGGAGCTTTTTGTTTTGCTGACCGCGTATGCTTACCTGCGCTGGGATCAAACCCATCACTGGGTCCACCTGACCGTGGCGGGGATCACTACCAGCCTGGCCTTTTTGGCGCGCTATGATGCCTCTTTTGTGGCCGTAGTGCTGGTAATCGCGATTGGCCTGGATGCTGTCGTCCGCAACCGGCAGCAGCTGGCTTATGCGGAATCGGTCATTCTGTTGTATGCCACTCCGGTGGCTTACGTTGCTTCCCTGTGGGTATTTCTTAACTGGCTCATCATGGGTGATCCTTTGTATTTTGCCCGCAGTGACTATTCCAATGCCGGGCAGATCGGCTATCAGTTGGCATCTCTGCCCGAATTGTTGCCGTTGAAAGGGAATTTGCTTCAGTCGCTGCGTGTAGGTATGGAGCAGACAGCGGGAGTATTTCCCTTCTTTATTTTGGTCTCGCTGGGAATCTTGGCATTGGCAATTGTAAAGCGTCATTGGGTATGGCTGGGAGAACTGGCAATCTCCTGGTCACTTATTTTCTTCTCGACAGTCAACCTGTTTATGGGGCAATCTGCTCTATTTATCCGCTACTTTATTTCTGCTATTCCAATGGCCATTGCTTTATTGGGTGGGGTGCTCATGCTCTTGCCGGCGAAGGGCCGCGTCGCAGCAGGTTTACTCTCTGTCGTCATGATCGGTGCATCGGCCTTTTCCACTGTCCGCCTGATGGCACAGCATGATGAATGGGGGCAATGGAATGACCAGGTGGTGCAGGCAGCCCTGACAGATACTCCGCTCTCGAGCTGGGAAGAAGAGCAAACACTGGCCAATTTCATCAACACAAAGACCGCCGGTTATGTTCTGGTCGATGATTTTCAGGGGTATCGGGTGATCTTCTTTTCGGGGAAACCTTGGCGTTTTATCACCCCCTCTGATTCAACTTTTAAGCAATATTTGAAAGAACCCTATGGACACGTCAGTTACCTGCTTACTTCCAGCACGAAGCTGGAGGGTGAACTCAATCAGGTGAATAATACTTATCCCTATTTGTATGAGGATGGGGCAGATTGGGCCACGCTGGTTTATCAGGACACCACCTGGAAGTTATATCAGGTGGATCGCCAGCCAAGCAGTTTTTCATTTGATCAGAGCAATAATTAACAGAGGTAGAGTAGAAGGAGAAAAGATGAAGAGAAAATGGGGTGTGCTATTATCGATCTGGGTTTTGATAGGGCTGTTCTGGTCTCTCGGAACACCGCTTACTCAGGTGCTTGCTGATGCCGGGCCCGGTACTGGGGAGGAAGATCCTTCTGCGTCAACGACCACTTATCTACTGTCAACGATCACCAATGCTTCTGAGATTGTTCTCAATGGCAGTTCGCCTTCGTATACTTTTTATATCCCAGTATCCCAGCAATGGCAATTGACCGGGATGGACCTGCATCTGCAAGTCAGTCATTCAGACGTGCTGCGCGAAAACTCTACCCTGACAGTGCAGGTGAATAACATACCGGTGGAGAGTGTGCAATTGACCGACGCGAATGCCGGGGGTTCTCAATGGGACGTGACGGTACCGACTGAATTGTTGACCGGAGATTCGATCAGGGTCAGTCTGGTGGGTTTCATGCGCATCAGCGACATTATTTGCGATGACATCGAGAATACAGCAAATTGGGTGCGAATCTCTGGGGAATCCAGCGTGGATTTTGCCTACAACACTCAGCCAATTGATTTTTCACTCGATCAATTGCCTTATCCGCTTATCCAGTCTCGTTCTCTGGAGAAGGATCAGGTAGCAATTGTGACCCCTGCTGACGCAAACGGGGAAGAAATGACCTCTGTCTTTACCGTTGCGGGGATGCTGGGCGCGGCCAGTACCTGGCGTGGTCTGGACCTCTCAACGGTGTCCATTTTGGGGCTGACCGATACCGTAAAAACTACCAGTGAACTGGTGCTGGTCGGGACGGCGGATCGGTTGAACCTCGCTTCTCTGGGGGTGGATTGGAGTCTGTCGATCTCGGGTGGGCAGTTCGCCCAGCCAGGTGGGGGTACTGTGGCCAAAGACGCCGGGGTAATCATGGTGGCAGCCTCTCCGTGGAATGCCGGGAAAGCGGTCATTGCCATCACGGGGACAACCCCAGAGGCGGTAACCAAAGCGGCCCTGGCTTTTCGCAATTCTCAGTTTGCCAGTCTGGCACGCGGGAAGTACGCGGTGATTTCCACAAGCCCGCAGGATTTGACAGGGTCAACTGACGCTTTGAGTTGGGCCAAAACCGATCTGGAAACGTTGGGCTATTCTGACCAAAAGGTCAATGGCATTGGCGACCAGACGATCAGCATTCCGCTTGACTTACCCAATGGGGTTCAGCCCAAAGAGGTCAAGATGACGGTGGTCTTCAACCATTCTCCGTTTATTTCATCGGATCGTTCTTACCTGGTACTGAGCATGAATGGAATTCCACAGGCGGGTCTGTATCTGAATGGCGAGAATGAAAAACGTACTTCCTGGACAGTGACGGTCCCGACGGATCAATTAATGCCCGGGACAAATGTGCTCAGTATTTTGTTTACCCTGCACATGGCAAATACGGAAGTGTGTACTGAAGATTACTATAACCAGGCCTGGGCGGTATTGAATCGGCAAAGCTCGATTGAGGTAACCTTCGATACCGACCCCGTTCAACCGGATCTGGGAAATTATCCTTCGCCGTTTGGGCAGGACACTCTGATTGTTTTGCCGCAAGATATGGGCGAGCAGGAGCGTCAGGGCATTTTTCAGGTTGCCAGCCAGTTGGGCGCCTTATTGGGCGCGCGGGCGCAATTCATGCAGTTGACGACCGCGAATGCGATCACAGCGGATGATCTCAAGGGGCATAGCTTGATTTTGGTGGGTACACCTGAAACGAATGGCTTTGTGGCAGAAGCCATGAAGTCGGCCCCGGTGCAGATGGATACCGTTTCGCGCACGCTGAAGAATGATGTATTCGATCTCTCGGTGGAAGACGGACAAACGATGGGCATGCTGCAGGAAATGACCTCCCCGTGGGATGACTCCAAGAGTTTGTTGCTGATCACCGGCGTGGATGATCAGAGTGTGGGTTGGGCGACAGAATTGCTCTCGACCAGTGATGCAGTGAAGCGTTTGAGTGGCAACGTTGCTCTGGTGGACAAAAAGAATGGCCTGACCCTGTTAAACACTTACGAACCCGAAAAATCAGTTTCTCCGGTGACTCAATTAGAAACGCGCAGCAGTGGGCCTTCGGGGTTGGTTCTGGAAATTGCTCTGGTGATTTTGTTGGTCGTGATCGTGGTACTTTTAATCATCATTCTCGTGCGCCGGCGCGTTTCTAAGCATTGATCTTCTGGCTTTCTATGAACGAGCTACCTCAGGTAGCTCGTTTTTTCTCCAAATAACTGAATCTGCACGACGGTTTGGACGTGTCCTGCTATAATCAAGGCAGAACCACTAAAAATCTGAAGAAGAGTTGGCATTGAAGATGAAATATATTGGTCAATCAATTCCTCGTATAGATGCGAAAGCAAAGGTCAAAGGCGAGGCAGTTTTTGCCTCGGACATGGTTCTCCCCAATCAAACTTATCTGAAGATGCTCATGGCACGGCGTCCACACGCAATTGTGAAGAGTGTGGATACCCGTGAAGCGCAGGCTTTGCCGGGCGTGTTGGCAGTGCTGACTTCTCGAGATGTGCCCTGTAATGAGTTTGGCTATTATTCTTATGATCAGCCGGTGCTGTGCGGCCCTTGCAGCAAACCCTATGCGGATCGGGTCCGTTTTGTGGGCGACCGGGTGGCTGCGGTAGTGGCTGAATCCGAAGAGATCGCCAGAGCAGCCTGCCGCTTGATCAGGGTTGAGTATGAGGATTTGCCGGTGGTGACGGACGTGGAAGAGGCGATGAAAGAAGACGCCCCGGTACTGCACCCGGATCTTGGCTCCAACGTTTTTGGTCATCACAAGATTTACAACGGCGACATCGAAGCTGGTTTTCAACAGGCGGATGTGATCGTCGAAGCAGTTTATAATACGCCGGCTCAGGAGCATGCTTTTCTGCAGCCAGAATCTGGTCTGGCTTATATCGATGAAGCTGGCCGCGTCGCGGTAGTGACCACCGGGCAGTGGGGAGCCAAGGACCGCAAACAAATGGCCCATGCGCTGGGTCTGGCGGAAGATCAGGTGCGGGTGATCTATCCGATGACCGGCGGCGCTTTTGGCGGCCGCGAGGATATCTCGGTGCAAATCATTGTGGCGCTGGCGGCATTGAAGCTGCAGCAGATGGGCCATCCCCGACCGGTGAAGGTCATCTGGACCCGCGAGGAATCGATGATCGGCCATTGCAAGCGCCATCCTATCCGTATCTTTGGCCGCTGGGGGGCTACAAAAGAAGGGAAAATCGTTGCGGCTGAGGTCAAGCTGCTGGCAGATGGCGGCGCCTATAAGTTCACCACCAGTATCGTCACCAGCAATGCAGTGATCAATTCGCTGGGACCGTATGAGATCCCGAACGTCAAAGTGGATGCGTATGACGTGTATACCAATAATGTGCCCCGTGGGGCCTTCAGAGGTTTTGGCGGCCCGCAGGCGGTATTTAGCGCTGAGCAGATGGTCAATAAACTGGCGGTGGCGCTGCATCTGGACCCGGTGGAACTGCGCATGCGCAACCTGGCCCACGAGGGATCGCTGCAAACAATGGGAGCTCCTTACCCGCCTGGGGTAACCATCCGTGAGGCGACGGAATCCTGTGCGCACGAGGCCGGCTGGAACCAGGCAGAGACGGGGTGGGCTTTGACCCGTAAGCTCGCGCAGGTTGACCCGGTGAAGCCGTATGTCCGCCATGGATTGGGAATTGCGTGTGCACACAAGAACGTCGGTTTCTCTTATGGCTTTCTGGAAAGCTCCAGCGTTGGGATTGAACTTTTTGGCGAGAAAGAGATCGAGCGGGCGGTGATCCATCATGGTGCCAGCGAAGTGGGGATGGGGGTTCACACGGTGATCTCACAGATGGCGGCAGATGCTTTGAATATCCCGATCGAAAAGATCGAGTTGGTTTCTTCGGATACGGCTTTGGCGGGGGATTCAGGTTCGGTTTCTGCCTCGCGCATGACTTTTTTCATCGGTAATGCCATTAAAGAGGGCGCCGAGAAAGCGCTGCAGGCCTGGCGGGATGAACCGCATCCGATTCATATCGAGCATACTTATCACGCTCCGTTGACCACCGCGCCTGACCCGGAAACCGGGCAGTGCGACCCCAACGTGGCTTACGGATATACGGCTCAGGCTGCGGAAGTATCCGTGGATACCGAGACCGGGCAGGTATTGATCGACAAAATCTATTGCTCGATTGACGTGGGCAAAGCCATCAATCCGCAGCAGGTGACGGGTCAGATTGAAGGAGGCCTGGTGCAATCCGTGGGATATTCGGTGATGGAAAATTTCATCGAGAAGGAAGGAAAAGTGCTGACCCCTTCTCTTTCTACTTACCTGATCCCAACCGTATTGGATATTCCCCCTGAACTGGATATCCAGGTGCTGGAGATCCCTGATCCGCGTGGGCCCTGGGGAGCTCGCGGGCTGGGAGAGATGATGTTGATGTGTCTGGCCCCTGCCATCACAGCAGCGATCCATGATGCCACGGGGGTATGGTTCGATCGGTTCCCGCTGGTGCCGGAACTGGTTTTGCAGGGGTTATCCGAGAAGAAGAGTTGATTGATAAACCAGCGACCGGGAAATTTCCCGGTCGCTGGTTTATGGCTACTGGGCAAATTTTTTGACCCAGGCGGTATAACGATCCATCCAGTTCTGCAGGAATTGGCGACTCGCTTCACCGATGTTTCCCTGACTGTCGATGAGGCCTTCTTTCATCTGGATAAAGCCTTCTGGTTGGGCCAGAGTAGGCATATCCAGAAACGCCAGAATGTTGCGCAGGTGCTGTTGGGCTACTGCGGTGCCAATGGAACCATTGGAAACTCCAAGGACGCCCGCGGGTTTACCCGCCCAGACGCTTTTTCCATAGGGCCGCGAGCCGATATCCAGAGCATTCTTGAGAACACCCGGGATGGAGCGGTTATACTCTGGGGTTACGAAAATCGCCCCATCCGTTTTCTGAATTTCTTCCTTGAATTCAAGAACCGCTTTACTGGGGTTTCCTTCTTCATCTTGATTGTAGAAGGGGAGATTCCCGATCTTGACCCGGTTAAAAGAAAAATCGGCTGGGGCTAATTTGAGAAAGGCTTCAGTGAACTGCCGATTGATGGAATCTTTTCGTAAACTACCGATGATGACCGCGATGGTGTATTGTTTCATTGCAATTTCTCCAGTTGGTGCAAAGGTGAACAGAAACTCTGGGTCTCTGCTTGATTATTTTGAGATATTATAATAATTAAGATAAATATTATCAAATAAGAGATTCGTTAACGTTAAAAACCCCCAGTGGATGGTTTCACTGGGGGCGGGGATTCCAGAGGACGATCTGGTTTTGCTGAAGACTTTCTGACACACAGATGAGGCGCTGATTAGCGGAACCCCGAAAAGGGATTTTCAAGTCACGCTGTTCCTGCAGAAACGGGCCGTCTACCAGAACATCGATGTTCTCGAGCAGTTCCTGCCAGGCGGAGCCAGACGAATTTCTCAAGTCGTTCCAGACGAAACCCGTATAAGCCCACACGTCTTTACCGCGTTCGTGAAAATTAGCGGCGATTCGGGCGGCGGCTTCCGGTTGATAGAAGGGGTCGCCGCCGCTCAGAGTAATTCCGCGGATCAAGGGGTGATCGCACAGGTGATCCAATAATGAGTCGACCTCATATTCTTCTCCGCCGCTGAAGGACCAGGTTTGCGGGTTATGGCAGCCGGGGCAATGGTGATCACAGCCTTGAAAAAAGATCACGATGCGCAGCCCCGGTCCATCATTGACGCTTTCATTGACGATCCCAGCCAGACGTACTTTCATCAGGCTTGCACCTTGAAATGGGCATGCCGGTCGTGTAACTCGGCCTTCTTGGCATCATTGAAGCGATCCACCGTAGAAAGATAGCCGGTGATCCGGCGAATGCGGCGAATTTCTAGGGAACCGCAGGCGGGGCAGCGTTCCTCGATCAAGCCGTGATAGCCGCATAAGGTACATTCATCGATCGGGAAGTTGACTCCTCCGTAACCGATGCCAGAATTGGCCATGTGGCGTACCAGAGTTTCGAAGGCTTCAAGATTGTGCTGCAGCGGGGAGTCGAGCTCAACGTAGCTGATGTGCCCGGCGTTGGTCAGGGCATGGTAAGGGCCTTCGAGAGACATTTTTTCGAAGGAAGAAATCGAGAAGTTGACTGGAATGTGGAAGCTGTTAGTGTAATATTCCTTGTCGGTAATGCCGGGCAAGGTACCGAAAACTTTGCGGTCGATGGCAACGAAACGGCCAGAAAGGCCCTCGGCTGGGGTTGCCAGCAGGGTGAAGTTCAGGTCATATTGATCGGCAAAGTGATCGGTCATGCGGCGCATAAATTGGACGATCTCGACGCCCAGTTTTTGGGAATCGACAGATTCGCCGTGATGACGCCCGGTGAGCGCGGTCAGGGTTTCAGCCAGGCCGATGAAGCCAATGGATAAAGTTCCATGTTTGATGGCTTCCGCGATTTCGTCATTGGCTTGCAGACGCTCCGATTCGATATAAAGACCTTGCCCCATCAAGAAGGGCATATCGCGTACCTTCAAATGAGCTTGAATTTGATAGCGGTGCATCAATTGGCGCGCGACCAGGGTCATGGTCTCTTCAAGCAGCGCATAAAAATTTTGGATGTCGCCTTTGGCTTTGATCGCAATTCGCGGCAGGTTGATCGAGGTGAAGGACAAATTCCCGCGGCCGTCGCTGATGGGTTGACCGTGGCGGTCGGCGATGACGCGCGTGCGGCACCCCATGTAAGCGACTTCGTGACCAAAAGGCGCATTGAAGGAGCTATCCATGAACGAAAAAGTAGGGTTCATGCGTGTGGCTGCTACCCGCATGGCTAACTGGAAGAGGTCATAATTGGGGTCTGTCGGGTTGAAGTTGACCCCGGCCTGAATGCGGAAGATGATATTGGGGAAGATCGGGGTTTCTCCATGCCCCAGTCCTTTTTCATAAGCCAGCAATAAATTGCGCGTGACGGCCCGGCCAGAGCTGCTGGTATCGCAGCCGAGATTGATCGAACTGAAGGGCACCTGTGCCCCGGCCCGGCTGTGCATTGAATTCAGGTTGTAGACCAACCCCTCCATGGCTTGATACAGGTCATTCTCATCAGCTCCGTCTGCGAAATCGGCCATGTCCCGGTCGAAATGGGCAAAGGATTGCCCTCCGTGCATATCGTTCTGCGAACTTTGCAGAATGATCGCTGCCAGCGCGGCAGCAGAACCGATGCGTTTGGGCGGACGGATGAAGCCATGCCCGGTATTGAATCCGTTGTGCAGCAGTTTCCCCAGCGGGATCTGAACACAGGTCAGGGTCTTGGCGTAGAAGTCGAGGTCATGAATGTGTATATCCCCGCAGGCATGTGCCTGCGACATATCTTCAGGGATCAAACGGGTCAGGTAATATTGCCGGCTGGCTGCGGAGGCAATTTGCAGCATTTTGGCTGAGGGGGAATTGCCCACGTTGGCGTTTTCGCGGTTGGTTTCGACGAGAATCTCGGCGACTGTATCCATCAGCTCGCTTTTTCCCTCGCGGATGCGCGTGCGCCGGTCGCGATAGAGAATATAGGCTTTGGCGGTGCGGGCATGGCCGGCTTCGATCAGAACCGTTTCAACGGCATCCTGCACCTCTTCTACGGTGGGTAGAGCGATCTTTTTCACCTCTTTCAGATAAGCAATAACGGCATCGGTGAGTTGACGAGCAGTTTCAAGATCATGCCCGCCTACCGCCTGAGCGGCTTTGAAAATGGCAGTCGTGATCTTTTCGCTCTCGAAGGGCACGACCCGCCCATCGCGTTTCTGGATCGATGAGTATCCTTGCCAGGCAGAGGCCATTTCGCTTTTTGAAGTCTCTTCTTCAGAAACAATCAAGCCACTGAAGCTTTTTTCTTGCTTTTGTTCTTCCATCCCACACCTCGTTTCATAATTCGAATGACCATGTTGCCAAAGTGAAAAAAATTTTGACAACGCAAACTAAGGGCACCAGCAGAGAAGATTCTCTTTCTGGCCGCATCTATTGATTTAAAAGTTGTTTTCAAAAGGATTCAAAAAAAAAGCTCCTTTCAGATCAAGAAGAAAAAAGCTCACCCCCGAGGAGGATGAGCGATCTGAAAGGCACTAAAGACCATTTCGTGCTCAACCCTTTGACGCGAAGGGTGTATTTCTCATAGGCAGGCATTCGGACTTTTACCGCTGCGCGACAGTGCCAGAATTTCACTGGGCTTCCCCTGTTGTTTCAGCTATCAACGAGATAACTCTATGAGGCTTTTCTTTATTTATTATAGCAAAAGGGAAGCTGGTGCGAGGGCACGTTTCACTTAAAATTGCTTAGAGAAAAGCCCCCCAATCTTAAAAAATGAGTTTTCTTAATATTGGCTCTTTCTTGGTTGGATTGACTCACTTTTTATGTTGCGAAAGAACGCAGGATTAAAAAACATAAAAAAAGCCAGGCCGTTTATGACGACCTGGCGAGAAACGCGTCAGAATAGAGTTTATTTTTTGGCAGTGACCATCGTAGAAACAGCTTGCAGCAAGGCATTGGCTACCAGAGCGCCTGATTGTGCCCGGTAATCTTGCGTCCCCACTTTGCTTGAGGAGGTCAGCGCGCTCATCAAGGCATCCATATTGGAACCGCCAGATTGCTTGGCCTGAAAGAAGGCTAACCCGGCATTGACCAGATCCCCGACATCGAGTTTGTTGTCTTCCTCGGTTGTGGCCGTGGAAGAGGTGGGGGTAGTGGCGGCAGTGCTGCTGAAAGAGTTTAGCAGTGAGCCAAGCAGATCGCTGCCTTTTTCACCCGAAGAGACAGCGGTCAGTGCGGCCGGGGCAACCCCCAGCAGCAGTTGTACCAGTTGGGTAGCGTTTTCTGAGGTCAAAGCGTCTTTGCCGACAAATTCTTTGGCGGCATCGCTCAGCCCTTCAGAATACAATTTGGCGGATCCACTGCTGGCCTCTTTTTGCAGGACCTCGCTGGCATAAGAAAGCTGGGTGGCCGGAGCGGCATCTTTTTTCTGCTGGATGGCTTTACTGATGAGATTGAAGGTTTCTACCATGTTATCGCCATGGTCGTGATTATAAGTATCCGCGTCGTTCATGGCTGTCTGGCTTTGAACCAATGTTTTGGCAACGGTGCCAAAAAGGCTGGCGAGATCGATCTGTGAATTCTGTGAAGTAGACATATTCCCTCGTTTTTGTTTTATTGTAACACAGGCCAATCAATGATCTGGCCCTGAATCGAAAGTCATTATTTTGGAGACAAAAGTCACAATATGGTCACTTGACCGATTGCATCCATTTTTCATGTGTGCTATAGTTTATATACTCATTTAATGAATATACGGAGATTGAATAAAATGCCGCGCCAACAGGCTCCACTATCTTTGGAATTCATCATGCTGGGCTTTATCAAGCAGGCCCCGATCCATGGATACGACCTTTACAAGAGGCTGACTGAGTTTGATGCGATTGCGCATGTGTGGAGCATCAAACAAAGTCAGTTATATGCTTTGCTGGATCGGCTTGAAGAAGATGAATTGATTCGTTCGGTGATCATCCCGGGGGATTCGCGCCCGAATCGCAAGGAATACCATCTTACCCCGGCAGGGGAGCAACGATTCGCTGAGTGGTTGGAAAAACCTGTCAGCCACAGCCGAGACATTCGTATCGAATTTTTGGCGAAGCTCTATTTTGCTCTGCCGGCTGGTTCTACTGTGGCGCTTGACCTGCTCGCGGCTCAAGAAGAGGTTTGCCTGGGCTGGCTTCATCAAAGTCAGCGGTCGGCAGAAAGCGCACCCGCGGCTTCCACTTATGGGAAAATGGTTTTTGATTACCGGATCGGGCAGATTCAGGCAACACTTTCTTGGATTCAGGCTACACGGGCAGAAATTCAAAGCGGTAAGAAATAGAAATTACCTTGAGAATATTGAGATAACTTTTCATGGATATCCCTTACTCGCCACAGATTGCCGGTCAAAAAGCAGATGCTCCGCAGGGGAAAAAGGCTGGGCAAAAGGCACGTTTCAACAACATGGAAATGCCGTTTTATTTTCTGTCTTTGCCCATGCTGCTTTTCTTTTTGCTTCCGATTCTGGCGATTTTCATTAAGACCCCCTTTGATTCACTGTTGAGTAATTTACGCGAAGAAAATGCTGCCAAGGCGATTGGATTAAGCCTGTTCACGGCCTTTACGACGACTGCAATTACGGTTGTTTTTGGAACGCCGGTTGCCTATTTGCTTTCACAAAAGAAGTCCCGCATCTATCGTGTAGTCGATACGCTGGTGGACTTGCCGACTGTATTGCCTCCGGCAGTGGCAGGGGTGGCCCTGTTGATGGCCTTTGGCCGTAAGGGTATTTTTGCCAGCTGGTTAACCCAGTATGGGATCAGCATCCCTTTTACGACGATAGCTGTCATTATGGCGCAAACCTTCATTGCTGCACCGTTGTTCATCAAATCGGCCATGATCAGTTTTTCGGGCATCGAAAAGGAGTTGAAGCAGGCTGCGGCTTTGGATGGTGCCAATCGCTGGCAGATCTTTCGTTATATAGTTCTCCCGCTCTCCTGGATGGGGATGCTTAGCGGGTGTGTCATGACCTGGGCTCGTGCCTTGGGGGAGTTTGGAGCTACGATCATCTTTGCAGGTAACTTCCCTGGCCGAACCCAGACCATGCCCCTTGCCATCTACATCGGGTTTGAAATCGAATTAAATGTAGCATTGACCTTATCTGTAATTTTGATCACTTTTTCGTTCATTACCCTGGTGATTGTGAAAAACCTGCTCCATCATCGGATGCAGATTGAATATTAGCTGATAAAGAGGTAATTCCTTGGATCGGTTTTGATCCAAGTGGCTATAAAAGACCGAAGGAGAGAACATGCGTAACAAAATTTTATCTATTGTGATGTTGGCTGCACTTCTTTTGAGCGCTGCCTGCACCGCCCAGGCAACCCCGACGGTTGCCCCCACAGCAGCCCCTGCTACTGCTGAACCAACAACGGTAACGCCGACCACTTTAACTGTTCTGGCGGCCGCTTCCTTGACTGAGCCTTTCCAGGATATGGGCAAGGCTTTTGAAGCTGCTCATCCGGGGGTGACGGTTGAGTTCAGTTTTGCTGGCTCTCAGGCCCTGGAGCAGCAGTTAAATCAAGGCGCGGTAGCGGATGTCTTTGCGAGCGCTTCCAAGAGCTACATGGACGCTGCTGTCAAAGATAATCGTGTCACCGAAGATGCTGTCAAGACCTTCGCCATGAATAAACTGGTGGTGATCTATCCGAAGGATAACCCCGCGCAGATTACTTCCCTGGCCGATTTGACCAAGGCAGGGGTGAAGATCGACCTGGCTTCCAGCGATGTGCCCGTAGGCAAATATGCTATCACTTTCCTCGAGAACGCTTCGAAAGATGCCACCCTGGGCGAATCTTACAAGGATGACGTGCTCAAGAACGTGGTTTCTTATGAAGACAACGTCAAAGCTGTGTTGACCAAAGTTTCTTTGGATGAGGCGGATGCGGGCATCGTCTATATCAGTGATATCTCGGGTGATTATGCGGACAAGATTGGCAAGCTGTACATTCCAGATTCCCTGAATGCGATTGCTTCTTACCCGATTGCTCCTATCTCTGACAGCAAGAATGCTGAACTGGCTCAGGCCTTTGTGGATTACGTTCTTTCAGAAGAAGGTCAGGCTACCCTTTCCAATTACAACTTCTTCCCGGCTGCCAACAGTTTCACTGTGACCGATGCCTTGAATCGCACCGTGCTTTTCTCGAAGGCTCCAGATCACATTGTTCTGGTCGGAAAAGCCCTCTTCATGATTGCTGATGCCATTTACACCTTCCCGGAAGCCAGCGACCGTGTGGTAGCGACCGGCTCCACCAAACAGGGGAGTGGGGACTTTGTCTCAATCGTTGATCCGAATGCCAGCCAGAAGATGACTTTGGCAGGAGATAACGTTGGGGCTGAGCAGATCGCCGCTGCCAATCCTGATCTGGTGCTCATGAAATCCAGTAACGAAGCGACTCTGGGTGCGCCTCTCGAGGCACTGGGTATCCCGGTGGTCTACGTTGATTTTGAGACTCCCGAGCAGTACAACCGTGATCTGGCTACCCTGGGAACGATCTTCCAGAATAAAGCCCGTGCGGATGAAGTGGCCAAGTATTACACCGACAAAGTGAATGCTATTACCAGTGTGACTTCGACGCTGACTGATGAACAAAAACCAAAGGTGCTGGTGGTTTACTACAACAGCAAAGACAACAACGTGACCTTCAATGTTCCTCCGCTGTCCTGGATTCAGACGACCCAGGTGATCGATGCGGGCGGCGACCCGGTGTGGAAAGATTCTGAGTTGGGCAAGAGCTGGACAACTGTCAATATCGAACAGATTGCAGCCTGGAACCCTGAATACATTTTTGTAGTCTCTTACTTCAGCCCGGTCAATGACGTGGTTGCTTCTTTGAAGACCGATCCGCAGTGGTCCGAACTGGACGCGGTGAAGAACAACAAGCTCTACGGTTTTGCGACTGATGTTTACAGTTGGGATGAAGCCGATACCCGCTGGATTTTGGGCATGACCTGGATGGCTGGCAAGCTGCATCCGGATCTCTTCCCCAATCTGGATATCAAAGCAGAGGCCCAGAATTTCTATCAAACGTTATATAATATGGATTCCGCAACGTTTGAAAGCAAGATCGTACCTCTGTTCACCGGAGATCTTCCCTGAACCCCAAAACCATATTCTCCACAATGAAGAAACACTTTCTCAATACCACCAGCCAGAAGCTTTTCTGGCTGGTAGTATTCCTCCTTTTAGTGTTAGGCTTTTCTGTGTTTCTGGGCCGGTATCCCAACCCAGGGTTTATGCCTTTTGAGAAACTGTCAACAGATACACTGGCTCAAAAGCTCGTGTTGAACTTGCGTGTGCCGCGTATCCTGACTGCACTGCTCTTGGGCAGTGGTTTGGCTGCTGCCGGTGCTGTCTTTCAAATGATCTTTACCAACCCACTGGTAGACCCCGGCTTTCTGGGGGTGTCTCAGGGAGCGGCTTTTGGGGCGGCGCTGTGCATCTTTTTGGGGGGAGCCGCTTTGACAATTCAGGCTTCTGCAGCATTCTTTGGCTGTGCAGGTTTGGTGCTCTCTTATCTTTTGGCCCGTAAAGTCCATTACGGCGGCTGGGTGCTGCGTCTCATCCTGGCCGGGATCGCTGTCTCAGCAATGTTTTCCTCGGCGCTGGGGATCGTCAAGTTTGTGGCGGATCCCATGACCCAATTGCAAGAGATCACGTTCTGGCTGCTCGGCGGGTTGTGGAGCATTACCTGGAAGCAATTCATCACCATCGCGCCTATCGTACTGGTCAGTTTGTTCATCATGTATCGTATGCGCTGGCGCCTGAATTTGCTTTCGTTGGGAGACGAAACTGCCTTTTCTCTGGGCCTGGCCCCGACTCGCGAGCGTGCTTTGCTGCTGGTAGCGGCAGTGGCGGCGACTTCTGCGGTGATCTCGGTAGCTGGCATGGTGAGCTGGATTGGCTTGATCATCCCGCACATCTCCCGACGCATCTTTGGCGCGGATTCGCGCTTTATGCTGCCGGCCAGTGTACTGATCGGCGGCTCTTTCGCAATCCTTTGCGATGATCTGGGCCGGGTGCTGTTTACCAGTGAGATTCCGTTGGGGATCATCACTTCTTTGCTTGGGGCAGGGATTTTTATCGCGATTATGTTGACCCAGAAAGTGCCCATTCAAAAATGATGACTCCTTCCATCCTGCAGTTCGAAAATATCAGCTTTACCTACCCAACCGGCAAAAAGCCGGTAATGCACGATTTTAGTCTGGATATTCAACCGGGTACTTTGACTGCAATTTTGGGCCCCAATGGGACGGGTAAAACTACTCTCATCCATCTGGCACTGGGCTGGCTGCATCCCTCTCAGGGTAAGATTCGTTTGAACGCGAATGAGCTTTCCAGCTATACGCGCCGTGAAATGGGGCAGTGGATGGGGTTGGTACCGCAAAATGAAACGACTCCTTTCGAGTACTCTTTGCTGGAATACGTTTTGCTGGGCCGAACGCCCTATCTCAGTCCGCTGGCAATGCCGGGGGAGGAAGATGTCAGAATTGCAGCACAGAAATTGGCAGACGTAGGCCTGGCTGAACTGCAGCATCGTTCCATGCCAAGTTTGAGCGGCGGCGAACGCCAGTTGGTGCTGGTGGCGCGCGCACTGGCACAGCAGCCAAAATTGCTCTTTCTGGATGAACCTACTTCGCATCTTGATTTGAGCAACAAGCTGCGCTTGGTGCAGGTACTGCGTCAGTTGCAATCGCAGGGGGTAACGATTGTTTTCACCACCCATGAGCCGGACGTGGCTTCGGCTCTGGCTACTCATATGGTGCTGATGCGTGAGGGCCAGGTCTTGCAGACTGGACCGATTGCTGAGGTGATGACAGACGCCTCTCTGTCTACCCTCTACAACATGCCCATTCACGTCAAAGAACTGGAAGGCAAGCGGATCGTTGTATGGGACAATTAGGCCTGTCTTCTCCTCTTTTTATCCTCAGCGGCGACCGCGAAATTGGCAAGACCACTTTTCTCAAGCGTCTGCTGCAAGACTTTGCTTTACGGGGCCGCGATATTGCTGGGGTAGTTTCGCCGGCAGTGTTTCAGGAGCAGCAAAAGATTGGCATTGATCTTCTGGACCCGCGTACCCGGGTCCAGAAGCGTTTGGCTGATTTACGCTCTGTCGAGGAGACCGCATCGGTCACTCAGCACTGGAATTTCTTGCCAGAGTCTATGGACTGGGGCAATCAGCTTCTGGCGGCAGCGGTTCCTTGTGATCTCTTGATCGTCGATGAATTAGGCCCATTGGAGCTAAAAATGGGGCAGGGCTGGCAGCAGGGCATCACCGCGGTTTCCAGCGGACAGTACCGGTTATGCTTACTGGTGATCCGGCCTTCCTTGCTCGAAGAGGCTCATTCTCTCTGGCCGACCGGAGAAGTTTTTCTCTTCCAATCGAAAAATGATCCACAGTGGGGAAAAATATACGATAGAATACTCTCAATACTGAGTTGATCTGCCGATTTCTGCATCGATTTGGCCATTCCAACGTATAGTATGGGAAACAAATGAATGGAGGAGAGACAATGTCTATTTTTGATTTTTTTCGCAAGAAGAAACCGAAAATCGGTGTGGCTTTAAGTGGCGGCTCTACCCGGGGCGCGGCTCACATTGGGGTATTGATGGTGCTGGAGCGGGAGGGGATTCACCCGGACTTTGTGGCCGGTACCAGTGCCGGGGCGTTGGTTGGTTCAGCCTATTGCGCCGGTGTCCCGCTGGAAACTTTGAGCCAGATCTTTTTGAACATGAGCTGGCCTACCTTGCTCAAACCGAATTTGTTGCATTCTCTGGCTCTTTTTGATACTTCCCCGATGGAAGAATATATCCGCAAGAACATAGGTGACTGCAATTTCGAAGATCTGCAAATTCCATTCGCGGCGATTGGCTGCGACATCGTTACCGGGGAACGGGTGGTGCTCGATAAGGGCCCAATGGCCCCGGCAGTACGCGCCAGCGCTGCTATCCCGGGGATTTTCTCACCGGTCGAGATCGGTGGTCATTTGCTGGTAGATGGAGGCACGGTCGACAACTTCCCGGTACAGCAGGTGCGCGATATGGGCGCGGATTACATCATTGGGGTCAATCTTTCGCGCAGCAAAGCTTCTGGGCGCCGCCCGACGAATCCGATGGACGTTTTTCTGGATATGATCAATATCATGCAGGCACGCAGTGCTGTGGCCGACGCTTCAGAGTGTAATTGCTATATTCGCCCCGAGGTAGATATGTTCTCCTCCTGGAGTTTTAGCGAGGCAGATAAGATGCAAGACGCTGGCAAACAAGCGGCTGAACTGGTAGTAGAACAATTGCGTCGTGATCTGAAACTGAATCTACCTGAATAACTGCAAAAGAGAATGCGAACAGGAGGAGCTGTTGAAAGGCTCCTCCTGTTTTATTTAAAAGGGGTCGGGGTTATGCTCCGAAGAGCATTGTTTTAAAACCGCGCCAAAGATGATGGTTGGCGACCTGCACCAGTCCTTCGGCAACCTGCGCCGACATCTGCCCGCCGCTGAAGATCACCATGTTCTTGATGGGAGCACCAATCGAGGTTTCGACTGTCATGCGGAAGTTGGGGTCATCGTAGTTGATCTTGCCGCCAAATTCCTGGGCAATGCTTTTCTCGACGAAGTGGATCATGATTTTCATCAGCCAGTTTCCTTGCATGTCGCGCATGCTCGAGGATAGGGTAAACGTCCCCGGTCTGGCAGGTTTTACCGGTTCGATGGAATGACCGAGCAATTGCTCGAAATCAGCCTGTGTTACCTTACCATGGGGGTGGAGATACCATTGCGGCAGACTCTCTGGAACCGGGGCGTCCCCGATGACTTCCACGTTTGCCTGCAAGCGGATCTCCTGGCTCGAGGTGCCGATCTGGAGGGAATATTCTCCGCTGGGGAAGATCCAGACATGGCGGGTGTTATCGAAACGGGCAAAAGCACGCGCGTCCAGAGTGAAGGTGATCTGCTTTTCTTCCCCGGGGTTCAGAAATACCTTGGTAAAAGCACGCAGCTCTTTCTGCGGACGGTAATCCTCCCGCTGGGGGTTGCCCACGTAAAGCTGGACGACTTCAGCGCCGGCAACTTGCCCGCTGTTGCGCAGGGTAAGGCTCACTGTTAACTTTTCCCCAGGCTGGAAGCGCGTTTGCGAGAGTGTAAGCTGAGAGTAAGTGAACTGCGTATAGGATAAGCCAAATCCGAAGGGGAAGGCGACTGGCTTTTGGACTTTTTCGTAATAACGGTAACCCACGTAAATCCCTTCGCGGTATTGGGCTTGCTTTTTACCGGTTTCATAAAAGCCGGCCGAAGCGACGTCGCTGTACTGCAGCGGGTAACTTTCGGCCAGTTTACCGCTGGGGCATACTTCTCCCAGCAGAAGATCAGCCGCGGCCAAACCACCGGCCTGACCGGGCAGATACATGTTGAGCACCGCTTTGACCTGAGCCAGCCAGGGCAGGGTCACCGGGGAACCCACGAAGAGCAATACTACTGTATTGGGATTGGCCGCAACTACCTGGCGTACCAGTTCGTTGTGGCTGGGCGGCAGTTCCAGATTTTGACGGTCATAACCTTCCGATTCGTATTCGTCGGTCAGCCCAATGCAAACGATGGCTACGGTGTGAGATTTTGCCGCTGTCACGGCTTCGGCGAGCAGGGCAGCGCTGCCTTTTCCCTTCAGCGGATAACCAGCAAAGTAGTCATAACTGACGTGATGCTGGTCGAACCCGGCCAGTACATTGTCGACTCGCGTGGGGTTAATGAAGGAGCTGCCGGCGCCCTGAAATTTTGTTTCTTTTGCCAGCGCTCCGATTATGGCGATGGAAGGATCCCCTTGTAGCGGCAGGATCGGGCCATCGTTTTTAAGCAGTACGGCGGATTGGGCAGCAATCTTTCGTGCCAGCTGATGATGCGCCTCTGTGTCGAATCGGAAGTCAGCTTTTTGGCGGTCCGCTCCGGTGAAAATGAGTTCCAGCAAACGATCAACGCTTTCGTCGATGCGGCTTTCTGGCAGCTTGCCTTGCTGAACGGCGGCGAGCACAATCGGGTCGAAGTACGCGGCGCCGCCGGGCATTTCCAGATCCAGACCGGCCTCAAAAGCCTGCACGCGTTCGTTCATGGCGCCCCAGTCGGTCATGAGCACCCCGTTAAAGCCCCATTCCTCACGCAGAATTTGGCGCAACAAGAAAGAATTATCACTGCAGTAGACCCCGTTGATGCGGTTGTAGGCGCACATCAGGGTAGAGGGACGCGCATTTTTGACGGCATTTTCGAAAGCTGGCAGATAGATTTCGCGCAGGGTGCGCTCGTCAAGCAGGCTATCCGACTGCATGCGCGAGTTTTCCTGACTGTTGGCAGCAAAGTGCTTCAGCGAGACGCCTACTCCATTGCTTTGTACCCCTTTGATCCAGTATTCTGCCAGTTGACCGGCCAGATAAGGATCTTCTGAGTAGTACTCAAAATTTCGGCCGCACAGTGGGTTGCGTTTGAGGTTGACGCCTGGCCCAAGCACAATGGCTACCCCTTCTTGCTGGGCTTCTTCGCCGATGGCTTTACCCATTTCCTGCAGCAAGGCTGTATCCCACGAGCCGGCGGCCGCACTGGAAGTCGGGAAGCAAGTGGCCGGGATGCTTTTTCCTTGGCCGGGTTGGTTGGCTTCTTTCGAGGCCTGCCGGCGCAGTCCATGCGGTCCATCCGCTACCCGAATTGAGGGGATGCCATATTGCGGAAAGGCCTTGGTGGTCCAGAAATCCTCCCCGGAACACAGAGCGATCTTTTCTGCCAGACTCATTTGACTAATGATTTTTGAATGCTTCAAAGGGGGCATGGGGATAACCTCAGATTGATTGGATAGCGAATGCTGATTTCTAAAATATTCTAACCTACTTTAGAAAACTCAATGTCGTTTTTATCGGATGAAACGGGTTCCTTGCTACTTAAAAAGAGACCGCGTTCGCTCCCCACAGGTCCATCTGATATTCTGGCCGGTGTCCATCCATCAGGATGAAGGGAGCAGCTCGCTTGGGGGAAATACCCAGCTTCACCAGTTGCTGCAAGTCGGTGAGTTTCTGTTCTTTGCGGCCGTTGTAGATGCGTTCCGCGCCCAGTTTGCCGATGCCGGGGATGCGCAGCAGCATTTCAAGCCCGGCCTGATTGATCTCGATAGGGCATTCGGCGAAATTTTCCTGTGCCCAGGCCAGTTTGGGGTCGACGTTGAGGGGTAGATAACCGCCTCCTTGAAAGGGCAGCTCTTCCATTCCAAAACCGTAATCGCGCAGCAGAAAAGAAGCCTGATAGAGGCGGATGTAACGGGTGTAATCCATGGCCGGGTAGTTTTCCAGAGGGGTATCAGGTGCTGGTGAAAAACCTGAATAATACACTCGAGCCAGACCGTATTGCTTGTAGAGGATCTCACTTAATTGCAGGGTTTCCACGTCAGATTCACCGGCAACACCGACGACCAGTTGGGTGGTGATCGAGGTGGGAAAGGGACGAGTATGATTCTGAATCTGATCTTTGCGGAAGCGATCCATCATCTGAATGCGCGGAAACAGGTCGCCGTATAGATTCTTCATTGGGGCCAGAAATTTCAAACGAGCTGGGGTAACCCCTTCCAAGTTAATGGAAACCCGGGTGCTTAATTGCATGGCGCGCTCGATCTGGGCCTCTTCGGCACCGGGCATGACCTTTAAGTGTACGTAACCGCGATAGTGGTATTTCAGACGCAGGATTTCGATTGTCTTGAGTAAGTGGTCCTGACTTTTGGCTCCGCCGCCAATTACCCCTGAACTGAGGAAGAGCCCTTCGACGGCACCGCGCCGAGCCATTTTTATGAAGGCGTCGGCCATCTCTTCTGGAGTGAAGGTGTATCGCTGAAGATTGCGCTGTCGGCGAAAGACGCAGTAGTGGCAGTTATTTTCACAGGCCGTGGTGAGCATACTTTTCAGCATGGGCATGGTCTTTCCGCTGCCCATTTGAGCACGGAATACACCTAGGCTGGAAGTATCCTTGGCACAGCCGTTTTCCACGGCTCGTTTGGGGAGGGTGATGGGCGGAGTCCCCTCCTCTTCGTGCTCGATCCCCGCAGCGACTGCCTGCAATTTTTCGAATACTTCCATAGTTCATTCCTCCAGAAAGCGGGAAGAAAAACTGACTCCCGGTTTGGCTGTCTGAACCAAGTATATAGAATTTATGTTCTAATGTCAAGAGACAAAATATCTCTGCGGAATGGGTCAGGTGTTGAAATTGACCAATCCGTCGCGTAAAGCGGCGACGACTGCCTGGGTGCGGTCGGATACCCCCAGTTTGGCAAATAAAGCACTCAGGTAATTGCGGACGGTGCCTTCCGAAAGGAAGAGCCGCTGGGCGATCTCGGTATTGGAAAGACCCAGAGCCAGCAATTCCAGAATCTCGGCTTCACGGGCAGTCAAAGCGACCTTAGGGGGCTGAGAGGGCGGCAGGGGGGATTGAGCTACATTGGTCAACACTTTGCGTGCCACGGCCGGGTCGATGTACGAGTTCCCGGCGATGGTACCTTTGATGGCTGCGATCAGTTCTGTCCGCGGCCGATCTTTGAGCAAGTATCCGGCTGCGCCGCTGCGGATGGCATCGAATAGCCATTCGTCGTCAGCATAGGTGGTCAACACCAAAATTTGAATCTTGGGGAATCTTTCATGTAATTTCCGGGTGGCCTGAATGCCGTTCATAACGGGCATTTTCAAATCCATCAGCACCAGATCTGGCAGCAACTTTTCAGCGGCTTCCAGAGCTTCTTGACCGTCGTGGACGATGCCAACGACCAGAAAATCAGGTTCGGCTTCGAGAATGCGCTGCAGCCCTTCGCAGACGATCTCCTGGTCGTCACAGATCAATATCTTGATCATTGATTTTCTCCCACATCAAGTGAACAGTCGTTCCTTTGCCGGGATGGCTGTCAATATTCAGTTTGGCCCCGATAATGGCGGCGCGTTCACGTATATCGCTCAAGCCAAAATGGCTGCCCACCGGTTTCTCTTTAGGGTTGAACCCATTGCCGTCGTCGCAGATGGTCAATTCAATCTGGTTTCCTGTTTTTTTGAGCTCCAGGCTGACGTGGCGAGCCTCCGCATGCCGGGTAATATTCTCGATGGCTTCCTGGGTAATGCGGTAGAGACTTTGCTCAACATCCGGGGGCAGTACAGGCAGGTCAGGCTCAATGTCGATGGTGGTGGCAATGCCGTCACGATCCGTCAGGGCCTGGGCGAGATTGCGGATGGCCAGCGGGTAGCCCAGGTCTTCAAGGGGTTGAGCGCGCAGATCCTGTAAAGCGCGGCGCGTTTCTTCAAGCCCAAGGCGGGTGGCTGCCAATGAGTGGTCAAGCATGACGGTGACCTCTTGCTGCTCTGGTGAGATCATGGTCTTGATGGCTTCCAGGTTTACCGCTACGCCGCTGAGAGTATGTGCCAGGGTATCGTGTAATTCCCGTGCCAGTCGGTTCCGTTCCCGGCTGGTGACCAGGTGGTCGAGGGTATTGGCATATTGCCCCAACTGGATGTTGGTCATGAGCAGACGATGTTTTTGTTGGCGCTGAATATCCATCAGACGCTCGATAATGAACCCGACCACGCCAAAGGCAAAGGCATGGATAATGGGCAAGCCCAAAATGGGCAGGGTGGCGTAGTTGATCTCTCGGATGGTCAAATACATGATAAAGAGTTCAGTCCCATTGGTGAAGAGAATGAACAAGAGCACATAGCGAAAAGAATACTGCCATGAGATCAGCACCAGCGGGATCAGCAAAATTGGCACCAGTTCCCAGCTATTGACGATCATGGTGGTGGAATTGGTGCCGGGTTCGAAGAGGTAGATTACGTTGCTGAAAACGGTCAATCCAGTGTACAGACACAAAGCCAGCGGTAAATACACTCGTTTGAGCTGCCGCTGCAGCCAGGGGATCGAGAGATAGATGAACAGGAGCAGGTTGGTGCCCAGGTTGATCAAAGAGAGGGTTTGCTGTGCGCTGTTCGATTGGGCGGCGAGGGCACTGTAACTGGTCAGAATGGCAAAATAGAGCACTGCCACACCGGTGAAATAGCGGAAAATATACAACAGTCCAGGCTCGATCGACTTTTGCATAAATTTATCATAACATGTTTCCTTCTCAATGAATTTTCACTGGCGCCAAATAGTGACGCCCGTCATGTGGTTTCATGGCACCTGTCAATAGGGAATGGTGGCAAAGGGTACCTGCCCGTTTGCCGAGGGCTTCGTTATAGTCAAGCCAGCAGCATTGATTGGGTACAGGAGGATTATGGAATTTGCCATTGAAACAAAAGGTTTATCGAAGCGATACTCCTCTCAGAAAACGAATTTTGCCATCGAAAAGATTGATCTGGCGATCCCGCGGGGAATTTTATTCGGTTTGGTAGGCCCCGATGGCGCCGGGAAAACGACTACTTTGCGGATTCTTTCGTCAGTAATGGAGCAGTCCAGCGGGCAGGTGACCATCGACGGCTTCGATGTTCGTCGGCAGGAAGAAGAAATTCGTACTCGCATTGGTTACATGCCGCAAAATTTCAGTCTTTATCCTGACCTGAGCGTCTCCGAGAATCTTGATTTCTTTGCCAATATCCAGCAAGTGCCGGCCAGGGATCGCGAGGAACGTATTGCTACCATGCTGGCGTTTACCCATCTCGAGGAATTTGGCGACCGCCGCGCAGGACAGCTTTCGGGTGGCATGAAGAAGAAATTGGCGTTGGCCTGTGCGATGGTGCACGCACCGCAGGTGTTGATTCTGGACGAACCCTCTACGGGTGTCGATCCGGTGTCGCGCCGTGAGTTTTGGATCTTGTTGGCCCGTGCCGTCAGCCAGGGGGTGACGGTGGTGGTCAGCACCCCTTACATGGACGAAGCCGAGCGCTGTCATCAAGTGGGCATTCTCTATCAGGGACGCCTGCTTACTACGGGTTCGCCTGAAGAGATCACCGCAAAATTGCCTTTCGAGGTGGTTGAAGTCAATGCGCGTCCGCGCAAGAAAATGCGTCAGATCGTCTCGGAGATGAATGGCATTCTCGAATGGCACCCGGTCGGCGATAGTTTGCGTCTGGCGGTCTCTGGAGAAGAATCAACGAAGAAAGTAATGAAGAAACTGGCGAACGAATTTGCTGCAAACAAAATGGAAGTCCTCACTTTGCGCCCTGCCCGGCGCACGATGGAAGATGCTTTTGTGCATCTGCTGCGTTCACAGAAAGAGTTGTATTGATGGAATATCAAAATGCAGTCAAAGTCGAGCAATTGACCAAACGATTCGGTAAATTTACTGCAGTGAATCGTGTCAGTTTTACTATCCCCCGCGGAGAAATCTTTGGCCTGTTGGGGCCAAATGGGGCAGGCAAGACCACCATCATTCGCATGCTGTGTGGGCTGATGATCCCGGATGGGGGAACAGCGACTGTGCTGGGCTACGACGTCGCCCGCCATCCCGAAGAAGTCAAGCGCAGCATAGGCTACATGTCACAGAAGTTTTCGCTGTATAACGATTTGACCCCTGTCGAAAACCTGAATTTTTATGCAGAAGTGTATGGCCTGTATCGCGGTGAACGCGATGCGCGAGTGGAGGAATTGCTGGGCAAATTGGGCCTGCGCGAGATCAGTCACGACCGCACTGGTTCGCTTTCAGGTGCCTGGCGTCAACGGCTGGCTTTGGCCTGTGCTATTTTGCATAATCCGCCGATGATCTTTCTGGATGAAGCCACGGCTGGGGTCGATCCGGTGTCGCGCCGCGAATTCTGGGATTTGATCTATCTGCTGGCGGGGGAGGGGGTCAGCGTTCTGGCGACTACCCACTACATGGATGAAGCGGATTACTGTAATGAGATTGGCATGATGTATCAGGGGGAACTGGTGGCGCTGTCTAATCCCGATCAGATTAAATCCAACCTGCCTGGAGTGCTGGTGCAGGTGGATTGTGGCCGCCCGGTTGAAGCAGTAGAACTGCTGGAAAAAACACCGCTGGTGAAAAAGGTTTCAGTCCATGGCGCGCAGTTGCACGTTACCCTGGCAGACCGCGATGATTGCAAGACGCTTGAAAAGACCTTAAAACGGGCCGATTTTCTGGTGAATTCACTGGAAGTGGTGCAGCCTTCTTTGGAAGACGCTTTCATTGCTATGGTGGAACAGCGTCGAGAGCAGAATGAGGCCAACTCTTCTGCATCGGCAAATTAGGAGAAAAGTATGAAACGACTCTGGGCAGTGATGAAGAAAGAGTTTTATCACATCTGGCGTGACCCACGCACCCTGGCTTTGATCCTGGGGTTGCCGGCGGTGCTGCTGATCTTGCTGGGCTATGGCATTTCGGGTGAGAATCTGAATACTACCCTGGCCGTGGTCGATAACAGCAAAACGGATGCCAGCCGGGCTTACATTGAGAAATTCACCGCCAGCCAGGATTTCAAACTGGTGTATTCGGTGGATAACGAGGCGCAGTTGACCGATCTCATCGACCGCAGTGCGGTTAGCGTGGGGATGATCCTCCCGGAAGATTTTGGTCGGCAATTGGCGACTGATCAACCGGCTACCGTTCAGGTGCTGGTCGATGGCTCGATGAGTCCAACGGATTCGATGACCGTGCAATTGAAACTGAGTGCGATCAGCCAGATGGCTTCTCAAGAGATTTTGACCAAACGCCTCTCTTTGAGCGGGATCAACCTCAATATCCAGTTGCCGATTCAGGATACCATTCGTATTCTCTACAACCCCAACGGAGATCAAAAACTGTACATGATCCCGGGGCTGATCGCGATTTTGCTGCAGGTGCAGACCCTGTTACTCTCAGCTCTGTCGATTGTCCGCGAGCGCGAACAGGGTACGATGGAGCAATTGATCGTGACTCCGGTGAAAGCCTGGGAATTGATGCTGGGGAAGATCATCCCATATTTACTGGTCAGCTTGATCAACCTGTTTGTGCTGTTGTGGCTGAGCAAGCTGCTCTTTGGCATTCAGGTTGCCGGGAATTACTGGGATTTGATCCTGCTGAGCGGATTTTTCATCATTGGTTCATTAGGCATGGGCGTGCTCATTTCGAATCTTTCACAGACTCAGATGCAGGCAGTTTACCTGGTAGTGTTCGTGGTCTTGATCCCGGCCATCATTCTTTCGGGCCTGATGTTCTCGCGCGCCAACATGCCTTTCTTTACTTACTGGTATAGCGCTCTGCTGCCGGTAACTTATTATCTGGAGATCACGCGCGGCATCATCCTGCGCGGGGCTGCCACTCAGACGCTTTTCTTGCCGGCAGTCCTGCCACTGGTTATTTTGAGCGTGGTCTATTTCGCCTTATCCGTTCTGGTTTTCAGAAAACGCATCTAATTCCTCAAGGAGTTGATCATGAAAAAGAAAATTTTTGTCTCACTTTCAGCTATTTTAGTGCTTACCTTGCTCTTGACAGCTTGCAGTTCGAATGGACAAACGACCATTACCGCTACAGGAACTCTTTCAGCGGTGGAGATTTCGGTGGCTCCAGAAGTTGCTGGCCGGGTGGTGAGTGTAAAAGTAAACGAAGGGGATACTGTCACCACGGAGGAAGTTCTCTTCAGTGTAGACAGCGCGGTGGCTCAGGCCCAGTACAATCAGGCCAAGGCTGGCGCGGATGCTGCGGCTGCTACCTTGACCGCTGCCCAGGCGCAACTGACTTATGCTCAGGCACAATTGGATTTGGCTCAGCAGGGGGCGCGTGCTCAGGATGTGCAGTCTCGTATGGCTGCCTGGAATTCTTCGGTGCCGAATGATTTTCAGCCTTCCTGGTATTTCCAGAAATCAGAGCAAATCGCCGCAGCTCAAGCAGATGTTGATGCAGCTGAAAAGGCTCTCTCAGACGAGCAGGATAATTTACAGCAGGTATTGAAAGATGCCAGCCATCAAGATTTCATTGCGGCTGAGAAGCGTCTGGCACAGGCCCAGGTGGCTTACACCAATGCTCAGACGACACTTGATCAGGCCAAGCTAGCGAATGATTCACAGGTCACCGATGCAGCCCAGTCTGATTTTGATTCAGCACAATCTGAATTGACCGCGGCTCAAACTGCTTATGACAAAATGCTGAAGAGTGATGCGGCTGATTCTGTTCTCAAAGCCCGGGCACGGGTGGCAGTGGCTCAGGCTCGCTACGAAACTGCTCAAGATTCCCTGGCGGCTTTGCAGACAGGGGAGAATTCCTTGCAGGTGAGTGTGGCAGCCGCTGGCGTGAATCAGGCTCAAGCTGCGGTGGACCAGGCCAAGGCTAACGTAGATCAGGCGAATGCTGCCCTGGCGTTGAGCCAGCTGCAGTTGGAAAAGACCACGGTTACTGCTCCCATTGCGGGGACGGTGCTGGCGCGCAATGTTGAGGTGGGTGATCTGGTGGCTGCTGGCGGGGTGGTGATGACTATTGCTCAGCTTGATTCTCTAAACCTGACCGTTTACATCCCCGAAGATCAGTATGGTCAGATCAGCATTGGTCAAAAGGCTGAGATCACCGTGGATTCTTTCCCCGGCAAGACCTTCATTGGCAGCGTGGTCTGGATTGCAGATGAAGCCGAATACACGCCGCGCAACGTACAGACGACTGATGGCCGTACTTCAACGGTATACGCGGTCAAGATTGCGGTGCCAAACACCGATATGGCTTTGAAGCCAGGCATGCCGGCTGATGTCACTTTTTTACATAGCGACAGCAAGTAGCCATTCCTGAAAGAGAAGGGAATAGACAGTGGGCTGAATTGATTCAGCCCACTTTTTTGCGCATAGGCAATCATTAACTGGTCAGAAGGACGATTTTTTACAAATGAAATAGTGGCATAATGAAACTACCTGATTGGGGTAACCTTCTCAGTTCACTATCTTCTTTGCAGATCAATATTCACGGAGGCTGTCATGGGCAATCCTTGGGCGTTGTACGACTCTCTTTTGGATGGGATTGATTCATCACTGATTGTCGATCATTATGGGCACGGGGTGGGTTGGACCGAGGTATGGGCTGGTTCCAATACCGGGGTAGCCATGACGGTGAAAGAAAGGGGAGTAGGAGATTCTTATCACGGCCCGATTATTGGGCGACCGTTGCAGGATGTCGCGGCGTTGATCAAATCCTGGAACTTTCTTGAAGCCTCGCTGGGGGCGGCGGCGCTGACCTGCTATTACAACAGCATTGAGAAGGTACAGGCTTTGGGCGGTCTGCAGGGGATTGATTTAGCCAATCTGAAGACAGAATCCCGGCGCCGCAAGGATGCCCTGATCGCTTTTCAGAACGAGATTACCGGCAAGAAAGTGGCCATGATTGGTCACTTCCCGAATATCGAGCATCAGTTTATGGATCGTTGCGAGTTAACTATCCTTGAGCGTAATCCGCTGCGGGGTGATTACCCAGATTCGGCCTGTGAGTATCTGATCGCCGAGCAGGATTATCTTTTTATCACGGGCATGACACTGACCAACAAGACCCTGCCGCGGTTGCTGCAGTTGGCCGGCGAAAAAGTGAAAGTAAGCATGTTGGGACCAAGCGTGTGCATGGCTCCCCAGTTGTTTTCGTTCGGCGTGGATAACTTATCCGGTTATTGTGTGACAGATCGTATGCTTGTCGATGAAGCGATTCGCCGCGTGGACGACTTTGCGATTTTCGACGCCGGGGTTATGGTCAGCGTGGATAAGCAAGCGTAGCTCGCAAAAGTCTTTCGATCAGCCAGGACCAATGAGTTCACCACCTGTTGCTGGAACATACGCCGGGAGATTTAAAAAATAAAGGCCTATCCTTGCAGATAGGCCTTTTGCCTTAAGTTTGTCCCCCAAGATCTCTTTCGAGAAAGAAGGGAGCTGTTCGCGAGTTTTTTTCTGTAGCTTGTCTTCTGCGTTAATCAACAGCGATCATAACGTTGGAGGCTTTGACCACAGCATAAACTTCTTTCCCGACTTTCAAGCCCAGACTTTCTACCGATTCTTTTGTGATCACAGAAACGATGGTTTCGCCGCCGGCGGTATGAATGACCACTTCGCTGTTCACAGCACCAGGAATGATTTCTTTGACTGTACCCTTTAAAACGTTTCTTGCGCTGATCTTCATTTTATCCTCCAGTCTAGATAAGTCTCGATAATCGAACGTTCACTAATATTGTCTCACAAAATTGAAGAATTTAAGCACCCTGTTCGTAAAGTACCTTCCCCATATTCTGAACGTCGTATCCAGGGATGGTTGCGATCACTTTGCGGAATTCTTTGTCGTGGGCCAGATCCAGGACCGGGTCGATTAAACAATTGGCAAAGCTTTGCAGCGGAATTACCAGGTCGTATTCTTCGGTAAAGAGGGGAATGAAGTCCAGATCAAGTGCTCTGGCCGCTCCCGCAATCCCCAGCCCACAATCCGCACGATCAGATTGAACGGCGGCGGCAATGTTCAAATGGGTAAATTCTTCACGATCGTAGCCATTTACACTCTCTGGAGAAATTCCAAGCTTTTCCAGTTCATAATCCAGCAGTACCCGTGTGCCGGCACCTCTCTGACGATTGATGTAGCGGACTTCGGGACGGGCCAGATCAGATAAGGAAGTGATCTTAAGCGGGTTTCCCTTTTTCACGAGCAGACCCTGGATGCGGCCAACCCAGGCAATCATTCTTAGCGGAGTATCGGGCAGATAATCCTGGATGAATTTTACGTTGTAAATACCTGTCTTGGCATCTAAAAGGTGTGATCCGGCAAAATGGGCTTCACCACGCTGCAGAGCAATCAAACCACCCAGGCTGCCGACGTTGGAAGAAACGAGACGACGGCCTTTGATATTTAATGCCTGCGCAAGAAAATCAAGCGTCAGATCGTGAGAGCCGATGGCAAAGAGCGTTCTTTCGATATCTTTCGCGGGGCGATACATGCGCACCGGAATATTGGTGCCGCTTTCGAGTCCCTGAATCCCTTTGGGAATGATGCTGATGCCATCTGCATTTACCAGTGTGGTGATCATCCCAGATCCCTTCGAAAGGGGAGAAGCCAGAAGTTTGTCGCCTACTTTTCCTACCACCACACGAATGTATTCATCGTCTCCAGCAGGGGAGGTGATTTTGCGGGTCAAGGATGCGCTGATGACTTCGGGATCATCGTTCAGTTTTCCCAGCCATAAAGCGAGCAAAGGTTTGACAAATATTTCATTCGTCAGAACAGCAGATACCGGGTAACCCGGGACGCCCACTACCGGAATCTTCGATCCATCTGAACGATTCAGCATTCCCAAAATTACAGGATGACCAGGACGCACGGCGATCCCATGTACCAGCAACGTTCCCAATGATTCAACGGTCCGCGCTGAAAAATCTTCTGAACCGGCAGATGAACCGGCGTTGAGAAGGATCAGGTCAGATTCATCAATTGCAGTTTTCACCCTTGACTTGATCAACTCAAAGTCATCCACCGAGATTGGCATTCTTTTGGCAATGGCTCCCCATGAATTGATTTGGCCGGCTAGCACCGTTGAATTGAACTCGATGATGTCGCCTGGTTTTGCCGGCTGCCCGATCGGGATTAATTCTGTGCCAGTCGGGAAAATGGTTACTCTTGGCCGAACAGCCACTTTGACCGTGCTTTCTCCGCAGGCCGCCAGAGCGCCCAGATCGATTGGTCTTAATTGATTGCCGGCAGACAGTACCAGTTGAGTTTCAACGATGTCTTCGCCCATGGGTCGAATATTTTTCCAGGGAGTTACAGCAGCCCGGATTCGCACAAAATCGGGGTGCCGGTTCTCGGGCTGAATCGATCCATTTTGGGAAAGTAACTCGACTTCCTCAATCGGGATCACCGAATCTGCCCAGGCGGGCAATGGATCTCCAGTATCTACATACATTGCCTGAGGCCCATATTTCAGAAGGATGGGGTGGGAGGGTAACGCACCGATGGTATCGTCAGCCTTGACTGCAAACCCATCCATTCCCACTGCGTTGTAGTGGGGCGCGGATTGTTTGGCCCAAACCGGCTCAGCGAGAATTCGCCCTACCGCGTTTTCATCGAGAGGAATCTCTTCGACCCCTAACAATTTCCACAGGCCTGCTTCTTCAAGAGCCTGCCTAAAATAGTCTTGAGCTTGATCGAGTGGAATATCGTGTAAATAAATGGTCATCATTTCCTCAGCGTATCTTTATCACAGTTTTTATCTATAAGTTATAAACTTCAACAAGTGTATTCGCGCCAATTCCATTGGCGTCTGCTGGTATTTTAATCAATCCGTGGGCTGCCATATAGGTAAAAATCAAATTGCTTTTATAAAATACCGGCTCAGCCAGGATCCCCTCAGGGGATTGGATCAGTCGCACAGGCCACCAGTCTTCTCGCCCAGTTTGAGAGGACAGGTTGACGGTTAGTTTTGCCAGGATGCTTGGCTGGAATGGCGAAGCTTGGGCTCCTGCCAGGTGTTCCACCAACGCTTTTACAAAGAAACGTGCAATCACCAAAGCACTTACCGGGTTCCCCGGCAGGCCAATGATTGGTTTGCCATCGCATACTGCCAAAATAGTTGGTTTTCCCGGTTTTATGTTGACCCCATGAATGATCACTCCAGGTTTCCCCAGTTCATTGATCACCTGTGAAGTATGGTCTCTGACACTGGCAGAAGATCCTGCCGAAATGACGATGGCATCGTATTGCCGCAGTGCCTGCGAGAGTGCTTCACGCAGTTGATTCTCATTGTCAGGGATAATTCCGAGTCGAACTGGTTCTCCGCCCCACTTCTCAATACAGGCAGAAATCGAATAAGAGTTGATGTCCCGGACCTGTCCAGGAACAGGCTCTAGAGAAGGTTCTATAACTTCATCACCGCTTGAGAGGATGCCGATCACTGGTTTACGAATCACCTTTACTTTGGTCTGTCCCAGAGACATCAACCCCCCAATTTCGGCAGCCTGCAGTTGGGTTCCGGTATCGATCACAGTCTGGCCAGCGGGGATGTCTTCGCCAATCTGGATCATGTTTTCCGAAGAGGCAACAGCGCGGGTGACTTCCAGGTCTCCGCGGTTGGTCTTCTGAACGTTTTCAAGCATGACAACTGCGTCCGCACCGGCAGGGATCATCCCGCCTGTATGGATCAGAGCTGCCTGGCCTACTCCAATAGAAAAATCAGCCTGCCCGCCCATAGGCACCTCACCGATGATAGTGAAATAAGCCGGGAGACTTTCAGAAGCGCCGTGTGTATCTTTGGCACGCACGGCATAACCATCCATGGTGCTCCTTGGGAATTCAGGCACCGGTTTGGGGGTAACCACAGGCATGGAAAGGACCCGGTTCAATGCCCGGGTAGTTTCGATCTCTTCCTCTTGCGGCCTGTCTACCGGGATTTCTTTAAGCCATGCAGATAAAGCCAGGTCAGGCGTTTTTAAGACGAGAAATTCTGCCATTATATTTCCAATTCTATTTATACTAACGTGCGGAGTAACTTCTCTGAAAAAAGCGGCAAAGTATGGTATTCTTTTATTGACGCTTTGATTTTATCATATCCAGAACGCATAAAACTGTATCCCCAAATGCTTTACTCTTGTCTGGATGATAAATTGAACTGTCAAGCAACAAGATTCAAGACTAAAATTGTATCTCTAATGATCGCATAAACCAGTTCAAAATCTTTTTAGTGTTAGCTCAGATTACCAGGTGATTTTTAAAGAGGAATTGGTAATATGTCCAAAATAATTCGAGTGCTAATTGCTGATGACCATGCAGTCGTTCGAAGCGGCTTGCGCCTGTTTATCATGACATTTGATGATCTTAAACTAATTGGCGAGGCAACAAACGGGAATGAAGCCATTAAATTAGCCAAAGAATTATCCCCGGACGTGATTTTAATGGACCTGATCATGCCCACGATGGATGGAATTCGTGCCACTCATGAAATTCACTCCAAGCATCCAGAAATAAAAATAATTGCGCTGACCAGTTTTACAGATTCTGCGTTGATCCATAATGCCATCGATGCCGGGGTTTCGGGTTACCTGTTCAAGAACGCATCTGTCAATGAGCTGGCGAATGCGATCCGATCTGTCGCGGCAGGCAACACAATCTTCTCGCCTGAAGCCGCGCAATCTCTGGTAGATCACGAAGCGGTCATTGATTCCTCTAAAAAACTGACGGCCAGAGAAAATGAAATCTTGGCGTTAATGGTTGCCGGGAAAAGCAATGCAGATATTTCCGAAGCCTTGACGATTGGTTTATCAACGACCAAGTTTCATGTTTCCAACATTCTCGACAAGCTGAATGTCAAAAACCGCACTGAGGCCATTTCAATTGCGATGAAAAATCATCTGGTTGATTGAGATTCTTCTTGTGAAGGCAAAATCTGCAGTTCGCTGATGTACAAAATCGGATAGGTCGGCTGCTGGAAAAGTTTCATTCTGTTGGGGAAAAATTATCTGCGCATAGACTCACAAAAACCATACTTAAGTATAGTAATTGTTACAAAAACCTATCCTTAAGTTCAATCATTGCCTATACCATGTTGGGGCGTAATTTTTGACCCATCTTCCTATAATGTTTTTAAGCTCAAAATAAAATTCAGGAGGAAGATGGATGTCCAAGTTCATTATGATACATCCCGATAAATGTACGGGGTGTAAGAATTGTGTCATTGCCTGCAGTTTTGAGAAGGAACATCAGTTCCGACCCGCTGCTGCACGCATACACGTCTATTCCTGGGAACGGGAATGCGTTTCGGTGCCAATGATGTGCCAGCAATGCAGCGATGCACCCTGCGCGAGTGTTTGCCCAACTGGTGCCATGCACCGTGTAACTGGTTCCTCGCTGATCGCATACGATGCGACAAAATGTATTCGCTGCCGCATGTGCGTTCAGGCCTGCCCGTTCGGAAACGCAGTCTACGATTCTGTCACTGATAGCATCCTGAAGTGTGATACCTGTAATGATAACCCCAGCTGCGTAGCTGCCTGCCCGGTGAATGCCATTGAGTATGTCGAAGAGAACATTGCCACACGCTCACGCAAGAAAGCTTTCGCCGAAAAGTTCAAGGACGCGTTTAAGGAGGTGGCATAATGTTCGGATGGACTGGTGTTACTCTTCGCGTTAATCTGACCACGGGCGAGGTTAAAAAAGAACCCACCAATATGCACGATGCCAAGCTGTTCATTGGCGCCCGCGGCCTGGCAAGCAAACTCCTCACTGATGAAATTGATCCAAAAATTGATGCTTTAAGCCCCGAAAACAAATTGATCTTTGCTCCAGGTCCCTTGACCGGCACTTTTGCGCCCTCAGTTGGCCGCTTCGATGTGGTTTGCAAAGCCCCATTGACAGGATGTATTGCTGCCTCAAGTTCCGGCGGTACTTTCGGCGCAGAAATGAAATATGCCGGCTACGATTTGATTATCTTCGAAGGCGCAGCCAAGAATCCAGTTTACGTATGGATCAATGATGACAAGGTCGAGATCCATGACGCATCCTCTCTCTGGGGAAAAGATGTCCCGGAGACGACCGATGCAATCCGTGCTGTCACTGACGAAGACGCTAAGGTAGCCTGCATCGGCCCCGCTGGCGAGAAGAAAGTTCTCTTTGCCGCCATCATGAATGAAATGGGGCGTGCTGCTGGCCGCTCTGGTGTTGGTGCGGTAATGGGATCGAAAAATTTGAAGGCAATCGCGGTTGTCGGAACGAAACCCATCCAGGTCGCCGACCCCGATGCATTCGAAAAAGCCACTATGGTTGCCCGCAAGAAGATCAGCGAACATCCGGTGGGCGGTACAGGTCTGCGCACTTACGGTACCGACGTTCTGGTAAACATCCTGAACAGCGTTGGCTCTTTGCCGACCCGTAACTTCCATGACGGTTATTACCCGAATGCCGACAAATTTGGTGGGGAAACACTGACTGCCAAATATGTTTCTCGCCCTCGTGGTTGCTTCTCCTGCATTATTTCATGCGGACGTGCCACCAAGGTGACCAATCCCAAATACGCCGGAGAGGGTGAAGGCCCTGAATATGAATCGGCCTGGGGTTTTGGCTCGGACTGCGATATCGACAACATGGATGCCATTATCAAAGCCAACTACATTTGCAACGATTTGGGCCTGGATACCATCACTATGGCTGCGACCATTGCCTGCGCGATGGACCTGTTCGATAACGGATTCATTACCACCAAAGATACTGGCGGCATGGCCGTGAGCTTTGGTGATGCAGAAACAATGGTTAAACTGGTCGAAATGACCGGGAACCGTGAAGGTTTTGGCGACCAATTGGCTGAAGGATCTTACCGTCTGGCTGCGAAGTACGGGCATCCGGAATACTCCATGTCGGTGAAGAAGCAAGAAATGCCCGCTTATGATCCACGAGGTATTCAGGGTATCGGTCTCCAGTTCTCCACGAATAACCGGGGTGGCTGCCATGTCCGCGGGTATACCATCTCGCCGGAAGTTTTGGGCGTCCCCTTCAAAGTCGATCAACATGCCACCGAAGGGAAACCAGAACTGGTCGTTACCTTCCAGAACCTGACGGCTGCACTTGATTCTTCAGGTGCCTGCCTGTTCACCACATTCGGTATCGGCGCTGAAGAGCTCGCTGCTTTGATGTCAGCCGTAACCGGAGTGAATTACTCTGTGGATGACTTCATGAAGGCTGGTGATCGCATCTGGAATCTGGAACGCTTGTTTGACCTGAAATCTGGCATCACGACGAAAGACGATGTACTGCCTGAACGTCTTTACAAAGAACCGATCAAGACCGGTCCTTCGAAGGGCGAGGTCAGCCATCAAGACAAAATGCTGCCAGAATACTATAAGGTCCGCGGCTGGGACGCAAAAGGTATCCCGACCCCTGAGAAATTGAAGGATCTTTCTTTAGCCTAGTGCTCATGTACCCGATTCCCTCCCCAGGTAATGGGGAGGGAATCTTGTGAACGGATTTGAATACCCTTCATGAAAATCAATTATTTTGCAACCCTACGAGAAATTACCAGAAAAAATGAAGAACAGTTGAATAACCCGCCCACCACCTTGGGAGAGTTAATTGACTCGCTTTGTAAACGATACGGTAAGGCCTTCGCGAAATGGGTTTCTTGCGAAGAAGGAGGATACGGCAGTTTAAGTATCTTTCTGGTCAACGGGATTGACTACCGTAGTTTGGATGGATTGCATACGAAAATCGGTGAAGACGATATTATTTCAATCTTTCCGCCGATCGCTGGTGGATAATCAAAATGATAAATACTCAGAGAATTCTGAGTATTTGGGGAGCGCGCAGTGAACACGATAGCTAGTCTTTCGCTAATCACGTTATTTGGGGGGATCATTATTCAATTGATCTTTGGCAAAATACTTAAAACGAAAGTAAAAGGATGGGTGGCTTTTACTTTCGGACTTGCCTCTTTTCTCTCGATTGTCAGTATGGCGCCTGCAATTATTAATGGACAGACTGTAAAAGTCTCTTTACTGCCCTGGCAAGCGGAAAGTCCGTTTAGCCTCTACTTTGATGGATTAAGTTTATTGTTTGGCTTGATGGCGACGGGCATTGGAAGTGCGATCTTATTTTATTGTATCGACTACATGTCGCACGAACACAATACAACCCGATTTTATTCACTGATGCTTACTTTCATTATGGGGTTGATTGGCCTGGTTTCTGCCCAAAATTTATTGATGGTTTACCTGTGCTGGGAAATTATTGGTTTGTGTTCTTACTTCCTGGTGGGCTTCTGGTATACAGAAAACGTCGCCGTCAAAGGAGCACGTAAAGTTCTGATCATGACCCACATTCCAGGCTATGCACTGCTGATTGCCATTTTATTGTTATACAAAGGCTCCGGCACGTTTGTCTGGACAGATCCTGCTTTGGCGGCACAATTCAATACTGGTATCTTTATCCTCGTGCTGATCGCTGCAATGGCAAAGTCAGTCATGTTCCCGCTGAACACCTGGATTCCTGAAGCAATGAATGCGCCTACTCCGGTGTCAGCACTGTTGCATTCTGCTTGTTATGTTAAAGCAGGTGTTTATCTGGTTGCCAGAATGTTTTCGATCACTGCCTGGCATCCCTCCTGGAATGTGATCTTAATAGCGGTAGGTTGTGTCACCATGGTGATGGGCGCACTTTACGCTTTGATCCAGACCGACCTGAAAAGACTATTGGCTTATTCAACGATCAGCCAACTTGGATACATCATGACCGCGTTCGGTCTGGGTACCCCCTTTGGCTTGCTCGCCGGCGCTTTCTATGTGTTCAGTCACGGCTTATTTAAAGGTACTCTGTTCCTCTGTGCTGGGGCCGTTCAGCATGCCACCGGCACTCGAGATATGCGCAATCTAGGAGCTCTTGCCAAAAAAATGCCGGGCACAACAATTATCTGGTTAATCGCGGCTGCTTCGATTATTGGTGTTCCGTTGACCAATGGCTTTGTCGCCAAATGGTTACTGTATGATGCCGCACTAAAATCAGGGGCCTGGGTGGTCATCATTATCGCCTGGCTTGTCTCCTCTTTTACCGCTTTTTACATTATGAAGGCGACGGTCTCGGTGTTTTTTGGCGAGATGCCAGTCGAACTGAAGAAGCAAAAAATCGAGGATGCTTCTCCTTTAATGTTAGCCGGGATGGGCGTTTTAGCGGCAGCCAGTCTCCTTTTCGGCATTGCCCCGCAATTACTGGTGAAGTGGATCGCCGCACCAGCGCTTTCAGCGATGAATGTCAGCCTGCCGACGGATGTAACCTTCCTGGGGTTGCAGGTAAACGGTGGTGGTGCCCCCATTACTGCTGGAGCAATATTAACAGTTTCTGTTCTGATCGTCGTGGCGTTGATCTTTTTACTGCGAAAGCCCAAACTGGAAGGGGTTTCCTCTTTCACCGGAGGAGATCCATTGCCGGAGAGCAATTCTTTGAACACGGTAGACTTTTCTGAATTCGCGGGTGCGGAATTTGCCCCCGTAATCCGGGTGCTTGACCCGGACCCAGTTTACTTAGGAATCTGGCATGGCATTTATCGGTTTTCAACCTGGGTAAAGAAAATAGCAGATGAAATGCAAAAGAATTGGGCAATCGTCACTATCGGCGCAATTGCAGTTCTGGCGGCACTGGTAAGTATTCTATAGAAAAGGAGGCTGACGATGATCTTACTCGATTTCACAGGTTTTAACTGGCAGTTAGCCTTCACAGCGGTTACGGTGCTAATCTTGATCGCTGCTGAAGTTTACGCGATAAAGATTCCCCAAGGAAAGCACTTCTGGGGGTTGGCTTTGGTGTCGGCCAGCTTAATTGTCTCAGCGCTTTGGGTTTCAAATTCTGTGGTTCGGACGATCACTCTTGACCTTGCCGGCCTCTCTTTGGTCGCGCTTGTCTGGTCTCAAGATAAACAAGCTGGCAAACTCTTTTTGGCTGCTGTCTTACTTGGGTCTGTACTGGTCGCCTCAGGTATGGCGTTGGGCAATTTATTCGGCGAGTCCAGCGAACCCACTGGCTGGCTTTTGAAAGCTGTCTTTGCATTGATCATGATCGGCTATCTGATCAAGCTGGCTGCCATTCCATTTTCATTCTGGCTGGTGCCTGTCGCTGAAAAATCCTCGATCATGAGCGCAGTTCTGGTAATCTCTCTACTCGACATGGCTGAGTTTGGTGAACTCGCTTCTTTGCGAGTAGAGGCCCCATGGCTGTTTACCAACCTTCATTTAAGTACTCAATGGGTCTGGATAGGAATGGCGCTGCTCAGTATGTTCGTGGGCGCATTTTTAGCTATGGCGCAGACCAATATTCGCAAGATGCTGGCTTTTTCAACCATTGATGACATTGGCTACCTGATCTTAGGATTGGCGGCAGGGACAGCAGGCGGAGTCCTTGGCGTATTGATCGCGGCAATTTCACATTCTCTTTGCAAATTCTTGCTTTTTGGCTCAGTCGGTGTGGCAGAAAATGGGCTCAAACATCCGCTCACCCTGACAGATCGAGGCATGGCCGGAAAATATCCCACTGCGGGCGCTGCCTTCATTCTGGGAGCAATTGGAATGATCGGTGTTCCCCCATTTTTGGGCTTTTTAGGGCGCTGGCGTCTTTACTATAGTGGACTTGAAGCTGGCGGTGTTGCATTGGCCATCGCAATGGCGGCTGCCACGGCTCTGGCGTTGCTTTATTACGTTCGTGTCATCCATAAAGTTTGGCTTGGCAAAGCGGATGAAGGAATTGAAGCAAAGCAATTTGCTGCCAGCCCCTTCTGGATCAATCTGATTCTGGTTGTATTTATTGTTTTACTGATCGTAGCCGGATTATTTCCCTGGCTATTTACCGGGATCTTTGGGAGGTAATGATGAAGAAAAATTTGTTTTCCAAATTGATCAGCGTATCCAGACGCCGTTCGCCCTGGGTTTACCGTGTGAATGCCGGGTCTTGCAATGGCTGCGATATTGAAGTGGCTCCTTGTTTTTCGCCAAGATACGATGGTGAACAGGTGGGTGCTCTCTTACAGGGGAGCCCCAAGCATGCCGATATTCTGCTGATTTCTGGCCCGATCACCCTGCGCACAAAAGCCATGGTGAAAGATATTTATGAGCAGATCCCTTCTCCAAAAGCAGTTGTGGCCATTGGCTCCTGCCCGGCAAGCGGAAACGTGTTTAGCGGTAGCCCAACCATCGTTGGTTCAGCGGAAGCCATTATCCCAGTAGATCTCTACGTGCCGGGCTGCCCTCCTCGCCCGCAGGAAATTCTCGACGCGATCCAAAAAGCCGCCATCATGTTGGAAAATGGTGAGACCCGTTCCCAGAAGGAGGATAGCAATGACTAGTTGGTGGCTAAGAGCTCTTTTTTCAATCTTTATTTGGCCTGGCTTGCTTACTGGAGCTGCATTCGGGTGGTTCTTACTGTGGATGGGCCGTAAGCTAACGGCACGCTTTCAGGGGAGAAAGGGGCCTCTCTTTTATCAACCGTTTTTTGATTTCTGGAAATTAGTTGGCAAGAAAACCATCATCCCGGTCGGGGTAAATCCTTTTGCCTTTTATGCTTTACCGGTGATCAGTGTTTTATCAGTCGTCATGGCATTAGCTTTGTTGCCCATGCCCGGGCAAAGTGCGTTTTCGTTTGAGGGCGACCTGATTCTTTTTATCTACCTGCTCGAAGTCCCCGCCATCATGGATATTCTGGCCGGGTACGTTACCAGATCCGTGTATGCCCAGGTGGGCTCTATGCGCGAGGCTATTCTTACAATTGCCTATAATTTACCGTTCTTAAGCGCATTGATTGCTCTGGCATTACGGATAAAAACATTCCAGCTATCAGGGTTCGCCAGCGCCTCAATCAGTATTGCAACGGTTGTGGCGGCGATCACCTTGCTGTTGGCTTTGCTCGCGCAATTAAAAGTGAATCCATTCTCAATTCCAAACGCTGAACAAGAAATTGTGGCAGGGATTCATGTCGAATATAACGGTTTACCCCTGGCGTTGTTTGAATTGACCCACGCTCTGGAAGCCTCCGCTTTCGTTGGACTGATCGGATGCTTATTCTTGGGGCCGGTGAGCTCAGTGGCGCTGAAACTGCTGGTTGTCTTGGTGATCTCTTTAGTGTTGATTTTCTTGGTAAATATCATTGCGGCGGGGACAGCCCGGTTGAAGATTCAACATGCGTTCAAATTTTACTGGACCTGGGGCATCTTAGCTTCAATCGTAGTGTTTATTGTGGCTCTGGTGTTATGAAAGGAATCCTAAAATGAATATTATTGAAATTCTCCTTCATAATTTCGCTAATCATGACCGTACCCGAAAGCCTGATAATCGGGTTCCCTTCCCGACAGACTTTCGCGGAAAGCTTGAGCATAACGCAACCGACTGTACGCTGTGTGGTACCTGTGTGTACGTTTGCTCACCTGTCGCGATTGAAATCGAGAAGGACGAAGAAAATGGCTTTTGGGAATATGATGGCGGCAGATGCACTTTCTGCGGACGCTGCGTAAATTCTTGCCCCACGGGTGCTTTATCCTTTTCGAAACAAAGTGCTCCGATCGCCAATACCCGTGCGCAAGAGATGACCCATCACTATGTGGTATACCAGCATTGTTCTCGCTGCGGCGCTTTGATCTTGCCCCTTCCTTTTAATGCACTGTCAAAACTATATCATTCCGATGAAGCGGCCCAAAAGGCATCCGAATATCATCAATTGTGTGAACGTTGCCGTAATCGTGTTCACAGCGAGACCATTAAGACCAGTATTACAGGTCCTAAGGCTACCGGTCCTAAGGCGTAAAGTGGAGGTGGAATATGACTGAAATAATCGACGAACTTAGCGTTCTTACAGGGGATCTGGCACCTCAAAAAAGGGAAGATGGCTATTGGTTTGAGGCAAAAACGCTCAATCGTTCCCTTCTGGCGAAGTTCATGAATGAACATGCCATTCGTTTATCTACTATGACCGCAATCGAGCGGGCAGACGGTGAAACGGATATCCTTTACCATTTCACGAACGAGAATGTGGCCATTAACATCCGGACAAAGACGGCAGGCCAAAAAATTCCTTCATTAGGTGAATTTTTGCCATCAGCAAACTGGATCGAACGAGAAATTCACGATCTGTATGCTGTTTATTTTGAGGGGCATCCTGATCTAAGCCCCCTGGAGCGACCGGCGGAATTGCCGGAGGGTTTCTTCAGAAAAGAAATTGCCGATAGACTGATTAAAGCGAAGGAGGCAAAATAAAATGCCTTACAAGATTCCTCTAGGCCCCATTCATCCTGCATTCGAAGAGCCTTATAAATTAACTCTTTCCTGCACAGGTGAGGTAGTTGATGATGCCCAGGTCGAAGTGGGTTTCGTGATGCGCTCGATTGAATTATTGGCGCAGCGCCGAAACTATACTCGGGATATTGTTCTGGTTGAACACGTGTGCGGCATTTGTTCGAATGTGCATGCCAGTACCTTTGCCATGACGGTGGAAAAGATTGCTCAGCTCGAAGTCCCCGCCCGCGCTCGTTATATCCGTACCATTATCGGTGAACTGGAAAGATTGCACTCCCATCTGCTTTGGGCAGGTATTGGCTCAGAAGATATTGGCTATCACAGCATGTTCATGGAAATCTACTATTTGCGTGAACGGGTGATGGATATTCTTGAGGCGATTTCTGGTAACCGGGTCAATTATGGAATGATGACCCTGGGCGGAGTGACTCGGGATATCGCTGACCCGAAAAGTGTTCTGGAAATGGTGAAAGACGTTCGGGCAGGCATCGAGAAAGCGGTAATTCCTATCTTCACCCAGGATGCCACGATCATTGCCCGCACAAAAGGAATTGGCATATTGACCAAGGAAGATGCCATCACGTTCGGAACAGTTGGCCCTCTGGCCCGTGCTTCTGGCATTGCTGAAGATATCCGCGAATCAAGACCCTATGCGGCTTACCAGGAGCTGGGGTTCAAAAAGGTTGTTCTGGATACCTGTGATGTTCAGGCGCGCGTGGTCGTGCGTGCTCTTGAGATGCTGGAATCTCTGCGCCTGATCGAGGAGGCTTTGAAGAATCTGCCAGGTGGCCCCATCGTCGCTTCTGATGTACCATTAATGATCCCGGCAGGTGAGGCCACTGCCCGTTCAGAAGCCCCTCGCGGTGAGGTATTCTATTACGTATCCTCTGACGGCAGCGACGTTCCGGCGCGCGTCAAGATTCGCACTCCATCCTTTGTGAATATTCCCTCCGTACGCGCAATGGTGAAAGGACAGTTCCTGGCGGATATGCCGCTTATCCAGGCATCCATTGACCCCTGCTGTTCATGCACGGATCGGTAAATCGCTTTGGATGTGGCTTCAGGAGAAAGGATCAATTCGGTAATGGCTGATCAATTATCTCAAGAAGAGATTTTGCGTTATTCAAGGCATCTGATTATCCCGGAAGTTGGGCTGGCAGGTCAGCAAAAGCTCAAAGCCACATCTGTTTTAGTTGTTGGCACGGGAGGGCTTGGCTCTCCCGTTGCACTCTATCTGGCTGCTGCAGGCATTGGCAAGATCGGCCTGGTAGACAGTGATGTAGTGGATGTTTCCAACTTGCAGCGGCAGATATTGCATGATACTCCACATGAGGGCCAGCTCAAAGTGAGCTCGGGCCGTGAAAGGTTGCTGGCACTCAATCCATCCGTCGCGGTAGAGGCTTTTTCGGATTGTTTTAATGACCAAACTGCAGAGAAAATCGCCGCAGGCTATGATATTCTCGTTGACTGCACCGATAATTTCCCTACCCGTTACCTGATCAATGATCTGTGTGTCAAGACGCAGCGCCCGGATGTATATGGAGCAATTTATCGGTTTGAAGGCCAGGTAAGCGTGTTCGACGCACGTTTTGGCCCCTGTTATCGGTGCGTTTTCCCCGATCCACCCCCGCCCGAATTAGCTCCAAGCTGTTCTGATGTCGGGGTCTTTGGCGTTCTGCCGGGGGTGATCGGAACTCTTCAGGCAACTGAGGTGATCAAGCTGGCATTGAATATTGGCCAACCGCTGTACGGAAAGATCCTGATCTACGATGCGCTTTCAGCCGCTTTTCAAACGATCAAAATTCCCAAACAGGCCTCTTGCAAAATTTGTGGAGATGACCCTGAATTGCTCCATGCAGAAAGCGAGCTGCACTTTTGCGCCGATGACAATTTTGCATTATCGGGCGATGAAATGATTTCTGTCCAAGAGCTGAATCAGCTTCTGCTTGGAGACAATCCGCCTTTACTGGTTGACGTCAGAAATTCTGTGGAGCAGCAGGTCTCAAGAATCCCGGGAGCGGTGTTGATTCCTTTGAATGAACTGGGAGAAAAGCTGCCCGATGCTGACCGTGATCGTGCGATCGTCGTTTTCTGCCGTACAGGCAGGCGTTCGGCTCGTGCGGTTCTGAAGCTAAAGGCGCTGGGATTCAAGCATGTGAAGAATTTGACCGGCGGCATTAACAGTTGGGTCGAAAAGATCGACCCAACCCAGTATCGTTATTGATCAGTCCACCGGACATTTCCGCTCAGAGAGGTTTTGTATCCGCCAAAATGACTCAATAGATTGACAAACTCTGGGCTTTTAATCCAGGTTAACAATTTTTGAATCGGCTCTGTATTGAAGGTGACCGCTTTGACAATCAGATCATATTGTTCCAGGGTGAGGTGGATAAAATCAAGATCATTCGAGATCGCCGCAGCTTCAAGCCCGATTCCGGCGTCAGCCTGGCTCTGGGCAATTTCTCTGGCAACTTCACTATGGGTAGTTTTTTGATTGAAGTAACCCTTGATCTGATTGGATTCAATGTTTTGCCGGGTCAATTCTGAATCAAAGAACAATCTCGTACCGGAACCGGAATGCCGATTCACAAAGGTGACATCTTCTCTGGTCAGATCGCTGAGCTTTTGAATGGACTTGGGGTTGCCGCGTTTGACGATCAAGCCTAAGTTCCGTTGTGCGAGAGTGATCAATGCAAAGCTTTCATTCGGGAACAGGCTTTTCAGGATCGTGAGATTATAAACACCTGTTTGGCCATCATAAATGTGGGAACCTGCTATGGCGCACTTGTTCTCAGCCAGCGATAAGAGGCCCGAAACGGACCCGGAAAAGGATACGTTCAAATTATAACCAGGAGCAATTTCTTGAAAGTGTGTGGCCATCCAGGCAACGACCAGATCGTGACTGCCCGCAAAACGCAGAATTTTTTGATCTGTGTATTCTGAAGATTGCGAGACAAAACGCCAACGTGCCAGAGCGATATTGAAGGCGTTTTCGATTTCGACTGGTGTATAGCCTGAAGTGATCAGATCTAGAAAAAGAGTTTCTGCGCGATGGATCAGGTTGGCGTTACGGAGCGAATTTTCTGGCTCGGAAGAGAGGTTATTAATGACCACTGTTCCTTTGCCAATGTGGGTGGACACAATCCCTTGTGCCACAAGCAGCTGGAAAGCTCTTTGAACGGTACCGATGGTACAGTGCCATATCTCAGAATAAGTTCTCACTGCCGGCAGGGTGTCACCGACCTTATACAATCCATTGGCAATATCTCTCTTAATAGAGGAAGCGATTTGTTGATAGAGATAGTCATCGTTCATTAGGGGTCGCCTGATTCCAAATTAGCTTGATTGTATCGTGAAAATGGGTCAAAAAAAGTTGAATAATAAGTGTATATAAAGTATAATACATTTATACACTTGAAACAATAAAGGAGATTAAGGTGAAGAAGAATATTTTATTTCTAACAGGATTGCTGGTTATCATCAGTATGGTTTTAGCAGCATGTGCAGCGACCCCCACTGCCGTTCCCACCGTGGCAGCCACTGAAGCTGCTACCGAAGCTACTGCTGCGGCATCAGAAACGCCAACTGAAGTCGCCGCGCCGGCCAACCCAGAAATTATTTTGGCAACCACTACCAGTACCCGCGACTCGGGTTTGCTGGACGTTCTGCTGCCCTTATTCGAGAAACAGACTGGCTATACCGTCAAAATGGTTGCGGTGGGTACCGGTGAAGCATTGAAGATGGGCCAGGAAGGGAACGCAGACGTTTTGTTGGTCCACGCTCCTGCCTCTGAGCTGACGTATATGGATGGCGGTTATGGCAAAGATCGTTTGCTGGTAATGCATAACGACTTTGTTATCGTTGGCCCCGCGGATGATCCTGCCAAAATCAATGGCAGTGCTTCGACTGTGGATGCCTTCAAAGCGATTGCTGATTCACAATCTCTGTTTGTTTCCCGCGGTGATGATTCGGGCACAAACAAAGCTGAACTCAAGCTGTGGCAATCTGCTGAAATCACTCCAGAAGGCGACTGGTACATCAAGACCGGTCAGGGTATGGGCGACACGCTCCGCATCACTTCTGAAAAAGCCGGGTACACGCTTACCGACCGCGCCACTTATTTATCTATGAAGGATTCGCTGGATCTCAATATCTTATTCGAAGGTGACAAAGCCCTGTTGAATATCTATCATGTGATTACTGTCAACCCAGATAAATGGCCGAATGTGAACTATGAAGGCGCGAAAGCATTTGCCGATTGGATGGTTTCACCCGATACGCAAAAGATCATTGCCGACTTTGGAGTTGATCAGTACGGTCAGCAGCTTTTCATCGCTGACGCGGGCAAATCTGAGGATGATGTAAAATAGATTTCATGCAAAATCTGATCGACGGAATTCTGAAAGCGTTTCAATTACTATTGCAAGGTGATCCGGAGGTGATCCGAATCACCTTGCTTTCTTTACAAGTTTCAACAATTGCCACTTTGGTTAGCTTGGTACTGGGGCTGCCTCTGGGAACATTTTTAGCGCTGGTGCACTTCCCCACCCGCCGTTTTTGGATCAGCATTATCAACACAGGTATGGCCTTGCCGCCGGTAGTGGTTGGTCTGATCGTCAGCATTTTCTTGTGGCGAAGCGGACCGCTTGGTTTTATGCACCTGATCTACACTCCTACGGCTATCATTATTGCTCAGGTACTCATCGCGTTCCCCGTTGCGGCTGGGCTGACAATCTCATCGCTGCAGCAATTAGATCCGCGCTTGAAAACCCAAATGCTGGGACTGGGAGCGTCAAAATTGCAGATGATCCTGTCCCTCTGGAAAGAAGCGCGACTGCCGTTAATTGCTGCTCTCATCGCCGCATTTGGCAGTGTCATCTCTGAAGTGGGCGCGTCCATGATGGTGGGCGGAAATATCGAGGGCCATACCCGGGTGTTGACCACTGCCATTGTACTGGAAACCAGCAAAGGTTCATTCGCCTCAGCCATCGCTCTGAGCATTATTCTGCTGCTCATTGCTTTTCTGGTCAATCTTTGCCTGACCACGATTCAGCAGCATAGAAAATAGAGGATCGAGTCAATGCTTGAGATCAAGAACATTTCAGTCATGATTGACAAAAATCCGATTCTGGACGGTGTGGATTTCACCGTCGATAAGGGGGAAGTCCTCGTTTTGCTTGGCCCCAATGGGGCCGGAAAAAGTACCCTTTTGCAGACAGCTGCCGGGCTTCTTAAACCAACCAGCGGCAAGATCGTCTTTAGCGACAGGCCGTCACTGGATGAACTTGCCTATCGGCGCAGAATCAGCACGGTATTTCAATCCCCATTATTGCTCTCTGACACCGTTGAAAACAACATTGCCTGTGGGTTACGGTTCAGAGGCTTTTCGCGCACAGAGATCCGTACTCGGGTTCAGTTATGGATGAATAAGCTACACATTTCTCACCTGGCCAGAAGACAGGCACATACTTTATCGGGCGGTGAAGCCCAGCGTGTGAGTTTAGCCAGGGCCTTCTGTCTGGAAACCGAGCTGATCCTGATGGATGAACCTTTCAGTTCGCTGGATACCCCAACCAGACGTGAACTTGTCAGCGAATTGCGCCACGTTTTTTCTGAGACCAATCAAACCTGTTTGTATGTCACTCATGATCTTGAAGAAGCACTTACCCTGGCGGATAGAATTGCTGTGATCATCGATGGCAAAATTCATCAATTGGATTCTGCGCAAAACGTCTTTCTGCGCCCGGCTACCCCTGAAGTTGCTCGTTTCGTGGGCGTGGATAATGTGATCTCCGGCAGAGTGATTGCCAATAAAGAGGGACTTCTTCAAATAGAGTCCGCTGGATCGCTGATCGAAGCAATTGGTGATTACCGGCAGGGGAGTCAGGTCTTCGTTTGCTTGAGGCCCGAAGATATTACCCTGTTACCCATTACCGCTATTGATCAAGCCTCTTCTGCGCGCAACCGTTTGAACAGCAAGATCACCCAGATAAATTTGCAAGGGCCATTTGCTCGAATTCAATTAGATGCGGGAGCTCAATTGACCTGCCTGGTTACCTATCCTTCTGTAAAGGGAATGGATTTGAAAATAGGAGATCAGGTTCAAGCGGTCTTTAAGACCACCGCCATCCATCTTCTGCCTGCCGGGAAAAAGTCTAGGTAAATAAACTATCCTAAAGAGGGGGGAAATTGCTGAGCCCTGGTAGTAAAATCTTAACAGGATATATTATTGTTATTCTATTGTGCAGGTAAGGAAGAATGGCCTATCAGGTTTTGCTATTTGCAACACTCAAAGAGAAGCTTGGAAGTAACAAAATCAGCCTGGATATTGAAGAACCATTAACGGTAGCTGACCTGCTATCCCATTTGTTTACCCTTTATCCCCATTTACAGCCCTACCAAAAAAGAATACTGGTCGCGGTGAATCAGAATTATGCTTCTCCCACTCAGCTTGTAAAGCCAGAAGATGAGATAGCTCTATTCCCACCTGTCAGCGGCGGATAACGAAGAAAAGGAATATTATCCTTGTTCCCTGGAGTGAAAAAATCATGCTGATCGATCCCTTTGGACGGGCAATCAATTATCTGCGAATCTCTATCACCGATCACTGCAATTTGCGGTGTGCTTATTGCCTGCCTGAGACCGGGGTAAAGTGGATGGCGCCGGAAAAATTGCTCACTGCGGATGAGATCATTGAGGTTGTTCGCGTTGCCGCGGATCTTGGTATCACCAAAGTACGCCTGACCGGGGGTGAACCCCTCGTCCGCGATGATCTTCTCTCCATTGTTAAACAGATCTCTCAGATCAATGGGATCACCGACCTTAGTTTAACCACAAATGCAATTCGCTTGGGCGAACTGGCCAAGCCATTAGCTGAAGCCGGTTTACAGCGGGTCAATATCAGTCTGGATACTTTACAACCCGAGAAATATCACCGGATCACTCGTCTGGGAGATTTTCAGAAAGCCTGGAACGGTATTCTGGCTGCAGAAGCAGCCGGACTTTTGCCGATCAAATTGAACTGTGTGGTTGTGGGAGGGCTGAATGATGATGAGATTGTTGATCTGGCCACCCTGAGTGTTGAACATTCCTGGCACGTACGATTCATCGAACTGATGCCCGTCGCAAATGAACAGGATTGGGGGAACGGTCTGCCTTCCTCTGATCAGCGCTACGTTTCTGTCCAGTCTATGCACCAGGCGCTGCAGCAATTAAACTTACAGAATGTTGATTCCTCAACCCGCATGGGCCCGGAACGGACCTTCAAGATTCCTGGCTCACTCGGCACGGTGGGATTCATCTCTCCGCTGGGGGACCACTTTTGCAGCAAGTGCAACCGGCTCAGGTTAACGGCAGATGGCAATTTGCGTTCCTGTCTGCTGGTCGACAAAGAAATTTCATTGCGCAAAGCCTTTGAAAATCATGAAGACTTGAAGGCATATATTGAAAATGCGGTAAAGATCAAGCCCAAAGGGCATGAACTTTCCCAGCACAACTGCCCGGAATCTCGCTGCATGTCTCAGATTGGCGGATAGACAAGGACCAAAATGACAGAAACCTTATCGCATATCGATGAAAATGGCAAAGCTCGCATGGTAGATGTGAGCGAAAAAAACGAAACCGTCCGTATTGCGGTAGCGCAGGGTGAGATCAAAATGGAACGGACTACTCTTGAGTTGATCCGTTCGGGAGTGATGAAAAAAGGCGACGTTTTGACCGTAGCCCAGATCGCTGGAATTCAGGCCGCCAAACGCACTTCCGAACTGATCCCTCTGTGCCATCCCCTGCCGATCAGCCAGGTAAAAGTCGATCTGCAGTTGGATGACAATCTGCCCGGTGTGCAAATCACTGCGACAGTCAAGGTAACCGGGAAAACTGGCGTGGAAATGGAGGCTCTCACCGCAGTCTCAGTAGCTGCCCTGACCATCTACGACATGGCCAAGGCGGTCGAAAAAACCATGAAAATCCAGAATATCCGTTTGATCGAAAAACATGGAGGCCGGTCCGGGGACATCGTTAACGAGGTACTGGAGAAAAGCGATGAGTGAATTTCCGCAGTTCTGTGAGATTACTTACGATGAACTTGATTTGAACAGCCTGCTGGAAAAGATCACTCTGCCCTCCACCGGTGCGGCAGCGATTTTCACCGGTATGGTCCGCGGAGAAACCGCTCGCCTGGGAAAAGAAACTTCTTACCTGGAATATGAATCCTACAAACCAATGGCCGAAGCCAAAATGCACCAGGTAGCTGCAGAGATTCGCGAAAGATGGCCATCTGTTGAGGGGATCGTTATTGTGCAGCGGATTGGCAAATTGATGCCCAAAACCCCGACTGTTTTTATCGCCTGTACTGCGGCTCATCGTGATACCGGGGTCTTTGATGCGGCGAAATACGGTATCGATCGTCTGAAAGAAATCGTGCCGGTCTGGAAAAAAGAAGTCTCCCCACAAGGGGAGGAATGGGTCGAAGGCAGCCATTTCCCGGATGCCGGCTAACCGTTATCCTGCTTAATCAACTCCAATTCGATAAATGATGCCGGTGCAGGAAAGTTTTTGGCCTGTTCTCGATAATTCTCTTTCCTGTCAAAATTGCTTTATTCTTAAATCTTTTACCCCATAACAGCTGAAATCAATCATCAGGAGGAAACCCTTGGAAAACGAATCTCAATCATCCAGCGTTCACCAGCATAAAGCTCAAGAACAGATCAGCCATATTAAGCTGGCAGTCATCACTGTAAGCGACAGCCGCACTCAGGAGACCGATTCCAATGGGCAGTATTTGCTTCAACAAGCTCAGCAAAAAGAGATCGAAGTTCCGCTGTATCGGATCATTCCAGATGAAGGCAGTCTGGTAGCGGAAGCCTTAGATCAGGCTTCACAGATCGCGGATGTAGTTCTTTTTAATGGAGGAACTGGTATTTCAAAGCGAGATACCACTTTTGATATTTTGTCACAAAAATTCACTAAACCAATCCCGGGGTTTGGAGAATTATTCAGGATGCTCAGTTATGAGCAAATTGGAAGCGCGGCCATGCTGTCGCGTGCTTCAGCCGGCATTTATCAGGGTACGGTCGTTTTCTGTGTACCGGGGTCACATGCCGCTGTTCAACTGGCCTGGGAAAAATTGATTTCTGAGCAAATGTCCCACCTGCTTTGGGAAATCCGGCGTTAAAGCAAAAATCAAATCATTAGCATGGCGACTCTACGGAAGGGCTGGCCCAGGCAAAGGGAACTATCAGGGTACAGAGGAAATGATTCCCTTGCATAGACAGACAGGAATTCCCCCATTGTGAAAGTGCTACAATGACAATATGAACAAAACCTCTTCCTATATTGCCATTCTTGTGGGTATGGTATGTGTCCTCTTTATAGTCTATACCTTTTTCTTCCCACACGCGAGAACAGTGCGCAGTGATGTGTTACAAGGTATTCTTATCGGTTATGGATTATCCTTTGTCACTGCCCAGATTTTCGCGCACCTCAAAGCCTCAAAGATCAATGGCTGGATCACTCTGTACGGATTAGGTGAACCCAGCGATGGTATGCTGCTGCGAGCTGCTCATGCCCAGATATTTCCTGGGCCAGTGAATGTATCGCAAGAGGCGATGTATTGGTGGACGAACGTGGATGGTGCCGGTCATACGCTCTCGGGTATGCACAATTACATCATGCACTTCCCTGCCGGGCAGCTTCCACCCAATCAGGCTTTCTGGTCACTGACGATGGGTGATGCGCACAACCGCTTTGTAGCGAATCCTCTGAATCGATATAACCTCGGCGACAGATCAGATCTTGCCCAGAACCCTGATGGCTCTGTCGATATTTACATTCAAAGAACCGCTCCAGCAGGCCATGAATCTAACTGGCTGCCTGCCCCTTCAAACGGTTTTATCCTCTGGCTGCGGGTGTATATTCCTGGTCAGACTATCCTCGACGGCAAATACAAAGTACCGCCAGTGGCCAAAGTGAAATCATGAACGCGACCTATGAGCATTGGCTTATATTTGGCTTGATCACGGTTGTGACCTGGATTCTTTTTACCCACTTGTGGCCGCGACTGTTGCTTTACGTGTATAAGAGAGCAATTCTTGTTAAAGGAGGAGGCGACGGCCCCATCCCGATCAATACCCTCTATACAGAATCTCCTGAGTTGTTTACAGACCCTCTCCATGCTCCTGCCACAGCTTCCAGATTGATGACTACCGGGGTGAATCACGATACGCTCCTCACGGTTGGATGGCTGGATCTCGGTAAAGGGCCGCTCGTTCTGCATGTCCCCGATATGCCTGATCGTTATTACAGTGTGCAGTTCACTGACCCTTCCAAAAACACTAATTTTGCCTACGTGGGTACGCGCGTTACAGGTACCCATGCTGGCGACTATCTTATCACCCCACCTGACTGGCATGGACAGGTGCCAGGCGGCATGGCGCGCATCTCCTCGCCGAACGACTCTGTGCTCATAGTCGGGCGCGTGCTTGTGATCAATGATGGCGATGCGGCTGCTGCTTATGCTCTTTCGAAACAAATACAATTAATGCCCTTAAGTGGCCGGGGTTAGGGCTGCCTGTCTCTTTTAGGCAGGCCAGTCTTCATTTATTACTGAAGATAAGCCAGAGCTTGTCAGGCTCTGGCTTTTGTCATTTCTGAGATTACAGACGTAAAGAGGAATATTATTCTGCAATTGGAGCGGCCAAACCTCTTCTGGAGCGCGCCTGATTCCAGCGCCAGGAGATCATGCGGGCCAGGATTACTGGTGGGATCAATCCGCCCGCGGTATGCATCAAGCGGTTGATCGCCCCAGGGATATAAATTGCCTGGCCCTTAAGCGCAGCGTCAACGGCTCCTGCAGCAACCCGGCCCACATTACAGGTAGTCATATAGCCTGCCCAACCCTGAGCTTCGATGGCCTCGACATTTTCTTGGGTGGTTGGCATTCCAGCGGGGCACAGGATGGTGACCGTGGCTTCCAGCGGACGAATTTCTTCGCGCAGTGCCAGAAAAAAGTTAAGCAGAAAGCGTTTAGAAGAAGCATAGGTGGCTTTAACCGGCATGGGATAAAAAGCAGCCATGCTGGCAACCGTGATCATCCAAAAAGGCTCCTGCGATTCACGCATCCGCAGTATGGTGTGGGTGATTTCGAGCGTGCTTTCGATGTTAACTCGCACGATCGAACGAATTTTGGGGGCCGTCAGTTCGAGGAAGAGTCCCTCGTATTCTATCCCGGCAATGTTGATCAAGGCAGTGAAATGCAGTTGTGCCTGACGCAAAGAGTCAAAAAAGGCATTGCGAGCGGCAGCATCCATCAGGTCACAGGCGCCATATTGCACCTGAATTCCATAAGTAGAATGAAGACTGGTCGCCAGGGTAGCCAGAGCAGTTGGGTTCAAATCGGTCAGGTAAAGGTTCCAACCCCGGCTGGCACATTCCACGGCGAAGGCTTTTCCCAGACCACCCGTAGCACCGGTGATGAGGGTGAAGGTTTTGGGGGACGAAGAAACAATCGATTCCATTTTATAGACTCCCGATTCCACACATCTTTTCTGATATTTCCCATAGCCGCTGCGCAGAGGCCAGATCCAGTGCCCGGCGGCTGGGCTGTTTGGGCTGACAATTTTTCCAGTAACGGTCATCCTGGTTCTGGATCGTCGGCTCACTGAGCAGATAAACAATCGTTCGGGCAGGGATTTCTGGCGCAGTTCCCCCAGAGCTGCGCAGCTTCCAGAACCGGCTCACCAGCCCAGGCGTTCCCTTCAAGCCAATGTCTGTTCGTACCAGACCAGGATCAGCTGCAAAGGCACGTAGTTCGCTTCGTCTCGAATAGCGGCGGTTAAGCTCGAGTGTAAAAAGTACGTTTGCCAGTTTAGATTGGTCATAAGCCCGCAATCCGTTATAGTGGTTTTTTAACTGAAGGTCCTGCCAGTTCAAGTGGGCAAAATAATGAGATTCGGAACTGGTGGTGACCACCCGCGCCGCGGGGGCAGCCAGCAGCAAGGGCAGTAATTCGTGAGTCAAGAGGAAAGGCGCCAGATGATTCACTGCCCATTGGGTCTCGAAGCCTTCTGGGGTAAGCCGCTGCCAAAAAGTAAAGGTGCCGGCATTGTTGACCAGACCATCAATAGAGGTTTTCCCCTTGGCGGCTAACAGCTCGCGGATCTGACTGGCTAGACGACGTACCTCGCTTTGCAATGAGAGATCAGCAGTCAGGTAAATGATCTGAGAATGGGAGGCGATACTCCGTAGATGAAATTCCGCCTGTCGGCAGCGTTCTTCTGAACGGCCGATGCCAATCACGGTAACACTCTGCAGAGCCAGAGCCTCCGCCACGGCCAGACCGATCCCAGAAGTAGCGCCTGTGACGACAAAAGTTTTATTTTGAAGTGTCTCGTTCATATATCCTTCCGTAATAACAGGTAAGTAAGATTTTTTTCAACGACCTGTTTATACGGGTTTCAAGGATGGAGATACACCCTCTAAAAGATGGAAAAGGGGGGTGGATTTTTTTCTCCACCCCCCTTTTAAATGTTTTTTGCTGTCACGGAAGTTTACTCGTCGAGTAACCCCAGTTCATTTCCCCGCTTGATGGCCTGAACCCGGGTCTGGACTTCGAGTTTGCCATAGATATTGTTAATGTGTGTTTTTACCGTGCTTTGCGCTACCGAAAGTTGAACGGCGATCTCAGCGTTGGAAAAGCCCTGATTGATCAGACGCAGCACTTCCAACTCACGGCTGCTCAGAGGTTCGACCAAAGCCTGTGAAGCTGACGGAAACGAAGTGAGCTTGACCGCTGAGGTCAACGTGCCGGTCTGGAAAAAACGGCCTGAGATCAGGTTCTCCCAGCCGATACGGTAAATCACCAGGCCGGCCAGCACCAGGAGGATGGGCGCCACCACCTCGATAAAAAGTCCCCCGGCGATTGCACCAAATACAAAAGAAAGGATCGAACCGCCGATCAACAGTCCCAGGCCAACGAAAATCACACCCCTTGGCCATTTCAACTCGCGAGCCGCAAGGATTATGCCTACTCCGGTACCTGCCAGCACCAGTAGCCAGGCATAGGCCCAGGCATTCCAGTCGCCGGTTATTGAATTGAACAAGAATACCACTCCCAGCGATGTCAGCAGGCTGCCTGGAATCAGCAGAGAGGCTGCCCAGCGAAAGCGCGGAGTAAGAGAAAAAACGGCTAAAATACAGGCTGCCCCAGACATCAGAAAAACCAACGGCAGGGTAATTTTCATCCCCACCCCAGGGATCAGACTGAGTGCCAGCAGCACCACCCCAACTCCGATCAAAGCCAGGCTCACGATCTTTCCAGTTTTATTGGGGGATGGGGAGGAAGTCATAAAGTAATTATACCTGCCCTCCGACAGGCTGATTCAGACTGAAGGCTCGACTGGGCCATGCAAGTATTTACAAATGGATTAAGTTACTGGCTTGCTTGAAGCTGCCATTTTCTGATAAGCCTCTGCCACATCGAAGAACGTTTCGAAGTAAGCATCCTTCCCGATCAGGTCCGTCAGGCCAGACACATCCAGTTCACGGCGAACATCGCTTTCGACTGCGGTCATGACCAGGCGGATTTGCTTTGCTGCCAGCAGATGATAGATTTCACGCAGGGTGGCAGCGGCGGAAAAGTCAACGTCATCCACTGCGGTTGCATCGATGCAGAACCAGTTCAGCACTGGTTGGGATGAGTCGATCAAGTTCAGAATTTCTCGCTGCATCAATTCGGCATTGGTGTAGTACATACTGTGATGAAATCGATAAATCACCAGTCCGGGTTGAAGCTCTGCATGGGCGCTGACGGGAACTGTATGAGGTTTGCCGGTGGAGTCAACGGTGACCAGAACATCTTTGGGCTTATAGCCATGCCGGGTATGGATCAAAATCGAGAGCACGATTGCCAACAAAATACCCTGCTCCACGCCGATAAAGACCACGACCAGTACGGTGATCAGAGATACCCAAAACTCGACCGGGCGCTCCCGGTAAATTTGGCTCATTCCTTTTACGTCGATCATTTCGATACCGATAGTGAAAACAATTGCCGAAAGTACTGCTTTTGGCATAAACGATAAAGACTGAGTCAAAAACAGCAGCGCAAGCAAGGTAATAGCAGAAGTAACCAAAACAGAGAGCTGCGTCCGGCCGCCAGCGTTATCGACTGCCTGGGTTTTCGTTGGGCTTCCATTCACAACAAACGTTCCGCTGAGGCCCGCGCCAATATTTGCCAGGCTCAGCCCAACCAGGTCGACATTTTCGCTGAATTCTTCGCTGTAGCGAACGGCATAAGCACGAGAAGTAGCCGCGCTTTGTGCCAGAATTACAATGAACATTGAAAACGCGACACCCAACAGGTGGTAGAGAGTATTTAAACTCAAGGAGACACTGCCGGGGAAACCAAGTATCGGGAATCCTTGCGAAACCGTGCCCAGAATATCGACACCCAGATGAGACAAATGGAGCGAGCTACTGATCACAATAGCGGCTGCCACTGCAATCAACCCTCCGGGGATTTTGGGGCTGATCTTCTTGCAAATCAAAATAATTCCTAAAGCGATGGCTGAGACAAGCAGCGTATACCGGTTGATCTGACCAAATTGCTGGAAAGTGTGCGTCAAAGCATGGATGACACCCGTCCCGTCACCCAATATGCCCAACATGCCCGGGAGCTGACTGATCGCCACCTGAATTCCCACCCCCGTCAAGAAACCGATCAATACGGTGCGCGAAAGAAAATCGGCCAGAAAGCCTAATTTCACCAGACGTGCAATGAGCAAAAAGAAGGCTGCTATCAGCGCCAGAATTCCTGCATAGGCCACATATTCAGCGGAAGCGGTCGTTGCCAACCCCGTTAATCCGGCGGCCATAATTGCGGCTGTGGCTGAATCAGCCCCTACTACCAGGTGTCTGGAAGAGCCGAACAGTGCATAAAGCACAGTTGGGATCAAGAGAGTATACAAACCAGTGACAATGGGCATGCCGGCAATTTGAGCATAGCCCATTACATCGGGGATGGCGATGGCAGCCAGAGAAGCCCCAGCCACGACTTCCGCGGGGACCTGCGCCCAGGTAATCGGCAGGATCCCACCCATAAAGTTCGACCGTTTTTTCAGCTTCGCTTGCCAATCAAACCAATTCATCCAGCCTCTTTCGTGCTTTCACTTAAATAAGTCCACCCAGTAGCTTCTTAACCGTTTCTTGAGCGAAGGTACTAATCACCACAATCTCATCTCCTGATTGCCAGGATTGCTCAGTGTGAACAAGCTCGATGTTTCCGCGCCGAATCCGCAGAAGGGGTAAAATCCCAGCCGGGAACGGCACCTCTTCGGCACGGAGAGCAGGCTGCCGGTCAGGAATCAGCCAGGTAAATTCGTGAATCTCCTCGTCGGACAGTTCCCATGCTTGAATGTCTATTGGCCGTCCAAAGGCCAGTTTTCCACCTGTCTGTTTTAATAACGCCGGGTTGGCTCCTTTGGTGGGGTTACTCAAAGCAGGATAGGTTCGCTCTACCCCAAATTCATTATTGGCCAATTGACACGCCAATACGTTTACTTCTGAGTTGGAGGTAACCGCCAAAAAGGTGGCATATTCTTCCACGTGGTATTCTTCGAGGGATTCTTCCTCCAAAGCATTCCCATACACAGCATCCAGCCCCTTGGCACGCGCGTGCTCCACCGCGGTACGGTTGGTATCAACCAGCAAAACTGGCCGCGCATATTTCTGGAACAATTTAACCAGAGCACATCCCAATTTATTGGCCCCTACCACAAATACCTTTTCTTCGCCCCGATTTAAGAGTCCGAGCAAATGGGCAATCTTTTCTGCTGTCAGGCTTTGCACAGTAACCGTTAAGAGAATTGTCAGAAAGGTCAACGCCAAAAGATGTTCTCCCCCCGGCAAGCCACTTTCTTGTAAGGCAAGGGCAAAGATCGAAGCCATCGAAGCCGCCACAATCCCGCGTGGGCCAACCCAGGCGATGAAAGTTTTTTGGCGCCAGTCCAGCCGGGTGTGCCAGGTGGAGAAAAACACTGCTAAAGGCCGGGCGACAAACATCATCAGAAATACTGCCAGCAGTCCCATGGCTCCTTCCTTCCACAAGGAAGTGATATCCAGGTCAGCCGCCAACAAGATAAAGATCACGCTAATTCCCAGAGTGGTAAGAGTTTCCTTGAAGCGGCGCAAACGCTGCAAGCCGGGAATACCGCGGCTTTGTGTGATCAGACCCATCGCAACTACTGCCATGATGCCGGCTTCACTTTGAAGCTGTTCGGCTACTCCAAAAGTTACCCAGACACATGCCAGAGCTACCAGATTGCTTAATTCCTGCGGAACCAGATTATTGTTCTTAAGTAAGAAAGCCAGAACGAATGCGCCTAAAGCACCTACAGTACCGCCGATCAAAATGCGTCCAAAATATGCCCACAGAATGTTCAGCCAGCCTGTTGCGCTGTGTGTGGCTGTAGCCAAAATTACATCCAGAACCGCAATCGCCAGAATAGCCCCAATTGGATCAACCAGAATGGCTTCACCTTCCAAGACTGTCTTGATCGAGCGCGGAAGCGGGATCCGCCGCAAAAGCGGCTGGACAACTGTTGGCCCGGTGACCGTCATCAGCGCTCCAAAGAGAAGTGCTATCGGCCATTCCAGACCAGCTATGAAGCGGGCAATCAGCGTGATCAATCCCCATGAAAGAAGTACCCCCACTGTGACCAGACGCTGCACTTCCGTAGCACATTGACTGAGAGACTTCAAGTCCAGATTGAGGGCCCCTTCAAAGAGAATGATGGCTACGGCCAGCTTGACCAAAATGCTCAAACCAGTACCCAGTACATGCGGCTGCACAATCTTCAAAACACTTTGGCCCAGAAGAATCCCAAACCCTAATAGAAGAACGATAGCCGGGATATGCCAGCGATGTGCCAAAATTTGAGCCAGTAAACCAAAACCTACCGCAGAAACGATCGTTACAAGTAATGTCATGTCACTATGCATGGATTTTCTCCAGTAAAAAACTCATCTTTCCCGAATTATACAGGAAATCGTTTGATGATTAAACCTCGTGGGAGGGCCATCGCATAGATAATTTAGTTCCGACTCAGCAAGGTTCGGCTAGACATATTCTCCAAACTCAATAACGTGTCATTTCCTCAATAATCGAAGTAAATTCCCCGAACATTTCTAAGCGAAGGATCTGTTTCTTGAACGGCACGGATTCATCCACAATTGCTGACTGAAAGACTTTTGCACACTATGCTTGCTTCTTCACATTTCGCCGGTTCTCTATCATTTTTCTGCTTGTAAGTGGTCATAGCGCAGGTCATTTATCCAGTAGCTTTGAGTGCTGATTCAGTATAGTGGGTGAATGTGGTTTGCCCTGGGGTTGTCGCCCTGACATAAGCCACTTGCCAAGTCCGCTTCTGTTTGATCTGAGCAGGTATCTTTTCGGGAGCCAATGTAAGAGCGTGCTCAAATGAAATAAAAAAGCACAAATATATTATGAAATATGTTTGTTTGTGTTTTGTTGTTTGCATAGTTTGTTGACAAATATGTTTTGAATTGTTATAATAATATTTGTTTCTTGTGCGTATTAAAATAAAATTTTTGTGCTTCTCTAAATACTCCTCAATGCGGATTTATATAGATGATGAATGCAGCAACTTCGAATTCAGAAAAGCGCAATTTTGCTTCCCCAAACATGATGGAAATATATTTTCTGGGAACGGGAACCGCTGTCCCGGTCGAAAATCACTCTCCGGCTGGTTTGTTCGTTGTTACTCCTCAACTGCATTTGCTTATGGATATTGGCCCAGGGTCGTTGTCGCGTTTGAATCATATCGGTTTCTCTGTTGATCAAATTGATTACTTGTTTCTTTCTCATCTTCATCCTGATCATACTCTGGATTTGATCACCTTACTGCAAGTTTTCAATTCGGCGCCTGAAACGGTGCGTCAAAAAAAATTCACGATCATTGGTTGCCGTGGGTGCAATGAATTCCTGCTGCATATTTACGATCTCTATCCAGACGTATTCCCATCCGGCTATTCTCTTGAAATCCGGGAAGTCTATCGTGACGAGTTTTTACTCGGTGATTTACGGGTTCAATCTGGGCCAACTGCTCATACCGAATCCAGTGTGGCTTTCCGACTAGAAGAGGGAGGGCATTCGCTAGTTTATTCGGGTGACGCTTCTCAGCAAGGTGAGTTAACTCGACTGGCGAGTGGGGCTGACTTGTTGGTCAGTGAATGTTCTTTCCCGGCGGGTTGGCAAACCGAAGATCATTTGAATGCAGATGAGGTTGGGCTGATTGCTCAGGCAAGCAACGTAAAATCTCTGGTGGTTACTCATCTTTACCCTCCGGCGCTTCGGGTTGATTTACTTTCTCAAATTCACCAACACTATCAAGGAAAGGCACAAATTGCTGTGGATGGTTTGCGTCTATCTCTGGAATAGAAAAGGATAATATGGCTATTTCTTCCTTGTCGGCCAGACCGGCAAAAAAACGTTCCACTGTATGGGTGGCATGGTTAGGACTTTTCCCGTTCTTCCTTTTTGGGATAGCTTTTGAGCTCCTTCCATTATGGACAATTATTCAATCCAGTCTCACAAAAAATGGCGTATTGACGCTTCAATACTATCGTCGAGCCTTGGATCCGTATTTTTTGGAATCTTTTGGGAACAGTATTAAACTTTCTGCTGTCACAGCGTTTCTGGGCATGATGTTTGGTACTCTGGTTGCCTATGCAATCGTTACGACCAAGAAGAAACTCTTTCGCGATCTTTTGACTGCGCTTTCCGATGTGACCACAAATTTTGGTGGAGCTCCGTTGGCTTTTGCCTTCATCGTGATTTTGGGCTCCACTGGTGTTATCACCATTTTGTTGAAGCAAATGGGGATCAACCTCTATCCAAACTTTAGAATTTACTCCATCGCTGGTCTGACTATCGCGTATTTATACTTTCAATTACCTTTAATGATTTTGCTCATTATCCCGGCATTACAGGGGTTGAGGCGCGAATGGCGGGAAGCCGCGGTGAACCTTGGCGCTTCTTCTTTCCAATATTGGATCAAGGTAGCGCTACCGGTTCTGTTCCCTGCATTGGCGAGTGGATTTTTGCTCCTGTTTGCCAACTCGTTCGGCGCTTACGCTACGGCATGGACCCTGACTGGCTCAGACGTGAATCTGATCACTATCCGCATCGGGGCTCTTATTTCTGGAGAGGTCCAATTGGAAGCTGAACTCGGGGACGCCCTGGCCATTATTTCCTTGTTGATCATGATGGTCTGTGTGACTGGCTATATGGCCTTATCGAATCATTCAAAGAGAGCTTATCGATGAAAAAAAATCGTGAATTGTGGCGTCCGATCGTCATTATCTTGTTCCTTTTATTTATGATCATTCCAGTTTTGGCAACGTTTGTTTTCTCCATTTCCACGCGTTGGGATCGTACTCTTTGGCCGGAGGGATACACGCTGGATTGGTGGAAAGAGGTCACCTCACGAGCGCAATTTCTTCTTACCTTAAAGAATTCCTTCATTGCTTCTTTCGCTACCATGCTTTGTCTGTTGGTGCTGGTTACCCCGACTACTTACTGGATGCGGTTGAAGGTTCCCCAAGGCAAGCCTTTTGTTGAGATAATTGCCAGTTTCTCTTTTGGCGTACCGGGAGTGGTGCTGGCTTTGGGTTTGATTCGGTTTTATTCAAAAGTTCCTCTTCCAATTATTAATCACCCGGCGATTTTGATTGCGGCTTGTATGGTATTGTCAATGCCTTTTATGTATCGCCCCCTGATTAATTCACTGGACGCGATAGATTTCCGTTCGCTGACGGAAGCTGCTCAAAGTCTGGGAGCAAGTGGTTGGACAATTCTTGTGAAAGTAATCATGCCTAATATTTTGCCAGGCATTATTAATGGTTGTTTACTGGTATTTTCAACTGTTTTCTCGGAATTTACTCTGACTAACCTGCTCGTGGGAACACGCTTCAAAACCTTCCCAATTTATCTTGTCGAATTCACCCGTTTTGATGGGCGTCAGGCCAGTGCTTTGGCAGTTATTAGTTTTATTGTTGCTTGGATTACTTCTTTGCTCATCATTTGGGTTTCCAGTAAAGGCGGTCAGGGATCAGCGCATGTAACCGCTAGATAGTTGAGTGAATCATCGTTTCGTGGTTATACCCACCCCAATGGTGGAATCTTAGAAAAGGAGATACAAGAGATGAAAAAGGTTTTTTCAATGATCGTGTTGGTTGCCCTTTTGGCGGTCTCAATTGTGAGTTGTGCTCCAGCCGCGGCTGTGACTCCTGCAGCAACAGAAGCGACCAAGGTAGTTGCTTCGGAAGAGGCTCAAGGGGAGCAAGCCACTGAATCCGCAACTGCCGATGAAGAAGCTGCAAAAGTCTCCGGTGCCAAGGCCGAAGGTCAGATTGTCAGCTATGGAATGTCAGACGATTGGGTAAATTTCGGAAATATCTGGAAGACCCTCGAAGATCAGTATGGTATTGTCCATACTGATACGGATATGACCAGTGCTCAAGAAATTACACACCTGCTGGCAGAAAAAGATGCTCCGGTAATGGATGTCGCGGATATCGGTTTTGATTTCCTGGGAAATTTAATGGAAAATAACCTTGCCATGGCATACAAGAACACCTCTTGGGATAAGATTCCCGACAACATGAAAGACCCTGATGGCTATTGGGTTGTAGCTTACTGGGGTGCTATCAGCTTCCTGGTGAATACTGATTTGGTTACGGATGCCCCGAAAACCTGGGATGATCTTCTGAAACCGGAATATAAGGGAATGATTTGCAGCCGTGACCCAAGTCAATCTACTTATGCTACTGGTTCTGTACTGGCAGCGGCTTATGCACACGGTGGTGATGAGAACAATGTTCAGCCTGGACTCGATTTCTTTAAGGAATTACGTGACAGCGGTAACTGGGCGCAGGGTGTTGTTCTCAATGTATCTTCAGTACAAAAAGGGGAATGCCCAATCTCGATTGTATACGATTTCGACGGGTTCGCCAAACGGGATGCTACTGGCTTACCGTTGCAGGTGATTATTCCTTCAGATGCGACCGTGGGGATGTATTTTACTGAATATATCAGTGCTGTAGCTCCACACCCCAATGCCGCTAAATTGGAACAAGATTTCTTCTTGTCTGATGAAGGCCAGATTATGCTCGCTCAGGGATATGCACACCCGGCCCGTAGCGATGTAACCCTTCCTGATGAGGTCAAATCAAAATTACTGCCTGAAAGCGACTATGGCAATATTTACTTCCCGACCAGCTTGGATTCTTTCTCCAAAGCAATGAGCGCAATCGTTTCTGGTTGGACGGCTATTGCTGCAGGACAATAAGTAATTTTTGATATATAAAAAGAGCTCAGACCGTTTCGATCTGAGCTCTTTTTATATATCAGGTAGCGGGGAGTGGATTCGAACGCACGTCCTCCGGGTTATGAGAGATTTTCCTGGTTTCGGAACGTTTTTCACTCAGGCTCTGCATTTTAGCCTGGCCTGAGGGACGCTCTTCTGAAGAGGCCGGAGGATCTTTGGTTACGAGTTATTAGTCGTATGATAGCGACTTTTAATGACAGGGTCAAGTAGTAGTTTTTTCGCGACCCGGAGGACGATGGTTGCGAATTAGTAAACGAACGTCCAAAAATCACGAACTTATCGTTCCATCGTTCATTTGTGATTTGTTAAGATTATTCAATATTTTTGTTGTCACAAAAGGTCAATCGTTGCAAAAAATGGATGTGAGTCAATCAACGTAAAATAAACCATTTCCTAAATCGTCAATTTTTTTACAATTAGACGATTTAGGATACTTTAGTTATTTACCATATTCCCAAAAACCAGGTTTGTTTGAACTCGAAAGACAGAAATTAAGCCGAACAAGAGTCATCAATTTTCAAGATTGCCCATTTGTACTTGACCTAATGTCATCTCGCCTGACATGTCTCGATGACACCCTTTAATCCTTATTCGCCAGTCGGGAGCGCATACAATTCCCCGGCGGTCATGCCAAAGGTATCGACGAAGTATTGCTCCGCCAGTTCCAGGGAATGCTCATACACGTTTTGGATGGCGGGATCGTTGAAGGCTTTGTTGAAGTATTGCTCCACGGTCAGATCAGGGTAACTACACCATTCGTCAACGAACTCACCGGTCTCTTGATAATAGATGAAGCTCGCACCACCCTGTGCAAGATCGTCAGCACTAAAAGTAATACTTCTATCTGACAGGTGATAATTGACTACAATGCGATATTCATCACTGAGCTCAGTGAAAAATTGAACATCGAAATTCTGCTCTCCCCATTCGGGGCGGTGCACCTGGATGTTCACATCATTTCCGCTTTTATACTCGTACCGGTAGACTGCTTCTTCCTGCACCGGGAAAAAGCCCAGACTCTTAAGGGTCGGTGGTTCATACGGCAATGTGAACAATTTTTCGGGGGTCATGTGGAAGGTGTTTTTAATGGTTTCATCAAAAAAGCGGATTGGCGCAAACAGCGGATCCTCGCCTTCAGGCACGTTCATGGCGCCACGGATCATCTGTTCTGCGTTCACCCGGTCTTCTCCTTCGATGGAAAATTCGCCAGTCTCGATGTAGTAGAGGTAGTTCACGGGCGGCTGGCCATCCTTATCCATTTGGCATAGGTAAACCTTGTGGACGTCATAATAACCAATGGAGGTTTTGTATTCATCATTCAGATAGAGGGTCATGCGGATGATGTTCTGGTTATCTTCCCTGGATGGCGGCCCCCACTGGTCATGGGTGACGGTGAAAGAGGCAAGCTCGATATCGAAGTAAGCTTCGTGATTGTTGGGATCCAGGTTGAACCCGAGATCTTTAAGTGTGTATGGAATGATGAAATCTTTGTTGGCGAGGGTGGTGTAGATGTTTTCGAGGGATGAATAGTCTTCGACGCTGCTTTTGTCGAGATAAAGGGTCTGGAGGTTCGTTAACGAAGCCAGCGGAGAAACATCTGTTATGGTTGAATTGTCGAGCCACAGCACCTGCAAATTGATCAGGTTGGAGAGAACGCTGTAATCTTGCGCCTGGCAGTTGGAAAGGATCAAGAGCTTAAGGTTGGTTAATTTGGCCAGAGGTGCGACATCCGTGACGGGATTGCCAGCCAGGGATAAGGCGGTTAGTTTGGTGAGCCCGGCCAGAGGGGAGATGTCGGTCACGGCGTTTTGAGACAGGTCGAGGCTTTCGAGGTTGGTAAAGGCTTCCAGGCCGTCGAGGTTGGTGATCGGGGTGAATTTGGAGAGCTGTTGCTGCAAAGAGTCGGTGAGATCCATGCGGGTGACGCCCTGGGCTTCGGCAAAGGTGATTTCGCCTTCAGTTTTGCCCATTGCGCCGCGTATCATCGTTTCCAGCACTGGATCAGTAAATGTTACGACGACGGGCGCCGATGTCTCAACTGGAGACGAGGTCGTCGTGACCTCCGCAACCGGGTTTGATGAGGTCGTTGTCACAGCGGGCGTGCTGCAGGCTGCAAGGGTTATGGTCAGCAAAACGGTCATCAGTATATTATGAGGCTTCATCATTGGAAGTAATCCTTTATATTATTTTGAGTGATAACTGTGAAGGTGGGCATCTTTTTTGGTTATTTACATAATGAGAATTTTAGTACCCCTTTGAATTTTACACTAACCGTCTGATCACACGTAATGCTATGCAATTCAAAGGACATCACTTGTTGACGGTTTGGTTTAATAAAAAATGACCCACCTCGGTGCGCTTACATTGCAGAGGCGTGGTGAGTACGGTTAGATTGATTATAACCAGGTTTACTCATAAAGACCTTTTTTGGTAAATTTCCTGGCAATCAAAACTCGAACAAGGTCATTTTGTTTCGGGAATTAACTTAATTTCAATCTTCGCGCCTAACGCCTCGGCGATCTTGGTAAGGAAGGATAAGCTAGGGGCGCTGGTGCCATTTTCCAATCTGGCGATGGAAGGCTGCCAGGAGCCGACCATCTCAGCAAGTTGAGCCTGAGTTAACCCCCGCAACATACGGAGCCGAGCAACCTGATAGCCGGGTTCCAATTCCTCTGCAGCAGCGAGGAAATCCGGGTCTTTAATCTTTTCAACTTCCCAATCTTCAAATTTCGGTAATTTACTTCCTTACATTCTATATCCTTTGAATTATTCAGGTCTAGATGATCCATGCTCACAAGAACTAATCCACCTATATTAATCAGATCTGTTGATAAAGAAATCCAAATTATCATAATCCAAATTTCTTTATTCGCGTCAATTGCATAAAAGCTGACAAAACTCATATTTGTTGCCTTTCACAAAAATGATCTTTTGTTACATCCGGCAATTAACACCGTCTGCGGCTAGGCTGACGTGACGCAGACGCTTTGCTGACATGCCGCAGACGTTGACGCAGACCCTGCCGCTGATATCATCCCAGTTTCATCGGGACGGTGATCGATGTTCGGTTAGTACAATTCTGAAAAAAAACTAACCACTTGAATTACACTAAAATGAACTATGTTTAAGTTTTTTATTTCGTGCGCGCAGGATTTTCACTACCCACAAAGCCTTGAAGTTCATCATTGAAAAATAGGGGGAAAGGATGATAAAAGCTCCTGAAAGGAGTAGACCTCCACCTAAGATGGACAATGCCACATGCCATACATCAGCATAATTAAACCCACTTATTGTATGCGTAGGAACCATTATAAACTGGATGGTTATGGTAAGCAGTCCTACAGCCACCAATGAAAAAGCAGCAGCATTTCTGCCTGCCTGTTGGTTTACAGACGGTTTTTCAAAATTTACACCTTGCCAAATACCAGGAATGCGAAAGAAGAGAAACACCAACAATGTGAGTACATTTGTATATAAAACACCATCCACAGGCATGGAGGAACCACGCAGTGCACGTGAGGCAAACATGTGGATTGCATTGATGATAGTTCCTACTAACAAGGCGATGATGGTAGCGCGATAAGCCTTTTTGCTTCCTTTAATGAGCAACACAACGGCACGAACTCCCATAATTCCGGCAGCAATACCAATTAGAACGAACAAGATCCAAAGCCATTGGAATGAGGCAATCCCGGCAAATTTGCCTTCATACCCTGTTGGGTTTAGTGCTACACAGGTTGTACCTGCGCCTCCCATCAAGGTGAAGGCTGCTGTAAGGCTCATTAGAACGATACCAACGATACGCATAAGTTTTGCCCACCATTTGTTTCTCATTTTATTCTCCTTTTTGATATCCATCGGTTCTCATTTTTAAGCACTGGTAGAGCAGATTACCCCAGTGCAAATCCCGCCACAAAAGCTGCTGTCATCAAAAGCAAAAGACTAGGCAGTACCCGAAAAATGATTTCACGCGAAAGAAGGGGTTTTCCGGCTTTGAGTAAGGCTAATAATAGTCCACCCAGACTGATCAAAGCGCCACCCACGCTAATCAAAAGAAAACCTGATCGGGCGAGACCGGAAAAGACTAGAATGATCGGAAGACTGAAAATTATCAGACCAGCAACTCCATGCACAATTACCAGAATGAATAAAGGGAAATTGTTTCTGATTGGGAACGCTCGGGTAATTACTATTGCAAAGAAACCAATGATCGCAAAAATCAAATACATAACCCTGTAATTTGTGAGATATTGCGATATTAGCCCTATTGCAAGACTTAGCGGGATTATGGTCGACACGATGACCACAATGGGTGAATCCAACACCTCAAAGCCAAGGATGAGAAGCAATAATCCAGCTACAAGCAGAACGCCAAAAGCAGTTGAGTAGGCGATCACCGGTAATGTGCTATAACCGTCGATACCCATTGCAATCTGGTATGCAGCGAGCAGACAAGTGAGGAGAAGTAGAATTCGATCTGTGATAGTTATTTTCATACTATATTTGTCTCGGTTGTTTTAGTACGGAGTGTTTGGGCGATGTTTGCAAAGTAATGCAGGCTGGCAGACAATAATCCACCACCGATCCCCAAGTACAGGATGGCTAGTAAGGGTTTCGGGAAGGATGAATAGGTGCGCAGGTAGATACCTAAAAAAACCATAAACAAAACCAGTGGATAACTTGTCCATCCCTGGAAGGCGAACAGACATACTTTTTCACCTTTCAACCCGTTAATGCGCTTAATGTTCTTTTTGGCCAGTTTAGAAAAGCCAAAGAAATAGATCCCTGTTGCTAGCAGGAGGCCTGCTGCAATCAGTAAGAGCATGGTTAAAAAAACAATTGGTTTGAGCCAACGGGAGGCAAAGCCAATCAACATCACTCCTACGCCCAGCCAGACGAGTCCAGCAGAGAGTTGTAACCAAATTTTTCGGACAGCGGGTTTGAATTTGCTTAGAAAACCAGAAGTGATGTTCATTAAATTACCATCAATAGCATGGAAGAAAGCATGTAGACCGAAGCGTACTTAAATAGTCCAAAGTTGACCCGTTCTGACGGTCGGAAGATCATGATGACTGCTAGCACAACCAAACCAATCGAAAGCACACCGAGCAAACGCAGAAAACCCCATGCCATTCCGATGCCCAATGCAGCAGAGCCCATTGCAAGCGCAGCAAATATACTCGATATGGCAATAGTTATCCGGGTAATTTTGAATCCATAGGATGATGCAAAAGTGGGTACACCTGCGGCTTTGTAATCATCAAAGTACCTCATATTGAAAGTTAGAATATGAGTTGGTATCCAAAGCAGGATGCCGAGTGAGAGCATGATTCCAACCCAATCAATTGAACCAAATCCAAGGATGCGCCCAGCCAGAATGGGCATTCCACCCGAAATGCCGCCCCAAATGATACTCCAACAAGCTCGCCTTTTGAGCCAAATAGTGTAGATGACCACATCGATGAATAAGCCGGCAAAAATGATCAGACCATATAGAGCATCCATGACAACGGCCAGTCCTACTCCAAATAATGAGAGCACCAATCCTACCCAAAAAGCTTCGCGCGGGTTAATTTTTCCGGCAGCCAATGGTCTTTTTTTTGTACGTCCCATTTTGGAATCGATATCGCGATCCCACCACATATTAAGAATGGTACTTCCACTAATGGATGCAACCAGACTGATAAATAATCCAGCCATTGTGGGTAAATTAAAGATAGGGCAGCGAACAGTCATGTACCCCGCTAAACCGGTTGCTACCAATAAGCCGGTCTGCAGGCTTTTAATTAGAGGCCAATACAAACGTATTTTAGTAAAAATTATTTTCATCAGTTCACTCTGTAAGCTTGAAGGTGGGGCAAGAATAACAATTCCCACCCCACTTTGCCAGGCTATTTACTGTCGCGAGCGCATCGAAAGCCAACACCAGGGCTGAAATAGGTGGGAGTGGCATTGTTACGTGTCCAGATACGGAGGTCCATATCATAAGTATCTTTTGAACCGCCACGCAAAAAACGATAATGCATACCTTCGTACACATTGCTTGTCCATTGCCAGACATTTCCAGCCATATCATATAAGCCGTATGGGGACGAAGAATCCAAGGTTATATATCCATCATAAGTCTTTCCGTTGTAGAAACCAACCGGGGTAGTTCGGGAACCAAAGGTACGCATATCCTCAAAAGGATCACGGCTTGAGTAAAAATTCGCGTTCTCTCTTATTATTTCCTCTCCCCAGGGGAAAGGCCGCGTATCAGTTCCGCGTGCAGCTTTCTCCCATTCGAGCTCGGTGGGCAGATGGGCATCAAAGTAACCACAGTATCCCCAAGCGCCGAACCAGGTGACCATCGTCATTGGGTGATTCTCGTACCCAGTTTGAGGTGAAAACTTTTCACCGTCAAACTGAATCCGCTGCGATGGGTCATTCAACGGTATAAACATCCAATCGCCCTCTGCAATCTTTTCCTCGTGTTTGACTCCGTGGAATTCATCACCGGGGTAATAGCCAACGATTTGATCACCATCCACTTTGACATAGCCATCCGCCTGGGCTTGGTTAAGGAAAGCTGCGTATTGGGTTGTAGTCACATCGGTCACCATGATTTCATAGGCATCAGTAGTTTGAATGTCATTGTGTTGACCAAAAGAAAATTCGCCTGCGGGAATTTGCACCCAATTGTCCGGGTTCACACCTGTTTCAAAAACAGGCATAGAAGCATCTAGATCTACAGAGGTACAAGATACCAACAGTGCAGCCAGCAGGAAGACTATCGGAAGCACACGTTTCATTTTTCCACCTCCTGCGAGAGTTCGGGAATTATTTCTTCAGACCAACGCCCCTTTTTCTTGAACAGATCAATCAACCGCCAGACCATTACACTTGCCAGTAAGACAAGCAACACACCTAGCCCGGTATCAATGGCATACATCAGTCCATTAACAAGTGGTTGCTGTTCGGCTTCAGTGATGAAAAGACGCTTCATCTCGAAGATGGTTACTCCAGCCAAGGCAAGGTCGGAAAAAAAGAGGATACCCCAACCATAAAACTGCCGGACTTTTCCTTTTAATCCAATGATATTGCCGTAGTAAAGCAGAATGATGGTGGCAATGATCGCTGAGAGCGCATGCCAATGTCCGGTCAATTCAATGCGCTCCTCGCGAGCGGGCCAGACACGGAAAATTTCATCCAGACGAATGGCCATGAAGATACCGAGAAAACTGGTAGTGAAGTTCATGTATAGCATCTGCCATGTTGGGCCAAACTTGAGTGGATCTCGCACCAAAGCGCCGAGCTTCTGTCCGAAAGTTGGTTTTTGAATATGAGCTGTTCCTTCGCGGATAAGTTTTGCCCAGCTCCAGATGAGCAGAAGGAGTGCCGCCAGCATGGAGGGTGTCGCCCCAGTGTAAATGACCATGTGGGCGATAGGTTCAAGCGGAGTAGCCACCCCCCAGACACCGAGGTTAAGCACTAGAGTGCCCAGGATCATGAGAGGCATAGCAATCTTGTGTAGAATTCCCTTAAAGTTAAGCCAACGCCCTATGATAAGCGTGATCATAATAGCGATCAGCGCCAACATAATGTGCAAATGTCCGATGACTGAATACTCCATCGTGGTTTTTTCTGGGATTCGGATAATGTTTTCGGCCAGGAAGACTTCAAAACCGTTGCCAAAAAATGAACCCGGAATGGCGCCAAATAGAGCGGAAATTACAGTGGTTAGAGCTGTAGCAAAAAAAGCTACACGCTCGATATCCACCCCTTTTTTAGTGTGAGCGTAGGCCTTATCCGTTTGATAGTATTCTTTTTGCCACGGCCAGAGGGCAATCACCAGCAGCACACCGGCAAGAAAGATTAACGATAGCCCGAAGATGTACACTCCATGGAAAGCCCAATTATGACCGAAGTAGGCGAATCCCATCCCGAAGATCATGGTTAAGATATAGCCGACTGTTATGACGGCGTTAATGGCCGTCCTAAGGAAGGGTTTCATCTTCAAAAGACTTGTGATCATGTACGTTTCGATCGCTACAACTGCCATAGCAATCGAATGGTAGAGGATGATAATCCGTCCTTCGCGTTCCGCTTGCATCATATCCATTTTGAAAAGTCTGATGACTACATCGCGCACACCCAACTCCGCCATCGGACCAGAGAGCATTCCCCAAACAGCGGTGACAAGAGCAATCATAGCAATTGCTACCAGGATCAGGCCTTTTGAAGAGTTGAAGAGATAATTAAATCGGTCTTTGATAAATTGCATAGGAACGCTCCTTATGCGTTTTAGGATTCCGTTTTGTTCCATTTTTCGAGCATTGTGCGCGTCCCCGGTAGGACTAAATAAATAACCAAAGCAGTGCTGATCAGCGGTGCAGGCAGGAACATGGAGAAACGGTGAACTTCAAACAAAGCGTTGTTTATCCCCATAGGATATCCTGCTATCATGGACATCGTTCCTGCAAATACTCCCATCGGAATGGTCCACGATTTCTTATTGACCAGGGCGAAGATAAAAATAGCCCAGGCTGCTGCGCCCCACCAACTCACTTGCTGTGATACAGCATAAACCCCGTTCCAAAATGGCTCAATACCTTTTGTAGACACATATTTAGAAATTGGAGCGACACCGTCAATAAAGGTGAGTACATAAGCCAGACCAGCAATAAATGCCAATAAAATGATGTTTTTCTTTACGCCGTGTATGAGAAGCATTCCAAACCATAATACGGCTGCAAGAATGAACACAACCATGGTTGAAGGGGATAAGTCGCCATCCATGGCGGGGATCATGGGGAAAAATCCTGCCAGGAGTTGGATAGTTGCAGCTATAGTCCCCAAGAACCAGGCCCACTTTTCTTTACGAAGGAAACCATAGAAAGCAACTGCCCAGATTGCGCCGGCAGTGATACCAATCCATCCGAGGACTGCAAAAGTAATACTGACAGATGTGGCTTCATCTGTTCGACCAGCTATCACATGTGCATCAATGACCGGATTGTATTGAGCTGCTATCAAATAAAAGAACAGCAAACCAGTCAGAATGCCGAGAACTGCCAATGCAGCTCCCAATTTCGTATTGTTTTTCATTGTTGATCTCCTTTTAATTATATGTTTTTTTCAATTATCAAATTTTATTTCGTGTACCCTCAACCAGAAAACGGTTGAGTTAGTGCAGCGACCATGCCGCTGGTGAATAACACAGCAATGGCTGTTATTGCATTTATTATCAAGAGTTGAAAGCTCAAACGTTCTTTTTCCTGTGTCAGCATTGCCTGATTGCGGTTTAAAATCAGACTGCGATACAAAGTGATCCCAATCATGAGAATGACCAGGATATGCTTGATTGACAGAGTGACTGAATACGTGTTCCCAAAACCAAATAGGTGCTCGAAATCCGGATTTCGATTACTCATTAATAAACCGGTAAGTATTAACCCACCCATGCTGACATATACCCAAATGCTCTGGCGTTTTTGGAAAGCCATCATTACTTTTTTGATTTGTGGACCAGGTCCTAACGCTTCTTTAAGAGCAGGTATGTAGCTAAGAACAGTGACAACCAAGCCACCCATCCAAATCACGGTAAACAAATCATGGAAGAAAGACACAAATGCAAATACCAATGTTTTCGCAGCCATGGCAACCTTAACCTTCCACAACGATCTGTGTGGAACTTGTAGGACGCGGGGCTTTAATATTTAGAAGCCGCAACTGAGTATCACCGTTGTTGATCAAGCGGTGTGGAGTTTCAGGAGGCATCTCCACCAACATATCAGCAGAAAGGGGGATCGTCTCCTCTCCTGCTTCCAAAATCCCCGTCCCATTTAGAATGTAAAGGTAAACATTGGTATGGGCGACATGTTTTTTTTGCACTTGCCCTGGTTCAAGTGACAAATGTTCGAATTGCGCTGATTCACTAACAAGTAGAGAGCGTACGCTGATGGAATGTGGATTCGGAATTTCAGAAGTCTCAAAGGTCTTTACAATATTCATGAAAATTCCTTTCTGGAATATGTTTTAAAAATAGAAAATGGAAAAATTAATTTAGCCAGAAATTATTCTTCTTTCGCCGAGATTCTTTTCTTGCGTTGTCCTTTGACAATATATGGTAACAAGTATAAATAAGCCCCACTCAGTGCCATGATCAGCATCAAAATGGATGGAATTTTGTCTAATTTTTCCCATGCATTCACTAAATTTTGGTTTCCAACGAGCTTGATAATAACCGCCGCTGGAATAGCAATAGCAGTCGGTACAGCGATCCAACGGTGAAATTTTCTTAACCATTTCGATAACCATTTTGTCATGCTAAGATACCTCTTCCTTCAAATTATTTAATTCCAAATTGACTGCTCTGGATGGGCTGGGAGCGCCAGGAGCTTCAATGCGGTTAACCACCCCACGGATGCCGCGAACATGTTTTGCGAGTTCTTCCGCCGCATCGCGTTTTGTCAGCGAATCAGCCGACCCTGCCAGGTGCGCTATACCATTCAGCACGCCCACGCGTAAGTCAGTGGAAGCAGTTTGGCTGTCATTTGCAAAAACGGTGAGTATAGCCTCGCGCAGATTTTCGTCCGAAATGGGTTCTTTATGTTGCACCATCGCTCTTCACCTTCTCAAATTGAAAAATCTTTAGGAGTGTACAGACTTGCCAAATTATTGTGTACGACTTTTATCGCGTTGCGTTATTGTTGACCGTATAAAGCAGGATCACTCAATTTCTGCAGGGGTTTGTTCTTGCGCGCCTGGATAAACAATAATCCAAGGATGATTGCCCAAGCAATCAATCGAATGGTCATTGCCCGGATACTATCTGGTGCGACGGTACCGCTGTAGGCGATCTGCAGGATAAGCATGACGAGGGCATGAAGACTAAACGTTCCAATAGCTGCAGGCAGGGCAAACCGGCTGTTCGTAAAGATAAAGATAGAGGTAATAAAAACGGTCAGAATTCCGATCGTGTAATTGTAGATCGGTAGCCAGTTGATCACATAGTATCCAGGGTCATTACCCAGTAAAACTTGCGCGCCTGCGAATACAGCCATTCCTCCAATAATGAACGCAAGGATGGATGCAATTTTCGCAAATATTGTTTTCATGTTTATTTCTCCTCGGTTGTGGTTAAATGATGCAACCGATTTGAGTATAGGTTCTTTCTAAAGGCAGGTGAACGACTTAAGTCGTGCTCGCAGAAAAAGCATCATCTCTTATAAATCTTAAATGTCGAAATCGCGCTTTTATAAGAGACGAGTGGAAATATTCAAATTCGACAAAAGTCGTAGTAATTATTTGATTTGAGGACTAAGATTTAGCCGATGTTAAGATATGGAATTTGGATTACATAGCCACTTCCTTGACTGTTTGGCAAATTTAGGAGAATAGCGACATGCAAATTACCAAAGATACGCGCATTTCAGCAATCTTATTGGAATATGGCGACATCGCTGAAGTAATGGAAGTATTCGGCGTTCAACGAGTAGGGAAATATTCCCTGCGAATGTTCATCGCAAAAGCATTAACAGTAGAATGGGCAGCACGAGTACATCGCGTGCCACTTGATGAATTTCTTGAAATTTTGCACAAAGCTGTTGCGAAAAAGGAAGGTGAATCCCCAAATGGATAAAACCCAGGTTACTGAGCAAAAAATCAAAAGGAAAGTTATTGCCTTATTTTATTTTGGATTAATCTTGATGATCGTGGTTGAAGTTGGGATTGGTTGGATTTGTGGTGAGTGGGGACGTATCCGCCCTGGTTGGTTGAACCAGGTGCTTGGTCCCGTCTTAACTATTGGAGGAATTGCTCTCGTAATTTGGTCGGTCCTAACCCAACACAGAGTCGGGGATGGCACACCAGCCCCAATGGTTGCCACTCAAAAACTAGTGACACAAGGGCCGTATTCTTACACACGTAACCCAATGACTCTCGGTGCATTGTTTTTATACTCAGGAATCGCTATTTGGATGAGTTCTGGCGTGCTCATCATATTGAGCACGATCATTTTCAGCACCTTATTAACGTTTATCTACATCCATGAGACGCGAGAATTGGCAGAACGCTTTGGCGAGGAATACCTGGAATATCGGAAAAGAACGCCATTTTTAATTCCAAATTTCTGGCAAAGACATTTATAGAAAAATGATCCACTAAGGATCCACTAACGATCCACACGTTCTGACAATCCTTTGGGATCTAAAATTAATATAGTCTGCTTATCCACCTTAAGATAACCCTCGGCTTCAAGCGTCTTCATTGCCCGGCTGAGAACATCACGCACTGTCCCCAACCGTACTGCCATTTCATCAAAGGTAGTCCATTCCTGGCGTGGAACAATCATCTGCTCATTACGAAGTTCCGCATTCCGCAGCAATGTGCTGGCAAGTCGAGTTTCGACACTCCTCAAAGACAGATCCTCGACAAGTCCAATATAATGCAGAACACGTTCACTTAATCTATGAATAATTGCTAGAGCCAGGGCAGGATATTGATTAACGAGTAGCAAAAGAACCTGTGAAGGAATTAACCATGCTTCAACATCTTCCAACGCGGTGACTGTACCCGGATAGGAAGTACCAGAAAAAACAGCGATATCTCCAAAAATTTCGAAAGGGCGAAGAAATAGCAAGCCTTGTTCACGGCCTTCATGAGTCATACGAGTTGCTTTTACCCAACCCTTTTCTAGAATGTAAACATAATCTGCTGGTTCGCCCTCCAGATAAATAACCTGTCCCGTTTCGAAGTGGCGCTGTATGGCAACCGCCAATATGACTTCTTGAGCCTCGGCTGGCAAGGTGTTGAAATAGTGCATTTGAGACAGGGTTTTTTTTAGTCGCCCAGAATTATTTTGTTGATGTGATATGGAAGATGACAATTAGACATTGCTCCTGAAACACGATTCAATTATTAATTTTACCCTCTTGTTCAAATTATTACGCTAATAATTTATAGCTTTCTCTATTCCATCTAACCCTACTCTAAACCTGGTGGGAATAATCCTGAAGTTGTCCTTGTAAAATCCACTTAATTGTTTTTGGTCAAATATCATCGTCTGCGTCTATGCTGACGTGACGCAGACGCCTTGCTGACACGCCGCAGACGTTGACGCAGACCCTGCCGCCGACGCTGAACTAACAGGACGGTTTCCAAGGTGTTCTTTCTGATGGAGGGGGTAGGAAATATCAACTGAAGAAGAAAAGCGGGGAATTGGTCATTTTCCCCCGAGGGTAACGGCTAAAATTCTTCGCTGTTTTGGATCAAATTTTTCAATCAAGCGGTACAAATTGGCTTTTTTAGGCACAAACAAATCGCCCGCTTTTTTTGTGCGGAAAATATCTCTATTACAGCGGGGAACGCTGTGCACTTCGTTCTTACCACTTCGATCCCCTAGAGTCTTAAGGGGGAACGGGTCAACGGTGTGGCACCCCGTTCTATGCCTCACGATCCTTCCAAATTTTGAGAATATCACCCAACCGCCAGGGTCGATAGTCTCTAACCTCAACGCTCATATTGATATGGTTAGGTCCCAAATTAGAACCTTCAGGAGGCGGTGGAACGTTATGAATATGACCATGAAAATTGATCCATCCATCTTCCAAAGGAACAATCGGACGGTGTGAAAAGATCAGCTTAATTTGATTTTCTAATTCAACCATGAATGAATTTTTAATCAGGGTCACTCCATGGGCTTCACAAAAGGACTGGCTCAACCGATCGTGGTTGCCCTGGATTAAGAACAATCTGCCATTCAAAATACCGGTTAACAGCTCAAAATTGCTTTTCTTTCCCAATGCAAAATCACCCAGGTGAAGGACTGTGTCCTTTTGTGAGATTAAATTATTCCAATTGTTGATGATTAGTTCCTGCCAGTTTTCGGGGCGATTGCAGTATTTTCCGATGTTCTCATGGAAGAAATGCGTGTCGGAAATAATCCAGGTATTTTGAGTAATGGTGAGCGGGTTGTCGGTAGTCATCCTTTGAGAAATTTACCTGATTTTGATTTTATCCTGATCCAAGAATCAGGGGAACAACCTGCCAGGTCGTTCCCCTTAGGACGTTCCCGTAGAGTCTTAAGGGGGAACGGTTTACAAGGGGAGAACAGGTTGCCATGCTATTATAAAGATCGCTTTGAAAAGTAGAGCCGGAAAACCTTATAAAATTGCATCCAATTGCTGATAGACGTCCCGATTTTGGTTGTCTTCCTTCACAGCCCAGAGGAACAAGGCTTTACCCTGGCTTTTTTCAGCCCACAATTCACCAATGTTGCGTTTCTCTTTTTCGAATTCTTCCAAATGGGCGCCCTTGTATTCCACAACAAGAATACGTCCATCTCCAAGTTCACACACAAAATCTGGATAGAAATAGCCATTTGCCAGCGGCAAACGGAAGGAAAATTGTGGCTGTTGCGCGAGATTACGAACCCAGTATTTTACCTGATGGCAGCGGTCGATCGCTTGCGCACACTCGAATTCTTCACCGCTGGACTCTAATTCACCCACAATCGAGTAATAATGTTTGGCAAATTGATATCGCCCGGTGTATGGCCAGTGGGCTGGGTAGTTATTAGGATCGAAGGTAAAGGCATATTTGGAACTAGTCTCAACTCGTGCGCCGGCATCAAACAAAGTGTGTTGGTATCCTTTTTCATAGGCGGCTTGCCGGCAGACTTTGATTTTCTCTCTCATCGCTTTTTCAAGGAGAAAACGTGCACGCGCCAAGCCAGTGATGGTGAAGCCACGTTGGTTGATTAAATTGTTCAGACAGCGACGCAACCATTCAAGCAGCACTTCCTGGCGAATATCAGGCTGGTATAACTTGCCATCCAACCAGCGCGAAAGTTGAAGATCATTCCATCCGCTCTCCACGTCGTCCAGACCAAGCGGCATTTGTGTGCCCAGGTAACGAGTAGTTAATTGGCGACCGTTAATATCGATCAAGAAACTTTCAGCGCGTTCCTGGATATTAAATTCACCAGAATTCAACTCTGCTGGGAACTCGAGCAAGTTCCATCCACCTGGATCAAGAAACCAATCTTTTTCTGCTACTTCAAGAGCCCCGTCAGCCCACAGGCAAAGCTGTGGAACCGCTAAGCGCTCTCCCCGTTGGGCAGGAGTATGCAGTTGTTGGCGCCGGTAAATAGAAAGTGTTTTTTGCATGGCATCCCGGTCACCAGGGGCAACGGCTTCAACCAGTTTAAGTTCAAAGGCTGGATCTACCTCACCTTTGACCTCGAATGCCACCCGACCTTCACTGATCTGCCGCACGGCAACTCGAGCCAATTCCTCAGTGTTTAGATAAACCAAATCAGGAGAGCTACTTAATACCAAGCTTATTGCGGGTGGATGATCGCCAGGACTCACCTGCTCACCAACTCCAGGAAAGAAGTTGGCTTGCGGGCGTATGGCTTCTTCTGCTTCTTGTTCCTCAAAGCCCATGCTCACCAGGCGGTCTTCCAATTGGCTGACGGCTTGCGGCCAACTGCTGGCTGAAACGTGGGCATAAGCGCGGTTCAGTTCTTCCTGTTGGCGTTTGCGGGCATAAGGCATGCGCAATACCCGCCCCAGTAATTGTTCAACGTCTTTCTTGGAATGTACCGTGGCCACCGAGCAAAAGACGTAAGCAAACGGGCAATCCCAGCCTTCTTTGAGCGCTTCGACTGTGATGACAAATTCAATTGAATTCTTGGGGTCGAGCAAGTTAACCCCATCCAACTCGCGCTGCGCGCCGGTGGCAACCGCGATGCGCGTTGGATCGATCTTCTCCTGGTCGATCAGGAATTGCCGAATGATGTCAAATGTGACCTCGTGACCATGCTCTTCAGCCTGGATCAGGACGATGGGATGAATAAAATCACGGTCCAGTTTGGCGAGGTCGTTCAACTTCTGGCGTGTCAGGATGCTGTCTCGCACCGCTTCCTGCCAGGTTTCATGTTGAGTAAGAACGATGGGCAGCTTGATCATTTCTTCAGCTTTGAGTTCAAGCGCAGAAACGGCATGCAGGATATTACTGTTGGCGGCCGGGGTGGCAGTAAATTCGATGATACAGGCTGGTTGGACGCGCTGTAATACTTCCACGCTCAGCTCAGAAGTGTTATTGTGGGCTTCGTCGATGATGACCAATGGACGGTGCAGGGTAAGCAGGTTGCGAAAACTGAATTTGATTGAACCGTTCTCTAAATATTCCAATCCAGGGGTGTTGGGCGGCACACTGACAAAGTGCGCTTCCAAATCTTCGTGGTGGGCGTAGACTTTGCGGCCTTCTGTGCTGTTGACGCGCAAAGTTTGCAGCGTGCCGACCACGATAACAACTTTATCCTGCAAGTCTTGCAGTCGGAGCTGGGTGAAATCGGCGATGTCAATCACCAGCAACTGACCGCCAAAGACTGCTTCAAGCGCCAATCGGTTGGGGTGACCCGGTTTCTTGAGTGTGGCCAGGGTCTGGGCGCGGATCGTATTGGTTGGAACCATCCAAAGTACAAGGGGGAAATCCTTTTCGAGGTAAGCTTGAGCAGCGACGGCGATGCTGCGCGCAGCCAAATAGGTCTTGCCGCCGCCAGTGGGTAGGCGCAGGCAGACATAAGGCACATCCTCCAAACCGGATAATACGCGGTAGGGAGTGCGTTCCGTCTGCGGATTCTGTTGGCGCAGGGTGTCGAAGGCAGATTGTGGACCGGCAAAGCGGGCTTCTTCCAGGTAACGGCGCAGCCATTCGAGTGTTTCACGTTGATAGTTTTTGGGTTCGAACATGATCACCTCACCGATAGCTCGTAGGGGATTTTCTTGAAGGTAATGCCTTCCGCACGCAGGCGGGCTTCATCCAGCAGGCTGACTTCACCGTAAATGACCTTTGGACCGGCAAAGGGCGGCAGGATGCGCAGTAGTTTTTGAGTGAGGACGTTGCCGCCATCGGGATTTTGATCGCCCAGAATGCCGTTAAAAAGCAGGTAGTAAGCCGTGCCGTTGTACACGCCCAACAGCGGAGTCTTTTTTGCATTATGAATATTTGGCAACGGGGTTTTGGTTTCACTGAACCAACAATGCGCAGCCAGAGCCGGATAGGTAACATGGGGATTTATATGGTTGTTCTCGTCAAAAACCGGCTCGCCCAGGCGGTAAAAGCGGAAGCCCCCGCCCCCCTGCCAGTTGACCGCTTGCGAAATGCCGCCCTGCTCGCCTTCCACCACCTTGCGCAGGCGCGGCACGCAGTGCGTCACGGCGTGTTCGCCCAGTTCAATGCCGATGTAGCGCCGCCCCATTTTGTGCGCTACCGCCGCGGTGGTGGCAGAGCCGAGGAAGGAATCGAGCACCAGGTCGCCGGGGTTTGTAGCAAGTTCAATGATTCGTTTCAATAATCTTTCCGGTTTTGGGGTGTCAAAGATATCTTCAGAATCGAACAATGTTAAGATTTCTTTTTTGGACTCTTGGTTATGACCTACTTCATTATTTGCCCACCAAGTCCAAGCTGTGGTACCTTCCGATTCAGATAAAAAGAGTTTCATTCTCGGACGCGAACTTCCGTCATTCCCAAACCAAACTCGACCATCATCCACCAATTTCTTGTAAGACGCTTCGGTCATTGTCCAGCATCGACCTTGCGGGGGCCCCATTTTTTTGCCTGATGGGGTTTCAATAATGTAAAACTGATTTTCAGTCGCATGCCCCGTTTGTCCGGTGAGATCCCTCGAAGCCCAAGGTCCTCTATGATCGTTATCGGGGTTTTTGTATTCTTTTGTACGTGATTCAGAAAGGGAAATGCGATTAATACTTTTCTTTGTTTTTTCGATTTCTTTCCCATATACCAAAATATGATCGTGTGCAGCTCCCAATGGTAATCGGGATTCTGGTGAAATTCTTTTCTGCCACACCACATTGGCAACAAAATTCCCCCTGCCAAAAATTTCATCCATCACCACTTTCAGGTAATGGCATTCGTTGTCGTCAATCGAAACCCAGATGCTGCCATCCTCGGCCAGCAGGTCGCGCAAAAACTCCAGGCGCGGGTACATCAGGCTCAGCCAGAGGGAGTGTTCCAGGTTGTCGTCATAATGTTCAAAAGCACTTCCCGTGTTATAGGGTGGGTCAATGTAAATACACTTCACCTGACCGGCATAGTAAGGCAGCAGGGATTTAAGCGCCGCCAGGTTGTCACCCTGAATCAGCATGTTTTGGGTGTCAAGGTCGCCATAAGAAAGGGAAGGGTCTTCTTCAAGCAGGCGGTAAGGTACCCCCTGGGTGGCGCGGCGGGCCTGATCATCATTGAGCCAGTGTAATGTAGGCATATAAATCCTTGATTTTTCTCTTGTGGAATACCAGAAGAGTGAATATACATTCTACCCTCTTAATCTTACACGCGGCGGTTCAATCTGGCAACGAAATGAAAGGTAAAAAAGGGTTACAGAGTTTTTTTTCTCTTACCCCGCTGTTCATTCACTCGTCAAGATCTTAAACATGATAATAAATTATTCGTTATTATCATTTTTTGCTTGAAGTAATAATAAGACCTGCCAGTTTGATTGTCACTATTGATAACTTGAAAAAATCTCTATCGCTGGACGATCCTTCACTTTCACTGTATGATTAACTTGTAGTAAATCGAATTCTGTGAGCAGTCCGTGAAACTCGATCAATCCCGTTTGGAATATTACATCACTCCCGAACAGGCCGCCAAACAGCTTGGGTTGGATCTGGATTCCATATATCAATTGGCAGATGAGGGAAAGCTTCAGGCAGCCGTGATGACGGATGGAAGTATTGGCATCAGCCAAATCAGCGTCAACAATCTACTGCCCAAGGAAGCCTTACCTGAGTATCAGCTCAACGCTGGCCTGAAAGGCGTTCCGATCAGCATCAATGAAGCCGGCCGGAAATACAAGCTCAACACTTCTACCCTCACGCGCTGGATGCAGCGAGGACTGATCCATCAATTGGGCAAAGATGGTCGAAAGACATTGCTGGATGAAGCGGATGTGGCTTACTGCGCCAGAGTTTATCGCCAAAATAGTGGACAGGGCAAATGGGCATTTGATGATTCGGGTCGTCCATATAAAAAGTGATCCCCTGAATAGTTACTACATGATATTGATTAACATGGAGTAATATGTTACAATAAATTCAGCCGATGAGGTTGATTTTTTTACCTCAATGTACTCCAAGTTAACCTGTATCTTGTAGAATAAAGGAGATTGCATGACAGAAACAATCAGTTTTGGACTTGATCTGGGAATGGGTGCGCTCAAACTGCACGGGATTCAGCAGAGCATTCAATTGATCTCTCAGGTCGCGGTCAATAATGGTCCTCTGGTAGGGCGCATGCTGGGCTTGGGCAGTTCCCGCCTGCCGCTGCGAATCGCTTTGCCTTCGGGAAGCACGTTCTTCGTTGATAGCGGCGCACACGACAGTGGACGGCCAGTAGAAAACTTGAGCATGGATCGTTTTGCCGGTTCACCGGAAATGCTGGCGCTTTTCTATGGGGCATTCACTCGCCTTATTCAGCGGTCGGGTGACATTTCTCAGCCGGTCAGCATCACCTGTGGTTTGCCATTGGATACCCTTTCCGGAGAGGAAGCACGAACTACGGTGGAGAGCATTCAGCGTTGGATGAAAGCAGAACACACCTGGAAAGCCAATGACCAGGAATATCACCTGAATGTGACCGAGGTTCGGGTTACTTCTCAGCCGGCTGGCGCTTTGTTTGATTATGTGCTGGATGATGAAGGCAAGATCGTTCCTGAGCGACGCAGCGCATACACCCAGGAGGTCGGGATTGTATCCATCGGCATGAACACCACCGAATTGCTGGTGGTGCGCGAAAAAGTTCCGGTTCAACGATTTACGGGTGCTTCAACTACTGGTGTACGCCGGCTTTTGGAGCTGGTCAACGGTCAGCAGCTTTACTCCCTGGGTGAATTGGACACGCTCCTGCGCGCCAATAAACTCGACATTTCGCAGTCACTACCAATCTGGGAGCGTGAGGTCACTGGAGAGGTTGAGAAGCGGTGGGGCAAAGCCTGGCGGCGTTTCACAGCCGTCATCCTTGTGGGTGGTGGGGCGATCCTACTCAAGAACTCATTGCCTTATTTCTTCAATGGTAAAGGCATCCTGGCAGATGATCCCGTTCAATCGATTGCGAGGGGTTTATGGAAACTATCGCTATTTCAGAACCACAATCGAAAAAACTAAACGTGGGTTCAAAGCGCGGTCGCCCAAAGCTGGATTGCAAGGTTCATCAGATTCGTTTCACATTGAGCCTGCGAGTAGGGGAAGATGATGATCTGCTCTTCTTCTTTTCCGACATTCCCGAACGGAGGCGAGCTGCAGCCTTGAAAGCAGCTTTACGAGCGGGGGGTGTTTCACTTAAAGCCGGATCCGCCCCAATCACGGATGATCTTGACCTGACCATCCAGGGTCTGGTTTTTGGCTAATCAATTTTCTGGAGGAAGGTATGTTTCTGTTGAAGGGATTTCATTTAGTCTTCAAGATTTTCAAAAACGCTTTGCTTCTGTTGGTGATGGTAACCATTCTGTTTATCGCTTACCGGGGCAATCAGCCGATGAGCGTTCCCCAGGCACCACAAGGTATGACCTATTTCGAATTCATGGCAGATCGGATCGGTGCTGCGAAAACGGTCAAACCGTCTCAATGCGGATGGGGAATGATGCTGTCACTGGCTGCACTTGGGCCAATCTATTCAGTAGTGTACACAACGGTTGCGGTCAATCCAGATAGTGCATTGGCCAAGGGAACCGCTCCGGACCCGGATATTGCGCGGCATGTTGCCGGCGCAGCCTGGTACGAAATCCCGAATATCTGGTGGGAAACGGTTGAGCGATTATCCTGGACGATGCTGGGCAAACCTGCCGCGTATGGTTGTCAGTTCCGACCTGTCCAAATCACTGAACAAAAGAATTGACATGACCACCTTGGATCATGCCTGATTTATTTGTAGAATAAAAATGTAATCGTTTCGGGTCGCTGATCTCCTTGGACATCCACCAAATCGTAGGAGCGGCCGCATAACTAAGTTATTTGTTATGCCGGTCGCTTTTCGTTTTCTCAGATGACTTTTGTGTTGTTGTAAGGAGTAAAAATCAAACCATTTGGAGCCTTTGATGCCAGATCCCATTCCGCCCAGAGATATTGATGCCGAACAGGCCTTGCTCGGTTCGATCATGATTGCACCTTATTTATTTGAGGATTTGGTCACCATCGTGAGAGCGGAATATTTTTATCGCAACTCACACCGCTGGATCTGGGAAGCGATGAATCACCTGTTGGAATCTGAGCAACAGATCGATTATGTCACCTTGTGTAATGCTTTGAATACCAGCGGAAAACTAAAGGAAATTGGTGGGCCGGCGTATATCACAGGTTTGCTCAATGCAACTCCAACTTCCATGCACGCCGAGTCTTACGCGAAGATCGTGCGTGAAAAAGCATTTAAGCGAAAAGCGTTGGAGGTCGCTACAAACCTTGCACAAAATGCTATTCAAGATAAACCGATTTCTGAAGCTCTGCATCAGATCGAACAATTCTTTGTCAGCTCATCAGCCTTATCGGGAGTCACGGAGCGAATGGTTATGACCGCAGAGAAATTGTGTTTGTCGGAGATGGGTGACTTAACCTGGATTCTCAAAGACTGGATTATGGCAGGGGGAATCAACTTGATCGCCGGTATGCCGGCAGCCGGAAAGAGTTTTCTCGCGCTGGACCTGGCGATTGGCATAGCTTCTTCGGGACTGGCGTGGGATAACCAACCGGTAACCCAGGGCAAAGTGCTGTATCACTTCCTGGATGGCAGCTACCGGGGTATGCGCTCGCGGGTTCTCAAACTGTGCCATGCACGGGGCATTCAACCGCCCGCGAACCTGATTTTCGACTTTTCTCCGCTTAACCTGAAAGTCACTTCCGAAGTGCTGGCATTACGTCAGCGAATTCATCGATTGGATGCTTCTGTGGTTATTTTTGATGTCATGGCCAAGTTCATGCCTGGCGCAGATGAAAATTCGGTCGCGGAAATATCTCCGATGATGAACACCCTACGAGAAATAGCCAATCAGATCGGTACAACTTTCATTCTCATTCATCACCTCAATAAGGGTGGAAATACCGATCTTTCCTATCGCGTCCGGGGTTCCTCCGATATTTTAGGGTCTGTCGATACCGCCATTGTGGTTGCACACGAAAACCAGCATTCGGCACACTCGATGCGAACGATCATTCCACAAAAGGTGCGGGAATCCATGCCACCCGCGCAGTTGCAGTTCCAAATTGAATCGACCGAAGAGAGCATCGCGCTCCGATTTTCTGAAACGAATGCTTCTGAACTGGTGCGCGTGCCTGGTCAGGCGGAATTGATCTTTGCGGATATTTTGGAATATCTGCAAAGCGTTCCGGTGCAGGAATTCAAGAAGAATGAGCTCATCTCAGCACTCCAAATCAATAGCAGCGCCAGGACGATAGACCGGGCATTTTCAAAACTCAATAAGGATCCGCGAATCAGAGTTACAAAACGAGGATCTTTCAACACCTATCAATGGGAAGAGGATACGCCAGCCACGCCATTCCCTTAAGGGGTTGGCATGGCTGGCGTATGTTTGTTCGATGCAAAGTCTAAAAAATAACAAAGGAGAAGAATGTCAGAAAACCAAAACACTTCAAATTGCCGGATTTCCAGGAATGTCTTGATCAAAGCACCCGGTTTGCTGCCCATGTTCTACACACCGCGTGAAATTGCTGAAGACCTGGACGTTCCTGAAACCACCTTGCGGGATTGGCTCAATCATGGCGCGCCACACAGCCGGGACAAATCAAATCATATCTGGATTGACGGCAAGCAATTTGCCGCCTGGGTTGACAACCAACGAAATGCCAGAAAGAAACCAGCCCATCCGCTTCAAGCGGGGGAAGGATTTTGCATGCGTTGCAATGCCATCGTCACAATCCTAAATGGGGAAATTCACCCTGTCAAAGGCCGCCTGAGCCATCTGAAAGGCAAATGTCCCATCTGCGGCGGGATTGTTAATCGCGGGATTTGGAATGCTGGATCGGCAGAACTATCTCAAGGTTAAGTTGTTCCTAAAATTTTCACGAGATGTTCATGGGCTTTCATCGCTTCAGATCTCTAATGATTTCGAACATCTTAAAGCGATGCTTCTCTGGGCTGGCTCACAACCGCTCGGTTCAGCGCACGCTTTCAACACCAGTCTTTCTGATTTCCTTTTTCAGAACGTCGAAAAAGGATTGGATCAGGCAGAATTACAGAGCATCTTGAATACCAACGAGCGTTTTTTCTTATGGGTGAAAGCCATGTTCCCGGTTGAGTTTCAGAATATCCGGCTGAGCTGGATTATGAAAATTACAGCAATCTCGAAAGGAAAGGAGGTGATTATTTGAAAAAACGACCGATTATCATAACCACGACCAACGCCATCACAATCCCCAAAAAGGTTCGTAACATGTTGGATTTGCAACCTGGTGACTGCCTGGATTATGAAGTCATGGCAAATGGTTCAATCATTTTGGTGCGCAAGGAATGTTGCGATTCGCCGTCGCTCCGGCCAACGTGCAAATTTCCCTGCCATGCCCAAAACCGTAAATAACCTGATAGGCTGGAGGAAGATGAAAACTTACATAATAGCCATCCCCCTATTCGTCTTTACCAAGAGGCTTTGGCATTATATTTAATCGATTTCTTATATAATGTTAACAAGTGCTCATGGAATCTAGTTAAAGGAAAATAACCTACTATGGAGTTGTTGCCCATTCTCATTGACATTGAAGATAAACTTCTTCCTTACTTCCATTGTGATATCTGGGAAAGAGGATTGTATTACTATCTATTTAGGCAGACCCATTTAAAGGGGAACGAATCTGCTACGATTCCATTATCCTCAATTGCCACTGCTTTAGGTTGCTCAGAATGGCAAGCGAGAAAAAGCGTACGGCAATTGGCTCAAAAAGGTTGTATTGAGCTAGAACAAACCAGAAAAGGGCACAAAGTTAAAGTCCTATTGCCAAATCAATTAGGGATACCAGATATAAGCAATGAGAAAGTAGATGTAGATATTGAAAGTCTTGATTTCTTTTCGAATCGTATTTACGTCGAGGCATTATTGGATAGAGAAAATCACCAATGTTTTTATTGTTTAAGAAAAATTACTGATGAAAATTGTGAATTAGATCATGTTATTCCATTAGTTGGCGGAGGGAGCAACAATTACACGAATATTGTAGCTTCCTGTCATCGATGCAATACTATTAAGCAAGGGAATAGTGCTGAACAACACATTAGACAACTCTATCGTAATAATCTGCTCGATGAAAATGAATTTAATAGCAGGTTAAAAGCAATTGAAGATTTGAAAAACGGAAGACTTAAACCATCGCTATAGAAAGATCCGGAGATTATATTGTTTATCTCCGGATTAGTGATTAGGACGACTTCTTATTATTTCCTCTCTTAGCTTCTATCAAAATTTCAAATTATCTACTGGGCTGGCTTTCCGATGCACTCGTTCAATGTCCATCTCAGCGATTTGAGCATAATGACGGACCATGTCCAACGAGCTGTGACCTAACAGGGCTTGTAGGGTAAAAACATCCCCACCTGAACGGAGGTAAGTGATTGCGAAAGTATGCCGGAATTTATGTGGATGAGCCCCTTTGACACCCGCTTTATCAGCCAGGCGCACGATTAAATGTCGCAGGCTATTGGAGTTAAACGGATGATTGCCACGGTTAATAAATACTGGCGATTCTGGGTCATCGCGATCTTCACGATCAGCCAGATAGCGCCATACTGCCCGGCGGGTGCTCTTTCCAATGAACACCGTGCGCCCTTTGCCGCCTTTTGCTCCACCTTCGTCCCCATGCTTGATGACAACTTTACCGGTGCGCAAATCCAGTTCGCCGATTTTCAAACTGCAAAGCTCGGAAGCGCGCAAACCGGTATCCAACATGAACATGATCATGGCTTCATCTCGTTTGGCGGATGGTCGCCGGGTGACAAAATTATGGCGATTGATCGGATTGTACTCACGGGAGTAGACGCAGGCTTTAAGCAGTGCCGCAAGATCTTCCTGAGTAAAAGCAGCCACGGGCGCTTCTTTGTAGCGTGGACCCGGGATGCCTTCCATGGGGTTCTTGATTTTAAACTCAGCGACCGCCCAACCGAAGAATGCTTTGAAAGTGATCCAATGATTTCGCAGTGTTTTGGGGGAGAGTTTGCGCGTTAGCGCCTCATGCGCAGGATTCGGTTTGGCGAAAGTGTGGGGAACATACTCGGTACGCAGATAGGTCATGTAATCGAGCACATTGGCAGAGGTGATCTTACCGACAGGTTGATCGCCTATCTTTTCCATCCACTTACGCAGCACCCACTCATACGAATCAACCGTTCGTTGACTTAAGCCTTCGGCGGTTTTGTATTTGACGAAGCCGTCAATACATTGAGAAAATAACAGGCCTGAGGGATTACGGTTCATCGAAAAATCCTCCTAAAAGTGATTTTTCGTAACCATCGACCCTCAGGCCTATCAAAAAACCGTAGCCCCAGGGACTACGGTTCTCTCTAGTAGCGGGGAGTGGATTCGAACCACTGACCTCCGGGTTATGAGTCAAAATCCCGAATCCGTGCCATTTGTGCGGCGGGCTCTGCAAATCAGCCGACCTGACGAACTCTGGTCTACGCTTGCCGGGCACGCTGCGGTAGCTAATCGATGTTCGTATAGTATCTGTTTTACGTGGGTTCGTCAAGTACTTTTTCTTGTTTTTCTTCATTCCTCTTTCCAATTCAATTTATTCGAATCTATTTTCTCATGGGGGATGCGTCCTCCTTGATTCATTAATAGCGCATTGTACTTTTAGTTTTTGATTTCCCAGTCATGGGTGTTCCACAATCTCATTAAGCCTGCATAAGGTAAGGGCTAATCCTTTTCCCCTGCCCGTCTATTTGCGCACCTGTTTGCCGGCTTATTTTGTAAGGTTCGGAGAGCCATTCAAGATGCCAGGTAAAGATTTAGATTTTTTTATTGCTCAAGATAGAAAGAACCCCGTTGAACTTCGAGGTTACGTTTGGAAAGTCATTATGGATCCAACCAGGGTAGATGATGATCCGGGGATGTTCTTTGGGAGGTTGTTTCGAATGATCGATATCCGCCTCAACCGGGACGAGAAATCAACCTGGCCGGAAGGAATCGTGTTTGAACACATTACCTCAGGATACCGCCTTACTTATAAAGATGGCTTATTGATGGATCTGACAAATTCCAAAGTCATTCAGAAAAAACCAAGAATCCGTGATCGCAGCCGGCGGTCAGGTGGCCGAAACCAAACAAAAGGTGAAAGCATGGCGCGAAAACAAAATCATATTTCATCAACCAGCCAGATGCGTCGATTTGTGTTGATTCGAGTGGAGGATCTCACCGGAGTTTCAGGGACTGGTGAGGTAGCAGAAGGAACTGTATTTAGCAGTGGCTTGGCAGTCATTCACTGGCTCAGGGAACCTTATGCCATGGGTGTTTATCAGACTCTCGAAGATGTCATTTCTGTCCATGGTCATGAAGGCCGAACACAACTGCAATTTATCGATTAAGGAGAAATCAAATGACCACGAAAATCATCACCATATCGAACCAGAAAGGCGGGGTAGGAAAGACAACCACCGCCGTAAATCTGGCACATGCTCTCACGCTGAAGAATAAACAAGTGTTATTGATTGACCTTGATCCACAAGGACAGTGCGCAACCAAGTTAGGCATGGATAGCCAAATGGGAACGTATTATTTCCTGACAACTCAACCAGGCTCCCCAAGTGAAATAACATTTATTCGCCAATGGGTCCGTGACACAGGCCGCGATTTCTTGCAGTTGATTCCAGGCAACTCTATGACCTCCGCTGCGCAGATGATGTTGGGAGTCCAGGATCAACCGATCTCCTACATAAAAGCGCTGCTGAAAACATTCACAAAAGATCGGTTTAACTACATCATTTTCGATACGTCCCCATCTGTGGGTGGCTTACAGGAACGTGCAATCTGGGCGGCTGACCTGGTAATTGTTCCTACTGCAACAGAATTCGCATCATTAGATTCGTTAGCAAAGACAGTCACAACCATCCAGACCTTGAGGGATAAAAAGAATTGGCAAGGGGGATTGCTGGGGATATTACCTACCTTTTTTGATGGTACCAACGAGTCACGCGACTCACTTCAGGATCTGCAGGCAACATTCAGCGACAAGGTGCTTTCTCCCATTCATCGGGCGACTGTCTTGCGTGAATGCTGGTCTGAGGCAAAGACCATTTTTGAGTATGCGCCAGAAACGCGGGCTGCCGAGGAATATAAAGCTTTGGCAACTCTCGTATTGAAATATTAGAGGGCACGATGGCAAGGCGAGACGCATTTACAGGTCTACGTGACCCGAATTCAATAACCGAGGTTGAGGAGGATCAACAGCAAGAATCAACTATGATCCCACGACAACCCTTGGATTTTATTCCCACGGCAGATCTCAGGAAGAAAAGATCCCGTAAGTGGGAACAAGTTCATCGGCTTGAAACTGTAACGTACCGGGGAATACCTCAGCATGTTGTGGATTTGATTATCAAAGATGCTCAGTCTCTTTCGGTTCCTAGAGATGAAGTTGTTAGGGCGTTTCTGGAATATGGCGCAAGGCTTTACCACAATGGAGAGATCAAACTTATAGCGTACCCCAAGGCGCAGCGAATGACCCTGTACTCTGAAGGCAATGAAGGAATCCCAATCGTGCCTGTTCAAAAACCGGCAAACCATAAATGGTTAGCTGATGCATTCCCGGTTCCAAATAAGAAAGCTGGTGGAGCCAAAAAGAAAAATTTCAGGAAAGACCAAAAAGCCGTCCCCCAATGGGAAGTAAGAGCGACATTCCGAATTCCAGCTTTATTAAAGGAAGAAGTTCGGTCGATTGCGCGGGAGCATACTTTACCGGTCGGTGAAGTTGTCTGTTTCTTCGTTATAGAAGGTTCACAGGCTTTTCGCAATGGAAGCTTAATCCTGCAACCGTCTCCTAAGACAATAGGGAAGACTTTATTTCTGGAGTGAACCAAATGGCCTCTGACCTTCCCTGGAGAAACAACAATTTCATTTTCACTCCAAAAACCACGTCTGCGTCCATGCTGACGTGCCGCAGACGTGCTGCTGACATGCCGCAGACGTTGACGCAGACGGAGTTGCTGACGTTGAAACCACAGGAAGCCCGTAAAGGGGTCTTTTCTGGAAGAAATGGGATAACTACCGTTCTTCCAACAAAGGCTGTAAATGTGCCTTTATTTCGCTTTATTCGATATTGATTTTTTTATCAATAGGGATTTCTTTTATGAATGCAGTCGTTGAATTTTCACCGCAGAAAGCCTGGCAAGCGGCAATTGCGAACCTCGAAATGGATATGTCGCGGGCGGCTTTTAGTACATGGGTGAAGCCAACCCATCTGGTGGATTTTTCAGATGACACCTTTGTAATCGGCTGCATGAATTCGTATGGCCGTGAGTGGTTAGAAAACCGATTAACGACCACCCTGCAGCGATTCCTAATGGGGGTGATGAACAGAGAGGTTAAGGTTCGTTTCGTTGTTTGTGACCAGGAAATTGATGATGGCGATGATCTCACTCCGGAAGTTGATCCAGACCAGGAAGATTCTCAGGACAATCCGATTGAGTTGGATATCCATTACAGCTCCATCCGGAATTACCTAATTGAGCCAAGCCGGGTAGTTCGCTTACCTGTATATTACCTGCGCTGGCTGCCATACGTCGGTTCGCAAGTTATTTTCCTGGTGATGGCATTTTGGCAGGAATATTATCTGGCGAGTGGTGGAAAGGGACGAAAAGGAAGTTGTAAAGTTTCAGTACGGGCTGAACGGATTTGTCAGTGGGCAGGGATCAGCCGAGCCCAGTTTTTTCGCTTACTTCAACCTGGTAGCAGCCTGGGATGGTTTGCGAGAAAGATTGACACCGATCATGAAGTAGATAAGCGCTCAGGAAGAGCCAAAAAGTCCTCCAACAAATATGAACTATTCGAATCACCGCTGACACCTGGGGATGCTGAAGACTTGAAAACTTTCTTACTGGCTCATGGTATCCAGGATTCCCCTCAGTCTGCTTTGCAATTGGCGATCAACGCGAATCCAAAGGACATCTTGCATTATCCGGCGCGTCTCCCTCAAGAAGAATTCGACAAAATGATTCCACACTATCAGACCGTTCAGGATGTCATCCGGGAATTGATTGGTCACCGGCTCGACCGTGAACTTGGGTCTCTGGCAGATCAGCTTGCTGACCGATTGTTAGGTCAGGAGGATTTCATCCTGGTCACGTGGTATTTCCTCAGAAACTGGTTACCGGTTCTCGGAGCAGATGCTGCTATGTTTGTTCTGGTTCTGCGCAATCTGTGCTACTTCAATGATGAGACAGGCAAGATCCGCGATGCAGTCTGGATTGAGGGTGGATATCAAGCTATCGCAAATCGTCTAGGGATCAATAACGCTCGCGTTGTGGCGAACTGGCTTCCAGCCTGGATTGAGAGAGGAAAACGTAAGGATGAATTAAGTGATCGTACCGTTGATGAATTTTCTCGCCGGCAACGTCTTCAGGACCTATTAGCCCTTTTTGTTGAGCGCATCGATCATCGGATCAATTCTGAGGGCAGCTATAGTTGGAAATTCAAGGTACAGAGGATTGATCCACTTACTCCACAACACCAAGCCATCCAACAGGCTGTTTCGTCCCTTCTTGTGAAATCAGAAGATCATTGTGTTCAAGACGAATTAGATTCTTGGATCACTTTATTGGGCAATGGTTGCGCGGCGCATCCCCGAGCGGAGCGAGTGGGATCTGAGACTGTCAAAACAGAACCAAAGGTTGTTTTGAGACTCTCAGATTTAACCAAGGATTGTTCTGAGACTCTCAAGGGTATCCTCAATGATTGTTTTGCGACGCTCGACCCGGAAGCCAAGGGTTGTTTTGAGACCCTTTTAAAGATTCTCAAAAGCTTTAAAGATTCCCCAAAAGAAAAAGATACCTCCTCTACCCAAGATTCATCGATTTTGCTGAACGATCCAACTAATCAATCGGTGGCAGTGGTAACTGATTCGAGTGGAAATTGGTCATTGGACAAATTACTGGCACGCGCCGACAGGAAAAATCGGCAAGCTTTACTCGATCAAGAAAAGAACGCCTTACCTTTTTTATCCTGGATCATTCATGGTGCTTCCCAACCCAACATCCAGAATCCGTACAGTCTGGCCATTGCCAAGCTAAAAGAGAATCCTAGAATCGGTGCCGGCGGAGCGAGTGAACGCCTGGCTGCATTACAGCCAAGAGAACTTGCTCGCCTGATTGAGCAATCCTTCACTTTTTATTCCCCAACCGACCAAAATTGGAGACAGCTTTTTGCAGAAGTGAAAAGGGATCGCATCCGGCTTTTAGCAGATGCATTGGGATTGGTTCTGGATATCGAGGAGGAAACAGGCTGGATGAGTAATTAAGCCAGACTCATTTTGTGGACTACCGAATTCAAACAAACATTCATAAAAAGGAGACAACAAATTATGGCGCAAGGAAATCTTACGTGGCAACGGGGTGACATCACCGGGGATATCTATTTTGATTATCTGCGTCCCCAGAATCAAGACCCTATCCCTTATGTTCGCCTGTACCTGATGATCGACGGCAGCCCGGAATCAAAACCGGTGAAGGGATTACGAGTGCTGGTCTATGGCACCCTGGCTGAATTGGTGTACGGGCATGTCCAGAAAGGCAGCCGGATCGGTGTTGAAGGGCATATTCAACTGCGCTACCGGCCAAACACAACGACCCCTGTTTTTGAAGTCGTTGCCGAACGAGTTGAATTTATCCGCAATATTGATTATGAACGCGGAAAACAAGTGATCGCAGATTTAAAACAGCGTGGAAAACGAAATTCCGTAACCGATCTGGAAATCATCACACAAATCCTAGAAGTTGGAGAATTGGGTCATGACAGTGAATAATCCTAGTGAACCGGAAATCCAGATTTCTGAAGAAAAACTGCAAAAGCTTGGTTGGATACTATTCGGTCTTGCGGTGTTTTTTACCATTATTGGTGCGTTCGTTTCCCCATTGGATGACCAGGGGAAACCGGTACTTCTCTTGCCGGAGGTCAAAGCAGTGGAAGATTACAGAAAATCTGCACAATCATGGATATCTGAGTTGAACATTTTGGATGGCGAGATCGCTCATATTATTGCTGCGGACCAACAAGGTGATCTCTTTTCACAGTCCAGATCCGCCCAACAGACTCTTCAGCACGCTGTTGAACTCGCTCAACAGGTTGATCGGACCCGGGTGCCCCCAATTGGCATGGGTATGCATGAGCAAATGCTCTCGACAACGCTGAGTTATCTTGAAGCTGCTCGCAGCGCTCTACAGTGGGTCAGCGCGCCAGAACAAGAAAATCAGGACCAGGCTATCCAATTACTTGAAGATTCTCGCCAGATGAAATCGGAATTGGAGAAAAACAAGTGGTTGATCTCACGTTAGAAGAATTCCAACGCAATCAGTCTACTCGAATCTCCAGAGAAATCATCGGGCAAAGCGAGGAGCACGAGCAAAAAATGCAAGCCAATGCTCAGAAATTATGGGAAAATGCCCACAAACATCTTGTCGCACTTTTAAGGCTTCTGGATCAGGATTACGATGAATCCTGTGAAAAAGCGACCCGACCATTGGAATCGTTTAGCGATGATGACCTGGCATATCTGATTCACGTTCGGCTGCGAACTTTGCAAGGGCCAGCATCGAAGAAAATTGAGCCCTTGGAAATAAATGAATTAAAACAGCGCTTGAAAGAACTCAATCAGAAATACACTGATCTAGAGCAAGAGCTCATTGCCACACAAGAATCGAGAAAGAACATACAGGCAGAGAAAGCAGCACTGGAAGCCCACTTAGCTGCTCTTCGGCAGATTCAGAAAGATGAGGTTGCCCAGGACATTCAATCCCCAAAATCGGGTACTGAAGAATCGAGGGACCTTACGCCTGTTCCAGCTTGGGTAAAAACCTGGCAGTCGTCCAAGAACTATGAAAAAACATCAACGGCAATTCTTGTGATGGGTGAAATGGGGATTGCTTTACGGCCATCCATCATAAAGCAGATGGCAAAACGTCTTTCGCTATCAATAGCAAACAAAAACCTGGATGAAGCGATGAATTGGCTAATGTCACCGGAAGGAAATGAATTCCCAATCTTGGTTGAACAGATAAGTGGCGTTGTTGAGCAAGGATCAAGTTCTGGCGGAAATCAGCCTGCAGTGTTGCATTTGACTCGCGATGGTCATGTTGCATACCAGGTATTAACTGGAAAAATTCCTAAGGAAAATGAATTTGATATTCTAATAAGACATCATTCTTCACCGGAACATACCATTCTGAATATTCAGGCCGGGGAAATCCTGGTAGATGAAGGTTACAGAATTCAAGGACGAGCACAATCGATCAACTTATCGAATGGCGAAACCTATATCCCGGATATTACTGCAGTGGATTCCAAAACAGGCGAGGTAATATTCGTCGAAGTAGAGCGGGATGTGAGTAAGGATCAAATATCCCGAAAAACGAAATGGATGAAGTTTTACGAAGCATCGAACGGAAACCTGTATGTATTTTGCGACAACTTAAACTGTCAGAGAGCTATTCAGGGAGAAATCAACCTTGCTTTAAGTGGGTTAAACTACAACTCATTTCTGACAAATCTACACGGATTGCGAAATGGGAAGCGAGCAGGCAAGGACGATAGCATCTGGTTTTCTCAAAGAAGAGCGAACGAAAAATAGAACGGAGTGCACTCCGTTCTGTCTGCATCGTTCTTCTAGAGTCTTAAGGGGGAAGAGTGTGCAAATCGGTAGTTTTTTCTGTCAATCAACTGAACATATTGTCAAAAGAGTGTATTTTCTAGATGCTTGGACAGTCTTGTCTGTTGATTGTATTTAACTTTTTGTTGTGCCAACTTCAATATTGACTGGAACTCTCTCTTTTTTCAATCCTTTCTATGGGAATTTGTGACTGTAACCAGTTCAATAGGATTACTGGATATTTTGATCGCAAAAGTGTATACTACTAGTGTTAATAAGGGTGAAATGAAACTTTACACCACTACGGGAGCAATGAACTTCCTCATAAAACATATTTACAATTATTTCAGCAATTGATACAGTTGTTATCGGGTTCTTAACTGCATTAGCTTGGATTGCATATAGTAAGGATAATAGCAAAAAAGATCTTATTTTGTCATTCTAAGTAATAATTGTTGGAGAGCCATGATTAAAGAATTCATAAAATTTTGCTCAGTTTTAATATTGATCATCCCACTATTAGTGTCGTGTTCTCAAACCAATTCATCTGATACTAAATTCACAAAAATCAATAAAAACAAATTACCATCAACCCCAGGAGTTTATTTTTTCGATGGGAAAAATAGTATCGAAGTTTTCCCTTCAGAAGTAGATGATACTATTTTTAAAAATGTTTTCCATATAGATAATTCAAATCCGGAATTTGTTATTTATAACAATGAAGTCAACCCGGACACCTATTTCTTGTATGATTATCGTGGTAATAATATCCCTTTGGCATTCAATGATCCTGCACAGAATCGTGCAGAAAATGGTTTAGATTTAGTTCAGGTAAAACCCATGATGGATTTAGAGGATAGTTTTTATTGTTTTAGCCAGACAACGGTGATAAATCCAGTAATTGGAAGAACCCAAAATCCAGTTTGGTGTTTTTCGCAAGGTTCGGAAAACCGACTTGGTATCGAAAGTACAACGGATATTAATTATTCTTTGCCAATTTCGAATTTCGGTTTTTTTCTCGTAGATAATGGGAATGTTGAACTAATTCCACCCACTCCACTAGATGAAGAAATAGATATTGATACATTGCCAATAACAAACTCATTATTACCAACGATCCTTTACCAATCCAATACTGGCAACCTTAATGATGTCCAATTGTATTGGAGGCGTGCAATAATTGGCATCGGGCTCAATGGTAATATGGTAACAAAACTTTATACAGAGCTAGGTGCTGCTTTATCTGGCATACAATTAGAAGACATTTTGGTAAAGGTTAACAATGTAGATTTGACAACATTAGACAAAGATCAAATAATTTCTACAATAAGTAATTTTTGTGTTGCGGAAAACACAATTGATATTGAAATTTTGCGAGGTACTCAAAGGTTTTTAGCACAACCTGAATGTTCATTAGATTCAGGAACACAACTTGGTGGCTTTGAGTACATCCTTAAGTCAGAGGGATACGCTGAATTTCAAATAAGTTTTCCTCTTTACATAGATAATGTCTATTGTCTCTATGTTCGCAACTCAGGAGAAAAGTCTTGTTTCTTAGTCCAATAAGTTGTTTGCGATGTAATCATCAACAAAACACCTTGAATTATCATTTTGATGTTTAATGAATTTTAGGAGGAAATTTTCAAATGAAACGAATATATATTTATAACTTAATTTGTATTCTTGGAATTTTTCTTTTTACTTCTTGTTCACCGATTCTAGCTAGACCAACTGAAACTCCTACACCAAGTCCTTTACCAACACTTTCACCACCGACTGCAATACCAACGATTACAAGCACAGCTACTCAGGCTCCTCCTACCTCAACACCAACTCCTGAACCAACCCCAACAGTCCATGGTATGGTTAGTCCAGCGGGAATAATTCCAGCAGGGATGCCTGCAATCGTTGATGGATATGTTTTAGTAGTAGATAAGTCAGGTTTATTAGTTGATGGGGATTTTGTGGGTTTTACGATCCAATTAAGTATTATTGGAGATGAAGCTAAACTATTTCGCTATAATGTGTCAAGCATCCGGCTTAAGGATGATCTAGGAAACTATTATGATTATGTTTACAATGTTGGATATTCTACTCATTGTAATGAATCAGACATCTATAATCCGAAACAATTAATGATTGAACCTAATGATGATGTGATTATTAAAACGGAAACAGGAATTATGTACACATCTTATCCATGGTGTATAGATAGTGATACTAATAATTTGCCGGGATTTAGAGCGGTAATTCCATCCGAAGCTAAAACCTTGATATTGGAGTTTGAGGGTTTTGGACCTTTTTCTGGATTTGGAGTAGAGTTTAATTTATAACATATTTTAAAAAATAATAATTGACACAAATGGAGGAAATATGAAAAAAAGTGTTGTGCTATCCTTGGTAATAATTTGCATAGTTTTATTAGCTTCATGTTCAGTTTCTAAAAGCATTGTTGGTTCCTGGACAGATGATGCTGGGTCTTCATTTAATTTTTATAAAGATGGAACCCTAACAATTAATTCGGGTTTGTTGTCAACAAGTGGTACTTATACCTTCATTGACAACGATACAATGAAAGTTCAATTAGATGGATTACTTGGTATCGGCGGTGCAACTGTTTACGATGTTGAAATTAGTAAAGGGGAATTGAGGCTAAATACCGCTGGACAGATACTAATTCTTACAAAAGCAGATTAATTAATTCGAAATTAATTAATCGATCGCATATAAAAATAAATAAATTTCAAAAACAGGAGAACATCATGGAAAAAGCCAAAGCATTATTAACGAAGTATGGTCTATATATTCTTGTAGTTGGAATTGTATTGCTCATTATTAGTACTTCTTGGATGAATAATTTACCAAGTCCTTACTATTTGACCCCTGATGAAGCTCACAGTAAATTTTATGTTCCTTTGAGAATTGCTCGTTTCTTAAAGGGGGTTGGAATAGTTGGTTTGCTTGTTGGAGCATTTGTTGTAATAAAAAATTTTGTTTCTATTAAGAACTCAATCCCAGTCGACACTGATAATATTACTAAGAATATCGCAACAAGTATTTTTAATAATCAAAGCCAATCATCAACTATAGTGAGAAATTCTCCAACTGGCGCAGTAGTATTGACGCCAAACAAAGAGTCCGCGAAATCTTCTGTAGTTGAAATAACAAAGTCTTTAACAACAACGGGATATGAATATATTTATACTGACGAAAAGGACAATAAAATTGTCGGGGTCAACTCAATATTAAATCACTTAATTCAAAAAGGTTATCGAGTTGTAAATACAATTGAATCTGGATCTAACGAACATTCTGTAATGCAAATAATAATTGAAAGATAATCTCATTCACTACAAGAAGCAGTTTCTTGGCAAAGTTGAATACTGCTTGATCGCTTCGGGTGAAAATGTGAGGATAATAATAACATTGTAAGGGGTTTTAAATTAATACCATATTGCGTTTTTGGTAAGTGTTTTATTGCTAAGCGATCTTTTTGTGCGCGGTTACATTAAAATATGCGATAGATTAACACTTTTGAGTTTTATTGTAATATATAACTAATAATAAAAGGGAGGTGTAAGACCATGTCAAATGTTTGTGGCAATTGCGGAAATAGTATTTCAGATCCTGATGATTCAAATTGGCCAGAGGTTCAATGTTCTCATTGTGGTGCATACAATGAAATAGTGCCTGATTTTGTTCGAAAGAACCCAGAAACAAATAGAACTTTTGGTGAATATCTTAATTATCCAGCCTTATTGTCAACTGATTCGTTTTCAAATAACCAAAAGCAATTCGAAAAAATCATTAAAGACCGGCCAGTTTTCTTTTCAGTTGATGGAATATTTCAAGCGTTAGATTTTGTTTACCAAATAAATTCTGAGCGAGCTTGTGAATGGTTGGGATGGGTTACTGATACTTCAAGTCGATTCCCTTCAAACGTAATTGCAATGGAAATTCTTGGAAATATGAATTCAGTTAAAGCCCTTAACTCCTTAATAAATAATCTCTCATTTGGTTATTTAAGTGAAAATATGAAAGGTGATTTGCCTGGAGGCGGACTTTTTCATCAAATAATTCAATCTGCATCGGCATATTCTGCAAATAAATATTCAGATTTAACATTTTGCGAGTTGGCCACGGCTCCCTTTGTCCCAGATAAAATTATTTGTGTGGTTCCAGAATTAATAAGAAAAGTTCAAATTGAATTATTTCGGTTAGATAAAGCTGCAAACCTTGTACGAAAACTTGGGTTGCAAACCCTTAGAACGTTGTGGCCATTAGCTTCATCTAGAGATAAAGGTAAAAATCAAATTATTGGTAATTTTCTAGCTTTATTGAATTTATCTTTTGACCAAACGGATAATTCGATATTTTCAATAATATCAAATCGGATTACCGCTCCTATTAAGAAAAACGATGATTATGTTGCATTGATATTAACTGGGGACAAGATAATTGAATTTTCGAAAAGGAATCCAGACAATACAACCTACCATGGATTGATTCAATCTTTATTGGCACATAAAGAACCTAGAGTCAAAATTTGTACTGCTTGCTCTATCCTCTACCAGAACCTTGCGGTTTTTACTCAGATTGCCTTAGATTCTTCAATAGCCTATAATCCAATGATGATCAATGCAATAAAGCAATCAGCATTTTTACATAACAATCAAGCATCAATAGCTTTACTAGCAAAAATGAATAAAGCATAGTTTCCTACAACCCAAAAGTAACTGCCTTGGCCTGGAACGGGTAGCCGCCATGGTTCGGAATTAATTACCGTCTTGCTCCGGATTATGCAAAATATCCATATCGCGAGATTTATGAACAAAGCCTTCCCCGAAAAACCACCGTTTTTTATCTCAAGTTGTTATTTGTATTTAAAGCGCGCTGAGAAAAATCTTTTCCATATCTGATTTTTATGAAATGGTCCATTATAAGGACTACTAATAACGTGTCAAGGACCACTAAAGATGAAAGGCAATGAAGGCAATCATGTTACACTTAATTGAGTTCGGTCTCAACCATCACCCTTCTGGAGTGAAAATATTGGCGAAAAATATTTGACGTGGAATTTCAGAATTAATTATTATATTTTCAAAGGGAGAAGGTTATGAAAAAAATCAGTATGGTCTCTATTTTTCTGCTTTGCTTTATTGTTGGTTGTCAACCTCTTCATCAAAATTCTACTGATTCAAGTATAACTACCTCTTCTACATTAGAAAACTCTGGGGAAAACACACAAGAAAACGTAGACAATATATCCACAGAAAATTCCTTGAATAGCCCTGTAACTCAATATTCGCAAAGACCAAACACAGAAGACGATTGTTTACTTGGACAATACGTATTTTCTGATGATATTGTAGATATGTTTTTTAGATTTATTGATGATAACCATGATGAACTTCCTAGCTGGATAGATCAAAGGACTGGTTTTGCTTTTTTCTATATCAATAATGGAGAAGAGATTGGATATGAACCAACTGGGACCGTTCTAATTGAGTTTAAAGAAAATGGCACTTTTACTATGTTTGCTGAGGAATTTTCTCAACAATATCAAATTACTCATCGCGATGCTGATGGAAACGAATATTACGAACCTGTAAAGCAAACGATTAATGGGTTAGAATCAGCTGATTATATAATTGAAAATGGGAAATTGATATTTTTTGATATTAAAAATGATATGCAATACCAATTTGAGATTGATGGTAAAACCTTTACAGAACAATATGATTTGCTCGATTTCATTACTGATTCTGAATATAACTGTGACGATCAAGTAGTTCAGTTAAACACTTCCTTAGATTCTGAAAATACATTAGTAAAGAATAACGGATTTGGATATTTTTCTTTATGGAAGTTAATTCCGTAGGTGAAAAAAATAAATTGATGTGAATAATTGCTTAACCACAAAAGGGTTCCTGCGGATACTCCCCAGGAACCCTTTCTCAAAGAGGAGAAGATAGTGCACTTCACCTGTGGTGAAGCTCACTGAGAGATGATCAATTAACCCTTCAACGAACCAGCTATCATACCGCGCAGGAAGTACTTGCCGAGGAAGATATAGACCATATCTGATTTTTTGAAATGGGCTACTAAAAGAATCATTATAACAATAGGCAATGAAGGAAATTATGTTAAACTTAATTGAGTTCGGTCTCAACCATCACCCTTCTGGAGGGAAATTGTTGGCGAAAATTATCAGACGTGGATTTTCGGTATTACCAAATTTATGATAATGTGGAGGAATTACTAGATGAATATCAAGTTAAAATTTGGTAAGTGGATTCTGGCAACTGTTGTGGTTATTGTTTTTCTTTTGGCAAGTTGCAATTCTGCATCTCAACAATCTACAACAAATATGATTAATGAGAGCCAAAATGGAGAAACTGATAACATTGTTATTGTAGAACCAGGTATTGGAACTTTAAGCGAATTACCTCAGTTTAAAGATTGGTTTTCTCCTTCTGGGTCGGTAAGTAGTGAGCACTACAGCCTGCATGTTAGTCAGAACACGTTAACAACTCTTGGCATCCCAAATGGTTTTTCTGTTGACCAGTCCAAATTGGAAGAAATGTACATTTTGTCAGTAACTTATTGGGCCTATACGGTTTATTGGGCTGATAAACCATATACACCAATGAACATTACCCCAACACCCGATCCATCAAGTTTTTCTGTTTATTCTAGAGTAATGAATGAAGATATGGAACTTGATCTTGAAGAAGCAAACTCAGCATTCAATAAAAATCCCACACTGGGAGAACAGAGTTTTAAATATTACTTCAATTTTGGCCCAAGTTTTAATAACCATTTAGACACTTGTAAATCTAAAAATATTGAGGGTTATGTTAACTATATTGATGTTTATTTGGTGAATGATGAAAAACAATTCCATAGTGTTTTTAATGGATTAAATGAAAACAATATTTGCCACACGATTGTATATTCATCTCCATATTTGTATTTTTCAGGGGATCATTTGATAGTGGTCGCTAAAGGTGGCGGCTTAACTTTAAATAATGGACAGGATCAAGATATTTACAATAAAAATATTCCGGGTTACTTTACAAGTAGCATGACGAATATTATTAGTAGTGTTGCTGATTTACTTGGCTCTGATTGGGGGTTTACAGGATCAGTAACAATATCTGATTTGTTTGACTGTTCACAAGCTTTTTGCTCTGATCCCCAAGGCACCTCTGCTTTTTCGTATTGATTTTTTACAAAGTATCTTGAAACTCCGCATGCGCGGGCGAATACTGAGTGGGGATTAATCGGCATAACTCAATAATTTGAGAGAAATGGCAGCTCATTTGGCTGCCATTTTATTTTTCTCCGCCTTTTCTTATATCATTTTGCCAAAAACATCTTTAATTAATTTACTAGTAAGAGTTTATTTGTACCGGCCTAAATTTACACCCATACGCTGCCGGCTTTCCCACCATCGTCCAGGATAATCTTTCAACCGTATTCCACCAAACACCAGGCACTTCATACCACTTAGCATTTGCGACATCTTTAGGGATATCTGGATCTGGGGCGGTGCCTCGCGCAAGAAATCCATCCGGGTGAATTCCCACTTCGGTATAAACAAATGAATAAATTGGACCCAGAGCAGCTAGAGATAACATCATGCCCCACCCGCACCGGGAAGGTTCTACCGTTTTTGCAGCATCTATCCGGTCAGCAACGAATTCGAAGTAGGTCATCCCTTTTGGAGCTTCAGGAACCTGCATAGGTTGGTTTCCCTTGTAGGCAATGAATAAAATACTGGAGCAAATCGCCAGGATGGCAGCAGTTTTGACAACCCATCCAATCAACTTAAGAATCACTACGATGAATTTCATTTTCTCCTTCATTCTTTTTATCTGTCTGATACTGATCTTCTGGTCGGGCTCTCTCTCGCAGGACCCGGTTATAACGAATTTCCTCCCGATACATTCGGTCAAGTGCAACCTCAATCACATTGCTTTCACTCCGTCCCATCACGCTTGCCATGGCTCTTAATTGACTCACGCCTTCAGGACTTATTCGAAAAGAACGTACTGGTTTACTCGCAGAATTTGTTTTCGGCATGCTCATTTTCCTTATCGGTTAGCTTATCTATAATGTAATACTCTAGTATTTCTTTGTCAAGTTAAAACCCCGCTTTTTTCGAAAATTCATTGAATTTGACCCCCTAGGATAAAGGGGTTCCTCTTGCTATGATTGGAGTTACAACCAAATATCAGTTCGGTCGCTGATAATCATCAGCTGTTCCATATAATCCTTGGAGCGACCATCAATGTCTTTTCTGTTTACACCTTCCATCAAGGTGCATACAGGTATTGAAGACTTGATTGGTCGCTTTTGTTTTACCCAACTTTTGAACCCGCATATCGGGAAAGGAGAAAAATTGAAGGAAATTCCAGTCTCAAAACGCAACTTGATTGTTGCAGTCATCCTGGCCGTGGTCATCGCTGTAGGAATCCTGGTGATCGAAAACTGGCCTCTTCGTACGGAGCAAGGCTCAACAGCATCAACCAATGAAGACAGTCTGGTGTCTACTGCAGCGGTCAATGCCATCGAGAAAGTCTTCCAGGTGAACTACTTGGAAGGAAAAGATGTCTGGCTCAATCGCATTTGCGAGCTCAGCACACCAGCTGGATGTGAGGTGTTTTCAGCCGGTGCAGACCATATGTGGGAAAAATACGTGGATGCCAAATCTGTGGTCACAGCTGATGCTCAGGCAGTAGAAAAAGTAGCAGACAATGGTTCCGAGCAAGCCTGGCAGATGACCATCATGCTATCTTCTCCCTTACCGGGTAGCAATAAAACCCAGGATACAGCATATGTTGTTCTCGCAAAAACAGAAAGTGGTTGGAAGTTTGATCGTTTCCTGATGGAAGAAGAAATCAATGCCATTCTCGCTCGGGGAAAAACTCCCACCACAACTGTAGAAGAAGGAAAGAAGTAGTGAAAAGATTTTTCCTGATCATTGTCGTCTTGACCTTGCTCATTCCATCTGCTGTTTATGCTCAGGGCACTGATCCCTGGTCAGAAGTTTTTCAGCCGGATGGAAATCTAAATCCTGATTTGATTGATCTGGGAGTTACCACAGATCACCCCGATTGGATGTCAATTGAACTGCCCTTTGGCCAGTCCATTGATCTTGATGCTAATTATCACCGCTATCAAACGCCTAGCGGGAATATCGTCGTCTTACCCTCAGCCTCTACGCTATTTTTTATGGCCATGAACCCCCAAGAAAGTGGGTTGACCGGCTCTTATGGATCACTGGGAAATGGTTACGGCAGCCTGATCTCTTTTCTTGGGCTTGTTGCCGGCGACAATCTGGATTGGAGCAAGGTACAGGCGGAACATCCAGAGTACACCAGCCCGGATCAATTCTGGGGAGCGGTTCTCAATGGTCAGCAAGATGTGTGGACCTATTTCTCCGGGTGGGGATTCATCACAACCCTGCTTCAAATGACTTGGAATGATGGCGCTCTCCGCTCGTTGTATTTGTTGTATATGAATGGTTCACAAAACTGTACGGCCATTCCAGGAGGTTGCTCGGGAATCGTTACCCCACCTCCTCCCCCAAGGGAGTGTCCTGATCCAACGGTTTCGATGCAACAACCTGTCCTCGTCATTCAAAAAACTGCGCCTAACAATCCCCTGGTTGTGGGACAAGATACCGAAAATCGCCGCGGTGTAGATATCCAGGTCAGAGTGACAGTTCCTCCAGTGATCTTCACCTGGTATGAGCCGATTTATGAAGAAAGAGATGTGTGCCGCTCAGCCAATTCCGGAGAAACCGCCAATTGCAATACCGGATCTGGATCAGCCGTTAATGATGGTGTCTCAGATACAGAAATGGTATTCAAGGAATGCCGGACACATGTGGAACGTTTACCGGATGCGGTAGCCTCTCTGCAAGCTACTGCTGCGCTGGATGCCGCTAGCCAGGATTGGATCACAGGTAGATTAGGTCAAACCCATTATGAAGCCTTCGTCCACCAGGCAAATTTCACCCTGATTCCTGGAATTGGTTCATGGACAGGCGGATGTGACGGTGGTGGCACCTGTACTGCTACTGGTCAGGCACTCCGTGTTCCATTTGCAGATCCAGGAACCTTCAACTTGCGAATGGATGTAGTTACCACGGGCACTCGCTTCCGCGGAGTTCCAATCACCCAACCGAGGCGAGTAGGGATTGATGGAACGATGCAAGTATATGTGGCTCTTCCGGCGCTGGTGCCATAAAGGTCAAAGTGCAGATTTTATTGATTGCGGTCGGTGTGTTGCTGACAGTCGTCCTGGGTTTCATGGCCGTCATCTATTTACTACTGGTGATTGGGTTGTGGTGTCCACGAAACGATTATGACAAGTAAGGAGGCATTAGTACATGACAGATTATTTTGTCGTCTTTGGAGATTTTCTCGCCGCTCTGCCTACTTACCTGTTGAACGGTGTTCTCGCAACCGTTTACTGGCTTGGCGAATCTGGAGCTGCTTTTGTAAGTATTCTTTGCGCAGGGTTGATCATCCGCTTTGTTGACCGACGTGTTCAATCCAGAGCAGCTTTCAGACCAGGACGAAGTGGACGGGAGGCACCTACTCCTGATTTATACACGGCTCAAATCACGACGGCTGTTATTCTGGTGCTGTGGGTAATCAGCCAATGGGGGATGGGAGCACCGGTTCCCTGGCTGGGTGCAGCAATGTGGATCGCTGGCACAATCATCCTTTTACTGGTGCACATGCAGGAACATACCCTTTTGTGGAATATGAAATCGGGAATTGCGATTTATTCCCTGGCCGTCATCGGAAGCCGGCTCTACCTGGCATACACCGCTCAATTATCAGCAGATCAATGGGCTGCACTGATAGGGACATCTGAAAGCGCATCAGCAGTGATTGCGAATACACGCGGAAATGTAACTACGATTATTCTTTGGGCTTTATGGTTGGTGATCCCGTTAGGTTATTTTGCCATGTTGCTGCAGCAAGTTCTGATCAACCCGATGTCGTTGGTCAATCCATTGGCAGGCGCCAGCGAGTTGATCAATCGTTACCGAACCAGAAGATAGGGTGATAGATGAAACCAGCACACAAAATCGTGGGCTTGCTTGATTTATTACTCTACCTTTTTAGGTGAGAGTCTTATGAACGTCGGAAATTCTTGATTAACGCCAGATTCTATTTCAACGATTGGAGGTCAATATGTCACAACTGATGGATTTGCTGCGCGGACCTGCTTTAGGCGTGATCGTCATGATCATCCTGATGGCAGGCGTCCTCATCATCACTGCATTTGCGGCGCTAATTGCCCAGATGAGTCTCTTGTTCCGGCTTAGACCTTGGAATACTTCTGAAAAGAGAAGTGAAACAAGGAAAGAAGGTTACCCACAAGAAACATTTGAGCAACGTTCCGCAACTCGTGAAGACCAGCGAGCATCATCTCCCCATCGCCAGCGTTCACCACAGGTGGTGGTTGTCGAACCAAATACGAATGAGGTGGTTGATGCAATCTGGTGGGAAACAGTGAAGCAATAGCAATCCAGGGCTTCTCTTGCGCAAGCAAGAGCAGCCTCACGAATTCACCAGCTGGTTAAGTTGGCGACTTGATGAGGCAGAACGCCAAGTACGGAGAAAAGAGAACCATGATTATTGGAAAACTGACCGAAAAAATACCCTGGCTGAGAACGAAGGACTCTCTATCCATTCCAAATGACCTGGAAGTGGAAGGCACAGAGCTACATTTCAACGACCGAAATGAGCTTGACTATCTGGTCTTTCGTGTCACAGAGCGGGAAGGTGCGCGGGAATATCAGGGATACCGGGCGGTCCGGCTGCTGCAATTACGCTACATCTCTCTGGAAGCTCGCCGGGATGCCGGGCTGCTACAGAAGATGCGTACGGTCTTGCGTGGTTTGTATGGCGCTCAAGTGGATCTAGTTTATCTGGCTGCCGGCGTTTTTAAGAACCCCAATGTTGGAATTGTTCAATGCTATGGAGTCGCTGCGTTTTCACCAAAGAAAAATGAAGCTGTCCAGCGTTCTTTACGCGATCTATCTGCCTTACGAGCCGGATTGGTGGGTGCTTACCGTCAAATCCGCCTTGAACCACTTTCAACTGAAGTGGCTCAATGGTTAGCGCGTGCTCTGGAGCAGATGCCTTATGCCATTGTGGTTGTCGGGCATCCAGATCCACGTGAGAACGCCCGCGGGGGAGATTCTTCGATGCGTGATCCATTAGTATCTGGAAGTCAGGGTGCACAACAATATTCCATTCAACAGAATGAACTGCTCTTTCGCGGTATGAGCAGCCTGGAAGAAGAATTCTTGTTGATGCTGCTCACCAATCATGTTCGTCTTGAAGATATTACCCGCATGTTAGCCGGTATGTTGGAAGATACCTCCGTTTACGCTTCCCGTCAGTTGGGAACCCGGGCTGCTTCTTTTGGAATAAGCCTGCCGGCCATTTTGACTGGGGGACTAGCCGAAAACGCATCCAGGTCTTATGGCACAAATCATTCGAGCGGAGTTACCCAGGGTGTAGCTGCCACAGATGGCGTTGCAAATTCAGAAGGACAGGCTCATACCACGGGTCATGCCAGTACAAGCGGTTGGGCGCACACGGTTGGAGTCTCCGAAACGGATACGATTGGTTCTTCTTCCACGGTCGGAACTGCAGTCAGTCAAGGGACAGCCCATACCGAAGGAACAGCAGTAACAGATGGAACGTCTCACTCCGATTCGTCCGGTGTAGCGAACTCCCATACGGATAGCTCCTCCTATGGAGTAAATGGCGGTGTGGGTGGAAGCATTGCTCCAGCCGGCGTAGGTTTGTCGGCCAATGTAGGGGGCAATGCGAACTGGGGTTCAGCAGATGGTGTGGTCGTCAGTAGCGGATCATCCGATTCGAGCATGCATTCGTCCACACACAGCCAGGCAGACACCGTTTCGCAAAGTACTACTCAGAGCCAATCGAATACGACTTCCCAAAGCCATTCATCCACGCAGTCGGAAGCTTGGACAACCTCTGGATCTGAAACGGATTCAGTGGCTGACACGACCAGCACATCTACCACCCAGAGCCATGCAGATACAAAAAGCACGGCTCAATCTGAGACTGATGGTGTTGGCCTGGGGCAAAGTATTGGACGAGGAATTAGCGCTGGGATGAGCGTTGGAGTAGCACCTTCTTTCTCACTTTCGAATGCCTATCAATGGCAAGATGATCCTTATATTCTTCTTACGGATATCATGCGTACTCAACGCAAGTTGCTGGATATTGCCAGTCGGGAAGGTGCTTTTTACACAGATTTGTATGCATTGGCCGCCAGTGAACAAGGCATTCAGGCAATGATGGGTCTCATCCCTGAAGCGTTTCATGGCACCGAGGATGTCGTCGCAGGCGTGCAAACGCGTGCGTTAACCGATCCAGAACAGGCTTACATCGGTTTACATGCCCGTGCGTTTACTCCTTCAACCCGCATCGAAACCATCCCAGAGGCAATGAGTGGGTACGCAGATTCAACCTTACTCACCATGCTTCAGGTGGCAGCTTATACCGCGCCTGGAATGTTCGAGCAAGGATCAGCGCTCACCACCCAGGAAGAAACCCCAGCATTTGCTTTTTATCCGGATATGCCAGGGAATATCACTCTCGCCCGGCAGTGGTCGAGTGAAACAGGATTGCTAACAGATACATTTTTAAAGTTATCGCCAGACTGCCATTTTCACACTGCGTTTGTCGGGGATACTGGTTTTGGTAAATCGATTGCTGCTGAACGCCTGGCTTATGAAACGACTCGTTTCTGGCATTACCGTACCATTGTATTGGATTTTGGTCAGGGCTGGCGTAAAGCACTGAACTGGCCAGGGGTTGGTCCGAAAGGTTCAGAAGACAGTCTTGGACACGTGGATATCCGCCAACTCTACCCTGGTTCGCCGCGCCCTCTCCGATGGAATATTCTACAAGTACCGAAAAGGATAGAACCCGGACGCTACCGTAGCATGGTGGCTGAGCTTTTTGCGAACGCAGGCAGGATGGGAGCCAGGCAATTGGGTTTCATGCGCCGTGCGCTAACCGAATTGTATTATGAGGCTGGTGTTCTGACCGGTGATCCCAAGCTGCAGAATGGTCCCTTTGGACATCTTCAGGATGAACAGGAGGTGGAGTTAATCCGCTATGAGCGTCAGAGTCTTGGTGAGGATCTGGATGATCTTCATCCTGGAACCTTATTAGAAAGTCTCTCGCCATCCGAACTACAAGCTCTTGCGGTCTATCGTAGCCGGAAACTGGATGTTTCCAAATGGGTTGATCGTCTAAGGACCTACAAAGAGAAGCTTGAACGTGACCAAGTAAGTCGTACCAGTCTGGAGGGAGTCCTCCTTCGATTGGAGCAGTTCTCCGAAGGACATATGGCAAAGCAATACGGATCTTCAGCCAGTGGAACCGGCGTGGAAGATTTGGGATTGATGGGCAACACTGATAATCCCTGGGGAGTCATTGTCATCGAAGGTGGCGCTGAAATGGATGAATACTCCAAAGCAGCATTGCTCTCGTTATTGGCCAGCATATTGTATTCGGATGCGGTCACCCGCCGGCGCGAAGCCTTGGGCGGCAAACATTTCCCACCCATGCAAATCTTCTTTGAAGAAGCAAATAAAGTCCTAACTGGCGTCTCAGGTGGAGCTGCTTCTGATCAGGGATCAGGAGAGTCGGGTAACCCGGTCAGCCATCTTTTTCAAACGATGTGGCGTGACGGAAGAAAATACAACGTTTTTCTGCATCTGATGGCTCAAACCGTAAGCGAGTTACCCTCAGGCATCCTATCCTCCTGTGCGAATGTATTTGTGTTCCAAACCAAAGATCCCAAAGATCGGGATTTGATCTTGCCGCATTTAGGCCGCTCCGAAAAAGGGCTGGTCAATACCGAATACAAACGCTACCTGGCACGCATTCCGCGTACGTATGCGATTGCCAAGTTGGGTTACAGCGATGATGTGTTCTGGCTGGAACCTGTGTTAGTCCGCCCATTGATCATCCGTAGTAATGAACCCTCTGACCTCGAGATTACCCAGGAATTGGGAGCTGTTTCCCTGGAACGGACAGCTTCTGACATCCTGGCAACCAATCGATCCCGCTGACGCTTCGCGTCGGGGCATACTAAATCCAATGATTTTTACGAAGGAGAAAGAATAACCCATGCAAACAAAAAAACGTTCCCCCATTGCCGCAATTGTACTTGCCGTTGTCATCGGTTTGCTTGTGATTGCCCTCTTGAACGGGGTGATCCGTCCAACTCAGGTGGTGATCGCCAAAATCGCCATTGCCCCTGGAACCGTTCTGACTGACCAATTGGTCGAGTTACGCACCATCCCGATGGGAGCTAAACCAGCGGATGCTACTTCAAGAATTGAAGATGTGACCGGGAAGATCCTGGCTGTTGGACGAGCTCCGGGGGATCTGATCGTTACCTCCGTTTTGGGAGAGATTGCCAGTGCAGGTATTCCTGCTGAACTTCCAGAAGGGCATGTTGCTCTGGCGATCCATGTCGACCTGGCCAGCGGCGTGGCTGGTTTACTTCGTCCAGGACAGACCGTTACGGTGATTGGTATGATTTCTCCAGATATTCTCAAGGCGAGTACCACCTCTGTGTTTACTGCACCGATTGCGGAATTTACTTCACCCATTGTTTCACTCACTCCTGGCGTGAGCGCAACACCTACCCCAACTCCTACCCCCGCTCCGCCGGCTTCTCCTCTCGCTCGATTGGCAATCACAGGTGTGCGAGTTCTCTTGGTGCCTCAATCGTTTCGTTATGAAGAGGTTCCAGCCGGTGCCAGTGAAGAAGAATTGTTTTCCTCTGCTCGAACAAGCATGTCAGCTCAGGAAGGTAGTGTGATCGTTCTGGATGTTCCCACGGGGTTGATCGAGGTAACTCCAGGATTCAAGGTTGATCCAGCAACCTTGCTGGCTGCTCTCGACCAATATGGCATTATTCACCTTGCCTTGGAACCAACCTCAGGGTTGGCGTTGGATGTTGCGGACGTGATTACCCTCAATATGGGTGAGTTATATAACGAGATGAACGATTATCGAAAGAAATAGGTCAAAATGAGCGATAACGCTTACCAAACCAATAAAATCACCGTCATGCTGGCAGGAGCCGGTCATGATGTTGTTTACTACCAGATGCAGCAGCCGATCCTGGCAGACCAACGCTTTATGATCTCAGGTCACGCCGCTCAATGGTCCATGTTCGAGACGAACTTGAACAACCTGCGGCCGGATCTGGTGATCGTCCAGACCGATATAGCTCCTGATCCGGATACCTTAATTCGTGCCCTTCAGAAAATTTCAGCCTGGCGTGGAATAGCGATTGTAGTACTGCCTTTGGCCCAAAAGGATTTTCAGGGTGCGTTTACCAAGGTAGATACTGTGCGAGGAGTTTTCGTTGCGCCGGTCAATTGGACCGAGATCATCCAGGCTGCTTATGGTGCTGCGATGACAGCCCGGGCAAGCCTGACTCAAGCTGCACCTATGCAGCAAGGGGTATCCGGCTATTCCAACAGCGGAACATCTGCGTATATCACCGGCACGAAAAGGATCGCTGTCCTCTCGCACGCGGGTGGATCTGGTTGCTCAACCATTGCTGAAAACTTGGCTTATGAATTGTCTGTCCGGCTCAGTGTGAAAACGTTGCTGGTGTCCATGGGGTTGCCACCAGCTGCTGCGCCCCATTTAGGATTGCGGTATGTCCCTAATTTAACCGAATACTTTGATCGTCCGGGCAAGGCAGCTTTTCAGGCTGCAATCCAACGCAAGGAAAATTTGGAGATCTTGCTTGCGCCAGAATCCTCCCTGGAATACATGCACATTCTGGAAAGCTCCAATAAAGGAACCGGAGAAGGCAGCATAAATGGGATGCTGATTGACTCAGAAGATGGTCGCTATGCCGCTATTGTCATGGATGTGCCGACCACAGAAGATTTGTGGATGATGCATTCGATCATCTTTGCCAATTATGCCTTGATCGTTGCCCGACCTACTCTGGCTGACTTAACTGCGATTCGCCACACCCTCACCTTATTGTTAACCGGCTTAAAAAGTGAGAAACGTCTGGCCCGAGATTCGATTTACCTGGTTCTAAACCAAACATCTGATCGCAGCAGCTTTACCCCCCGATTATTCCAGGAAGAGCTTTCCAAATCCTTGGGATGGGCTCCACCCATCGCAGCCATTGTACCTTTTGATCCCGGTGTTCCTCAGGCACAAGATGATGGCTTGATGCCGGTGACGCGAGGGGATGAGTTTGCCAAAGGGATCCGTGCCATCATCAACACTTTATTTCCCTTGGTGGAAAACAATCTTGCTCGTGCGGATGGGAAAAAGGGTATTTTGCGGCTACCCAAAATTCGATTTACGTAGAATAACATTTTTGTCTCTTGAGTAGGAAAAGTTTCTAATGTTGGAGGTTACCTATGCCGGGAATATTAGGTTTGTATGACACTGCCACGAACGGGAATAACCTGGACGAATCTATCCGATCTGAGGTATACAACGAGGTGATTGATCAGATCAACCATGATTTCCCAACTTCTGTTCTTCAGAGTCCAAATGAAACCGACCGGCAGCGCATTAGGGAGCGGGTCGAAGCACAGATTGCAGCTGCGCTAAGAAAACGCAATTGCCGCCCTGGTGCCCTTCAGGAAGCTGCTATTGCTGAGGAACTCACTCGGCGGATATTGGGATTGGGTTTTTTAGATTTGCTTTTGCCGCCGGCACGCACAGATATCTCTGAAATCACCATTTACTCCAGCGGCCTTCTTCAAATCATGCGTAAAGGATCGGTTCGTTGGGAGACCATCGAGCTGAGGCCTGAACCAGGGGAAATCTGGCGTGTGTTGGATCGCTTGATTGGTCCGCAAAACAAAACTCTGAATGAAACCAACCCAAGTATCAATGCCAAACTGCCGGCAACGCCACATAATCCAGGTGGTGGACGGATCAAGGCGCTTCATCCAGTCATTGCGCCACCAGGTCGTAATCCTTCTATTAATATCCGCCTTTATGAACAAAAGCCGGTCAAACCAGAGTGGTTATTGGAGCGTGGAATGATGAGTTCTGAAATGATGGAGGTTCTTCGTCAGGCCATGGAGAAAGGATCCCGCATCCTGATTTCCGGAGGAACCCGAACCGGAAAGACCACGCTGCTTAGTGCATTATGCAATTTCTTGCCTACAATCTGGCGCATCGTGAAGATCGAAGACCCAGAGGAAATCTGGGTGGATCGTCCAACCGTCCAGACGGTGGAAGCCCGCCCGCAGGCGATTGGTACGGATGTCCGGCCGTATACTCTGGCAGACGGAGTCGATGATGCCATGCGAATGTCACCTGATTACCTGGTCATTGGCGAGGTACGTGATGGCGTGGCAGCCATGAGTTTGTTTCGGGCTTTGATGACAGGCCACAGCGGAGCATGTACCTTCCATGCGGACAGTCCCCGTGAAGCAGCTCGCCGTCTAGCAACAGTCATGGGTGCGGATGCTGGAGTTAAGCCACATGAGGCCAATCAGATGATTTGTGATGCGGTTGATTTGTTGGTACAAATCGGTATCCGTCACGAGGTTCGTCGGGTGATTGCCATATCCAATGTGTCCAAGGATTTGAAGAACGGTGATGTGTATTTTGAACCCATCTATCGATATAAAGAAGAATCCTCAGCGATAGAACCTTACTGGGAAAAATTAGGGGAATTGAAATAAAACCAAAATTTTATCAAATTCCCGAATGGTGAGTTTTCGTAATTTGTCACTGAGTGCCAATTTGTGATGATCCTACGAACTGCACATATCAACTGATGATAAGTTGATAGGGTAAAATTCGAGTAAGTAATCGTTATTAACCGATAAAATGAACCAAAAAGGATGCTAGTCGCAGACAACCCATACGGAATAACACCAGATACGTGGATCATTTCAGATACCCATTTCTACCATGAAAACATTGGAAGGTATTGCAACCGTCCAGAGAACTGGCAAGAATTGATTATCAAGAACTGGAATGATCGAATTGCCCCAGGTGATACTGTCCTTCACTTGGGCGATTTTGCATTAGGAAAGAAAATTCATTTCGAATTGCTAACGGGGATTTTGAATGGAAAAATGTTCTTAATCCAAGGCAATCATGATCGCCTGAGTCAAACCTATTGTGAAGCACATGGTGTGACATTGATCAAGAATTCATTTCAGATCATATTGGGACACCAAATAAACCTGGTTTTTTCGCATCGTCCGATCATCCCCCTTGAAGACGGTTGGATCAACCTTCACGGGCATATTCATAATGTTCCACCGCCGCCTGAAGGATCCAATCTGGGACCCAACCATATCAATATGAGCATCGAGGTCAGAGAATACCGACCTTGGAGATTGAAAGACATCATTAACTATTTATGCTAAAAAGCTGTGATATCAATTTATCCAACCAAAACCAAGTGGAAAACAAATTGGAAAGATTTTAATGAGGATAAACGCCACTTAGTAGAGTGTCGTTTTTTTTTCATAAGTATCTGTGTAGAAGTCCCCTAATTCCCATGGCGGAAAAGGGTGTTGAAATAACCGATTGAACTTTATACTAATCATGATTATAATAATTTTGATTAGTATTAGATAAACTGCCTTCTCATGGAGGAAACCATGTTCATTGACCGAAAGATGGAACTTGATTTATTGGACAAACGCTATCGATCCAATCAGGCGGAACTTTTCGTCCTGTACGGCCGCCGCCGAGTTGGAAAAACAGAATTGTTGCGTGCATTTTGCGCAGATAAGCCGCACATCTTTTTTATCGCCACATTGAGCAGCGATTCAGAGCAATTGGCCACCTTCTCGCAACAGGTCTACGGCTTCACCCACGCGGATGTTCCCGCGGGTTTTACCTTCCCTTCCTGGGAGGCGGCCTTCCAGGCGTTGGTCGAACTGCCGATGCAATCCAAGCCGATCATCGTTCTGGATGAATTCACTTATTTGATCAGCGGGAACAAAGCCATTCCATCCATTCTGCAGAAAGTGTGGGATGAAAAACTCAAGAACACACAAATCATGATGATTTTGTGTGGATCGTATATTGGTATGATGGAAACAGAAGTGCTCGGGTATCAGGCTCCTTTATATGGAAGGCGAACAGCCAGCACGCTCCTGCGCCCCATGGACCTGGCTTCCTCTGCATTGTTTTTTCCAGGCTATTCCGCGGAAGAAAAATTCATCACCTGGGCGGTAGTTGGCGGAATGCCTTATTATTTGCGCACGTTCCAAGACAGCCAGGATATTTTTTCCAATATTCGGCAACATATTTTGGATGCACAGACCGGCACGTTGTTCAACGAACCGCGTTTACTTCTCATGGAAGAGCTGAGAGAGCCGCGAAACTATTTTTCCATTTTGAGGGCAATCGCGCAAGGCCGAACAAGGTTGAATGAGATTGCACAAGGCGCAGGTATAGGGGAGGTTACGACGGTTGCGCGTTATCTGGATCTTCTCCAGCAAATGAGGTTAATTACACGGCGTGTGCCGGCAACCGAAACGCAGCCAGAAAAGAGTAAAAAAGGAATTTACCAAATTGACGACCATTTCCTCCGTTTCTGGTTTCGCTATGTTCATCCCAATCAAAGTAGTCTTGATCTTGGATTAGCGGATGCGATTCTCCAGCAGCGGATTATGCCAGATTTGGATCATTTTATCGCCGCTGCCTTTGAGGAAGCCGCGATAACATTCACCGGACGTCTAGCCCAAGCTGGAGGATTGGACTTTTTCCCTGAGCGAATCGGAGGATGGTGGAATCGCGACGCAGAGATCGATGTTCTCGCGATCAATCATTCTGACAAGATCGCCTTGGTTGGAGAGTGTAAATGGACTGTTCATCCGGTTGGTACGAGTGTTTTGGATGATCTCAAGCAAAAAGTTGTGGTTTTAACGAAAGACCATGAAATCAAGAAAGTTCAATTTGCCATATTTGCTCGCAACGGTTTTACCCCTGATCTCGAAGATAGATCCGAGCGAGAGGGGATACACTTATTTACGATTGATTCCTTAGTCAACCAAGTTTGAACTGACATTTGATGTCCCCCTAGGATAAGCCCTTTTCGCTTGCTATACTCAATCTAATCTGACAACTTAATTATTTATTCTTTCAATCGTTAGCCGGACTCTACCTGCTGGATGCGCACGTCAAAGGCGCATAAGCACGAGTGTCTGGCTTTTGTTTTTAAACTTACCTGGAGGATCTATGACGATATTAATTCCAGTGGTTGGGCTCTTATCCACTACTTTGGTGCTCTTGCTGTGGTATCCAAAGCAAATCAAAACGGGTAGATTATCCGCTTTATATACTGTTGATTCAGCCCGAACTCTATCCAGTCTCGATCAAAAATCGCTGGAGTATAAACTTTTAGCCTCCGGTCAAAATATCAAACCCGTTACCTTTCGCTTACTACGTATCGCTGCTGGTGTTTGCGGCATGGTCATTGCCTGGTTGTTCCTCCCCGGTCTGCCGGCAATTGTCATTGGTGGAATCCTAATTTACATTCCTGGCGCATGGTTGGATGATCGAGTGAAAAGTCGTGGTCGGAATATTGACCAACTGCTCCCGATTGCTATTGGTCGGACTGCTGCTGGTCTACTCGCTGGTGGATCTGTGCCCGATGTTTTACAACAAGTCGGTGAGTCCTTGGAGATAGAAAAAACCAATCCGCTTACTCCAGAGTTTATTCTGACCGCTTCAGAAATGCGAATCAAAGACAGGGTGGAAGCATTACGAAGTCTGGCATCGCGCAGCCCTTCGGTGTCCCTGGCCAATCTAGCTCAACTGTTGGAAGGATATACCGAAGCAGGCGGACGAGCCTACACCGCAGTGCTCATGGATATTTCAAGCCGGGTTCAGCAAATCCTGATTGCACGGAATCGAGCCCAGGCGAAAGCCGGCGATTCGCTGGTATCAGCAAAAGTTTTGCCAGCTGTCTTGATCCTCATTCTGATTTATCTCAGCCAGGACCCGATGGTGCGCTCTTCGTTAACCGCCCTCCCTGTTCAAATCGTAATTGGTGGCACGATGGCAGCCATGGTGGGTGGGTACTTCATTATCCGTTCCATGATTATGGAGGCAGTGTAGATGACAGCACTCATTTATCTCACCGGAATCGCTGTTTTTGCATTGGTTATCTACCTGACACTTGAACTTGCACCTGCAGCACCCACAGGCCGGTTATCTGAGATTCTCACGCCAGCAGATGGCGTTATCCTGACCGGATGGCGTAAATCCCTATCTCCACTAGACAAGCCTATATCTAGATGGACGCCAGCTGGTTTTTTACGGAAAACACGGGCAGATCTGTATTGGGCTCACATTGGAGATCGCTGGAACGATTGGAACGAAGTGCAATTTACCTCTCTGCGGGTGGCTTTAGCTGTAGCAGGGTTTGGATTGGGGATGGTAGCCACAGCAGAACCAGTTTTTGCATTGGTAGGTGGATTAGTTGGATTTCAATATCCTGCTATGTCTATGGGCGGGGTTGCCCGTCGTTATCGCCGTCTGTTTATTGCTCAACTTCCAGAATTTGTTCAGCTAGTTTCAGCCCAGATGTCTGCAAATGTTTCGATGGAAGAAGCCTTACGTCGGACAGCTCAAGCGCAAAGCTTGGTAGGCAAATGGATGCGGTGGGTTCTTCAGATGGCGCAAGGTCGTGATCTGATCGAGCAAATGCAGCGCGAAGCCCAGGAATCGCATCTCCCCGAATTGATCGGCATGTCTGTTCAATTGGAATTCATCCGACGCGGTACTGCCCAACAGGAATTGATGGGACAGCTGGCAACCAGTATTGCAGCTGACTATATTGGCTCCGCTGAACAGCGAGCAGAAAAAGTGGGATCCGAACTGGTAATCCCAATGGTGGTTTTTTATTTCCTGCCTTTCCTGGTGACGTTGCTGGCTGTAATCGGATGGCCAATTGTCCAGAATCTAGGTGCGATGTAATGGTCACCCATCCCCTCCATTTCATTCGGAAACATTCTGATCGCATACGTGACCTGGTTGGTTTTGGCTTCTTCCTTTTTGCCACGCTTATTTCCGGGTTGGTAGCCTGGCAGCATCCTTCTATCCTGGCCTGGCTGTTTGCGATTCATAACGGGTTATTAGCTTTCTTCTACACCCGGCGAACACCGGCGAAACAATATGATCGCACCGGATTATGGCTCGGAATGATCGCCGCATTCTTGCCCACATTCACAACTTCCAGCCATAGTGAGTGGTATTTGCTCATACCTGCCCTGGCTGGCTACTCGCTGATCTTGTGGTCTCTCATCACTTTAGGATCACGTTTTGGGGTTGCTCCTGCAGACCGAGGCCTGACCAGCCGTGGCCCCTATCGGTTTTTGCGTCACCCGATGTATCTAGGAGAACTGGTGTTCAGGGCAATGATGGTTTTCAGTTCTCCAGATTGGTTCACTGCCATTCTTTTATCTGTTGCTCTGACGTTCAATCAATGTTGGCGAATCCTTCGAGAAGAAAAAATGATTGACGGATATGCCTGCTACATGCGGATTGTACCTTGGCGATTGATTCCTGGACTCTGGTGAAAAATATGGCGCGGAACTTTTCAAACATGTGCTTTGCGTTGGCTTTGAGTATCGCCCTACTCATGAAATTATTTTCAGTTCAAGACGAATTGGTCTGGTTGGCGGTATTCAGTGTATTTGTTTCTGCCATTCTGACCAATTTGATGTGGATTCGATCCTTGGGAGTTGCCGGGATTAGTGGTTTATCCATCGTGTATATCAAGTTGGGTAGCGGTTCACTACCAGGAACCATTTTGACGGTCTTAACCACCTTGCTTTTGCTTACTGCGGTGCTACTGGCAATTTATGCAGATTTGTCCTACCCATCGAAAAACATCCAAGGAGATGAAAAACAACATGAAATTTAGTTTTGGAAATTCCTTTAATTTGAAACGGAATTCGGCTCTTGATATTTTGCTTGGGGCTCATCAACCTGATCAAAAAGTATTGGAAGCACTCTCCCAGACTGACAATCTCTCAGTACGGGAAGCATTCTCTACTCGTGGTGTTTTACAGAACCTGTCTGGAGTACACCTGGTTATTCTCGGTGACCTGCTCCCAATATCAGACGTATCTGAAGAGGTACTTCATAGTGCGCTGGATAAGAGTGGGATCCCGGTGGTTACTCAAGACAATTTTGTAATAGACCCGGCTGAATGGTTAGGGCGAGCCCGGTTGACCAGTGCCAAACAAGTCTCGTTCTTACCAGCCCGTCAGATTAATTTGGTGAATTGGTCTGGAGGAGTGGGAAAAACAACCCTTGCGATGGCTGTTTGTAAACGCTTCGTCAGGAATACAGGACTGCCAGCGGCATTGCTTGAACTTAGTATGGGCGGAAGCGCACTGCACGCTCGAATTTCACCCGACCTTCCCGAATTCTTTACCATTGCCACTCATAAAGCAGAGCCTGCTCTTTGGAATGGGGTCAGCTTATACCCGATGGATGGCCGAACGATCGATGTCCTCTGGAGCGAAGACCCGCAAGGGGTTCGAAATCTACTGGCAGAGATCCAACGGAAACACACACTTTTTGTCGTGGACTGTTTTCCCGGTCATCCCCTTTTCTCGGAATTGTCGAAACCCAAGCCTGGATTGATCAACCTGGTCGTTACCTCTCCTCGCGATGATGCCATATTACAAGCCAGACGATTGATGAGCGAAGTTTCAGAACCACACCATTTAGTCTTGAACATGGCTAAATCGGTCTCTGATCGTGCAGAAAGCGGGGTGTCGATTGTGCTGCCTTACAACGAAACATGGGCTCAGTCGCTCGACCCACGATTGGCTGATCCCATTTTAGAACAAGCATATACCGGCTGGAAACGGAGGAATTAATGAATCGAACTGTTCAATTTATTATTGGTGTAATTGCCGTTGTGGTTGCCCTGGGAGCAGGTTTCTATGGACGCAATCTATATTTGAAAGAAGTTTCCACTTATCAGGTACCAGTACCCATCAATGCAATCCCTGCTTACGCAATTCTAGATGCAGACATGTTTCAAATGCGCGAGATGCCTCGCACGATGGCATCTTTACCCTATTACCAATCCACCCAGGATCTGGAAGGAAAGATCAGCACGGTTTCGTTGCCGGCAGAACTGCCGGTTGCTCAGGCAAATGCGGTGCCAGTCACGTCGTTTCGACTGGCCGATGCAGCATATGAAGTTCTCTCAATCCCGGTTGAACCTGTTTCTGCAGTAGGTGGACAAATTCGAATCGGAGAACACGTCAATTTGTATCAAGTGCTTCCCGAGAAAATTGACCCTGAGAACACAGCGATTTCAGCCAACGATCAATCCACCTTCAAGGTAGAGCTCATCGCCAGGAGTGTATTGGTAGTAGATGTCCGCAATGCACAAGGCGTCGCTGCGGAATCCAACCAGAAGAGTGAGGATAACTCAACGTTCGGTGGCAGCCCTCAGAACGAACAAGTCCAAATCCTTACCTTGGCGGTAGAGCCGAAAGATGTGGACGTTATTCTCACTGCGGTTGCAGCAAGCAAAAAACAAGGTGGATTGTTATGGTCAACTCTGGCACTTCCTTGATCCATCCAACCGTTCCACCAACCCTTCAGCCCTTAAACCAATCCGATCTGCTCCTGATCGAACGGGTCCGTGAGGAATTGGTACAGCGCGGAATCAACCCACCCAGCTGGCGAGAAGCAGACTCAGAAAAACGTCGTCGTTTCTATGATGAGGTGCGCTCTATCTTGATTGATCAGGGTGAGAATCGTAGTTCCGTCAACCGCAATGCACAAATTATCACGGATGCATTGTCCGGGGTGGGATTACTCGATCAGTTGCTGCGTGACCCATACGTGGAGGAGATCTTTGTGCGTAATGGGGTGGTAGCTGTGGAATATGATGGGAGCTTTTATCATCTGGGGAAACTGGCTGATGACAGCTATTTCGAAAACCTCGCTGTGCATGTTGCAGATCAAGGCGGTGCTACTTTACGCGGAGATCGCCCGGCTGTGTTAATTGATCTGCCAGGTGGAGAACGGTTTACCGCCATCGTTCCGCGCCTGTCAACCGAGGGGACTGCAATCAATATCCGTACTTTCGGACGGCGTGTTCGCACCTTGGAAGAAATGGAGCAGACTGGCACTTTTGCCAAATGTGATCCGACATCAATCGGACTGCTGCAGACCTTTACCAGCCCTGCCGAAAAAGATACCAGGTCCGAACTGACCCGTCGGATCCAATCGTTGAAAGACACACCAGATCGATTTCTAGCCTGGATGGCAGCCAACCTGGCCGGCAGCCTGATGATTGCCGGGGAAATGGGTTCTGGCAAGACGACTTTACTCAACGCCCTCTCGGGTTTTTTGCCTGTATCTGCGCCGATTGCTGCGCTGGAAACCTTCCGGGAATTGGAAATCCAGCACCCATTTTTATTACGTACAGTAGCGCCAGCTGAATTATCGCCTGGCACGCCTGGCGTGACCCTGGATTGGGTCCTAAACGTCATTTATACCCGTATGAACCCGGCAGCCATCCTGGTGGGTGAGGTAGTAGGAAATGAGGCACTGCAATTCTTAAAAGCCACTTGCTTGGGGCGCAAAGCATTGACAACCATTCACGGTGGGACGATAGAAGAATCCCTGATGCGCCTTGAACAACTTGCCCTGGCTGCAGCGCCTGAATTGGGATTGTCTGCTGTTCGCTCGATGGTTGCGATGGGATTGGATGTTGTTGCTTTGATGGGAAGAGTCAACCGATCAGGAAGAGTTCAACGCACATTACAGGCCATCGCCACGATTAATGGAATTAATGCGAAAGGTGATTATTGTTTGAACTACCTTTACCGGGCAGAAGGTGATGAGAACCTCCCTGTCTTTGAACAAGCCTATCACCAGTTGGAGGGAATAAAATGAACCGCTTCGTAAAGTGGATCCTTGTCGTTGTATTTCTACTTGCTGTCGTAGGATGCCTGGTTTTTATTTTCGGGAACCTGCATGCCTTAATGAAAGTGGACCCAGCACCATCAAGTGTAGATTATTTCGAAGATGTGAATCATAAGAACGAGGAAATCGAGAGCAAATTGCGGAATGCCCCCTGGCAAGGATTGCGTTTTATCCGGCAAGAACGAACGTGGCGTTTTTATGGGGTAGCTGGTGAAACCAAACAGATCGATTTTATTCAACCGATGAGTTTGGTGAAAGTCTACTATCTCGAAGCAGACGGTGACCTAAGCTTCACCTGGGCGGCTACTGAAATTCAATTTTCTGGAAAACCGGCCTATTCATTGATTTCCCATCCTATCCAAGAAGGACAGTTGATTGGAGTTCAACTGAAAGGTGATTATGTCACTCAAAATGGCGTTTATTGGGAGGATTGCGAGTCTGATTATTGCCACCTGGCGCAAATGATTGACACCATGATTGTGCTGGATGATGTGGGAACTGGACTTACGAACGGGTTTATTCGTTATGGTTGGGAACCGCCAACTTATCCAATGTATGGTTTTTTATGCTGGCAAATCATCTCCACAAATGATGACCCGGATAAGTCGATATTAATTGGCCAGGAGTGACTTATGGAACCTTGTGATTATCACAAAGATATACATCCAGTCGTCAATCCTGAAACCGGACAGCAGGAATTCCAGGATTGTCATCACCCTTTAGCCAGAAAAGATGGAAAGGTGATCTTGAGCCGGCATCTGATGTCAGTCAGCTTAGGACGGTGGCTTCGTTCATTTGAGATTGTTATTTATAAGGATGGGAATCCGCAAAACTTGACGATTGAAAATCTAGTTTTGACAACCCTCGGCAAACTTTCACATGACCCGGATCATAAGGCGGTAATTTTGATTTGCCCATATTGCGGAGAACCTTTCAAAGTCACCCTTTCTCATAAAAATCGGCGGATCTACCATAACGATACCTGCCGAAGGTTGGCTGATCGGAAATTTATCATTGATCCAGAAGAATTACGCCAACTGGTATGGGAAATTCCAACTACTCAGATTGCTGCCTTATACGGAGTTTCTGATAAAGCCGTTGAAAAGCGCTGCAGGGCGTTAGGTATTCCAAAGCCTCCGCGCGGGTACTGGACCAGACTGGATCGTATAAAAGGTTCTCCGGAGGAAGAGGCATGAGTCCGTTTCGATTCTTAATTGATGCAGGAGCAGTGTTCCTGGCGGGTGGCATCTTTCTAGCTTTGTACAATACGCTGTTATCTGGCGTAGAAATCATAGTGAAAACTTGGCGCAGGACATTTGTTTCCTGGGCAGGTCGCCGGCTACGGGCGATGGGCGTCATTCAAGAAAAGCCTTACCAGGCACACAATGAGTTGGATTGGAAACGATTAATTTTATTGATTGCCACGCCTGGGTTAGCAATAGCAGTCCACGATTTTATGCTCTCACCGCTTGTACTGTTGATCGGTTTGATCATCCTGATTTGGATCAACTTTCAGCAAAAACAGGTCGAGCGCGCACAAATCAACGAGGATGCGGAAGCGGTTGCCCTGCAAATTCGATCATTGATGAGTGTAGATCACTCTCTTTTGAATGCTTTGATGAAGGTCAAATTGCCTATGGGAGTGATGAACCACGCCATCGAGCAGGTCGCAAGCCGCTTACGAATGCATCAACCCCCTGCCCAGGCTGCACAGGCATTAAAAGGCTTACCCGGAAATGTCACATCAAGGCTGTCGGCTTTGATTGCCAATAATGCTCAGCTGACAGAAGAAATTCAGGACGAGTTGCTTGTCTCACTGGAACAGGAGGCTCACCGACAAAAACTGCTACGCTCTAAGACTCGTCAGACCCTTTCGCTTGTTCGTGGAACAATCCGACTGTTACAAGGTGTAGTTGCCGCTTCCGTGTCCTTCGTAGTTTTATCACCAGCCTGGCGTGATTTTTTCCTACAAGATGCACCTCATCGGGTGTTATTGGCAGTAATGATTTGTGGGGTCGTGCTAGCCAGCTTGTATTTTGAGTACGAAGTCTACCAATTGAGTTTTGGAGAGGTCTAAGAATGGATACCTTTTCCCTTGTGGTGGGCTTTAGTCTGGCAATCGGAGTGGGCATGATTGCCAATACCGTAATATCCATTTTATTTGAAACAGAAAGGAGGCTTAGCCGTCCGATACAGCGTGGACGTTTACACGCTCTCGGACTCGGGACCAAATATCAAAGCGAAGAAAAAAGAACAGAAGAAGCAATTTTGGGGTTCGGCGACATTCCATGGGGAGCGCTTTATGCGGGTACAGCCCTGATAGGACTGATCCTATTGGCAATCTTAGGACCGCAACTTCCCAGCATCCGGTTGGGTTTCCTGGCATTGCCAGGCCTGGTGTGGTTAGCCAAACGCTATTTGATCAAGCAGCGAAAACGGTTCATGGTCGGACAAATTCGTCAGTTTCTGATCGATGTACGTCTGCATATGAGCCTGCAAGGTTCGCTCTTGCTTGGATTAGAGAGCTTGGCAAAGACGACCGTCGAAACTTCAGTTGTATACCAACGTCTACAAAAAAGGCTGCAGGGTAGTTCTGCTCGCAGTGGGTTGGATTTACTTAACCAATTATCTGACGATTTGAAATCCCCCCAGTTGCTTCGCGTTGTACAACGTGTCCAGGCTGCTCAACAATCCGGAGGAGTCTCCGATGTTGATCAAGCGATTGCCAGTGTCATCGAAGAATTGAACGAAGAGATCGGTTACCAATCCGAAGAACAGATGCAGCGTTTGCCCCTGCGCATCACCTTATTGGCTATGCCGTTTCTCCTTGGGCCAATTGTTATCTTGTTGTTTTACCCGCTTGTTGACCGCATCCTGAAAACCCTCTCCGGGGTGTCGATTGGCGGCGGTTTCTAACCCCCTATCGCTCCGCGATGGGGGCGTACCAGCCCATTTTTCAAAACCCCCGCCCATAGTGCGAGGGAAAGGAGCCTGTTTATGTTGTTCGATAAGAAAGCATCCGAAATTCCACAGTTTGTTGTTGTTCTGGCGATCGCCGTTGTCTTGGGAGCAGTGGCTATCTGGGCCATCCTGAGCAATATCGGTACCCAAGGCGGCAGCATTGCGGACTGGATTAACAGCATCGCTGTGCCGGCTGCACACCCATAATTTATTAGCAAACCTGGTATCTGGTCTTCTATCCTGAAGACCAGATACCAAACATTAACACTCCGCTTCCTCTGTAAAAGTGCAGAGGAGCGTTCCAAGGAAAGGAGGAATTATGTTGCATGATCGAAATGGACAGAGCGTTGTTGAGTATATCGTTGTCCTGGCGATCTTCATCGCTCTGGTTGGCGGCGCGCTCTGGGAAGTCTTTTCCACTTTAAAGGTCAAGTTCAATGATGTCAACGCCGAAATTGGGTCTTAAATCAGATTCTAAGGGGCAGGCGGCGGTTGAAGCCTTGTTAGTTCTGATGGTGCTTGCACTGGTCATTTTTGGTGGTATTGAACTCAGTCGTGGAGTAGCCATGAGGGCGGCATTGGACAGCAGTGCCGGCGCAGCTGTTCGTGCTTTATCCCTAGATCCTACCCAATGGAGTTATGCAAAGAACTTGATTCAAGAAGGGACGAACCAAAATGTGATGGGTACGGTTGAAGCTACGACCATTCAAGTTTTTGATGCTGCCGGCACTCCACGGAGTTCTGCCTGGCTTTCAGGCAGCCCATTTGGAACTACTTTTATCCTGGAGGCTTCCGCCCCATTTCAGGCAGATATTCCCTTCCTCTCTGAACCCATCATGACAATACGAGTTCAGCACTGGGGAATCGTGGAGCGGTATCCATGATCCCATTCCCTTTAAAAGCTTTTACTGGAAATGGGATGATTATTGAAAGAAAAGCACAATCCGCAGTGTGGGGATTATTATCCATCCTCGTGCTTGTAGTGATTGCAGGTGGGCTCGTGGATATTTACAGGCTGTATGCGGCACGTAATTGGGCTTATTCTGTGGCGCAAGAGGCTGCACTTGCAGGAGCATCCCGAGGAAGGGACTGGGATGCTGTTCTCACTACTGGCTTTATCCAACTAGATCAAGCCGTGGCCAGTAATGAAGCCCAAAACGTAGTTAATTCTGCTATGCAAGCGCGTGGAATTATTGCGTACACCTCGTCAATTCGGGTTCTGCCTGATCCTTTTGGAGGAACGATTTCCGGATTTCCACCTCGTCCAGTTCGCTTGGGAGATGGATTGAGTGATTGGTCTAGTAATGAACCTGCTGTTGGAGTCTATTTGGAGGTTCCAATCCAATGGACGATTCTAAACATTTTCGGAATCGAATTGAAAACCGTTCGGGTGTTTGCATCCGCTGGGGTTGTCCAATGAAAAAATTTATCTTAAATCTGATGAAGCGTAAGAAAACACTTCTGGGAATTATCCTTGCCATTGTGATTGGTTTGGTGATCACGATCTCAGCGCTGGCGGATTATGGCCATCCTATCGTTTCTTATAATCGAAATCCCGTTTCGATCACATTCCCCAGAGCTGGAAGAATTGTTTTATGGAATGTCATCACCTCAAGCTCACCGGGGTATTTTTCGCGCTATTACTTCATCCGTAATGGCTGCAGGGTAGGGCAGAACTGCACCTATATGGATGTGATTAACAATCAAACAGTGTTGACCCCGATCACGGTTGCAGCGGGTGAGACGATCCAGATCAGAGGTTGTGATTGTTATGGAGGTAACTGCGGTTCAGGGGGATGTGCTAACCCGCATGTGGGTTGGAAAACGCCTCATCACGATTACTTTTGTCCAAATTACTTCTATTCGCAAAACTACAACCCAAGCGCTGGTGGTAGAGACTTTACCAGTTTAATGACAGCATTCCTTGCTTCCGGGGATACCATTATTGGCACTCCACAATGTTGGGGGGATTGGGATGAAGATAATAGTAATGGCGGTTATGACCACGACTTTGAAGATTTTGTCTTAATCTGGGCTTATCGAGATACCTTTACTGGCTACCATGATGGAGCCTCTGGAACAGTACCTCAATCCCAATGTCGTGCTTACGGCTGGGTGATGCAAGATGCCGCTCCAGGGTTGGATATCAATTACCGCATCCTGGTAGATGGTAATTTGGTAGTGAATGGAGTCGCTAACCAGTACAGGGCGGATCTGACCGGAACATGCACGGGCGGCACTTGTGGGTTCACTCAAGATTTATGGGGATTGATCTCGCCCAATGTTCAACACACCGTACGCGTTCAGGGTCAAAATCCCTATAATTCCTCCTGGTTTGATCTGTCAGGAACAAATAAAACGATTCGGTGCTCACTCCCTCCCAGTGTGGATTTAAAAGTGAATAACCAGGATGGGACAATCCGCCTGACTTCTCCCGCTCAATATTTGCTGAGTTGGACATCCAATAATGCAGATACCTGTACTGCCTCAGGAAGCTGGACTGGAACGAAGGGTCAGTCCGGTTCGACGAATTACACTGGCATTACCACCGGAAGTTACACCTATACGTTGACATGTACCAATCCCATTGGTTCCACTTCAGATAGTGTCACTGTCATTGTCTACAATCCACCCGCAGTGGATTTGAAGGTTAACAACACCGATGGTCCTCTGGCATTAATTTCTCCCGCAAGCTTTACCCTGAGTTGGATCAGTCGCGATGCGACCAATTGTTCAGCAGCCAGCTCAAATGGCAGCTGGGTTGGGAATGTGGTCATAGCTGGAAATCAGCCTATGAGTGGAGTCCCGACTGGAACGCACACCTATACAATCACCTGTTCTAATCAGTATGAAACTGCTAGCGATTCAGTCACGGTTATTGTGATTACACCACTTCGCGGGACAATAGCGGTCACATATGCGCGTTTACTGTTATTTGCTCCTAGCCTGGATCAACCCGCACAGACCCTAACTGGCGAGGTAACAGGTGGTGTTCCACCTTATTCTATTTTGGTACGAGTCCGGACACCATCGGGAGCTCAATTTTCTTTGAACCGCAATGGCTCAACCTGGTCTGTGACTCCTGAAAATTCAGGAGATCTCAATTTTGGCACCACAGAAGAGGGTATCTGGACCGCATGGGCTGATTTGACGGATGATTTTGGCCAGACATATCGAACATCCAGCGTAGTTTGGGAGGTGGCATGGCATCCCGTGCATGGTCGCCCGTAATCCGAATTCTATTAGCCGCCCTTACCGTGATGACCACCGCCAGTTGGGAAACAACATCTGTGAAGGCTGATAGCGGTGGAACCTGCCAGATGGCATATGGTTTAACCCCAACTTCTATCCCTGATTGGTTAATGCCAGTGATGGGGAATACGAACCTAGCTACTGCTAACCGTTATGATGTTTTGGCTGCCGAGTTATTGTCATCCGGATTAGTCGATGGCGCTACCTGCCCAGCACGAGGGTTGAATCCTGATGGCTCCGCAAATGGTTGTGGAATCGAACTTACGAAAGACCAGGTGCTCACCTGGCAGAATCAATTTGACTCGGTGATTCTCTCTTCTTCTCAGGCTGCAGAGTTACCCCCAAAGGTAGTTAAAGCTGTCATTGCCGTTGAATCGCAATTCTGGCCAGCGGCAAATTGGACTCTAGGTGAGATTGGATTGGGTCAGATGACCACATATGGCGCAGACCTTGTTTTGATGTGGCGACCGGCTTATTTCCAAACCATCTGCCGGCAAACATACGGTGAAGTAGGATGTACTACCCAATATCAATTCCTGGATTCTTCAACGCAATACCTATTACGCGGAATGGTTTTACGAGATATCGAGGCCACCTGCCCGAATTGTCCAGGGGGTGTTGATCTTGAAAAAGGAAACCAAGCGATACGAGTTCTGGCTGAAACCCTCAATGCAAGTTGTTTGCAGTCAGCCCGAATTTTCAATCTAGCAACCGGAAAACAACCAGCTGCATTATTAAGTTATGACGATTACTGGCGTCTGGTTCTCGCAAATTATCATGCCGGCGCCGGATGTGTTTATCAGGCACTTCGAAAAACCGGAAATCCGAACAGTTGGAATAGCATTGCTGTTAATTTTTCCAGCGGTTGTGCAAGTGGCGCTGAATATATTCGACGTATCGAAGGGCAGATCAAGCCGTAGAAAAGAGGTGTTATGGATTGGATTATTTTTGGCCTTGTTGTAACCTGGTTGGGAATCGTATCTTGGTTCGATATCCGAAAAAGTGAAATACCACACAGCGCCTGGGTGGTTATTCCTCTCATTGGCGCAGGCCTTTATCGGATCTGGCAGGGAGACTGGGCATTAGTCCTTCTTGCTGTCTTAGTTGCAGCTGTTAGTGAACGGTATAGAATATCTCAAGCATTTGGCTGGGAAGAATTAAGCCGAATAATCACCTGGCTCCCATTGCTATTTTTGGGAGCATTCCTCTCGATTCAATCTTCACCACTTTCAGCTTTGGCAATCATTGGCTTCTGGGCAGCCTGGGAATTGAAGTGGTGGGGTGGCGCGGATGCCGTTAGTGCAATTACGATCTGTCTTATCTGGCCTGGGATTTTCTTTATCATATCGTTTCTGGTTATTCACCTAATCGTTGTGATTGCTTCGGGAGTAGTATCAATGGTACGGGAACAGAAAATCAAACTTCACCGTTTACCGGGTTTGCCGATATTGTTAGTCTCGGTATTAATCTTGAAAGTAGGGACTATCTTTTTAGCTTAATCCGCAATGTCTGGATAATGCTTATACATTCATAGCCAAACTTGTGAGGCCTCCCTCTCATACACCGTGGGGAAACACTCGAGTACACCCTACTAAACGCCTGGGACAAGGAGCGTAATGATTTTGCTCTCTGAGGGCTTAAATGGGACAGGTCTACCCAAATTTTTTCGCCAGTTCATTAAGCCCATTTTCATCAAACGCTATATCAGCTCGATGAACTACCTCTCGAACAAAGGCTAATTCAGTATCTGAAGGTTTGTTATCAACCACAACAGCAATGCATATTGCTTTAAATACAGTTTGCCTTTCCTCAATAGAACAGTTCGCCAATAGGTTGAGAATTTCTTCTTTATCGAAGTTTACTTGTTTTGAAAAGTTCTCTATATCTGGAATACTCCCAATTTCCTGGATTCGCATGGTAAATGCTCGAAGATACCATGCTGCCGGACGCGTTACTTTTGTGTCAGAAAAAATGGCCAGCCAGATCAGGTTCAGAAACAGGCATTTATTCTGAATTTCTTCAAGGGGAAAATCGCGCACAGCCTCATCAATGGCGGCGCGTCTCCGATATTTTGTTCTGGCACGTTTCCCTATTTGGTCGGTATTGTAATAGTTCAGACCTACTCCAAGGGGGATATTGAGCCCTGGAATGGCTCCTTTAATAATCTTATTTTGAAGAAGGTATTTACCAACGACAGGCAGGGCTTTTAGTGCTTGTAGACTACTGCCCGTTAGTGTTTTTTTGATGAATACTCGTATAAATTCGGGAGCGAGTTGTTGTAAGCTTTTACTTAGTGCCTCTCCTGCTTTGACACCGAAGGCAAGATCGATAAGATCAGTGAGGTCTTGAGGATCTTCATAATCCAGTGGATGCCCATATAGGATACTGATATCGTACGCAAGGCGAAGTTGGAGCAGACTGGTGTATCCCAAATCTGCCACAAGGGTCGTAATGGCAGCAGGTATTATAACCTTCGAGGCTCCACCACGTTTACCAATAGTTGCTACTACTGCTCCTGAATAAGCTAAACTTGTCATGCCACCGCTGATTGCTGCATACTTTTTAGCTAATGCTATCCTTAAGTCGACGATTGCATCTGGTGGCAAACCAGGATACTCCTTCTGAAAGTATTCTGCCGTTACCTTTTTCTGATAATTGCTCAAAGCGAGATATAACAACTTCTCAAACCAGGCACCCTTATATATATCTTCTGGCATCATATTTCTAAAAAAGGTTTTGATCTCTTCAAGCGTTTTCTTTGAGGATTCTTCGGTACCATCTAGCAATTGATCAACCATGTAACTCCCTTTTGCGGTCTGGGCTTGCTGTTGAAATAGATTCTTCTTTTTGTTTAGGAAGAGGAAGGGCAAGTTATTCACAAATCTTGATGAAATGAGAAATGGTTTACCCTTTAGAAATCAGTATATACGAATTCTAAAAAACTTGATAAATAAATCTTTCAGATAAGATTCAATTGCCCACCTAGGATAAAGCCATTCCATCACTATAATTAGAAACAGATAATCAATCTAATCGTTGGCCGGACAAAAACCTGCTGGATATGCAGACATGTCCGGCTTTATTTTATCAGACACCTATATCGTGAGGAGTTCATTCTGATTGCCAGCATTGCATTATTAGCCCTGTTTTTTGCCTGCATGGTTTACGATCTCCGCAAGTACCAGGTCCCTATGCCATTAACCGTTGGCGGGATGGTTGGTGCTGGTGTTTATGCCCTTTTCAATGGCTTATGGGCTCCAGTATTGTTGATGATTGCACTGACACACGTCTCAGATTTCAACCCCCGAGAAAAACGTCTAGCATTTGCTCTTACGTTGTCCGCATTTGCTGCAATTTTTCAACCTGCGGCAACGTTGATTTGTCTTCTCATCCTTGTCGTGTGGGTGCTTTGGGAATTTGGTGTTTTGGGAGGTGCGGATGTCAAGCTGATTATTGCTGGCGCCCTGGTTCTTGGAAATCCAATTTTTCTGATCCCGATATCAATTGTCGGTGGAGTGCAGGGCGTAATCGCGAGCCTTCAGAAAAAGAGGGAAATTCCTTTTGTCGTATCAATTTTTTGTGGAACTTTGTTGTTCGTTCTCTATCCATATTTCTAAAGAAGGAAGGAGGTGATTGGCATTGCGTTTCCTAAAGGATAACCGGGGAATTGAGTCGACTGAGGTCGCATTGATCATTGCAGTAGTTGTTCTGGTGGCTTATGGTGCGTACCGGTTGCTGGGCCAAAATATCGCTGCCATCGTGACAGATATTGCTGGAAAAATCTAGTCAAATCAATGGTCAGCCAGCAATGTCCCCGTCGGGGATGTTCCAAAAACTGGCAGATCAATTATTCCTAAAGGAGGATTATGAGGTTAATTAAAGACACTCGTGGGATGGAATTGCTAGAGGCTGCAATTACAACTCCAATTGCTATTATGGTCATGTTGGCGATTGTTAACCTGGGGATGTTAGTCTATGCCCAACAGGCAGTGCAAGCCGCAGCCAGGCATGGTGCGCGTATGGGAAGTGTGGCGCAGCAATGCCCAGCCTGTTATGCCATGAGTGGAGCAAGAGACGCAATCGCCCAGGCTGGGATTCTGGAAAATACTTCGGTCAGTGTCTTGGCTCCTGGAGGAAGTGCCGGCAGCATTTTAAAGATCCAAGTCAGCGGCAGTGTACCCAACTTTATGGCTCCTCTGACCAGCCTGTTCCCTGGATTGCCAGGGCAGACGTTTACTGTCCGTGCCGATTCTACATTTCGGCAAGAAGGCTGGTAATATGCTGTGGCGAGATCGGTGTGGCTATTCAATGACTTTCTGGGCGGTATTCATTGGGTTGGTGATGATTCCTGCCCTGGCATTGGCTATTGAACTCGGACGGTATTTTTATGCCATTTCAGAAGTGGCAAAGGCAGCAGACGCTGCGGCAGTTGCCGCTTCCGCTGAGATCAATCAGCAAGTTTTTCAAGATACCGGAAGTCTTGTTCCCACTTCAAGAACCTGGGGGAACGCTCAGGCTTATGTGACTTCAAATACAGCCAGCTTATCCGCTAAAGGGGTGCATGCATTTGTTACAGACATTCAAGTCAGTGGGGGAGATAACACGGTACGGGTCTCTGTGTCAGCAGATTTATCTATCCTGTTTCCATCAGTAGTTCCCAAGGTGCTTGTAACTCAAACCGGGGTGGCCAAACTACGTGTCTTCACGCACTGATCGATTTTTACCCATAAAGGAGTGTGGCATTATTGAACTGAAATTGACCACCTAGGATAAGCCCGTTGCAATTGTTATACTCTGATTGACAACTCAAAACTTCTTCATCTATCGTTGGCCGGACATAACCCACTGGGATCTGTCCGGCATTTTCTTTTTAACCCAAGATGGAGAAGATTTCAAGAACAAGGAGGTCAGATGATAAACGATGTAGTTCTAGAAGGAATCGTGGTACGGGATCCATGGAAATTTATGGATGACCTGTTCTTCCGGTTGGTGATCTATCGAGACAGTGATCTACCTGCCAAGAAATTGGATTTGGAACGTGATGCAGGTGATTACATCAACGTCCGGGTAAATGGCGGAGCCAATGGGCTGATCCACATCCGACGCGGCATGCGATTGCGAGTGCATGGTTTCCTCCAGTCTCGGGATTTCCGCGAAAGCTTGGAAGAGTTTATCTACAAAGCACGGAAATCCAAAAACTGTACTGACCTGGCTGTGGAAATCAAAGCATGCGAATTGAAACAAAACCAGGTATTCATTGACCGAAACGTGGTAGAGGCAGTCGCCAGGCGCATTATTGTGTTGGATGCTGCCGCACCGAACGAGAAAAAAGCCAGATCAATTGAGAGAGTTACGACTGGCAAGCACGCTGAAGCGGAGAATGATTCAAGTGAGATGGTATCCACTTCTGGAGAAATTGACGCAACTGCTGAATAACTCATCCGATCAACAAACCGAAGGTGAGCATGGGTAATTATCTTTTTGGATTACCTGCAAAAGGCCTACGCGTGTAAAAAAATCGAGAGATGGATGAGTTCAGACCTGAAGTGAATTCTTAATACTTCAGGGTACGTGGAGGATCACAAGATGACGTCCGGATCCCTTGCATAAAGCAAGCTGGATTTCGAGAACTGTCATCGTAAGCTCCCTTTGGTAATGGGAGCGAGTGATCCTCCATTTTATTCCCGGGAGTTCCCGGATAGTGGGCTTGCACTTTAACAAACAACCTTTTCCTCCCAGGAGGCGTCATGGCGTGCTGAGAAGCAGAAAGGTTCATATCACAAGGAGAAAACAATACTGTATGGGTGGGATGAATGACTCATCCCACCCATATATTCTCACATCCATAGGGCTGCAAATGTCAGCGATGAAGAAAAAGTCTTCACCATTGTCGTTTTCTGCCCTGTGTTTATTCACGGGTAGCAAATAACGTCGGAACACTCCTGGTGCTTAGCCATGAGTTGATCTCTCGAATCGACTTTTTGTTAATCAACGTCGGATATTTCCACAAGGAGGATTATGCAAAAAACACAAGACCTTACCCAAGCACAAGTTGACCGTACTGAACGCGCACAATCTGCGATTCTTGCTGGCAAGTTCCAGGTCACCCGAACCAATCCCCACCAATGGACGGTCAAAAATGGCGACAAGCTACCGTATGTTGTCGCATTGAGACCATCTCAAGGTGGTTCTGAAGAGGTCAATTGGGCGTGTACCTGTATGGATTATCAGCAGCGGGGACCTCAGATTCTCTGCAAACACATTGAAGGTGTCCGCCTCTTAGAAGCGGCGCAATCACAAATTCACATAGATCAAGAAAAGGAGAGTCACATGAATGAAACCATCCCTTCAAATGATGGGAACCTGAGCGACCGGCTTAGCCGCATCCTCTGGGAACTTCGCCAGCCATTGGATATGTCTCGCGTCAAACGCCGCCAAGCGCCAGGTATGGGCTCCGTCCCATATCTGGAAGGATACGACGTTATTGATCGAGCCAACAGTATCTTCGGATTTGCCTGGTCATTTGACTTGATTGGTGATCCGGTCATCGTACGTTGGCAAAAAAAGGTGCTGATCTGGAATCAGCAGGAAAAGCGCAAGATTCCTGCCCTGGATGCCAATGGGAATGTTCAGACCGAGGAAGTCGGTTTAGTGTATATCACCGGCAAAGTATCTGTCGATCTGGATGGAAAAACATACAGTCACGCCGATCTTGGTCGTTGTGTCTTCACTGGTGATACACCCGAAGCTCTTGATATGGCCTTGGCAGGTTCAGCCACAGACTGTCTGAAGCGATGCTTCCGCCAGTTGGGTGAACAGTTCGGCAATCTGCTGTATGACAAGGAAATTGCTCAGAACGCAGGCCTTGATCAAAACCGATCCAATGGCACCTCATCTACGGCAATTCCAACTTCGAAAGCAAATTCAATGCCTCCCACCACCTCTATCGTACGCAAGTATGGGGATGGTGTCTCCGTGAATGGCAATGTCTCCGAACAGGAGGCATTCGACCAATTCAAAGAGAAAACCGGGAGAGTTCCTGCTTCAAAGGATGAATTGCGTAATTGGCTAGCCAGTCAACGCGCCACACCGACGCCTGCATCCGTTGCAGCGTAAAAAACCACATTCCAAAGAGAAAGGAAAAACACAATGTACCAAACGATTATCCTCATCGGAAATTTGGGAAAAGATCCCGAAATGCGCTTTACCCCTAGCGGACAACCCGTGACTACCTTATCAGTAGCCACGAATCGCCGTTATAACGGTCAGAATGGACAGCCAGTCAAAGAAACAACCTGGTTCCGTGTGACTGTGTGGGGAAAACAAGCAGAGTCCTGCAATGAATTCCTACACAAGGGAAGCAAGGTGTTAGTGGAAGGACGCCTAAACCCCGATCCTGAAACTGGTGGGCCACATATATGGGAAAACAATGGAAAAGTTGGCGCTTCATTCGAAGTAACCGCCTCGACCGTACGTTTTCTTTCTGGACGTGAAGACCAGGAGGAAGCAGAACCCGCAGTAAATACCCAGGTTCCGCCAAACTTAGACCCAAGCGAAATTCCATTTTAGCCAGAGTCAAAACGCACCGGTGAATCACAACAAAGGACATGCCCTGAATGGCATGTCCTTTCTCATTCCTATTGAAAGAACACAGGAGGAACACATGGTAAAAGCTGAAATCACAATCGGTACATGTTATGGAGATGCGGTCATTCCCGTTGAGGTAGTGGGAAAAGGCCCGAGACCTGGAACAGTATGGGTACGCGCGCTCAATGGACTGGAACCATTTACCAAGAACAGTCACGGTGGCCCTTATCAGGACAGCACTACGGTGGTTCATATCCCTCACTTGAGGGATGTCCGTGTTGAGAATGATCCTGAAGAAGCACCAATCTGTGAAACGATTGAACCAGGAGAACTAGAAATCCAAATCTCTCCGCAGGATCACTTGCTTCCAGCGGATTGGTTTCTGGAGAGTGCTTATGAAGACCGAACTTGCTCCGAGTAGAACCGCAGGTACGGTTAGAAGCAGTCTGGGGATCTCAAAAGCGCATGGCAGTGCAATGATCCGGGAAGACTTTACGGTGTTCACGCCGTCCATTTCCGTCCAGGGATATCAATACCTGGTTGATTTTGGTTCGGGCAGTGAACCTCGTTTTCACAGGGTCAATAAAAACAAGGAGTGCTCTTGTGGTGCAGCTTATTGCGAAGCAATTGATGCTGTTCGTTTTTACCTTCAAGCTGGTGGTGCACGAGCGCCTGATCCAGAAGGGATGCCACCTTGTCCTATCTGTGGCAGCAAGACTTACCGCGATCGGAATTGGGATGGCAAGTACACCAAGGAATTGGGGTGGCGCTGCACAAAAGGCGGCCTGCGTCATTTCCTGGATGCAAAAGCTGAAAGGATAAAAAAGAACCTTGCAGAAAACCCCTGGCTCATACCTCCCGCACCTGGATACCCAGGTGTGCGGCGCGATGAATTGATGACCTGGGAAGAATGCGAAGCAATCAGCCGCAAGGTATTTCTTGAAACCGGATACGATCCGACCGCATAAATTACAGGACCCTAATGGACCCCGCAAGGGGCAAAATGGGGGGACAGCATCCCTCCAGGGGTGGTCTGTCCCCCATTTCACAGGAGACAGACATGAACAACCTACAACCGTACCTTATAGAAAGTGCACACCCTCAAACTTACAACTTTCCCCGGCTCAAGCACCTGCCCGTTCGTGAGCAGCCGGCTTTCCGGGTAAGCAAGGATTCAGATGCATGCAGTCTGGCTGAATTGCTGGCAGTCATCATTGGTGGTTCAAATCAAATTGAGTCCGCTGAACAGCTGCTGGCACAATTTGGCACGATCCAGAAAATTGCCCAGGCACATGTGAATGAGATTGCCAAAGTGCCGGGTATTAGCAACTTGACTGCACTGCGGCTCAAAGCAGCTTTGGCACTTGGACGTAAGCTCCTTCAACCAGAAGATGAACGCCCAACAATTCATTCACCTGGAGATGCTGCTCAAATCTTGATGCCGATGCTTGCACATCGTGAACAAGAATTCATGGTTGTGATGCCGCTTGACACACGCAACCGCATGTTGGATGTGATTGAGATATATCACGGATCGCTTAATTCCTCGATGGTGCGGGTTGGTGAGTTATTCAAACCAGCACTGCAGCGGAACGCGGCGGCTATCTTGATCGCACATAACCATCCCAGCACAGATCCTACACCCAGTCCCGAAGATGTCAGCGTGACTCGCGCCATTGTCCAAGCTGGCAAGCTCTTGGATGTGTCAGTCCTGGACCATTTGGTCATTGGATTATCACGATGGGTGTCCCTGAAGGAAAAAGGGCTGGGATTTTCATAATCCACGAATGAACACAAGGAGGTCAACATGAAATCCATTTTGTTTTTTGATATTGAAACCACCGCTAATGCGGATGCAATTGCGCTCTTACCCGAGCCTTCTGCTCCTGCCAACTACAAAGATCAGGACAAGATTGGCCAATACATCACCGAAAAGAAAGCAGAACAAATAGCTCAGGCACCACTAGATGCTGATCTGGGTAAGGTTATCGCCATCTCGCTTCAAAACGGGTTTGAAAGTTCGGTAGAAGTTCACCTGATTGGTGATCCTGAAACCAAAACCGAAAGCGATCTGATCCGTTGGTTTTGGTCTTTGTTCGCAAAAGCCGATGGTCGTTCATGCGGTTACAACATCATCGGTTTTGACCTGCCTTATTTACTCAGACGGTCGTTCGACCTTGGCATCCAGGTTCCGATCCAACCACAACTGTCCAAATTTCGCATTGATCCCACTCTCGATCTAATGGCAATCCTCTACAACTGGGGACAGGCCAAAGGATTGAAATGGGTCTGTAAACGCTATGGGATAAAAAACCCGCTACCTGATTTGGATGGTTCTCAAGTGGTCAACATGGATCCGGAAACATTGCGTAAGTACGCTGGAAACGATGTCTTTCTGGTTGTAGAGCTGTACAAGCGCATGTGCGGGGTATATCTGCCGGCAATGAATACTTACCAACCTGCTTTTTTTAACCGCTAATTTCATGGAGGATCAAATGGATCAATTGCCCACCTTACAACAGCTTGAATACCTGGAATCAGGTTTCGAGGTTTCCAAGATTTTGGCACAGGCTGGATTCCCGATCGATAAACCTGCTTTCGCCATTACTTGGGGACAAATTGCCGAAGAGATCGCTCATACCCTGGCAGATCACGGTCTTCCTCCAGATCGGTTGGAAGAAGACTTTTTGATTGACCTGGCGCAAGGAGTCCAGAAAGTTCTTCAGAACGATGATGTACTATTCTGGCGAAGTTCTATCCGTTCTTTTACAACGGATCACCCGACCGTCACAGCCTTCATAACATCGAATTTAGACAATGATGACGAAGGTCCTCTCACGGAGCAATACGAAAACGCAATCCGCCTGGGGGATGATGAGGCCTACTGGCCAGATGGCGGTGCTTCTGCAGATTTATTTGACGAATTCTAATCACTATAAGACACGCAGGGGTTGAACCCCTGCGTGTCGAACAACGTTGGCGCAAATGTATAGATCAACCTTTTGAGGGTTGGTCTGTAGATAGCTTCAACGTTGGTTTATTTAGATGCGTAACGTTGGATTATTTCACCAAAGGAGGAAGAATTGGAGGTTTTGTGCGAAACACAAAAAGATGTGAATTGGGAACTGGTTCAAGCAGAAATTGCCCTAATAGATGAACGCTGCAAGAAGTCTTTGGAAGATTTCATATTGGGCAAGTTTGATGAAGAGTGTCTGGGTGACAGTCCGCCTGAATCGGATTGGAATGATTGGTTTCCTCCTCCGCCACGTATGACAGAAGAGGAACTGGACGTGCTCACTGATTGGATTGAGATTGAAGCGGAAAAGCATGATCTTGAACCGGACCCGGATACTTATCCACTCGAAGATTATTTTGTAACAAAGGAGATATATGGAAAAACAGATGATCCAACTCAAAATCCCTGTTCCACCTGCGCCACTTTTAGAACAGGCAGTGGGTTACCGAAATTATCGCAATGCCCATTATCTTGTCCTATGGTGGGAACCCTGTGGAGATGAGGTCATGGTATCGGATGGTCTGGTGACCTTTACTGGTCTCTGGCCTGGCTACCTGGCCTATGTGCAACATAAATCAGTACGTCCTCTCCTCACGGATTTCAACCTGGGTTCTTCTGAAAATCCTGCGGACTATCACTTGATTATCGATCTCGTTGAGCGGCGAGCTTTCGTTGCGCCATCCAAAGTAGCAGATCGCTTTCAAGCAACCCAATGGAACCAGGGAGTTAAGCTGGAAAAACCTTTCTCCCTTTCGTCAGAAGAAATGGAGGAATGGGTCGAGCAATTGGAGCAACAGCTATTGCACTTCCCCAGCATGGATGAACTCATGTCGCAAATTGCCGAGGACGATAAGCTCGTTGCTGCACTTGAACACTGGTTGGACGACCAAACGCCCAGTCAATAAAACAACAAGGAGATACAGAATGACCTGCAAAGTAACAGTTCAAAAGAATACATTTTCCGAAAGTCTGGCAATTGTTGGGCGAGCGGTAGGTTCTCACTCCCATCTACCGATCTTATCGAACATTTTGCTCAGTAAGGATGAGGATCAGCTTCGCCTCTCGGCTACCGACTTGACCGTGGGTGTCACGGTTTGGATGGATGCCAATTTGGACGGCGACCTGGGTTTGACCTTACCCGCCAAAACACTGACTGATGTGATCAACAGCTTAACAGATCCCGAAGTCGTTTTTTCGGTAAATGGGAAACCGGAAGCATCATTGAAGTGCGGAACTTATAAAGGGATCGTCAAGGGAATTGATGGATCCGAGTTTCCAACCATCCCGGAGTACCCTATCACCAATGGGGTTTCAATGGACGCAAGTATGATCAAAGAGATGATCCAAAAGGTTGCGTTCGCTGCATCCATGGATGATACCCGACCTGTACTGACTGGAGTTTTGATGAGTATGGACGGAACGACCGTATCCATGGTCGGAACGGATGGATTCCGTCTTGCTATCTGTAAAGCGATCCTTCCAGAACCGTTCGCTAAGCAGCTGTTAATCATACCGGCTTCCGCATTGAAAGAGGTGATGCGAATCCTAAACGCGACTAAAACAGCCAGGATCACTCTTGTTTTACCCACGAATGGCAGCCAGGTGGTGTTCCGTTGTGAAAACGTGCAGATTGTTTCACAATTGATCGATGGGAAATTCCCGGATTATCAGGCAATTTTACCCAAAGGTCACAAGACCAGAGCAGTCCTTGACGCTGGTGACCTGCTCAAAGCCTGCAAACAGGCCAGCATCATTGCTCGCGAAGGTAGCAATGTAGTGCGGTTTCACTTTCAACCCGGAGCTGATCAAACAGGAAAGGTCAAACTGTTGGCCGAATCCGATGAGACCGGTGCCAGTGAGATAGAACTTGATGCCACGGTTGAAGGACAGGAATTGGAGATCGCATTCAATGTGAAATTCTTGCAAGATGGGTTGGAAGCAATCACTACCAAAAAAGTGACCATTGAGGCGAATGCCCACAACACACCAGCGGTACTCCGTTCAACAGGAGATGAAGAGAATTTATACGTTTTAATGCCCATGCATATCGATGGAAGGTAGATAATCACGGGGAAGCAATGGGCTTCCCCGTGAACCTTTCCGATGTAACTCAGGATTCTTGGTTAGAAATAATAGAGTCCTTGATACCAGCGTACCCATTCAGATAAAGCAGGCTCATTTATCTCTTTTGCTCGGTTTATCAATTTTTCCGATGAAAACGCAAAGAACCGGTCGTTGTATCCAATCAATTTTTGAAATTCATTGATGGATGGCTGTAAGGAATTATTCCGGGGATGATATACCACTGAAAAATACACCTTCTTGTAAGGCCATTTGGGAGAGGGCGATGTTTCAAGGCTTGTGGCAAGCAGTAAATTTCGCCACAACTGATTCATGCCCCCTTTGAATGGGCATTCGTCATATTCTCTAATACGGTCGGCATTAAACGGTGAAGTATCTTGCACTGTAATATCCCAATAACGAAATTTACATTTGCTGTGGTAATAACAAAGATTTTTATTATCCAGAATCGCGGATGCTGTTGCGCAGGCATGTGAGGGAGTGCGCCCCGGGCTCTTGAAACCTCCGCAAGTTGTAAACTCCACTTCCGTCAGTTTATGTTCAATCATCCATAGGTTGAGATTGCCAAGATCGTCATAGTATGCAATAGCAATATCTGCATCGGTTCCACTCACATTCGTATGATCATTTAACACATTGTCAGGTTCATCCCAAAACTCAATCCGAAATCCTCGGTCTAGATGATCCGTTGCAATTGACTTGAGGTCCTTTTTTACAGCACATAGAGCCTTGGCAGCGATCAGCGGATCCTCGAGGAGAGGCAAGAACAAATTAGCGCATGCAGCCTGAGAACTCGCCACATGTCCAAGAAACTTATGGGATTTGAAGGGGAATCGTTGTTGATGATCCAGGAAACGTTCTTTTATTGGGCGATACAGCGGATAGCCCTGTAATTTCAATTCATCCGGTAGCAACGCATCATAAGTAGAGTTCTTGAAAAATCCCGATTCTTTAGTCAGATGAGCCCATTTCCAATTTATCAAGTGAATGTACATTTGTAACTGAAAATCGGTAAGTTCATTGGGTAGCCGATATTTTTTTCCATCGATTTCATAAATTTTCATAATTAAGTCCGGCTTTCGTTTTTGTGGCGAAAAAAAAGGCACACTTCATTTTACACGCGAACGGACAGGGCATAAAACCTGGTTGCTGAAACATTATTCACGTTTCAGGCACCTGGTTTGATGTTCTGTTATGCAGTGCATACAGAAACACAAGAACGTTGGCTATTTTTGCTATTCAACGTTGGTTAGTCAATCCATATCTAATCCAAAGGAGGATCACATGAATGTTTACGAAGACAAATACCTGCGTGATAAAGTGAACCGTATTATCGCCAGGCAGAAGGAGGGCAAGATCATTATCGCTGCTTATAAGGATGGCTGTGGCTTACCTTCGAGAGAAGATCTCGGTCAGGAACTGACACGGGCAGCTTACCCATACGATTATGCAGTTGGTAAAGCCGGCTTCCTTAACTACGATTCGGAACTCGGAGCTTACCTGTTTACTGCAAAATCGGGTGAGAAACTACCCCAAGTGTTAGCTAACTACCGAATTCTTACTCTAGGTGAAGCAATCCTCGATGTAAAGGACCGGAGTATCCATATTCAATGCAGCGAATCCAGCGTCACCTTCACCGGAGCACAACCCTGGAAAGGTCTGTACGAAGTTCTGAAAGAGGTCAACGAAGAACTGGCTCGAGTCAATTCTGGGATTGTTGTTTGGAAGATTGTTCCGAAGGAAAGCGGGGATTCCAAATCGGGTGATCGTCTATTTCCTGAAGCGGTACCAAAGCTTCGGAACGGGCAAGCAATGGCACATGCCACCGGCTTTGCGTATGACAACGATCACAACCTGGCGTATATTGGCCTTGTAGGTTACAAGACCAGCCTGGAGTCACTTCGAGTGACTCTGATGTGCGGGAAATCCCTACAAATGACTCAGGACGGCCTAAGCGATGTGTTCCTGATTCCCACTGATAAGTATGAACAAGCCTGGCAAGCCATGCCTGAATACACCAGTCATCATGTCGGGTTTGTATCTCGGCTTGCGCTTCCTGGAAAATGGGAACCAGAAGACCTCAGTGCATATCTGCTTATTTTTCGAGGAACACCTGATCCAGGAAAGGAATTGATTCAGCTTTTCGTTGAACGAATCAAAGAAGCTCTGGAGGTGCCGATCCTGGATGAATGGTCAGTAGCCCTTTGGAAACAAGCTCGCAGTCGTAAGTTGGTTCAAGATCTGACCACAGGTGGCGATTGTATCCTTGGTGCCAGAATTGACCTGCAAGCTGACTGGAAAGACCTGTTATCTGAGTTATTAGCTCAGGAGGAAATCTCACTGACCATCTGAGAGAACAAGTAAAACTATTCGCAACATCACCCCGGAGGGGGCGCTTTTCATCCCCTCAAGGGGGTGGACGCGTCTCCTACGGGGATTTTTTCGTAAAGGAGTGAACAATGCGTCCACCAGCAATCGAAAGAATGGGGTACTACCCCACGGATGAACCGGTTGTCGAGATCATCCGCACTTACCTGAAACCGCTCAGCGAAAGAGGGCGGTTATTTGATCCCTGCGCAGGCGAAGGAAAAGCTGCTTCTTCCTTGGGCAACGCACTCAACTGCGAAACCTGGGGGGTTGAACTCTCACCTGAACGAGCAGGGAAAGCTCAAAACGTGATGGATAAGGTTTTCCAGGCTCCCTGGCAGGCTTGTGTTCTGAGTGATGAAAGCATTTCCTGGCTCTATTTAAATCCGCCTTATGACATTGACCGTTTTGAGGGTCAAAAACGACTGGAATGGGATTTTCTCAAGACGACCTCCTCCAAACTGATGCGTGGCGGGCTGCTGACCTATATCATCCCACAGAAAATCCTGGGAATGATTGAAGTTGCTCGGCTTTTGGCCGGGCATTATGAAGCCATCACGATCTATCGGTTTCCGGATGGATTGTACGAGAAGTTTAAGCAGGTGGTGGTGTTGGCATACAAGCGCAAACTCTACCAGTTGCCCACAGACAAGGAGGTTCTTTCGCTTCAAAGCCTGGCATCAACTGAACTGGAACCTATCCATCCCGCTGTTGAACCGATCTATGAACTATTGCCCGCGCCATTTCGTGGAGCAAATGGCAAACCAGTTATGTTCAAGCGAACGGATTGGGAACCGGAAGAGGTGGTTGAAGCCACGAAGGAAGCAGGTGTCCAGAAAACCAGTGATTGGCTTGACCTGATACACCCAACGCGAGGTCTGGCTCAACTCTCCCAACCGGTCATGCCCTTGAAGAAAGGTCATATCGCTATGCTCATGGCCTCTGGCATGATGGGCACGGTGAAGTTGACCGATGAAGAAGGTAAACCAATGCTAATCAAAGGACGAGTAATCAAGGTGGTCGAAAAGACTGAGCAGCCGGATGCCAAAGAAGCGGATACAGTCGTTGAAATCTACAAGGATCGTTTTGTTACTACGGTAGCTGTGTTGAAGCAGGATGGTATCCAGGTGATCCAGGATGTTAAAGGTCTTTCAGAGTTCATGAAAGTTCACGGCGAAAAGATCGCTACTCATGTACTGGAAACCTATAAACCCATCTACAATCTGGACCCGACTGCGACCGAAATTGAAGTCCTCAATAGGCTTGGTACGCTACGAAAAGCCCTTCCCGGACAAGAGCGTGCTGGATTGCTTCCTGCCCAAAGACATGCGGCAGCAGCGTTGGCTCGTTCAATTCGTAAAAATGGCGTGGCCAACTGCCAGGCAGAAATGGGGACCGGGAAGACGACAATATCAACTGGCGTGATAGAGCTCCTGGATGCTTATCCTGCAATCGTGCTTTGTCCTCCACACCTTGTACCCAAATGGATCCGCGAGATCGAGGAAGTGATCCCAGGAGCATATGCACGAGAAATCCGTCGAATCGGTCGGAATAGTGACGAAGCTTATGATGTGAACGACGTCCGTGAATTCCTGGATCAATATAAGGCAGCTTATGACACTGCTCAAAAGAAAGGAGGTTCAAAGCCCAAATGGGTGGCAGTAGTAGCACACACCTCTGCCAAATTCGGGGCTGGATGGCAGCCGGCAGTCATCACCAGGAGAGCGAGAGACCCACTGACTGGAAAGATTGTGGATGCCTGTGCTTGTCCTGGTTGCAGTAATGTCGTGATGGTTGAAAAGGACGGATTCATCGTTCCTGTGACCGATGCCTCTGAATTGGCAGAAAAACGCCAATTCTGTCACAATCGAATCCCCGGCTGGGAGTTGGATGCAGACGGGAGGACGAAACTTGATGCCAACGGTGACTCGGTATGGGGCACGCGCCTATGTGGGACACCTCTGTTTGAGTTCAACGGGGCGAGGCGACATAGCATTTCGGAGTACATTACCAAACATGCTAAGGGCGCTTTCAAGCTTCTGATAGCCGATGAGGTCCATCAGTTCAAATCCAAGTCATCAGATCGAGGAGTCGCGTTCCATCAACTGGTAACAGCTGTGAAGTGGACGCTAACGCTCACCGGGACATTCTTTGGCGGCAAAAGCACCTCAATTTTCTGGCTGCTGCATCGCCTGAATCATGGTGTCCGCCGTGATTTTGCTTTCCACGACGAGAAACGCTGGGCGCGGTTGTATGGAGTGCTTGAAACCACCCGAAGACGGAGGCGCAATGATGACGCCGATGAAGATGGCGTGTATACTGGCAACCGGCGCTACCGTAACCAGGCTAAAGAACAGCCGGGTGTCAGCCCGGCCATCGTGAGCCGGTTATTGGATACCACCATATTCCTGAGCCTGAAAGATCTGAACCTGGCTCTACCATCGTATAAGGAAGAAGTGGTTGCCCTGGATATGCTTGATGACCAGGGACAGCAGTATCACAGCATGGATAGCGGCTTGAAACAACTGGCTATCCAATCCAGTCGTTACTTATCCACCTGGCTTCAATGGACTCTAGCACGACCGAATTCCGCTTTTCGGGATGAGGTTGTGGTGGTCGATGAGGTGGATGACGGCGATGGTAAAAGTGTGCGAAAAGTACCGCTGATGGAGTTGCCGGCAATCAATCCGAATGGTCATAAATGGCTGCCGAAAGAGAACTGGCTGGCTGACTTCTGTAGAGTTGAGAAGCAGCAAGGGCGAAAAGTCCTGGTCTATGTTCGTCAGACTGGCACGCGCGATATTCAAGATCGGGTGATGATGCCGCTGCAAGCCAATGGACTAAGAGTCTCCATTCTGAGCGGTAATGTTGACCCACGCAAGCGTGAAGAATGGATCGCCAAACGTGTGAATACCATCGATGTTTTGATTTGTAACCCTCGGCTTGTGGAAACAGGTCTCGACCTCGTGCAATTCTCAACCGTGGTGTTCTTCGAGATCGAATATTCACTCTATACGTTGTGGCAAAGTGTGCGACGTGTATGGCGATTGGGACAGACCCAGCCGGTCAAAGCGATTTTCTCGGTGTACTCGTCAGCGATGGAAGCAACAGCGCTGGCTTTGATGGGAAAAAAGATGAAAGCTGCGCAGCTCGTTTATGGGGATGAGGTCGGAGGTGCGATTGTTCCAGAGGAGGAAGGCGACTTTCTCACTCAGCTTGCTCGTGATGTGCTGGAGGGGGCAAAGCTCTCTGATTTACAGACCTTATTTGCTGACGACCTGCAGGTCAGCCACAATCCAATGGGTAGTTTGACGACCCCGAGCGCAGTGATCATACCTGGTCCGAAAGTGATGACATGGGATGATTGGGTGAGCCAGAAGACTGTGGTAGTTAGGCGGACTCGAAGAAAGGAGGTAGTACCGGAGGGACAGATGGGATTTGGAATATAAAAGGAACGGGCTTCGACAAATATCGAAGCCCGTTCTAATATCAACCTTATTATTTTTATTGGCATAATAATCTATCATCTGAATATTATTTTAGCATGACCATTTCTTCATCCAAGCCTTGGCGAAAGAATTCCAGATCAGAGCTATTCTCAGATCGGAAAGGTTCTTCAAACTTAAAGGGGAATAACTTGGGTGAACGAATAATGGTGTTGACTGGTGCTAGAGTTTTTCCTTCACTAATAAGAAAAGCCTTAATTAACCATTCTTGCAACTGATGGTCCTTAAGATTTTTCGTTTCAGATAATCGATATACACCTCTTTCAGAAGTTTCAATCAAAACACCCCATTCAGTGAATGAGTATAGAACAAAGCGTGTAGATCGTATAACTTGTTCGCGATGTCCATATATTTCGCGCATCCTATTTTTCAATATTAATGTACTTACCATTTCTTGGAGGCCGAGCATTCGACCGGCCGTGTCAGACACAACACCAAAAAATGGGTAGGCTGTCATAGTCATTCCCCAATGTAAAGCTAGGTGCTCGCTCGCAGATAGATGTCTCATCAAATGTAATGCATCATCTCTTAATTGTGTGAGATGCTTTGGAACTGTGACCCAAATGCTTAATAAGATGGAAATTGTTTTTCCACGACTTCCACGGACAGCATCACTACCGATTGAGAGTCTATCTTTAAGGTATTCATCTAAGGATGATTTTATACTTTGTGGTGTTTCTCCAGAGGCAATTAATGATGCTGTAAAATCTAGCCATTCCAATTCTACCTGTCGGTTATATCCAATCTGACTTTCTCGTTTATTACTCATAATTTCTCTACCTTAATAAAAGGTACAATCACTTCTTCTAAAGTTACCCCGCCATGACAGACAGTATGTTTTTCTTTTTGGACAAACGCTGTCCGGTTAGCTGCCAATAAGGGATAGTAGTTCGCTGGTAAGCCGACCGGTTTCCACTCAATAGATTCGGAAAATTTATCTTTAACAATGGCTCGTAACGAGTCATTAGGATAAATGCGGGCACGCTCGCCACGCAAATCTGCGGTTGCTCCTTCATCTGGCCGTCCAAAACCGGTAGCCTCAATATTACCATGATCGGAAGATATATAAACTTGATATTGATTTTTGGTCAGCAACTGAATTAATTTTGCTAAATCGCCCTGGTCTGCCCATTGGCGTACTTGGTTTAGCATTCCAGCTGTACCAAGTTCCATACCATGCATAATTTTATCTATTTTATCGATTACTAGACCAACCACACTGAGCTTTGGAAGGGAAACATCTTCTTCAATTCGATCGATTTTTGCGAATTCTGCAGTCATGCGGCGATAATAAATTTGAATATCTGCAAAACCTGCATCAGCCCATAACTGGCTCCAGAGTGTGCTTTCACCGTTAGTATCCCATATCCGATCAGGGAAGAACATGGGCGGTTTTCCGGCAAAAATAGATTGCCGAGAGACAGATGTCAACGTTGGAATCCATGCGAAAGTGCCGGTTGAATGGAACTTATAGTTAGGAAGTTGGTTTTGAAGAACCCCTCTAACGATAATCCATTGATCAAACGATAAGCCGTCGATGATTATTAGCGCTGCCCGGTCACCTGGAGATTGTAGGCCTTTCATCATGAATCGGGGAATTTGATGAACCATGACTGGCTCAATGACTGGTAAGTTATACAAGGTTCCGTAGCGCTGCTGTAACCATTTCAAAAAACCCAAATCGATATTCTGCCGTAACGTGCCATACCTAGATTGAAGAGGTTCATATCTATTTTGGAGGTCACGGCGGGATTTGATTATTGTAGAACTGTACCACAATACATTTGCCTCAGCCCATTTAATAGCAAGGTTCAACCAATCAGTATGGCGAGCAGTATCAGGTGGAAATTCCTCTTCAATAACTTGTAGGATCTTTTGTAAACGGTTAAAACGTTCCGTTTCAGGATCTGATTGAATGCCCATCCTGATCCACATCGGTAGATTATGGCGCTCGAAACTGTCAACCCCTTCTGTTTTAGTGAACATAGGCGAAGGAATTGGTTTTAACAACCCTTCTGCGAACATATTATCGATATAGACTCTTACGTCATCATTTCCAAATGGTAGAATCGCTGGGCCTGCGAATGCTGGGTGATAACTTGTGCTAAAATCCCGAATTACAGTCTCTTCACCAACTTCTAATGAGTGCAGATAAGCGGGCCAACGTTCTTGTAGGAAAGATAGAAAAGCCCCACGATCTAGAATAATACTTTCTAACGGCCAATCAACGAAGCGACCAGTTCGCTGGATCATCTGTAGAAACCATTGATCCAGCGAAGCTGGAATTTTTTGGTCACGATAATGTTTTCGTAGAAGAATCCGCAATAAATCTGCTGGCGTTTTCACCATTTCGGGGGCAATTTCAAACACATGTCTAAGAATGAAATCTTTTGTGGCATTTTCACTCAATTGATGCGGTGAATAAATAAACTGAGCTTGATATAAAATATCCAATAAGCTGCGATCCAATTGGGATAAAATGCTACGGTTCAATTGAGGAAATAAACGATCCAAACCAAATCTTAACTTTCGGGAAGCAGACAAGATATCATATGGTAACTTTACAAAATTATCTTCTTCACTTCGCAGGAGGATGATTAGTTCCTTTAAATCCCCCGTTCCCACACGGGACCGATAGTTGAGTTCATATAGATACCGAAATGGAATAGGTTCATCGAATACTACGAGATCAAAACCTCTGGCCTGAATTTCTTGGATAATGAATTCCTCAGATAGTAAAGCATCCGGGTCGGCGACTACGGTTATTGTAGCTACTTGAGGGGTAAACTCATTGAGGATTGTATCTCTCCAGTTATTCATGCAAATTCCTTAATCATGCCGCTTTTGGTCGGATATTAAGTATTAATATGGCTGTTAGCTCGGGTTGGATGGCGGTTCTACGTTCTATTTCTGCTGTCCATAATTGTTGTTCTTGCGCTAATTGTGCCAGGCGATACGCTCGAACTGTCGGTAGCCCGACTCGTTCTATCATTCTCTGGCGAATCTGGAATGCATAATTACCCTTTTCCCGATCCATGCTTAACTGCTTTTGGTGCATTTGGGTTAATTCAATGAAAATCCCTTTTCCATGTGATTTTGCAGCAGAAAGACATTGTTCAAAGGCGGTGTTGGATGCAGAACGATCTTGATAGCCATCAACCTGAATCTCCTGATCGAGCAACATCTCCCACAATGATCGTCCTGTGGGCAAAAACGAGCGTCCTTGTTCATTCAAAAAAATTGGAATCAACCTCTCGGCGGACCAATCTGCCGAGGAAATGGATATTCGCCACAAGGACCATAACCCTTGTAAAATTTCTAGAATGCCCGGCAGGGATACAATCGGGATTGATTCTTCTGGAGTGAAGTGAGGAATTTGTCGTATGATGGAACGTAAGAAGACTGAATCCAGACTTAGATGATTTGTTTCGGATGAAATCCGTTTGTCTTGAGGCGTAAAAGTAAAAGGCTTCCCCTCAATAGTTCGGATCAGCACATCAGATGAATTTCCATCCGATCTCTCTGAGTGTATATTACGTTTTGCCTTTGAGTGGTCAGCTTTCAATATCCAGGCATACCCTTCTCTTTTTGGATGATACCCCTGTGCCTTTAGATATTGGATGGTCATTTTTTCCAACCAATACGGCATGGGGTTATCCAAGGTTTCTCTGGCAATCAAGGGATCCAATTCACCCTGAGATCCCAGAAGATGAGTGCTTTCTAATCCACTACGAGCTTGATCTTTCACTACTTGCATGATTGTATCTACCGATTCTTCCAGCTGATCAGGCTTAACCATTGCCTGAATGTAAACATTATCAAATAATGCTTCAGCCTGACTGGTATCTAATACATCGCTGGTTTTATCGACACCAAATTCATCGAAAATAACTTTTAATTTTTCTTCTAACACTTCCTGAACACGGTTTTCAATCGTGTCTTCCAGTAAAAAATTCAAAGCCCGCACTGGGTGTACTTGGCCAATCCGGTCAACCCGGCCAATGCGTTGTTCTAGGCGCATTGGATTCCAAGGGACATCATAATTCACTACGACATGGCAGAATTGCAGGTTCAAACCTTCGCCCCCGGCTTCTGTCGAGATCAATATCTGAGTTAAGCCAGCAAATTGGGTTTGGACTTGCTGCCGTTCTTCCATATTCATCGAACCGTTCAGGCAGGTTACTGAAAAGCCCCGCTGACTGAGAAAGTTGACCAACATTTCTTGAGTGGGCACAAACTCGGTAAAGATGAGCACCTTGAGGTCAGGCGAGCTTTCTTCTTGTTGAATTTTATAAATCCAATCCAATAAAGCTTCGGCTTTAGCATCCGGCCCTTGTTGTTCACAACGGCGAGCGGTTTCGAGTAACAATTCGACTTCTTGCTGTTCGTTCTTTAATCCAGAGAGGCGGGCATGAACCAGGACATCCAACTCTTCTTCACTCTCCAGATCCCCCCAATCTGCTTCATCCACCATCGGGAATAGACTTAACTGTTCTTCTGGAGAACGTAATACTTCCAGACGGCGTTCTAAAGTGGTGCGAATAGCAGCGGTAGACGACGTGACCAGCCGCTGCATTAATGTCATTAAAAATCCGATATAATTTCGTTTTTCAAGTAACGCCTGGTTGTAACCCTGCCGCACGTATTCACTGACGGCTGCATACAACAATCGTTGAGTTTGATGTCGAGTTTGCCATGCAATTGGGATTCGCCTTGTGGTGCGCGGTTTAAAAAGCGGTTGCCCATTCTCATCTATTGCCTGTCGTTTTTCCGTGCGGATCACATACGGTTGAACCCGCTCTCGATTGACACTGTTTTCATCCGGGAATTGTTGTTCATCGAGGAGATTCATTAGACGAAAGAAGGCATCGGTTTTACCCTGGTGGGGAGTAGCGGAGAGAAAAAGAACATAAGGCGCTGCTCCAGTCAGGCCCTCACCCAATCGGTAACGGGCTACTTGATCTGTACTTCCACCTAAACGATGCGCTTCATCTACAATGACCAGGTCCCAGCCGGCTGTTACCAAATCTTCAAAACGCTCTCGATTGAATGCCTGGATTTGTGCCTGAGTCCAACCGCGCCGGCGTTCCATCGGCTTGACCGAATCCATCGGGACAATTACCTGATCATAGGCTTTCCATAGGTTCTCATTACCATCGATTCGCCGATATGCACCGAATTCCCCAGGGACAAGCAGACGAAACTCCTCGCCAAATCGGTTCTTCATTTCTGCAACCCACTGAACCGCAATGCCTTTGGGCGCGACAATCAAGATCCGCCTGATCCGGCCACGCAGTTTCAACTCGCGCAAGATTAAACCAGCCTCGATGGTCTTTCCTAATCCGACTTCATCTGCCAGCAGAAAGCGCATACGCCCACCAGCAACTGCTCGGCTGAGCGCACGAATTTGATGGGGTAATGGGATGATATCGGCTTCCAACGGGGCAAGCAGTACATTTTGTGCCAGTGCATCAGAAACGCGCGCTGCGGCGCTGATCCACCCAATTTCTTCTGCTTTTTTTCCCTGCGAGGTATCGATAGGTACAAGGTCTTCTGTCCGCACTTGAACAACTGTGTTAGTTGTGGGTAACCACAATCGTACCAGGCGGTTTTCCCAAAGTGTTTGGGTTTCAATCACGAGGCATGATTGACGAAAGGTTTTACTCCAGGTCCAGTCTCCTACTGACCAATCAGTCATAAGAATTAATTCCCAATGCTGCGAGTGATTGCTTGGTCATACCACATCAGAAGTTTCGGGTCTTCTTCAAGAACCGTATCAGGTAATTTTTCAGCGATACTTACAATTGTCTGGTAATCTCGGTCCTGCCAGGCTTTTTTAAAACCTGCACGAACAGCTTCGAGACGAAATAGTTTTAATTTCTTCTTTTCTGCCTTATAACCATCAAATTCTCGAAGGAGCGCTCGTTCACGAAGCTTTTCCAGATCACCAGCTTGATTAGGATCAGGAACATACCACCGATCTTTTGCTTTTACCTTCAAGGCTTGGTTATCTCTTTGCATGGCACGATATTCTTCAAAGGAAGATATTAGATATGTATATATTTGTGATGGAACATCCTCTTTGCCGTCATAACAAAGAAAATTTTGCTGTAATAGAGCAGATAGCTCCACTGGTTTCTCATTCTTTTTCCAGGAACGCTGAGCTTCCTGGATAAAGGAAGGATGAATTTCCTGATAAGTTTGTGGTTTCAGGTTAAGTTGTTGGTGCAGCCATCGGATGGCCGATTCTTCATCTGAAACAAAGAAGGAGCCTTGAACCAGCTTTCCAGAATTTAATTTAGCTCGATCATACAGAGTAACCTGGTCTGGTAGAAAAAACATTCCATCCCGTTCAGGGAAACGTTGACGTAATCCGGATTGAAATTCCTGAGTAGATAGTGGCACCAAGAACCCATTTCGAACAAAAAATGCTACCACCTGATCGTATAGAATACGAGGATCCCGTTCGGGGATAGTTTGAAGAGAATCATCCTTTAGTTTTAGGATAGGCAGATAACCCAAGTGTGTTCTAATGAAGTCCCAAACGCCAGTCTCGTTTTCATATTCTGTTTGGAATCGTTGGGCAAACCCTCCATTAGGTTTATAAGCAGATATCACTAAGTCTTGTTTTACGGCAGTTGGAGTTGTTTCGGCTTTGAAGCTTTTCTTTTGCTTATCCAATGCCGAAACATTGGCAACAATAAATCCTGCATCCGCCAAAGCTGTTTGAATATTGTTCCATACATATGCTTGTGTATTTGAAAACTCAATAGTTAACCAATGGCCTGGTTTTAGCAAACGATAAGCTTCCTTAAAACAATCAGTCATAAGGATTCTATATTCAAATATCCCTTTGCCTTGAACCGAATTCTCAATTGCCTCTACGGTATTATTTGTCCACACTTTTAACCAGGACTCCCAGAGAAAGGCCAATTCAGAATAATTTAGGTTAGATCCAAATGGTGGATCTAAAAATATGTAATCAAAAGTCTCGTTCGCTGATAATGGCAAACGGGTTGATGAACCTGTCATGCCACAATAATTTTGGAATTTCGTGCACGTTTCTATTTTCGAAAAATCATCTTTACTTGTAGTTATTTGTTTTAGAATATTTAATTCTTTTACTAGTGAAGGAATATACAAAGTTCCAGATAATGGTCCTCCACCGGCTCCCCAGGTACCAGATTGATAAGTGAAGCGATAAAGTTTTGTTATTTGCATCGCCACTTTGGTTATTAATATCTTCAATTTCAAGCTTTTTGTTTTATTTAAGAAATTTGCTAAAACCCATAAGTTTCGTTTCGTGTAAAAATGATGAACATGTGTAAGCCCGATAGGATCATTTCTTCTGGTTTCTTTTCCATTCATTAGTCGACTTGAAGGAAACCATTGTGGAATTTGAGTTGAATCGATTGTGTTAATTAAGTCGAGATCACTTTTATCAACTTTTTTCTCAAAACGATGATTGTTCACGGAATAATTGATCAACACCGGGACTTGTTTCGCCTGACGAACGGTCTCAGAAAGTGCGCTGTCAAAAAAAGTCACCCAAGAGCGCTCCATCCTGCTTTTATTTAGTATTGTGTTGCAATGAGGGCATGGGAATTCATCCAATACTTGCCCAGCCTCTTTGTCAACCGCTGCCTCCCAAAAAATCAACTCCTTCGAACATTCAGGGCAAATAAATACATCCGACCAGACGGTGTAATTAATCTTTCCAGTACGGCCATCCGTATGTTTGGTTTCAAACATCCAATCGCATTCTTTTTCCACCTCCGTTAGAACTTTTTTTGCTTCTCGTTCAAATTCCTGCACATCAGTTGGGGAGTTAAAATTGTAGGCAATAAAAGTTGCTGCCGGCGATAGGTCATTAAGCACAGCACGCCTTGCTCCCAGCTTTGAAAATGGTATCCATTGTAATTTCCCGGTCTCATCTGTTTCTTGTCTTAAGATCGTTCCATCGAGATCAACGCGGTATCCCAATTCCCGCACTTCATTTTCATCCGCGCACATTTGCGCTGCTACCCCCGTCATACCCGTGCCGCAAAAACCATCGAAAACAATATCACCAGGCTCCGTGTAGTGAAGGATATAGCGCATGATTGCTCTATGCGGGACTTTCGTCGGATATGGGTGCAATTTATAGATAGGATGGTATTTTCCTTCACTAACGTCAGCCGCAAACGGGTCTCTATGGTAATGAGAGGTTGCGGTTGACTCCTGTCTTTCGGTTTGCCATTCTCCAATGATTTGATCCAACCAGGGATTGGGGCAAGCAGTGTAATAAGGCGGATCTGACAAGCGGAGAATATTCTCATCCTCTCCGATCGGAAAGCCTTCAATTTTGCGAAAATCCGGGTCGTTCAATTTTTCACGCAACCGCTCAATGAAATAAGCTCTTCGCTTTTCATCGTTATCAAAGGTCATGCCCAGACATTCCACTGGACCTTGTTTTTTCTCTAGATTTGTATTGAATAGTTGAGCTTGTTGAGAGGTTGCCATTAAATTTTGCTCCTAGTCGAGGGATTGGCACTAATCAAGTTAAGCAATATCCATGATTTAGGCAATGTGCGTTTCTATAACTTATTTTGGTATATCAAACATATTATGAGGTCCTACTGAAGCGAATTCAATCGTTCCATCCATACATTCCCAATAGTGAAGGTGATATTCACGATCAATATCACGCCTCCAAGCTTTGTCTTGCCCGCGCATCTCTTGCGGATCGCCACCGCCTATGCCCGTTCTTTTTTCGTGAACATCACGCATTTGTTGCTTATCGATTGTCTCAGCCAGGGCGCGCAGGGTACGCTCAACCAAACCGGGGCTACCTCCCTGCTCACAGGTTCGCATGCGTCGGAAAAACTCTCCCCCAAATCGGAATCCCTGAATGGTATCCCAATTTGGCTCTAAGTTTCGTTCCAAACGGGATTTATAAATAGCGATTTTAACTGCTAGATTAAGTCCGATTTCTGCTTCTGCGGTTTCCCAGATAGCAACCTCGTCCAGATTTAGCACAAATTCGCGAAAATTTTGACAAGTTAAGATATCGCCTTCGAATAGCTCGGGGGGAGTGGGAAACGCTACTAAATCATCCCGTGTGGTTTCGATATCATGAATATGGGCATTTACCTGAACAACCGTACTTCCCTGCCAGGGCTTGACAATTAGACTATGATCTAAAACTGGATGTCGACAACAAGATCGTAGAATCGCGATAATCACTACGATTCGTGCCAATTCGCTGGAAAGTTCAGGTCCAGTATGAATTGAAAGCAAATCAGGTAATGTAATGACATCCTCCGATAGAACATCGCGGATCCGGAAATATGTTTCAAACCCTGGGGTCTTTTTCAACAATTCTTCGGTAAGCAATCCAACCGTATTAGCATCATATTCTTCAATCCCTTTGGCAGAAAACAAACGTTTCAATTCGTCGCGAAGGGGATAAACCCCTGCTTCAATCATGGCTTCCGCAGCATACTCACTCATGTAAATTGCAACCCAGGGTTCGTCCAGCAATTTCTTCCAGTCAAGTAAAGTTTCTACATATTCAAAGATGTCTTCGCGAGTGGTACTCATTGGAGGAGCTGCAAGTACACATGTATCAATGGTGACACTGGGCATATCACTTCCCCTTCTCTGCTTTGCGTTTCAGTGTTGCCGCTCGAAGAATTTCTTCAGCTGCTGATTGGGATTGATCAAAGAACCCATCTGGCCAATCCATGATGGCTCCATATTTATTGACCTGAACCGGACGAAATTCAGAATTTCCTTCTTTCTTCTCAACGAAATACACTTTCATTAGTGATGAGATCGTTTCGGATTTTGCTGCAGCCGATCTGAATCGCAAGCGATTTATAATATATTCGCTGTGAGTTTCAATAATACATTGCTTCCCAAGCAGTGCCATTGAGAGGAAAAAATCTCCTAAAAGGGTTTGCACCTTTGGGTGTAAATGCAATTCCGGTTGCTCAATAATTAAAGTTGTGTCTGGTTCAGCCAATAAGAACATGACAAGGATTGGCAATACCTGGCTAATCCCAACACCGACATGGGTTAGATCATGCAGAACACTGGTGCCAGGAGTTGTAACTTGAAGTTTGTGTCCTAGTTTTCCACTGTCTTCGGTTTGTATCTTATCTGCTACCCCCATGTATTGTAACCAGTCAATAACTGCCGCTTCCAGGGAACGAATGATTCCGTCCGAATTGATATTAGGTTCTTTGAAACTACTCGCAGGAATATATTTTATTTTTCGTTCTTTATTTTGATCCAAGACAGCAGCAGTAAATTCACCTTTTAATCCAATGTCGGTTGGGTCAACCGAAGTAGCTAAAGGATATAAAGGTTTTGGTTCATCCCGTAAAGGGCCAAGATATTTAACGCGGTTTGTAAAAACATAATCCATGAATCTGATTGCATCAGATAAATAGGAAGGTAGCTGTTTGATTTGAACAGTGTTCTGACATTCTTCTGAATTCATCACACGAGCATGGATTTCTTCGCCTAAGGTGGGTTCATGTTCCTGAATTGCCTTTCGCAGTTTTATGCGATCCGCTGAGTTGATCCGTCTTAAACCTTCTAGCCAATCTTCCAAAGACACTGGTGGATATTGACTCTCTTGGAAAAGGGTTTGTTGCTGTAAACCTGGAAGAACTGCCAATACCAGTTCTTCACCGATTTGCTCAATAAGTAATTTAATTATCGGCTCGGGAACTATTGTATAACCGTCTATAGGTCTTCGATATGATAGTGGACGATATGAGAATTCAGTAATTGTATCGGAAATTAAATTTGCCTTTTGTTCCCGAAAGTCAAATCGAGCAGTCAAAATTCTGGGTAGAAAGTGACGTAATGTACAGCCAATAGGGGTCAGTGAAGTTAGGTCCTCTTTAAACTCACCCAATGATGAATCGTCGAGTTCCAAATCATAAGCCAGGCTCTGTTTAGTGATTTCATCGTCGGGTTCTTCAATATCTAGCTCACGGAACTTTTCGGCATATGGCTTTGCCTTGGTAATCTGAATTGATGCTCGATGTTCTAGACTGTCATCAGTTTGATATATTGAAGAAATATTACTAGCAAAAAGCAGGGGGTTTAATTGCAGTAAATCTTGTTGAGGAGATGTCGGGTCAACATCAAAAGACATATCGCAACTTATGCTTCGAAGAGTTCCATTTCTTCTTCTACTTCCATACATTCTTGAATATGGCGACATCTCTTCGGAATCACTTGGCTGATATTCCCACCCAATCGTTATCTGATTTGAATCGCTATTAAAAGAACGCAAATCATCAAATTGTCCTAGCTTGGTTATTGGACCATTCAAAACAACCGAGCGAGATTCTACCCTGCTAAGGATAGTCTGGTTTATTAAAAGCATCGATTGGAGAATAGTACTTTTTCCACTACTGTTTGGGCCGGCAAATATCGTCAACTCTCCCAAAGGTAGTTCGGTCAGACTTCGAACGGATTTAAAATTGAAAAGTTTCCATTTTGTAATCATTATTCCTCCCGAAGTCTACTCATTCGATTACGATTCTGACCTTGCTTGAATCTTTCCCTTTGGTTAGATTTGTCAGGTGCTCTTCAAATCGCTTTCGGTATTCCTGAATAGTCACAGGCGATCCACCGTTCTGTAATATTGTGCGAAGATCCTCCACCTTGACGGTGATCTTTGTCAACGTGGAAAGCGCTTCTTGCGACGCCAGAATGAATTCATTGGAGACAGGCTCAGGCAACTGGCGTTCGGCGATAAATGTGTGAATAACCTTTTGATATTCCGGGCGAAGTAGTTCCAGATTCGATTGTGTCATTGGGTCTTCCAGATTGTCTAACAACCCTTTTGTCCATTCAGAAACTAGAGCATCTAATTCCAGGTCTAATTGTTTTAGTTGACCGCCAGCATTAATATTTCCTGGTTCGGCTGCCGGCATAAAACCGCAATGAGGACAAACGGGGGTTGATTGCAGATCTGTTTCGGTCATCGCAAAGCACGTCTTTAAACCAATCAACCGGTTCTGAAGATCATTTAATTGACCAGAGTGCATTAATTCAATCGTTGCCAGTTTGCGTAACTGTTCTAATCGACTATCATGGAGTAATGACGCCTTGCGTTTATCTTCGTTTAGATTTAATCGAGCCTTGGTATGGAGACCGATGTAAATAACCTGATATTCCTTCTTCATCTGCGTCAGGCTTTGAAGGATTTGCTGGCGAAAACCAACTTGATTGCGTTTCGATGGGGTTTTTAGATGAGCGACAAATTGTGCTTGCTGATCGTGAACCTTTTCAACCCAAGGATGTTCCGAGGGTAATGCCAACGCAGCTTGAGAACAATAATTAGCCAATGGATTTAGATCAGCAACTAACGCTTGTATAGCTTCCACTTCTTTGAGTGTATCGAGTGCTGCATGGTGCTGCTGAATAATTGACGTTTCAACGGTAAAATTCTTTAGTTTTCCAGGTGTATTGAAAGCCTGCGTAGTTTCAAGGAAACTCTTCGCTGAAGCAATTCTTGACAAAAATTCATTGCGCTCATTCTCGGAATAAAGCGGTGTTCCCCAAAATGATAGTCCAGATTGAAGAGTTTGTTGTGCCATTACCAAGCGATTGACCATCTCGCCAATCTTTGGGATTAATTCTTGGGAAACGATTGTGTCTGCAATTGAACTACCCTGCGTAATGAGAACGGCTTTGCCAGGTTCTAATCCAACCAATTCCACTAGGGTTTTTAGTGCAGGGATGTTCCAATCTTTAGGGAATTCTATATACTTAAATCGGCATAGATCGTCAATTGGTGTTGCAGCGAGGGCATCCAGCATACTCGCATCGAATTTTTTACCCGTAATGGATAATACAAGGTTGCCGTTGTAAACCAGAGCTGATAGCAGAACAGCAACCCATTCGGGTTCTAATCGGAAAAGGTCAGGTGACATATACTCGACACCATGATCATCAGTAATCAATTCACTACGGTTGAGTACTTGCCCATTTCCTTTTTTACGAAGTAAATCCATAATGTGATTGGCGTAACGGGAATCGCCTATGGATAATCGGTCACCATCCAATAATTCCAGGGCATCAAGCACCGCGGCAGCCTGCTGTGTCTTCGTTACTCCTCGAATCCAACGTATAGCATCTTGGGCGGCTTGTGGCCGACTTTTATTTGTTATTGTCAGAGAAAAAACTGGGTATTCGGGGGCATCATTTTGGAAGCTCGGCACCAGGCAAACGCTGCTTACTAGATTAACTAAATCACGAACATTGAGTCGATTACTACTAAATGAAACGGAAATTTGCCCATGCTTGATCCATTCGGCAACGTTTCGACTAACACCCTGGCAGGTTACCTCAAATGCAGTTGTAATATGCTGCTGTAGCCACTTGACCATTGTGGTTAGGAATTCTCCCGCTTTTGTTTCATAAGTGATTCTATCTTGTCCGGAAGAAGTGGAAGACAAGTCAAGTGCAGCCGCATAACGCCTTAATGCCATTCTAAACTCATCATCTGAATTAACCAGTTTCCAAAAAACTTCGTCCGATTTCTTCTCATCGGAATAAACAGGTGCATCATGCGGTTGAATAAAATAGATATAGAAATCACGTTCAGGTTGAGCGGTGGAACGCTGGTTTGGAGTACCAAAAAATAGATACCCGGATCGAGCGGCGTGGCGATCTCGCCATTCGATTCCATCATCATATTCCCAGGCCAAATGTGTTCCAGGATAGTAACTATCTGTACGTTCCAGAATGCGAGTTAGTGCGCCATAATAAGCGAGGTCGAGTCGGTTGGCATCTAGGGACTCAATCCGTTTATCAATGAGTGCGGCATGATCGATATCCTTATCTACATCAAGAAATACCTGACCGCTGTCTTCCACACGAGAAATAAATTGCCCATTGACAGTCTTAAGGATTTCTCGAAGGACTGTTTCAACCTGGGTGAGTAAATTATCAGCTGCCTCTCCCCCCATGTCTTCAATGCCAACCTGATAAAGGCATAAAGTATCGCGCAATTCAGATGCGGTAGGACCTGTTTTTGCACGAATATTATTAGTGGATAAACGGTGGACAGAAAGCGCCTGAATAACTCGTCGGGCCATAGGAAGATATGCTTTACGGGTAAAACCTTGTTCGATACGGGTCTCAAGCGTCTGGCTGACATCTATAACTTTTCGAATATCCGGAACTGCCCGGAAAGCCGGATTCTCGCGGAGGTTGGACCAATAACTATCATAAGCGATCAGTTTGGGGTAGTCCTGGGGAATCTCATCATCCAGAATTCGTTTCATGGCCAACGAAAGAGTCTTTAATACTTCGCGCTTTTCGACAACGGTAATACGTTCAAAAATATCAATGTAGTCAGGGTGAATTGGGAACATGCGAACATATTCGTCAAGACGCTCATTCATATTCCCGTAACAACGGGCGAAACGCAACAAATATTCACGAATTTTGGCTTGCTGGTCAACTGTTTTTTTCAATAACCTTTCGGAAACAACAAACTTTACATCTTGACGGGCGATGAGTATCTGCTCAAATCGAGCTTGTACGCGACGCATACTATCGGCCACAAATGAAAATCGTTCGTTGTCAAAAAGGGTTTCCTGAACTCCGGCAATAAACCGAAAACGCAAATCTTTTGAAACTTCTCCAATTTCACGAAGGAAGCTCAAATCCAATATTAATTCTTGATCTCTCCTAGTCCGCAAATAATCTAGTAACTCGTCAACCACCAATAACAGCCCATGATCAGGGTAGACACTATTAAAAGCAGCCATCATTTGCTCAAAAGGATCTTTATATGAAGATACCTGATTTGCCGGAGGAAAAGTAAAGTTTACACCAATAGAGGTTAGATATTCTTCCAACTCTGCAACCAATATGTCACGGAGGGGCATAGTGGTATAACCAATCTCTGTTCGAATTACCTTAAATTTGCCGGATATACTCTTTATTTCATCTTTGACGGTAGTATATTTTCCATCAGTTTTTTTGACATCTTCCGATGGGCGAATAAATGATACTAATTCAGGATGCTCTACAACCGCTGAAATAAAAGACATTAAGTGCGATTTACCCGTACCATAATTTCCAACGACCATCAATCCTTTGTTATCAAAGGGTTCATCAAATTGGAGATTTGGAATCACAAGATTTACAATTCGTTCTGCCATATCTTTCGAAATAACATATGACGCTACCAGACGTTGTGCATTAGTCAATTGATCTGCAGAACGGAGTTGGATAACAGATTCAATGGGTTCAAATTGGATTAGGTCTCGAAATTTCATAATAGCTCCTGAGGAATTGGCAGTTCAATCAGAATAACCTGATAGTGGTAATATGTTCAATTCACGGATGGGATATTTGCGATATTCAGGATGATCTGCAGATGCATAAGTCAGATACCCATTATTAACCTGACCATTCCAGATTGCAAGGATAGTCTTGTTACGGGACAGCCCTTGTAATAACCGCAATGGATCTTGTTGTAAGCTTGGTTCAAATAATATCTCTATGTGATCTAGTATGGCAGGGTTATCCTCAATACTTCCTATAATTTGATCTACCAGTTGTGGCACCTTTAAAACCCGCTGCCGCTCAGTTAGATCAAGAAGCATTTGACTAAGTTTCAAACCTAGATTTATATATCTTAATCCCAGTTTACCAACGATGTCTAACTTGGACATGTCATTTATCTGACTAACCGGATTAAGGAGTATTATCAATCGATTGTACTGCTGTGGTGCAATAGATATTCGGTTAAGTAGTTCATCTTGAATAGTCTGCATCAAGTTATTGATCCTTTTTTAATTCTCTAAAGCGATTCTCATCCAACCAGTTATCAATCGTTTCTTTTCTAAATCGCCAATGCCTTCCAACTTTTTGGCATGGTATTTTTCCATCCTGCGCAAGTTTATAAAGTGTGGAGAGAGGTATGCGAAGGTATTTTGATGCTTCTTCAATCGTTAGTACTTGTGGAAAGTCGTCCATAGTACCTTCTTTAAAATCAAAAGAATGTGTATAAAGAAATTATATACTCATTATTGATAGTTGCTAATCAAATAAGCTATGAAAATCGGGGTTATTGCTTCGGATTTGGTGCAATCCCCCATTTGGCAAATACAGCACTGAGTATTCCCCCTGCTTCCGGCGAACTAGCTGAGATCCCCTTCTCATTCATTTCCTTTTCTGCCTCCCAAAGTGCCTGCGCCAGGCGACTTCGAAACTCACCACGCAAATGAGAGAAGGCATGATAAACCTTCAATAATTCAGGATCCACTTCAGGCAGACCAAGAGTTGAATAAACCTCTGTTCCGAGCATCCCAGCAATACTTAGAGTTTCTGGCCCTTCAGGTAAATATTCGCCATGCAACCAACCCAATACCTTGGAGGGTGGATAGCCTAACAAATCGCAAAAGGCTATGAAATCTTCCTCTCCCGCCTGGGATCGGCTCCATCGTTTGTACGCTCTGTTAAACCAGGCCGGAAAGTTGGACATGTGGCTTTACTTTTCAAGGATTACGATGTGGAATATGAAAAATATGTTCGCCTCTAATCATATAATATTTTCTTCAATCTGACAACGAATCCCCCTTCATTTCATCAGATCATTTTTACCGTGCCTGATCCTCCTGTTGATCATGGACCGTGCTTGTTTCAAAAGGATCGCACAAACCTAATTGACCTGCCATCGCCATCATCTGGTCACGGCTATCTGTGCCAAATTTCTTTTTCAAAGCACTGATGTGTAATCGAATAGTTGCTTCGGTCAACCCAAGTTTTAGCGCAATTTGCTCTGGCGTATATGCCCTTGCCAGTAATTGCAAAACACTGATTTGCCGCTCTGATAAGGCCGGCACTTTTCTTTTCGGTTTAGGTGGTTGACCCGCGAGAACAATCAAACCATTAACCTGCACTTTTGGGCAATCATCCAAAGCGTAACCAGGCACATTCCTGCCATCCCGGATGATCTTTACCAAATCCTGAACATCTTCGACGACATTCTGGTAAAGAACAGATCCTTCATCATTGATAACCACAATGGATGGCATCGAAGAAATCCTCCCCTATGTTGACCTGAAATAATGGCTCATAACGCATAAATCCCCCCTGAACAAGCATGCATCTATCCAGAGAGGACCTTGTAGTTGATTGTATAAGTGGGAGTTGGTCATTCTAGAGTCGTATGCGCAAGTGAGGTAACAGTAGAAAATTTGAAGTTTTATTTTAGAACATCTGTTCAGTAAAATTATAGGCGAGATTATCTTATTGTGCAAGTAGAAGAAGGAAAAATCTATATATCAATTTCGATAGGTATGAAGGCGCTTGACCCTATCGATATTAATAGATTGAGGTTGCCTAGCCTGAGTGTTATGCTACTCGTAAATTCGTATTGAAAGGTGCCACATGACCTGTAGACCAAATTGTTCATATTCAAAAACATTCTCGCATATTGATAGTATTCAGGATGATTTTATTCGTCTTTCTGGTTATGCATCTCAATTATCTGAAGTTGAGCCGTCAAAATTGTGCCGATCAAAGACAGCAAAGAGGATCAAGGAAATTCACCGGTTATTGATGTCTATCGAAAACGAATTTTTGGAAATTCGGTCAATGTTTGACATTGATGACGATATTGATTCAGAAATGGCTGTCACTAATGAAGACATCTTTAATCTGATCGGCGATTATTCTCACAACAAGAATGCCTCGAAAGAGCAAATGTTTACCTCAGAATTAACGGATTCAATCCTAAAGATCCTTACTGGAAAGGGTAATAATCAGAAAAATCCGGATCTTATTTCCAAAATGATCATGTTACGACAGCTTATTGACTACAGTATGCAAAAAGCAGCTGCTGAGGAAATGGATCAAATTTTCAGCTGAAACCAAATTTAATTAGGAGTATCGTTGGATGGAAGTAAGAAATCACCGGACAAAATTACCACATAAAGTCATCATCAAAGCATCAGGGTTATTGCCGATGTTGTATACCCCGCGTGAAATTTGTGAAGAACTGGATATTGCTGAAAGCACATTGCGGGATTGGTTACAGATAGATGTTCCCCACCAAAGAGACAACCGTAATAGGATCTGGATCAATGGGGAAGAGTTTGCCAGATGGGTCAACAACCAACGTAAACCTAAAGTAACCAATAAGCTAAATGAAGATGAAGCCTATTGTTTGCGTTGTAACCAGGTATCCAAATTACTTTCTCCCCAGATTCAACCGATCAAGGGAAACCTGGTCTTAATCAAAGGGACTTGTGCAAATTGTGGAGCCGTTATTAATCGTGGAGCCCATCGTGATCGAACGCCAGAACTATCTTAAAGTCAAAGAACATCTCAAGTACCTCGAGGAAGTTCTGCAGTTGAACCAAGCCTCCGTTGAACGCTATCGCTTCTATTTGCGTCATCTGTTGCTTTGGGCGGATGATCAGAATTTCCGCCAGGTGCAGACGATTCGCCCGACCCTCCCGTCCTATCTATCTTCATTACCAGGTAAGGAAGGAAAAGGAACCCTGGCCAGCGCATCCCAAAAGAAAATTATTGATTCAAGTAAACGCTTTTTTCGTTGGGCGAAGGTTACATATCCTCGCGAAATGAACAGCCTTCCCATTTCGTGGATTGATACTCTGCGGCGGCCGCGCCAACCGCAAATTTCTTCAGAGAACGTTTTTGTTTCTTTGGATGAGGTCCAAAAATTACTCACCACCCCTGTTCCTGAAGAGAGCCTGGCCTTATTGCGCGACAAAGCAGCTGCTGCAATGCTCTTCCTATCTGGCATGCGTGCCAGCGCTTTTACCACATTACCAATAGAAGCTGTTGATCTTGACAATCTCAAACTTCGCCAATGGCCAGAACTGGGCGTTCATACAAAGAATGGAAAGAAGGCGACTACTTTCCTATTGAACATTCCTGAAATTCTTGCGCCAGTCCGCCAGTGGGATGCTATCGTTCGAAAGTCACTTCCAGGCTCAAGCCCCTGGTATGCACCGATCGCGCATTCCTGGGGAGATCAGTTTCTTTCCCAGGATGAACCTGGAAAGACGCGTTCTCAGGCGCTTCAAAAACGCCTGGAGTTGTTGTTTTCCATTGCAAACCTTGAATTCAAATCACCTCATAAATTCCGGCATGGACACGCCGTCTACGGGTTACTTCATGCTCAGACTATGGCGGATTACAAAGCGGTTTCCATGAACCTGATGCACGAGAGTATCGAGATCACTGACAGCACTTACGCTCCCATGCTTTCTTCTGATGTTCAAGAGCGTATTGCCGGGCTGTCTGGGAAGGCGACGTCCACGCCGGGTGATGAGCTTGAGGTCTTCCTTAATAAGCTTGATCGAGAAAGCCAGAAAAAGGCATTGATGTTTATCGCAGGAAAGTTAGCTCAATGAAAATTTCTTGGTTACAGACGCATGTTATCAGCTGGACTGGCTTTTCGATGCGCTTGCTCCACATCCACTTCGGCTATCTGGGCATAATGGCGTACCATATCAAGCGAACCATGGCCCAGAAGCGATTGGAGGGTAAAAACATCTCCTCCAGAGCGCAGGTAGGTGATGGCGAAGGTATGCCTGAATTTATGCGGATAAGCCTTCTTGATTTCTGCCCTGTCTCCCAACCGATTGATCAAAACTCGCAAACTGTCCTTGTTGAAAGCTCGATCCGCATGGCTGATGAAGAGGGGGGCGTCGGGATCGTCCCCATCTTCTCGGCTGGCAAGATAACGCCAAACCGCTTTTCGCGCAACCTTACCCAGGTACACCGTACGTCCTTTACCGCCTTTCGCGCCACCCGCCACTCCGTGACGAATGGTGACCTTTCCGGTCTTGAGATCCACATCGTTGATGATCAGAGAACACAACTCCGTTGCTCGCAATCCAGTGTCCAGCAACATCAATACAATCGCCTGGTCGCGGTTGGAACTTGGCCGGCGCATTACAAACTTCTTCCTTTCCTCAGTCTGCGATTCGCGGGAATAGACACACGCCTTGAGGATTTTTTCAACGTCTTCTTTGGAAAATGTTTCAACAGGATGTTTTTGAAACTTCGGGGCAGTGATTTCTTTAGCAGGATTGGGGAACTTGAACTCCACCTGCAGCCATCCGAAAAAGGATCGAAAGGTTACCCACACATTTCGGATGGATTTGGCGGACAGCGGCTCGGAGCTTCCGTTCCAACGTCTCGGTTTATACTCGGTTCTCAACCAGGCCATGTAGCCCGTCAGGTCGGAGGATTGAATATCCGATACCTCTCGATCTCCGATGTATTTCAACCAATGACCAAGAGTGAACTCATAGGAGGTAATTGTGCGTTGGCTTAATCCCTCTGCCGTTTTGAATTTTAGGAAGCCGTCGATGGCTTTGGATAAGGAAAGTGAAACTTTGGATTTTGACGTACCCGGCGAACTGCGGTTCATAAGAAATTCCTCCATTTTTGGAAAAATGTCTACCGCTGTGCGCCAGGCTAACGAAAAACCAGAGCCCGACGGACTCTGGTTTGACTTTAGTAGCGGGGAGTGGATTCGAACCACTGACCTCCGGGTTATGAGCCCGACGAGCTGCCACTGCTCTACCCCGCATCGCGTGAATAATATTACCATGCCTGCAGGGATGAGTCAAGGAATATCCCAGATTGATGCGTATATTCTTCCATTATTATGGTCTGGGTGGTTTTTCATGCCCCTTTAACAGAAATTGATTCGATTTACGGTATAATTGCCCCTATGGCAAAAAAGAAATCTTTAGATGAAACAACACCAGTGCTGCCGAAGAAGGCAGCAGATAGATCGAAATCTACAGTGGAGAGCGTCCCTGCAGATGAAGTGACGGCTCCAGTGCAGACAACTCGCAAATCCACCCACAAGAAGGTGGTTTCGGAAGTTGCTCCTGAGGTGGTTGCTGAACCAGCTCCTGAAGAAACTCCAGTCCGCCGAAAACGCGGAGGCTGGGTGGCTCTGGGAATTTTGGGCATGTTGATCATTGCCTTGATTGGCATGGGCGTGGGTTACCTGTCCGCGATTCAGGTACGTAAAGCAGAAGAGGTGAACCAGCGTTTGATTGCGGCCACGACCCAGTATGAGTTGAGTTTGCAGAACATTACGGAGGGCAAACTTACCCTAGCCAAAAAACGCTTGGAATATGTGATCTCGATTTATCCACAATTTCCTGGCGTAGCGGATAAACTGGCCGAGGTGATGGTTGAATTAGCCAATTCCGGTCAGGGTGATCAAACAACCACTACCATTGCGGAACCCACAGTGGTGGCGACCAAAGATACCCGGGGTGCTCCGGCTATGTTCCAGTCGGCTCAGCTGCAGATGGCTTCCCAGGATTGGAAGACTCTCTATGCGACAGTGACATCCTTGCGTGATCTTGACTCAACCTATAAGCCGGTTGAAACGGATGGCATGTATTATCTGGCTTTGCGGAACGTTGGAGTGAACTATATTCTCTCTGGCTACCTTGAAAAGGGGATTTACCTGTTGGCGGTGGCCGAACAGATTGGCCCCATTGATTCTGAAGCGGATAATTATCGACAGTTGGCGCGGATGTATATCACAGGCACTTTCTACGAACTGGCGAATCCCAGCATTGCCGTCCAATATTTCTCGCAACTGGCCCAGAGTTACCCCAACTTTTCAGATTTCAATGGCATGACCGCTACCAAGCGTTATGCAGCTTCTCTTGAAAATTACGGTGATGCTCTCGAAGCCACTTATGATTGGTGCGGCGCACGCGATCAATACAGTACCAGCGCTTCGATTGTGAGCTCTCAGGAGCTTTCTGATAAGTTGACTCAGGCCAACGAATATTGTGCTAATCCTCCAATGACACCCACTCCTGAAGGTACTCCCGGACAGTAATTTTCTCTCAAAATTTATGTGAAGATCAAAATACCCCTTTCCGCGGAAAGGGGTATTTTTTGTTCTACGATTTTGTCTATCCCTGATAGGATTCGGTGTAGAAGATCACCTGAAAGACACCGGGCTGAATTTCTTTGGATTGAGAGATATCCCCGACGACAGTGATCCAGCTATTACCGGGCTGCAGTTCCAGCGGGTTGTTGTCTTTGTCAAAGAACTGGATGGGCCCGTCGGTTTTCACACCTTTCCATTTTCCTTCGAAGACCTGCCCATCGCGGAAGAGCAGCATTGGGCCGCTGTTGCCGGGCAGTTTTACTTCGTGCATGGTATCAATGTGGTTGAGAGTCTCATAATGCGCCCAGATCACGATCACGTTCGAGAAAGCCAACTGTTCATTATTATCCCGGTCGACCAGGGGGATCAGAGAGATATTTCCGTCCGCGTCTTCGCTGTCAATGTAGCGCAGGTACTTCTTGGTGGCGGAGTCATATTTCCAGTTCTCCAGGTTGGCGTTGGAGTACTGCACGGTAACTTCGTTGGCGGTTGCTCCGTTGGCTGGTGGAAGTGTATTGAAGGCCATCCCATCGAGATTGGGTTTGGAATTATCCGCACCAGACAGGGCTGCGTAGTAGCTGGAGAGCTCGGCTGTATTGGCGAACCAGCTGACTTCAGAGATACCCAGGTTCAGATTGCAAATGGCTGGGCAGGTGTTGGGTCCGCCAGAAACGGTACGAGAACTTCCTAATTGCCCCACGATGGCGCTCCATTCCGGTGGGAAGGCATACATCAATCCCAATACCCCTTGATACATATAGACCAGCCAGCGGTCAATGTAGCGTCCTGAGCGGATGGGGCCGACCTGGGTTGAATCCTGTCCGTAATACAGGGCCAGGTAGCGGCTTTCATATTGACCGGTATAGTATGAGAAAACGATATCCGCTGAAGAAAGGCCGGCATGCGGTCTGCCTTCTTTCGGAAAATTCGATACTTTGACCATCAGCGGGCGGCGATTCAGAATGCTGGGGTCAGCCACGGTCAATCCGGTGAGCGGATCGACGTTATCCGGGAAGTTCGTGGGGCCGTATTGTACTGGCTCAGGGGTCGGTGTGGCTGCGGGGGTAGGGGTCGAGGTCGCAGTCGGGATTTGTGTGGCGGTTGGCATGGCCGTCATGGTCTGATTGACGGCTGCGTTCATGGTTTCTTTGATCTGCTCGGTTGAGAGTGGGGTCTGGCATGAAGTAAGCACGAGGCTAAGGATCATGATCAAACTCACTGTCAAAACCAGTGTATTTTTATGGCTCATATTTTCTCCTGAATTGCACTACTGAACAATAACAACATCAAGAAAAAATTATAACCGATTAAATTTCCTCAAATATGGAGGTTGGCGAGCCAGTATTGGTATGCTCTGGCTCGCTGGTGAGAAAGGTTAGTGCCCGCTGACGTCAAACATGAGTGGAAAGCCAGGGCGGCTGCCGGCATCATTATAGATGACACCAGTGCTGCTGCCTGGGGTTTCGAGCAGAAGCGAACCGCCGCTGTCGGAGGTGCTGGCAGCGATGAAACGCATATTATCCAGCCAATATACCTGATTCAGAGATGGAATATCTGCGATCTGCACTGGGGTGCCGCTTGCCTGTACCAGATAAGCTTGCCGGGCGGAACCGACCAGTTTGGCGTAGACGAAATTTTGTCCATCAGGTGACCAGATAGGGAGCAGACTGAAGTAGCCGTTATCGATCTCGTGGATTCCCGCTCCGTTCGTTTGACCTATGTACAGTGCCCAGTTGTTGTCAGTGGGGGCGCCGATCTGGTTGGCATAGGCCATTTCTCCCACGGGCAGGGCGAAACTGGCAATTTGGGCAGGAAAGTAGCTCATCTGCCCGCTGTAGAGCTGAGTCGCGGTGCCTTCCGTGGTAACGGACCAGATCGCTGAATTGGCTGGTGAATCTGACCAGGGGTCAGCAGGGGGAACCGCTACTACAAATCCGCTGGAATCGGGCTGCCAGACCGGGGAAGCCGTCCAGGCGTATTCAGAAGCGGTGTTGACGAAATCATGGTGAACCACGTCAGCAGCGATCAGACTGCCGGCGGCAGTATAAAGGTCGATTCCGGTGGGCCGGGTAATGGCCAACCAGGCACCATCTGGCGAAAAGGAAAAGTTGAATCCGTCTGATACGGTGAGCAAAGACGAAGAAGTACCGCTGTCGGCATCGACTTGATAGAGGGTGTCGTTGATGCTCAGTCCGGGACCTTCGAAGATTGTTCGCAGGCTGAGAGCGAAGTGGTGGGTGGTGCCGATCCACTCGATTTTGTTGGGAGCCAGGGTGATTGAACCCTCTGCACGAGGCAATGCCTGCAACTGTGCTGCGGTGAAGATCGTATGCGGGTTGCTGCCGTCCCACTGGATGCTGTTTACCTCATAAAGGGTGTAATCAGAACTACGCGTGTAGACGATGGTCGAGCCATCGAAGGAAATATCGCTTTCATTGACGTCCCCGCTGTTTACCAGTAACACTGGGGCAGCCGTTCCCTCTGTCCAGACGTAGAGATTGCCGGCTGAATCGACGAAGGAGACGCGTACGTTTACCGGTGCCGGCGAGGGAGTTGGCGAAGGCAGCGCGTGAGCTTCATCCGTGGCGGATGCCGCCCCGGGGGTGAGTGCCTGGATTGTAGCGACCACAGCGGTCTGTACGTGATCCGTGCCCGGCGTAGCGGTAGAGAAAGTGCAGGCGGATAGGGTCAAGATCAGGGCAAAAGCCAGGATAACACGATAAGAAGAATGTATTCGTTTCATTGTCTCTCCAATTGACGGGACAGTGAAAATCTGCCCATTTAACTCTGATTATAATGGTTTACAATGTTCGTGCAAACTATCTGTTTTGGGGTGAGGAGAGACACATGTGCGGGAGATTTACCGTAACACTACAGTCAACAGAATTACAGGAACAACTTGATCTAGGGGATTTCCCGACAGATTTTGTTTCTCGCTTTAATGTGGCTCCAACTCAACTGGTGGCTGTGGTTTGTGATCCGCTTAAGCGTCAGGTGGAATGGATGAAATGGGGGCTGATTCCTTCCTGGACAAAAGATCCTGCCATTGGAATAAAGCTAATAAATGCGCGTAGCGAAACGCTTTTGAAAAAACCCTCTTTCAAGCAGTCTTTTACTCAGCGCCGTTGTTTGCTGGTGGCGGATGGATTCTACGAGTGGCAAAAACAACCGGGCAGGATGCCTTCTCTCCGCATTATTTTTATTTCAAAGATCATCGGCCTTTTTTCTTCGCCGGGCTTTGGGATGAATGGAAGGGCCCGGCTGGGGAACAGATTCGTACCTGCACGATCTTGACTACCCACTCCAATGAGATGGTGGCTGCAATTCATGATCGTATGCCGGTTATCCTCGAAAAAGAGGCTGCCTGGAGTTGGCTGCAGCCGGGCCAACCGGTGGAGCGTTTGTTGACGCTGCTTGGCCCCTTCCCGGCCGTGCAAATGGCGGAGCACCGGGTAAGCCGCGAGGTGAACCAGGCAGTTTTTGATTCTTCTTTGATGATTGCCCCTGAATGGGACGCTCCCACTCTCTTTTAGCAGATTTCATTTGCAAAATCGAGTAGGGAGCGGTGACTAACCGCCCCCTCTCACACCACCGGACATGCGGGTCCGCATCCGGCGGTTCATCAAGAAATACATAGTTCTTGGTACCGACCTTTTATGCTCTTCAGCCCTAAGTTACGAAAATAGCCGTTGCTTAGGGCTTCATTTATCACAGGTGAGTTGGACATTCGCCAGGGACTTGTTCCTGCTGCTCCTTCTTGTGCCCACCTCTTCGAAACTCCCAATCTCACCAATTCTCGGTATCGGGTCGTTCCTCTTTTCCATCGTTTCCAGATCATCTGTCGCAGCCTTCGTCTAATCCATCCGTCCAGTTCCTCATAAACACTCGGCGTATTCGCCTGCCGGTAGTATCCTATCCATCCCACTATGTAGGTATTGATTTCTTGGATGATGTCTTCCAGCTTGCCCGACCGGGTACGCTTGGTCAGGCGGCGGAGCTTGTCCCGAAATCTTTCCAGACTTCGGCCAGCTACTCGTATGAGCATTTCCCCTTTGTATTTGTAGAAACTGAACCCCAGAAACTTTACCCTTTTGGCTCTATCTACTTTGCTTTTCTTCGGGTTGACTTTAAGCTTCAACTTCTTCTCTACAAACTCTCTCACGCTTTCCATGACCCGTTCGCCTGCTCGCTGCGTTTTGACATAGATGTTGCAGTCATCCGCATATCGAACAAATTTGTGCCCCCGCTTCTCCAGTTCCTTATCCAGATCATCCAGCATGATGTTCGATAATAATGGCGATAACGGCCCTCCCTGTGGCGTGCCTTCTTCCGTATCCATGACCACTCCGTTCACCATCACACCGCTGTTCAGATAAGCTCGGATCAGCTTCAACACTCGTTTGTCTTTCACCTCGCGTGCCACTCTGGCCATTAGCATGTCGTGGTTCACCCGATCAAAGAATTTCTCTAGATCGATGTCCACCACCCATTCGTATCCTTCTTGCGTATACTCCTGAGCCTGCTTTATGGCATCGTGTGCACTTCGTCCGGGTCGAAACCCGTAACTATGAGTCGAAAACTTGCGCTCGAATATGGGCGTGAGCACCTGTGCGATCGCCTGTTGGAGTAGCCGGTCGATCACTGTCGGTATCCCTAGTAGCCTTATCCCGCCGTCTGGTTTGGGTATTTCTACCCGCCTCACCGGCGTTGGCTTATAGGCTCCGCTTTCGAGGGCTGCCCTGATCTCCAACCAGTGTTCTTTCAGGTACGGCCGCAGGTCTTTCACCGTCATCCCGTCTGTGCCCGGTGCGCCTCGGTTGCTCTCTACTCGCTTTAACGCTATGACTAGATTTTCTCGTGCCCAAATCTGATCCCACAGCTCTACGTTGGACTTTCCTTTGTCTCGCGTTGGGGACGGCTCGGCCCTCGGGTCAGTCATGGAAAGCTTCACTTCCCGCCTCTGTCCCGCAGTTCCCCGATCTGGGGCAGGCTGCCTTCTTTGTTCATCCCTCAAGCTACTCAATCTACTCGCCCTTTCTCGATGTTCGGCCCTTCCCTTCGCGACGGCTCCGGTACTATGGCCTCGGCTGACTCCTGCCATCTCAATCTGTTTTCTCAAACAGGTTTACCGTCTCCGGCTTGATCACAGGTCTCCCCAGGTAAGTTCGTTGACTTTCCCTGCACACTTGTCCAATTTACTGCTTCGGCCCTTGGTTGTTTGGGGCTTCGTTGTTGTTTGCCAGCTCGCCCGACCTCACAGCCTCTTATCGGTTTCGTGTTCCTCAAGTCGCAGGTTTGCCTCCGCCTTCCTCCAGACCTCGCTTCGCAGTGACGCCCTTGCCTTTGGCTAACAGTTGGTACAACCATCCTCTGTTTGGGACTTTCACCCTTTAGTCATCGCCCATGCTGGGCGCACAAATAATTGCCCTCCAGAAATTTGGAGGGCAATTGTATTTCTAAGGGATCATGAAGGCCGGGACCCAGAACTTGCCGTACCCCAGCAGAGACAGCGCCAGCGAAAAAAGGAAGAGCACGACGCCAACAGCGATCAGCACCCGATCGCGTTTGCGGTAGGTCAGCGTCTCGAGCCAGGTGCGCGGGCCAACGCCAAAGGCGCGCAGGTCCATGGCGTCGATGATGTCTTCACTGCCGGCGATGGCGTGGATGGTGACCGGGATGATCAAAGGTGCCAGCTTCTTGACCTGGGCAAACAAGCCGCCGTCGAGCTTTTCGATCTCGTAGCCGCGGGCCTTCTGGGCATCCATGGTCAGGCTGAAGTCACGCCCAAAGGTCGGGATGAAGCGCATGGTCAGGTCCATGCCATAAGCGATCTTATCCGGCAGGCCCAGACCGCGGAAAGTGATGCCGTAATGGGCCGGGTTGAGCGAATAGGGGATAAGAATGGTCATGCTGGCAATCGAAAACACACGGATGAGCATGCTCAAGGCATACATGGTCTTTTCGGCGCTGATATTCAATACCGGGCGCCAGCCAAAGATCGTGAACGTGGCGGTGAGTTTGGCCAGGGAGTGTTCCGAGCCATATAACTCCATCCCACCGCGGCCAGTCAGGAAGGTCAGCAGCGAAAAGAACAAAATAAAGCCCATGATGAAGATCCAGGCGCGCGCCATCTCGTTCCAGCGGATCCCCGAAGTGAATACCGAAAGAAGGGCAATTCCGAAGAAGAGCAGCAAATAACGGAAGTCCCAGAAACACAACGTGGAACCCAGAAAGCACAGGAAGAAGATGATCCAGGCTCGCGGATCGAAGCTCTGCAGGAGTGAATCACGTTTGCGATAGCGCCAGGCAACCAGCATAAACTCACCTCATGGGAGGGTGGGCAGAAAAATCCGCCCACCCTGTTTGGAATAGATTAGCGACCCGTCTGTTTCTGGATGGAAGCGTAGGCCCCCACCAGCAGTGGAACGAGGATGGCAGCAAAGATCAGGTTCGGGCCGGCGGAGGGGATGAACTCGCCCACCAGGGCCACGACCGGGCTGTAGCCGTTGATCCAGATGTCACTGACGGCAGCGAAGCCAATGCCCAGAATGTTGCCGAGCATGGCCCAGGTAACCGCAGCCGCCACATCGATGTTCTTGTGGAAGATGAAGCGCACCAGCAAGACAATGACGAAACCAACGACCAGCGAAAGGCCGGCGCCCAGAGAAATCTTGGCGTCACCGAAAATGTTGTTCGCGGCATCAAAGAACACACCATTGGCCGTGTTCGGATTGACCAGGTAGAGAACGGTCGCCAGAGCCGCCAGCACAGCACTGACAATGAGGACCACGTTCAGGCTCTTTTTCTTGTCAGTGAACAGCCAGGCCAGGCCAGCCACAAAGCCAACGAGACCATTCCCGATACTCCACTGCGGTGAAAGGCCGAAGCCGGTCAGGGCATCGCCAAACATGTTACCGACTGCACCAGTGAAGAAGCCCACCACCGGGCCAAAGGCATAGCCGAAGAACATGGGAATGGCGATGGCCGGACGCAGGGCCACCTGGCTCACCGACGGCACCACGAAGACGGTACCGTTGAAGAGGTAAGACAGGATAGCATACAGCGCGGCACCGATGGCCATGTAAACCACCTGACGGGTACCCACTTCCCACATCTTGCTGTTCTTGGTGAGCAAATAAACGACGAAGACGATCAACAAACCTACGCCAACGAATACGAAGCGCAGGAGCGCGGTCTGGTCCAGGTTCAAACTTGGGTTGATGATCCGGCCGATGAGCCAGATCCCCAGGAAGAAGGCCAGGACTGCCGCTAACGACAAAACAACAGACCAAACTTTTTTCATTACATCCTCCTCATAAGATGGACGAAAGGCATGACTGCCCTAAACGATATGTGCCAGTTCTTCGGCACTGAAGAAAGCGTGGGTCTTGGGGAACAGCTCCAGATTCTTGGCCAGCAGCGAGGTGGGCACCAGCCGATTATGCTTCAGGCGCTCGGCATCCTGCAGCACCTCGGCGGGCTTGCCGTCACAGACAATGGTGCCGTCGTTGACCATCAGCACCCGGTTGGCATAGATCACCGCCATGTCAATGTCGTGGGTAATGAACAGAACGGCCTCGAAACTGGGCATCTGCAGAATGGAATCCATGAAATCCATGTAATTTTTGTAATCCTGCCCGGCAGTGGGTTCATCCATGACCAGGATCTTCGAGGTCATGGCCAGCACCGAAGCGATGCTGATGCGTTTTTGCTGCCCGAACGACAGGGCCAGCGGCGGGTTCTCTTCCATCCCTTCCATGTGCACGATCTGGATGGCCTGACGGGTATTCCGCTCGATCTCTTCCGGGCTGTACTTGAGATTGGTCGGGCCAAAAGCCAGCTCCTCGCGGACGGTTGGAGCAAAAAGCATGTGGCTGGGGCTCTGGAAAACGTAGCCCATCGTGCGCGCGATCTGGGCCACACTGAGGTCATGTGTACTTTTGCCCTCGACGATCACCTTGCCGCTCTTGGGTTTGAGCAGGCCGATGGCGTGCTTGACCAGGGTGGTCTTGCCGGCCCCATTCGGGCCCAGCACAGCAATAACGTCGCCCTTACGGATCGACAGGTTAACGTCGTGCAGAATTTCGCGTTCGGGATCGTACCAGAATTTGACGTCCTCAAAACGCACCAGCTCTTCAGACTGGCCCTGCGCGGGGCGGGTATAGCGCGCGCTCTGACGCAGCGCGGTCAACCGCTCCGGGGCGGGGTCTTTGGCCGCACGTTCCATGATCATGGCCGCTGGCAGCTTGACCTCGTGATAATCCACCGTCTGATCCAGGCCGCGGGTCGGGCCGTAATATTTCATCTCCCCATCCATCATGAAGATGGCGTTTTCGGGGGAAATGCGCAGCACATCCTCGACGCGGTGCTCAACCATCAGCACGGTCATGCCCTCATCCGCCAGTTGACGGATGATCTGCAGCGCATCCTGAGCTGAGGCCGGGTCAAGCGAGGCCAACGGCTCATCCAGCAGAAGCAGACTGGGATGCATGGCCAGCACTCCGGCCAGGGCTACCTTTTGTTTTTCACCGCCGGAAAGATTGAAGGTTTCCCGGTCGATCAAGTGCGGAATTTTGAGCCGCGCCAGCGACTCTTGAATGCGGAATTTGATCTCTTCGCGGTCGAGGCCGAGGTTTTCCAGCCCGAAGGCGACCTCATTGGCCACCTTGGTGCCCAAAATCTGCCGCTCGGGATCCTGCAGCACAGTGCCTACCAGCTGCGAAATGCGGGCCAGGCTCAATTGTTTGATGTCGTTCCCGCTGATGCGGATCTCACCGCTGAGTTCCCCCTTATAGCTGCGCGGAATGAGTCCATTGATGCAGCGCGCCAGGGTGGTCTTGCCGCAGCCGCTGGCCCCGGCGATGAGCAGCACCTGCCCGGCCGCGACAGTCAGAGAAATATCCTTTAAAGCCAGTTCGGTACGGCTGTTGTAACGAAAATTCAAGTGGTCGATCACGAGGGGGAGGTCTGCTGTCATGTCTGTTCCTGACTTAACCGAATTGGACTTTCACCGCGGTGCCGGCATCAGCGTGCAGCCGGGCGGCGGCATTGCCGTTCACTACCGAAATTTGTAAAACGCCCGAAGAGTCGATCATCGCGATCAGTTCTCCCGGCTGGCGTTCGCCGAAGGTCGTCACGACGCCTGCGATCTGAGCCTCAGCGACATTGATTAAAACCCATCCGCCGGCTGAAAGATGCTGCGGTTTCAGGTTGGTGAGCAGGTTGCCGAAATGATCGACGGTCATCACCTGCCCGATCACCTGACCGCCCTCCTGGCGTGGTTGTGGAATCTCGACGCGCCGCGGGTCATCGATGAGGGTGCCCACCTGGGCCAGCGTCTTGCCGGCGGCCAGATGCGCCCCCACCGGGGCAAAGATGTCGCGCCCGTGGAAGCTCTTCGAGACCGCTGCCAGCCAGAATTCCGGTTTATCGAGCGTATAAAAGCGTACCGGCTGCCCCGCTTGTCGGGCCAGATCGGCAACCGCGGTAAAGAGGCCGTTATCGGGGCCAACAAAGTACTGCCCGCCGATCTCGGCCGCCAGCGCGCGCCGCTCCGTGCCCACCCCGGGGTCCACCACCGCCACGTGCACCGTCCCCGCCGGGAAGTAAGGGACCGCCTCGGTCAGGGCCAGGCTGCCCTGCACCACCTGCTGCGGGCGGATGGCGTGGGTCAAATCGACGATGTGCACCTGCGGAGCGATCGAGTAGATCACCCCTTTCATCACCCCAATAAAAGTATCCTCGATCCCAAAATCGGTCAGCAGGGTCACAATTTGCATGGTCACCTTCGGTATAGAGTTAATTATAGTGAAAATGAAAAAAGGTGGGGGCTTTCCCACCTCGCTTGTCTGGACATTATTTTAGCATAAATTGGTCAACAACCCAAACCGTTTTGGCGCACGTAGCGGATCAAATCGGCGCGCCGGTCGACGTTGAGCTTTTGCTTCAGGTTCGAGATGTGCCCGGCCACAGTCCGCACGCTCAGGTGCAGGTCCGTGGCGATCTCGCCATTGCCGTAGCCTTTCACGAGCAGACAAAGCACGTCCAGCTCGCGGTCGGACAGGTGTTGTGAAGTGTGGGTCTCGGTCATCATCCAGCTTCGTTCTCAGTAGAGATGACCTTATTTTAACCAAAATTACCGTCTTTAAAATTAACAATCACTTAACACTATTTTTACCCGGCTTTTCGGGAAGCAGGCGCAGGGTGACGATCTGGAACGGGGCCAGGTCGAAGGCAACGCTGCGGCCGGCGACGGGCAGCGGTTGCTGATCGTTCTCGAGCAGATCACACACGGCCGCGCCGCTCAGGTCGAAGCCAGTATGCAGGGCCACCCGCCCGCGGCAGCGCTGGCTCTCGTACAGGCGCACGATCCAGCCGCGGCCGTCTTCGGCGGGCTTGACGGTCTCGATCACCACGTTGGCCGGTTCGGCGCGCAGCAGGGTCAGAGACTCGGTGCGGGCCGCGCGTGTGCTCTCGAGCACCTGCCACGGATCATTGAGCGCATACGCCGCGCGGACCGTCCGTTCGTTCCAGCGGCCGGAGTGCGGCAGCAGCGAATAGGTAAAGGCGTGAAAGCCCTCGTCGGCGTGGGCATCCGGTTCAGCCGGGCTGCGCAGCAGGCTGAGGCGGATGACGCTGCCGTGGATGTCGTGGCCGTATTTGCAGTCGTTGAGCAGGCTGACGCCGAAATTACCTTCACTGAGATCAACCCATTTATGGGCGCAGGTCTCAAAGCGCGCCCAATCCCAGCTCGTATTTTCGTGGGTAGGCCGCTGCACGCTGCCCCACTGGATCTCGTAGGTGGCCTCTTCGGCCAGCACGTCCACCGGGAAGGCAGTTTTAAGCAGAACGTGTTTCTCGCGCCAATCGATCTCGGTGCTGAAATCCAGGCGGGCGCTGGCGTACTCCAGCGCGATGGTCTGGACGTAGTCGCTGTGCAGGATGCGCCGGCGCATCTTGAGCGCTCCGCGCAGCGGACCGGCCTCGACGATCTCGATGGATTGGGCCGGCTCGGCCTCCCAGACCTGATCCTCGTAGCTGCGGTCCAGGTCCCAGGCATCCCAGTTGACCGGCAGATCGCGGAAAGCCTGCCAGTGATTGGCCTTCTGCCCGGCCGGCAGCAGCTCACGCTGCGATTTCTTTTCGAACAGGCGCACAATATCGCCGGCCGCGTCGAATTCCACGCGCAGAAAAGCATTTTCGAGGCTGCGCTCACTGACCTGCACGCCTTCGGCCACCGGGGCCGGCTGCCCCGGCTGAAGCGAACAATGGGTAAGGCTATACGAATCACGTTCGCCCGCATCGATCCAGGTGCCGGACGCGCTGTCCTGGCTGGGCAAAGCCCGGCCCTGATGGAAGAGCGCCGTCCCGGGCGGCAAATGCCCCGGCCACAGGGCCAGATCCCGGCGGGCCGCGGCGGCGGGATTCAGCAGCCACAGCCCCGGCTGTTCCTGATCCAGCTCAAGAGCGCGGGCCAGGTGCTGGGAGGCTTCCTGGCTCACCGCCTCTGCAGCGCAGAGCACCTGCTGGTACTGGGCCTGCGAGTCGGCGTATACCGGCGCAGCGCTGCTGCCCGGCAATATATCGTGGAACTGGTTAAGGCAAACGGTCTGCCAGGCCTGATCGACGCGCTCGCGCGGGTACGTATACTCCCCGGCCAGCAAACTGGCGGCCGCTCCGAGAAACTCGGCGTCGTGCAGGGCAAACTCGCTCTTGCGGTTGGCGCGTTTGTTGCGGCTCTGGCTGGTGAAGGTACCGCGGTGCAGTTCCAGATACAGACCGCCCTGCCATACCGGCAGACGCGCCCCATCCTGGGCCTCCAGGCGCCGGTAGAAATCAACGACGCTGCTCGAATGCACGCGCGGCATGCCCGGAGTCTCCGCCAGCACGTTCAGGTTCTCGATCATCTCGCGCGTCGGCCCCCCGCCGCCGTCGCCAAAGCCATAGGCCATGAGCAGATTGGGATGCAGCTCCTTCTGCTGAAAACCGCGCCAGGTATCCAGCACCTGCCCCGGCTCCACTTCGGCATTGTAAGTCGCCGCCCGCCAATCGCTGCCCACCGCCGGTGTGGTGGAAAAATGAGCCAGCACCCGCGAGCCATCCAGCCCCTGCCACCAGAAGGAGTCATACGGCAAATGGTTGGTCTGGTTCCAGCTTAATTTGATGGTGAAGAAGTATTCCAGCCCGGCCAGGCGCATCAACTGCGGCAAGCTGGCACTGAAGCCGAAAGCATCGGGCAGCCACAGTACCGGCGATTCCGCAGCAGGGCCAAAATAGCGGGCAAAATACCGCCGCCCCAGCAGGAGCTGGCGCGCCTGGGCTTCGGCCCCGCTCAGATTGCAGTCCGCCTCGACCCACATGCCGCCCAGCACTTCCCAGCTCCCCTCGGCCACCCGCTTCTGGATCTCGGCAAACAGGTCCGGGTGATCGTGACGGACGAACTCGTAAAGCTGCGGCTGGCTCTGGCTGAAATGAAAGGCCGGATACTGGCGCAGCAGATTGACCGCGTTGGTAAAGGTGCGCGCTGCTTTTTGGCGCGTCACCGCCAGCGGCCACAGCCAGGCCACGTCGATGTGCGCATGCCCGGTGGCAAAGAGATCCACGTCGAGCGGGGCTCCCGCCGCGCGCAGCCCTTCCTTTAATACTTCGGACGCCGGCGCCACACTGGCCCTGAAAGCCGCGTCTTCGCCCTCCCGCAGATCGAGCACGCGGAAGGCTGCATCCAGAGCGTTGAGCAGGCGGGCGCGCGCCGGTGCGTCCTCGGCCAGTTTGCGGGCGGAACCCAGTGCCACGCGCGCCTGGGCCACGAAAGCGCGCAGCCGCGGGTCAATCTCGACCACCTGGCAGTGGCGCAGCTGCAATTTGCCGGGTTGGGCAAAGATCTGCCCGCCCAGGCCCGTCCAGCCGTGCAGGCTGAGCAAATGCGCGGCGCCGTCGCCCCACTCCGCGGCCAGTTCGAGTTCCTGATGGTTGCGGTCGCAGGCGCCAAAGCGGCGTCCATCCACGCGGGCCAGAGCTTCGGGATGGCTGAAATCACCGGCTTCACCCAGCGGCAGCCACAGCGCCAGCGGGCCCCGGCCGCGCCAATCCGCCGGCAGGGCAAAACGACAGGTCAGCACAAAATCACGATTCCACGCGCCCCAATAATCATCAGCGTGCACAAGTTCCCCACTGCTCTCGGTCTGCTCCGCCTCCCCGGCAGCCGCATCGTGCCCGGCCGGGTAGAGACTGACGCGGAAAGGCGGCAGGTCCCAGGCAGCACAGTATACGCGCGCCCGCAGCAGGCGCAGCAAATGGTCGATCTTGTCAGCAGTAAATCGGGCTTCGTGGATCACAGGGCAACTCCCAGGGAATCAAGTTCAGCAACTCGTTAATTTTATGCCCGTCAGGCGATTTCGGCCACCAGGGCAAATAGCTCCACCATGGCCGCCTGATCCAGCAGCCAGCGTACCGGGCTGTCGAGCTCTGTCTGCCCGCTCCAATCGGGGGTGAAAGAGCCGTCCGCCGCCCGGGCATGTTCCCAGGCATAATTCAGATTGGCCTGGAAGAAGTGCACGTAAGTCGGGTCGTGATCGGGATCCACGCGATAGAGTTCCAGACAGCCGCGCAGCAGCACAGCATTGAACCAGGGCGTGTTGGGCAGGATCCGTTCGCCGCTGTGCAGATCGAGGCGGCCAAAATGGCGCAGGGCCGCCGCGGCGAGCGCGCGGGCCTGCTGCAAATATTCTTCAGCGCCGGTAATGCGGTACAGCAAGGCGCTGGCATGCAGCGGCGTGCCCGTGTTATAGGTAAAGGTACGCTCATCGACCGACCCATCCGCCTTGACGGCATCCAGATACACCCCGGTTTGGGCAGACAGGAGCGCCTGATTCCACGCGAGAATCCGTTGGGCAGCCTCCAGATAGCTCTTCTCGGCAGTCTCTTCATATAAAAGCAGGGCCAGCACCGCCGCCGGACCGTTGGAACAGGTATTTTTGGTCTCGGGGTCGTTCTCGCGCCAGTAGATGCCGCCGCCCATTGCCTCGGACCAGCCGCTCAGCGCAAAATCGAACATGGCGCGGGCCCGGTCCAGATCAGCCGGCTCCTGCAGCGTGCGATACGCACGGATGAATTCGATGCCCAGCCATTCGTTGTCGTCGTAATATTTCTGCGCCCCGCCCTCATCCAGCAGGTACGAGTCATAAGCCGCCGGCCGGGCCGCGGCGTCGTAATAGGCCTCCAGGCCCGCCAGCGCCTGACGCAGGGCAGCGTAATAGCGCTCCCCGCACTGCGAATGCGCGGCCAGCGCGTTGGCCGCCGAAACCACGCCGGAATACGGCCACAACTCGCTGAAATTCCGGTCCGTGGGCAGCCGCTGCACCCGTTCGTAATACAACCCCGTCCCCGCGGCGCGAAAACGCTGGTTCATGGCCTGCCAGGTCTGCTCCGCGCGGGCAAAGAAATCTACGCTCATTATTTGCCTCCTTCGAAGGCGACGCCCTGAGTAAAGTAGCGCTGCGCAAAGACGAAGATCAAGATCATCGGCAGCATGGCAATGATGGAAGCCGCCATCATGGGGCCGTAATTGGTGCTATGGTTGGAAGAGAAGACCTGCAGACCCATCTGCACCGTCTTCAGCTTGGGATCATTGAGCACGATCATGGGCCACAGGAAGGAGTTCCAGCCTGCCTGGAAGGTGAAGATCGCCAGGGTGGCCAGCGCCGGTTTACACAGCGGCAGATAGATATTCCAGAAAATGCGAAACTCGCTGCAGCCATCCAGGCGCGCGGCTTCAGCCAGCTCTTCAGGCAAAGTCATAAAGAACTGGCGCATCATGAAGACGGCGTAACTGCCCACGGCCCAGGGCAGCACCACGGCCCAGATGGTATTCAGAAAACCGTAGCCCCCCTGCCCCAAAATGTTATTGCCGCCCACCAGCGGGAAGGAACGCAGAATGAGGTAAGTGGGGATCATAGTGATGATCGACGGGATCATCATCGAAGCCACCTGACTGCGGAAGAAGAAATTCTTGTGCTTCATACGCAGCCGGGCATAAGCGTAGCCGGCCAGCGAACCCAGAAACAGGTTGGTGATCACTCCCAGGCCCGCCATCACGAAACTATTGAGAATGTAGCTGCCGTAGGGAATGACCTGGAAAACCTCGGCATAATGGGCCAGGGTCAGGTGGGTCGGCAGCCAGTGGGTCGAGAAGATCTCAGAATCGTCCTTCAAGGAAGTCAGCAGCGACCAGACGAAAGGCAGGGCCATGAAGACCCCCACCGCGCTCAGCAAGAGATAGAAGATCGTTTCGCGCAGCACGCGCCACGGAGTGAATTTGCGGGTCATGAGGCCACCTCAGGGTTGAAACGCATATTCAGGAAGGAGAACACCAGAATGATCAGGAAGAGCACGAAGGCCATGGCTGAGGCATAGCCCATCTGCAATTGCTGAAAACCCATCTGGTAGATGTAATACACGCTCGTCAGCGTGGCCTGCCCCGGACCGCCCTGTGTCATCACGTAAGCCTGGTCGAAAAGCTGAAAAGCGTTGATCAGCGTGACCGTGGTGATGAAGAAAGTGGTATTGCGCAGCGACGGCCAGGTCACGTAGCGGAAGCACTGCCAGGCGTTCGCCCCATCGAGGATCGCCGCCTCATAATACATGCGCGGAATCCCCTGCAGGCCGGCCAGGTTGAGAATGATGTTGCCGCCCAAGCCCTGCCACAGGGTGACCATTACGATGGCGATCATGGCCGTATCCGAATCAGCCAGCCAGGCGGGGCCGGTGATGCCCACCAACGCCAGTAACTGATTGATCAGGCCATAATTGCGCTGCAAAAGCCACACCCACACGGTAGCCGCGGCCACAGATGAGGTGATCATGGGCAGGTAGAACAGGGTGCGGAAGAAGCGCATCCCGGGCACCGGCCGGTTCAACGCAATCGCGATCAGCAGGGAGAGAATGACCATGAGCGGCACAAACATCACCACGTAAAGCAGCATGTTGCGCAGGGTGACGAAAAAGACGGAATCTCCCAGCAGGCGCTGATAGTTCTGCAGCCCGATCCACTTGATCGGGGTCAGAATGTCATAGCGGGTCAGGCTCAAGAAGAGGGCCATCAGGCTGGGCAGCACGGTGAAAAGAAAGAAAATGATCAGGGTTGGCGCCAGAAAGAGATAGCCCATCAACTGCTGATAATTGAACAGCTTACTGCGGTAGGGTTTTCCGCTTTCCCCACCCGCTCCCCCTGCCCCTTGGTGCTCGCGAATCAAGGTCATGTTCTCACCTCTACTTCAAGACATCTTCATCAACCAGCCGCAGAACCCATTCAGCAAACAGGCTGTTGGCCCAGGCAAACCAGCTGCGCGTATAGCGGGCCGGATCATTGGGGTCGAAACTCTCGTGCATGTAATGGGTGCCCGCGGTAGTCCGCACCAACTGGTCGAGCAGCGTCCGTTTTTCGGCGGCCGCGCTGGCCGTCATCCCCTGCACGATCAGGGAGATCGGCCAGATGAAACCCGCGGCGGTATGCGGGCTGCCAATACCGCTGGCCTGCGCTCCGTTCACGAAGTACGGATTCTCACTGCTGAGCACAAAAGCACGCGTATTCTGGTAGATCGGGTCCGCTGCCGTCCGGTAGCCCAGATAAGGGATGGAGAGCAGGCTGGGCACGTTGGCATCGTCCATGAGCAGATGATTGCCAAATCCATCGGTCTCATAAGCATAGATACGTCCAAAGCGCGGATGCTGCACGATGCCGTAATCTTGAATGCCCTGCTCAACTGCTTTGCGCAGGCTGCCCGCCTGCCCGGCCAGCTGCGGATCGTGATAGAACTGGTGGGCAAAGGTCTCGATGTAGCCCAGCACCACCACCGCAAACATGTTCGAGGGAAGATGGTAGCCAAACGTGCAGGCATCGTCGCTGGGGCGGAAGCCCGACCAGATCATGCCGGTGACATTGACCGCCCGGCCGCGCCCCTCACTGACCAGGGTATCCAGCGGACGTTCCTCGTCATGGCGCATAAAATAATAACGCGAATACACATCGTGTCGCTGCTCGATCAGCATGACCTCGACCACGCGCTTGAGCATGGCGTAGATGTTCTCATCGAACAAACTCTCTTCGTGGGTCACCTGCCAGTAATCGTACAGCAATTGCACCGGGGCGCACAGTGAATCGAGCTCGAATTTGCGCTCCCACACCCACGACCCCATTTCGGTATGGTCCGCCGAATTATGGAGGCCGTTTGGCTCGCGGTTAAACGCGTTGGCGTAAGGGTCGATCATCAGACAGGCTGCCTGCTGCCGGATCAATCCCCTGAGCAGGGCTGCCAGTTCAGCATCTGCGGCTGCCAGGGGAAGATAAGCCCGCGCCTGGGCGCTTGAGTCGCGCAGCCACATCGCCGGGATATCCCCGGTGATCACGAAGGTGTTGCCGTTGGGCAGCCGTTCGACCGTGGTTTCGAGTGTATTCAGATAGCACTGACGAAATATCTGCGCCAGTTCAGGGAATTTCTTGAGTTTTTCCGCGGTTTGCGCGCAGGTAGCCTGCACCGCTTTCAGTCCAAATCCATTTTGCATAGTCGCCCTGAAGGAATAAAGTTTTTTCGTGCCAAGTCATTTCTGCGATCGGGTCTTGTTGTCGGAATTCCTGTTTGAGCCAGGAATTCCGTCCCCCAGATTCAGAAAGCCAGGCCAACTGCTCGCCTGGCTTTCCAGAAGTGTTTCAGCCTACAAAGGAGAGAGATTTACTGCGCAGCATTATCCGACAGGATCTTGTCGCCGGCTTCCTGGGCCTGCTTCAAAGCATCCGCGGCGCTCAATTTACCCTGCATGAAGTTCTGCAGATTGGGAACCAGAGCGTTGGCTTCCATCGGGGAGTAACCGGTAACGGTCGGGCGAATCTTGGCGAAAGCCAGGGTATCGAGGATGGGTTTCCAGAACGGATCATCCTGGAAGAAGGGATCTTCGATGGCTTTGAGGTTAGCCGGGATATTCCAGCTCAGTTTGGCGAAATTCAAAGCGTTGGTCGAGTCAGCATTCCACCACTTGATGAACTCCCAGGCAGCGTCCTTGTTCTTGGCGGCAGAGGGGATGATCATCCCGAAACCACCCATGACACTCCCTTTATCTCCGTTCGGACCAGCCGGGGCCGGAGCCACACCAAAGTCGAGGTCCTGACCATATTTTTCGTAGGTGCTGAGCGCCCACGGGCCGCTGTACATCATGGCCACCTGGCCGGTAACGAAGGCATCGGTACCTTCACCCAGACCAGACTCGAAACCGATCTGATAGACCTTATCCTGGTTGATCAGTTTATCCCAGTAGTTCAGGACGGCCAAACCGGCATCGCTGTTGAAAGCCGTCTTGGTATTATCGTCAGAGAGCATCTGGCCGCCGGCCTGCATCAGGTACATGCTGAACAGACCCGCATCAGAGAGGGAGAAGCCAGAGACCTGCAGCTTGTCGCCATCCCACTTGGTCAGTTTGACAGCATCCTGTTCCAGTTCATCCCAGTTGGTAGGCGGATTGGTGATGCCCGCTTCAGAGAAGAGCTTCTTGTTGTAGAACAGAGCGCGGCAATCGACGGTCATGGGCAGGCCATAGACTTTGCCGTCGTAGGTCATTTCGCGCAGGGCCTCAGCGTAGAAGGTATCGGCGCTGATGCCATCTTTGGCCATATAATCATCCAGCGGTTCCAGCACACCCTTGGGGGCATACAGAGCTGTACCATTGCGGTCCCAGATCATTACGTCAGGAGCCTGACCACTGGTCGAAGCGGTGAGGAATTTGGTCACCGGGTCTTCCACGTAAACGTAGGTGACGTGAATGTTCGGGTGTGAAGCGTTGAAATCGGATACCATCTGTTCGACAGCAGGTTGGCGATCCCCACCCCAGTCAGCCCAGAAGGTAACTTCGGTGACCGGGCCACTGGCTGTGGTCGCGGCTTCAGAGGCAACTGCGGTGGCAGCCGCCGGAGCTTCAGTAGTGGCAGCAGGTGCAGTGGTGCTCGCGGCAGAGGCGCAGCCAGCGAGGACGCTCAACACCAGGGTCGAAATGGCGAGCAATGACACAAACTTGACTGAATGTTTCATTTCTTCTTCCATCCTTTCAAATGATATATATTCCGTGCTGAAATTAGTATATTGCGTATTTTTTAGTATGTCAATATATCATTTGAGGTTTAAATGGTATATAATTTAAAACAGCGGGAAATTCCCGCTGTCTCATTCATTTATCAATGTAAGGGCCCGGAAGAACGCCCCTCTTTCAACTCATACGGCACCGTGGTCTGCAGCGGTACCTCCTCGCCCCGGATCTGAGCCAGCAGCATCTCCACCGCCTGGCGCCCCATCAGTTCCTCGTCCTGGCAAATGTGGGTAAAGATCGGGCCATCGATCGCGGTTTCGACCGAATCGAAACATACGATTGAGTAATCTTCCGGCACCCGATGCCCCAGGCGGTGCAACACCTGTTCCAGCACCAGCGCCAGATTATATTCGCACACCACAAAAGCGGTCAGATCAGGGTGAGCAGCCAGAAACAGGCGAATCGTCTCTTCGTCTTTCTGGATATTTTCGGCCACGAAAGCGCCGGGCAGCGTGGAATACAGATCGGTCAGGCAGTCCTCGGGGCCAAAACCCAGGCCATGAGCCGCTAGACCCGCTGCCACCCCCTGCATCCGTTCTTCAATGGTAGAAGTGCCCTGCACCGGTGGGGACACAAAAGCGATCTGGCTGTGCCCCAGCCCAATCAGATACTCGGTCAAATCGCGCGCCGCCTGCTGATTATCCACGTACAGGCTGCACGCGGAAATTCCCTTCAGATAGCGGTCCACCAGCACCAGCGGGAAGCGGTCCAGCACCATGCGCAGCAGCTTTTCGTTGTAGAACTCACCGTGTACCGGAAAGATGATCAGTCCATCCGCCCCGGCCGTCAAACAGGCATCGATCGCCCGCGCTTCTTCTTCCAGACTGCCGCCCGTACGCCGAAAGAGCATGGCCATATTATTGGCCCGCATGGCCGTTTCCACCGCCCGTAACAAACGCGCGCCGAAGGAATCCGCAAAGTCAGGCAAAATGAAAGCTGCCAGAGTCTGTTCCGGCGCGGCACCGCTCTCAGAACGCGACCGACCGGTCAACCCGGCAAAAGGCACCTTGCCTGAAACGAATGAGCCTTTGCCGCGGGCGCGATCCACCAACCCTTCCTGCTCCAAAATCTGCAGCGCGCGCTTGGAAGTGATGCGGCTGACGTTGAACCGTTCCGCCAGCTCTTTCTCAGAAGGCACCCGCTCCCCGGGTTTGAGTTTGCCTGATTCGATCTCGGCCTGGATACTCTTGAAAATGATCTCGTATAAGGGCTCTGTCATACCAACCTCGTTATGTTATTATAAATAGTATATCATTTATTGTTTGTCTGTCCAGAGCCAATAAAAAGCTCCCCTTCTCAACTAAAGAAGGGGAGCCAATTACACGATTCTTTGTTATTCTTCTACCGCGTTAGCGGCAATGACCTGCTGGAAAAAGTAAGCACTGTCTTTGGGGGTGCGCTTCTTGGTCGCGAAATCGACGTGGACCAGGCCAAAGCGCTGGCTGTAGCCGGCGGCCCATTCGAAGTTATCCAGCAGCGACCAGCAGAAATAGCCTTCCACCGGCAGACCGCTCTCGATAGCATCAGCAACCGCATTCAGGTGGCGGCGCAGATAAGACACCCGGCGCGCATCGTGCACGCGGCCATCCGCGCCCGGGCCGTCGTGATAGCTGGCGCCATTCTCAGCAATGAGCAGGCGTTGGGGGGCATAGGTATCCATGACCCAGCGCAGCAGCTCGGGCAGGGCCTGCGGGTAGATCTCCCAACCAAAATCGGTGACCTCCGCCCCGGATCCCACGACCATGTGCCCCAGTTCAGGCTGTTCAGGGTGCTCCGCATCCGCCGCAACGCGGTGCGGACTGTAATAGTTGACACCCAGCAGATCGGTAGGCGCAGCAATGGTTTCCATATCCCCGGGCTGAATCACCGGTTCGACTTCCTGCCAGATGCCCAGGCGCTGGAAATCCGCGATCATGTCGCTCGGATAACCCTTGCCATACTGGGCATCCATCAGCCAGCGATTGATGACCCCATCGTGAAAACGATTGGCATTGCGGTCAGCCTCACTTGGGGTAGCCGGATAAGTCATGGTGGGGTTGACCACCAGGCTCACGACCGCATCGGGAACATTGGCACGGATGACCGGTACCGCCATACCGTGGGCCAACTGCACGTAATGCCCGGCGATCAAGGCATGGGCAATATTTCGCTCCCCAGGGGCATGATCGCCGCTGTAATAGCTGATGAAACTGGCGCAAAAAGGCTCGTTGATGGTCGTCCACATTTTGACACGGTCCCCCAGGCGGCGCGTAACCGCATCGGCGTAGTCGGCAAATGCCATGCAGGTATCACGGTTCAGCCAGGCACCGGGCAGCGCGGAGGGCAAATCCCAATGAAACAGGGTGATCATGGGTTCGATACCGGCCTGCAGCAGATCATCAACGATGCGTTCGTAATAAGCCATGCCGGCTACGTTGATCGTACCGCGGCCCGCAGGCTGGATACGCGGCCAGGCAATCGAGAAACGGTAATCGCTCACGCCCAGCATCTTGATCAGGGCCAGGTCTTCCGGCCAGCGGTGATAGGAATCGGCTGCTTCATCGCCAGTATCGTTATTGAGGACCTTCCCGGGGGTATGCGAGAAAACGTCCCAGATCGATTCTCCGCGGCCGTCTGCGTGCACGCCGCCTTCGATCTGATAAGAAGAGGTGGAAACGCCCCATTTGAAGTTCTTGGGAAAGGTTCTCAATCGTGCCATGACTGTTCACTCCGTATTATGAATGGATGTTCCCCGCCAGCGCGGACCAATCAGGGATTTTTTGTGCTTCGCTCAGGACCAGGCGGCGCATGGGTTCGTCAAGCTGAAAATATTCGCTGTTTTCTTTCCCCGTGTCGGCATTCTCGACCAGCGCAATGACCGCATCCCGGCTCATGACCACCCCGTGCCAGGTGCCGAGGGTAAAGTTATATGCTTTCAGTGCCTGCATGGGTTCCGCTTCAAGCCGGCTCACGACAGCCTCCCGGCCGCCGTTGAGCAAGGTTGCCTGCCCATGCAACAGGATAAAAACTTCATCCGTTTCCATGTGGCGTTCGACAAAACTGATCGTCGGCGGATACAGGTCTTCGCAGTAACACAACGTGGCCACCCGCCAGTCTTTGAAGAAAATGAGCGGTTTGAAACCGTGGGTAGTGAATTCGCTGATTTCCAGACCTTGATTAGACACAATCGACTCCTGAGAAAAAGTTGAGTCCCCTACCCGACGCTGCGCGGATCAAACGCGCAGCTGAAATGACGGTCAGCCGGTCAGCAAGACCCAAGCCAGACCTCGACCTGACAGTGCCCGGATTGATAAGGCACCAGGTTGCCGGCCAGCTCCTGGCCATTGACGAGCAGACGCTGCACTCCCCGGCAGACCGACCCCGGGTTGTGCACCATGATGCTATATTCTACTCCACGACAGCGCCGCGTTACCGTGAATTCCGGCCACTCTCTGGGGATGCACGGATCGATGCGCAGGCCGCGGTATTCGGCACGGATGCCCAGAATGTACTGCGTCACCGCCTGATAGGTCCAGGTGGCAGTTCCCGACAGCCAGGAGTTGCGCGCCAGCCCAAACTGCGGGTGTTCATCGCCGAGAATGTTCTGGGCGTAGACGTAGGGCTCGCATTCGTAATGGTCAGCCTGATCGTTGCGGCGTGCCGGGTTGATCTGATCGTAATACTGCTTGGCACGCTGGCCGTGCCCCAGCCGGGTTTCGGCGATCATCGCCCACGGATTGGGGTGCAGAAAGATGCCGCCGTTCTCTTTAGCGCCGGGCGGATAGGTGGTGATGCCGCCCACGCGCGGAGCGAAGCCATCATAGCCCGGGGCACTCAGTTTGATACCGCTGGCCGTATTGAGCTTCTCGAAAACGCTCTGCATGGCCCGCTCCGCCCGTTCCGGGCTGGCAAAGCCTGACAGCACTGCCCACGACTGGGCATTCAGGTAAATTTGCCCCTTTTCGTTGAGGTGAGAGCCAATTGGGCTGCCATCGGCATCGAAATAGCGCACATACCAATCCCCATCCCAACCATAGCGTTCGACATTCTCTTTCATGGCCGCATGATCCCGACGCAGATCATCCGCATCAGCGGCGCGGCCCAGCTCGTCAAAAAGATCGCTCATGGCCAGCAGCGCCCGACCGTACAGATTGGCTGTGAACAATGATTCTGCCCCACCGGCCAGGTTGACGGTATCGTTCCAGTCGGCAAAGCCCAGCAGCGGCAATCCATGGGCACCGCAGTTCGCGCGGGTGAAGCGCAAAGCGCGCCGCAAATGCTCCAGCACCGTTCCGCTTTCGAGCGGACGCTCCTGTTTGTCTTTCTCATAGAAGGGCAGTTCCTCTTCCATTTTGGCAAGGTCGCCCGTTTCCTTCAAATATTCACACACGGCCAGCACTGCCCAGAGGGCATCATCCGAATAATAATGCGGGCGATCCTCCCGCTCCAGCGAGTCACCCGCGCTGGCAATCATCGTCAGCGGGTTGAACTGGTGCATGGCGGAACCATCGCGTTTCTGCACGCTGAGCAGCTTTTCCAGCAGTCCCCAGGCAGCCGCAGCCCCGCTGGGCAAAATCGCCATCACGTCTTGAGAAGAATCGCGGAAACCGATGCCGCGCGAACCATAGCCCAGTTGATAATACGAAAGGTAGCGCGACCACGAATAAGTGGTCCAGCACTGACGCAGATTGAAAACGTTGACCATGCGGTCCAGGTCAGCATCCGGCGTCTTGACCTGCAAGGCCGCCAGGCGTTCCTGCCAGACTGCCTGCAAGTGGGTAAAAGCAGTCGTGACGGCTGCCTCACTCTGCCAGCGCGCCAGAATGCGCCCGGCCTCCGCCGGGTTGGCCGCCTGCCCCAGCACAGTGACGAAAGAAACGGTTGCACCGGGGGCCAGCTCGCCCAGATGGATCAGCAGAGCGCCGATGTTCTCGCCGCGGTTGGCTTCGTGATTGCCCAGCTCAGCCTGTTCCAGACTGAGCGGTGCCTGCCAGGTACCGTATTCATTGTCGCCCAGAAATTCCTGACGGTCGCTCTCGAAAGAACTGACCTCACGGTTGGTGCCGAAGAAATTGATCTGGGTATCGCGGTTCATAAAAGCATACTGCACCAGCGCCAGGCGACCTTCCAGGTGCATGGCCCGGCTCACCATCGTCTGCGGCACCCAATCGGCGTTGGTCAACTGCTTGAGCGCATCGAAGTGAGTGTATTCCACCACCGGCAACGCATCCACCTGCAGCGGGGCCTTCTGCAAATTGGTGATCTGGACCCAACGAATTTCGGCGTGTTCCCCTTCTGGGACAAAATCCAGCACCTCGCAGCGCACGCCGTGCATCTCACTGATGAAACGGCTGTAACCCAACCCCACGTGCGTCTCGAAACGGTCGAAAGCGGTCAGGGTAGGAACAAAAAAGGGCGAAAAAAAGCGCTCCCCGATCCAATCACGGGTGCGCAGATACAACGTTTCCCCTTTCATTTCACTGGCCGGCGTCTGTGTCAGGTATTTGGTAATGCGGTTCAAGGCCGGGTCGCGGCGGCACAGCAATGCCCCGCCCGTGTGATCCACAAAGCCGCCGAATTCCAGCGAGCCAATGTAATTGATCCATTTTACCGGGGTGCGTGGATTGGTAATGACGTACTCGCGCGCCCGATCATCGAAATATCCGTATTGCATACTCCCTCGCCGTATCGAAATTCAGGGCTGGCTGCGGGAGTCCCCTGTACCTTCTCCCGCCAGCCAGCCCGCTGGTTATGCAGGTGGAAAATTACGCGGTATTTTCCATCTGCGCGAATGAGCCAATTGAATTATGAAAGGACGACGTCCACACGCACGGATTTCGTCCCGGCCGCGGGCAGCGGAACGATGCAACCCGCCACAGCCTTGCCCTCCACGCGCATGGCCACGGAATTGCCCTTGCCCTGGCGGGTAACGCTGATGTCATAGCGCACCCCGCGGAAAACGCGCTGCGCCTGGAACCCGCTCCACGACTCGGGCAGCACCGGTTCCACACACAGGCCATTCAGCTCCGCGCGGATGCCCAGAATCCACTGGGTAATGGCCACGTAATTCCACGCCGCCGTCCCGGTCAGCCAGGAGTTCTTGGCCTCCCCGAAGCTGGGGGCTGCCTTGCCGGCGATGGTCTGCGCGTACACGTACGGCTCACAGCGGTGGACTTCACTGATCGCCTCACGGGCGGAGGGGTTGATGCGCAGGTAATAATCCAGCGCTTTCTCTGCGCGGCCCTCTTTGGCTTCTGCGATCATGATCCACGGATTGGTATGGCAGAAAACGCTGCCGTTTTCCTTATACCCGGGCGGGTAAGAAGAGATCTCTCCCAGATTGAGATAGTAATGCGAAAAAGCCGGTTCCAGCAGCACAATGCCGTGCTCAGTGGCCAGGTACTGGGCCACCGCATCGAGCGCCTGTTTGGCCTTGCCATCCGCGTGGCCGATGCCCGCCATGACGCACATTCCCTGCGGCTCGATGAAGATCTTGCCTTCCTGGCACTCTTGCGAGCCCACCGGCTGGCCCAAGTCATCGTAGGCGCGTCTGAACCACTGTCCGTCCCAGCCCGCCTCGAGCACCGTTTTTTCCATGCGTTCGGCTTCGCGCAGATAATTCTGCGCCTTACTGCCCTCACGCCGGGCGGCCAGGCCGGCCATTTCTTTGCCGGCCAGCACGAACAGCCCGCCGATGAAAACGGATTCAGCGGTAATGCCGTCTTTGTTGGTCGTGGTCTGGAAAGATTGGCCCGGGGTATCCGAGAAGCAGTTCAGGTTGAGGCAGTCGTTCCAGTCTGCCCGGCCAATCAACGGCAGTCCGTGCGGACCGATGCGCTTGAGAGTGTAATTGATGCTGCGCTGCAGGTGTTCATAGAGGGGCATTTCACTGCCCACCATGTTCTCGTAAGGCACCCGTTCATCGAGAATTTCCCAGTCGCCCGTCTCTTTGACGTATGCCGAGACGCACAATACCAGCCACAGCGGATCGTCGTTGAAGCCGCTGCCCACGTCGTTGTTGCCTCGTTTGGTCAGAGTCTGATACTGGTGATAGGCACCGCCGCTCGAAAGCTGGGTAGAGGCCAGATCGATGATGCGCTCCCGGGCACGTTCGGGCACCATGTGCACGAAGCCCAGCAGGTCCTGCGCGGAATCTCGGAACCCCATGCCGCGGCCAATGCCGCTCTCGTAATACGAAGCCGAGCGCGACATGTTGAAAGTGATCATGCACTGATAGGCATTCCAGATGTTCACCATGCGGTTGGTGTGCTCATCCGGGCTCTGCACGGCGTAACGGCCAAGCAGGTCATCCCAATAGGCATTCAACTCCGCGAAGGCACGGTCAACCGTCGCGAACTGGAGGTAATCAGAAAGAATGGGGCGAACGTGTTTCTTGTTGATCGTCTGCGAATCCGCCGGGTCGAACTTCTCTTCCACGGCGTTTTCTTGATAGCCCAGCAAAAAGAGGATGCGCTTGCTTTCGCCGGGCTGCAGCGTGACCTTGATCTGATGCGAGCCGATCGGCTGCCAGCCGTGTGCCACGGAATTGTGCGCCTGCCCGGCTTTGACCACCTGTGGAGCGGCAAAACTGCCGTACGGGCCCAGAAAATCCTCACGCTGGGTATCGAAACCGGCCACCGTTTCGGAGCAGGCAAAATAAGCAAAATGATTGCGGCGTTCGCGGTACTCGGTCTTGTGATAGATCGTACTGCACTCGATCTCCACTTCGGCAATATTGAAATTACGCTGGAAGTTGGTGGCATCGTCGTTGGCGTCCCACAGGCAGAATTCAACGAATGAGAATAAGTCAAGAGAAGCTGCCTGAGCCCGCTTGTTCGTCACGGTCAGATCCCACACCTCGAGGGTTTCATTCAGCGGCACAAAATAACGGACGCTGGCAGCAATGCCTTTGCGCTCCGAGCCAATAATGGTGTAGCCCATGCCATGACGGCAGGTGTAATTTTCGACCTCGGCCTGCACCGGCTGCCAGGAGGGCGACCAGAAATCCCCTTCGGCATCGCGCACGTAAATGTAGCGTCCGCCCGTGTCGAACGGAACGTTATTGTAGCGGTAGCGGGTCAAACGACGCAGGCGGGCATCTTTATAAAAGCTGTAGCCCCCCGCCGTGTTGGAGATGATGCCAAAATAATCATTGCTGCCCAGATAATTGATCCAGGGTAAAGGGGTATCCGGACGCGTGATGACATATTCACGGTGGGAATCATCGAAATAACCAAACCGCATAGCAACCTCGAAATGTGGAGTTTATTGGAGCGGGACGAGCAGCAGGGTTACGGATTCCGCCGGAACGATCACGGTGAAATCTTTGTCGATCTCGACTTCACTGATGTGCTCGTGGAAACGGCAAGAATCAGAAGCAAACAACACGGCTTTGCCCATGTGCTTCAGGTTCAACGCCTTCATCGAAATAGAGATGTCCCGCGGACTGCGGTTGTGCAGGATCATGCGGGTATTCCCCTCGCGGTCATCCGCCGAATAGATGGAGCAGTCTTCGTACACCCGCGAAGAGAAGGTAACACCCGAACTGAATCGTTGCACCATTTGCGAGGCCGATAGGGTTGTAGCATTGGTTTTGTGAAGTAAGGTATCAGTTAACATATTCATTTCTTCCACTTTTCTAATGCACTCCTGACTGACATTCCTTTTCAAACGAATCAACGACCTGGAAGCCGGGTGAGGTTCCCCTCCCCTTTTCCCGACCGGTTATGCCCATATTTATGCCGGGATCTTGCTCCTCGCACCGCAGGTACTGCGTACGATCAACTCGGTCGCCAGCAGCAAATGCTGTGTCTGTTCACGCGGATGGTGAATCAGATCGATCAACATATCTGCCGCCAACGAACCCATCCGCACCACCGGCTGCCGGATCGAAGTCAACGGAGGCATGACCTGGCTGGCTGCCGGCAGATCATCGAAACCGACCACCGCCACATCCTCGGGGATGCACAGCCCGGCTTCACGGATCGCGCGGATCGCTCCCATCGCCATCATATCGCTGGCCGCAAACACCGCATCGGGATGCTGCTCCAGCAGCTTTTTCATGCCCTGGTAGCCGCTCTCTTCGGTAAAACTGCCTTCCACCACCAGCGCCTCCTCCAGCGGAATCTGCCGGGACTGCAGCGCCTTCTGGTACCCCTGATAGCGGTCGAAACCGCCCACCATGTTCAGCGGGCCGGTAATGGTCGCCACACGATGATGATTTTGCTTGAGCAAATGCAGCGTCGCGTCCATGCCGCCCTGAGTGTTATCCACATCGATGTAATTCACATCCAGCTTCGGATGGCGCCCGACCAGCACGAACGGCATCTTGCTCTGGTACAGCGACTGCACGATCGGATCGTCCATCACCATAGAAGACACCACCACCCCATCCAGCAAACCATTGTGCAGGATCTGGTTGATGGTGCGGCGTTCGAATTCGAGATCCGCCAGCCACAGCATGACGGAATATTGTTGAGCATTGCAAGCGGCGGTTACACCGCGAATCAGTTGGGGAAAGTAAGGGTCAGTGAACAGTTCAGAAACACCCGCCGGGGTGACCAGCCCTATGATGTTCGTCCGGCGCGCCGCCAAACCGCGCGCGGCCAGGTTTGGCTGGAAGTTGTACTCCTGAATGACCTTCATGACCCGTTCACGGGTCTCGCTTTTAACTTTCTCATCCCCGTTAATCACGCGAGAAACGGTGGATCGCGAAACTCCGCTTTTTTCAGCAATATCTTCGAGGGTCAGTGGCATAAGGCTTCTGGGAGCGCTCTCATTTCTTGGGATAAAAAAACCGTTTAAAACGGCTCTTTTCCGGCCAATTGGCTGGTTTTTCTGACTTATTTCGAGGATTATCGAGCACTTTTTGGGAGCGCTCTCATAGATTTAATTATAGACACTATTTCCAAAAAGTCAATAGCTCTTTTTTTACGCAAATCTCTGGTTTGTGACTGAGAATGAAGCTCTTTTTCAAGATCCCCGCTCTCTTTTGGCGCTTCCTTTGCTTATTCTCTGGAAGCGCTCTCATCATTATTGTCATCCCTTAAAATTATCCTGGCCAGGCGGCCAGGATATAAAAACGCATCAGAAAAATACTGCCTAATCGAACCAGCTTTCTTCGAAAGTTGCCTTGGCGGGTGTTTCAATCGCTACATCCGGCAGGCGCCCAACTTCCTGCAGAATATCCTTGGGCTGATCCCCGGTCAACAAACGCCCCCGTTGTCGGCGAGAAGGTCCCGCAAGGTATTGGGTAAAGTCCAAATCAGGGGCATGAACTACTACCTTCTTACCCGCCTGGATATTCTTCTGCCTACGCTGATTATTCCTGGCTGCCGCCCCAACCATCGTATTTGCGCCTACAGACACCAGGTAGATCAAACAGCCATTTGCCAGCGCAAGCAGCCAATCCACCCAGGATGTGCTGCCGTTGAGCAACAGTTCCGTAAAGCCCAACGCCAGAGAGAGCACAAAACCCACCCACTTTTTGATGGCTGCGGTATCACCATTTGAAAACAGATTGCACACTGTGCTGGTAATCACCTAGACCAGTGTGCTTGCTCCCGCGAGCGTCACAATAGAAGTACCAGAAAAGAATTCATTAGGCAAAGTCATATTTTCCTCCTCTTGACGAATGAATTGATCTTCCAGAAGCTCGGCTAACAGTAATCCTTACGGATAAACAGAAACACGAATTCATTCCCCCAGCAACCTAGATACCTGAATTAATTATAGGGACAATAAAAATAGAATTCAATAATGACAGAAATTAGCTATCCGTAAAACTTTATGGGAATGTCGTTACTTCTATTTTTCCCAGCCGCGGGAGTGGCCGGCCTTTCCGCGGCCCATACAAGCGCGTCTATGTTTCTGCGGCTTTTCTGCGGCGCGGATGAAGGATCACGCCAAAGAGGATGAAGCCGGCGGCCAGAGTGTAGCCCACCAAAGCCATGACATAGAGCCAGTAAGGGCCGATCAGATCAAAGAGGCGCCCGCTCACCGGGGACATGAGGATACTGAGCAAGCCGGCGATGGTGACGGAATACAGGGCCAGCATGGTGCCGGACTGCCCGGCAGGAGCACGCTCAACGATGAAATAGGTAAAGGAGACCGAATACAGGCTGAGGCTGACTCCGTTGATGGCGCGATATAAAAAGAAACTTACCACTGTGGGATGGATCACGATGGCAGAACAGGCCAGCATATACGAGAAAAAGCCGATCAGCAGCGTGAACTTTGAACCGCGCTTGCGCATGATGCGGTCCGAGAGCAGCATCATGGGGAATTCGATGACCGCCCCAATGGTATTCTCCCAGCCGATCAGCCCCTCGCTGGCACCCAACTGCTGCAGGTAAACCGATTCGAAATTAACGCCATTGGCCAGCACCCAGACCGAGACCAGCGCCAGCAAGAAGCAAGTCAATTCGCGGTTCTTGATGAGCGAGTGAAAGACCTCTTTCATCGGCACCGGAGGCTGTTTTACCCCTTTGATCTCGGTCTGCGAAACCGGCTGCGGGGTGTGCACCCAGAAAAGAATGCCGGCAGCCAGTAAATTCAAGACAAGAAAAGCCACAAAAGCGGAGACCAGACTGGTCCTTTGGATGATCAGCCCGCTCAATGCAGACATGATGGCCCAGCCTGCGGATCCCCACATACGCACACTGCCGTAATAGGCACCGCCTTCCGCCGCGGCCAACAAAGCCTGGGCCTGGGAAGCCGGGTTGATGCCCGAACTGATAAAAGCATTAAAACCGATCAAGATAGCCATGTACAGAAAAGCTGTTTGCTGGCTGAGAAAATAATAGGCCAGTGCGTTCAGGGCCAGGGTAGCCTGCAACAACAGACGCGGCCGCCGGACGTTATCATTGAGCCTGCCCCACAGCGGCGCGGAAACCATCCCTGAAATCGCGCTGATGGTATTTAAAACGCCAATCTCCGTGCCCGACAAACCATTATGCACGTAGAATAGATTTACAAAAGGATTGACGCTGCCCATCGCGCCAAAATAGGCCAGATAGTAAAGGCGCATCAGCCAGAGATTTTTCGAACCGCTCAATTGTCGTCTAAACACGAGAAACCACTTTCACCTAGGGTAAGTTCGACGCATAATTATACTGATATTCGACAAAAACATAACCAGAAATAAGAGGTTTTCTTAAACAATTTTGTCCCCGGCAGATAAACAACACTCGCTAGTGCAATCCCCCATATCAAATGGGAGGGTTCATCTGCAAGAGACAAAGAAACTAATTTTCAGGGACCAGATCGTGCAGGTCATGAGGTACGCGCAGGCTTTGCTCATTGATCCCCGTTTCGACGGGATCAAAGGATGTCCCGCTTTCTATGGCATCAAGCAAAATATTCTGACCGGGCTGAAAAAACGCATCTCTGATTGCATCCGACCGGTTTGACGCTTTGCCCGTATCCGACACCCAAATCTGCAGACACATCCGTCTCCCCACTACAGAGGGGTCCTTCAAAACGGGTATCAGTTCATGCAATGAATATTCACCAAGTTTTCCATCCGGCGGCGGAATGATCACATTCGATCCGATCGCCTCCGCATACGTTCCCCCAGCGAATAGATCAAAGTTGGTATACAAAAGGTCATTATCATTCAAGGGAATCGTGATCAGATAAAATCGATCTGGATATTGAGGATTTGACGTGGTAAACCCAACAAGGTAGATATCACCCCCGGTCAGGTTTTTAGGATCACTTTTTGGCTGTACCAGCTTGATTCCCCGAAAATCTACGCCGATTTCCTGCAGATGCCAGATGTTTCTGCCGGTATCTTTGCCGCCGACTTCTTCGATTGTCCCAATATATCCCAGAGGAACAATGGGAGTTTCATCCAGACCGTTTCCAGAAGGATCCTTTTCCCATTCGGCGGGAATCACCACCTTCCGGACCACGTACGAACCGATTCCCCCTTTCGAATTCGGCAATGTTTCACCAGAAAAGACCATTTGGAGATTTTCGCGGCGATACACCCATTCATTTTCCGACGCATCCCAGGCAGCGGTCACCTGTCCTTTGGCATTTTTCACCACCCAGGCATGGTTTTCCCACACTTCTGTCACATTATTTACCGGTAAAAGTGCAGGTGGGGTCAAAGGTCTGGCTATCTCTGGCGTTTCTGCCTGCGTGATCGTGGGGCTGATCTCAGTGGCCGTAAGGAGCGTCGGGGAAGAACTCGCTGAGAAAGGCTGCGGTGTTTGTTCTGTACAGGCAGCCAGGAATAAAGCCAACACAATCATGGCCAAAATGTTTTTCGTCTTGCTACAGCCCAATAGATCATGGAATTTTGTGCAAAATGGCTGATTCATCATTTTCCCTCAACCAGGCAAGGATTGCGGTTCTCATGCTTAACTATAGCATCAGATCTGTGATCCGATAGGTTTTTGAGGGGTCTACCCAGGAGCATGAAGATATGAATCCCCCTGAGCATTTTATTATCCCTTTCGTTTTTGATAGAATTCATCACACTTCTGAATATCACAGATCCCTGGCCTTTGCGCGCCATTGCACCTTAAACCCGATTTATCCGTATATTGTGTATCCACCGACAAGAATGAGGGCTTTTCATGGAATCGATTCTGCAAGCTGAACACCTGATCAAGAAATTTGCTGATTTTACCGCGGTCAACGACATCTCGTTCGATCTGCACGCCGGAGAAATCTTCAGTCTGCTGGGGCCCAATGGGGCCGGCAAGACGACGACCATCTCGATGCTTTCCACGCTCACCTCCCCAAGCGCTGGGGATGCCGTCATCGGCGGGCATTCGATCAAGCGCGACCCCATGGCCGTGCGCCAGTTGATCGGGGTGGTGCCGCAGGAAATCGCGCTTTATGAAGATCTGAGCGCCCGTGAAAACCTCAATTTCTGGGGGCAGATGTACGGATTGAGCGGAAAGACCCTCAAACAGCGCGTCGAGGAAGTGCTGGAACGTACCGGCATGACCGAGAAAGCTGCCCAGCGGGTGAAGACCTACTCGGGCGGGATGAAACGGCGCATCAACATCGGCGTTGGCCTGCTGCACCGCCCGCAGCTGCTCTTCATGGATGAACCCACCGTGGGCATCGATCCGCAGTCGCGGCGCGCCATTCTGGATACAGTGAAGGACCTCAATCACGAGGGTATGACCGTGCTGTATACCACCCACTACATGGAAGAAGCTCAGGAGCTTTCAGACCGGGTCGGCATCATCGACCACGGACAGCTCATCGCGCTGGGTACCCAGGCTGAACTGACCCGCCAGGTCGGGGAAACCGACACGCTGATCCTGCACGTGGGCGAGACAGACATTACTGACGGCCTGGTCGAGAAACTGCGCGGCCTGCACGGCGTCATCCGCGCCGACAGCACTGATCACACCGTGGCCGTGATCACCCCGGCCGCCGAAGAAATTCTGGCCCCGGTCATCTCTGCGGCCAACGAAAGCGGCATCAAAATCCGCTCGGTCGACATTCAAGAGCCCAACCTGGAGTCAGTTTTTCTGCATCTCACCGGTCGGGCATTACGCGATTAAGCAGGCAGCCATGAAAAAGATCTTTCTCATTGGCCTTAAAGACCTGCTCCTTATCTTTCGGGACCCGGCTGCTCTCATTTTGATGCTGCTGGCCCCCTTCGCCTTGACCATCGGCCTGGGCTTCGTGACCGGCCGGATGGGGAACTCCACCAGCAGCGGCATCAGCGATATTCCCGTGATCCTGGTGAACCAGGATGGCGGTCAACTGGGCACCGCCCTGATCGAGATGTTCCATTCCTCCGACTTGCAGGACCTGGTCGCGCCCAGCGAAATGGACGATTTCACCCTGGCCCAGCAAGCCGTGGATGACGACCAGGCGGCCGCGGCCATTCTCATCCCGGCCGGGTTTAGCAACAGCATCATCCCCTGCGCCAGCACCGCCAGCCTTGACAGCACGGTGGTGGCCCTGCAGCTCTACAGCAACCCCACCCGGCCTACCAGTGCCGGCGTGATCAAAACCATTCTCGAAACCTTCCTCAGTCGGGTCGAAACCTCGCGCGCGGGCGGCATCGTCTCGATCGAACAGATGCTGAAGCAGGGCCTCATCGCCCCCGATCAGGCCATGAGCGTGGGCAGCCAGATGGGGGCGCAGCTCAGCGCCCAAGCGGGGAATACCGCCAGCAGCATCCCCATCCAGACCCAGAATGGACAAACCGGCACGTTCAAAGTGGATACCCTGGCCATGATGGCCCCAGGGATGGCGCTGATGTTCCTGATGTACACTGTCACTTACGGCGGGCGCTCCTTGCTGACCGAACGTCAGGCCGGGACGCTGCCGCGCCTGCTTGTTTCCCCCACTTCGCCCCGGCAAATCCTGGCCGGCAAGGTCTTTGGCATCTTCCTGACCGGTCTGGCCCAGATGGCGATCCTCATCATGGGAACCAGCCTGCTCTTCCGCCTCCACTGGGGAGATCCCCTGGCCATTGTCGTTCTGCTGATCGCCGCCGTGGCCGCCGCCACGGGTTGGGGCCTGCTGCTGGCCGCCGTTGCCAAAACTCCCGGGCAGGTTTCCACAATCGGCTCAGCCATGATGCTGATCTTTGGCCTGCTGGGGGGCAGTTTCTTCAGCACCGATAACCTGCCGGGCTGGGTACAGACCTTCGCGCGTATCTCCCCCAATTCCTGGGGAATGGACGGGTTCTCCACTCTGGCCCTGGGCAACGGACTGAATGCCATCTGGACGCCGATCCTGGCGCTGCTGGCAATGGCGGTGATCCTCTTCTTTCTGGCCGCGCTGCTGTTCAACCGCCGCGGTTTTGCCGCCGCCTGAGAGGTCAACATGAAAAAAATCTTTGCTATCGCCTTGAAAGATACTCTGGTGCGTTTTGCCTCCCCGTCGGAATGGCTTTTCTTCCTCATCCTGCCCATCCTGTTCACGGTGATCTTGAGCAGCGCCACCGGTTCAGTTTCAGATACCCGTGTGCACCTGACCGTCGTGGATGAGGCCCAATCCACGTTCTCGGCACAACTTATCAGCGAACTCGAGCAATCTGCCTCGGTACGCATCACCCAAGAAGATCTCGATCAGGCGCAGGCCAGCTTCAACACACGGCGCTACGCTGCCGTCTTGATCATCCCGGCAGATTTCACCCTCGAAAGCGCCAAAGCCGGCACGCTGACCCTGCAGATGCTGCAGCAGCCCAATAACATGGACGCGGTGATCTCGCGCCAGGCCGTGGAAGCCGCGGCCAGCCGGGTCAGCAGCCTGAATGACATCGCTTCGCAGAGCGTGGCCGCGGCCGCGCAGATCCAGCCCTTTGCCAGTGAGGCTGACCGCGCAGCCTATTACACGGCCGCGCTCGACGCTGCCCAAACGCAACTGGCCGAGGCCCCCCAGCGGCTGCAGGTCAGCGAAGGCAGCACTGCCGATCAAGTGGAGTACGACCCGCGCGCCAATTCCTCCGCCGGGCAGCTCATCACCTGGGTCTTCATCCCCCTTATCGGGCTTGCCGGTATGTTCGCCTCTGAACGCCAGCAAGGGACGCTGCGGCGCATCCTTACCACCCCCACGCGTAAATCCACTTATTTGCTGGGCACCATCCTGGGGCAGGTATTGACTGCGCTGGTACAGATGGCCCTGCTGGTCACCTTTGGCATCGTCGTCATGCACGTCGACTGGGGCCAATCCCCGGCCGCGCTGGCAGTGATCCTGATCGCCGCGGCGCTGGCGGCTGCCGCCCTGGGCACCATGCTGGGCACCTTCGTCAAGACAGAAGGCCAGGCCAACGGCCTCAGCGTCATGCTGGGCATGTCAATGGCCCTGCTGGGCGGCTGCTGGTACCCCCTGGAGCTTTTCCCCAGTGCCGTCCAAACCGCGGTCAAAGTGCTGCCCACCACCTGGGCCATGCAGGGCATGATGGATATCGTCCTGCGCGGCGGCGGACTCATGGCCATCTGGCCCGAAACCGCCGTTCTACTTGGCTTCGCAGCCGTCTTTTTCACCATCGGCGTGCTGCGCTTCCGCTACGAATAATTGCCTTTTTCTTCCCGCGGCCAATCCCCGCGGGAATTTTCTTGACTTTTTGTGTACCGATTGGTATACTATTGGCATGTCTGAGAACCGGGAATTGATCCTCGAAAGCGCCCTGCGCCTCTTTGCCGAACGGGGCTATGACGCCGTGGGCGTACAGGAGATTGCCGAAGCAGCCGGGGTGCAAAAACCCACCCTGTACCACTACTTTGGCAGTAAAACTGGCCTGCTGCATACCCTGCTCGAGGAAAATTTTGCCCCCCTCTTCGCCGAACTGGAAAAGAGCGCCGTCTATCATCACGACGTTAAAAATGCCCTTGAAGCAGTGGCTGCCACCTACTTCCGCTTTGCCCGTCAGCAGCCGCGCTTTTACCGTCTGCAGCTTTCGCTGTGGTTTGCCGCCCCCGATAGTGAGCCTTTTCAGGCAGTGGCGCCTTTCAATCAGCGCCAGCAGACCCTGCTCGAGGCCCTCTTCACCGCCGCCGCGCTGGATCACGGAAATATGCAAGACCGCCAGCGAGCCTACGCCGCCACTTTCTTAGGCATGATCAACACCTACGCCGCGATCGGCCTGAACCATCAGGTCGAGCTGGACCAGACGCTGGTGATGAAATCCGTTCACCAATTCATGCACGGCATCTTCTCGTAATATTTTTTTTGCTTAATACTATACCTACCGGTATGTACCTAAGGAGAATCCCTGATGAATCAATTTTCACCCACCCATTGGGCCAACCAGAGTGTTTTTTACGCCCTCTATCCGCTCGGCTTTTGCGGAGCGCCGCTGCGCAATGATTTTTCGACCCCGCCGATCCCCCGGCTCGAAAAGATCCGGGAATGGCTGCCGCATATTCAATCGCTGGGAGCCAACGCTCTCTATCTGGGCCCCGTCTTCGAATCCAGCGCACACGGCTACGATACCGCGGATTACTTTCACGTGGACCGCCGGCTGGGAACAGATGAGACTCTGGCCGCGCTCAGCCGTGAAATTCACGCCCGCGGCATGCGCCTGATCCTGGATGGGGTGTTCAACCACGTCGGTCGCGATTTCTGGGCGTTTCGCGACGTGCGCGAACATCTCGCAAATTCCGCTTACGTCTCCTGGTTCGCCGGTCTGGATTTCAGTGCCGTCAGTCCCTGCGCGGACCCCTTCCGCTATGAAGGCTGGGCCGGGAACTACGACCTGGTCAAACTCAATCTACATAACCCGGCTGTGACCCAGCACCTGTTCGATGCCATCTGCAGCTGGGTCGAGCGTTTTGACATCGACGGCCTGCGTCTGGATGCCGCGGACGTGCTGGATGAGGATTTTCTCGAAGCCATCGGCCGTTTCGGGCACTCGCTCAAGCCAGATTTCTGGTTGATGGGCGAGATGGTAGGCGGCGATTACCGCCATCTGGCCCAGCCGCAGCGTCTGGATTCTGCCACCAATTATGAGTGTTACAAAGGGCTTTACTCGAGCCTGGCCGAGAAAAATTATTTCGAGATCGCCTATGCCCTGAACCGCCAGTTCGGTGCTTCAGGCCTCTACCGGGGAATTCCGCTGTATGCTTTCGCCGATAATCACGACGTCAATCGGGTGGCCAGCAACCTGCCCGACCCGGCCCTGCTCTTTCCGCTGTACTGTCTGCTCTTCACCATGCCCGGGGTACCCTCGATCTATTACGGCAGCGAATGGGGCTTAAAGGCCGCCCGCACACCGCACAGCGACGCCATGCTGCGCCCCTGTCTGGATCTTGAGCTGTGTCAGGCCCATCCAGAAGTGCCCGATCTCGCCGCGGCCATTGGCCGACTGGCCCAACTGCGGCGCAGCTCCCCGGCCCTGCTCTACGGGGACTACCAGCCAATCGCCACCCAGCACGAACAACTGGCTTTCTTGCGCGAAAGTGATACTGAAACCGTACTGGTGGCCCTGAATTCTGCCCCCCAGACCACTTCAATGGACCTTGCCCTACCCTTCCCGGCCCGCTGTGCGGTCGACCGGCTGAATGGCAATGAAAATATTTCCGTTCAGGGAAACGGAATTCACCTGGAGCTGCCGCCGCGCTGGGCCAGAGTGATCCAGCTTCAGAAATAGATTCAGCCAGGAAAATGGGAATGACGGTGGGAAATGTCTGGGGTATGCGCGTGATCGTGGGTAAGTGATTCGTGCTGATGCGGATGGGAATGCGTGCCCACAAAAACCGTCCCGTCCGCGTGCAGGTGCTCATGGTGTGGATCAGGATGAGTGTGGGCATGCTCGTGGGAACAGGCCTCGTGAGTATGAACATGATGGTGGTTTTCGAGACTCATCAGCAGAGTGCCCAGCAGCATCAAAGGCAGCCCCGCGAAGAAAAGCCAGTTCGGTTTCTCGCGCAAAAGTACAAGTGAAAGGACCACCCCCATAAACGGAGCCGCCGCGTACAGTGTACCGGTCCGGGCACTGCCCAGGCCGCGCAGCGCCAGCACGTAAAGCACAATGCTGATGCCGTAGCACACGAATCCGATCAGCAGTGCCTGAGCGGTCACTCCCCAGCCCGGAAAGGGCCGGCCCAGAACCAGCGCCAAAAGCAAAGAGAAAGTTCCGGCACCCAGACCTTTGATCGCCACGATCGCCAGCGGATCTTTCGCGGAAATATTGCGGGTGAGGTTATTATCCAGGCCCCACAGGATACACGCACCTAAAATCCCCAGTCCGCCCCACGACACGCTCTGCAGTGCGTTCCCCTGCCAGGAGAGCACCAGACAGGCCAGCGTAACCAGAACCATCGCCAGCCAGGTACGTTTGCCTACCGCCTCATGGAAAGCCAGCACTGCGATCAGCGTGGTGGCGACTCCCTCGAAATTCAAGAGCAGTGCCGCGCTGGCCGCAGGAGTATGCCGCAGGGAGAGCAGCAGCAGAATCGGTGCTGCCACCCCGCCAGCCAACACCGCGCCGGCCAGCCAGGGAACCTCCTGGCGCAGCAGCGGAGCCTCACGGTGATCTCTTTTGAAGACCTTTTGCTGCAGCAGCAAGATCCCTACCCCAATGCCGCTGCCCAGATAGAATAATCCCGCCAAAAAAACGGAATCCGCCGTCCCCAGCAGCATTTTCGCCAGCGGGGTACTGGCGCCAAAGAGCAAGGCAGCCAGCAAGGCGTAGAGCACCGGTTTCCAGCGGGAATCAACCATTTTGGGTCAAGGTTACTTTTCTTCGCGGTCCAACCAGCGTTCGATCTTATCCGGGAAGCGATAATTGGCAAGCTTTTCGAGTAACCCCTCTGGGGTGTTGTCTACAACGAAAAGCTGCAAATGCTCTTCATAGATGTAATGGTCCTGATGAGCGCGCTCGATCCACTCAAGCAAATGATCGTAATAGCCGTTCACGTTGAGCAGTGCCGCCGGCTTGCGATGCAGGCCGATCTGCGACCAGGTAAGCACCTCAGAGAGCTCGTCCAGAGTGCCGAAGCCACCCGGGAGCGCAATGTAGGCATCGGAGAGTTCGTTCATGCGTGCTTTGCGAATCTGGATATTCTCGACGGTAATAAGCTGGGTCAACCCCTGAGTATAGATCAACTGCGGGCTATCCAACCCCTTTGGGACGATGCCAGTTACCTCACCGCCAGCCTCCAGACAGCCCCGCGCCAGCGCGCCCATCATACCCGTACGCCCGGCCCCATAGACCAGCCGGATACCCCTTTGGGCCAGCAATTCGCCAGTGGCGCGGGCAGCCTCATAGTACTCTGGGGCCAGATTATCTGCGGAGCCACAAAAAACGGCAATCGTGCGTAGTGAATAAGACATATCTACCTCTGCATGCCAGAATAATCTCAATTGTACCGGTTTTCAAGCCGCAGGAGCAGAAAATCACCTTAAATTTCAGCGAAACGGGCCAGAGAAATTTCTCTGGCCCGTCTTTTTTTCTCAGGGTTGGATCATCAGTACGTAGGTACCCGGCTGATTGACCTGAACCTGGAGCGTATCCCCGGTTTGGGTCGCGCCGCTCACCACCGTCCAGGCCTGATGGTCATCCGCGCGGTACAGCACCTGATAGGTACCGGTGACGTTCTGCGGCAGGTCAAAGCTCAACGTAGCAGTCTGACCTTCCGCCAGGTCAGGCTGTACCTGACCCTCCACCTTGGTGTAGAACTGCAAGCCGCTCACAGCGTACTGGTCCGCAGGCAGATCATGCAGAGTCCAGACGGCCACCGGCAGGGCTTTCAATTCACCCGCGCCGCTGCAAGGCACTGCTACGCCGGTCGTGCCCAGATCCAGGGAGGCGTCGCCGGTGGTGCAGGTCAGATCGGCATTCTTAGCCTTGACCAGAAGGACGTACTCGCCCGGAATGGTGACCACCGCAATTCTGTGACCGATGATACCGGTCTGGTTGAACGGAGTGAACAGGCAGTGCGGATCACCCTCACCCGTCCGCGGATCGTATTCACAGTGCGCGGGTACGGTCTTGAGTTCAGGAACGTAGCTCGAAGCGATCTCTTCCCATTTCTTCGTCGTGCTATTCCAGCGGGCAATCATCAGATCCTGCGGATCGTAGCCTTGCGGTACAACAAAGCCCAAGGTTGTGCCGGCTTTCTCGCCAGTATCAGTGACTCCATTGTGAGAGAGGTCATAAGCGATGCCAAAGACCAGAGCGGTATCTTCAGGCAACTGTTTCTCGAGAGTGAAGGTATCGAAGTACGCCAGGGTGGCTACTTCACCATTCAAGAAGCCGAAGTACATCTCATTGCCTTCGGGCAGGCGCAGGAGCGCAGCCAGATAACCCGCGAAGAACAAAGTCGTTTGATCACCGCTTTCGATATCGATGACGATCACTGTCGGCTGCTTTTTATTCGAACCAGCATACTCAGAACCCGTCACAGGAACGGGTACCGGCTGCGGTTCAGGTCCGGGAGCCGCCAGCAAATTCTCGATGTCGTTCAGCGGGACGATGTAGGTGCCGCCGGCAGCGATGTAAGCCGTATCATTACCGTCACCACCGTAGAGGATGTTGTAGCCCGTCCCACTCCAGAGAGTATCGTCGCCGCCTTCGCCAGCAAGGATGTTATTGCCCGCGCCGCCGTCGATGACGTTGTCGTTATCGTCGCCCACCAGAATATCATCCCCGGCGCCGCCGATCACGTTCTCGATACTGGTGACACCGCCGTGGAAGACGTTGACGTAACCATTTTCAAGGGTCACTTCCAGATCGGTCAGGAAGTCCGAGAAGTCGAGGGTATCGGTACCGCCGCGGCCATCGATGCTGCCTGGCAGGGTAACGCCATTCTTGATGATGAAGGTATCGTCGTAGCCCGATCCGCTCAAGGTTTCGATGCTGGCAAAAGTCAGCGTGCGTGAAGCGGAGGTGTAGCTGCCGCCGGTTGGGGTCACCGTCCAGATACCCGGGTCATTGGTGCCACTCAGGGAATCGTCCCCGCTGCCGCCAAGGATCCGATTGATATTGTCGAAGGTGCCGATGATGCTGAACTCGATCCCCGCGAATCCGTTCAAGCTGCCCGTGCCGGTCAAGATGATGTCACGGCTGGTGGTGTACGGGCTGAAGTCCAGGGTATTGCTGCCACTCTGACCATCGATGGTGCCGGTCAAGGTCGCATCGTTTTCCAGACGGAAGACGTCATCCCCGGCGCCGCCGTTGAGATTGTAGGTTTGCGCACCGCTCACGTCAAAGGTATCACTGCCCGCACCGCCATTCAGGGTTTCGAAAGCGTTGGCGGTCAGGGTATGGCCGGTGCTGGTGTAAATCACATTACCGTTGATCGCAAAGTTTGCATCCAGGTTGGCGCCCGTAAAGGTATCTTGATGGGACGATGTCGCCGTGATCGTATCGATGTTGGCAAAGCTGCCCGTCAGGCTGGCTTCCAGACCATTGAACTCATCCACGCTGCCCAGCCCGGTCAGGACCACGTTACGCGCAGTCGTGAAAGCGCTGAAGTCGAGCCAATCGCTGCCGCTTTGCCCATCGATGCTGCCGTTCAAGGTCACGCCGTCACTGAAGACGTAAGTATCATTTCCGGCCCCACCGCAGAGCGAAATGGCCCGATTGCTGTTGATATTGAAGAGATCATTGCCACTGCCGCTCTGGATATTCTCGATGCCGGTCCCGCTGTGACTGACCCAGTTACTGCCGTCGGTCACGGTCAGAGCGTCCAGAGTGATCGTCAAAGCGGCGCTGATCGCGCTGAAATCAAGAGTGTCATTGCCTTCCGCGTCGGCTTCGATCACATTGTCACTGCCCCAACCTGCGTTGAAGACGTAGCGATCATCGCCAGTGCCGCCGGCCAAAGTGTCATCGTCCAGGCCACCGTCAAGGACATCATTGCCGCCGCGGCCATTGAGCGTATCGTTCCCGCCGTTGCCTTCGAGGTGGTTGGCGTTTTCGTCGCCGCTCAGGGAATCCGCCGCACTACCGCCGCGGACGTTTTCGATGCCGGTAACGAGTCCGCTGATGCCGCTGGCGCTAAAGGCCGCCAGGTCCACAGTCACCGAACTGGTGTAGGCCGAGTAATCGAGGGTATCGCTGCCCGCGGCACCGTTGACGCTGCCGGTATGATCTGCCCCATTCGCGAAGACGAAGGTATCCGCCGCGCTGCCGCCCACCAGATTCTCGATGGCACTGTAGTCAAGGGTGCGTCCGCCGCTGGTGTAGTTCTCCACCGTTGTACCGGTGAGGTTCCATTCAGCCGCCGCATTCAACCCGGTCAGGCTGTCGCCGCTGAGGCTGGTGCCGATCAGGGCAGAGATGTTATCGAACCCGCCGTGCAGGCTGGCCTCACTGCCGGCAAAGCCCACTGTCGTCCCCAGCCGGGTCAGCACAAAGCTGCGTGCGGAACCATAAGCGCTGGTGTCGAGCGTATTGCTGCCGGCGCCGCCATCGATCTGGCCGTTGACCACCGCACCATTCTTGAGGGTGAAGGTATCATTGCCCAGGCCGCCAACAAAGTTCTCGACGTTGTTGGCCGCGCCCGTGTTGAGAGTGTTAGTGCCGTCACTGACGGAAACCGTGCTGCCATCGAAGGTAAAGTTGAGGTCATCGGTTACCGTGCCAAAGTAAATCGTATCGTTGCCCTCACCCGGTTTTTCTACGACTACATCGTGGCCCCAACCGTTGGTGAAGATGTAAGTATCATTGCCCTTCCCACCAATGAGGATGTCATTCGAGGACCCGCCAACCAGAACATTATCGTTGTCATCACCGGTAATGGTGTTGGTGTGCAGTGCTGAACCGGTGAAGTTCTCCATGTTCTTGATACCGCCGCTGACGCCCGTTGCCGTACCCAGAGCGAAGTTGACGTTAACATCCGCGTCATAGCTGAAGTAATTCAGCATATCTGCGCCGCTGCCGCCGTCGATCGCGCCGGTTAAGGTATGGGTGGCATTGAAGACAAATTCATCGTTGCCAGCTCCGCCGTTCAAGTTGCCGGAGACGCTGCCGTTGATCAGGAAGACATCCGTGTCACTGCCGCCCACCAGATTCTCGAAGCCGCTGTAAGACAGTGTATTCGTGCTGGTGTAGGTACCGGCAGCCAGGTCAAAGACCGCCGCGGCATTCATCCCGGTCAGGGTATCTGCCGCACCCGCGCCGCCGCGGAGAACGTTGATATTGCGGAAGGCCCCGCCCAGAACCAGGGCATTGCCATTGAATCCGTCGATATCTCCCAGACCGGTAAGGGTCACACTGCGCGGCGTGGTGTAAGCGCTGAGGTCAAGTACATCCGCGCCCGTACCACCGTCGATGCCGCCCTGTACGCTGGCGCCGTTGCCGAAGACGAACTGATCCGCACCGCCGTTGCCGTTCAGACTGACGTTATTGGCCCCGGTAATGATGAAGAGATCGTTATCCGCGCCGCCGTTGACGGTTTCGAAGCCGCTGAAGCTGAGCGTCTTGCCGCCCAAAGTGTAAGTGCTGCTGGTAGAAATGGAGTAAGTAGAAGGTGCATCCGCACCAGTGAAGACATCGCTGCCGTTCCCGCCCAGCAAGGTATCGATATTGGTGAAGCCAGCCCCCAGGTGAGACTCAGTACCCGCGAAGCCATCGGTGGAAGTCGAGGTGATGTTGAGAGTGTGGGCCAAACTGCTGCCCGCAAAGGTCAGAGTATCACTGCCGCTGACGCCATCCACACTGCCGCTGAGCGAACCGCCGTCTGCCACGCGGAAGATGTCACTACCCGAACCGCCCTGCAGATTCTCGATGCCGCTGAAGGCGAAGAGGCCATCTACGTTGCCGGAATTACTGCCAGTGATGTTGAAGGTGGCGCCGCTGTTGCTGCCAACCAAAGTGTCGGCCAGAGCGGAGCCCGTCAGGGCATTGATATTACTGATGGTGCCAGTAATGCCGGTGATGGTGTGCGCGGCCAGGTTGGCCACAATCGCGCTGCCAAAGGCAGAGTAATCGAGGGTATTCGTACCGCTGCCGCCGTCGAGATTGCCGGTCAGGCTGCTGCCGCTCGTGAAGCGGAAGGTATCATTGCCGGCGCCGCTGTTGAGATTGATGCTGGCAGGAGCATTGAAGGTAAAGGTGTCATTGCCAGACCCGGTCACCAGATCTTCGATCTGATAGCCAGTGTTGCTGACACTGTTGATGCCATCACTGACGGTGAAACCACCGGCGTTGAGGGTCACGTTCAGATCGGCCGCCAGACCTGCAAAGGTCATGGTATCGGTGCCGCCCAGGCCGGTGACCACATCCCCGCTGCCCCAATTGGCTTCGAAGACGTAAGTATCATTGCCATCGCCGCCGTCGAAGACATCGGTGCCGCCAATATCGGTGAAGACGTTATCATTGCTGTCGCCAGTAATGCTGTCGTTGCCTTTACCGGAGATCACATTCTCGATGCCGCTGACCAGGGTGGTCACACCATTCGCCAGCGCCGTCCCGGCCGCGAGATCGATCGTCAGACCGGTGGTATCAGCGCGGTAATCCAGAGTGTCCGTTCCTGCCAAACCTGCCAGAGAACCGCTGAGCGTCGCGCCGTTGGCGAAGACGAAGGCATCACTGCCGCTGCCACCCACCAGGTTGGCGACATTCGCGAAGGTAAAGCTGCCGTTCAAAGTGCCGCTGTTGGCAGCATTGATGTTGAAGGTATTGCCGCTGTCTGAACCGACCAGCGTCGTCGAGACACTGTCTGAACCGGTCAAACTGCTGATGCCGCTGAAGGTACCGCCTAACGCCGTGGCCGTACTCGTCTGCATATTGACCGCCACCGGCCCAGCCGTGTAAGCGGAGTAATCCAGGCGGTTGGTGCCCGTGCCGCCGCTGAGATTGCCAGCGAGCGAACCGGCGCCGATCAGATGGAAGACATCATTTCCACTGCCGCCGTTCAGATTTTCGATGCCCGCGAACGACAGAGTGCGTCCGCCGCTGCTGTAAGTATTACCGGCATCGTTCAGGTTCCAATCAGCGTTCTGATTGAGCCCAAGCAGGCTATCGCTGGCGCTGCTGCCTACCAACCCGCTGATATTATCGAAACCGGTCGGCAAAGCGCCGCTGACGGTACCCTTGAAGCCATTCAAGCTGCCCTGAGCGCTCAAGGTAAAGGTGCGGGTGGAGGTGGAAGTCGAGAAGTCAAGCACATTCTGTCCTTCCCGCCCATCCAGTGTCCCGGACAGGGAAGCCCCATCGCTGAAGCGGAAGACATCGTCTGCCTGGCTGCCCAGCAGATTTTCGATGCTGGCACCGTTGACGGTGAGCAGGTTGGTGCCGTCCATCACGGATAGGCCGGCCGCGCTGATCGTCGCCTGCAGCCCCAGTGTCTCCCCGGCGAAGGTGATTGTATCGGTACCACCGGCGTCGGTCAAAACATCCTGGCCCCAGTCATTGCCGAAGACGTAAGTGTCGTTGCCTGTACCACCTTCGATGCGGTCGTTCCCGCCACGTCCGTCGATGACGTTATCGCCGCTGTTGCCGGTGATGTTATCGGCGAAGCTGCTGCCGATGATGTTTTCAATGCTGACCAGAGTGTCGGTGCCGCTGTCGCTGCTGGTAGCCAGGCCGGTGCTCAGGTTGATCGTCACCCCGGCGCTCAGATTGCCGCTGTAGTCAACGGTATCGATGCCCGCGCCGCCATCCAGCAGATCGTCGCCGCCCAAACCGATCAGGGTATCATTGCCGCCCAGACCGTAGATCTTATCGTTGCCGCTGGTACCGACAAGGACGTTATCGTTATTATCGCCGTAGATCGTGTTGGCTACCGGGCTACCCAGAACATTTTCGATGCTGGCAATGCCGCCCGGAACCCCCGTGGCCGTTCCACTGCTCAAACTGACGCTGACCGCCACGGTAGCCGCTGAGTAATCCAGGGTATCTGTGCCGGCGCCGCCGTTGAGCGAACCGCCCAGGGCCGCGCTGCCAACGAAGGCAAAGGTATCCGCCGCGCTGCCGCCCTGCAGGCTCTCGACTCCGCTGAAGGAGAAGATCCGTCCGCTAGCGTTCTCGCGGTAAGTGTTGCCGGAATTGCTGATCTTATACAGGCTGGCGGTGTTCATGCCTGTTAATTTATCGCTGCCTGTTCCGCTCAAGAAGACATCCAGATTGCTGAAGCTGCCGCCCAGACCCGTCACGGTACCGTTGAAGCCGTCCACGCTGCCCAGGCCGGTGAGGACCAGATTCAAGGCAGTCGTAGCAGCACTCAGATCAAGTGTATCCGTGCCGCCGTTGCCATTGATGCTGCCGCTCAGGGAGGAGCCATGGGTCAGCATGAAGGTATCCGCTGCGCTGCCGCCCACAAAGTTCTCGATCTGCCCGTTCTCGTTGGTCACCTGGTTGGTGCCATTGGTTGCGCAGGTTCCACTCGGGCAAGCTGCGGTGACGCCGCGGACGAAGGTTACCGGCACGGTGGCCGCCGCGAAGCTGAAGGTATCATTGCCGCCGTCATCGCTGACCACGTCGGTACCCCAGTCGTTGCCAAAGGCATAAGTGTCATTGCCCAACCCGCCCAGCAGCAGGTCATTGCCCTGGCTGCCGTTCAGAGTGTTATCGCCATTCGAGCCGATCAGGATATCATCTGCAAGGCCGCCGGTAGCGGATTCAATGCTGATAATGCCATTTTCGAGACCGCCGTTGATGCCAGGAGCGGAGTTTCTGGGGGTAACGATGCCGTCATGGGTGTAAGGAGCATCACTCAGGTTGATGACCACCGGGGTGGTGTAGTAAATGTAGCTGACGCTGTCGTTGCCCGCCTGACCATCGAGAATACCGGTCAGGGTTGCGCCATTCTGGAAGGTGAAGGTATCATCGCCCGCCCCACCCAGCAGATTGTAGAGGGAGGCACCGCTAATGATAAAGGTATCGTTGGCGCTGCCGCCGGAAATGGTCTCGAAGCCGTTGAACTGGATCGAGTGGCCCGCGTAACTGTACTCGTTGGTGGTCGGAGTAATGTTCCAGGTGTAAGCCACATTCATACCGGTTAATTCGTCTGCACTGCCGCCGCCAATGAGTACGTTCATGTTGGCAAAGCCGGTGCTCAGCATGGGTTCACTGCCGTTGAAGCCGTCAATGCTGCCCAACGCGGTGAGAACTGCCTGCATCGAAGCGCCCAGGTGAGAGTAATCGAGGGTATCGCTGCCCGCGCCGCCATCCAGTGTGCCAGTATGCGCCGCACGCACGTCGAAGAGGTCCGCGGCACTGCCGCCGACCAGAGTCTCCACCCCGCTCAGATCCAGAGCATAGCTGCCGGTCAGGTAACGCTCGCTGCCATCGATCTCAAAGGTAGCCGCAGCGTCCAGGCCCTGCAGACGATCGACCCCAGCGGAGCCGATAAAGCTATCGATGCCGCTTAAGCTGATGCCGAAGACGCTGTCGCTGCCGGCAAAGCCCAGAGCATCGACCGCGTTCAGAGTGCTGTTGAAGGCAGTGGCTACCCCAGAGAAATCGAGCACGTCACGGCCGCTGCTGCCATTGAGTTTCTCGAGCGAGGCAAAGCTCAGGCTGCGTCCCTGCGTGGAGTAAGTGCCGCTGGTGACATCAGTAAGAGCAAAGCTGCTGTCGCTGGCAAGCCCATTCAGGGTATCGCTGCTGCTCGAGCCGCGGATCGTACTGACGTTGTCGAAGCCCGCACCGAACCCGGTGATGGAACCAGCGAACCCGGTCAGACTGCCGAGACTGCTCAGGGTTACAGTCTGTGCCACGCTGGAACCGCTGAAGTTCAAGGTATTCACCCCGCCGCGGCCATCGAAACTGCCGCTGGAGGGGGTATTGGTATTTTGATTGAAGACATCATTCCCGGCGCCGCCGATGAAGCTCTCGATGCCCAGGCCAGCGTAAGTGACCGAATCGGTGCCATTGCCGGCACTCAGGTCTGCACCCTGCGTGATGGTCACGGCCAGGGTCGAGGCGCTGAAGTCGAAGGTATCCAGGCCCGCACTGTCGAGAACAATATCGCTGCCCCAGCCATCGCCGAAGCGGTAGGTATCGTCGCCGTCGCGGCCGTTCAAAGAATCATTGCCGCCCAGGCCAGTGATACGGTTGCTGCCGTTATCGCCGCGCAGATCATCCGCATAAGCGGAACCAGTGATATTTTCGACCGCGCTCAGGCTGCCGTCCGCGCCGCCGTTCAGAGCGGTTGCCGAACCACTGATGAGGTCAACCACCACAGCGCTGTTGAAGCCGCTGTAATTGATTTCATCGCTGCCCGCGCCGCCGTCGATGGAGGTAGCAATGCTGCCGCTGCCCACGAAGGCAAAGACGTCCGTGGCACTTCCGCCGAACAAGCGATCAAAGGCCGAGAAGACCAGACTGTTGCCGCCGCTGGTGTAAGTACCGCCGTTGGTCTGATCGATGGTGAAGACTGCGTCAGCGTCGACGCCGTGCAGTTCATCCGTGGCGAGAGCTGTTCCGATGACAAGGTTGATGCCGCTGAAGCCCGCGCCCAGGCTGGCTTCGCTGCCGGCAAATCCGTCGCTGCCGGTCAGCCCGGTCAACTGGATGTCGCGCAGAGAAGTGTAAAGCTGGTAATCGAGGGTATCGCTGCCCAACCCACCATCGATGCTGCCGGCCAGGGTTACCGTATCATTGAAGACAAAGGTGTCGTTGGCGCTACCGCCGATCAAGGAATCGACATAAGAGTAATCAAGCGTGCGGCCCTGGGTCGTGTACTGGCTCTTGACCGCGCGGTCCATCAGATTCCACAGACTATCACTGTCGAGCCCTTGCAGAGAATCGAGGCCGCTGCCATTGCGTCCGAGCAGGAAGTTGAAATTCTTGAAGCCGTCGGTCATGCTGGCGACTGCCCCATCGAAGCCATCCGCCGCGCCCAGACCAGTCAAACGGAAGGCAGAAGCGCTGGCATAAGCCGTGCAATCGAGCTGATCGTAACCCGTGCCGCCATCGGCATAACCGGTGAGGATGGCGTTATTGCTGATATAGAAGAAGTCGTCATCCGCCAGGCCGTAGAAGTGGCCGGTATGGTTGCCGCTCATGTTGAAGGTATCGACCAGAGCGCCGCCGTAGAGGTCTTCGATGTAGTTGAATTTCAAGACACGGCTGTTGGTCACGTCGGTGTAGGTATCCACCCCATCGACCACGTCGTATACCGCCAGCGTGTCCCGTCCGTGCAGGCTATCGACCGCAGTGCCGCCCAGAATCTGCTGGATGTTGAAGGCACCGCCGCTGAGACTGGACTCGGTCACGTTGAAGTCATCGGTCACGCCCAGGATCGGGGTCAAGAAGAAGTTACGTCCGCTGGTATAGAGGCTGTAATCGAGAGTATCGAAATCGCCCTGCCCATCGAAGAAGCCGATCAGGCTGGCACCATCTAGCATACGCAGGGTATCGTTGCCCGCGCCGGCATAGATCTCGGCACTTTGAGCGCCGCTCGAGATCACATATACATCCTTCATCCAGGAGCCGTTCAGCGTCTCGAAATTGGTGAAGGTCAGGATGCGGCCGGAGCCATCTACTGTGTAGGTATCAACCGGAGTCGTTACCGTCCAGGTACTCTCCAGGCTCAGCCCGGTCAGAGAATCTTTCTTCGCGGTACCCAGGATGTTCTCGACGTTGTCGAAACCGGCCGGAGTGTAGCTGTCGCTGCCGGCGTAACCATCCAGGCTGCCCAGAGCGGTGAGGACGATGTTGCGTCCGCTGGTGATGCCCGAGTAGTCGAGGGTATCACTGCCCAGACCGCCGTTGAGGGTGCCATTGAGAGCCAGCCCATCATGGAAGATGAAGCGGTCTTTGCCGCTGCCGCCAATAAAGTTTTCGATGGCGGTAAAGAGTGCGGTTACCTGATTGCTGCCCTGGCTGATCGTGATCGTATTGTTCAGATCGAAGGTCAGATCGCGAGTCGAAGGCGTAAAGTCAAAGGTGTCATTGCCGGCACTATCCACTACGGTATCGACACCATAGTCATCGCCGAACACGTAGCGGTCGGAACCACCCTTGCCATTGAGCGTATCATTGCCCTTGCCGCCGGTGATGACGTTGCTGCCGTCTGTGCCGGTCAGCGTATCATCCCCATCACCGCCGATCAAATTCTCGATGGTGCCGTTGAAGGTCAGGGTCAGGTTGGCGCTGACGATCTGGGCCACACCCGGCTGGGAAAGATCGAAGATCACCGCATAGCTGTTGGTCAACTCAAAGGAAATCGTATCGATGCCCCAGGTGTCATAGATCGTCACCGAGTTCAACTGTGTATCGGCATCGAAGATGTACTGATCGTTGCCGCCCTGGCCATAGATAATGTAGCCGCCAGAGCCGTCGATCGTGAAGACATTATCGTTATCGTCACCATAGAGCGTGGTGGCACTTGTGGTCGAACCGATCACGTTTTCGATACCTGCGACACCATTGATCACGCCTGTCGCCACACCGCCTACTAAATTGACGGTCACCGGGGAGGTATAAGCACTGTAATCAAGGGTATCGATGCCGCCCTTGCCGTCGATGCTGTTGGCTGTGCCGGGCAGGACTGCGCCATCATCGAAGATGAAGAAGTCATCAGCGTTGCCTCCCACCAGGTTCTCAACGTTGGTCAAATGCAAAGTCGTCGTCCCCACCTTGTAATCAACACTTGTGGAGTGAATGGCGAAGGCAGCGTTCTGATTGACGCCCTCGACCGAATCCTGACCCAGACCGCCCACAATCTCATCCACGTCGACGAAGCCGGCGGAAATGCTGGCTTCCGTACCGTTGAATCCGCTGGCGCCGATGCCGGTGAGGATAAAGTAGCGGCTGGTCAATTGTGTCGCTGTGTCGTTGTGGTAATCGAGCACGTCATGCCCGCTGCCAGCGTCGATCTTGCCGGTCAGTGTGCCGTTATTGATGAAGTAGAAGGTATCGTTGCCACCATTGCCGTAGAGATCAATATCGCGGGAACCGTTGATGGTAAAGACATCGTTGCCAGAACCCGAGCGGAAGACGTCGGCGTTCAGGAACGACAGAGTATTGGTGCCATCGGTCACCGTGCCGGTCGCGGCCAAAGTGACCGTCAGATCAGCACTGAGAGCGGTGAAGTCAAGCGTATCCTCACCCGCGTTGCCATTGGCCGAATCATGGCCCCAGCCTGCGGTGAAGATAAAGGTATCCGCACCGCCGTTGCCGACCAGCGTATCGTCGCCGCCGTTGCCGGTGATGACGTTATCACTGTCGTTGCCGGTCAAAGAGTCATTCGCGGAACCGCCGATCAGGTTTTCCATGTTGCTGACGCCGTTGCTGACGCCCGTGGAAGTGCCAGTGAGCAAATTAATGGTCACCGAAGAAGTGTAGGCACTGTAATCGAGGGTATCCACACCGGCGCCGCCGTTGAGCGAACCATTGAAGGTCGCACCATTCGCAAAGACGAAGTCATCGCGCTGGCTGCCGCCGTTGAGGATTTCGAAAGCGCTCAAGGTCGCGAAATGGGTATTCACGGTGTAGCTCTGCCCGCTGGCAAAGTTGAAGCTAGCGTTCAGATCAGCACCGGTGAAGACATCTGCGGTGTTATTCCCGCCCACGAAGCGGTCAAGGTTGTGGAAGCCGTTGAGCAGGCCAGTGGCGCTGCCATCGAAACCGTCGAGCGCGCCCTTCGCAGTCACGGTAACCTGCACAGCAGAGGTGTAGCCCGCGTAGGTCAATACATCGGTTCCCAGGCTGCCGTCCACCGTGCCATTGAAGGTATTGCCAGAGGTCACGAAGAAGGTATCCACATCCGATCCGCCAATCAGATGCAGGAAGTTATCGAAGGTCAGGGTGCGGGTCACGGTATAGGTACCGCCATTGGGGCTGGAAAGCACCCAGTTGGCAACCTCATCCAGACCGGTCAATGAATTTTCGACCAGCGGGCTGCCGATGAGGGTATCCATGCCGATGAAGCCCACCGTTAGATAAGTGGTACTGCCCGTGTAACCATCAGCAGTCGAACCGCTGAGCACGACCGCTTCCGGTCCGCTGACCAGCGTGTAATCGAGAACATCCGTACCCGGCCCACCCTGCAGGGTTTCCACCGAGACGAAGGTAAAGTTGCTATCCACGTCGCCCTGATTGGCGCCGCTAATATGGAAAGTGCTGCCTGTCGGCCGGCCGATCAAGGTATCGTTGTACGGGCTGCCCAGCATGCCTTCCAGGTTATAGAAAATGCCGTTCAGGCCCGTGGCCTGCCGCCCACCCAGATTCACGGTCACTGGAGTGCCGTAGAGGGTGTAGTCAAGCAGATCGGTGCCGTCCATGCCGTCGATATCGCCGTTGAAGACTGCGTTACCCACAAAGCGGAAGAGATCGTTGGCTGAGCCGCCCACCAGACGGTTGAAACCGCTGAAGGTGACAGACTGCGCGCCCGCGACCGTTTTATAAGTATTGGTCGTATCAATAGTGAAGATGGCATCTTCGTCGCGGCCAATGAAGCGATCATTGCCGGCTGTGCTGCCGTCACTGCCCACAAAGTGGCTGATGTTGGCAAAAGTACCGCTCAAGCCCGAAGCTGTGCCATTCATGCCGGCTTCACTGCCGTCGCTGCCCATCTTGACCCAGACCGGGCCATTGTAGCCGGTATAGGTGAGGGTGTTATCGCCCGCGCCAGCGTCAAAGCTGCCCGCGAAGGTCGCTCCGTCCATGAAGTGGAAGGTATCGGCGCCAGTGCCGCCATAGAGCATTTCCAAACCGTCGAAGTTGGCGGAGTGTCCGTCCACGGAGTAGGTATTCTGAGCAGCAAACTCGAAGGTAGCATCCCCGTCGGTACCGTAGAAGGTATCCAGACCAGCGCCGCCCACGAAATTATCGAAATCGTCGAATGCAACCGCCAGCCCCTCGACGGTCCCCTGGAAGCCATCCTGCGTGCCCAATGCGGTCATGCGGAAGGTGAGCGGGGTAGCTGCGGAATAGGCGCTGTAGTCAAGCGTATCATGGCCCAGACCACCCTTCACCGGCCCGGCAAAGGTAACGCCCTCAGTAACGCTGAAGGTATCGGCGCCGCTGCCGCCCGTGACCTGGTCAAACCCGATAAAGGTCAGGGTATTGGTGCTGGTGTAGCTGCCCTCGTCTGCTGAGGTCAACTGCCAGGTAGCCGTTGCATCCATACCGGTCAAACTGTCCGTGGTCGAGGTCGGAGCCGCAACCAGACGGTTGATATCATCAAAAGCGATCCCGCCCAGTGTGCCCTGGAAGCCCTGATGTGTGCCCAGAGCGGTAAGTACCACGCTCATGGGTTCGGTCGAGGTCAGGGTATTGGTCAACAGATCGGCGGTACCAATCACGTGTTCGATATTGAGGCCTGCGTGACTGACCGTGTTCGTCCCATCGCTGACCAGCAAACTATCTGCGGTGACCGTGAAGGTCAGATCACGTGTGACAGCGCTGAAGTCGAGGGTATCATCGCCGCCGGCGACAGCTTCGATCACGATGTCGCTGCCAAAGTGATCGGCAAAGCGGTAGAGATCATCTCCGCCCAGACCATTGAGCACATCGTCACCAGCGTTGCCGATGAGAACATTGGCATTATCGTCGCCCGTCAGTTGATCCGCATAAGCAGAACCGGTCACGTCCTCGATATGAGACACACCCAGGGTAGCGGTCGCGCTGCCGCTGGCTAGATTGACCGTCACGGCGCTGCCGTAGTTGCTGTAATCGAGTAAATCTTTCCCTGCCCCACCGTCGATCGTGCCGTTGAATAGCCCGGTGGCAGTGAAGGCAAAGGTATCATTACCGCTGCCGGAGACCAGAGCTTCAATGTTGGTGTTATTCACGGTGAGGGAACCGGCAGTGCTTGCCGCGTTCAGGCCGTCGTGGCTGAAGGTAAAGAGGAGCGCCTGCGTCACACCGCTGAGATCAAGCCGGTCAGAACCCGCGTTGAGCAGTTCGACGACCGTATCATTGCCAAAGCTGCCGGTGAAGACATAGGTATCATTGCCAGCGCCGCCCGCCAGGGTATCATTACCGCCCGCGCCGTTGAGGACGTTATCGTGGCTATCGCCATTCAAAGTATCGTTGAAGGGTGAGCCATTGACGTTCTCGATGGCCGTAACATGGCCGATGTTGGTGGCGGTTCCCAGCGCGAGATCTACCGAGACCGCGCTGCCAAAGCCGCTGTAATCGAGGGTATCGGTGCCAGCGCCGCCATCGAGCGTGCCGCTCAGGCTGCCGGTACCGGTGAAGTTGAATTGATCGTTGGCACTGCCGCCGTTCAGGTTCTCGAAAGCGCTGAAGATCAGCACCTGTCCCGCAACGGAGACGCTGTCAATCGCGCCCAATGTGTAGATCGAGGCGGTGTTCATGCCCGTGAGGGTATCCGTGCTGGCAGCGGAACCGATCAAGGTATCGATGCCGGCAAATCCGCCGCTGACGACGCTGGAAGTACCGCCGAAGCCAGCCGCATTCGCGCTGTTCAGGACCACGCTGCGTGCGCTGGTGTAACCCGCCAGGCTGAGCGTGTCATTGCCAGCGCCGCCGTCGATGCTGCCCGTGAGGACGGCATTGTTGGCAAAGTTGAAGGCATCATCGCCTTCCGCGCCACGTAGATTGAAGGACTGGCTGCCGCTGATATTGAAGATATCCGCCGCACTGCCGCCGATGAGAATTTCGACCGCGTTGAAGCCAAAGGTATGCGTGCCATTGACGTACTGGTTGGAGCCGTTGAGATTCCAGGTGGTATCCACGTTGCGGCCGGTCAGGCTATCCGTGCCAGCAGCGGAGCCCACAAAGGCATCCAGGTTGGTGAAGGTCCCGCCCAGGCAGGCTTCGGTGCCGCTGAAGCCATCGATGCTGCCCAGATCGGTCAAGACCACGCTGCGCGCACTGGAATAAGCACTCAGATCGAGTACATCGCTGCCCGCACCGCCGTCCAGATCCCCGGCGAAGGTGGTGGTGCCGCTGAAGACGAAGCGGTCACTGCCGCTGCCGCCGCGCAGGGTCTCGAAGTTCTGGTAGGTCAGACTGCGCCCGGAGGCCGTGTACTGGCTGGAAGAGATCGTCCAGGTAGCTGCGCTATCCATACCGGTCAAGCGGTCACCGCTCAGCCCGGAAGCAATCAGGGTTTCGATATCGCTGAAAGCCGCACCGTTGATCGTGCCATTGAAGCCATCCAGGCTGCCCAGCGCTGAGAGTACAAACTCGAGCGGGCTGAGGGCCGCGCTGAAATCCACGGTATCGGTACCGGCGCCGCCGGCAAGGGTACCGCTGAAGCTGGAGCCCGCCGGGAAGATAAAGCGGTCATTGCCACCATTGCCAGCCAGCAGATCGATGCCGCCGCCGGTATTGATGACGTTATCGTTATTGTCCCCGGTCAAGACATCATTGTTGGTGCTGCCCAGAATGTTTTCGATGCCGCTGACCGCACCGCCGACTGCTGTCGCCGTGCCGCTCAACAGATTGACAATTACACCACTGGCATAACCGCTGTAGTCGATCCAATCGACCCCAGCGCCGCCGGCGAGGCTGCCGTCCAGGCTGCCGCCAGTCACGAAGTTGAAGCGATCCGCGCCGCTGCCGCCGGTAAGATTCTCGAAAGCGCTGAAAGCGTAAGCATCGGCCAGGCCGCTGTTTGCGCCAGAAACCACGAAGTTCGACCCGTTGTTTGTGCCAACGAGGGTATCACTGGCAGCGGAACCCACCAGGGTCTCGATACCGCTGAAACCAGCCGCCAGGCCAGTTGCGGTCAAAGTATTCAAAGAAACGGTGACCGGGCTGGAATAACCCGCGTAACTCAAGGTATCGCTGCCCGCGCCGCCACTGAGCGTACCGCTCAGACTGCCGGAAGAAATGAAGTTGAAGAGATCCGCACCCGCCGCGCCAACCAGATTCTCGAAGCTGGCAAAGGCCAGGCCATCCACGCTGCCGCTGTTGGCACCGCTGATGATGAAGCTGCTGCCCGCGTTGCGTGCCAGGATGGAATCGCTGAACGCAGAACCGATGACGGTCTCGATGCCGGAGAAGGAAACCAGACCGGTAGCCGTGCCTGCCTGCATATCCAGGGTAACTGCCGTCGGATAAGCAGTGTAATTCAGGGTATCCGCACCCGCGCCGCCAATGAGATTTTCGATGGAAGCAAAGGTGAAGCCGCTGTTCAGGGTACCGGAAGCCACACCGGTCATGTTGAAGGTAGTGCCGCCGTCGGATGCAGTAATGCTATCCGCGTTCGCAGCAGAACCCACCAGCCCTTCGATGCTGGTGAAAGTGCCTACCAGACCGGTCAGGGTCATGGATTGCAGGTTGAAGTTGATCGCAGAAGCGTAGGCGCTGTAATCGACCCGATCAGTACCTGAACCGCCGTCGAGGGTACCGGTAAAGGAATAAGTACCGCCAAAGGCGAAGGTATCGGCCGCGCTGCCGCCCACCAGATTCTCGAAGGAAGTAAAGGCCAGCGCATGCGTGCCGCTGAGGTAACGGTTGCTGCCATCCAGTTCGAAAGTGGCCGCCTGATCGATTCCGCGCAGGGTATCACTGCCAGCGGTGCCGATCAGTGCGTCGATGTTGGCGAAGCCGCCGCTGACCACCGCATCGGTGCCATTGAAGCCATCCACGCTGCCCAAAGCCGACAGGGTCAACGTGCGCGCGCTCAAAGCGGAAAGATCAAGGGTATCGCTGCCGCTCTGCCCATCGAGTGTACCGGTCAGGACTGCCCCGGCGGAGAAGACAAAGCTATCCGCTCCAGCGCCGCCGTTGAGCGTGGCCGCGGTGAAATGACGAACGGCAAAAGTATCGCTGTCTGACCCGCCGTTCAGGATTTCGAAACCGCTGAAAGTCAGCGTATTGACGCTGTCATAGCGGTTCACGGTATCCAGCGTGAAGGCAGCTGCCGCGTTCCGTCCGGTGAGGGAATCCCCATTCAACGGAGAAGCGACCAGCACGTCCATATTATCGAAGCTGCCCATGGCCGCTTCGACGCCGGCGAACCCATCCACGCTGCCGACATTGGTCAACGTGACGTGGCGAACGCTGGTAAAGGCGCTCAGGTTAAGGGTATCCGAACCGCCCCGGCCGTCCACTTTCCCGGCCACCGAAGCATTGTTCTCCCAAACAAAGGTATCCGCCTTGCTGGTGCCGATGAAGTTCTCGACGTTGCCGTCGGTCGTGATCGTATTGCCCAATCCATCGGTGATCACAGCGGAACCCACCTTGAAGGTAAAGGTCAAGCCCGTGGTCACATTGATGAAGGTCAGCGTGTCGTTCCCGGTGGTATCGAAGACGTAGTCGGTACCCCAATTATCATAGAAGACATAGGTATCATTCCCGCCCAGACCGTGCAGGTTATCATTGGTGCTGCCCGAAACCAGAATGTTGTCGTTGTCGTCGCCCCAAATTTCATTGTAGAGGACACCGCCCTTGATGTTCTGGATATTGGCAATGCCATTGGTCTGTTCAGCATTGACGCCGGTAGTGGTATGAGTGGAGAGGTTGACGTACACCGTGGTGGTGTAAGCCGTGTAATCAAGAGTATTGTTGCCCGCGCCGCCGTCGATGAAAGTACCCGGTAGGTCGCCTGCCAGTACCGCACTATCCGCGAAGGCGAAGGTATCATTGCCCAACCCGCCCAGCAAGCGTTCGATTACGTTACCGCTGAGACTGGTCAGCATATTACTGCCGCCACTCACCGCCAGACTGCCCGTGCCGATGGCAAAGGTCAGATCGTTGCTGGCATTGGTGAAGTCAAGCGTATCGCTGCCGGCGGTATCGCTGAGCGTATCCTGGCCCCAATCGCTGCCGCTGAAGACATAAGTATCATTACCGCTGCCGCCATCGAGGGTATCGTTGCCCGCCGCCCCGGTCAGGGTATCTGCACCGGCGCCGCCGATCAGGATATTCGCCACCGCGCTGCCGGTCAGGCTATCGTTGTAGCTGCTGCCGCGGACGTTTTCGATGTTTGCCACGGCATTGACACCAGTCGCGGTGCCGCTGCCCAGATTGACCGTCACCCCAGAAGCGTAGCTGGTGTAATCCAGCCAATCTGAACCCAGCGAACCATCGATCCGGCTGCTGGCTGGCAGAGCGAAGCTGCCGGTGAAGTAGAAGGTATCGTCAGCCGCACTGCCGATGAAGCGTTCGATGATATTACTGGTATAGGTAACACTGTTGCTGCCGTTGACCGCGTTGAACGCAGCCAGGTTGAAAATCACGCTGCTGGTCACCGCGGAGAAGTCGAGAGTATCCACGCCAATACCTTCGCTCAGAGTATCCTGACCGAAGTTATCGCCGAAGAGATAGACATCGTTGCCATCCCCACCATTGAGGACGTCGTTGCCGCCGTTGCCCTTGAGGACGTTTTCACCATTATTGCCCAACAGAGTATCGTCCGCAGAACCACCATACACGTTCTGGATGGCATCGATCGAGGTAATGTTGGTCGCAGTACCGGTAGCCAGGTTCACGCTCACAGAAGTGGTGTAATCGCTGTAATCGAGCAGGTTGACGCCGCCGCCGCCCTTGATGGTACCGGAGAGGCCAGCGCCGTTGTTTACGTGGAAGACGTCATCACCGGCATTACCGAAGAGCAAGCCATGTTCCGCGCCGTGCAGAATGAAGGTATCCACATAGATACCACCCTGATATTGTTCGAAGTTCTGCAGCGCAAGTACGCGGGTACCGGCGGTGTAGGTCGTATTGCTGCCGTTGAGGTCCCACTGAGAATCAGCATCCAGCCCATAGATCGTATCGGAGACCGCCGTGCCAGAAGCACGCAGACCGTCGATATCGTCAAAGCCGCCGCTGAGCAGATTGGCGACCGTGCCGCCAAATCCATCATTCGTTCCCAGGCTGGTCAGGCGAATAATATTCGCCGCCGTAGTAGCGCTCAGGTCGATCCAGTCGCTGCCGACGCCGCCGTCAATACTGCCGGTCAGGTTGCCGCCCAGACCAAACTGGAAGGTGTCGTTCCCTGCCGCACCAAAGAGATCATAAGTCACCGGAGCCGTGATGGCAAAGGTATCCGCCAGGGCGCCGCCGTAAAGTTTTTCGAAGGCACTGAAGGCCAGCTCATGGCCGCCGCTCAAGTAGCGATCGCTGCCGTCCAGTTCGAAGGTAGCAATCTGGTCGGCACCCGTCAGGCTGTCGCTCAGGCTGCTGCCCACAAGAACGTCAATGTTATCGAATCCGCTACTGATCGCGCTGGCACTGCCGGCAAAACCGCTTACCGTGCCCAGCCCTGAAAGCACAATGCTGGCCGGGCTGCTGCTGTTCTGGTAGGTCAAACGATCCACGCCGCTGCCCGCGCCGCCATCAATACTGCCAGCGAAGGTATGTGTGCCTTCAATGGCGAAAGTATCCGCTGCGGAACCGCCGATCAGCGCTTCGAAACCGCTGAGAGATGCCGAGCGGCTGGCTGAGGTGCTGTAGATCGTGGTTGTGTTCAAATTCCAGGTGGCATCGGCCGCCATCCCCGTGAAGGAATCGCTGGCACTGCTGCCCTGGAAGAGATTCATGTTGGTAAAACCGCCGCTCAGGTCTGTAGCGGTGCCAGTGTAACCCTGCAGGCTGCCTTCACTCACCAGAGTGACCGCCACAGGGTCAGAAAGCAATTCATAGGACAACGTATTGTTGCCGGTGCCGCCCCACCAGTTCTCGATCGCATCGAAAGCAAGGGTGCGCGCGGTGTGGGTATAGAAGCCCGCATCCGTGCCGGTCACCTGCCAGGTCGAATCACCGTTCATACCGGTCAGGCTATCGCTGCCTGCCGTGCCGGTGATCTGATCGATGTTCTGGAAGCTCAGCGCACTGGTGGTTTCACTGCCGGCAAACCCATCGCTGCTGCCCAAGGCCGTCAGCGTGATCACTGCCGGACTGGTCAGAGCGCTCAAGTCAAAGTTATCCGTGCCAGTAAGCCCATCGACAGCCTGAATCTGCTGGAAGACAAACCAGCCGTTCAACGTGCCGCTGCCGGCGCCGTCAATGGCAAAGGTATCCGCACCGGTTGTGCCCATCACCGTATTGGTATGCAGGGCATTCCCCGTGAAGTTCTCGATACGGGTAAACGTACCGTTCAAACCCGTTACGGTCGCATTCTGCAGATCAATGACCGCATCACTGCTGTAATCACTGAAGTCAAAACCGTCGCTGCCCGCCCCGCCGTCAAGAGTACCCGTGAAGGTACTGCTGCCGTGGAAGGCAAAGGTATCCACACCCGCCCCGCCGACCAGAGCTTCGAAGCCAGCGAAGGTCAGGGTGTTCATCGAAACGTAAGTATTCTGAGTATCAATGTTCCAGGTCGAGTCCGCAGCCAGACCAGTCAGAGAATCACTGGCCGAACTACCCACAAGAGCATCGATATTGGTGAAGCTGCCGCTCAAACTGGTTGCAGTCCCGGCGAAGCCATCCGTAGCACCAGTTGCCGTCAAGGCCACCGTCTGTGCGGAGCTGGAAGTGCTCCAATCCAGCGTATCGCTGCCCGCCGCGCCATCGATCGTACCCGTCAGGGTCACTCCCGTGGCAAAAATGAAGCGGTCAGCGCCTGCGTCTCCATCCAGATTGGCACTGCGGCTGCTGTTGACCTGGAAGGTGTCGGCATTGCTGCCGCCGACATAATTCTCGATCTCCAGGCCCGTGCTGACGCTATTGGTGCCAGTGCTGACTGTGGTCGCCGCTGTATCCAGGGCAAAGGTCAAAGCTGTGGTCACCGCGGAGAAATCAAGGGTGTCATTGCCCGCGCTGTCGACCACTGTATCCGTGCCAAAACCCTCCAGGAAGGCATAGGTATCATTGCCGCTGCCGCCGTTGAGAACATTGTTGGCCGTATTGCCAGTGATCGTATCGTTGCCGCTGCCCGTCAGGACGTTCTCGAGGTTGGCGAAGGTATCGCTGCCCAGGCCCGTCGTCTGTGCCGAGGTCAGGCTCAAGTTAATGCTCAGATCAACCGTGGCGTTACTTTCATCGAGCGTATCCACCCCACCGCGGCCAGCGATGACGTCATTCCCGGCCCCACCGCGGAAGACGTTGTTGCTGTCGTCGCCGTACAGGGCATCGTTGCCCAAACCGCCGTACACATCATTGATATGCGCAATCCCGCCTGTACCGGTGGCCGTCCCGGCCGCCAGATCTACACTGACACCTGAGGTATAAGCGCTGTAGTTCAAGCGGTTAACCCCGCCCTCGCCATCGATCTGCCCGGTCACGCCGGCATTATCGGTGGTCAATACAGCCCCATCCTCGAATACGAATTCATCCTCGCGCTTGCCGCCGCGGATCAATTCGATGGAATTACCATTGAAGGTCAGCGTGTTGCCGCTGGGGAGCGTCGTCGTGGCCGCAAACCCGCCCAGGCCCAGGGTGAAGAGCAGCGCGGTATCCACCGCGGAGAAGTTCACCGTGTCGAACAATCCGCCCAGATCAGAGGCTACATCGTTGCCCCAATCCGCCAGGAAGTTGAATATATCGCTGCCCAGACCGCCCAGCAGGGTATCATCGCCCTCTGCGCCGTCCAGTACATCGTCGCCGTCGTTACCATCGAGCAGGTTGTTCCAGATGTCTCCGGTCAAAACGTCGTTATAGACCGAACCAATCACGTTCTCGATGCTGGAAAGACCGCCAACCAGCGCGCCATAAATTGCGGTAGCCGCGCCCGAAGCCAGGTTGACGTTGACCCCACCCGTGGTGAAATCAGCGTAGGTCAGGGTATCCGTACCGCCCTGGCCATTGATCTTGCCGGGCACCAGAATGCTGCCGATGAGAGCAAATACGTCATTGCCGGCGCCGCCCAGGTATTCTTTCACCTGTTGGTTGGTATCCATAAAGTTGAAGGTGTCGGCCAGCCCGCCGCCGCTGACGTGCTCGAACTGCGAGAAGGTCAATACGGTGCTCTCGACCGTGTAGGCATTTTCGACCGCGTTGATGGTGAAGGTGGCTTCGGCATCCATTCCGGTGATCCGGTCGTCGCCTGAGGCGGAACCGGTGATCTGGCTGATGTTATCGAAGCTCATCCCCATCTGCATCTCTGTGCCGGCAAAGCCATTGAGAGAACCCAGATTAGTGAGCAGCACATCACGCTCGCTGGTGTAATTCGAGAAATCGATGCTGTTCGTCCCGGCACCGCCATCCAGTTTGCCGGGTAAGACGGCGTTATCGTAGAAGATGAACTGATCGTCGGCCGTACCGCCGGTCAGATCTTCGACGTCGTTGCCGGAGTAAGTCACTGTGTTGCTGCCGTCGCTCACGTTCAGGCCCGCCGCCAGCAGATTGAAGGTCAATGGAATGGTAACCGCAGCGAAATCAAGCAGATCCGTGCCTTCATCGGCGTATTCATTGACCACGTCGTGGCCCCAATCATTGCCAAAGACAAAGGTATCGTTGCCCAGACCGCCGGTCATGACATCGTCGCCGCCGTTGCCGGTGATGATGTTATTGCCCGCGTCGCCAGTGAGGGTATCATTGCCACTGCCGCCCACAAGATTTTCGAGGGTGATCAAACGCCCGGTCGCTGAGCCGCTGACGAAGTTCGCCTGACCAGTGATCAGGTTTGCTGTCACGCCAGTGGTGTACTGGCTCAGGTCGAGGGTATCGATACCGCCCTGCCCATCAATCGAGGACTGGAAAGCCGGATGAACGTCAGTCAGGTCGCTCAGGGTGGCCCCATTGCTGAAGACGAAGCGATCGTCCCCGGCGCCGCCGTGCAATTCAAAGACCTGATTCTCGAGAATGTTGAAAGTATCCGCGGCCATGCCTGCCAGCAAGCGTTCGATGTTCATGAATTCAAGCGAGTAAGCCTCTACCAATGCCGTGTAGGTATTGGTATCCGCCGCCGGACGCTGTACCACGGCCCGATCCGGGTAGAAGCCCGGTTCAGTGTCTTTGATGATCCCATCCAGGTCAAACTGGCTATCCTGATCAAGCGTATACAGGCTGTCGATGCCCAAACCGCCATAGAGATACTCAAAAGTACGGGAAGTGAAATCGACCTGATTGGCAGAATTGCCGTTGTCTTTGACCACGTCGCCGCTGGCATCATTGGAAAGGTAGAAGCTCAAGTCTGCCCGTACCGGCTTGGACATATAGGTAATGGTATCGCCGCCGTACGAGTAGAAGAAGTTGCTCGGAATGCCGTCGTAAGCGTAGAAGTCGAGAGTATCGGACCCTTCGCCGGCGTTCTCGATCACGGTATCGTGACCCCAGTTGTCGAGGAACATGTAGGTATCATCCCCCGCTCCGCCGGCCAGGGTATCGTCGCCCTGAGCGCCGTTGAGGACGTTATTGTTGCTATCGCCGGTAATGGAATCGTTGGCGTGGCCGCCGGTCACGTTCTCGATGCCAGTCAAGGTCGCCAGGCCCGTCGCGGTGGAAGTGGAGAGATCCACGGTTACCGGGGTAGTGTATTCAGAGTAATCGAGCAGGTCCGCCGTGGAACCGCGGGCATCGATGTCGCCCAGATTGCCGCTCGGGTCACCGCTGGCCAGAGAAGCTCCATCCGCGAAGTGGAAGGAATCGTTATCCGGGCCGCTGATGAGATGCTCGATGGTATTGCCGGCCTGCCAGACGCTGTTGGCTGTGTTGGTGGTTGGGTCGATGTTGCCAATGGTCACGTAGAAATAAGTACCGGCAATGTAGAAGCGCAGTTTTTCGCTGCTGCCCACGCCACTGAAATCGAAGGTATCCTCACCGGATTCATCGACCACAGAGTCAATCTGGCCCCAATGCGGCGCGAAGACCCAGCGGTCGTTATCCGTACCGCCATTCAGGGTCAGGTTCACTGCTGCGGGGGAACCATCGCTGAGCAGGTTGAAGAGGTCGTTGCCGGCATCGCCGAAGAGATTCAAAGTACCAACGGCCGCGGCAGCCAGCCCCAGGTTGAAGACGTCATTGCCGCCATCGCCGTGCACGGTGACGGTGGCCGAGTTGGTAGTCAGGTTGAAAGTATCGTCGCCGTCATCCCCGTCAATCATGACCGTGCCGCTTACCGGAGCGCTGCTGTACTGATTGACGACATCATTCCCGCCGCGCAGGGAAGCATAGGTGTTGCCGCTGAGATTGAACGTGTACAGATTCAGCACGTCGTCATCAGCGTAAGTATTGATGTAGAGGCCGCTCGGAGCGGTCAGGGCACCATTGATATTCATCACAGCGCCTTCGCCCGGATCGCGGTCCGCATCAGGGGTCGCGTTCAAGGTGGTGCTGAGATTCTGGCTGCCCCAGTCACCGCGCAGTTCAATGGTGGTCTTGGCAAGGAGAGTAGCGCCATCAGCGATGGTCAGGCTATCGCCGGCCACCAGCAAAATGTAGGAATTCTTGGCCCAGATGGTGTAACCCGCCGGAACCGTGATGTTATCAGCAATGACGTTGCCACTGCCGTCGAGGTCATTATCGTCGCGCGCCCACAGCACGATCTCGTTGGCTTCAGAGGTCATGTTGGTATTGACGGTGATTGGGCTGCCAGCAGTGATATGGATCGAACCACCCGAATCGACGCCTGTCACGTCATCAGAGATTCCACCAGTCGTCAGACTGCCGTTATTGATGATCCAAGTGCTGCCGGCGCTGGATTTGCCTTCGAGGTAACCCACCTGAGAAGCAATGTAGTTATCCGCCGCGCCAATGTTGTAAGCCGCAAACAGCTTGGTCTTGCCGCCGATGATATTTTCGCCGCCCGGGTTGCCGTTGAGGATGCTGCCGCTCGGAGCAGTAATGTAAGCGGTACGGTCAGGCCCGGTCTGAACAGTATTCAGGGTCAGGTCGTTATCGGTCTCAATGATGTAAGCGTTCAGCAAGTTCCCGCTGGTCGAGGTCAATTTCCCGGCCGCCGAGAAGGCACTGTCGATATCCAGTTCGTTGGCTGAAGTACCGATGCCGCCCAGCACCGCGGTCAGGGTGATGTTGTTGCCTATCACATCCTTGACCGGCCAGCGTCCGCCCACACTTTCCCAGGAATTTCCACTCATGGGATCTGTCGGCTTCGCTACATCCCCGGCATCGAGGATGGAGTTGGCAGCTTTCAAGGTCACGTCGCCGCAGAAGGAAAGGATGATCCGTACGCCCATATCCTCTTCGGAATCAGCGAGATTAATGTTATTGACAGCATAAGCAGTCAGGTTGCCCGCCGTTGGCTGGTCCGCGCTGTACCACGTGTGGACTTCGAGCGCGTCGGTATCTGTCCCGATGGCATTCCCCGCCCACAGATAGACCTTGCGGCCAAAGACTTTGGTTGCGTTGTTCTGCAGAGCATCGATAATGCTGCCGTCTGCTTTGAGATAGATATCGCCATTCTTCGAGAAGACACTCTCGATGCGCAGGTCGCCCGCGGAACCGCCCGGCATGGTGGAGATGGTAGCATTTGGCTGGCAGCCATCTACAATACCAATACCGCATTCATAGATATAAATGTCGTTCAGAGCACGGGCCGCAATGTAGCCCGTATCCGTCAGATCGGTGTACAGGGGGTCGTTGCGTGTACCAATACCGCCATCCGCGGCTTCGAGGATGACCTCGCCGGCAGAGGTAATATTGGCCAAACCATCATAAGCCTGATTCAGAATGCCCTTGACGCTCTTGACGCGAACGTTGCCGGTCGTGTTGATGTGTTCGATCTTTAGATCGTTGTCTTGCTGGCCGGAGCCAATGTAAACATTGCCCACCGCAGAGATGTTGATCGTGCCCGTCAAATCAAAGTTGATATCGTCGCGCTGCCAGATCTGAATGGCCTTGATCGAAGCGGCAGAAGTGGAGGGATCTACAACCACTGGAGCGACTGAAACCTGGCTGTAGCTCTCTTTATAAAGGGTGGCATCTGCCAGCGTCATCACAGCGCCATCAATGCTGGCGATCTTATAATACTGGCCGGGGTTCGTATCGTTATTGAGACTGCCCGCGATCATAATGTAATCGCCAGCAGCGAAACCAGCACCGCTCCAGGAGCTGCCGTCAGTGCGGTAGATCGTCGAAGCTGAACTGCTGAAATTCACTTCCGTGCTGATCGGCAAAGCCGCCAGGAAAGTGATGTCACTGGCTTCGGCTGCGGAGAGCTGCGCCAGTTCATCAGCGGTGAACACGATCGGCGTCGGTCGGCTGGTCAGATCGATCAGCGTCGCGCTGGGATTGTTGGTGCCCACGCTGTTGCTCACGATGATGGTCACGTTCCGAGCAATGATGTTGGGGGCTTCCACGTTCAACGTGGTATCGGTGATAGTCTTGAGAATGGAAGAACTGATCAGGTTCAGCAATTGATCTTCCGTCCAGACCTTTACCGAAGCGGTAATCGTGGCGATTTCAGCGTCAGTAGCGGTGTAATGATAATCAGGATCAAAAGTCGTGGTCAAAGACGCATACTGGGTCTTCAGGTTGTCATACTGGTCCTGACGTGAATTGCGCAGTGTCGTCAGCGCGTTCTGGATGTAAGTGGTCAGATCCGACCCGCTCAGACCCTGTGATTGACCCAACTGGGTGTAGTAATTGGTGAAGTAATCATTTTCAACCGTGGTCAAAGTCACATGACCGCCGGCATCCAGAGAATTCTTGTATTGCCAGTAAGAATTGTATTCAGAGGTACGCACGGCTTCAAAGCTGGCGATCAGGTTGGCGATCTTGGTCGCCGCGCCGGTCTCACTGGTCAATTGCAGGTCGCTCCAGATACCGTTGTAGAGTTCATCATAAGTACGCTCATCCCGTTCGGCGTATTTATTGGCATCGATCAAACTGCCATCATCGATCTTGATCCAGACGTCGCCATCGGTGGTCAGTTGTTCGAGCCACAGATCCCCGGCAATTTCCTCAAGGAAGATATTGCCCTTACCGGTGACATTCACCTTGGTATTATTGGCAACCTTTGTCTGCCCTGCCGGCAGCATGCTCGAATCAAGCTGGATCGGATGATCACTGCTCAAACCGATGATGCCATTGGCGGTAAGAGTCACATTCCCGCCCTGCACCAGACCGCTGGTATACGCGGCAGCATTATCGGCATACGCCGGCAAGATGCCGCCAGCGGAGTTCAAAACTACCGCACTGCCTTTGGTCGCGCTGATATTGTTCACGTACAGATTGCCGCTGATCTCGCTGACGTAAACACCCCCGCCTGAACTGATGGTCAGCCCTGGATACAGTTTGACTGGCTTCCATATCGTAGTATCCGTGTAATCGGTGTTGCCCAGATCGAGCGTGGTCGGAGTCCCTACATAGGTGTAATAGACACCATTGACATCCACTACGTCGCGGGAACTCGAGAAAACGCGCACCCACTTGGTAGTATCGAAGTAATTGGCTGTGGAAAGATTGATAGTCGCGTTGTTGCCTACGTACTTATACACGGCCCCAGCCGCGCCCTTGCTGCTATCATAACCGCTACCCACGCGCACAGTTTGATCAGCGTAAAGATTGACCGACCCGCTGCCGGTGGTGTAATTGTAGGCAGGTGTATTCAGTTCCTGGCTGCCATCACTGCTCAAGAAATTGTAAGGAACATCCACCAGATTGATCGCCAGAGGATTGGCTGCGGTGCCAACGCCCTTGGCGGCCGTGATATTGATCTGACGAGAAACGATTGGCGTTCCCTCTCCGCTGGTCTGCAGCGAACCCGAGGTATTGATCGTGGTGGTGCCGCTGGGATTATTAATGCCGCCGAGCAGGATTACACTGCCAATGGAATTAATGCTCACCGCACCCGCTTCATTGCCGGTGAAGGTAATATTAATAGTCCGCGAAGCCGTCATGGTGTGCGTGTAAGTGAGTTCCTGACCCTGAATCTCCTGCCAGTCTTCCACATACACGTGACTGCCGTACCAGGTCCAGTAGCTGTGATGATAGGTGCGGACCGGGCCAGTATCACTGGTAACCACGAGTTTTAAGTTATAGGTGTAATCATCCACACCTGTCTGATAGTAATAGTAAGGACCTGAACCGCCGTAATGCGGGGCACCCTGAACTTCTACAGAATCCCACTTAATATTCTCTTTCTGGAAGACATCCGGAATGATTCCCAGCCAGCTACCGCTCTTGATGTGCTTCTTTTTGATGATGTCGCGGTCGAGCACGGTCGTCCAGCCATAACGCAGGCCATATTCCGGCAGGTAAGAAGAAGCGTAAGAAGACAGCAGCGTCGAGACCTCAGAAGAACCCGTGCCGCCATTGGTGGTGATGATCAGACCGCTTTCCGTCCACTGGTACAGGGTCACGTACGGATCGCTGCTGTGAGTGGCTTTGGTCGAGGTATCAGGGTTGCCCGCTGAATAATCAACCAGAAGCAAAGTACCGGTGCCGCGTTCTGAAATGTTGATGCGGTTAAGGGCCAGATCAATAGACGTGCTGTTGGTGATATTAATGGTGGGGTATCCGCCCAGAACACGGATATCACCATAACCTGTGTTGGCGATGTGGCCAATCAATTCCACGTAACCACCGCTGGTCTTGACCTCTTCTACCTCAAAGCGGTTGGTGATGGTATTGAAGTAAACTTCGAAACCCGGGTTATTTTTAGAAGTGGTAGGCAGGAAGAATCTGCCGGTCTTCCCGCGGGCCCGCATCACGAGCACTTCGAGCAGAGCGCTGTCATCCAGCGTCAAAGAATAGGTATCCAAACCGCTTTGCAGAATGCCATTGACGTTGATGTAATCAGCGGCAATGTGAACGCGATCCCCATACAGGCTGTAAGGTGACTTGGGGGCATCATTCATCGCGAAGTAGTACTGCACCCAGTTGTTGAGCGCGGAAGAAATGCCGCCAGCTTTAGCACCCGTGTTCGGATCATAAGTACCCAGGGTAGCATTCTTCATCAAATCGGCTTCTTCGCCGCCGATCGAGTAACTTACCAGTCCATCCAGGTAAACGCTTCCCCCTGAAATGACCGAAATATTTCTGGCGCGCACGGTATTGAAGATGCGAATGTTACTGTGCCCAAAGGACAAAGTCGAGAGAATGATCGTACCGCTGTCGTTGTACAGCCCGGTGCCATCATCCGCCAGGGACAGGACGATGATATCCGGCCACTGATAGGTATGGTCAGCGTCATTGATTTCATTGATATTCAGCGTATTTTCGACATCGATGACCGGAGCGTTGGTGGTAGGCTGTGGCAAAGAACTGTAGCCAGCCGTCAGAGTATCCACGTGGCTGTCGACGCCCGAGAAGTTGTGCTCGTTATCGTCATGCGCGGCACTCTGGTTCGAGGTGTTGATATCGGCCACGTCAGTAACCAGGCTGCCATTCAGATAGACTCCGCCATTCTCTTCAGGAATGTAGATCCCCTTCAATTCCAGGAATGCGGGAGTGTTATTGATGATAGTGACCGAGGCATCGCTCGGGGCAATGAAGTTGCCGGAACCGCCCAGTTGATCGGCGCGGACATCGATACGGCCGGCAGAAGCATAGATCGGGTCCACCGTGACAGTGAGAACCTCGATCGAGGGATAGATCACCTCAGTTTCCCAGGTGCCGGTCGCGGAATTGAAGCGGGTGACCGTCTCAGAAAGGCCCTCGTCATCCAGTTCCTGTTTGATGCGGGCAATTTCCTGAGTATAAAAGTTCTTCAAGGTTGAGTTCAGGCTGCCAAAGGTGGCCAGCATGTATTCAGCCGAACGCAGGGACTGCACCAGATCATTTTCGAGGCCCTTGATGCTGACAGTATAGGTTACACCTGTAGAAGCCGTAGCGGTCACAGTACCAGCGTTGATATCCCAGCCGGTGATATTCAGACTGACGTTGCGGGTGATGCCCGTTTCGACGGTACCATTGACGATCACGTTACCATGCGCTTCAGAAAGAGCATCGCCAACGTATTGTTCTTCGCCGCCGCCGCCCAACAGACTATTGATAGCATCGCCAACTTCGCTGATCCAGCTCACTGCCTTGGCTTTGCCCAGCAGATCGACCACGCCCAAACGCTCAGCGTAGAGATTGATCTGACGAGCACCGCTCAGGTAACTGCCGCTGTTAAGCGTGACCGTATTGGTCTGGACAATGTATGCCCGGGCATCGACATTGCTGATGGGGATTGCCGAACCGGCAAATCCGTCCCAGCGAGCGGTAACTACGTAGTAATCGGCTGAAGTCGCCATATCCGGGTTGGAATCGCGCCCGGTGACCAGACTCATATCGCCCATCGCGGTCAAATGCGCCCGGTCATTGACGGTAATGGTATTGGTAGGCATTACCTGCACTTTGGTTGTACCCACAGAAACGGAGGCAGCGCCATCGGTTTCGATGTCTGCCTGGCCCACAATGGAACCGCGTCCGCGGGCTGAAATCGTCATGGCGCCGGCCGCAATCAGCACAGCGTCGCTGCCAATGGTGACATTGGCATTATCTGTCTTGACGTAAATAGTCAGGTTGGAATGGTCCGCCCCTACCAGAGCACCGCCGCTGATGAATACGATCTTGACGTCAGCATTAATGACATTCAGGGCTGCGATATTGAAGGTGAGGTCGTCAGAAGCGGACCCAACCACCTCAAGGTGAGCCGAATTGCCAATCGTAACGTTGGTATTCAACACCAGGTCGCTATAACCATCCGAAGAAGCTACTGAAGCAACGCCGCCGGTCGTGCCATTTGATTTGTCGGTCAGTACGACACGATTGTTGGCATTGACGTTGATCAAACGGGCATAAATCGCCGCACTGCTGTCGATCTTGGCATCCACAGCCGCATCATGATAGTCATTTAAACGAGCGCCGGTGCCAGCGATCACTCCGCCCACTTCGGCTTTAATAGTGCCGTTGATATTGGCAGTATGGTCCGCAGTCAGATTGAATGCTCCAGCCCCCACATTGGTCAAATAAATGTGAGCGCCATCTTTGACCTCGGCAGTGGTCGTGCTGTCGTCGTTGGTGGTGGTTTCTACTCCTGCCACACCAATGACCCCACCAGAACCTGCAGTCGATACGGCGTTATTGGTATCCACGCTCACCGCGGTCACGGTGAGATTATCCGCGTGAATGGTTGCCCCTTCACCCAGAGTGGCCAGTGTGGTGGTATCTGTGCTGGCAGTGGAATAAGCAGAACCATAACCGAAGAGAATGCCCACCAGAATGTTGGTGGAAACCGCATTTTGCTTCGTCGTCTGGCTGGCAATCAGAGAAAGATCCCCGAAAGTGGTCAGACTGCTATTCTTGCCAAAACCGACTTCGACGTGACCACTGTTGCTGGCTTCGGTAAAACTACCGTCGTAGCCGATCAAGGTACCGGAAGAGCCGTTGGCATAAGCGTAGGTCGAATCAGTGGAATCGTCTTTTGGAGCCTGAGTCGCGCGTACCTCGACACCGCCCGCTTCAGTAGAATCGAGCAATACCGTCGCTCCGCTGACACTTTCGTCCGTAATCTGTGTAGCCGGGTCGAAGTAGAGAGTCGAACCATCCGTGGAAATATTCTGAATGGTGTAAGAACCGTCGTTATTGACTGTTCCAGCAACGCTGATGACATCGCCCACGCGGAAGCCATCATTCCACCAGGAACCACTGCTGCGCTGCAGTTCATCGGGTTGACTGACGAATTGCTGTAACTGGCAGGTGCCGTTGCCGCTGCCAACCGTGCAGGTAGTGCCGTCGGCCATGGAATCGAAGGCATCGAAGGTCATCAGGTGCAGGAGTTTGGCATTACTGCTATCGATGCTTTGGGCCCCCAGAGACAGGGTGGTGGTCGTGCCGTCCGCGGCGATGAGCGTCAGGGTCAGCATGCTCGACCCGGAGAAGCCCAGGTTGTCCCAGGTAAGGCTCGCGTCAGTATCCACGATCTCGATGCTGTCGTTCGAGTTGACCGTGATCGTTCCCTCACCATCGACTGTCGAACTGCCCTGATTGAATTTGAGGGTCATGCCGTCATGGCCGCTGGTGCTGGTAACCAGTATGGTCTCGCCGCTGGTATCCACAAAGGTCAACACGGGGGTACCGGTGAGTTTTGTCCCGCCAATCAGGGTAACGGCGTCGCCGATCCAGGCTTTGGTCTCGGGAGAAGCGGAAGCGGTGGCTGAAGAAACGCCCACCAGCACACCAGAAACGTTGATCCCTTTTGCCTCGGCATGGCTGATCGGGGTTTCGAGAGCCTGAATGCTGATATCGCCGGTAAAGATCACCGTGCGGTTGCTGCCAATGTAAGCATGTGAGGAAGAATCAGCGTAAGAATTCGAAACACTACCGCCGCCGGTGGCAACGCCGCCGGTACCGGTAATGGTGTAAGCATAAGCATCATCCGTGGTCTGGCTGAGGATGTTGATGTTGACCGCTCCAGGTGTATTCGCAGTGTTGGCCACGTTGCTGGAAAGGTAAGCCTCAGAATCACCATCTGATTTGGCAGTCGCCACACTCACGCCAACGCCCACGATGCCAACGGTTACCCCGCTGGCTTCTGCGTCGGACTTGATATAAGCAATGGTCTTGATATTGATATCGCCGAAATTGACCAGCAGACTGGCACCGGATAAGGTGTAAGCCGTGAGAGACGGGGTGTTGCTGGCGTAAGAAACGGAACCGTTGCCCGTAATTGCGCCGCCGCCGCTGGCATTCGAAACGGCCTTGGCCCCACCGCTGACCTGACTCAGATCAGCATTGGTATTTTCACGCGACCAGATGAGCAGGTCGCCGCCCACGGTAATGGCACCAGCTTTGATGCCCGTATCAATCGTGGCATCTGCCTTCGAAACGGCCACTGAGGCACCCAGAGCCACGTACAGGCTGACGGAGACCCCTACCGCCAGGGTTTCACTGTTCGAGTCAAACTGCGAACTCAGGGTGAGATCACCGCTGGTCTTGATCACCGAACTGGAACCGCCGATATAGGTCTGAATATTGGGATTCTGTTCCGCAACAGCGACATTGAGTGCTCCGCCATAGATGGCGACACTCCCGGCCGCGACACGGGCAAAAGAACGCTCGGCCACGTGGTTATCGAGATTAATGCTGCGTGCCTGAATGTTGGCATTCTGGATGTACAGGTTATAACTGCTGCCGTTGGTCAAACCAATGGCCAGGTTGACGTTGGCAGTCACCGCGCCAGCGGTAATGCCGTAAGCCTCGGCTTCGGACTGGTTGTAAGTCTGCGAGAGCAGGGCCAGGTCACCCGTGGCCACGATGATCGTGCCATCATTGATGTAAGTATTGACAGTAACCGTGCTGTGAGAAGCCGCGATGTCGCCCTGGATCGAGCCCAACCCAACGCTGCCGCCGTAAGACTGAGCACTGGCGCCTTGATCCTGCGTGTTACCGGAATCATCAACGTTGTACAGGGTCTTGATGGTAATGCTCGACGCATACAGCTTCGTCTTGTGGGAAGTATCGCTATCCACGTAAGCCTGAATGGTCGGGGACATCACCGTAACGGCCACGTTCAGACCGCCGGCGAACAAACCGCCGTTGCCGTTGATATCCAGAGCCAGCGCGTCAGCACGGGCAATGGCGATCACTTTGATCGCCCCGGTAACGCGGATATCGGCACCCTTGGCAATGAAGGCGGTGGACTTCGGCTGGGTGGAATTCACTGAGATCGCCCCGCCAATCGCCAGATCACTGCCGAAGTTAACGCTCATGCCCATCACTTTGGAGGAGCTGATATTGTTGAGAGCCTTGACTGTTACGTTTTTGACACTGTAGCCGCTGGTCTCGCCTGCCTTTACCAGACCCATGTAAGCCAGGCTCTCGCCGGTCACACTCGAAACGGCAATTGCCAGACCGCCAGCCGAACCCACAATCGCGACATTGACGCCGGAAGCATCTGCCAGAACCTTGCGGTCCGCAGAGGCCATGACCAGCACGTCGTTGGCGTGGCTGATGGTAACCACATCGCTGAGAGAGGTGCTCAAAACGCCAATGCTGGCACGCTGATTGCTGTGATCGGTAAAGACCACTACCTGCCCGCCCACACTTTGAGCTGCCGAGAAGTTGCCCACAATGGCCCAACCCGACATATCGGTACTCTCATATGCCTGCACCTGGATGTCATCCCCGGCGAAGAGGGTGGCTCCGCCCAGCACGTAGGCTTCGATATTGCTGCCTACGACATTGACTGAAATAGCCGCACCATAAGCGGCACCGCCAGCACTGACTGCACCCGCGGCCCCAACGAAGTGAATGCGTTCGGCCGCATAGATATCGATATCCCCGCTCAACGCGGTGATCACTGCCCCGGTACCTACATAAGCCACGGTACCGGAACGGCTGTCGTCTTCCCCAGCGGTCAGCGCATCGTTGGCGCGGCTGCCCGCATTTTCACCATTGAGGGTGGCTCCGGCGTCATGCGCTGCCTGGCCGCTCAATTGCCGGTTATCGGGGGTGTCATCGTCGGAACCATTGGCATCGCTGCTGTCATAAGCCCCCAGAATGCCGCCGAAAGTGCCGGTCGAACCACTGGCCCCGCCCACCTGGCCGGTCAGATAATCTGTGCTATTCTTGCCGGTATTTTCGCTGACCGGGTCTTCATCGACGGTCTCAGAATAATCCCCGTCATCACGCGCATCACCGTTTTCGTCGCGATCGGATTCGCTATAGGTCACGCTGTAATGGGTCAGGAACTGCGAACCCACCACGTTGACCAGCATGGTCAAACCAATGCCCGCTCCGCCGCCGCTGAGAGAAACTGTGACCGCGATCAAATCTTTATTGGAAAGAGCCGACACGAGTACGTCTTTCGACGCAGTCACGTGAGCATAATCGCCGATGTACGCCTTGGCATCATTGCGCATCACGTTGACCTGGATACCGCCTGCCACGCCCACGATGCCGCCGCCGACAGAACCAGCAAAGTTGAAGATCCAGGCATGATTCAGGCTGTTGACGATCACGCTCTGTTCAGCCCCTACGCTGCTGCGGTCCTGGTTGATCTGAGCATTCGCACCAATGAAAGCGCTGGTATCCGATTCGAAGACGTTCACCAGAATGGCACCAGCCACGCCGGTATACAACCCACCGGCACCGGCTCCCACCACGCTGATGACGTTATCGTAAGAATAAGCCTGCACGATCACGCCGCGCACCGGATGCGCGGAATCATAAGTACTGAAGCTGCCATCACTGCCCATGCGATTCTTGTAGACCATGTCTACCAGCCCAGCACGATTGGCTTTGGCATCTACCTGTGAGTTCGGGCCAATGAAGGCAGAAACATCCTTGACCACAACCAGAACGCCCAGGCTGGCACCGACACCGACCGCGCCGAAGCCCAGACCCAGTGAACCTGAGACCAGAATTACCTGAGTTTTATCGTTGGCGTCCACAAACACATTGCCGAGCGCCTTGACAATCGCGCCCGCGCTGCTGAGGTCATTCTCGCCAATGTACGCCTTCGTGGAATTGACCAGACTGACCACCGAAATAGAACCAGAGACCGAGACCATGCCCGAACCGGTTACCCCGACCGAGACGGAGACGATCAGGTTCTTCGAGTAAGCGTCCACCACCACATTATCAGCAGCATAAACTTTTGCCCCGCCGGAGATGTGGGCATTGACGTTGCTGACTTCCACCAATACATCCGCTTCAGGGGTGACCGAGACAACGCCCGCGCCGTTGCCAACTGCGGCAACGCCGATGCGGAAGTAATCACTGCCCGCGATCACGTAAACGCTCTGATCACTGCTGACCGGATTCAATAAGTGTTGGTTAATTTCGGCAGCGCCGATCGTGGCATCCACGTCGGCGGTATAGACGTTGGTCAGACCGCTCAAATTGACGGCTACCGTACCCGCTCCGCCCGCGGAAATGACAAAGGTCAAAGCCATATCGCGGTTCAACGCTGTTACCGCCACACCATAGATCGTCACGGTGTTGGGAGTAGTCGAGCGTGTATGGGTCAGGGCATCCTGGTCAGAGTTGATATCATCGGTGCCATCCCCGTTCAGGTCAGACTGGAATTGCTCGCCCGGGACGTTCACGTTGGGAGTGACATTATCGATGGTGCCATTCCACAGCGTATGCTGACTGCCTGTGGCTGAGGCATTATCAAGGGTCACTGCCACCCCATTGCGGGCATCGAGCTGATCCAGCGCCAGTTTAATGGTGGTGTCATCGACCACGATCACGTAATAAGTGCGGCCCTCAATCAAGCCGTCGATCACGGTACCGCCGTTGGCACTGTAGACCAATGCCTGCCCGGTAGTGTAGCCGTGGTGATAGCCCAGATTGATGCTGCTGTTGGTGTTATCGACCGCAGTGGAAGGATCGAAAGTGGGGCGTTCTACATCGACCACATTCGCCTTCGTCAGGCTATAGGTCTTGCTGCTGTCGCCTGCGGCAGAACTCAGATCAACTGCCGTACCCGCCAGCGCATCCGCGTAAGTATCGGCCAGCTTCAAGGTATTATCGTCGACCACGATGGCGTAATAGGTATGGCCATTGGTCAGCCAACCCGCGGTCGCATCCGTTCCGCTGGTGCCATCGCTGAAAGTTACCATCTGCCCGGTGGTCAAACCGTGATCGGCAATGGTGATCGCATCGTTCCCGGAATTCACATTGGCAGTAGTAAAGGTAGTGCTGGGGTTATCGGTGTAAGTTTCGCTGTAGGTCCCGCTGAAGCTCACCACCCCTTCGCCATTGCCTTCCGCATCCACCGTCGCGCCGTCAGCAATGTAAGCCGATACGTTCTTGACCTCAACGGAGACATCGAGACTGCCGCCCACTCCGACGGTACCTGCGCCGCTGACACCGCCCGCGGAAAGGACCACGTTGGTGTCGTCATTCGCGTTGACGAGCACGGAACCGATGGCGTAGAGCACTGCGCCATCATCGACGTGCGCTTTGGTGTTGAGCACCAGGGTATAAATGCCGGCAGAACCGGCCACCCCCACCGTCCCGGCCGCGCCGAGAGAAGCGGAGATCAAAATTACCTGTTCATAAGAAATCGCCTGCACCAGGATGTTGCCCACGGCCTGGACCGTCCCGGCAACATAGGCTTCCACCGTCTTGGTCAGGACGCCAATATCCAATCCAACGCCGACGCCCACTGTACCGGCACCGGCCAGCGCACCCGCCACACCCCACATGATCGTCTTCCCGGCGGCGAATACATTTACGTTCTGCAGCGGCTGCGTACTATGACTGTCCGCCTCCGCGTCGGCATCGCCTTCGATCACCGTGGCACCGCTGTCAATGTGCGCTTTGATGGAATCGACGACGGTCGTGAGCGAACCGGAACCAGCGACCGCCACGTCCCCGGCACCCACACCGCCGACTGCAAAGGAACGGACCGCGTGAGCAGAGACCGCCGTCACGGAAACGCCGCGCATGGCGACCTGCTGCCAGGCCCCTGGCTGAGAAGTGCTGCCGGTGTAAACCTGACTGGTGGCTTTCTTGCCCTTGCCGTAGACCTTGACGCCGCTGCCAATGTAAGCCTCGATGTGGTTATCGGTGACCAGGGTAGTGTTGGAAATGCCCACCGCCACGGTACCAGCGCCGCCCGCTACCCCAGCAACGAAGACGAGGGTAAGGTTGTCCTCAGCATTGACCCCGACGTTGCCAAAAGCGGTTACGGTAGCGCTGTTTTCGAGATAAGCTTTGACCGTGTTGACCAGCGTGCCGATCACCACAGAACCACCCACGGCCACATTGCCGGCCCCTTGCCCGCCGACGGCCAGAGCGATCATCTGCCCGGCGCTGGTGGAAAGGACCTGCACATTGCCATTGGTGGAGGTAACCGAACCCCCGCTGATGTAAGCCTGGATGGTTGCCCCGATCCAGTTGAAAGCCACGCTGGCGCCGACGGCTACTTTGCCAGCCCCGGCTACGTTGCCTGAACCGGCGTTCACCTGTGCGGTATCGTCAGCTTTGACCAGAATATCTCCGGTGGCCAGCAGAGTACTGTCTTTGACGTAAGCCGTGGTGGTATTCAATACCACGTTGGCCGCGACGGCCGCAGCTACGGCCACTTTCTGTGAACCCGCGCCGCCCGCAGTGGCGGAATCGATAATGGCACTGTTGACCGCTTTGACGGTCAGCGGTGATTCATCTGTATCCAGCGCGGAGCGGTCCCCCGCCAGCAAATTGGAATTGGTTACCGCCGCCCGAATAGTCGGGGCAATGAAATTGAGACTGATTGCCGCACCAACACCCGCGGTCTCTCCGCCGCCGACCGCGCCCGCCACATTATAGATAGCGTCGTCATTGGTCGCGGCAATGGTGACCGCACCGGTATGGCTGGAGAAGCTGGTGTTGACCGAGTCGAGCAAGGATTCGATACTGCCCAGAATGAGGTTGAACGCCAGCGTACCGCCGAAGCCAACCTTGCCCTTCGAGGCACCCAGAGCGCCCGCGGCAGAAATGATGGTGGCAGAAGAATCCGCCAGGTTCTTCATCTCGCCCGCGTAAGAAACGAGCACAGAGTACATCTTGGCACGGACTTCGTTCAGGATCAGGTTGACCGCTAATGAAGCGCCAATGCCTGCTTTACCACCGTAAGACAGCGCCCCGGCGATGCCAATGATCTGCGAATCGTCCGCAGCGGAATTGGTGATCCCGCTGTTTAAAGTGGAGCCGGCGCCGATACCCTCGATCAGGGCTTCGGTGACGTTATGAATGATGTTAATGGCCACTGAACCGGCAACGGCGATGCCCTTTTCACGTGGAGCGCCTGCGCCGCCGGCAGCAATGGAAATGATATCGCTGCCGCGCTCGGCTTCGACGTCCAGACCGGTCGCGGAATCAGCCGTCGTACCGCTCAACGCCAGGATCACGTTCTCAACCTTGGCGCGGGTCGTGCCGTCCATCCAGTTAAAGACCACGGAGCCGGCAATGCCGACGGATTTCTCGGTACCGTTGGTGTTGATGGCGGCAGAACCGGCCAGCAAGCGGAAAGCGGTATCGTTATTGGCCTTGGCAGTGACCGTCTTGGCCCGGATCAGACCCGCATCCAGAATTTCGGCCTTGACGTTATCCACACTGACGTTGATGCTGATATCTCCGCCCAGGGCCAGGGAATTCTTGGTCTGCTGAGTGGAATTCTGTACTGTGGAGGTGGTGGAACCCGGCAGGTTTTTGCCCGCCAGCCCCATCTGCACCAGCAGAGTTGCCTGCCAGTGTTTGCGCGGCATGCCCGAACCACCGGAAGAACCGCTCGTCGAAGGCTTCGAAGGAGTGCTTTCCTTTGTCCCGGCCCCGGCCAGAGACAGTCCCCAGATCTGGCCATCCGCCTTGGCATTCAGGCTGACGTCACCCGTCAGGTTCAGCGAGGGATTCGCTGAATCGCCGCTGAGGGCCTTCACCGTTACGCCGCCGGCCGCCGCGATTGAGCTCATCGCGTTCAGCGCTGCCGCTACCTGCGCCGCAGAAGCGTTGTACGGTAAGAGCGCGCTGGTTTCCCCACCAAAACTCAGGGTAAAGGCACCGCTGTGAGAACTATGGATCAGTGCCTGTGATTCCTTGCTGGAAGAGGTACCGTTTTGCAGGGTATCGGTTGAGGCATTGCCGTCGAAAGCGTCATAAGCAACGAACTGGATGTAATCCCATTCGCCGTATTCAGAGAAAGTAATGTCGAAGCCATCCCCGTTGGCCGCTACGGTCACGTAGGCCGTGCCGGCAGTGTTGAGGTTCTGGACCGCGCTCAACGCGTTCAGCGCAGACTGAATCTGGCTGGCTGTGGCATTCCAGGCTAAAGGAGCGGTGAATTCTTCTTCGAACTCAAGGGTATAAGCTCCCTGGGTGGCATCTGACAGGCTGAGGTGCTGGACTTCGTAGGTATTGACCGCGCCGTCGATATATAGAGAAGAATCCACCTCGGCTTCGTAGGTCGCGGTGATGGCGGATTTATCTCCATTGGAATTGAAGGTGATCGTCCAGGAATCGCTGCTGACCTGAGTCACGGTCACGTCGGCGCCGATAGCGCGCAGAGCAGTCTGCAGTGCGGCCGCATCCACGTCGTACGCCAGAGCAGCGGTAGAAGATCCATTATAAGAGAAGGTCAAATCATTGCCGGTGGCATCATTGCGGATGGTCTGCACTTCGGGAGTGCTGGAAGTGCCGTCGGTAGAATCGGTGGTCAACTGCCCGCTGAAAGGCGTTCCGCCGCTGACTGCAGCGCTGGCAATGGCCGATTTCTCTCCAATTGTGTTGAAGGTGACCGTCCACGGGTCGCCATCGCCGCCGCCAGTAACTGTTACGCCGCCTGCCGCGTTGATCGTGCTGAGCGCGTTCAGAGCGGACTGAATCTGGCTGGCTGTGGCGTTCCAGGCCAGAGAACCGGTCGTCTGATCTTCATAAGTCAGGGTGAAAGCGCCCTGCGTGGCATTGGTCTGGATGAGCTGCACGGCCTGAGTATCCGTCGAGCCTACTGTCACTTTGGTAATGGTGCCGTTGCCATCGAAAGCCGGCAGCAGGGTCATGGTAATGGGAGCCTGATCGCCGTTACCCGAGAAATCGACTTCCCATGGGCCCGCGGTGCCGTCTTCATAATTTCCAATGAGGGCCACCACCTGGCGGTCGATGACATTGAGGGCGACCGAGATGCCCACACCGGCGTTCCCGCCGACAGCAATGCTGCCGACCAGGTTGATGTTGATCGTATTATCCGTCGCGCTCACCGAGACGCTGCCACCCACCACATGGATGGTGCTGGCAATGCGGGCGATGGTCGAACTGACGATGCTGACCACAGAAATGGCACCCGCGATGCCAAATCCGCTGCTGGCCTGGGAACCGGCCTGCACCAGCGAGAAATTGATGACGCTGGTACTGGCATTGACATCCAGTTTGCCAGAAGTGCCTAAATTAATGTTGGTATTATTCCCCACCTCAGCGGTGGTATTGAAGATCATGATGGGCAGGTAAACGCTGCCGCCCGCCCCATTCTTGCCGCCGCCCGAGCCAAACGGGGTAAAGACGGTGGAGGGAAAGCCCTTGAAGTACTTCTTGACCGATTCGATCTTCTTGTTATCGGCCAGACCGGGCTGCAGGGCAAATCTGAAATTACCCACCACGTTGACGAAGGAAGCTTCCGTGCTGGCGGAAACGGTGACGTTCTGGGTAGTCTGACGATAATTCACGTCCTGGTTGACCTGGACGTTATCGCCAATGCGGGCAGTAGTATTGCCGCCCAGATAGACGAAATCGATGGAACCCGCTACAGAGGCCTTGGTGTCCGCGCCGCCCTGCGCCAGACTGCGCACAAAACTATTGAAAAGATCGGTGCAAATGCCCCAATCGGGTAGCTTGGAACCAGCAAAGATCGTGCCGAAGATGGAACCAGCCGAAGCGTTCATCAAGTCGGTCACGAAGGTCTTGATCAAGAATGGGTACTCAAGTGAAGCATCCACGGTCAAATTGCGGCCGGCGTCCACATGCGCGCCATCCGCGATCTCGGCTTTGATGTTGTCGAGCAGCACCACCAGATTGATGCCCGCGCCAATGGCGGCTGTTTCCCCGCCCGCCTGCGAGCCAGAGTCATTTGTGCTGGTGGTAGCGTCCGCCTGTACCACACTGCTCCACTTATCCCACTGTGAAGCAATGACCGAAATATCCTTGCCGCTCTTCAGCACCGCCGTCGATTCCACCAGTGCCTTGACGTCATTGTAAGTAATGGTTGCAGAAATAGCGCCGGCCAGATCGATCGAGCCTTCAGTGGGAGCGGCTTTCGGTTCATCTGGGGTGACCTGTTTTTTGAGAACATATTGTTTGAACAGATCCCACAGCTTGAAAACGCCTTTCTTCGGCAGCCCCACGATCACAGACGTGATCAGATAATTCTGCAGCATGTCGGTAGCCGTATAGGTATTGCCTACCGCCGCGCCGGCAAACGATTTTTCACTGGTGCGGAGAATGGCACTGATGCCGATACCATTGGTCAAACCGGTTTCGAGAACGTGATCGGAACCATGCGTGGTCGCGCTGACCCCCAGATCAATCGGGCCAGTCTGTTCGGCATTATCCAACGACGTTGCCAGCATGATGTGATCATTGTCTACTTTGACGACGTAATAATAAGTATTGTTCGTCAGCCCCGCCAGCGCAGCATCCATGCCCACCTGCGTCTCGGTCTTGGTCAACGTCTCGACCGGCGCATAAGCAGTGCCGTTCTGGCTCACCGGATCGTAGGTCACAGTGCTGAAGGTCACCACCTGCCCGGTGGTCTTATTGGTCAACTGGATATACGCACAGGTGGCGTCTTCTTCGGTGCAGGCCGTCAGTGCGGAAATTACGTAGGTAGTGCCGTCGGCCAGGCCTTCTATGCTGGAATGATCGGTGGTGTTATAGACCACTTCATCCCCCACTGCCAGGTCACCGGCATACTGAATGCACAGGGTATTGTCGGTCGTGTTGATTGCGTCCAGGCCTACCCCGTACTTATAATTAACGGAAATATTGGTCGTTTTCGTCGGGTCAACGGTGTAAAGGATCAAATCCCCGGTTTCAAAGCCATGATTGGGGATGTAGATCGTGTCGTCATTGCTGTTGATCACGTTGTCATCGGAAACGCTGATGATCTTGGCGTTGGCGCTGTCAGGATAGACGAATGCCTGATTGTCGCTGCCGGAAGGAACGGAGGTGATATCCACCAGATTACCATCGCTGTCTTTCAACTGGAAGGTATTGCCCACCACGTTGAAGACCGTGTACTGGGTCATATCGGATAGACCGCCGATCAGGTCATTCTGCAAAGCGGAATAAACGATTACCTCACCTGCGATGAACCCATGCCCGCTGATCGTGAAGGTATCCGTATCCGCATTCAGACTGCTGCTGGGGACGAAATCTTTTACTTCCATCGGGGTCAAGGATTGCTGAGAGCCATCATTGACGTTGCCGTTATCGATGTCGATAGGCGCCTTGCCTACCAGCTCGATATGGTCAGCATCCAGAACGATTACGTAGTATTGCTCGCCGTTCGTCAGGCCGTCGATGGCAGTGCTGTAATCGCCAACGTGGTAGGTCACCACGTCACCGGTTTTCAGTCCGTGATTGGGGATATTGATGATCGAGTTGCTGATCTTATCCAGATCGATGGGCAGATCACTGGCCACATTGGTCTGCGCCTGCGCCGTGATCGTTCCTTTGACATCCGTGCTGACGTTGGAAACGCCAATGAAAAGGCCGATGGTGATCGAACCATCACCACCGCCGGTAATGTAAGCCGTACCGCGGGAACCGCCAAAATTCTTGCCTTCGGCCAGCAGATTCACTGAACCATAAGCACTCAGGGCCGCGCCTGAGGCCAGGGTGATCTTGGAATTCACCACCGATGCACCCAATGCAATTGCCAGCAGCTTTCCTTTGATGACATCCGTCGATTTGGTAGAGCCTACCTCGGCCCCTACTTCAGCGTCGTTATCATCGATCGAGCGGATCAAAATATTGCCCGCCGTGCTGGTAATTTTGGCAGTGTCATTAATGGAAACGTTGGCGTACCCATAACCGACCGCAATCGCGATCGCAAATTTACCAAAAGCTGTCGTCAGGTTGGCTTTGACCTCAGAACTGGCAATCAGGGTGACGTCTTTCGCCGCCGTGATCGACGAGGTACCGTTCAGCTCGATGTTCGAGGAAGAAATGCGCACGTTGACGCCAATCGGGATTGGCAGTAACCCCTTCTGGATCGCAGCAATCGAGGTCAACGCCTCGACAATCGAACCCACTTCGGTGCCCTCGAGCACTTCCTTCAGGATGTAATAATCCATCACGTATCCGGAATCCACATTAATGGAAACCGAGTCGCCCAGAATGCTGGCATTATTGAGGATCACCTCAGCATAGTTGAGGTAAACCCCTTGCTGGGTACCGATCAACAGGTCCAGGTGCTCACGGATCCAGTCGATGGCATCGATGGCGTACCCCATCGTATCCGCCGCCTCGATCTTCACGCTGCCGCCAGAGTAGGAAGCGCTGCCCTGAGCAAGGATTTTCGAGCCATCCTTCATGGTGAAGGAGACGGCCTGAATATCAACATCACCGGAAGGGCCGATGGAAGTTGCATTTTGATAGTCAGGAATCCCCGCGCTGACATCAATGTCGCGGGTTGACAGGATCTTGCCCGCTTCGAGGATGATATCCCAACCTTCGATACTCAGATCGCCGCCCAAAAGCAGCAGATCGGATTTGATATCAATGTCGTTGTAATTCGAGGTACCTAATAATGAAAGGTCCCCGCTGTAGGGATTATCGAAGGACTCTACCGTCAGGTCAACATCACGCATGGTGAGTTTGACCGTTAAAGAATCGCTTGGATTATTAAAAATGAAATCGCCGGCATCATTATCCAGGCGCATCCGTCCCGTCGCGCCGGTATCAGCATCTTTCAAAGTGACCGAATCGTACCGGTCTTTAAGGGTGTAGGTAAGGTTTTTGGTGTTTACCTGCGAATCGATGGTATCAAAGCCATCCAGCGAAAGGGAGATCTTATCGCTGGCTGCGCCATCCATCGTATAACTGCCGCTGATGCCCGAATCCGCGGTAAAGTCGCCATTATCGTAGGTATGTGCCGCGCTGATCACTACCTTATTGCCCGAGCCACCACCAGAGTCAACCTTAACGTCCACTCCACTGGAACCGGTGACGTTGACCGTGATCGTCTGGTTATTGCTGCCATTACCGGTGAAGGAAACGTTGCTGTCATTCGAGATATTGATCCCCCCCGAGAACAGAAAATTCAGGAAGGAAATGGTGCGGGCGGAATTACTGACCGTCAGACTACCTTGCAGCGTGGTGAAATCACTTCCCGGAATACAGGTGCCGGTTGAATAACTGCCGCAGCCACCGATAAAGGTCAGCGAACTATTCAGCAGTGTGTTCGCGAACCCATCGAGCGTCAGATTCTCGGTAACCATACCTGCCGCGACATAAACCTCGCCCGTCAGGATCGAGCCGGTACCATCCGATGGATCGATACTGTTGGTTTTGATATAATTGAGCGCGTCCTGGAAAGGCGTATTCGTCGTACTGACGTGGCATATCACGTTCGCGCTGGCAGTACAATCCGCCGCGCTCGCCACGAAAACGTGCTGCACGTTGCCCACGTAGAACCATGGGTCAAGACCTGTGGCCGCTTCGGCCGCCAGGCCATCAGCAGAGGCGCTGGTCAGGTCCGTGGAATCGGTAGAATTATCGACCGGGGCCAGGGAAAGATCATCTGGCGCGGCCTGGGGCAAAACATCACTTAAATCAGTTTGATCTTCGGCGGCGCTCAGGGTGTCGGGAAGATCGCTGCTGTCGTTTTCGGTTGTGGAGGTGGGCTCGGGAGTAATTTCGTCATCGGGGGCGGCTGGGGTTTCACTGATGCTGCCCGGATCGCTGGTTTCTTGAATCAGGTCAGGAGTTGGTGTGGGAGTAGTTATCTGGTTCTCTGTGTCAGTGGGGGTTGGGGTTATACTGGTGACTTCCGTTACGGGTTGTTCCTCTGCATCACTATCGGCCGAAACCGGCAGTGCTGGTAATACAAAAAAGATACCCAGCACAGCAATTGTGCAAAGCAAAAGAACAATGGTTTTCTTCAAGGTTAACTGACTTTTCACTTCACACCAAAGAACCAAAACTGAGATTTTCAGCAGCAATAATATTTAATTTTCAACAAAGGGAACCAGTGAATTGACCACCCACAACCAGTAATTTATCTGACTTTTTTATTATAATGATAATATTGTATAATGCAAGTAGTTAATTGGCTTTTAATAAATCTCCATAATTCTGGCCGCCCATGCAGACTCATAAATCTCGCCCGTTCTACGTCTTTTCCATTATCGTGGTCTTCACCATGATTCTCTCTACCATCGGCGGAGCGGTCGCCACCCCCTCCACGCAGTCGAGTCTGTCACTCTTGCTGGACGCTGCTCAGCAGGCAGAGGCCAAGGGGAATCGCGATTCGGCGCTGTCTGCACTTGATCAGGCGCTGAAGCTTGACCCGGCCAATGCAGAGGCGCTGCTGCAGCGAGCGGAACTCCTATATAATGAAGGCGACTACAATGATGCGCTCAGCGATCTGAATTCCGTAATCGCCGGGCACCCCGAAACTATCGCTGCTTATCCCTACCGCATTCGCATCTACCTCGCAAACGGAGAAGCCAGCTCTGCCCGCCTCGACCTGCAGACGCTGCTCCGCCTCGACCCCCAAAACAAGGAAATCGACGTTCTGAATGGACAGCTCTATTTGCAAAACAAACAATATGATGCTGCCCTGACCAGCTTCGACAGAGCCCTGACCCAGGATCCCCAGAATCTGGAAGCCCTTTACGGGAAAGCCAATACCTATTTTCTGGCCCAGCAGTATGATCAAGCTTTAGCGGCGATCTCTACATTATTAAAGGCAGATGCGAAGAACCGCCTCGCCCTCACCCTGCGTGGCCAGGTCTATTTCAACGAAGGGAAGTATGAGCAGGCCGTCTCGGCCTGGCAGGAAGCCATCACTCAGGCCGGCGAATCCGCCGACCTCGACAGCGATCTGGCCAAAGCTTATTTCACACTCAATGACTTCAATTCTGCCAAAAAATCGTGGGACGCTGCCGTGGCGCTGGCCCCGCAATCCGGGCAACTGTACGCCCTGCGCGCCAAAGCCGAGGCCCAACTGGGAGACGTCGACGCGGCCCTGGATGACTTGAAGAAAGCGGATTCCCTCTCCCCGAATCAGGCCGAAATTCTGGCCGACCTGGGCCTGATCTACCTGCAAAAAGAAGACTACACCAACGCCATTGCCACCTACGACCGTGCCATCCAAATTGCTCCCAATGAACCGGTGCTCTACTTCCGCCGCGGCAACGCCAAACGCCAGAGCGGTGATCTGGATGGGGCGGCGGCCGATTACACCAAGAGCCTCGAGCTCGACCCCAAGAATGCCGATACCCTGAATAACCGCGGCATCACTTACATGAATCAGGACAAATATGACCTGGCGCAGACCGATTTTCAGGCCGCCCTGGCCCTCGAACCGGATTACACCCTGGCACTGGTGAACAGCGCCGTGGTCTATCTGCAGACCGGTGAACCACAAAAAGCCCTGGATGAACTCAACCATGCCCAGCAGATCAGCTCGGACTACCCGGTGATCTATGACTATCTGGGGCAGGCTTATTTCCTGCTGGAAAAATATCCGCAGGCCATCGAAAGCTGGCAGGCCTTCTTCACCACCCAACCCAATTCTGTGGTCACTCTGGACTGGATCGCACGCTGCTATTTGGCCATGAAGCAATACAGCAACGCCGTCAGCGTGCTCGATCAGGCCATTGCCCTGGATAACACCGTCGGCGATCTGTATTACCAGAAGGGATTGGCGCTGGTCGAAATGGGCAAATATAAAGATGCCCTGCCCATGCTCGATCAGGCCATCGCGATGCAGGCCGACCTGGACCTGGCTTATTTCAATCATGGGGTGGCTGCTTACAATCTGGGGCAGAAATCAACCGCGGCCGATGACTTCCGTCAGGTACTGGCCATCAGCACCAATGAGCAACTGGTCACCCTGGCCAAAAATGTGCTGCAATCCATGGGGGAAAGTACAGAGGTCACCCCCATGCCTTCGGCCACCCCCACTCAGCCCTGAGACATTCGTGATATTTTTCTTGAATTCCTCCACCAAACGGTTGATTTTTTGTAATCCGTTGGTTCTTTTTGTGTATAATCATCTTGATATTCTTTGATTGCGATCTACAAATATACGTTCCCGTTTTGTCATCATATCTCCTTAAGGAGCCTCTATGAACGACCCCAAAGTCAATTTTGTACAGGAACTGCTCGATCAGTATCCCAGTTGGTTCACTGACGCCGGCCGCATGGATCTGGCACAGATGACCGACAAAAACTATCCCTACACGTCGCTGTTCGCGCCGATCCAGGTCAACCGCCTGACGCTGAAGAACCGCATCGTCATGGGGCCAATGGGGAACATCGACATGGCCGAAGAAATGGGCCGCCCCTCCAACAAGATGATCCAGTACTTTGCCGACCGCGCCCGCGGCGGCACCGGACTGCTCACCTCGGGCTTGATCCCCATTTCGCAGGCGGTGGACCCCACCGTGACCGAGCGCGGCAATAAGACTTACTTCCCGCGCATCGACAGCAGCCGCACCGTGTACAGCGGCTGGCGTGATCTGGCTGAGACGGTGCACGCTTATGGGGCCCGTTTCTTCATCCAGTTGACTGCCGGCCTGGGGCGCGTCGGCTCCCCCGAATCGCTGCTGACCAAGTTCAAATTCCCGGTCTCGGCTTCGTGGAACCCCAACTTCTACATCCCGGGCATCCCCTGCCGGGCCATGACCGACGGGGAATGCCGCACGATCATCAAGGCCGCCGGCCAGGCTGCCGCGGACGCCAAGGCCGCGCTGATCGACGGGGTCTATCTGCACGGTCACGAAGGCTACCTGCTGGAGCAAATGACCAACCCCGCTTTCAACCGCCGCAAACTGGGGCGTTTCGCCAACTGGCAGAACTTTGGCCTCGACATGGTCAAAGAAATCCGCAAGCGTGTTGGCCCCAACTACCCGATCATGTATCGCATCGATCTCTCGCTGGCCCTGAACGAGACCTACGGCAAGCGCATGGACAGCGTTACTTCGCTCAAAAAATTCAAAAAAGAACGCACCGTGGCCCAGACCCTCGATTACATGGTCAATCTGGTTAAAGCCGGCGTCGATCTTTTCGACGTGGATCTCGGCTGCTATGACAACTGGTGGCTGCCGCATCCCCCCAACTCGATGCCCTCCGGCTGCTTTTTGCCGGTGGCGCGCCTGGTCAAAGAATACTTTGCCCACGAAAAAGTACTCAGCAATGCCGGCCTGCCCGTGCCTGTAGTGGCCGTCGGTAAACTGGGTTACCCTGATCTGGCAGAGCAGGCGCTGCGAGACGGCGATTGCGACATGGTCATGCTGGCCCGCCCGCTGCTGGCCGACGCGGAATGGCCCAACAAAGCCTTCGCCGGGCGCACCCGCGAAATCCGCCCGTGCATCGGCGATCAGGAAGGCTGCATCAACGAGTTCGTCGAAGGCGGACACCCGCAGTGCTCGGTCAATCCGCGCACCGGTTTCGAGGACGTTCTGGCCCGCGAATTCGCCCCCACTGACGCCCCCAAGAAAGTTGCCGTGGTTGGCGCCGGCCCGGCCGGGCTGCACGCCGCCATCATCGCCGCCCGCCGCGGCCACAAAGTCACCCTCTTCGAGAAAAGCGACCGCATCGGCGGCATGCTCGTGCCCGGTTCCCAGCCCAAGATCAAATATGAGGTCAAGAATTACCTGGCCTTCCTCGAAAATGAACTGGCTGAAGCCGTCAAGAAATACGGCCTGAAAGTCGAGCTCAACACCACCGTCACTCCTGAATCGCTGAAGGGCAAAGGTTTCGACACCATTATTGCCGGTGTCGGCGGCGCTCCAGTCACCCCGCGTCTGCCCGGCATCGACCAGCCCAGCGTCGTGCAGGCGGTTGACCTGCTGCGCAAACCCGAACTGGCTGCCCAGGCCAAGAACGTGGTCGTCGTCGGTGCCGGCGCCGTTGGCTGTGAGACCGCCCATTATCTGGCGGCAGATCTGGGCAAAAAAGTGACTGTGGTCGAAATGCTGCCCAACGTCATGCCCGGCATGTGCACCGCCAACCGCGGGCACCTCATCCATGAACTCGAGAGTCTGGGGGTCCCGCTGTGGAACTGCACCCGACTCGTCTCGATCGAGGGTAAAAAAGTCAACGTCAAGCGCAATGTCTCAGCCACCGTGCCCGATCCATACATCACCTGGACCCCGCTGCTGCCGGAGAATATTGCCAATCCCTTCGCCAAACCCATCCAGGAAGAACTGCAGGATCAGGTCATTGAAGCGGACCTGGTCGTGCTGGCCATGGGTCTGTGCCCGGCGCGCGACCTGTACGAGAACTGCGTCAAAACCCAGGCCGCCCCGGAAGTCATCCAGCTTGGCGATGCTTTCCAAACTGGTCGCGTCTTCGAAGCGGTCAAAGCCGGCGCCCTCGTCGGTCGGAATCTGTGAGGAATTCATGACAGAAAACCAACTCGTCTTAACCCCTGAAGAACAGGCCATCCTCGACGGAAAATCGGGCGAGGTGCTGGCCAAAGCCATGAAATCAATCGTGCTCTATGGCGAAGCTTTCGGTGCCACCCACCTGGTGGACATCGTCGGTGACCAGCATTTCGTCACCAGCTTCGGCGCCAACACCATCAAACCCTACTTTGCCATGATGCAGGAACTCATCGACGCCGGGCTCAAAACCAAGAACCCCTTTACCGTTGATCCGCGCCCCATCGAATATGAAGCCGTCAATGCCTCCCCGATCGTGAAACTGGTCTTCAATCTCGTCTTCGGTAAACAGGCCGTCTACGAAAAACAGCTGCGCGCCCTGGGGCTGAAGAACGACAACGCCTTCACCTGTACCTGTTACTTCCCAGAGGTGGGCAACACCCCCAAACGCGGCGCCATGCTGGCCTGGTCCGAAAGCTCCGCGGTAGTCTACGCGAACTCCATTCTGGGAGCGCGCACCAACCGCAACTCCGCCGGCATTGACGTCCTGTGCGCCATTCTGGGCAAAGCGCCCTGCTTTGGTTTCTTGACCAACGAAGGCCGCCGGGCCACCTGGAAGATTGAGGTCAAGACCAGCCAGAAACCCAACGCCCAGTTGCTGGGCAGCGCCATCGGCCTCAAGGTCATGGAAGCCGTGCCCTACATCACCGGTCTCGAGCGTTTTCTGGGTTCAGAGATGAACCCAACCGTTGAAGCTTTTCTGAAAGACATGGGGGCAGCCACCGCCTCGAATGGGGCCGTGGGGCTGTACCACGTCGAGAAGATCACCCCTGAAGCGAAGGATCTGGGCGAGAAACTGCTGGCCCCGGGTTACCAGACCTACGTCATCGACGACGCGGAACTGGAACGGGTCTATCAGAGCTACCCGGTGCTGTGGAAGAACCTGGATGCCGAGCCCCAACGCATTTTCATTGGCTGCCCGCACCTCAACCGCACCCAGCTGGAAGGCTGGATCGAACGCATTTCAGGCGCCTTGAAAGCCACCGGTCAGACACGCACCAAGATGCCGGTAGCCCTCTCCACCCCGCCCGACATCGCCGACATTTTCCGCAAGGACCCGGCCATGAAGGCACGTCTGGAAGCCATGAACGTCTCGATCACCACGATCTGCCCGCTGATGTACATGAACAATCCGCTGGCGGCCACCGCCCCGATCGCGACCAACTCCAACAAGCTGCGCACTTATTCCACCGCGCGCTTCTATCTGGATGAGGACATTGTCGAACTGATGGTGACCGGCACGGTCAAGAAAGGAGAAAAAGCACAATGAGCCAGATATTCAAAGGTCGCCCAATCCTTTCAGGGGCCTGCCAGGGAGAGGCGCTCGTCTCTCACGGTGGTTTCAATACGCTGGCTTCGTACCAGAAGGCGCTGATCCTGAACTCGAAGAAAGCCGAGTGCACCGATCAGAACAACCCCGATCTGTACAAGAAGATCATGACCGATAAGATCCTGTGCCTGCCGCAGACCATCGGTTCTACCACCGGCGGGCTGGTGCTCATGACCACGTGCAGCATCGGCAGTCAGCCGAAGGCCATGCTCTTCTCGGATCACATCGATTCGCTGGCCGCCGCCGGGGTCATCCTCTCGGATATTTGGGTGGGCAAGCGCATCATCGTCATCGACCAGCTCGGTCCGGAGTTCCTCGCCGCCGTACAGACCGGTGAGACGGTCAGCATCGCCGAAGACGGCACCGTGACCCTCGAGTAATGTCGCTTCAAGTACTAACCGCCGTAGATCAATCTACGGCGGTTTTCATTTAATGACAAGGAACCCCACCAGCTTTGAAGAAGGTTATGCCCCACTCACCCAGAACTCACTGGAACTTTAAAAAGCTTGCCCACTAATTTCACGAATTGATAAGAATTAGAGCAAATTCACAATCATGGTTTCGATAACTGTTGGAACGAATAGAAACGAATAGTGTGTGTTATCAGCATAATGGAGCAGAATCATTGAATCTTTGCGAATCCAGAAAGCTGAAAAAGATTCAAGACCTGCTGTTAGGAAATATCAAACCTCGGCTTACCAGAATGATAAGACAAGAATCTTTTATATAGAATCTATGTTCTGTTTTAATAATACACCCATTGTCAATAGATAATTGACTTTTTCTATAGATCATCTACTGAAAAAGTATGATGCTCTAAGTTCGAGCCATTCGAAGAATATTCCAAGGTCCTTATTAGCGAACCTAAGGAAAATAACTTTTTAGCCTATCTTGATGAACCTTATAAGTATTAAAATACTACACACCTAATGAAACATAAACTTGTTCAGTCACCATCATATAGCTGCAAAAATATTACTTAGAAAATAATCTGAATTATGGATTCGATATTAATGCTTTCTGGATTTTCAAGTGTTTCGTTCCTCATTGCCAACACGATATTTGAAAAACAATTCTTTGAATCCAAAGTATCAATTTGAGAATATTGTGCAAATTCCTGCATTCTTTGTACAACCTCGCGGCTGCCATAAATTAATATTCGAGCTTTTGCTTCTGTCAGCTTTATTAATGCATCAGGTATCTTACTTTGTTGTTTTTCTCGTCTCGAAATTGAGAGTTCAGCTACAGATTTAATAAAATCAATATATGCAGATGTTTTTTGATCTTGATAAATATTCTCTTTCTTTTCTGTTTTTCGAAAAATATAATTAAGAATTGCTCCAAAAGCCACACTAATAAGAGTAATAACAGCAGTTATTATTGCAGTCAGTACAGTAGTATCCATTTTCTCTCCCCAAATTTTAATATACCTTACTTTAATTAATCAAATAATCAAAATACTACAATCCTCATTTCGGTACCCCCCATCCTCCACCCCTAGATGATCTGTTTGCTGTCTTTCAGCAAGACGTCGTGGGCACCGCCTTCGACGATGCTGGTGGAAGAAACGAGGGTGATGCGGGCGTTCTGCTGCAATTCGGGGATGGTAAGACAGCCGCAGTTGCACATGGCCGAGCGGACCTTGCTGAGAGAAAGGCCCACGTTATCCTTGAGGCTGCCGGCATAAGGTACCAGAGAGTCAACCCCTTCTTCGAAAGAGAGCTTGGCGTCGCCGCCGAGATCGTAGCGCTGCCAGTTGCGGGCGCGGGCACTGCCCTCCCCCCAGTACTCTTTCATGTAATTCCCATTGACGTTGACCTTCTTGGTGGGGCTTTCGTCGAAGCGGGCAAAGTAACGGCCCAGCATCAAGAAATCCGCGCCCATGGCCAGCGCGAGGGTGATGTGATAGTCATGGACAATGCCGCCATCGGAACACACCGGCACGTAGACGCCGGTCTCCTTGAAATACTCCGCACGGGCGCGGGCAACATCGATCACCGCCGTGGCCTGGCCGCGGCCAATGCCTTTCTGCTCGCGGGTGATGCAAATGGCCCCGCCGCCAATGCCCACTTTGACAAAATCCGCGCCGGCCTCGGCCAAAAAGCGGAATCCGTCGCCGTCCACAACGTTGCCGGCACCGATCTTGACGCTGTCGCCGTAATTCTGGCGAACGTATTCGATGACGCGTTTTTGCCACTCGGTAAAACCTTCGGAGCTGTCGATGCAGAGGATGTCGACCCCCGCCGCGATCAGGGCAGGAATACGTTCCGCGTAATCACGGGTATTGATGCCCGCGCCGACGCGATAGCGCTTGGAAGTGTCGATCAATTCACTATCGTTCTCTTTGTGCGAGTTATAGTCCTTGCGAAACACCAGTGAGACCAGCTTTTGATCGCGGTCGATGATGGGCAGACAGTTGAGCTTATGTTCCCAGATGATATCGTTGGCCTCACTCAGAGAAGTACTGTCATCGGCGCAGACAAGATCGGCAAATTTCGTCATGAATTCGCTAACCCGTGTATCGAGAGACATACGGCTGATGCGGTAATCGCGGCTGGTGACCAGACCGACCAGCTTGCCGGTAGGGCTGCCATCTGCGGTCACGGCAACGGTGGAATGCCCGGTGCGCTCTTGCAGCCCCAGAATGTCGCCCAGTGTCCCCGCAGGGGAGACGTTGGAATCGCTGACCACGAAACCGGCGCGGTAATTCTTGACCCGCGAGACCATGCGGGCCTGGTCCGCGATGGGTTGGGAACCATAAATAAAGGAAATACCCCCCTCTTTCGCCAGCGCTACCGCCATGCGGTCATCAGAAACGGATTGCATCACGGCAGAGGTCAGCGGAATGTTCAGCGCAAGGGCAGGAGCTTCCCCTTTCTTAAACTTGACCAGCGGCGTGTGCAGACTGACGTTTTGCGGGATGCAATCTGCCGAGGAATAGCCCGGAATCAACAAATACTCGCCGAATGTATGAGAAACCTCATCCAGAATTCTTGCCATTTTTGCTGTGCTCCTTGCGGTGAATTAAAGGGATGTGAAAAGATTCAAATCAGTGACGCCGAAAAACCAAAATCATTGCCCCACCTGCGGATATTCAGGCTTCGAAAACTGCAGGAACCCTCAAAAAACAAGGGAGAGCAATAAAACAAATTCTTTTCTAAACAGACCTGGTTAAAAATAAAAGACGGTGCTCGGCGGACGCAGGTGGATGAAGGAGAAAAACCGCCCTTCGTCAGGTTGACTGGATACGAGCAGGCCCCGTCTCATTGTAGTCTTAAATCTTCTGCTGATTATACTATGGCGGGCCAGCGCCCCAAAGGGGCATCCGTAACGGATACCCCTGGAGTGATACACGATAAAGTTAATTTTCCGTCGCCACAGGTGTGGCGCTGGGGAGAAGGAGCTGCATGTAACCGCTGGGAATCCAGCCAATGCGGCCAGCGCTGTCCTCCACCTGAATCCATTCCAGACCCGCGTAGGTCTGCTGCTGATAAAGATAGCTGATCTGCTGCCCGGGATACAGATAACCAATCATGGGGCCGCCCGGCTCCTGGTAAAGAAGCAGCGCGGGCATGGTCGGCCACACCACCCATCCCTGCGCCGGGGTGGGCGTGAGCGTAGGAGTGCTGGTCAGCGTGGGCAACGGGGTAAGGCTGGCGGTGGGGGAAGGCGTCGGTGTAAACGTGGCCGTAGCATCCGGCATTGGTGTGGGCGTCGCGGTAGGCGCGATCAGCGGATCAAGCTGTTCGGCGATCACCTGATTCACCTTCAGCTTCACCGACTGGTTCAACCCCGCCACGATCTCTTTCTGCAGTTGGACCACCTGCTCGTAATCGAGCGAAGACGCGGTGCGGATGGTGATCTCCATATCCAGCGCGTCGCCATCGCGGGTGACGTCGAGGCTAACCAGTTCCGCGCCGTTCAATTTGCTCACCTCACTGGTGACTACGGTATTGATCAGGCGATTTTCAGCCGCCTCGCGGAAGAATTTCACCCCATAAAAGGTCAGGGGGATGAGCAGGAGCACGATCAGACCGGCAGCGATGACCAGACTGCGAGGCACTTTATGGTCCGTGATGCGCAAATCCGAAGAAAAACCGCGCAGGAAGAAGACCAGCGCCGCGGCGAAGGCAATGGTGACCGCGTTGGTCAGGAAGAGCAGACTGGCGCCGCCGGCCACATCCCAGCGGTCGATCGCCGCCCCAATACCGATGGTGCATAGTGGCGGCATCAAAGCAGTGGCAATCGCGACCCCAGGCAGCGCTGCCGAAAGGTCAGGCTCGGTCAGGGCGTAGGCTGCCGCGATCCCACCTGCCAGCGCGATGACCATATCCACCGGGGTGGGATGAGTACGGGAAGTGATCTCGGTCGAAAGCTCCTGCATGCTGTAAAACGGCAGGGCATTATTGATCAGGGTCATGAGTGTCGCCAGGATCACCGCGAGCATCGCCCCGACCGCCAGCGTAAAGAAGGAGCTCTTGAGCAGTTTCGTATCTCCGCTGATCGAAGCCAGGCCAATGCCAATGATTGGCGACATCAGCGGTGCCAAGAGCATGGCCCCAATAATGACGGCCGCTGAATTGGTGATCAGCCCCATGGTCGCAATGCTGCAGGAAAGCACCACCAGAAGGAAAAAGTTGAAGCTGGGACGCGTCGTAGGCGTGATCTCCGCTGTGATCCCTCTCCGTTTTTCCAGAGACATGGGATGTACCAGTTTCTTCAGCCAGTTTTTCGAGATTTGAATTTGTTTGATCATCATCATTGATTATAAAGAATTTTTCAGCATTTCTTCAACCTCTTGCAGGGTGGGTGCCTGCCGACCCGCCCCCACCTTGCCAACCATGCACGCCCCCGCCGCATTGGCCAGGCGGCCACAATCCGCCAAGGAAGCCTTGTGTAAATAGTTAACCAAAAAAGCCGCGTCAAAGACGTCCCCGGCACCTAGGCTATCCACTACCGGCACCGCGAAAGCCGGGCAGGCGAGATCGAGGTGGGGGGTAACGATGCGGCAGCCCTGCGCCCCCTGCTTGAGCACCACCAGACGGGCCCCGTCCTCGAGCAGCGACCAGGCCCCCTCGACACCTGAAAGCCCCGTCCAATTAAATAATTCCGACTCATTGAGAAACACGCCGTAGATCGAACGCATAAAATCTCGGTCCAAGAGGGGCCGGCGCGGGCCGGGGTCAAAGAATACGGGCACACCGGTTTTGGCCGCTTTGGCCGCGGCTTCCACCACGGAATCGTGAAAAGCCGGCTGATCCAGGGTAAAACCATCCAAAAACAGAGCCGCAGCCCCCGAGATCTGTTCCGCCCAGGCCAGCGGGAAATTCTGCACCGGCAGCTCCCCGCCTGAAAAAGGCAGGTAAGTGTGCTGGTCCGCACCATCCGCCAGCACCGCCACTGCCCGCGAGCGCAAACCGGGCAGCCGCCGCACGGACTCCGTTGCCACCCCTTCGGCACGCAGCACTGCCATCAAAGCAGCGGAATCTTCGTCCTCGCCGAGAACATCCAGGGCCAGCATCTGTGCCCCCAGGCGCTGGCCGGCGATCAGAAAGTTGGCCATCCCGCCGGGTTCACGGCGCAAATCCGATAGAGCCTGATGGTCCGCCACTTCTACCGGTAAATGAGGAAGCCGCATCAGCCAATCGGTGATGAGGTTTCCGAAAGCGACAATTTTAGGTCGATCCATATTCTTCCTTCTCAGTAAAAAATCAGGGGAACGTGTTCCCCTGCGCATCCGCCAGCACCCGGGCCGGGAAATGATCCAGCACCAGCTCGCGGACAGCCTCCGTACCCAGATCGGCAAAAGCGATCACGCGCTGGCTGCGGATGGTACTGGCCAGCAGCGCCCCGGCCCCACCGATGGCGCCGAAATAAACCGCCCCATACTGCGCCAGGGCGGCCACTACCGGCGCGGAACGCGGCCCCTTGCCGATCATGCAGCGCAGCCCCAACTGCAGCAAACGCGGAGTATAGCGGTCCATGCGCGAACTGGTGGTCGGCCCCGCCGAACCGATGATCTGCCCCGGCGGCGGCGGACACGGGCCTACATAATAAATGATGCTATCCGTCAACGGGAAAGGCAGCGGCTGGTTAGAATCGAGCAGCGCAAGCAAACGGGCGTGAGCGGCATCCCGGGCGGTATAAACGACCCCGCTGATCGCGACGCGCTCGCCGGCCCGCAAAGAACGGGCAGCTTCAGCCAAAAATGGGGTTTCAATTTCGATCATCGCATTCTCGTTTCACAGGGTAACGCTGGCATGGCGCAGGGCATGGCAGCTCAGGTTCACGGCCACCGGCAGGCCTGCAATGTGGGTCGGGAAAGGCTCGATGTGCACCGCCAGCGCAGTGGTATGCCCACCCCACCCCGCCGGGCCAATGCCAAGCCCGTTGAGCGCTTGCAGCAGCTCCGCTTCGCGCGCCGCGTACTGCGGATCAGGGTTTGCAGCGGTCAGCTCGCGCAGCAGCGCTTTCTTGGCCAGCCAGACAGCCTTTTCTGACGTACCCCCCAGGCCCACCCCCACCACCAGCGGCGGGCAGGCAGAGGCCCCAACGCGGGCCACCGTTTCGATCACGAATTGCTGCACGCCCTCCCAGCCATCGCTGGGAGTGAGCATCTTGAGCGCGCTGCCGTTTTCACTGCCAAAGCCCTTGGGGGCCACCGTCAGGGTCAGAGAATCCCCGGGAGCAATGGCATAGTGAACAATGGCCGGGGTATTGTCGCCGGTGTTGACGCGCTGCAGCGGATCAGCCACCACGGACGGGCGCAAGTAGCCTTCCCGATAGCCGCGGCGAACGCCAGCCTGAATGGCTTCTTCCAGCGCGCCGCCGGTAACGTGCACCTCCTGGCCCAGATCGCAAAAGACCACCGCCATGCCGGTATCCTGGCACAGGGCCATGCCATCGCGTTCGGCCACGGCGCAGTTCTCGAGGAGCTGTTCGAGCACGTCGCGCGCGGTGAAGGAATCTTCCGCCTCAAGGGCGGCCCACAGCCCGGCGCGGACATCCGTGGGCAGCTGGCGGTTGGCCTGGATGCATAACTGGCTCACGGCGGCGCTAATTTGATCAACGGATAGTTCACGCATCAAAGAGGCTCGCTTTCTTCTCTCCATTTAACCATAAAATGAGGGGGCGGGTATAATCGGGTCAAAGGAAAATTCTATGGAACCGAAACAAAGCTCCATTTTCGCAAACATGAACTGGCTGGATTGGCTGCTGGCGCTGGTTTTCACCGGGGTGCTGGCCTGGATCGGCGGGCTGTTGCTGCCGGTATACGGCTGGCCGCTGGGGGCGATCGCCGGGCTGGCGCTGCTCTATCTGGCCAAAAGCCGGCGCGACCGCGCCATGCACGAGCAGGCGCAGGGCAAGGAAGACGAGTAACCGTCAGGCTTAAAAGCGAACCGCCAAAAAGGCCGAATAGAGCGATACAAACATCGTAGGGGCACGGCAATGCCGTGCCCCTAACAAGAACGCTATGCCCACGGATTGCCATATCCGTTATCCGTTGGGCCTGAAGGCCCTACCTACATCTAAATCTACCCACGAACGATACGAATTCTCCCAAAAGAAAAAGCCACCGCCAAAAAGAGCCAGAATAGATGCAATAAAAACATCGTAGGGGCACGGCATGCCGTGCCCCTACTATAAATAAAAACGACAAAATCTCTCCATGAAGCGGCCCGTGAAAATGACGCTATAATGGAAGCGATGATCAAGGAGGTACTGATGACCATTCTTCTTTCACGGGTGATTTCTCTGGTTCTCTTTGCATGGCTGGGAATCGCGCTGGCGCGGCGTCAGGCGGCTCCCCGCTCGAAGGGGATGTGGGTCGCGCTGGTCCTGGGATTGGTGCTGGCGGAATTCATTGGGGTGAATACCAAGCTGCTGGCTTACGGCGCCGCGGGAATCTACATGAATCAGGCCCTGCAAGGCCTCTTCGCGGGGTTGCTGATCGGGCATCTGAGCCGACGCACTGAAGCCGCTTCCATTCAATAAACTCTTCTCAAAGAGCTGAATTCTTTAAGAAAATCGTACAGAAACAATCCGATTTTCTTATGCTACTATTGGCGTGTTGTTAATTTCATCTCCGTGAAGCAACACACTTGCTTCACCATTCTTTAATGAGGGAAAAATGAAACACAGTTCCAACAAACGGTTGTTATTTTTATTTACTCTTCTACTGGCCGCTGCATTCATGCTGGCTGCCTGCAACGGAGCTTCTTCGGGCAGCAGTACCTCTGAACCCTCTTCGGCCGCGGAAACGGATAGCGCGCTACCGGCGGCCACCACTGCCGCCCCCAGCCTGCCGGGTGATTGCCTGATCGGGAGCTGGTCGCTGACCGACTTCAGCTCATACATGGCCTCAATCCAGCAGAACTTGAGCAGCGCCAGCGGTAACGACGTCACTTTCAGCAGCGGCGACTTTAGCGGCAGCGCCACCTGGACCTTCAACGCGGATAACACCGCCGTTTTCAGCGCAGAGAATTTTCAGCAGAACATGACCATGCACACTTCCGTCAATGATACCGTGATGGACATCCCCATCTCGATCAACATCAACGGCAGCGGAACCGGCAAATACGCCGTGGAAGACGATAAGATCTCTTTCAGCGATCAGGATAACAGCAGCATTGCCATCAACATCGACGTCATGGGCACCGCTTCGACGATCGATCAGAGTTTGATGGGCGAATCGGGGACAACCCGTCTTTACCAGTACACCTGCTCTGGGGATACCCTTTCACTGAAAGTGATCGCCGTCGAGAACATGGATCTGGCGCCGCTGACACTGACGCGAATTCACTAATCAGGGAAGACTGACCGGCTGGGTTCCCCAGCCGGTCTTTTTTTGTCTTGATGGTAAAATTAAGCTAACTCAATCCCCCAAAACAAGAGGCGAAACAATGAATGCAACTGATGTGCAGCCGTTGGTCGAAGTTACCCGCGGTGATATTGTAGAGTCGATTCATTTTGGAAGCTTTGTCGTGGTCGACCCGGCGGGGAAAGTAATTGCTGCGGCCGGTAACCCTGAAATGGTCTCCTACCTGCGCTCGTCGGCCAAACCGTTTCAGGTGCTCCCCTTTGTCGAACGCGGCGGGGTGGAGCATTTCGACCTGACCGATCGTGAATTAGCCATTCTGTGTGCCTCGCATCACGGCACCGATGAACACGTGGCCGTCATTCAGGGAATCCATCGCAAAATCGGGGTCACGGAAGCCGATCTGCTGTGCGGCATGCACTCCCCCAGCGATTGCGAGACCGCCGAACGCATGTACCTGAATCACGAAGCCAATTCTCCGCTGCGTCATAACTGCTCGGGCAAGCACACCGGCATGCTGGCGCATGCTCTGCTGCGCGGTCTGCCCACCGCCGATTACATCAACCCCAAGCACCCCATCCAGCAGACCATCTTCGAAACTTTCAGCGAAATGACCGGGATACCGGTGAGTGAAATGGCCTTCGGCACTGACGGCTGCTCGGCCCCCGTCTTTGCCGTGCCCATGCGGGCGGCCGCCTGGGCTTTTGCCCAACTGGCGGACCCAGGCGCTCTGCCGGAACCGCGCCGCTCGGCCCTGCAGCACATCTTCAAAGCCATGACCACTTACCCCGACATGATCGCCGGCCCGGGAGCTTTCGACACCGAGCTGATGACCGTCGGCGCCGGCAAGATCCTGTGCAAAGGCGGCGCGGAAGGCTATCAGGCCATCGCCGTCCTGCCCGGGGCATGCGGCAAAGGCAGCCCGGCCTATGGCATCACCATCAAGATCTCCGACGGCGATCTGGCCCCGCGCGACCGCAGCCTGCCCGGCAAGCACATTGCCGCCAACGGCGGGGGGCGGGCCCGGGTGACGGTTGCCATCGAAATCCTGCGTCAACTGGGAGCCCTTTCGCCGGCGCAGCTGCGCATGCTGAGCAATTACGACCGCCGGCCGCAATTCAACTGGCGCCACATCGAGGTAGGGGAAATTCGCCCGGCCTTCGACTTCAAACAACTGCGGCACTGATTGATTCGGCCACCCTTTTCTTCTATACTGAATGGAGTGAGGAGAACTGATGCGACCGATCTACTTGCTGGATGACAGCCTCTCCGTGGAGATCGCCTATTGTGCGGAAGACGCCGATCTGGAGGATAACATCTGCTTCAAAGTGACTGAATCGTGCCCGGAGGAAGAAAAAATCTTTAAACACGATGAAAGCCACCTGTACCTGACCCGGCAGCAAGCACTGGCGCTGGCCAATGCCCTGCTCAGCGCGGTGCACAAAAGCGAAGAAGAATAGACCAGACGGTGCGGGAATCCCGCACCGTCTGATTTTACAGCTTGTTGCTCTGCAAGTGGGCGTAAGCCCCACCACGCTGCAGCAATTCAGCGTGTTGGCCAATCTCAGCAATATGCCCATGATCCAGAACAACGATGCGGTCAGCGTTCTGGATCGTTGAAAGGCGGTGGGCCACCACAAAAGTGGTCCGCCCCTGCATCAGGCGCGCCAGAGATTCCTGAATCAACTTTTCAGATTCGTTATCCAGGGCCGAAGTGGCCTCGTCCAGGATCAAGACCCTTGGGTTGCGGATCAGGGCACGAGCAATGGCCAGACGCTGCTTCTGGCCGCCAGAAAGACGAGCCCCGTGTTCACCGATCAGGGTTTCAATCCCTTCAGGGAGCAATTGGATGAACTCCCAAGCGTTGGCATCTTTCAGCGCGGCCAGGACCAGTTCATCAGTCACCCCGGTCAGGCCATAAGTGATATTTTCGCGAATGCTGCCCTCAAACAGCAAAGATTCCTGGGGAACCACGGAAAGAAACCGACGGTAAGTGCGCAGATCGATCTCGGTCAGATCCTTTCCATCTACACGGATACATCCGCGGGAAGGACGGATAAAGCCGATCACGAGATTGATAATGGTGGACTTGCCCGCCCCGGAATGCCCTACCAGAGCAATACTTTCACCGGACTTAACCTGCAAATTGAAATCATCGACTGCCTCCTGGTTTGACTCAGGGTAAGAAAAAGAAACTTTTTCGAAGGTAAAATTTCCTTGCACACTTGCCAGAACCGGTTTGCCCTCATTTTGCTCGAGATCTGAGGACTCGAGCACCTCTTCAATGGAGTGAATCGACTCGAAGCCTTTACTGATGGTAGGCACCAGGTTCATAAGGCCCATCACCGCGTTGGTCAGGCTGCTGAAATAGCCCGTCAGCATGACCACATCGCCGGCAGTAATGGGCAGGATTTTGTAGTAGGCGATCCAGACCGAAACGACCAGACAAATCACATTAAAGATGTTATAGGATACCCACGAAAGCGAGCCAAAAAGCGCATTGGTCGAATCCAGCTCCAGACCAGCACGACGTACCTGAGTCAGCGTGTTTTGCATATTTTCAAGCTCATTACGCTCCAGGCCGTGTGCGCGAGTAATGGGGATGAGATGGGTCATTTCGATCACCCGGGCCGACATGTGCTCCATTTCCTTGCGAAAGCGAGTGTTGTGGATCACCAGACGTTTGCGCATGGACTGCATGAGTATCGTCGAGATGGGGACCATGATCAGAAAGATCGGTAGAAATTCCGGCACACGGATAGCTGTGATCACAATGGCGCCCAGTAAATTGCAAATGGCCGCCAGCCCGCCATCGAAGGAGTAACGCACCATATCCACAATGGCTTCCACATCGCGGACCACCTTGGTCTGCAGTACCCCGGCACTGGCCCGGGTATAGTAACCAATGGAGAGGCGCTGGAATTGATGGGCCAGGGTGAAGCGCAGGCGGGTTTCCACCCGACGCAGGGCAATACTCAATTGTTTGACATACAATACGTGCAGAGGAATGTTCTGCGCCAGTAAAACTACCAGAACAATGGCGTTCCACCACAACTCACGAATTGGCTGATGCTGCACCACCACGTCGATTAAGTTAGCGGTCAATAAGGGCATTAACCAGGTAGGGCTGTGCTTGATGAGAAAGATTCCGGTGGCCGCATAGACATGGCCTCGGTCCCCACGGAAGAAATTCCACAGGGTGGCCAGCGAAGTTTTCCCTTTGTAATGTTTATCGAATAACTCAGTTGTGACCGGTTGTGTTGTCTGCGTGTTTGGCATTTCCTTATTCATCCAGTAATAAAAAATGAGTACGAACGAGTTCTTCCAGGTAAGCAAGGCTCAGGCGTTCCGTCACGATCTGGCAGGGGTAGCCAAACTGACGAGCCTGTGCGGCGACGCCAGCAGCAAAAAGTTGATCGCGGGCCATCCAATGGGCAAAAGCAGCCTCTGGATCAGGGCACTGCGCCAGCAGCGACCGCACCCAGGGACGCTGCCAATAATGAGCGTGCTGAAATTCGGCAGAAGGGATCAAATAAAAGACCCGAGCCGGCAGCACCGGCAAAGTGTGTACCAGCTCAGGCAAAAAATCAGCCCCCTCGAGCAAGAGCGGGCCATCCCCCACGAGAGAATTCAGATCTTCCAGGATGAGCTCAAAGCGTTCACGATAATACTGCCACTCGTCCCGTACCGCTTGCTCCAGCGGAATGGCCATGATCTGCGGCCAGGTCAAAGCCCGATAATGCGTCATGATGGGCTGTCTGGCCGCAGTACAGCGCGTCAAAAGCTTCGCTTCGTGAGCATCCGCTGAATACAAAGCCAAAGGGAAGTTCCCGCACAGCCGTTCAGCCAGAGTGCTTTTCCCGCTGCAGGGGGAACCTCCCAAGACATAAAGTTTTCGTGATGTCGCCAGACTCATAAAATTTCAGTTACCAGCCTTCGTTGCCATCTCCGAGAGTGAGCTGGAATTTATTTTTGGGAGCGTTATTCAGTACAGCAGATTTCGCCGAACCACTCACCACCACATGGGCCAGGCTGGCCTCCCCAGAAAGATCGGAATGCAGGAAGATGCCTTCCGCGCCCGAATCGAGCACCCGGACGCCATCCAGGGTGAGGTCATGAACCGCGTGACTGCCCTGAATCTCGATCCCGCTGAAAGTGGAATCCTGGATTGTCAAATTGGTAATCTGCAAACCGGTGATATCGCCCTGGTCCGCCCAAATCTTGAGCGCCCCATGCTTCTCATTGAACATTGGACCGCCGGCACGAACCAGGGTATTATTTGCCACGATAGTCTGACCGCCAAACGGGTTCGAGTTGAATTGCTGAGCAATCAAAATACCGGGATAGGTGACCACATCAGCACAGTAGTTATTCTCGATGCGATTATCCTCCCCACCATAGATTGCCAGACAGTTCGCCCGCCAGGGAACCTGAATGGTATTGAAGCGGAAGACATTACCGGTGTTCACCGGGCTGCCCTGCGGGGACCAGGAAGCAATGGCATCATCGCCTGTGTTGCGGAAATGGCTATTCTCAACCAAAGAATTGCTGGTGCCGTTGCAGAAATTCACCCCATCCGCGTAAAGATCGCGGAAGCGGCTGTTGATGATCACCAGTCCATTGGTTGTGCCAGGACCAACCCAATAGCCAACTTTGGTATGTTCCACCCAGATATTTTCAAGACGCGAACCGCTGCCAGCCCCGCCATTAAAGCCATTTTCAGGCGACTTATCGTCGCGGGCAATGGTCTCCCCCAGAATGGCAAAATCGGCAAAGCGGCAATTATCGCCGGTGCAATTGAAGCGGGCATATTTGCCGTGAAGAGTCGAATACCACATGCCGGCCCCCTGAATGGCGACGTTGCTCACCTCAAACGGGGAACCAACGCTCTCGAAGACCCCTTCGGGAATCCAAACGCCGGTATGCTGCGCCTGCGCCTGCAAAATGCAGCGACGAATCGCCGCGCCATCATCTTTGCCATCATTGGGTACGGCGCCAAAATCTGTGATGCTGAGGAACCCTGCCGGCATGGCCTTAGGGGCCGCCACCTGCTCAAGATCAATCAGGTCGACCACGTAATACTCCGCCGTATCTTCAGCATCGATCTGCAGCTTCACCGTCGCACCGGCCGGGATGTCGCCGACCAGAGCGCGGGTCTCATCATAGAAGTGGTGCGCCCCACCGGCTGCCGGGGTATTGAGGGTGTATTCTTCGCCACCGTATGACCAGGAATAACGGGAAGTCAGCGACAGCTTCTGACGGAATCCGCCGTTGACATACAGGCTCAAAGTAGCGTCCAGCCCTTTGCCATCCTCAGAATCAGGGATGATGTAGCGTACCACAATGGAATTCGCTTGATTGAGGGACGTGAACTGCACGTACTGGCCGAGTCCAGCTAACTGCACCGCACTGCGCCCAGAGGATTCCGCGGCAAAAGTACCAAAAGTGCGATCCGGCTGGAGGATTGTGCCGTTCGTTTGCCCGGCTTCCGCCTCATATTCGTCCCAGGGCACCACAGCACCCTGAACATTTTCGGGTTCAGCGGGAGCAGGTAAAGTAAAAGCAGCGGCAGGTGTAGCCGTGGACAAAGTTTCACCTCCTATCGAGATCAAAGTCCAGCGCGCGCTTGGATCCTGAGCGTCGACTCGATCATAGCCCAAAGTGCCATCTTTAACGTAGAGAATCTGCCAGTTGTGCCACACGTTGCGGATCACCACGGTCTGAGTAGAAGGATCGGTCTCGAACCCCCAGCGCGGGCTCATCCAATCAGACTGAATGGAAATGACTTCAACGTAAGGCTGCAAATGTTCGATGGCCAGATATTTACCGGTCGCCAGATTCTGAATGCGCTGGCTACCCTGATAATCCTGTACGCTCCACTGCGAGCGCAGATCGCTGGCGGGCAAATTACCCAGCGCTGCCTGACCAGAATCAGCATAAAGATAGAGCCCAGTTGCCTCGTTCTGGATGCGCACTACCTGGCCGGGAAGAGATGTGGGGGTTGCGGTAGCGGCGGCAGCGACAGTCCCCGTCGGGGCTGCCTGGGTAGGTGTCACCGACGGCGCCACCCCGGCGGAAGGACTGAGCATGCATCCTGCAAGGAAGAGCAAGGAGAGAAAGAATGACAGGAATTGCAGCAAAGATCGGTTCATAGCCTAGAAGGTCAGCCCGCCTTTCATGTAACGCTGCAGGAAAACTGCCGCCAGCAAAGGAGGAACCATCGCAATGAAAGAGCCGGCCATGAACAGGTTGAGCGGATAGTTGCGGGTCATGTTATACAAACGCACCGAAATGGTTTGCAAAGAAGGCTCACGCAAAACCAACAACGGCAGCAGGAAATCGCCCCACAAGGAAATAAATGAAAGCAATCCCAGCACCAGCATGATGCCGGTAGAAAGCGGAATGGTGAATTGATAGAAGAGGCGGAATTTCGAAGCCCCGTCAACCTGAGCCGCATCGTAGATATCCTGAGGAATATTGTCGAAAGCGCTCTTCAGCACCAGAATCATGAAGGGGTTGACCGCATAGGGCAGCCACAACCCCCAAAAGGAATTGATCAGACTGAAATGAAAGAGGGGAACGTCGGCCAGGGTGATGTACAGGGGAACCAGATACGCAATGCGTGGTACGGTCATGGTGACGAAAACCAGAGCCATGATGATCTTGAACCCGGCCGGCTTGAGTCGAGAAAGGAAGAAGGCCGCCAGAGTCGAAACGAGCAACTGAAAAACGACACCGCCACCGGCCACCCAGAAGGTGTTGCCGAACATGGTGACCATCTTGAATTTGTTCCAGGCCTGCACGTAGTTATCCCACAAGGGCTGGTCAGGCCACAGATTTACCCCAGCCTTGGTAATTGCCACGCTTGTCTTCAACCCGGCGGTAAATGAATAAGCAAATGGGAAAAGCACAATGAGGCTCACCAAAATCAAGATCACCAGAAACAGCCCCAGGATGAAACGCCCCTTGGGAGAGCGGGCTTCGATATTTGACATGATTCCGCGAGTAGTGGTCATGAGTCTCCTCCTTAGGGTTATTCCGCTTCCTTGCGGAAGGAAAGAATCAGATAGACGATCGAAAATAATGAAAGAACCAGCAGCAGCGAGACGCTCCAGGCAGAAGCCAGGCCGAAATCACTGTTCTGGAACGCGGTATTGTACAAACCCAACACCGGTGTGATCGAGTGGTTTCCGGGGCCGCCCGAAGTCAAGATGTATGGCTCGGTAAAAATCTGCCCCACATTGACAATCTGCAAAATAAACATGATCTGCATCCGCGGGCTGAGAAGAGGCAAAGTAATGAACCAGATGCGCTGCCAGGGGCTAAACCCATCCAGCTCGGCCGCCTCGTAGATCTCAGTGGGAATCTCCTGCAAGGCAGAAAGGTAAATCAGCACGGAGCCGCCTGCCCCCAGCCAGGTCATCACCACAACCAATGAGGGCTTGACCAGCAAAGGATTCTGCAGCCAGAGCTGCCCATGCAAGCCGATGGCCTTGAGAAAACTGTTGAGAAAACCACTGTCAGGGGAATAAATCTGCCGCCATACCATCAAGGCAATAGCAATCGGGATTAATGAAGGCAGGTACACCATCGTCTGAAAGAACTTGCCCAGCGAGCGCATCTCATTGATCATCATCGAAAGGATGACTGGAACCATGAACCCCATGATGATGCTTAAGCCCATGAATTCCAGAATGTTCTTCCAGGCCATCCAGAAAACGGGGTTACCGAACATACGAACGTAATTGTGCAGTCCGATCCATTCAGCGGGTTTACCAAGACTAACCTTCTGGAAACTGTAGATCACCGTCGTAATGATCGGTCCGATCGTCATAAAGCCAAAAATCACCAGCAGCGGGATTACATAAATGTAAGAAGCCAACTGGCCTCTCCACTTTCCCTGGCTCTTTGCCGATGCAGGAGTTCGGCTGTTCATCGTTTCTGCCTGTATGGTCATAAAGCGGGCTCCTTAACTCAATATTTCTTGATTTCTTGCTTCTCTTGCAAAGCGGGGGGATCTTTCGCGCAAAACGTTCTTGATTTCAATATTGTAGCGTGCAAAACTCGATAAAAATAACGAGGAATGATAGCAAAAGAAACGAGCGGGTGGCATTACGTAAATGCCACCTGCTCGCCGAAATTAGAGAGTCGACTACTTCAATTGATCCAGCACATTAGATTGGAAGGTATCAGCAGCCTGCTTGAGGGTAGCGGCTACATCAGCATTCTGATCAGTCACGACGGTGCTCAAAACAGTGCCCATCGCGCTGTAGAAGTCCTGACCAGCCACCAGTGGTTCAGGCTGCAGGCCCACTTTGCCGGAGGAAACAGCGTCCAGGAAGAGCTTGTAGTTCGCCACAGGCAGGTTGGCGTATTCTGCTTCAACGGCTTCAGTCGCGGCTTCGTAATCGCCAACGTACAGCGGCAATTCAGGAGCACCCACGACAACGGTCGGATCGGACTTGCCGGATTCATAATTGCGGACGATCTCATCCGGGTTGAACTGGGTGAACAGGCGCCAGTAAACAGCGGCTTCTACCTGATCGGCCGAGGCCTTGGAGCTAACCATGGCGATGTTGCCACCTACCAGAGAAACGCTCTTGCCATCAGCACCACCGGCGGGTAATGGAGCAAAGCCGAAATCCTCGATGGGGGCATCAGGGTAGGTCTGGCGCAGCCAGGTGAATTGATCGCCAGCCATCACAACCATAGCGGCGGAGCCATTGGCGAGAGCAGCACCATTGGTATCCCAGGCCAGGTTCTCGAGGGGCAGCACATCATATTTCCAGCGCAGATCATGGATGAAATTCAGGGTATCGAGCATGGGGCCGGTGGCAAAGTTCTGAGTATATTTGCCAGCGGATTCGGTCACGATCTGGTCATTCTTGAGGCCAAAGTTATAGGCCAGGGTGGTAAGATGCCAGCCAGCGGCGCCGCTGCCATCAGTGATGAAGCTCAGGCCGGCAACGCCGTTATCGCGATTGGTCAGTTTCTGAGCCATAGTAGCTAATTCGTCCCAGGTGGTGGGAGGAGTATCGAAACCAGCATCCTTGAGCATCTGGATGTTATATGCCAGACCCATGGCATAAGCAAAACGCGGAATACCATAGTATTTTCCGTCTTTTTCAGCAATGCCGAGAATATCGGGGTTGAAGATCGTATCCAGTTTCTGATCTTTGATGAAGCTGGTCAGGTCAGTAGCAATGCCCTGATCGATCATGGAATTGGGATCAGTCAGATAGACCTCGAAGAGGGTCGGCACCTGATCGCCAGCTACGAGGGCCGCGAAGGAATCGGGAGTGTAAGCGTAATCAGTGCCTTCGATCGACACGTTCGGGTATTTTTCCTGGAAGCGTTTTACCTGATCTTCCCAGGCAGCGACGGCATCCGGGTTGGAATCAGCCGGTTTCTGGACAACGGTAATGGAAACCGGGCGGCCTCCAGCGATCTGATCTGGCCATTGGATGATGTCAGGCAACTGGGTGGTACCCGCGGCCACGGTGGTCGCGGCTTCAGTAGCAGCCATAGTGGCAGCTTCGGTGGGAGCAGCGGTCGCGGGAGCCTCAGTGGCTGCCGGAGCTGCCGTACCCGCGCAGGCACTGAGCAGCAGTGCGCCGAGCAAGACGACATTCAAAAGCAGAACATACGATTTGGTCTTCATATTGCTTTCTTCTCCTTTGAAAATTTGGGTCAGAGTTTTTTTAGAAAAAGCGCATTCAGATAAACCGACATTGCTACAGACGCTTAATCTGTTTTGAGTATAGACAGAAACAAAATGTGTTTGGTCTAAATATAGTCTAATTATAGTTGAACGTTCAACAAATGTGTGCTATCATTTTCGTAAACATGGAACCCATCCTACAACACCACCTGGATATATCTGGTCCCTGGGACGAGGAGCACGTCAAAGCCCTGCTCCATTTTCCGCGTTTTCCAGTGCGCATCATCCAACAGGAACCGTGGCAGAGCTGGATTGGCGAGCACGGGGGCATGAAAGCCGTTCTGGATTACCTGCAGGAGTATCCGTTCACCCCCAGCCACCGCCGCATGCTTGACGTTATCCTGGCCAGCCCAGAATCCATTGCCGAAGTCTATGCCGACCGGCTGAACATCAGCCGGGCCACCTATTTTTATCAATTACGCGAGATGATCACTGCTGTCTTTCAGGCATTGAATCACTGGTGTCTGCCCGAAAGCGCGCTCCACCACGCCGCCGCACCCACGCCTCAGCCCAAACAGAAGCTGCCAGCCCCCCTGACCTGTCTGATCGGAGTGGAAGCCTCTCTCACCGCTCTCACCCGCCTGATGTTCAGGGAAGACGTACGCCTGTTGAGCCTGTTAGGCCCCGGCGGCATCGGTAAAACACGGCTGAGCATTGAACTGGCCCGTAACTCAGGCATAGATTGTGCCTTTGTCGATCTTTCCGCAGTGAGCCATGCACCCCAACTGCTGCCGACCATTTGTGAGACGCTCGAACTGCGCACCAATACGCTGGCGGCCATCCAGAATGCTCTGTACGGGCGCGAATTTCTGCTTATTCTGGATAACTTCGAACAGCTCTACCCCACCCGCGAGACGATTCTGGAGCTACTTTCGTCGCTGCCTCAGCTTAAAATCATCGTGACCAGCCGGATCGCCTTGAATTTGAACGGTGAACACGAATTCATGGTACCGCCTCTGGCCGTGGCCAGCATCGAAGCCGTCAAAGACCAGCAGTTGTGGGCCAAATCACCCGCGGTCTTGCTCTTTGCGCAGCGCGCTCAGGCCATCTGCCCCACTTTCAATCTCAATAACGATAACGTCGAAGAGATTACCGAACTGTGCCAGCGTCTGGAAGGATTGCCGCTGGCCATCGAACTGGCTGCCTACCAGATCAAATATCTTTCGCCCAAGGCTATGCTGACGCGCATCCAGAACAGCCGTCTGGCCTTTTTCGATCTGAACGTGAAGAAAATGCCTTCCCAGCAGCAATCCATGCGTTCTGTGTATGATTGGAGCTACCGTCTGCTGCCGCATGGGGTACAAAATCTCTTCTGCCAGCTCTCAGAAATCCAGGGTGATTTCTCACTTGAAGAAGCTAAACCCTTCTGCACCTCGAAGAATCTGGAAAATGATCTAAACTTACTGGTAGACCATTCTTTACTGGAACAACACGCTGACCACAACGGAGAACCACGTTTTAAAATGTCGGGAATGACTCGTGAATACGCTTCAGAACGCTGCCAATGTCTGCAAACGTCTTGACAAAACGATTGATTTCTTAGAAAATGGAGTTGAACGTTCAACTAAGGATTGACGATATGAGTGTAACCATTATTGATGTTGCCAAAGAAGCCGGAGTTTCACGCACCACCGTCTCAAACGTGTTCAGCGGCAAGGATAAATGCACTGAACAGACTCGACAGGCGGTCTTAGCCGCTGCCAAAAATCTGGGCTACAAACCCAACCTGGCAGCACGTTCGCTCATCACCAATCAATCCAAGTTGATCGGCATGATCCTGCCGTCCTACGTTGATACCAACACGCTGACCAACAGCCCCTTCTACAACATCATGATGGACAGCGTCTATTCCGTACTGCGCACTGAAGCCTATTACGACCTGATCATCTTCCCGGTGCAATACAAAGAAAAACTCATGCAGGTAAGCGAATGGATCGACTCACGCAACGTGGATGGCATTTTGGCCCTGGGCGAGTTCGATTCAGGCTTTTTGCGAGACCTGAAATCGAAGGGGATCCCGGTGGTGCTGATCGACAATTATTCACAGGGGAATTACGAGAACTTTTCCTACGTCAATTCGGATGACGAAACTGGCGGTTACCTGGCCACGCGCTATCTGATCCAAAAGGGATACCAGAACATTGCGTTGTGCGCGGTTGATCTGCACGGCTTTCTGATGCAAAAACGCTATCAGGGCTACAAACGCGCCATTAAAGAGGCCAAGCTCAAGGAATACCTCTTCGATAAATCCGAGAATCCTTTCGAAGCCGGCCTGAGTTATGCGGAGATGGTCCTGGCACAGGGAATCGATGCAGCCTTCTGCACAGAAGATATGGTCGCGGTCGGAGTTCTGCACGGTTTGCTCAAAAAAGGCGTCAAAGTTGGGAAAGAGTTCGGGGTGGTGGGGTTCGATAACATCCTCATTGGCCACCAGGTTTTCCCGGAGTTGACCACCATTGATCAAAACATATTCGAAAAAGGAGAAACGGCAACCAAAACTCTTTTGAAGATCTTGAACAAGACCAGCTCTCTGGGCAGCCGTTTGATCCTGCCGGTCAGCCTGATCGAAAGAGAGAGCGCTTGATTCTCTCTTTTTTTGAGCACTTTGTTGAACGCTCAACCTGATTTTCGTTTGTGCGCCTGATCGCAACTGAATCTTTGTTGCAAAGATCAAATTGCAGTTCATTTGATCTGTAGCTTAATTTTCGTCATTTTAAGGAAGCCATGACCACTAAAAACGCTGACCAATACCTCAAAATCCATCCCTGGAAGATCATTGAAGAAGGATTTCACCCCGATCACAGTGAAATCTCGGAATCACTCTTTTCGCTGGCCAACGAGCACCAGGGGGTACGCGGTTTTTTCGAAGAAGGCTATTCTGGCACCAGCCTGATCGGCGTTTATCTTAATGGCATTTTCGAGCAACGGTTCACAGAGGGGAGTGCCTACAAAGGCGTCTCGAACCGATTGGCCTTCATGGTCAACACCGTGAACTGGCTGGCAACTCGCGTCAGTGTGGATGGCGAAACTCTTGATCTGGCGGTCAGCCGGTTCGATGATTTCAGCCGTGAACTTGATTTTCAGACTGGCGAACTGCGCCGGGGATTTGTTTGGGAGACCCGCAGCGGCAAACACTTAAAGTTATGCTTTTCACGACTGCTCAGCATGTGCACCCCGGAACTGGCCTGCCAGAAGATCGAACTGACAGCATTGGATTTCAGCGGAACAGTAACCCTCACCGCTGGGTTGGATTTCGCAGTACCGCACCGCTCTTTTGCCCATAATTTTTGGGAATGCCCTCGCCGCGAAAAGTACGCCCTGCTGGGCGTGACCGAATCGACCCATCAGCGTTTGTTTGCGGGGATGAAATTCCGTGCCCCGGGGGAGGCGCAGGAAATCCGTGATGAAAAATACACCGGCGTACAAATCGAGATACCGGTATTCCCCAGCCAGACGCAAACCTTCGAGAAGCTGGTAATCTTGGCCAGCAATCGTGACCCTGAGCAGCCCTTTGCAGAAGCCTGGGAGCAGGGCATGGCCCAACTGAACGGATTGCAACAAGCGTACGCCGAAGTACGGCAAGAAAACGCCGCCTACTGGCACGAATTCTGGGAAGAATCAGACATCCACATCGACGGTGACGAAGAAACACAGCAGGGGATTCGCTTCTGCATTTTCCAGATGCAGCAAACTTACCGGGGCGTCGTCGCTGGAGCCAATATCGGCGCCAAAGGGTTGACCGGAGAAGCTTATAACGGCAACGCTTTCTGGGATACCGAGACCTACTGCCTGCCTTTTTACCTGTTCAGCAATCCCCAGGCGGCCAGGGCCCTGATCGATTTCCGCTACAAAACCCTGTCCCAGGCCAAAATGCGCGCTCACGATCTGGATTGCGCCGGCGCTTGCTTCCCGATTGCCACCTCAGACGGCAGCGAGAGCTGCACTCTGTGGCAGCATGCCAGTCTGCAGTTACAGCCTACCACCGGGGTAGCCTATGCCATCTGGCACTACATGAAGATCACGGGAGACAACGCTTTTCTGCGGTGCGAGGGGAGCGAATTGCTGGTGGAAATCTGCCGTTTTCTGGCCAGCCGCGGCCAGTGGTCCCCACAGGGAAAGTTTGGCTATTACGCCGTCATGGGGCCAGATGAATTCCAGATGATGGTGAACAATAACGCCTACACCAATTACATGGCCAAACGCACCTTCGAGTACACCTTGAGCGTGCTGCGAGCTGGCGACGCCAATCAATTGGGGGTCAGCGCAGAAGAAATGGCCAGTTGGGAACACATGGCACAAGAAATGATCTTGCCCTATGACCCACAGACGGGATTGTTCGAGCAGCACGACGGCTTTTTCCGGCTGCCGCACATCGACATAGACACCATCCCGGTGCGCGATTTCCCGTTGTACTCGCACTGGGCCTATGATCGCATCTACCGCAATGACATGATCAAACAGCCTGATGTGCTGATGTTCCTGTTTCTGTATAACCAGTCTTTCACTCTGGAAGAAAAACGCGCCAACTACGAGTATTACGAACCGCGCTGTATTCACGAATCTTCCCTCTCTCCCTCTGTGCACTCGATCCTGGCACAGGAACTGGGCAAATATCCAGAAGCCTTCGAGTTCTTCCGTTTTGCCACGCGCATCGACCTGGATAACTACAACCGCAACTCAGGCGAGGGCATCCACACCACCTCAATCGCGGCAGCCTGGATGAACATCGTCTACGGATTTGGCGGCATGCGTTCGGATGGGGACGTACTATCGTTCCAGCCAACGCTGCCAGCCCACTGGAGCGGGTATGGCTTTAAGATCGCGTACCGCGGCTCACGCATTCAGGTCGAGGTCAATCAAAAAGAGGCTGTTCTGCGTGTCAGCGAGGGAATGCCTGTCACGGTAAAGGTAGCCGGAAAACTCGTACAACTGGATCAAAAGGGTATTTCGGTCGAGCTGGCTTAGAACCTCAGCAGCATTTTTGTGGTGAAAATACAGGTTTGTGGAGCAATGTGGAAGCATGGAATGGATAATTACTGAGAAAAACCAGCTCGCGTCTCAAGATGTCGACCGGCAGGGAATCAAAATGCTGATTGGCAATGGGTATTTTGGTTATCGGGGTACCCTCGAAGAATTTACCCGCAAAGAGAAAACCGCCAGCATCGTTGCCGGGCTTTATGACCAGGTAGGCGATCAATGGCGGGAGCCGGTCAACTTTCCAAATGGTGGGTTTGTACAGGTATTTGTCGATGGGGAAGCGCTGCATGCGCTGCACAGCCGGGTACGCGAGCACGAACAGAGTGTGGATATGTTCCGGGCCGTCCACTTGCGCCGGACGGTCTTCGAAACAGCCAAGGGGAATCTCATCACCATATCCGCACGGCGCTTTGCCAGCCTGGCCCGTCTGCATTTGCTATGCGAGGAATTCACGGTCACGGCCAATGTGCCATGTGAGGCAGAGATCATCACCGGAATCGACGGTGACGTGTGGGACATCAATGGCCCGCACCTGACCCAATTACAGGTGAACCACGAAGAGGGCATTCTTACGGTCAGCGCCCTGACCCACGAATCCACACGCCCGCTGGCAGTAGCGGAATGCATCGTTCCACATTCTGCGGATACCTTGCTGCGGGAAGAAATCTTGCCGCAGGCTGCAACGGGATCGATCTACCGGCGGCTGCGAGTAACCCTTTCGCCGCAAGGATTCACTTTCTATAAATACGCTGCTCTGCACAGCGACCAGGGCAGCCCCGAGCCGCTGGCCGACAGCCAGCAGACCTGCCGCGAGGCTATGCGCGTCGGGTTCCCCGCCCTGCTGCAGGAGCACGAAGCTCTCTGGCAGAAGCGCTGGCAAACCTGTGACATTCAGATCGAAGGGGACGCAACGGCTCAGGAAGCCCTGCGCTTCAGCATGTATCAGCTACTTGCCATCGTACCGGCTCATACCGAGGCAGCCTCCATCCCCGCCCGAGGAATTTCCGGGCAGATGTACAAGGGAGCTATCTTCTGGGATACCGAAATCTTCATGCTGCCCTTCTTCACCCATGCCTTCCCGGAGATGGCGCGTAATCTGCTGCTGTACCGCTACCACACCCTGGAAGGTGCCCGGCGTAAAGCCAGTGAACTGGGGTACCGCGGCGCGTTCTACGCCTGGGAAAGTCAAGACAGCGGGGATGATGCCTGTACGTACTTCAACGTCACCGACGTCTTTACCAATCGGCCGATGCGCACCTACTTCCGCGATAAACAGGTGCACATCAGCGCCGACATTCCTTATGCCTTCTGGCAGTATTACACTGCTACGGGAGATGAAAGCATCTGGCGGGATGGCGGGGCAGAAGTGGTCTTTGAGTGCGCGCGCTTTTTCCTTTCTTACGTATACTACAACCCCGATAAACGCCGCTACGAGATCCTCGACGTCACCGGTCCCGACGAATATCACGAGCGGGTGCACAACAATGCCTTCACCAATCGTCTGATCGCCCACACTTTCGATATTTGCCTGGTTCTTTCAGCCTCTCTGCAGGAGAATGATCCTGAATTTTACGATAGCCTCGTTACCTTGCTGGACTTTGAAGCCGACCTGGCCGTCATTGCTGACATTGCCTCCAACCTCTACCTGCCCGATATCGTCCCGGATGGGGTGGTGATTCCGCAATTCGATGGATATTTCGCGCTGGAAGACATTTCAATCGCCAACCTGTTAAAAAAACGTCTCAACCCCAATGAATATCTGGGCGGAGGCAACGGGCTGGCAACCACCACCCAGGTCATCAAGCAGGCTGACGTGGTACTCATGCTGTATCTATTCAGCGAACAATACTCACTGGCCACCAAAACCGCCAACTGGGAATTCTATGAGCCGCGCACCGAGCACGGCTCCAGCCTGAGCGCCTGCTCTTATTCGATGATCGCTGCCGAAATCGGCAAAGTGGAGTGGGCTTACCAGTATTTCTTGAAAACTGCCATGATCGACATCAATGGGGAAGGTAAACAATACGTCGGCACGCTGTACATCGGCGGTACCCATTCCGCCAGCGACGGCGGAGCCTGGATGGCCGCAACATTTGGGCTGTGCGGTATCCACAGCAACGCAGACAGCATCTCCATCGATCCGCACCTGCCCGGCCGATGGACGAAGGTCAGTGTGCCCTACGCCCTGCGCGGACAACGATTGCTCATTACCCTGACTCACGAAGCAGTCACCATCAAACCCCAGCACCCTTTGAGTGCCAACCTGACGGTGACAGTAGCCGATGCGGTATATTCCCTGCATTCCACCGGCGAACTGGTCATCCCGCTGGCCGGGAAAGACGGCCAAACAAAGGAGCAGCCATGATCCTCGAGTTTCACGCCGCCATTTTTGATCTGGATGGGGTCATCGTCGACACCGCCAAGTATCATTACCTGGCCTGGAAGCGCCTGGCGCAATCACTGGGCTTCGATTTCAGCGAAAGTCAAAACGAACGGCTCAAAGGCGTCAGCCGGGCGCGTTCCCTGGAAATTCTGCTGGAAATCGGCGGCATCCAGGCAAATGCTGCCCAACAGGAAGAAATGGCAGCACAAAAGAATGCCTGGTACGTGGAATATATTCAACTGCTGAAGCACGACGAAATTTTGCCGGGCGTGCTCGATTATCTGCGACAGGTGCGCGCGCGCGGCATCCGCACCGCCATCGGCAGTGCCTCAAAAAATACGCTCATGATCCTGGAAAAGCTCGACATTGTTCCGCTGTTCGATGCCGTCATCGACGGCAATCTGGTCACGCATGCCAAGCCCGACCCGGAAGTATTCCAGCGAGCCGCTGAGGCGCTGCAAGTACCCGCCCGGGAATGCATCGTCTTCGAGGACGCCACCGCCGGCATCCAGGCTGCGCTAAGCGCCGGGATGGGTGCGGTTGGCATCGGTAACCCCGGGGCTTTACAGCAGGCCGATGTTGTGGTCAGCGGTTTGTGGCAGCTCGCCCTGCTTTAATCCTCCCGCCCTGTAAATCAAAAGGACTGGCACCCATTTGCACAGGTGCTCAGTCCCTTTCTTTAAAAAAAGGAGAGTGAAAGAAGCTGCGCCTGATCTCCAAAGCCCTATTTAGAAATCAGCGCAAAGAAGTGCTATTGCTTTTGGGGCTAAATTTTAAGCACCGCCGAATACGATAGAGATCACAACAACGATGACGGCAACGCCAATTACAATCAACCCGGTACGCAGGGCATTCTTGAATTCAGGGGAATCAGTAGGTTTGCTTTTTTTCTCGTCCATTGGATATCCTTTTGATGGAATAGTTGAGATTTTGATACTGTTATTGTAACGGAATTTGCGGCTTGGGCAGAAGTACCAAATGTAAGAGATTGTCGGATGACATGTAACAGGCAAGCCCGGGCCACGAACAGATTGCTTCCTATTTAACATCCCGCGATATAATTGGGCAATCCCACCTCTTGGAGGACACTATGCCCGGATTCACCCCAGGTCGACGCTGGCAGCAAGCCTACTATCCATTCAAAAAACTCAACTTCGGCGATAGTACCATGATCACCTTCGAGCGTGCCGGAAAGGGCCTGCTGTTCGGTTGCCGCATGTGCGGGAATTGCCTCCTGCAAGAGACCGCATTCATCTGCCCAATGGAATGCCCCAAGGGGCTGCGCAACGGCCCGTGCGGCGGTTCCACCCCAGAACACTGTTACGTCGATGAGACCCGTCCGTGCATCTGGTACCGCATCTACGAACGCGCTGAGCACATGAACCGCCAGGAAAAACTAATGGAGGTGCTGCCCCCACTGGACTGGGATAAGACCGGTACCTCCGCGGTTAAAGACGTTTTTATTCACCTGCACGAAATTGGCGGGGCCAAAGCCCTGTGGCGCGGCCTGCGTCTGCCGGCCGCCCAGCGCCAGGAAGCCTGGGACCACTTTTTCTACGAGATCCGTCAGCCGGCCTGGTGGAGCGGCGACGCCCTGCCTCACCCCGCCCCGGAGCACGACCCTGTCTCCCATCTGGAAGAAGTACTGCGCAGCGGCCAACTGGCCATTACCGCCGAGATCGCCCCTCCGCTCTCGAGCAACCCCGAGGACGTGATCAAGAAGGTCAACCTGCTGCAGGGTTGGGTGGATGCCGCCAACTTCACTGATGCCCCCTCCGCGACCGCGCGCATGAGCTCGCTGGCCTGTTCCGTGATCTCCTTACAGCATGGACTGGAACCCGTCATGCAGATCGCCGGGCGCGACCGCACCCGCACCGGCTTCCAGGCAGAAGTGCTGGGAGCAGCGGCCCTGGGAGTGCGCAACATCCTGTGCCTGACTGGCGATCACCCCCGGCTGGGGCCCGCTCCGCACAGCCGCAAAGACATCTGGGACCTGGACTCGATCCAAATGGTATGGCTGCTGCGGCGCATGCGCGACGAAGGCCACTTTCTGGATTGCCGTGAGGTCAAGTGCGCTCCCCAGGTTTTCATCGGTACCGCCGGTTCCCCCTACGCCTCCACCCCGTCCATCCAGGCCATGCGCGAAGAAAAGAAGATCAACGCCGGCGCCCAGTTCTTGCAGACTCAGGTCGTCTTCGACCTCGACGCCTTCCAACGCTATCTCGAAGCTCTGGATCAGCGCGGCCTGCTCGATCGGGCAGCCCTGATGGTGGGGCTCACCCCGGTGCGCAGCCTGCGTGCCGCCCAGGCTATGGCTGAGGTGCCGGGCATTCGGGTGCCCCAGCACGTTTTCGAGCGCCTCGAAAAATCCGCCGACCCTAAGGAAGAATCCGTGCAGATGACGCTGGAATTGATCGACGCGATCAAAAAACTGCCCGGGGTCAAAGGCATCCACTTTATGGCCGTGGGCTGGGAGTCGATCGTCCCCAGACTGATCCAGGAAAGCGGATTGCGCGCTCAATAAAGCCATTTTCAACTAAAAGGTAAGTAAAATCGAGATTAATTTAAGATAAATAAGATAGAATTTATCTTATTTATATGCTATAATCGCATCAACGAATTAAATAGTCGCTCCATAGTAATTTTCCCCGGACAGAAGAGCGGCGCTATTATTTCAGGATGCGATGATCTAAGGGTTTATTTGGTCGCAAAACTCGACCCTTAAGGAGCAAATTGCGAAACCGGCCTGTGCGAAACAGACCGGTTTTTGTTTTTAACTGCTTATCCATTGTTTCAGTTGACGAATTCTTCGGAGGAAATATGAACACCAAGAGAAACGCCCTTATTAAATGGATCAACCGCTCCTTCTACTTCATTGGCAGCGCGATGATCGTTGCGGCTCTGGTTTTGGGGGTTGTCTTTCACCCCGTCCAGGCTTCCAGCACAACCAATACCTATTCAAGCTACCAATTAAATCTGTCGCACATCGCCTGCTACAATAATCAGGTTGAAATCCACTTCGTGCTGCTCAATGTGCCCAACGGCACCACTCCCGGCAGCACGGTCACTTTTACCGCCAAGATCAACGGCGGCTCCACTCAAACTTTTTCGGCAACCCGCACCGGGAAAACCGGCAACGTCTGGCACTACTACTATTACGGGAATGTCAACGGTACCTATAATGTGACTTCTGCCTACGTCTGGGTCAACAGTACCAAAGTCAACCTGCATAACCCGGGTGATTACAGCACCAACTATCAGAGCTGTGTCCCCACCCCAACCACCACCACCCCCGTTCCAACTACTGTGACCCCGGTCCCCACCACTGAAACTCCAGTCCCAACTACGGAAACCCCGGTCCCTACCACTGAAACTCCAGTTCCCACTACAGAGACTCCGATCCCGACCACGGAGACCCCAGTTCCCACCACCGAAACCCCGGTCCCCACCACCGAGACCCCGGTCCCTACCACTGAAACTCCAGTTCCCACTACAGAGACTCCGGTTCCAACCACGGAAACCCCGGCCCCTACCACTGAGACGCCTATCCCCACTACCGAGACGCCAATTCCGACCACTGAAACTCCCACCACTCCCCCAGTAGTGAATCTGCTACCCCTCTCCATCGCACTGGATCCATTCTGCACCGTTGGCGGCCAGATGCAGTGGACAGTTGAGAACCCGAACTCTGTTGGCTTCCACTTCCTCTCATACACGATCGACGGCGGCGCTCCCCTCGGCGGCTTCACGGCTGCCCCTGGCTCTAATCCGCTCACGACTACCGCGCTGGGAACCCACACCGTGGATATCCTGTACGGTGATGGGCAGCATGTCTCGCTGACCGATACGCTGGCAGCCTGCCCATTGACCATCCCGGTCACGGGTACGGGCGGCCTGCTCATCCCGGTTACCGGAGCTGATCAGAGCCAGAGTCTGAGCCACGGATTGCTCTTTGGCGGACTTTCCTTCGCCGGCGTTGGCATCCTTCTCTCTGCCCTGCGCAAATTCCTGAACCTCTAAACTTTTCGAAGCCCGGCAAAAGGCCTCTCATTAGAGAGGCCTTTTTTGTTAAGTTACTGTAATTTCACTAAAAAAACGGTTTTATTTACGCTATATTTATGTAATTTTTATTATTTTTGTATTTGTTCTATTGGATTCAAGAAAAAACTATGCTATGATGATGTCACAGTAATTCAGAATATTTAGGCATAATTGTCACAGCAGTTCCTCCACCGACCCAGTTTGGCGCCGTTGGAGCATCATTTGCCATTCATACGCATGAATCATTCAGGGGTGCTTTGATCCGAGAGGGCAAAACTGGTCGCCAGAAGACGACATTACGCCCACCTCTCGGGGAGCCAATTGCGAAACCGACCTTGAACAAGGTCGGTTTGTCCTTTAATACCTGAGTGAAATTGACCTAACCGTCAACTTTCAAAAAGAAAATGGGGAGCGAAGATCCCTGGATGAAATTTGGTCGCCATGCCCGATAGGGCCCATCCAGGAGGAGCGAGTGGCGAAACCGGCCTTATTTTGAGGCCGGTTTTTTGTTGGACAGGGAGTACCAAAAAATCGTCCTCATCGAAAAACGAGTAAATGAAGAGGAGGAAAGTATGAAAAAGGAATTTTTAAGATCATCATGGAAGCACGCTTTGTTGTTGTGTAGTGCTGCAATTGTGCTGACCTTGTTGGTGCTCTCTCTACCCAACAGAACAGTACAAGCCACTTATGGCCCCGTTCCTTATTACGTCGACTCCTGGTCCCCTGCTGGGGGTGCCCAAGCCGAATGTAATGCCGCCAGCGCCTACACCGGGGTAAGTTACAATGGAGCACTCAAAATAGATGGAACCAGCAATGGGGTCAACAATGGTACCTACGGTTCTGGAGCGATTACCATCTATGGAAATTACGGATGGGGATTTAGCTGGACATCCACACCTAGCATTGGAGCCGTGATCGTAAAAGCAGCTACTCATGCCTATATCTTCCCCTATTCACCCGCAGCCACGGCCGGTTATTACCTATACGCTCCAGAATATAAGACTGTCAGCCATGCCACTTTTTGCTGGAATGTTTCTTGCCCTGTTGGCCAAGTATTATCTGGCGGCTCTTGCGTGACAGCATGTGTATATGACTCTTCGATCCCAGCCTCAAGTCCGAGTTGCCACGCTCCATGCGCCACCAATGAGACCTGGAACGGCACCGCCTGCGTGATTACCTCCTGCCCGACCGGGCAAGTATTAATCAACGGAGCATGTTTGACGGCCTGTCCGTTCAACAGCGCCATTGCTGCGACTAACCCGGCCTGCCCGAGTGCCTGCCCCTTCAACAGCGCCATCGCTGCGACTAACCCGGCCTGCCCGAGTGCCTGCCCCTTCAACAGCGCCATCGCTTCAACTGACCCGGCTTGCCCAAGTGCCTGCGAATATGATGCCAGTATTCCTTCTACCAGCCCAGATTGCCACGAAGCCTGCGCGGTCAACGAAACCTGGGATGGCGAGAGCTGCGTCCCCAATTCCTGCCCCACCGGGCAAGTATTAGTCGGCAGCACCTGTGTCACTGCCTGTCCGTTCAACGGGGACATCGCTGCGACTGATCCGGCCTGCCCAAGCGCCTGCGAATATGATGCCAGCATTCCTTCCACCAGCCCAGATTGCCACGTGCCGTGCGCTGATAATGAGACCTGGAATGGAACTGCCTGCGTCATCGTTTCGTGCCCGGTCGGTCAACTGCTGATCGAAGGCGAGTGCGTGGATGCCTGCGAATTCAACGCTGCAATCCCGGCTTCGAGCGCGGACTGCCACGAAGGCTGCGCGGTCAATGAAACGTGGAATGGCGAGAGCTGCGTCCCCAATTCATGCCCCACCGGTGAAGTGCTGATCAATGACGTGTGTGTCACTGCCTGCGCCACCAATCCCAGCCTGGCTGCGGATGACCCCGGCTGCACGCTGCCCCCACCGGTCAAAGTGTTGAGTGGCCTTTCTGTGGTACTGGATCCCTTCTGCAGCGTGGATGGACAGATGCAGTGGACCGTCGAGAACCCGAATAGTGTGACTGTGTACGTCACCGACTGGACTGTAGACGGCGCCCACATGGGACCTCTCTTCGCTACTCCTGGTTCTACCCGCCTGACCGCTACCGTTCTGGGCACTCACACGGTAACCCTGTACTATGACGATGGAAAGACCGCTTCGCTGACCGACAGCCTTTCCGCCTGCCCACTGACCATCCCGGTCACGGGTACGGGTGGCTTGCTCATCCCTGTAACTGGGGCTGATCTGAGCGCAAAGATCTACCTTGGCCTTCTCTGCGCCGGTCTCTCCCTGACCGGTATTGCACTGCTGCGCAAGCAGTTGCTCAAGAGATTGACCCACTAACGATCCATTGAGCACAAAAAAACAAACTGCCCTCGAGTAGAGGGCAGTTTGCATTTCAGCGAATCTTTTGTGCAGAGTTCAGGCTGCGACCTTGAATTTGCCATTCTCATAGAAGAGAACGTCATCCACCCAGATTTGGCCGCCGTCCCGCAGATCGCAGATCATATCCCAGTGAATGGCTGAACGCGCCAGGCTGCCCGTCTCAGGATAACCCGCGCCGAGCGCCATGTGGAAACTGCCACCGATCTTTTCGTCAAAGAGGATCTGGCGGGTAAACTGCTGGATGCCCTCATTGGTGCCAATGGCGAATTCCCCAACGTAGCGGCTGCCGTCGTCGGTATCGAGGGTTTTGAGCAGAAAATCTTCGTTCTTGTCGGCACTGGCTTTGACCACCTTGCCCTTGGAAAACTCAAGGTGCACCCCTGTCACTTCACGGCCCTGATAGATGGTCGGATACGAGAAGGAAACATGGCCCTCAACACTGTCTTCCACGGGGCCGGTGAAGACCTCGCCATCAGGGACGTTCTTCTTGCAATCGCAGTTCTCGAAGACGCGGCCATCGATGCTGAGGCGCAGATCCGTGCCTTTGCCGAGCAGATGCACGGACTTCTTGCCCTTCAGCCATTGAATGATGCGCTCCTGATGGGCCGAGACGCGGCGCCAGTAGCCCACCGGGTCATTGGCATCGGGCATGACCGCGCCATAAAGAAACTCGGTATAAGCCGCCAGACTCATATCGGCATCCTGGGCGTAGGCCTGGGTCGGATAAGCCGTCAGCGACCAGCGCAGGTCACCGCTGGCCGCGCGGGCCATGTAGGTTTCCTGCAGGGTGCGCAGCGCCTGGGCATTCTTCTTGACCTTGAGCGGATCGACATTGTTGAGCGCGCGGGTGTTCTCATCCGCGATGATGCGCAGCATGCACTCGTAGGTGGTCATGGCTAACTGCATCGGCTCGGAGATATGCGTCAATTGATCATCATTGGCATATTTGAAGAACAGCTCCCTCGTTTCGGGAATGTCGATGAAAATAAAAGGATAGCCCCCGGCCTGCAAAACCTGGGCGTAGACCGCCTTGACCAGCGGTTCCGCCAGCCAATCCGCACGGATCATCACCCGCTCACGCGGTTTGACCTCGAGTGAATAATTGACCAGCAAATCGGCCCACTTTTCCAAACGAACGTCTGCCATATTCTTCTCCCGTAATCAGTGATCCCCCCTGGGGCATTATACGTGTGAAGGGGATTTAAATCAAATTTGAGCCATTAACGCGAAAAGGCAGCACCAGGCTGCCTTTATCTTCAGGAAAACTTTAATTGTTAATCAGGCCTGAGGAGCTGGCGGGACGATCTTCTCACCGCAATACGGGCACACAGACCAATCTGCGTCCAGAGGCTTGCCGCAGTGAGCGCAGACCGGTTGGGCGGCTGCGGAGGCAACAGGGGTCGATGCTGGAACGGCCTTGCGGCCGCGTTTCACCAGAGACGCAATACCGAATCCCGCCAGGACGAGCACGCCCAACGGCAGCAGCCAGCGGAAGAGCATGAGCAGGCCCATGCCCAGGAACATTCCTCCGAACACGCCTGTGCGACCCACGTAAGTCCGTGGGTAAGTATGCCAGGCCATCAGAGAGTCACCGCGCAGGAAGAAAAGCGTACCCATAAAAACCAGCGCCATCACCGCCAGTACACCCAGCACAATCAAAAACCACTTCCAAAAACCTTTCATATTATGCTCCATTTCTACCAATAACCCAATTTTTCATTACTGATTTTCTGATTGCTGTAACCAGTATTCATACATGCCAGGGCCCATCGGGTAAGTTCCCTGCCGGGTATTTTCTTCCCAATAGGCTTCGCCCGGGCAGAAGTAACCATCGCCGTCGGGGTCAGCCGAGCGATCTGTAAAGCGTTGATACTGCGGGAGATTTTCCTGCGCGATGGAAAATGAATTCACCGCTGCAGAGGTATCCTCAACGGCCGGTACGGCACGATCAACGGCAATCGCCCCCCCCACGCCCAAAGCGCAGGCACCTGCCACGACCAGGGTAACGATCCATCCTTTTTTCATCACAACCTCCTTTCTTCTTTCATTTTCTAGAGTGTATTGCAAAAGTATGAAGAAGTTATGAAAGAACAGATTAGACAATTCTCAGAAGATTTATAGGAATTTTTCATACTCCCCCTGGAATTTTCCCCTGTCAAAGTGGGCAGCAGGATAGCGCTTTTCTGCATCACAGAGTCAGCCGATAAGGTGCGCCCTGGCAGTATGCAATCAGAAAAACTATGCTAAAGTAAATTCAACTTACTCAGCAGCCCGTTAAATCCAAAACAGGAAAAGGTGACCCCCATGAAAAAGATCGCTCTGGCACTCCTGACCTTGACCTTTGCCCTCTCTGCGTGCAGCGCAGGGAATGCCGCATCCCGTTCGGCCAGCCCCACCGCAACGCAGGGGTCGACTCAAACCAATACACTCCCTGCCAGCGCCACCGTCACCATGACACCCACGATATCTCCCAGCCCAACCCCCACAGCGATTTATAAAGTGGTTGGGCTGAATTTTGGCCCCTATACTGAAACCGGGCAAAGCCCCGATCTGGGAACCGTCATTTCAGCAGAGCAACTGGCCCGGCAAATCGATCTCATTGCCCCCTATACCAAATGGATCCGTACCTATGGCTGTGCCGGCCTGGAACAGGTCATCCCGCTCGCCCACAGTCACGGAATCAAGGTGGCTTTCAGCGCCTGGCTGGGAAAAGACGAGGCCGCCAACGATCAGGAAATTTCGTGCCTGGTCAAAGCCGCCGTTCGCTACGAACCCGATCTGCTCATCGTCGGCAGCGAGACCCTCTACCGCGGTGACCTGACTGCTGCCCAACTGATCGACTATTTGGACACGGTAAAGAAGATCCTGCCGGAATTTACGGTCGCCACTGCCGATACCGCCGAAAGCTGGCTGAAAAAACCAGCCCTGCTGCAGGCCTCTGACATCGTGCTGGCCAATCTCTATCCATACTGGGCCGGCAAAGACGCCGCCCACTCCGTCGCCTGGCTGGACAGCGCTTACACACAAATCCAGCGTGCCGCCGGCGAAAAAGAAGTCTGGCTTTCTGAAATCGGCTGGCCCGATTCAGGGAACACGATCCAAGAAGCGGTTCCCTCGCCCGCAAACGCGGCCGCGTTCTTTTTGAATTTCGTCTCGTGGGCCCAGGCCAAAAATGTAAATTATTTCTACTTCGAAGCCTTTGATGAGCCCTGGAAAGGGACAGACGCAGCCCCACAGGAAGCTCACTGGGGGATCTGGACGAGCGACGGGCAGATGAAAGACGGGATGGAGCAAGTATTCAACGGCGGCACCGTCCCCGACAACTGGACCCCCACCGAAACCCCAACGCCAACGCAGGTCCCGGTCAGCGCCGGAGCCTACACGGCCCCTCCCAGCAGCAACGTCACCCAGGGGCCGCCGGCAATTTTCATCAGCGGCTGGCCGAAAAATGGCATTGTGCAGGGCAGCGTCAAAAACGTCGACCCCAGCAAGTATCATGTCGCTGTATACATCCAGGTGAATGGAGGCTGGTGGACGAAGCCCTATTTCGATGCCCCACTGACCGCAATCTCGACCTACGGCTACTGGGCCACGAACTGCATTACCGGCGGAAACGATGAAGATGCCACCGAGATCGTGGCCGTCTTGCTGCCCAACGAAGCCAGCGTGCAACTGGCCGATGGCGGCGGGCTGCCCGATTTCAGCAATTACGCGTCCGCCCGGATCTCAAGATAACAATCAAGGGCAAAGCTGGCTTTTGGATGTTAATTATCCAATCAATTACCCTTCATAAAAGCAGGCAAAATTATGGATAACACACTCTCCCCAATTCATCCCGGTGAAATCCTCCTTGAGGACTTCATGAAACCACTCGGATTAACTCAATACCGGTTAGCCCATGACATTGGCGTTGCCCCGATTCGCATCAGCCAGATCGTCAATGGGCAGCGGGCAATTTCCGTGGATACGGCCATGCGCCTGGCACGCTACTTTGGCACAAGCGCAGAAGTCTGGCTTCGATTGCAGGTCCGGTACGACCTTGAAGTCACACAAAGTGAATTAAGTGAGCGCATCCAACGGGAAGTTAAAGTTTTCCGCCACCCAGCAAATCGAATTTAACCGAAAATAAGCCTGGACCGATTCCCCTCACTGCAGTCCCATCTCGCGCATGAATTTCTCTTTATTGGCCAGGCGGGCGTTCTTGCCTGAACTGGTCTTAATGAGCCACTTTTTCTCGACCAGATGCACGTAACGCAGAGCGACAGCGGAACCGGTGGTCACTGTCTGGCGGATGGCGTCGGCAATGTGCTCGCGCTCCTGCGCATCAGCGGTGTCGACCTCAGCCACGAGCACGACCTCCTCGGTACCGGTGGATTCATTGAACAGGCCAAAAGCCACTACCCGACCAGCGTGCACCCCGGGGACCTGCATGGCCAGCTCTTCGAGGTCCATCGGATAGACGTTCTTGCCGCCCACGATGATGATCTCTTTCTTACGGCCGGCGACGAACACCTGTTCACCCACCGTGTAGCCATAATCCCCGGTCAGATACCAGCCCTCAGCAAAAGCCTTCTCCGTGGCATCGGGGCGATGATAATACTCACTGAGCATGCAATCCGAGTGCAGGGCCACCTCGCCCACCACCCGGTCCGGCAGCACGTGATGCTGTTCATCCAGAATGCGCACCTGCGTATTGGGCAGCGGCCGGCCTGCAGAAAGCATCTTCAAGCTGGGACGGCCGGCAGCGGCGGGACGGGCCACGCGCTCGACCTGCATGGCTTCGCGGTCGATCTCATCCACCGGCACCGGGCCCTCCAGCCCGCCCTGGGTAACGGCAAAAACGTTCTCGGCCATGGCGTAACAGGTGCACAGCGCCGCCGGGTTCAAGCCGTAGGGCGCGAAGCGCTCGGCAAAGGCGTGCTGGCTCTCATAGCGCATCGGTTCGGAACAGTTCGAGACCGCGCGCCAGCTGGAAAGGTCCACCCCAGCCAAATCACGCTCGCGAATCTTTTGCGCGCAGAAATTGTAGGCAAAATTGGGCAGCCAGCTCAAGGTACCGTGATAATGGGTGACCGCCTGCAGCAGTTTATAGGGCGCACGCACCCACTCGAACGGAGAAAGCAGTACCAGCGGCACGCGCAGTAAAACCGGCATGAGAAAACCAGCGATCAGGCCCATGTCGTGATACAGCGGCAGCCAGCTCACGATAACGTCCTCGGCATTGAGGTGCAGCGTGCCTGAGTAAGCCTCAAGCTGGTTGAGCACAGCCCGGTGTGACAGTGCTACGCCCTTCTGCAGGCCGGTAGTGCCGGAAGAGTGCTGCAGCAGGACAATGTCAGCACCCCGGCGCTGCAATCCGCCAAAGGCGTCGGGGTCAAAAGACGGCAGCGGCGTCACCTCTTCCGCAATGAGCACCTGGCGCACGGAAGAATGCACGCCGATGGCCGCCCGCACTTCGGGGGCAAAATCGCGGTAGGTGATGATGGCTTCGGGACGGGTAATGCCCACCAGCGCGGTGAGATCCGCGCGGTAGCGTTCGGGCAGCAGCTTTTCGGTGAGGAAGGGCATGATCGATGGGATCGAGCCGTGCAGAATCGTGCCCCAGTAAGCGTAGATCAGTTCCAGACTGTGCTGCTGAATGAGGACCACCACCTCGCCGGGGAGAATCCCCGCGCGGGTCAGGGCCGCATCCCAGGCCGCCGCGCCCTGCAGCAGATCACGGTAAGAGAGCGGAGTATCGGGCCGGCCGTTGAGAAGCACCGTAATGGCCGTCTTTTCCGGGCAGTCGCGGTAAGAAGCGACCAGCAGTTCAGCAAAATTTTCCATGCTAGGCCTGGCGGGAAGCAATCAGAGCCGCCAGTTGGGCCAGCGTATCGAAAGTCTCTTTATTCAGCTCGGAATCATCCAGATGGACGCCGAAAGTATCTTCCACATACATGGCCAGGTCCACCAGGCTGAACGAATCCACGATGCCGCTCGACAGCAGCGGCTGATCGGGGCCCAGTTCACGGCCGGGCTGGTGCAGAATCTCAGCGGCAATGTGAGCGGAAAGTTGTTTAATCAATTCTTCAGACATGAATGGCTCCATTCAATGAACAGAATTTCAAACCCATTATAACTGCCAAAACGCAGAGAAGACAAAAAAAGAACCTTCTGTTTAACTACAGGAAAATTATTCTCTTGTTCTCAACGTTCTTCAATCGGGTTTGTACTTATTTTCTTCTTCCATTAAGCGGGGTTGGAATTCCGTTGAAGAAACTGTCGACGAATAAATGACTTCATTATTCCATTCTGAATCGACCTGATTTCCCCAAGAAGTCCAATTCGGTCTGGAATGTCTCGCAAACAATTCTAGAAATGGTCCCTGACTGCATTTCTCAACAACATCATAGACTTCTTCAGGCTTTCGAGAATGTTCTCGTTTTTGAGAGATGATGATATTAGGCATCGATCGGCCCGGATCCAGAGTTCGAAAATTACCTTTGACTCCGAAGAGAATTAATTCAGTCACGTTGCGAAAATAAAAGCCCACTCCCCGTCGATCAGGGCCACCATCTTTGCGAACTTTATACCAAACGATATTGGTTTTATACGTAAAACCCCAGCGCCTCATCACTTCAAGGCCAGTTTCAATCAATGCATTCGGTACCCAGAGATACAGATGGCTTTGGGGTAAGGCGATTTCATTGACTGGCATTGACATGATCTCTTCATTCGTCATCGTGGGATAACGAAATAATCGCTTGTGCTCAGGGGCCATCTTCCCGGTACTATTATTAAATAGCCAGGGAGGATCCGCCATTATGGTAGCAAAGCGCCCCAGAGTGATTAGATCATCGAAATTGGTTGACATCATTCCTCAACGTAGAGTTTTTTTGTGATTCCAAAAGCGAGAATCGGACAGCCTCCACCTGACCCACCTTCAATTCTAGGGATCAATCTTCCCATATGAGTGGTGGATTGGCCGTACGAACTTCCTTTATCCAAGTTATCAAAAATCTCCTGCAACTCATCACTGCGAGTGATGATTATTCCAGCGCTAATCGCACGTAAATCGAACAGTAAACGAAAATTGTTCAGATCACGATCATAAAATGGATCCTTATTATTCCACTCAGTTTCTACAGCCACATGGTTTTTGTAATAATCCACTTTATGGGTCGGCGAATCGTATTCGTTGGCATCAACGATGATCTTCGTTTCAAATGATTTTTCTACCCACCCCAGCGGTAAAAACCGATCATCAATTGCTTCCGCAATCGGGGATTTCCTTCCGCCCGGGGTAACGATATCATGTTTATAGAGCCGAAAATCACACAGGACGCTGACAATATCATTCCACTCATTCGGAAAATCCTGAAACAAGACGGCCGAAGCATGGCGCCATTCATGGATCTCATAATTAGCCTTAATGAATTGTGGAAGCTCATTAATTGTCATGATCCCTCTTTGTATTCACGCTAATTTATTGTAGCGCTTTTGCCGATCAAGTAACCTTATTTTGTCTCGGTCACTTTATTGATCGTGCGCGGTTTCTCGGTATCGTAGCCCTTGATGGCAGTCAGGTGATAGGCGAACAACTGCGCCGGGATGATACTCACCAGCGGGGTCAGCCATTCGGGTACCTCCGCGGGGATGCGGATGGGGGTCTGGGCCAGCGCCAGGGCTTCTTCGCTGTTGGAGATGACCACCAGCTCAGCGTTGAGGTCGTGCTTCAACTGGCTGAGGGTCTCGAGCATTGAAGAATAGACCTTGCCCTGCGGGATGACCGCCAGCACCGGGAAGCCGCCGTTGACCATCGCAATGGGGCCGTGCATGAAATCGGCCGAGGAATACGGTTCTGCTTCAACGTAGGTCAGTTCTTTGAGCTTGAGGGCCCACTCAAAAGCAGTGGAATAGTTATAGCCGCGGCCAAGCACGACGCACTGGTGCATATAGCGGTAGCGCTGAGCTACCACGGCAATGCTGCTGTCGAGGATGCACATCTCCTCGACCCAGCCGGCCACCTTTTCAAGCTCCTGCCAGGACTGCTCGTCGCCAGAGAGCGCTGCGGAAAGCATGGCCAGCGCCATCAACTCGGCAGAGTAGGTTTTGGTAGCAGCAGTGGCAAATTCAGGGCCGGTATGGATGTCAATGACGTCATCCGCCACCTGGGTAATCGGGGAACCGGGGACGTTGGTAATGGCCAGTGTCTGGCAGCCCTGATCGCGGCCTTCCTTGAGCACGCTGACGATGTCAGGGGATTGCCCGGACTGGGAAATGCCGATCACCAGCGCGTTCTGCATGAGGGGCGGCGTCTGGTAATAAGTAAACAGCGAGGGGGTCGCCAGTGCCAGGGGCAGGCGGTTGACCCCGCCCAGCAAATAGTTGGCGTAACGGCCAGCATTATCCGAGGTACCGCGGGCGGCCAGCATGACATAAGCCGGCTTGCGCTCACGAATCTTGTCAGCAATTTCAAGGATGTGCTGGCGTTCGTTTTCCAACATCCCGGCCAGACAACGGGGCTGTTCCAAAATCTCTGAATGCAGGCTCATTTCCACCTCTTTCGGGAATTTTCAATGAATTTTTGCGTCAAACTGCTCTATTTTAACGCATTTCAGTGCAAATGAGACGCTAATTTGGGCAAATCGGCTCATAAACGAGCACGGATTCATCAGAGTAAATGGCAAAGTAACTGGAATCGCGGGACCATTTCACCTGGGTAAGCAAGACGTTCTCGGCAATCATCGAGGTCTGATGATTGATGGCCGAAGCCATCCAGACGTTGTCGTTGACGTCCTGGGCCAGCTGCCAGCGGCCATCCTGTGAAGCGGTCTCGTTGGTAACCGTCAGGGCGGTATCTTCCCCTTTGCGCATTTCTTCGAGGGTGGTTAGTTCACCGGTCTGGGTATCGAAACTGTAGCGGCGCGAGCAATCCACGTCGCAGGAGGAGGTCACCCACAGCGTGTGCTCATCCTGCCAGGAATCCACGGCTTTGGTGCTGGACCATTGATCGGTCTTCTCGGAAGCGGAGTCAAAGACCTCCATGATGCCGCTGGTGTCCAGATCGAAGACATCCACGGTGTAGGTCTTGGCCTGCTGGTCAAGAACGACGAAAGCCAGCATCTTGCCATCCGGGGACCAGGTCAGGTCGCCGGCGACGGCCAGGTTCTGCGATTCGTAAAGCTTTTTCTCAGCTTTGACGTCGTAGAGCACCAGATTGCCGATGAACCAGCCCCATTTGTCGTTCTGGGGGGTAACGTAGGCCAGGACGTCCTCAACGGGGGACCAGGCGATCATGTCGCCCTGATCGTTGTTCGACTGCGCGGCGGTGAAGGATTGGATCTGGCAAGATTTCGTGCGCACGGTGGTCAGGCTCTGGGCGGAAAACTCAGTCGGCAGTGGGTTAGCCGACTGGGCCGTGAGCAGCACATCCCCATCAGAAAGGGTGGTGTTGGCTACCCCGATCGAACAGGCCACCAACGCAATCATCATTCCCAGAAACAGCAATGCGCTGAAAAGTATCTTGGGTATCTTCATACAGCCTCAAAACTCCTGTCATGGGGAGCGGTGCCCCATTGCACACATTCTATCGTATCTTATCGGCGAAAATCCGCCTCTCGTTAGCATAACATAAAATCAGCCGCGAAAAGTACCCGAACAAAAACCTTAACCGCTAAAAAATCCAGAATAAATGCGACAAAAGAACAAAATCTGTCCACGAATTGCACGAATTCTCCCGAAAAAAATTCTCTGCTAAAAGCCGGAATAGACGCGATAAAAATTGTAGGGGCACAGCATGCTGTGCCCCTACAAAGATAATATGGCCTTCTGGTCCGACCTACGCCAGCCAAAGAGAGCAACGTGGAGGACGCGGCGTGCCCTTACTCGAGGTAACGCTGGCGCAGGGTTTGAATCTCGGCTTCGGTCAGGCCGAGGCCGGAGTGCACGTAAGCATCGAAGGAACCATAATCCTGGTCGATGGTGGCAAAAGCGGTTTGCAGGTATTCCTCTTTGGCGCCGGAAAGCTCGCGCACCAGGCGCACGGCGCGCCGGCCGCGGATCAGGGTCAGGTACAGAGCTGTCTTCCAGAGGGAGCGCTGCCAGTAAATCTGGGTGAGCATGTAATCCTGCAAAATGGTGGTCATGGGCACCTGTAAAATACGCAGGAGCAGAGCCGCTGCAAAACCGGTGCGGTCTTTGCCAGCGGTGCAGTGCCACAGGATCGGTCGGCCCTGGGCAGCCAGCAGTTCGCGGAAAAAGACCTGGTACTGCGGGGTGAACTGGCGCACGAAGGCAGCATAAGCTTCATTCAATAACTCGTCAGGGTGGACGTCGTCGTAGCGGCGGGCGACGATGCGTTCGCGCGCCTCGACGGTCAAACGGCTGTTGGCATCCATGATGGGTAGCGCGAGAAAACGCATCCCAGGTATGTCTGGCAGGCGGTCGGGGGCCATTTGCTGCTCCATCTCGGAGCGCAGATCGATGATCTCGACCAGGGGCAGGCGCTGCAGCGCCCGCAGATCGCGGCTACTGGCCGCTTTCAAAGAATCCGAACGGTAAAGCAGTCCCCATTTCACCTGCTGGCCGGCGCTATTGCGATAACCGCCCAGGTCGCGGAAATTGGCAAGCCGATCGAAGCGGACGCGGCGGTATGCTTCCCGATCCGCTGCGGGCAGATCGATCGGAAAAAGGATTTTGCGCAAAAATATCATGATGTTCTTCCTCACAAGACAGACACAACCCCTCGACGGAATCTGGTTCCGCTTTCAGTATGCTGCCCAATATTGAAATTTTCTTCAAAAGCGGGTTAAGAGCTGGTGAATACCCTTAGCGCGCAAAAATTCCCTGCGCTACCGGAACCCACCAGGTAAAACCAAACAACAGGTTCATCAGGATCGTCCAGAACGGGGAAAGGCCCTTTTCCTGCCCCACCTGCAGGGCGCGGCGCATTTCGGTCAGATGCAGCAAAACGAGCAGCCCCAGCAGGATCCAGGCCGGTCTGGCCTGACCCAGCAGCGTGCTGCCCCAAACAATGAACGCATACAGCAGGAGCGCCCCCACCTGCAACGACCGCCAGAGTATTTTTTTACCCATCATCGACGCAAAGTCCTCAATGTACTTTCCCGGCTGCGCCCCCGGCCGGCAGTGCCACGGGAAGCTGCATGGTAATGGCTTCGACAGGGCAGGTGTCGGCACAGAAGGAACAGGCGATGCAATTCTTTTCTTCCTGCAAAACTGGCAGCAAGTGAGCCGGGTGCCCCGGTTCATCATTCCAGGCCAATGCCTGGGTCGGACAGGTCTCGACGCAGGCCCCGCAAGAAACGCAGCGGCGCGGATCGACCACCGGGTGTGCCCAGGCAGACCGCTTGATCATCTGGCAAGGCTGCTGCGCCTCATCCAGAACGGCGCCGGCCGGACAGACCCGGCCGCATACCCCACAGGCCACGCAGACCGCCGGGTCAATGGTATGGCGCTGCTGGCGCACGCCGCTGATAGCTGAAGTCGGGCATACCCGCGCGCAGGCGGTGCAGCCCGTGCAGGATTCGGTAATGAAATAAGCCATCGCGCTACGCCTCCACCCAATCGGTCAAATCCAGCTCCGCCAGAGACTGCGGCGTGGGAGCTCCGCTGTCGCGGTCCCAGCCGATCTCCTGCCAATACGCATGCATCATCGCTTCCAGATCAAAGGTCACCCCTTTGTTGGGCCCTTCGGGCAGCGGAAAATCGTACAGACGCTTGTTGACTTTCAAATCCATGGGCGAAATGCCCTCGCGCACGTTGAAAGCCTGGCGCAGGGTCTGGATGCGGCGGCCAATGCGCATGTAATCATCGGGGGAATAATCCCAACCGGTAGCCGCATTGAGCCACTCGAAGATGGGAACACGGTCCACCCCGATCAGCATACCGAACATGCAGCCGCCCGCCCCGTTATAGACCTGCTGAAATTCACTGTTGGCCACCGCGGCGGTAATCCGTTCGCCCCGGGTATCTTTTTTGCTGGCCTTGCTATAAAAGAAAGCCGGCTGGGGAGCCGCGGTCACGCGCTTCCACAGGTGGTACATCTCGTAATACTGCTGGGAGCCGGTCGTGTGGCGCCCCGGAGTGGGTTCCACGCTGGCGTGCAGGCCCATGCCCGGGTCGAGGCGTGGATCGTGGAAACCGATCTCCTGGCCGCCGGCCTGGACGGCCGCGGTCATGGACTGCGCGTTGAGCTTGCGGGCAGCCGCCCGGGTACCATCGGCCAGCAGCGCGCCGATGCCCTCGCGTTTGACCATCTGCTCGAGCAGGGGCAGCAAAATGGCGTCGTTGCCCCAGGTCAGTTCCATGCCGCCGGTATCCGCCGGGGTGATCCAGCCCTTCTCGTAGCATTCCATTGCAAAAGCCACCGTATTGCCGGCCGAGATCGTATCCATGCCGGCACGGTTGAGGTATTCATTGGCCAGATAGACCGCCTCCATGTTGCGGCTCATGATGAGCGCCGTGAAAGCGGCAATGGTCTCATATTCCGGCTTATGGCTCTCAGGCAACTGCACCCCCAGGCTGACGATGCCGCCGCAGCCCAGCGGGCAGGAATAGCAATGATATTTGTGCTGCTCGTGGCTAAGCAGGCGTTCGCCATTGGTCACCTGGTTGATGGTGGGGTATTCTTTCCAGGAGCCGGCCCAGTTGCGGAAGGGTGTATCCCCCGTCTCGACCCCATAAGGGGTCAGGCCGGGTGTGCCCCATTTGGCCAGGATGCCTTCCAGCAGCAGCCCGTCGAAGGTGAAGCCAAAGGGCAGCTTGCTGACCAGCTTGCCAATGAGTACAAAGGCTTTGGAATTGGGGAATTGAATGGGCAGAATGGCCTTGCGCCGGCAGCTCCAGCTCAGGCGGTGCATCTGCAGCGGGCGGGCCGCACTGATCCGGCGGGAGCCGGCCAGCACCACCGCTTTGAGCTTCTTCGAGCCCATTACCGCGCCCAGGCCAGAACGCGCCGCCAGACGGCCGCGGTCGTTGACGATGCCTGAGATCAGGGAAAGGTTTTCGCCGGCCGGTCCAATGCAGGCCACCGCAGGTTTCTTTTTGCCGGCATGGAGGCGCTGCAGCTCATCTTCGGTCTCGATGGCGTCCCTGCCCCACAGCGCAGCCGCATCACGCAGCTCCGGCCCGTGCGGGCCGATGTAGAGGTAAACCGGGGAAGCGCTTTGCCCTTTGAAGAAAATGCCGTCGTAACCGCACTGCTTGATGGCCGGGGCCAGCGTACCGCCGCAGTTCGCATCCCCCCAGGTACCGGTGAGCGGAGACTTGGCCACCGCCATCCAGCGGCCGGTAAAGAAGCTGCCGGTTCCGGTGAGCAGGCCCGAAACGAAACCTAGCACGTTTTCGGGGCCCAGCGCATCGGCTCCCCGCGGGATCTCACGGTAGAGCAAAGCCGAAGCCAGCCCCAGGCCGGAAAGGTATTTGCGATAAAAGGAATCGGGCAGTACTTCTTCGCGCCAGGTTCCCAGCGACAGATCAACCCATAGGACCTTGCCTGCGTAAGCGGTCAACGTTTTCCTCCAAGCGGATCGTTTACTTTACCTGCTCCAGGGGAATCCCCAGTACCCGGTAAAGGATTTCGGTAGTGCGGAACAGCGAATCAACATTCTTTTCATCGAGGTTCTGGAGATTCTGGGTGATGCGGGTGTAACTATCCTCGGCGATACGCTCCACGATCTTTTCGCCTTCCGGCAAGAGGGTGAGCTGAATGCTGCGCCGGTCGCGGGAATCCTTTTCTTTGGTCAGCAATTTCTGCTTAACCAGCCTCTCGACCAGACGACTGGCCGAAAACATCGGGATATCCAGCACTTTGGCAATATCAGTCAAGCATTGAGGGGATTTGCGCCGTAACGTTTGCAACAAATAAATTTCTTGATAATTAAGCCCAAACTGGGCGGCAATGTTGCGTTCGTAGTGGTAAATAGTACGCAAAAACATGAACAGATCATCATCCACTTTTTCTCTCGCAATTGGTTGGCCCATGGTTCTCTCCTTTCGAGTTTCTTTCATATTACACCTATTTTATCCGATAATTAATTACAAACTGCATCTACTTACAAATATTTGGCTGAATTTTACGAAAAACTAACCAAATGTATACTCAAAACACCCGAATCGTTGGCTCGATTCGGGTCGAAGAGGAAAAACAGCCGTTTTTATTCACACGGGAAGAAAATTTCAGCGCTGCCGGCCGGGATCAAAGGCAGATGCAGCGTGCCAGCCTCGGATGTGTAGACCACGCCGGTCATGGCTCCCTGCCAGCGCGGCGCTGAACTCAGCGTCGGCAAGGCAAAATCGGCGATGGCTTCGCGCGGATTGAGCACTACCAGGGCCTCGTCGCGGCCCGCGGACATGCGGTAAGCGTAAATGCCGTTGAAGGCGGCCAGTTTCTGCGGCTGCCCGCAGCGCAGGGCCGGATGCTGGCAGCGCAGGGCGATCAACTGCTGGAACAGACGGCGCAGGGGTTGATTCCAAACGGCTTCGTCCCAGGGCATACAGCGGCGGCAGTCGGGATCGTTCTCGCCAGGCAGTCCCACCTCGTCGCCGTAATAGACCAGCGGTGCCCCGGGCAGGGCCATCTGCGCGGTCAGGAGGATGCGCAGCACACCCAGATCCCCTTTACAGGTGGTGAACAGGCGCTGGGTATCATGGCTGTCAAGCAGATTGAGCATGGAAGCAGCCGCCGGGCCGTGCGCGGCCAGCAAGGTGCTCAGCTCGTAGCCGAAATCTTCGCCATCCAGCACATGGGTCAGCGCGTAATCGAAAAGGATATCGCGCAGCCGGTAATTGGTCACCCCGTCGAAGGCGGTGCCCTCGATCCAGGGAGCGGCCTCACGCCACACCTCCCCCACCAGATAGGCCTGGGGGTTGATGCGTTTGACCGTGGCGCGGAACTCGCGCCAGAACGGGAGCGGAATCTTGAAGGGCACGTCCAGACGCCAGCCGTCGATGCCCACTTCCTCCAGCCAGTAAGCCGCCACCTTGAGGATGAACTCCTGCACGGGTCGGTACGCGTGATTCAGTTTGGGCAGATAAGTACAGCCCCCGCAGGTCAAAAAGTTCAGCGGATCAGAGCGCAGCGGGTAAGAGCGGGCCACGAACCAGTCGCGGTACTCAGAACGCTCCCCGTTCGCCAGCACATCCTGGAAGGGCGCAAAGCCCAGCCCACAGTGGTTGAAGACGCCGTCGAGGATCAGATGCATGCCGCGGCGGTGCATCTCACTCACCAGCGCCAGCAGGGTATCGCGGTCCCCGAGACGGGGATCCACCTGAAAGTAATCGCTGGTATCGTAGCGGTGGTTGGTCTGCGCGGCAAAAATGGGGTTCAGATAGATGGCATTGATGCCCAGCTCCTGCAGGTAATCGAGCTGGTGCAGCACCCCGGCCAGATCGCCGCCGAAGAAATTTTCGCGGGTGGGCACGTCGCCCCAGGCCGCCAGCGGCTGGGGATCATTGGCCGTATCCCCGTTGCAGAAACGATCGGGGAAGATCTGGTAGAAGACCGCGTCCCGCACCCAATCGGGAGCGAAATATTGCCCTGATTCACTCATCGGTTTGCCTCAGACTATGCCTTTTCGATTGATTTTAACAGCAAAAGATACTTGGCATGCGACCACAGCAGCGGGGAGGCAATTTCTCCCCAGCGCTCGACCCACTCCGGGTAACCCGCCGGCGCAAAGAGCGCATGGGGAACCTGCTCGGGCAGCTCCAAACGGTCGTTCGCCTGCGCGCGCGTCCAATCCAGGATCGCCTGGGCCTTCGACCGCTCACCGGCTTCCGCGTAAGCCCAGCCCAGCCAGGCCGTCAGCAGCACCCATTCGCCGGCGCCGTAGTAGCTGTCGCCGCGATAACGGTGCAGCCCCGGTGTGCACAATTCCTGCTCGATGCGCGCCAGCGTGCCCTGAAAGAGCGGATCGTCCCAGGCGAGCAGGCCATACGGCTGCACCAGGCCGATCAGGTTGGCATCAACGAGATCGCTGCCCACCGACTTCACCAGACTGCCGGAAGACACGCAGCGCGTCAACACGAACTCCCGTACATGGGCGGCAGCGTCACGGCTACGCGCATCACCGGAAACGGCGGCAAACTGGCTCAACCCCGCCCAGATGGAAGCCAGCGTATACGTGTGCCTCTGATCCTCGTGTTCTTCCCAGCAATCGGAGCAAGGCTCGGGCCAGAGCGCGGCCAAATACTCCGCGGCCAGTGCCGCGGCTTCATCCACCTGCGCACGGGAAGGCAAATTTGCGGCCGTGGAGTGCAGCCGGCCGTAAAGCCACAGCCAGGTGCCCAACCCGTCGAGCTGATTGTGGCCCCAGTTGCCGGGGACCTCGAAGCCCTCGAGGGTGAAACGGCTGTGCAGGCACTCCGCGGCGACCAGGGGCAGCCCCTGCTGCCGGCGCTCAATACAGCGCCGCATCTTCGCCTGATAGCGCAGGATCACCGCCGCGCCCCACTCAAGAAAGCGGCCGGCAGCGGCCTCATCGCCGTATTCCGCCAGGGCCAGAGCACAATAAGAGCCGTCGCGGAACCAGGCATAACGATAAGTGGCAAAACTGGGGCAGGCAATGAAGGCCCCGCCGGCGGATTGATGCTGCCGGAGCAAATCCAGACTCTTTTGTTTGAGCAAATCCATTCTTTAACCTTTGACCGCGCCAGCGACCATTCCTTTGACAAAGTATTTTTGCAGCGAGATGAACAGAATGAGCACCGGCACAATCGCGATCAAAGAAGCAGCGAAGACCAGCCCCCAGTTGGTAGTATGCACTCCCTGAAAGGTGGCAATCGCCACCGGCAGGGTCCGATTGGTCGGAGTATTGGTAATGGTGGAAGCCCAGACGTACTCATCCCAGGCACCCAGAAAAGCGATGATGGCTGAGGTTGCCAGCGCCGGCCGGGCCAGCGGCAGGATCACGTGCCAGTAGATCGCCCAGGGAGAAGCTCCATCAATAACAGCCGCCTCCTCGATCTCTTTGGGCACGTCCTCGAGAAACCCTTTGAGCAGAAAGACCGCAAAGGGCAGATTTTGCGCAATATCCATCACGATCAGGCCCGCCAGAGTATCCGTAAGCTGAAAAGTGTGCGCCAGGATAAACTGGGGCACGATCAGGCTCATGGCCGGCATGGTCATAAAGAAAACCACGAGAGCGTAGAGAAACTTGCGGCCGAAGAACTGGTAGCGGGCCAGCGCGTAGGCCATCATCGAAGCCATCAGCAAAATGCCCAGCACCGAGATCACGGTCACTAAGGTGCTGTTGAAGAAGTAACGGCCAAAATTGTTGCTCGAAAAGGCCGTGATAAAGTTCTGCAACGTCGGCTTTTCAGGGATCAGGCGCGGCGGAATCTCGAAGACGTACACCTGCCCCTTGAAGGCCGTGGAGATCATGTAAATGAACGGGATCACGGTAGCCAGAGCGCCGACGCAGAGCAGCAGGGTGAAGATGACCTGACGAAGAATGCGTTTCTTTTTCATGCCCATGGGACGCTCCTCAACTCTTCAACGCATTGGCGCGGGTCAAGCGCATCTGCACGCGGCTGATGCCAAAGACCAGCAGGGCCAGGATGTAAGCCAATGCCGAAGAATAACCAAAATTCAAATCTTGAAATGCCACTGAGTACATGTAGCTGATCACAAATTCCGTGCGGTGCAGCGGCCCGCCCTTGGTGATGAGTGCCACCGGAATGTAAGCCTGGAAGGCCCCGATCATAAGCATCACCGAAACCATGATGACGGTCGGCACGATGATCGGCAGGGTAATGTAGCGCAGCAGATCCCAGGAACTGGCGCCATCCATCGAGGCCACCTGATACAGCTCCTCGGGGATGGTCTGCAGCGCCGCCAGGAAGATGATCATGGCGAAACCGACCCCTTTCCAGATGCCCAGGGTATCGATCGCCACAAAAGCCGTGTGCGCCTCGGTCAGCCAGCTCACAGGCTTGGTCACCAGGTGCAGCATATCCACCAGAAAATAATTAATGAGACCGGAAGAACTGGAATTGAAGAGGAATTTAAAAAGCAGGGAAACCACCACCCAGGACGTGACCACGGGCAGGTAGAAGAGGGTACGGAAGAACACCTTACCGCGGGTGATCTGCTCGAGCATGAGGGCCACGATCAGCCCCAACAGCAACTGGCCAAGCACGGTGACCAGGGCATACACGGCCGTATTCTTCAGGGCCATCCAGAAGACCTGATCGCTAAAAGCCGTCAGGTAGTTCGCCAAACCGATGAAAGGGCTGGCCGCATCGGGCATCAGATTCCAGTTGCGCAGACTGATGTTCAGGGCCGAGAGCATGGGGTAAACCAACCAGACAACCATGAACAACAGGGCCGGCAGAATGAAGAGGTAAGCGGTTACAGTATCGCGTGCGGTTTTGGTGTGCATTTCTGTACCTTCCAAGAACAGAGGCCGGGGAGGAGAGAACCCCCGGCCTCTGCCTGTTCAAAAGAATTACTTCAGTAAAGCGTCGATCTGAGCAGCAGCGTCATCCAACGCCTGCTGGGGAGTCTTTTCCTCGCGGAAAATGTATTGACCGGCATCTGTAATAATTGTATCCATCTGCGACCAGGCCGGGTGAGCGGTGCGGGCTTTGGAAGTTGCCATCTGTTCGAAGAAGATACCCAGATAAGGATGGTTCTTGACCTCGTCGGTATCAGCCAGATCAGCGCGAACGGGCATTTGACCCACTTCCATCATCTTCAGTTGATATTCTTTGCTGAGCAGGAAGCGGATGAATTCCATCGCCTCGGCCGGGTGTTTGGACTGAGCGGTCAGGTTGACATCTTCGCCACCAACGATATCGATGGAACCGGCAGGGCCCGCCGGGAACAGGGAAGCGCTGAACTTGAAATCGGGGAACTGGCCAGCCAGAATGGAGTAAGACCAGGGGCCGTTATCAGTGCTGGCATAGGTGCCGGAAGCGAAACCGGTGAAGACGTCCACACCGTCGCCCATGATGACCGGGGCGATGCAGCCCTCTTTGTAGAGCTTCAGCAGGTAGGTGTAAGCCGCCACAGTTTCGGGGCTATTGAGGTAACCGGTGGCCGTGGTGATGTTCTCATCCGTGACCGAACCACCTTCACTCCACACCCACGGCAGCGTGACCCAGGAATACAGGCCATCGGCAGCGAAAACGTAGGCATCGGGGTTGACCTTTTTGATGGCCTGGCAATCAGTCTCAACGTCGGCGAGGGTCGCCGGAGCGCTGGTGAGACCGGCCTGGGCGAACAGATCCTGATTCCACAGCCAGACCTTGGTGTTGGTATCGAGGGGCAGACCGTAGTAGTGACCCTGCCAGTAGTTGGTGCTCAGCGGGCCATCGTAAACGGCGCTCTTGAAGTCAGCAAAATCGGGCATGACCTCATCCAGGGCAGCCAGAGCACCAGTGTTGGCCAGTTCAGGCACCCAGATGATGTCGGTGCGGATCAAATCTGGGGCATCGCCGGCGGAAATGGCAGCCAGCAGCTTCTCGCGGAAGTTATCGTAGGGGACGGAAACCGCGGTGACCTTGATATTGGGGTGGGCCGCTTCGAACTGCGGGATCAACACATCATTCAACGTGCTGGCTTCGGTACCATCTTCGTTATAAGTGTGCCAGAAGGTGATCTCCACCTGCTCGCCACTGGGAGCGGCAGTAGTCGCAGCAGCGGTGGTGGCCGCATCGGTCGCGGCAGCAGCAGTGGTCTCTGCCGGGGCCGGGGTGGCGGTAGCGCTGGCGCAGGCCGAGAGAACCATTGAGGCAACAAGGATCGTTGCCAGGACGACGAACAACTTTTTATTCATGAACGTGCCTCCTTTAGACTCATTACGGTTATGTTGCACTTGCAGATCTTTCTCTTGCTTCATTCGTATTGCAGGATCCTCTGACTTGAAACGTTTCAATCCGCAGCGAAATTTTTTTAGTCCGGACACATCCCGGTCGACTCCCGCACGATCAGGGGAGCCTCCAGCAAAATCTGCGGTGAGGCATTCTCACCGGAAAGAATGGAAAGCAAAGATTGCATCAAATAAAAGCCGATCCTACGGAAAGGCTGAGAAAGCGTCGTCAGAGAGGGCTGCCAGTGGTCGGCCAGACTGATATCGTCGAAACCGATGACCGATACCTCTTTACCCACCTGCAGCCCGTGATTCTGCAGGGTGCGGATGGCCCCGAAGGCACAGGTATCATTCGAGGTCAAGATCGCCGTCGGCGGCTGCGGCAGTGCCAGCAGCTGCTCAGTGCAGCGGATGCCCTCCACCTCGCCGAACCCGCCCTGGATCACGTACTCTTCTTCGATGGGCAGACGATTCTGCTCCATGCCGCGTACGAAGCCCTCCCAGCGCTGGCTGGTGCACATCAGGCTTGGAGACGGCGTGATGTACGCAATGCGCCGGTGGCCCAGCCCGGCCAGGTAATCGACCGCCGCGGCCAGACCGGCCGCGCCATCCACGTCGACGTAGGGGTACTGCAGGGGCAGATCAGAACGGCCGTAAGCCACGAAAGGGAACTTCTTGGCGCTGAGGAATTTGAGGCGCGCATCGTGAGCGTTGATGCCCATCAGCACCATGCCATCCACCTGGGCCTCCCCCACCACGCGCTCGTAGGTATTCAGCTCCTGAGCGGGATTGGTCGCCGCCGAGATGAGAATGTCGAAGCCGTTTTCGGCGGCCACGGTGTTCAGCCCGGCCAGCAGCTCGAGGAACGCATTGTCCCCGGGGTCCGCGGAACGGTTATCCTCTGGCGAAACCACTGGCACCAGACCGATGCGGTGGGTCAGACGCGACTTCAAACTGCGGGCGGCCGCCTTGGGGTGGTAATCAAGCTGCTTGATCACCCCCTCGATGCGGGCGCGCGTTTCCTCCGCCACCAGTGCCGGATCATTGAGGTAATTCGACACGGTGCCAATGGAGACACCAGCAGTTTGGGCAATTTCGCGAATGGTTGTCATGAGAGTTGAACCGTTTCAATTGAGTATTATAGAGAGTTTTGTCGCCGCTGTCAACAGGCAATTTGAACCGGTTCAAAACGTCTCACCGCGCAAGCCAGCGCGTATGATTGGGGGCGGGGCGAAGCAGCGTCTGATTATGAAGGGGGAGGCCACCCATCGACGTAATCCTGCATTCCAACACAGATCATGGATTTTACGCTAGAATAATTCTTAATATGTGTGCCAGATTTACACTCATCCTCACTCCAAACGGGTATGCCCTTGTTTACGACTTCGACACTGCATTTGTCACTGAAGTAATGGTCCCACGATACAATGTTGCCCCCACTCAGAACGTCGCGGTGGTAAGCGACCCGGAAACCAGGCGAGTGCAGTGGATGCGGTGGGGGCTGATTCCCTCATGGGCCAAGGACCCGTCGATTGGGAATAAAATGATCAATGCCCGGTGTGAGACCTTAGCTGAAAAGCCCTCTTTTCGTAACGCTTTCCAGAAGCGCCGCTGCCTGATCTTAGCGGATGGGTTCTACGAATGGCAGCAAATCCCCAACGGGCGATCGGTACCGTACTACTTCACTCTAAAAGATCATTCTCCTTTTGTTTTTGCCGGTTTATGGGAAAGCTGGAATTCACCTACCGGCCAGCCCCTGCAAACCTGTACGATCATCACCTGTCCCCCCAACGAACTGGTTGCGCCCATTCACGACCGAATGCCAGTCATTCTGAATCGCCAAGCCGCTGACAACTGGATCGGCCAGACTTCCTCTCCCCAATTGCAGGCCTTACTTTCTGCTTACCCTGCCAATCAGATGCAGCGGGTACAGGTTGGGCCAAAAGTAAACAACCCAGCCATTGAATCCCCAGACCTGATTTTCCCCGAACAAACCCTTTTTTAGAAAACTTGATATAGAACATATTTTCTGTTACAATAAGGGCATGAACTCCATGCTCTTTCCTGCTTCTACAGGTACGATCACCCTGGCGATTGCTCCCCATGCCGGCATCTCTTTGGTAGATGAAGTGATTGCTCACCTTGCTTTATCAAACTCGGTCCGCGTCTTCGACTGTGGGAATCGCACCAATGTTTTCCCGATAGCAAAAATAATTCGCAGCCTGACCACTGACGTCGATAACGCGCTGGCCGCCATCCAGGTCAGCCGTGCTTTCACTTGCTATCAAGTAACAGCCATGCTCCATCAAGAACCCGCGCTAAAGGGAACCCCCATCATTGTCGTTGATCTGCTGTCTACCTTTCTGGATGAAGACGTCTCGCTGACTGAAAGTCACCGCCTTCTGGCGCAGTCGATCTCCAGCTTGCAGCGCCTTTGCAAAACCTCACCCGTTCTGATCACCATAAACCCACTGCTATCCCTCAGTGCCGAGCGTATCTCCTTGCTGAATGCCTTGGCGCAAATTGCCCAAATCACCTATCGTTTTGAAGAAACTGTTCCTGTACTGCCCCAGCAACAAGAAATGCTGTGGCCGCCAGAGATATGAGGATTTTATGGGTAGAACTCAAATCTCCATCACTCAGCAATTACAAGCCGAGGAAAATGCGTTTTTCCCTTTTCGACGAGCACTTCGCAGAGAAGACCAGGCAATCTTTGATGAACTTTTTGCAATAGCTAAAAATTATCGCGCCGCCGCCTCACTGGCTTCTCGGGCCTTACCAATGGAGTCGATCCTTCTTTCGATGCTCATTGCTGAGCATAAGCAAGTGAAACATCTGCAAAATGTCATTGAGGACTTACAAAAGCGGATCCAATAATGAAGAACTGTATTGGATGGCTCCTTGATCTGTACCCCAGCCCAGAATCAGGTGTTGTGTTATGGATCATTACGCAAACTGGTAAAAGGTTATGCCTTCATCAACCCCTGATGATTGAATTCTCAATTGCAGGGCCATCACCGCGATTGCGCAGCGCGTGGCAATGGCTGCGCCATCAGCCCATCCCGGTGAAACTCGAGCGCAGCCAGGGACGAGACCTGTTCTTGACGGAGCCGGTCACACTGTTAAACATACAAACAGATGCAGCTTATCAACCCCGATTGTTTGCGCAGCTTTTCAAAGCTTTTCCTGACCTCGATTACTACAATTCAGATATACAACTATCGTTGCGGCATGCTGCTCTCTTTAACACCTTTCCGCTAGCTCGTTGTGAAATTGAATACGATGCTGCTGGCACGATCTCTCATTTACGCGTCTTGGATTCTCCGTGGGAAACAGATCCCCAAGTGGTGCCCCTGCGAATTCTGAACCTCGATTCAGACATCGATCCCCAATATGCTCCTCCCCAATCTCTTCTTGTATATGACAGCGATAAATTGGGCAAAGAGCTGCCACTCGATAACTCCAGGAAATTGCTCGACGATCTCGCTGAAATTCTCACCAATTACGATCCGGATATTTTGATCACCGCTTATGGAGACAGCTGGATTTTGCCCTATCTCATAAAAATAAGTGATGAGCTGAATTTTTCCTTACCGCTCAACCGTGATCTTAGTCATAAGATCATCCGAAAAAATGAAAGATCATATTTCTCTTATGGGCATATCGTGTTCAACAATCAACAAATTCACTTATTTGGCAGGCTGCACCTGGATAAGAAGAATTCTTTCTTATTTAAAGACTGCGGTCTGGAAGGTGTGCTGGAATCTGCCCGGGTCACCGCGCTGCCGATTCAAACCTCTGCCCGTACCTCCCCTGGTACCGGGATCTCTTCGATGCAGGTGCTCACTGCGCTCAGAAACCAGATTCTGGTCCCCTGGCACAAACAGCAAGTGGAGCACAAGAAAACCGCAGCGGAGATGATCTCTTACGATCAAGGTGGTCTGGTGTATCAGCCCAAGATTGGCCTGCATCACAACGTTGCTGAGCTGGATTTTATTTCAATGTACCCCAGCGTGATGGTCAAATGCAACATTTCTCCCGAAACCAGCCGCCCAGACCATCTCGGCTCAGATGCAGAACCGGGTCTGGTCCCATTGACCTTGAAACCTCTTCTTGATAAACGGGTCAAGATAAAACTGGCCTTGGGCTCCATGCCGACGGCAGACCCTCGTTACAAAAGGTATATGGCAGCTTCGGCAACCTATAAATGGCTGCTGGTCACCTGTTTTGGGTACCTCGGATATAAAAATGCAAAATTTGGCCGTATTGAATCGCATGAGTCCGTGACCATGATGGGCCGAGAGGCATTGCTGACCGCGAAAGAGACTGCTGAAGACATGGGGTATGAAATCCTGCACATGTATGTGGATGCTTTGTGGGTCGTCAAAGATGGGATCTCACGCCCCGATCAACTCAACCCGTTGCTGGATGCGATTTCAGAAAGGACCGGCCTTTCGATTGCCCTGGATGGAATTTATCGCTGGCTGGCCTTCCTGCCCTCGCGCGCGGATGATCGGGTTGCTGTTCCCAACCGCTATTTTGGCGTTTTTCAAGACGGCAGCGTTAAATTCCGCGGGATCGAGGCGCGACGCGGAGATATGCCGCCTTTTATCACCGACACCCAGATCGAACTGGTAAAAATATTAGCCTCGGCCAAATCTCCTGTCCAACTGGATTATTCCATCCGCCGTGCCGAACTTTTCTTACAGCAAAGGGTCCTGCAGTTACGCCGCGGACAAATTCCCCTGAACCAGTTGGTCATCAGCCAGCGATTGAGCCGCGAACTTTCAGCTTATAAATCCCCTTCCCCCGCCGCCCGGGCCCTGAAACAGTTGCAATCCATTGGCCAGGATAAAAAACCCGGGCAGAAGGTCCGTTTCCTCTACACTCTGACCCAGGAGGGAGTACATGCCTGGGACCTCCCAGAAAAACCTCTATATTCTCAAATTGACACCCCCGAGTACGAGAAACTTTTACAGCGGGCAGTGCAAACAGTATTCTATCCTTTTGCGTATCGTCCATCCCTTGTAAAAGAAACCGCTTATCAAGAATGCTTGTGTTAGTCTGCAGCGCCGGCATACGCGCATTATTCTGCTAGGTGTGAAGCGGCGCTCCGCCCGATTGAAATCAATTTACGCAACGCCCCGTCGCAAGGAATCACCCCCGCTTTCCCTCCTGCCCCGCACTCACTGGCGGCCGTTGTCCGCGCCTATAAATCTGCGGTTACCTATGCCATCCATTCTCTCAATGATTCCCGCGGCTCGGCGGTGTGGCAGCGGAATTATTAAGAAATCATAATCAGATCAGAAAAAGAAACTCGGCGAATTCAGTCCTACATCAAAAACAACCCTGCCCACTGGGTGGCAGATCGCGAAAAGGGATAAATGAGAAACGTATTTGACCGTGAAACGGGATCCATCCCCAGGCGTTGCGAGGTAATGCCCGGTCATCTAAAATGATTTCACCGAATGCCACCCTGTTCTATTTACCTGTCTTTTACTTGATTACTGCAAATTAAGCGCCTTCAAGGCTGCATAGACCAGAAAGGCCGGCCAGACCAGCGCTTTGAGAACGCCGAGTACGCCCAACCAGAAAGTAGCTGCCTGACTGATGAAATAGATGGCCGCGCCGATGAAGCCCAGCCCGTAGACCGCGTCCGCGGCGTGAGTGCGGCAGACCACTTTCTTTTCTTTGACTGCAAATGTACCTGTTTCGTTTGACATCTTCTCCTCCAGTTTTGAAAAACACTTTAATTCATATACGTTTGCCTGAGCCATTCGTTGCGGCGCCTCGATCCCTCGTGCTGCCGCAGCGGCCCCATTGAACATGAATTTTTTAGTTAATGGTGCTGGCCTACAATCTGTTGCTCCCATTCCCCGACGCCTGAGGTACCGGCACAGGCAAAATGGACTGTGCATACCGTTATTCCCCCATCATTTGCACTTGAAGTCACCATTTCCTATGCCTCCAAATTGTAAATTGGACCGCCAAAAATGCGGTGCAATTCAGGAATCCATGTTAACCTTAATTGAGTTCAGCCATGACCACCACCCTTCGGGGGCGAAAATGTTGGTGAAAAAATATCTGATGTAGATTTTCGTAAAAACAAGAGGATTTTTTTAGATCGTCTGCAACCCTGCTTCTATCCTGCGCGTAAAAACAGAAAGGTCTCAGTCGATGAAAAGAATCACCACCTTATTCATGGCACTTCTTGTCATAATATTTCTCCTTTCGTCATGTGCCCAACCGGGTACTGCAACTCAGACTGTCAGCACAACTGAGGTCGTCACTCCAAACTTACCGACAGCAACTCCAACAATAACAGCTACCCCCACCCTGCCGTGGACTTCATTTCCTGCCCCAGCGGTACCCGCTGTATCCGCTCCGATCTCTGAAGCAAACATCGGTCAGTTCACCCGCCTGTCTTCGTTAGGCGAAGGTGATCTTTTGAGTACACAGCTCTCACCGGATGAAAAATGGATCGTTTTGGGTACCCGAAATGGCATTCTGGTGATCGATTCTGCGACCCTGAATAAATCTTATTTCATTCCCACTCAAATGCAGCCGTATTACATCAACTTTCTGGAAAATGGCACTGAGATTTCAGCATTGGACCGCTGGCAATCAAAAGGCGGCATCTGGACCTTCCCAGAGGGAAAGGTGATTCGCGAAGTCACCCTGGCCTGCAAGTTGGATCCCACAGGCAGTAAAGTAGCAAATTACTTCACGCCAAGCAAAGATCTGCAGTATGCCTTTACATTTATTGACAACGTGGCCGGCCTTTGTAATACCGCAGATGGGCAGCCGGTCTACACCCTGAATGAGCAGTTGACCAATTGGTTTCTGGTCTCTCCAGATGAAAAAACTCTGGTTTTCTCCACAATTGACAAATTTGAAGTCATCCGGTATCTGGATGGCCAGGTGCTGAAAGAGGTCCCGGAAACTGGCATCAAGAGTTTCTTCTTTTATCCGGATAGCAAGATCTTGGCCACAGTCTACGAGAACCAGATCAAATTCTGGAGTACCGATGATTATCAACTGATCGATACGATCAAGGGAGCAAATATACAGGTGATCGGTTTTTCTCCAGATAACCGCGTTTTTGCTATTCGCTCAGGAGATCTGGTCAGATTCCTGCGCTCGGACGACCGCAAACTGATCAACGGTATTAGTGGAAAATCATTCAAGTACACATCAGATGGTCAGGGAATTCTAGTCACGAATGGAAAAAGTTCAGCGAGTTATTACCAGTTTTCTGACGATCGATCCACGTTGACGCTGGTTAATTCATTCACTGGCTGGGGGGTTGGCTATTATCAATATGATCCGGGGTTCCTCTCAAATGATAACAGCCAGATTTTGTTGGGCAAGCATGAAGGAGATCGTGTTAATGGCTGGCTGACCGAAATTGTTGTTTATGATATTGCTTCAGGTAAAAATCTTAAGTATGAAGTTCCTCTTACAGACAATGCTGAGTTGGAAGATGCGGTATGGCTGCCGAACTTGCAGACCTTCGCAGTGCTTTTGGGCAGTGCATTTGACCGCACCACCCTCTTTCTGCTTCAACCCCAAACGCAAACATTATCACGCCTATTGGGAGGAAGCACGAATATTAAAAACTCTGGGATCGTTTTTACTGAGGACAGCCAATTAATCATCTACGCGCGTGGCGGGGTAGTGACCGCCTGGGATTTTCTGCATGATCGATACGCTGTTTTGCCATCCCATGAGAATCTTTATAATGATTTATTGGAGAAAAGTTCTTACATCCACTCAACCCCCGATCAGAAATTTACCATCACCTCTATCAGCCAGCGACCAAACCCAGGGTATCGTGATTCAGTGGTAGTGTCAGTGAACGGTGCTGAACGGGCAGAGTTTGACGGATACACCGATATGGACCTCGAATTTTCTCCGGATAGCCAGATGCTGGCCATCAGCACCTTCAGCCTGCTGGGAGGGATCCATATTGAGATTTTCGATTTAGCCAGCGGTAATAAATTGTTTTCCACTGGTGAAGACTATGTGGAAGGGGATTTTGCACCAAAAATTGCTTTTTCGCCTGACGGCAAATATTTTGCAGTCCTTCCAGAAGTCGGTTATCCGCAAATCTGGGGAATTCCACAATAAAGTATTTTGTACGATACGAAACGGGGCAGCAAACGATGTTTGTCTGCCCCGTTTGAATTTCTAGTTTCTGCCTTCACTTCTTTCCCATGCAACTCTTGACCGGTTGCTGCGGATTGCAGCGTTTTACGCCTGAGTTTCATTCATTCTCTTTTGGGAAGCACTTCGGGACCCTCTTTGGCTAGATAGTTTCGCGATACTGAGAATATTGCCCATCAGGTTGTGCAATCCCTTTCCGTGAAGGGTTCTTCTCTTGTACTGCCGGCCCGCTCCCATGTAAAATGAAAGCATGGAAAAGGAAATCATCATCCTCGGGGCCGGGCCGGCCGGCATGACCGCGGCCCTGTTCGCCGCCCAGGCCGGGGCGCGGGTCACCCTGGTGGAGCGCAACGCCCAGGTCGGGCGCAAGCTGCTGGTGACCGGCAGCGGACGGGCCAACCTGACCAATCACGGGGTCGCCCCCGAGCGCTACTTCAGCACCAGCCAGGCGGAGCCCTGGCTGGCGGCCGTGTTCGCGCAATTCGGGCCCACGGACCTGGTGCAATGGCTGCGCACGCTGGGGCTGCTCACCTACTCCACCGCGGACGGCTGGGTGTATCCGCTCTCGAACTCGGCGCAAAGCGTGGTGCAGGCCTTTGCCAGCGCGCTGGAACGCGCCGGGGTGGAAGTGCTGCTGGAACACCGTTTATTATCTATACGCAATATTAAAGACGGCTTCGAACTGGGTTTCGAAGGGCAGTCCTCACTGCGCTGCCGCAAACTGCTGATCGCTGCGGGCGGCAAGGCCTACCCCACCCTGGGTTCACAGGGCGACGTCTTCCCGCTGCTGCAAAAACTGGGGCATGCGCTCGTACCGCTGGTACCCGCGCTGGGGCCTGTGGCCTGTGACATGCGCGCTTATCAGAAGCTGCAGGGAATCCGCCTGGACGCGCTGGCTACCCTGCTCGATCATGAGCAGGTGCTGGCCCAGACGCGTGGCAATCTGATCTTCACCCAGTGGGGCTTGAACGGCCCGGCGGTGATGGACCTGAGCCACCGGGTGGCGCGGCACGCCGGCGGCGGGCTGGAGCTGCGCCTCAATTTTCTGCTCGACCACGAAACGGAACTTCGCGCGCTGCTGGAAGCCCAGCGGCACAGCGATCTGCCGGTGGGAGTACTGCCGGGGAGCAGCCTGCCGCCCAAATTAAGTGCTTTTCTGCTCGAGCGCTGCCGGTTACCGGCAAGTCTGCCGCTGCGCGAATGCAGCGACGCCCAGCTCGCTGAACTGTGGCGCTGGTGCACGGCCTTCCCGCTCAGCGTAACCGGAGTGCGTGACTTCGCTACCTGTCAGGTCAGCGCCGGCGGCATCCCGCTGGATGAGGTAGACCCGCAAACGCTGCAATCGCGCCTCGTCACCGGCCTGTACTTTGCCGGTGAGGCCCTCGACGTCACCGGTCCGTGCGGGGGATACAACCTGCAGTTCGCCTTCAGCACCGGTGCGGTGGCCGGTCAGGGAATCAGCCAGTAGATTTTATTCGTTATAAATGAATAAAATAGGCTATTTTTATTCATTGACAATGAATAATTAAGTTATACAATGAATATATGGCAGATTCTCCCTGGAAAAACCGCTGGTCAAAAGACCAAATTAGAGCGCTTTTGCTCGAACAAGCCGATTCCTTCTGGAAAAGCGACATCGGTACCCCCCGAGAAGCGCTGCAGAAGATTACCCAGGCAGCTTCCTCTCCGCACGCAGTGATCATCTCAGGGCTGCGGCAGGTGGGCAAATCCACCCTGCTGGCCCAGTTTGCCCATCAGATTGATCAAGATACCTTTTATTACCTCAATTTCGAAGATGACCGCTTTTTGGGGTTCACTGCCCTGGATTACAACGACCTGTATGAAGCACTTGTGGAGACTTTTGGCCAAAGGCAGATCTTCATCATCGATGAGATCCAGAACATCCCCGGCTGGGAACATTTTGTGCGCCGCTTCATGGACCAGGGCTTCAAGTTCTACATCAGCGGTTCCAACGCTTCTCTTTTAAGCCGCGAGCTGGGAACACGCCTGACAGGGCGTTACATCCCGATTGAGCTTTTTCCATTCTCATTCCACGAATACCTGAATTTCTACGGCTATCCCCTTCCCGATTTTTCCCGGATGAAAACCGCTGACCACGCCAACTTGAATGCACAACTGAGCGCTTTTTTGCAGAGCGGCGGAATTCCGGTCGCATTGAAGTACCCGGAGTATTCTCACCTCCCTACCCTGTATAACGACGTACTCTATCGAGACATTGCCACCCGATACCAGATCGAGGGCGTGGCCCAGTTACGAGAGTTGAGCGCATTCATCATGGCCCACCCTGCCAGCACAATCTCCTTCAACAAGCTCAAGGAAAGGCTGCAAATCAAAAGCCTCAATACCGTAAAAAGTTACCTGAGCTACCTGGAAAATAGCTGGCTGGCATTCACCATCAACGTTTACGATTACTCTCTCAAGCGCCAGCAAATTGCCCCAAAAAAAGTCTATTGCATCGACAGCGGACTTGCCAACGCCGTCGGCTTCCATTTTTCTGCCAATAGCGGGCATCTGCTCGAAAACCTGGTGTTTTTGCAGCTGCGGCGTTCAACGCAGTCGGTGTACTACCTGAATCTGGCCAATAATGGGGAAGAAATCGACTTTTATCTGCCTGAAAAGAAAATAGCCATCCAGGTTTGCCTCGACCTGAACCTGCCTGACACGCGGGAAAGAGAAATTCGAGCGTTGGTATCTGCCCAAAAAGTCTTCCCGATCGAGAGAGCCTTGATTCTGACCCATGCCAACGAAGAAACCATTTCCGCGGATGGATTGCAGATCGAAGTATGCTCTATCAGCCACTGGTTGCTCGAATCGGGTAACTAATATTATTCATCGGCAACGATCATTCATTCGCTTCATCCGCGGGTTCGGAGCTGCGCGGGGTGACTTTCCATTGCTGCTCATTGAAATATTCTTTCATCTGGGCCACCCTGCCGATCAGGTTCTTGAACTCGGTGTAGAAGAGCGAAGAAGCGAAAAGATATCCCCAGAACCAGCGTTTGTGCTGGCGAATCTCAGGGGCTGCCACCAGGTAGCCAAACAAGGTTTGGCCCGGACCGACGCTCAGGGTAAACAGGGTCGCCAGAACGAATACCGGGATCAGCCAATCCAGTTGAGACAGCCCGTGATATTTCACTGCCCAGAAAGCGATCAAGGGGATGACCTGCATCGAGATCCAGGGGTAGATCTCGCGCCACCCCAACAGCCAGAACAACCCCAATTTTTGCCGGGCAGAAAAATTCTTCGAGAACAACCCGCGCCAGAAATGCTGGATCGAGACCTGAAACCAGCCCTGGGCCCAGCGCATGCGTTGATGCCAGAGAGCAAAGAGATTGACCGGTGCCAGTTCACGCGAGTACAGGCGCGGATCAGAAACGATCTTAGCCCCCATTTCCAGTGCTCGCATCGATGAATCGATATCCTCGGTCAGCATGTATCCGCGCATGCGCGTCTGGCGCAGCAGCTCGGTCTTCCAGTAACCATTCGAACCGCCAAAGATGCCGAATTGATGCCAGCGGGTTCGGCCAGGGTGGCTGCTGCCATAGATCACTTCGAACTCGACCGCCACCAGCCGCGAGATCAGAGTTGCACTGCCATTGCGCACCAGACAATGTCCCTGTACCACATCCACCCCATTTGACAGCCACCGCCAGGCACGTTGAAAACACTGCGGCTCCGGCTGGTGATCCGCGTCGAAAATGCCAGTGAACTTACCGGTAACCCTTTCAAGTGCAGCATTCACGTTCTGGGCCTTCGAAGTACTGCCTTCCACTTTGAGCAATTCAAGCCGCGGATCGCTTTGCGATCTGAGCAGCAGTGTTTTCTCGATGGGAAGATCCCCTGGAGTGTTGTAAGCCAGGAGAATCTGCAAAGGCCCGGGGTAATCGATCTGCAGAAAAGCATCGACTGTATCCAGTATGGTCGCTGCCTCATTGGGCAAATACGCCGCAATAATGGCGCTGGCGGGGGGATAAGGACTGCCGGGTTCTGCCGGCGGATCGATGTGCTTGAGGGAGAGAAAACCTTCTACCCAGATAAAGATGCCGGTAAGCACCAAAGCTGCCACCACGATCAGATAGACTTCGCGTGAAATATCGAAGTGCAATTCATCCAGCACCAGATATACGAGAAATGGCAGCAGCCAGCCAATCACGTACGTCAATACAATCTCACCGGGTAGAGCCGCCCAACTCATGAAGTTCTGCCCTTTTTGTTTGCGGTCAGTCTGAGTCGACCGCAAGGAACCCATCGATGGTGTATATTGGCGCGGATGCAGATCAAGGTGACGTACGGATTGATCCAGAGCAGTCAGCGCCTGGTCGAAGGCTTCGTCAAGAGAAATCTGCCGGGTGAATTCGCTAAAACCAACCGCCGGGGTCAGAGATAGGGTCTCCTCCCCAATCTTAAAAGCAGAAGAAACGATGGTGGTGGAGATTGCTTCCAGTTTTTCCTGGCTGGGGCCGGCAGCACTTTCAGGGAACAACAAAGCCACCCGCCCCGCGGAGAGTCTGCCAATGAGATCGAGAGAGCCAAGCTGCACCGTTGCCATCTGGCTCAGTTGGCGCAGCACCTGCATCTCTCCCTGCGGGCCAAAACGGTTGAGGACCTGCTGCCAACCCGCCAACTGGATATAGGCCAGACAGCCGGGGGTTCCCCCGCGTGAAACCCGGTTCATTTCTCGCTGTACTTCTTGATTGAAATTCTTCTCGGATAGAACCCCGGTCTGAGGATCAAAAGTCAGCATATCTTTGGGGACAGGAGGACGATCCAGTTTGGCTTGCACCCTGGCGCAAAGTTCCTGCAGGTTGAACGGCTTGACCACAAAATCATCCGCACCCATTCTGAAAGCGCTGACGAGCTGGTCGATCTGCCCTTGAGCCGTCACCAGAATCACCGGGATGCCGCGAGTAGCAGGGGAACCGCGCAACTGGGTCAGCAAGCTGAGCCCGTCCAGTTCGGGCATCATAATATCCGAAATAATGAGATCGGGGGAAAGAGATTGCAATTGCTCCAGCGCATAACAGCCGTTTTCTGCCGCAAGCAGGGTGTACCCTTCCCGCTTGAGAGTCTCGACAATCAAAGTGCGAGTCAATTCATCATCATCGATCACAAGAATTGAAAACTGGGAGTTTTCAGCCATCGCTCATCCTTTTCCCGCCGGTTGTAACGATGAAGCTGTTATGTAATTATGATTATAGGGTTTTTTTACCGTAATTCATCCCCCTTCCTGCGCCTGCTTCAATCACTTGCCTCTCTCTGCCAGGCGAAGTGAGCCGTCCAACCGATTTTATTCATTGCTAATGAACAAAATAGCGGTAAATTATTCATTTGAAATGAATAATTTACCGCCTGACTTTCTTGCTGCCAAATACTAGATCACTAAATTGAATAAATAACCGGTAATGATGATGGCCAGGGCAACGATGGCAATGAAAATGGCCAGCAGTTTGGGCTTCAGCACGCGGCGCAGAATGATCATCTCGGGCAGGCTCAAGCCTACCACGGACATCATGAACGCCAGCACGGTGCCCAGCGAGGCGCCCTTTTCCATCAAAGCGCTGACGATGGGGATGACCCCGGCCGCATTGGAATAGAGGGGCACGCCGAGTAATACTGCCGCCGGCACACTCCACCAGGCCTGTTTGCCCATGATCTGGGCCATGGCCTGCGCGGGGACGTAGCCGTGGATGGCTGCGCCAACGGCGATGCCGATCACCACGTACAGCCAGACCTTGCCGAAGATCTCTTTGACCGATTGCCAGGCGCGCTGAATACGCTGCGCCCAGGTCAGGTGTTCCGCTTCGTTGCTGGCCTGCATCTGCACCTGCCAGACGAAATCTTCCACGCCCGATTCCAGGTGCAGCCGACCAATGACCCAGCCAGACAGGATCGCAATGATCAAGCCCGAAGCGACGTACAGGCCCGCCACCCGCCAGCCGAACAGGCCCAGCAGCATCACCAGGGCCACTTCATTCACCGTCGGCGCCGAGACCAGGAAAGAAAAGGTCACTCCGAGGGGGATGCCGCTTTCGACAAAACCGATAAACAGCGGCACCGCCGAGCAGGAGCAAAACGGAGTCACCACGCCCAGCAGCGCTGCCAGAACGTTGCCAATGCCCTGCCGTTTGCCGCCCAGGAACGCGCGGGTGCGTTCCAGCGAGAAAAAGGTGCGCAGCAGGGAGATCAAGAAGATCATGCCCGAGAGAAGCAGGTAGATCTTGGGAACGTCGTAAAGGAAAAAAGCCAGCGATTCGCCGAGGCGGGAACCCGCCGGTAGAGCAATCAATTTATAGGTGAGCCAGTTCGCCAACGGCTGGATCAAATTATAGGCGGCTACCCAGGCCGCCACAGCAATACCCACGATCCAGAACCAGCGCGAACCGCGCGGCCCGGAACCTGATTTAGGGGATGTGATTTCTGCGGTCATGAGTTCAGGCTGCCGTCAACCAGCCGGCCACCTCGTCTACCGAAGGGACACGACCCGAGCAAACTACTTTTTCATCTACCACTAAAGCCGGGGTGCTCATGACCCCGTATTTCATGATCTCGGCAAAATCCTTGACATCCTCGAACTCTGCCTCGATGCCTTTCTCAGCCGCTACCTGACGGGCGATCTGTTCCAATCGTTTACAATTAGCACAGCCGCCTCCGAGAATCTTGATCGATTTCATGGTACATCCTTTCAAAAAGAGAATATAATACATTCATGAAACTGAATATGTCAGATTATACACCCGAAATCAACCCTGTTGCCGAATCGTTTTCATTGCTCAGCCAAAGCTCACGGCTGCTGATCTTGCTGGCCATTGGTGAAAACAACGCCTGCGTGTGCCATCTGGAAGCCGTGCTGGGGATGCGCCAGGCTTACATCTCGCAGCAACTGATGCTGCTGCGGGCCGCCGGTGTGGTCAAGACCGAACGCAATGGCCGCCACATCTTCTATTCGCTTACCGATCCGAGCTGGTTGGGGCTGATCCAACAGGCAGCCAAACTGAAGGGAATCACGCTGCCTGAATTCGAACTTCCGTGTATCGAGGGGTGTGTCTACACCCCACCAGATCAATCATGATTCGAGGAGAAACTGAATGAGCAATGTAAGTACGCCGCAACCGCACTTGAAAGTGCTGGACCGCTTCTTGACCCTGTGGATCTTTCTGGCCATGGGGATCGGAATTTTACTGGGATTTCTATTACCGGGAGCGAAAGATTTTATCAACCAGTTTTCTGTCGGGACGACCAACATTCCCATCGCCATTGGCCTGATCTTAATGATGTACCCACCACTGGCCAAAGTACACTACGAGGACCTGGGCAAAGTATTCCGCGACCGCAAAATTCTGGGGCTGGCGATACTGCTGAACTGGATCGTGGCTCCCCTGCTGATGTTCCTGCTGGCGGTACTCTTTTTGCAGGATAAACCGCAGTACATGATCGGCCTCATCATGGTCGGCATCGCCCCATGTATCGCGATGGTCATCGTCTGGAACGACCTGGCGCACGGTGACCGCGAATACGCGGCCGGGCTGGTGGCGCTGAACAGCTTGTTCCAGGTGTTCTTTTACAGCGTCTACGCTTATCTGCTGGTCACTGTGCTGCTGCCCGCCTTCGGGCTGCAAGGTTCGGAAGTGAACATCACCATCGGGCAAATTGCCAAAACCGTCTTCTTTTATCTGGGCGTGCCTTTTCTGGCCGGTATGCTGACGCGCTTCCTTGGGCTCAAACTCAAAGGCAAGGAATGGTATGAAACCCGCTTCCTGCCCAAGATCAGCCCGGTGACCCTGATCGCTCTGCTGTTCACGATCATTGTCATGTTCAGCCTCAAAGGCGAAATGATCGTCAAAATCCCGCTGGACGTGGTACGCATTGCCATTCCGCTGCTGATCTACTTTGTGATCATGTTCGTGGGCGGATTCTGGCTGAGCAAACGGCTGGGAGCTGCCTATCCGGAGAGCACCACCATCGCCTTTACCGCTGCCAGCAACAACTTCGAGCTGGCCATCGCCGTCTGCGTGGCCGTTTTCGGCATCAATTCCGGGCAGGCCTTTGCCGCGGTCATTGGTCCGCTGGTAGAAGTGCCGATCATGATCAGTCTGGTCAACCTGGCCTTCTGGTTCCAGAAACGCTGGTGGAAAGTTCCTTCCACCGCCGCATAAAAAGTTCAGCCGCAGGAGAGTTTCTCCTGCGGCTTTTTCTAGTATTCTCCCGTCTGGGGATAACGAGTATAATTCGGAGGCGCGGCGATGGAGTCCGCCCTTAAATGCCTAGCGCTGATGACTCCTGCAATCTTTCAACAGGAGTTACTGGTATGCGCGATGTTCTGCTTGTCGGCGCCGGCGGAGCCATTGGTGCCATGATGCGTTATCTGGTGGGAGTATTCACCTCACCGGTCAAGGACAAATCCCCCCTCCCCCTATCGACCCTTCTGGTCAACGTGATCGGCTGTCTGCTGATCGGCGTGCTGGCCACCCTGGCTGAAGAGAAACACATGCTCAGCCCTGAAAGCCGCAATTTCTTGATCGTCGGTATTCTGGGAGCGTTCACCACTTTTTCCACCTTCAGCTATGAATCCATTTCGCTGCTGAATAATGCCAGCTTTGGGCACTTCGTGGGCAACTTGATGGCCCAGCTGCTGCTGGGGTTGGGAGCCGTGTGGCTGGGGATGAACCTGGCGCGTCTTTTCGAACGCTGACCCCAATTGAGTAAAACCAAAGAGAAGATGGCCCTGCCCGCGCAGGGGTACTTCTGATTATTCCTTTTCCCCCGAAAACTCAGCCAAGTACCATTCCTCTTCTTCGAGAATGCCCGACTTGACCTGATCCTGCGGCGTGAGCGGATCATCCATGCGCACTTGCAGCGAGATGCCAGCCGTGCGCACCCCGTTCGAGGTCATGACGCGGCGCACCCGATAGCGCAGGAAGTAACGCTGCACCAGGTCATTGTTCAAGACTTCCTTGACCGTGCGCACCGAAACCGCCGCGCGATCGGCCAGTTCCCCCATTTCAGTCTCGACCACGTTGCGCAGCTCCCCGGTCATGGGGTTCCAGTAGCACAGCGAACGGGCCGCCAAGATAACCGCAAAAGCGGAATGCCCAAAGAGGGGCAGCCAGTTCGAGAAGAGATAACCGGTCAGGAACATGCCGCGTTCCGGCTGGACGATGCGGGCCCGCTCGCTGCCGTAAGCCCGCTGCAGCATGACCTTGCGGGTACGCGGCTCGGAAGAATCCTCTGTTTCTGCTGGCTCCGCCGGGCGCGGTTTGGACTGTTCCGGTCGGGGTGCCTCTGCGGGCGCAGGTTTCGTTTCCGTGCCGGCGCTGCGGTTGAGTTCGCCCAGCCCCTTATAGAACGTATTGGAAACCGATACCTTGAAGGTAACCGGTTCATTGTACAGCCCTTCGAGCAACTGGGTGATGCGGCTGCCCAGCCGTTCTTCTACCCACGACTTGCCGTACGAGTTATAGGCCCCCACTGTATACACATGATTCTGATAGCTGATGGGTCGCAGCGGCTGCACCCAGGTATCGAAGAGTGCCCGCGACATCTCACTGCGCAAACTGCCGAGCACCATTTCCCAGGCCGCTTGATGGTCGGGTAAATGGATGTTCAATGCAGGGTCTTGCTGTGTATGATCCATCCCGCTCTTTCTTCCGGGAAATCGCGCCCCGGTTCGTTGTGGCTTTCTGAGGGTAGTTCCTCTGCCACGCAGGATCGCATCCCCAGAAGATTATATAGAACATTTGCGCTATATAATCTACCGCAACGTCAACAAAAAATCAACTTGCCAAACTGGCAACTTTTTGCCCGAAAACTTGCCGATTTGGCAACTTTTGGGCGGCTATTAAAGGCTGTTTCCGGGCGAATTATTTCTACCCTAAAAAGCCTGTTTTTTGGTAGAAATAATTCACTTCCGGTCATCGTTCACCAGCCGTTCTACCAGTTGAGCCAGTGCCTTAAAATCCTTCATCTCGCCAATGTTGCGATTGAAGCGAGCTGAACAAATACGCGTCAAAATGCCAACGGTTTCACCCGCCGAAACGCTACGGTGCAAAAGCTCAGAAAAACGCTTCTGCCACACTTCGATTTCCGCCATTTCACCATGCGAGAGGGTCATGCCCACCTTACGCCGCGGGACGGTACCGGGCGGCCGCCCCGGGGAGCGGACTTCCTGTTCGCTGGGGACGCGCCGGGCTTCATACAATTGCACCCAGGCATTCTTACTTGATCCGGTTCCAGTTGCCATAGCTAAAATACCTCTCGTGCAATCTCGACATTGATCATGGTTTCGTCACCTTGCAGCAAACGATCCATGGAAAGGGCGCACAGACGAATGATTTCGCGGGGCACACCCTGAGACTTCTCATACAGGACTTCGAAAGCGTCATCGTTGATCATGGGCTCGGCGCGGCCGGCCACGCGCAGGCGGAAGAGCACCATCTGCAGCGCACTGGACAGGGTAAGGGGAGGCAGGGCCAGGCGCACGAAAACGCGGGCGTTGACCGGTTTGTTGGTTTCGAACACCGAACTCATCTCGGATTGTCCAAACGCCAGCACCTGCACCACTTTAGCGTCGTAATCGAAGTTATACAGGCGGTGCAGCACCTCGAGGGCTTCCGGCTCCATTAACTGGGCATCATCCAGCAGCACCACCACGTTCTTATCGTTGGTATAAGCATCCGCCATGAACTTCTCGAGGCCTTCCATCTGGCGCTGAAAAGAGCGCTGCAGGGGTACATTGAGGCTGTTCGAGATCTGGCGGGCCGCGTCCATGGCCGACTTAAAAGCCGCAGTATGGATATAACAAATATCCATATTCTCCTCAGACGCATAAACATCATATAATCGTCTGGCAAGAGAACTTTTTCCCATGCCCATATCCCCGGAAATCAGGGCCAGCCCGCGGCGGCGGGAGATGACACCCTGGGCCTGACGATAGACCGCCAGGTGTTCCGGGCCGAGATAGAGGTAGCGCGGATCAGCCGAGAGCTTGAAAGGATCTTCCTTCAGCCCTAAGCGATCCAGACGGACGAGCCGCCACTCTGTATCGTTAAAAGAATCCACCACTTTTACTACCTCCGTTTCTGATTATGACACGAAAAAGAATCAGAAGCAATAGAATTGCGCTAATTAACCTATTTATGAACCTAATTTAGCACAATTCTGTTGAATTTACAAGCGATCTATGCTAATATTTGATCGGAACAAAATAATAATCAGAAATCGTCGAGTTTCCGCAAAAATCCGGCTAATTAATCTCTCAACCGGGTTTTAGAAAGAGAATTTATGGCCATTACCATCACAATTGCGAACGAAAAGGGCGGGGTCGGCAAAACGACCACTGCCGTCAACCTGGCCGCTGGTCTGGCGCTGCGCCTTGAAAATGAAGACGGTCCCGCCGGCCGCGTTCTCGTCGTGGATATGGACCCGCAGGGGCACGCCCTGCTGGCCATCGCGTTCGATAAGCACAAGGACGTCTTTCCGGTCAGCCTGTCGGCGCTGCTCACCGAGACCCCACCGCCCTCGATCCAGCGCATGATCCAGCACAGCGATCATCACGCCAATCTGTACTTCATCCCCTCCGATCACACCGGCATGATCCGCGCTGCGCGGGAGCTGCCTTCCTTAATGGCCAACGAGACCCGCCTGCAGAAAGCCCTGGCCCAGGTGCAGAATCAGTTTGCCTACATTGTGATCGACACCCCGCCAAACACTGGTGATCTGCTGGTCAACTCGCTGGTCGCCGCCGACCTGGTGGTCATCCCGGTCGAAACCAGCTATCTGGGCGTTTCGGGCCTGATCGAACTGCAGCGCACCATCGAGCAGATCAAGACCCACTTCCGCCCCGAACTGAAGATCTTCGGCTACCTGCCCACCCTGTGCGACGAACAGCGCGCCGAAGCCCAGGAGATCCTGACCGAGCTGCAGCAGCGCTACAAAACGCTGATGCTGCCCCCCATCCATAAAGCCACGGACCTGGCCTATGCCCACTCCGCGCACATGGACGTGTTCACTTATAAGCCCCCCCGCGTTCACTCCACCGAATCCATTGCTTCCAGCTCCCGGGCTACCCAGGAGTACAGCGGGCTGGTGGAAGCGGTGCTGCACGAAACCCGCAAAAGAAACAGCTAAGAGTACCCAGTAGGGAGATTGGATTATGCCTCCTAAAAAGAGATTCAGCGCTTTCGATGACTTCACTTCCGGCGAAGACCAACCGGAGAAGCTCAAGATTCCTGTGCCAGATATGGGGGTCAGCCAGGAGGAAACGCCACAGGTGGAGCGTATCGAGCGCTTAAAACCCAGCCAGATGCAGCCGGATCGGTTCCAACCGCGCCGTCTGCTGCCTCCTTCCCTGCGCGTGGCCTTCTTCTCCGGCAAGATCACCTGTTATCAGGCCGCCATGGAGTGGCTGGACATGGCCGCCAACGACAATGGCATCCGTCAGGAAGTCGACCGCCTGCTGGCAATGGGCTCCTCCTTTGGCGAACACGGCCAGATCAAATCCATTACCGGTTCGTGGCAGCCGCGCACCGACGGTGATTTCGTCTTCCAGATCGAGACCGGCGAACGCCGCTTCTGGGCCGCCTGTCTGCAGTACGCCTCCTCCGGCGCCCAGGATGAACCACTGCTGCGCGTCGAAGTGGTGGCCCACCCCACCCGCCAGCGCCAGGTACTGGAAAACCGCCATGCCGAACCTCCTTCAGCGGTGGAGCAGGCCTGTGAAGTTGCCTCCCTGATCCTGGCTGATCTGGGCGTCCTGCCCCCGGCCGAGATCGCCGATGATTACGAATTCTTCCGCATGGCGCGCAATCAGCGCATGCCCGCCGGGCTGTGGGACCGCCTCATGCCGATCATGCAGCTGACCCGTCCGCGCATGGTGCAGTTACTCAATATCCTGCAGCTGCCTTCCCCGCAGCTCGATCAGGCCGACCGCTACCGCCTCTCGGAACGGGTACTGCGCGAAGTCCTAGCCACCCCGCGTGACCAGTGGGAACGCATGATCCGGCTGGCCATTCAGAACCAGCTCACCTCGGACGAAGTCGCCGAGATCGCCACCACTCCTGCCCCCAGCAGCGAACCCGCCAGTGAACGACGCATTTCCACCCCGGTGCTACCCGAACCCGGGCGCCAAGCTGGCCGCGCTCTCAAGCGCTTCGTCACCACCCTGAGCGATCTGGATGATTACGACCGCGACCAGGCCCTGGATGAAATCGCCGATACCCTCGTCACCCGCGGCAACGGGGCCGCCACTGCCGACCTGCTCGAAGAACTGGCCAACCTCATCCGCGCCCGCCTCGAATAAAAAGAAATCCATTCCGCAATCAACGACACCCACTGGAATTAAAAGCCAGCGGGTGTTTTGTTTTTACAGAGAAAAAGTGTAACCACGGTAACACTTTGCCAACACCAATTCGTGACGCCGCGGTGCCCCCCTTGCACTGCCTGACCTTTAAAAGCGTAACCACGGTTACACTTTCTTTCTTCACTCAATACCCATCACGACCCGGCCGCGCCGCTGTTCTTTCACTCTCCACAACACAATTGCGGACCCGGTATTCATGCAGTCCAAAGGGATTGCCGCGGGGCCGCGGTCGCAATCTTTGCCGCACCCACCAGCAAAAAAACCTTTAAAAAGAAGTCCTTTTTAAAATAAATTTTTTAGGCCAGTGTTTCCTCACCCCGCTTTTCCTCCCTCCCCGGCCCACCCGACAGGGCCCATTTCCCGGCGGCGTCCGGTGCGGCAAGCCTCTCGGGAAAAGTAGCGTCAATGCGGCTTGCCGCGCCGGACAGGCAAATACTCATGTGCGGCAGGTTGGAGGCCTTCTCGGCTTCCCTGACGAATCTAGAGGCGACCCTTATTTTTGCTTCCGATTCTCCCCAGGGGCGACCCTTGTTTGAGGGGACTTTTTCGGTATAATTGGCAGAGGCGACCCTAACATTAATAAGAAGTGATTTTTTTGCTTCCGGTTTTCGGGGCCGTAAAATGGAAAGTGTCATGCAGGTATTTGCCTTTGCCAATCAAAAAGGTGGGGTCGCCAAAACGACCTCTGCCGTGACCCTGGCCGCCGGACTGGCGCGGCGCAATCACCGCGTCTTGCTCGTCGACCTCGATCCGCAGGGACAGGCGGCGCTGCTGCTGGGCTTACCCAAAGAGCCCGGCGTTTACCGCTTCTTCGGGCTGGAAGAACCGCTGGCCGACCTGGTGCGCCCGGCCCGTCCGCACCTCGATCTGCTGCCCGGCGATAAGAGCAGCGAGAAAGTTAAACGCCAGCTGACCTTTCTGGAAAACAAAAACACCATCCTGCAGGAACATCTGCAGAACTGCGGCTACGAAGTCGTGATCCTGGATCTGGCCCCTTCGCTCGACATTCTGCACCTCAACGGACTGGCCGCCAGCGACTGGGTCATCATCCCGACCCGGCTGGACCGGCTCTCGATCGACGGTGTCCAGGAAATTCTGCTGACCCTGGCCGAGCTCAGCCAAGCCGGAAAGTGTTACCGCGGTTACACTATTTTGCCGACTTTCTTCGAACGCTCGACCAAAGAAACCTTGCTGCAGTTCCGGGAGCTGGCCAACACGTTCTCGGACCACCTGTGGCCACCGATCCCGCAGGACGCCGCGGTGCGCAGTGTGTCAGCACAGGGAAAAACCCTGTGGGAAGTGTCCCGGGCCACCCCGGCAGTTAAGGGCATCAAGAGCGGCCGCTCATACCTGGGCGGATATCTGCAGGTACTCGACCGAATGGAGGAATTGCTCGATGGCCAAGAAAAATGAAAGCCGCCCCATTACCCTGGACCCGGCCGTAGCCGAGCTGCTGGCCGGCATGGAAAAGCGCCAGGCCGAAGCTCAACTGCCGCGCCCGGAACGGGAACGGCTGCTCAAAGAACGTATCAAGATCCAGGCCCGCCGCGAACAAAGGGCTACCTACGATCTGCCGCCGCAGCTGCGCAAGGCCATTCAGGAACTGGCCGAGGAATTACGTCTGCCGCAAAGCCAGCTGGTTACCCTGGCCTTGATCCGTTTTCTGCAAGCGTATAAAAATGAAGAGGTCGATCTAGCTCAATTCAAAGAACCTTCGCGAAGTCCGCGTTATGATTGGAACCTGGTGCTGACCAAAGAACTGCGTTCACTGGAAAAGAAAAAGAAGAGCGGGGATTAATCTCTTCAGTCGTTTAAGTCGTTAATTAAGTAGTGAATAGAAACAGGTGCGATTTCTGCATTCAGGAGACGTGCGTCTTTTGCACTCTTCTGGTGGGCGAACTTTGCACCCTGGCCGCCTTAAAGAAAATATTTCCGGCTGGCCTGTGGGCAGGTTAAGCATCCCGGCCAGAAAGCGGATTTTGCCTCTTGGCCTGATAGAGATTAACGCATTCAGGCCAGAATGTAAATATTGCCTGCAGGCCCGAATGAAAATTCTACCTTCTGGACTTCACCCTGAAAACAGGGCATCATGAAAAAAATGAGTCCATTTAAGGAGCGAATGCGCTCAATATTATTCCATCTGGCAAAAACAAAAACGGGGGGGGATTGGGGTACGCTGGGGAGTTTCACATCTGAGTTCATGGCTGCCCGTCGAGCGCCTGTATGAATCTGCTACCGTGTTGGCCTTCTACCACCCACGGCCGGTTTATCCAGTGCATGTGTTGATCGTTCCTAAACAACCAATCAAATCGTTGCTGGATCTTCATGAGGGCCAAATGGAACTAATGAATGAGGTATTGCTGGCTGCGCAAGCGGTGATTTGCCAGCTAAACCTCGAAGAGTCGGGTTATCGACTGATCGTCAATGGGGGAGCCTATCAAGAAGTCGAACTGTTGCATTTTCATTTGATCTCAGAGGAATCTATAAAAGAGTAACCGCGGTAACACTTGCCGCGGTTACTCTTTGTGGAAAGAAAGGAATTTAACCCTGCGACAGGGTCACTTTCGCAAAGATGCGCTTCTTTTTCTGCAGGCGCGACAGGGCGCTGGTGATGCGTACGGCGGCGCCGTATTTCTGATCGAAGAGGGACCTGACGGCGGCGATGGTCTCCGCGGATTCGACGAAGGAGACTTCCGCGTCGTGCCAGTCACCGGTAACCTCACCATTCATGCGGCAGGGAGCCACTTTGGCGGTGTTGTCGCGGCGCAGGCGCTTGACCTTGCCGGAATCGGAGCGGGTCAGGAAGAAGAGCAGACCGCCAGATTCGACGAACCAGACCGGCGTGCGGATGGCTTCGCCGGAGCGCCGGTAGGTTTCGAGGCTCATATATTTTTCTTCATTGAATGCAGAACTGGGAAGGGTCGTTGAATTCATAGAATCCTCCTATAGGTTCTTTCCTATAATACAGGCATTTCACTGGAATTTCATTAGAAATGCGACCAGTTTTGGGGGATTCACAACCAAAAAGAGAAACCGCGTATATTGCGTATAGATTAATAACTTCTCAAACCAGAATGCCGCGCAGATAGATCTCGATGCTGTCCTGCAGGGCCGCGTTCGATTGATCCGTAGACTCGGGCGGTTTGCCGAGCAGCATCTCGTTCATGTGGAAGGAATAAAAGAGGCCGAAGAAGGCACGCAGCAGGCTTTCGCTGGAGAAGGTCTTGACCACGGCCGGGTCCCGCTGCAGGCGCTGGGTGAAGCTTTCGAGGCGAGCGCTGACCTCGGGGTAGGCGGCCTGCAGGTGCCTGCCCTGGAACTCAACGACATCGATGAACGTCAGCTTAATCAGATCGGGGCGGGCTGAAAGGGCCGTCACCAGACGGCGGGCCGCAGTACGCACCAGATCGGCGGCACTGCCGGCCTGAGTGTTTTCGAGTGCCAGTACCAGGATGAGGTAGGGGTTGTAAGCCTCGAAAACGGCGCGAAAGAGATCGTCCTTGCCGGGGAAGTAAGTGTAGAGGGAGCCCAGCGCCATGCCGGATTCTTTCGATATCTGCCGCATGGTGGTGCCGTGAAAACCCTGTTCAAGAAACAGGCGATGGGCGGCGGCCACGATTGCCTTGCGGGCATGGTCCGGGTTGGGGTGTTTGGTTTCTGAACGTTCGTTCATTGTGGGCTCCAGTTCTCGATAACTTATCCTCAATAAAGAAAGATTAAGTAAATTATAATCAAGAGAGGAATTGAATGGAGGAATTATGCAGATGAAAAAGATGAAAATTTTAGCTGGAGTATTGTCTCTGGCTTTGCTGGCCGGGTGTATCCCGGTGGTGGCCACCAGCACCCCCGCCAGCCACGCGGTGGATGAACCGACCCAAACCCCGCAGGTGATCGTGGTCACCTCTACCCCTGAAACCCCACAGGTGATCGTCATTACCGCCACCCCGGAACCGGCAACTGCCACCCCTGAAGTGCCCACGGCTACCGCGACGACCGCGGTGCAGACCACTCTCAATATCACCAGTGTAGCTGACAGCGGCAACGGCAACGTGGTGGTCAACTGGGACGCCAGCGGTGACTTCCCGGCGGGCTTCCAGGTGGTCTGGTCGAGTACCAGCCAGGAGCCGAGCTTCCCGACGGATTCTTCCACCTACGTGAGCGATCCGAACGCTCGTTCGGCCACATTCCACGGCAGTGCGAATACGCTGTACTTCGTGCGCGTGTGCCGTTACGCAAACAGCGTCTGCGACGTGTACAGCAACCTGGGCTACGTGGCCGTTTTTGCGCCGACGCTGGCCCCCACCGCCAAACCGGCAGTGCCTTCCAGCGGCACCCCGGTGTCTATTTCTCCGTACATTTACATCACCTATATGAAGAGTGCCGGCTACGGTGCGGCGGTCATCTACTGGAAGGCTTACGGCACGTTTGACCACGGTTTCAAGATCCTCTATGGCACCAACCCGGATAATCTCTCTTATGGTGAATCCAAGTCTTTCGATGTAAAGAACGGTACCTTCCGGGTCTTCACTGTGACCGGGCCTTACTACACCAAGTTCTACTACCAGATGTGCCGCTTTACGGGCACCAGTTGTGACCTGTATTCCAACGTTTACTCCTTCACCCTGAGCGGCCCCAATTAGATTTCTGATCTGTTTTTCAGAGGCCCTTCGGAGACGTAACCCCGAAGGGCTTTTTTATTCCAGCCCGGCGCGGGGATAGGTATAATCGAAGGAACGAAAGAGGTCATTGCCATGAGTATTGATCCGAGGACAGGTTTGTATTTCGAAGAGTACGGGCAGCAAAATCCGCGCAGCATCGTTTTTCTGCACGGCGGCGGCATCGCTGGCTGGATGTGGCGCTATCAGGTGGAATACTTCAAGAGCAGCTACCATTGTCTGGTGCCCGATCTGCCCGAGCAGGGACAAAGTACCGGGGCGGGTCCATTTTCGATCGACGGCGCCGCGGATAGCATCGCCGAATTCATCCGCGGTCACGCCCATGACGGCCGGGCCAACGTAGTGGGTCTCTCAGAGGGAGCGGTGGTGGTCGTGGCCCTGCTGAGCCGCCATCCCGAAACGATCGATCACGCCGTTTCGAGCAGCGCCATTTTGCGGCCGCTGCCGGGTGGGGGGCTGTACAGCGAAAAGGCCCTGCGCTGGACGTACCGCTGGTTTATGGCCCCATTCAAGAATAATGACGGCTACATCCGGCTCAACATGCGCAGCTCGGCAGGGGTGGCGGAGGAATTTTTTACCGATTTCAAGCGAAGCTTCCAGCAGACAACGGAAGACGGCTTTGCCAATATGCTGAGCAGCGCCATTAGTTATCGGCTGCCGCCTCATCTGGGGGAAGCCAACGTGCCGGTGCTGGTGGTGGTGGGTCAGCGGGAGTACCGGCAGATGATCGATTCTGGCCGCGACCTGGTGCAGGCTCTGCCTCAGGCGCGCGGGGTGATGGTCACGCTGGGAAAGGGCTCCTCGCTGGCCAAGGAACACAACTGGGCCATGACGGCCCCGCAGCTTTTCAATGTCACGGTGGGGGCCTGGATCGAAGATCAGCCGCTGCCGGCGGAGCTGCTGAATCTGGAATGATCAGGAGGAGAGCTATGAAGCACACTTTACGCTGGATTACTTTAGGCAGTCTGTTCTTCTTTATGACCATTGCCGCTGGGGCAGTGATTGCCATGGCCGGCGGTCAGCCGCTGCCTATGGCGGTGACGTTTGTGAGCACCCTGGCCTGTTTTCTTTTTTCCCTGCTGCACGCCGGTCAGCATCTGGGCTGGCGCCCGGCGCTGGTTTTGCTGGGACTGTGCTTTGCCATTGCCCTGCTGTTCGAGAGCCTGGGGGTCGCGACTGGTTGGGTGTACGGCCCTTATCATTATTCCGCGCAGTTGGGACCGAAATTCTTGGGGCTGGTGCCCTACCTGATCCCGCTGGCCTGGTTCATGATGATGTATCCGTCTTACCTCATGGCCCGGCGGCTCCTGCCGCTGCTGCGCCTGCGCCGCGGTTCCGGGCTGGCCCTGGCCGCTCTGGCCGGCCTCATCATGACCGGCTGGGACATGACCATGGACCCGCTGATGGTGCAGAGCGGGCGCTGGGTTTGGGAAGTGAATGGGGCTTACTTTGGCGTGCCGGTGCATAACTTCATCGGCTGGTGGGCCACCACCTTTGTTACCTTTGGGCTGTTCCTGCTCCTCTTCCCGGCGCAGAAAGAAGTCCCGGCGCAAGCCAGCCAGACCGACTGGGAGCGCTGGGCATACCTGAGTTATTTCGTGACCGGTGCCAGCAATGCTGCTGCGGCGGCCCTGTCTGGGTTGGGCGGCCCGGCGCTGGTGGGCGTCTTCAGCATGGCTCCCTGGCTGCTGCTGGCCTGGCGGGTCTCCCTGCCAGAAAAGCAAAATAATCCTGATCGGTAGATTGGAAAATGTCATGAGTTTGAATTTTGCCCGCCTGAACCCGAAAGCCATTGTGCCCACCCGCCACCATCCGCAGGACGCCGGCGTGGACGTTTATTCGCTTGACGATACCTTCGTCTGGCCGTTCAGCTACCGCAACATCCATACGGGCATCACTGCCGAGATCCCTGCCGGGAGCGTGCTGCTGGTGCGCCCGAAGGGGAAGAACAATCACCTGGTGGGTTCCGGGGTCATTGATGCCGGTTATCAGGGGGAGATCGTCATCAAGGTAGTCAATTATTCCTGGAAGTTCCTGCGCATCCCGTCGGGGATGGCTATCGCGCAGCTGGTGCACCTGCCGGTACTGTGCGAACCGGTTCAGGAACTGCCGCTGGAAGAAATCCATCTGCAGAAAAGCGCCCGCGGCGGCAGCGGCGGCATCCATTCGACGTGAAAAAGATTTATTTCATTTTTACGCCAACTTGCCTATAATTAACTCGCGCAATCATTTTGCAACAGGTGAATGTTCCTGTGAAATCCCTGAGGTGGAGGAAAGGTTCTATCCGTCCGCGAGGGGAGAAATTGTGCGCCAACCCAATAGGGACGCGATGAACTGCTGGCGGTAATCTGGTCGCTTAGCCACAGGGAGCGAATAGCGAAACCGGCCCCCGCTTCGAGGAATTTCTTCGAAGTGAATTCACATTATTGAAAGGGGAACGGGAAATGCTTTTCACTCATTCAAGAAATCATCGCTGGATTCAATTCATCATTACTGTGCTTTTTATTGTCGGGCTGGTTGTACCCGCCAATGGACTGGTGCGTGCCGATGATGGCAGCAGCGCCACCCCCACGGCGGCCGCCACGACGGCGGATCTGCAGACGACCGCGGAAGCCACTGAGGAAGCGGCTGTCACTCAGACCACTGCTCCAACGGAAGAAACAGCGGCAGCAGCTACGGAAGCGGTAACTGCCACCGCAGAGCCGACCGAGGCAGTCACGGCTGCCGCGACCGCCCTGCCGACAGGAGAAGCTACCGCGGCGGAAGACGCAACCCCGCAGGTCGAGCCGGCCACGGAATTACAGCAGGCCGTGGCAGCTCTGGCCGATGCCGACGCCGTCCTGGTGGACGCGGATGGCAACCCCATGCCGATGGCATCTCAAGAGGCCGCGCAGGCGCTGAGCGACAGCGATCCGTGGTTCGATGCCGGCGGGGGCGTGATTGTGGGCTACGTGGCTTCCGGGTCCTGCCCGGCCTTCGTCACTGAATGCCACGTAGGCGCCAACCCCATCCAGAGTGCGATCAATGACGCGCGCTCGACCGACAATACCATTCACATCGAAGCCGGACTTTACAGCGAGCAATTGACCATTACCAAATCGGTGACCCTGACCGGTGCCGATGCGGCCACGACTACCGTCAAAGCCCCTTCTACTTTGTCCAGTGATTCTTATGGCAAGAAGAGCATCATCACCATCGATGGCGTGGGAGTGGTGGTTGATCTCAGCAATCTGACCATCAGCGGCCCCGGCCCGACCGGCTGCGGCAGCATTAACTATGGGATCTTCGTCAGTGGTGGAGCGACAGCGTACATCCATGAAAATAACATCGTGTCAGTCCGCGACAGCACCTTCAGCGGCTGCCAGAACGGGGTGGCCATCGCGGTAGGCACCACCGCAACCAGCGGCAGCGCGGTGATTGAGAACAACGTCATCAGCGACTACCAGAAGAACGGCATCGCAATTGCCGGCGCGGGTTCCTCGGCCACGATCACCGGCAATACGGTGACCGGCGCTGGCAAAACCAGCGTGACCGCCCAGAATGGCATCCAGATCTCGTATGGGGCCACCGCGACGGTCGATAACAACACCGTCTCCGGGAATTATTACGGAGGTGATTCGTGGACGGCAACCGGTATTCTCATCTATAATGCCGGGGCAGGGGTCCAGGTGGAAAACAACAATTTGACCAGCAGCGGGGATATGGCCAGCCAGATTGGTATCTACGTGCAGGGCAGCAATGACGTCACCCTCAGCGGTAACCGGGTAGCCAACACGGTGCTGGACGGCATCGATCTCATCGCCTTGACGGGCGCAACCGTGACCGGCAATCAGATTGCCAATGCCGGCTACGACGGTTTGTTCATTGGTGGCGTCAGCGGAACTCCGATCAGCAATGTGACAGTCAGCGGCAACACGTTCACTAACAATGCCAATGGCGCGCCAAGCGCCAGCGATGGTTATGCCGCCGCAATCCATCTAGGGGCTTACGCTCTGCCGCTTACTGTGGTGATCCATAACAACGACTTCAGCGGCAACAAGAACGGCGTGACCAACCAGAGCGGCAGCGGCGATTGGGTGGATGCCACCTTGAACTGGTGGGGGGATGTGACTGGCCCCTATGAAGTCGTGACCAACCCGGCAGCTCTGGGCGACGCGGTCTCAGATTATGTGACCTATGCGCCTTTCCTCCAGCAATCTTCTGGGGCGGAAACCTCTCGCAGTGTCTTTGCTGACGATGACGAAGACGGTGTGGGTAATTCCAAAGATAACTGCCCGGCGCTGTATAACCCCGATCAGGCTGACCGCGACAATGATGGCATCGGCGATGCCTGCGACCCGATCGACAACCCCGCCGCGGCCGCAAAACCGATCCCCTTGACCGGTGCGGTCAGTGAAAAGTTCAGCTGCTCCGATCAGACCATCCTGCGCCTGCCCAACGGTGATTTCGTTGTGGCCAGCAAGGATCTGTGTAATTTCGACGGCGTTCTCACATCTCTTGTGGAAGACGCTGTATTGACGGATACCCAAACCGAGCAGCTCCCGGCGGGAGTGTACGGCAGCGCCATGAATCTGGACGTGCTCAACGGCACCACCCCGGTCAAGCTGCTGAGCGGCGACGCCCGCCTGACCTACTCGTTCAAGTTGACGGACGAACAGGCCCGGCAGTCGCTGGCCGTGTATTTCTGGGATGAAACCGCTCAGGAAGGCAAAGGCGACTGGGTGCTGCTGCCTGATTATCAGGAAGAGAATGACACCCCGGTGGTGTCCCGCCTCTACCCGGATAAAACGGACGAACTGCGCACGATCTACTCCGGGGTCAAGCAGACCGAAGATACTCACTTCGTGACCTTCGCCACGAACTTTACCGGTCTTTTCCTCTTCGTAACGAAATAATCTGTTGAGTAAAACGCATGATTACAGGGCTGCCCGTCGGGCAGCCCTGTTGTTTACAAAAATGCAGGGTAATTCCTGAAGAATCCGTTCTATAATGAGAAAATGGAGTGAGATTCTACGGAGGGGTAGAGATGAGACGAAGACTTTTTTGGGCGATTGGTTTGATGTTCTTCCTGGCTGGATGCACGGCACTGCCGGCAGCGCAAAGCGCACAGCCGGGTGGAAATGACGCGGCAGCACTTGTCCCTTCCCCCACTTACACTCCAAACGTGATCTACGTTACCGCGACCCCCAACCCGGCGGAAACGCAGGTCTCCGCGGTGGGATTTGAAGTTGCCGAGACCCCTGTTTCGGATTCGAGCCTGACCATCACCGGCATCGATGACTTGGGGGGCGGACGGGCCGTAGTGCACTGGGATGCCAATGGCTCCTTCCCGTTCGGTTACGTGATCACCTGGACGGAGCAGACTCAGCGCCCGGTCTTCCCGGGGGATAATTACAGTTACGCGGTGGATCCCAACTCTCGGTCGGCGCTGGTCACCCTGCAGCGGGATAAAGTCTATTTGCTGCGGGTGTGCCGTTTTACCGGCAGCCGCTGCGATGTGTACAGCAATTTGAGCATCTTCACTTTGAAGATCGTCAAACCGGTTGCTTATTTCACCGCGATCCCCTCCAGCAGCGGTGGGTACACCACCATTTCCACTTCGCAGTCAAGCTCTTCCTATAATGCCAGCGGCACCCCGGTCAGCTTCGGCAGCGATATCGTGCTCACCGGCGTCTCGGCGGCTGGCACCGGCAAGGCCAAGGTGGCCTGGGCGGCCAATGGCAGCTTCAGCCAGGGCTTTGCCATCGTTTATTCCACTTCTACTACGACCCCTTACGTAGGCGGGTATCCTTATTACGTGGTGGGCGACTCTTCGGCGCGCTCCGCTTACGTGGATGGCACTCCCGGTACGGTGGTTTATTACCGTGTCTGCCGTTATACCGGCAGCAGCTGCGACGTTTATTCCAACACTTACACTTACCTCTTCCCGGGCAGCCTCGTGGCGACGGCTACTCCCGACCCGGCGACGATCGTGATCAACAGCGTGGCCCCGACCACTACTCTGGGGCAGGCCAGCATCACCTGGACGGCGACGGGTTCCTTCCCCAGCGGGTTCAAGATTCTGATCTCCAAGACCAACGCTGCCCCAACGATCTCTGCTTACGACCAGTTGTTCGTGGTCAGCAGCGGCAGCGCGACCAGCACTACTTTCACCGGGGACCCGGGGGCCAGCTATTACGTGCGCATGTGCAAGATTGTTGCGGGGACCTGCGGCAATTATTCCAACGTGGCCACGGTCACCTTTACCGCGGATACCTCCACGATCTCCAATTTGCAGGTGAGTGATGGTTCACTCAGCTATGCCAACGTGACCTGGGAAGCCAGTGAAGATGCACCACAGGGATTCAAGATCTTGTTCTCCACGGTTCATACCACCCCGACCCTGCAGGATTCGTGGGTATACGTCAGCGACGGCAGCCTGCGCGCGGGAACTTTTTCAGGCGATCCGGGGTCTACTTATTACGTGAGGGTGTGTCGCTACATTAATACCTCGTGCTCGGTATATTCGGACGTGGTCTCGATCACCCTGGATGCAGGTACCACCCCGACGGTCACCATCGAAGGCATTTCCGATACCGGGGAGGGCACGGCCATGCTGCGCTGGTCTTCGACCGGGGAATTCCCGGATGGCTACCGCATCCTGGTCTCCGAAACCAACGATCCGCCGCTGGTCAGCGATCAGCAATCCCTGGCCTCCAGCGCGGATGCGCCCATGAAGGAGATCACCGGCACGCCGGGGACAGCCTATTACGTGAGCATCTGTCGCGTGGAAGGCAGCGGCTGCGGTGTGACCTCGACGGTGTGGCATTACACCTTTGGCAAGATCACTCTGGGCAGCTTCACGTTGGATGGCAGCGGTAATGCCACTCTTGCCTGGACCTACACTGGCAGCAACACACCGGCAGGTTTCTCGGCGCTGTTCTCAACGACGAATACCAGCCCGTCGATTGCCGACCACGAGGTTCAGGTGGACGCGGGCAGTTCCAGCACCTCGGTGAACGCAACCCTGACTGCAGGGGTTGCCTATTACTACCGGGTGTGCAGCGGAGATGGCACGGCCTGCATCATTAATTCAGCCGTAGGGAGTTATACTCCGTGACCAGAAAATGGCGCGAAGATTGCAACACTCCCTGACGTAAGGGAGTGTTGTTTTTTGTAGACAATGCGCCCAGTAGTTGCTTTTAACAAACGTTTTGATGTACAATGAGCCTGGAAATTCGTGTATCCGAATAACAGAAATGTTAAGAGGGGGGAGCGGACGGCTCTCTATAATAGAATTACTCGCATTGCGAGAATCGGAGGAGCAATGTCTAAGTATCTGAAGTACCTTTTCTTGCTGGCGCTGGCGGTAATGCTGGCAGGTTGTATCCCAACCGCGACAGCTACCACGGTCCCTGTGGAGAACCCGACCCAGGCACCGGTAGTGGATACCCCAACGAGCGCACCACAGGTGATCTACATCACCGCAACCCCATCCAATCAAACTGGGGTGGAAGTGGCATCCACCGCAACCCCGGCAGCGCTCGAGGCTACCCCAACCCCAACCCCGAGTGACGCCAGCCTGACCATCTCAGGCGTGGACGATCTGGGCGGGGGAAGGGCTGTTATCCACTGGGCTGCTACTGGCAATTTCCCGACTGGCTACATCGTGGTATATTCCGACACCAACCAATCCCCGACCTTCCCGGTGAACACCTATAATTATGCCGGCGACCCGAACGCGCGTTCGGCCATGATTACGGTCGAAGTGGGCAAGATCTACTACGTACGAGTCTGCCGCTACACCAATAATACTTGCGACGTCTACAGCAATTTGGGCGTCTTTGCTTTGCAGAACGTGGCACCGACCAGCTATCCCAATTCTTCCGGTTACTATCCTACCGCTACCTCTTCTTCGATTGCCTATAATTCCGATGGCGAGGTGATCTCTTCTTCAAGCACGCTGGCGATCACTTCCATGAATGCCACCGATACCGGCAAAGCCATCATCCGTTGGACGGCGAGCGGCACTTTCAGCAAGGGCTTCGCTATCGTTTTTTCCACTTCATACACCAAGCCTTTTGTAGGCGGGTATCCCTATTACGTGGTTGGGGATTCGGCAGCGCGTTCCGCTTACGTGGACGGTACACCCGGGAGCACTGTCTATTACCGGATCTGCCGCTATACTGGCACGACCTGTGACATTTACTCGGCCCCGTTCACTTTTACCTTCCCGGGCACGGCGCCCACGGCTGTCCCAGCGACGCCAACTTCATCCACCCCCACGACGGTGACCCCGGTCACTCCTACCCCGGCTACCGCAACTCCGACCCCCACAGCCACAGTGACCTCAACCCCGGTGACCCCCACGGCAGACCCAACCGCGGATTCTTCGACGCTAACCCTCGACAGCGTTACCAATAAGACCGATTTAGGGGCAGCCACTGCAAGCTGGTCGTACACCGGTACCTTCCCGAGTGGGATCCTGGTGCTCTATTCTTCAACCAATTCTGAGCCGACGATCAGTGACACGACGATTCTGGTTTCGAATGTTGGTGACGGAAGCAAGGATATCACTGGAATCCCGGGCACGACCTATCACGTGCGGCTGTGCAAATACGATGGCGCCGCCTGCCTGTTCTACTCCAACACGCAGGATATCACCTTCACGGCTGACACGGCCACGATCTCGCTGGACAGTGTTGTGGATACCACAGATGACACGGCTACCGTGTCGTGGACGCCGACTGGCGATTTCGCGAATGGCTACCGACTGCTGGTTTCGGAAACGCATAACCCGGCGGACCTGAGCAGTGAGATTGTCCAGAACATCACCGATCCGGCGACGCATACGGCCACCTTCACCGCTGTCGCAGGCTCGACCTATCACGTGCGGGTGTGCAAGATCTTCGGAGATAGCTGCAGCGTTTACTCGAATCAGATCGATTTCACGAAGGCACAGATCGCCCTGAACAGTGTGACGGACGTCAGTTCCGGCAATGCGACTGCGGCATGGACGGCAACTGGCACTTTCAGCGATGGGCTCCTGGTGGTCTACTCTGCCTCGAACACACTGCCCACTGAGTCGGATACGACTGTCAGCGCAGCTTCAGGAGCCACCTCAGCCGCCATCACCGGCACCGCTGGGACGGCGTACTACGTACGCGTCTGCAAGCTGAGCGGCTCGACCTGTGTGGTCTACTCGAATGCCATTGCCTTTACGTTTGCCAAGATTACCCTGGGTGACTTCACCATGAGTACAACGGATGAAACAGAAGGGTATGTGGGGGTAACTGCCGCAGGGAATTATCCCAACGGATTCATGTACCTGATCTCGGCCAGTAATGACACCCCTTTGATCACGGATTCATCAGGCACACTTTCTGGTCACGTCGATGGAGATAATACGATCACATCGGTAACGATCACTAATCTGATTCCTGGCGGAACTTACTATTTTCGCCTCTGTCAGCAGGCCACATCCACTCCCAGCTGCCTGATTTACTCAGATGTCAAGACCCTGGATATCCCGAGTTCGCTGGTGCTGGACACACCGACGGGAGGAGAGGGTGCGGTTGAATTGACCTGGGGTACCCCAGGTTCTGGGTTCCCCGCTTTCTCGACTTATCAGGTCATGCGCGTCAGATCGGACGAAACCACTTTTACAAGCTTAGGTTCAGTGGCGTCTTCAGTGCATAGTTATTCAGATACCACAGCGGTCAGCGGCGCAACTTATCATTATTCGATCTACGCCTACAGCGGTTCTAATCTGGTAGGTACCTCCAACGAAGAAGTGTACGCTGTCCCGTAGTGCAGATTTCGCTCATCATGAAACAACTCCCGCGTCAGCGGGAGTTGTTGTTTAAGCTCACTGGGTGGCGCCATAGCGGGCGTTGGCCAGGGGAATGACGTTGATCACCGGTTCTTCGTAAGGATGAACGTCGCGGACCGCCTGGATGGCTTCCATCAAGTATTTTTCGCGGCAGTTGACCTCGATCTTCACCTCGCTGCCGTAGAACATCTTGCCCACCTCGCCGATGGCCGGCTGCGCCCCTTCCAGCGGACGGTACGTGCCCTGCACCGGGGTGATGCTGGAGCAGTGGTCGTAGTTGCCGATCTCGCCGGCGTGAGTGGCAGCCAGGGCAGCGAGGATGTCCTCCACTGCTTCGGCCGGACCGAAGATTTCCAGTTTGAAGTACGGGGATTCGTCCATAACCAGTGCTTTCCTCCTTGGGGATGAGATCAAATCAATCATACGGAATAACTCGCTTTTTCGCAAGAATTGGATAAAATGGATTTATTCATCCTATTCAAACAGAGGAATCATCGATGGCTGATTTTCATCATTTTCCGGTAAGCACGTTGGCGAACCCTTACTTTTCGCTGGATTATCTCACCACGGCCGGGCCGCGGCTGGTGCGCCTGGTGCCGACCGGGGAGAATTTCAATCTTTTCGCGGAAGTGCCGGACGTGTTCTGGCCGTCCCCGAATGGGGATTGCTATCCGCTGGGCGGGCATCGTTTGTGGGCGGGCCCGGAAGTGCCGGCGATCACCTATATCCCGGATGTTGATGGCGTGGAAGTCGAGCCTACCGGCAATGGGGTGATCCTCAGCCGCGAGGACCGCTCGCCGGACGTGCATTATACCCGCCGCATCGAAATTCAACTGGCAACCGACGCGCCGCAGATGAGCCTGCTGCATTCGATCCAGAATTTGGGCGAGAAGAGCATGACGGTCATCCCCTGGGCGATCACCCAGTTTCGCCTGGGCGGCCGGGTGGTGATCCCGCAGGCACAGGTGACCGCGGCGACCGATCCGCTGCTGCCCAACCGCAACCTGGTGCTGTGGTCGTACACCCGCCTCGATGACCCGCGTTTGCATCTGGAGCATAGCCGCTACGTGGTGGAAGGAAAGGCCGGCGAGCCCGCGCTGAAGATCGGTGCCCATGACCCGCTGGGCTGGAGCGCCATTGAGTTTGCTGAGGGCTACACCCTGGTGAAGCGCTTCAGTGTGGAATCTCCCGAGAGTTACGGCGACTACAACAGTAACGTGCAGTGCTACGTGCACGATGCTTTCATTGAACTGGAAACTCTGGGGGCCAGGCGCGAACTGCTGCCTGGGACAGAAGCCCGTCTGCGCGAGGACTGGGAACTCTACCGCGGCACACTGGCGGAGTTGAAGCTCTTCTAAACGAAAAAAAAGAAAAGAAAACCGGCCTGCATGCGCAGGCCGGTTTGTTATCGAAAAGAGAGATGATTTCAGGGCATCGTTCCCGACAGCCATTCGTCGGGGTCTACCTGAACATCGCCTACGATCACGTCAAGATGCAGGTGCGGACCGGTGACGCGGCCGGTGTCCCCGATCAGACCGATCTGCTGACCAGCCTTGACGGTATCGCCCTGTTTGACGTCGATCTCGGACTGGTGGTAGTAGCCGGAGTAGACGCCGTGGCCGTGGTCGATGAGGGTAGTTCCGCCGCGCACGTCGAGCTGGCCGGTATACACGACCACGCCATCTGCCACGGCAAAGATTTTATCGCCAACGCCGCCGCAGAAATCGATGCCGGAATGGAAGTAGCTGTAATCGCTGCCGTTGAAGGAGCGCAGCTTGCCAAAGGTATCCGGGCGGCAGTTAGGGTTGACCACCGGCGGGGTGAAGATGCCGCTCCACATTTGAGTGGCCGTCGCGGGGGCAACGGTCTTGAAGAGGAAATCGTCCTCCGGGCCGGTGATGGCCGGGTCCACGGTTTCACTGGGCACGGTCAGGGGAGCGTCATAGCCGTAATCGACCTTCTTGACGAGCAGATTTTGCTGGAAAGAATAAGTGCTGCCGTCGGTCTGGGTAACGGTCAATAGCAGACTGACCGGGCCGGGGACGGTCATGCGCGGGATGCCCTGCAGGGCCAGCGTCGAACCGTCAGATTGGGGGAAAAGGTTAAGCGTATAGCCGTCGAGGCTGCCGCTCAACTGTACGTCACTGCTGACCTGAGCGCTGAAGATGGCCGTTTTGCCTTGCTGCAGGGTGTTGATCGAGAGATCGGTGACGCCGGGCAAAACCTGCTCCGCAGCCTGGCCGGCTGAAGAGGGCAGGTAAAGAATGTCATTGGGCAGAACGTCCCACGCACCAGACAGGGTATTGGCTACCAGCGTCGTCCAAGGATTGACGCCGTTCGTGACAGAAAGCTCGAGGGCAGTCTGGCCGCTGCTGACCGGAACGCGTACGTCCGCGCTGGGGGATTCCGAAGTGAGGGTATACATCTTATACCCGACGGCAATCGCATCCGGGTTGGTCAGAAAGTTGAGGCGATAAAAAGCGGAAGGGTCGGAATGGCTCTGGCGCATCAGGCTGAGGGGAGTCTCTCCCACTGCTACCGTAGTTTGGGTAAGCAGCCCGGAGAGGTCATCGAAACCCGGGATGTAGAGGCGCGTCCCTGGGGCCAGAAAGTTGACGTCGGTGATGTAGTTGGCCAGAGCGATCCGCGCCGGGGTGGTGTGGAAGTTCTGGCTGATGCTGGTCAACGAATCGTTATCCTGCACGATATAGTACACCCCGCCTGATTGAGCGGCAACGGGATGCACCGGCAGACCGGTAAAGAAAAGGGGGATGACGAGAATGAGGGCGACAACGGGGCGAAGGAAGCGTGCTTTCATAATGGTTGATTGTAAACGAAACTGAATCAATTGGAAGGGCAAAAATACAGCTTTTTTTCTTGCATGATGCTACAATGCAGAGGAAGTCCTTATCTTAATTTTGACGGAGGTTCTATGAATCAGCCCGAATTGACCCAACAGGCGTTGGGGATTCTGCGCAGCGGCGCGAATTTCCAGTGGTACGTGATCTTCATGTTTGCTGTGGTGGTGTATATCTACGCCAATGAATTCACCAAGAAAAATTACAAAGGGATCGCTGCCGGTCTGGCATTATATGGGGTGCACTGGTTCTACGAGATCCTGAATGGCCTGATCCAGCATTTCAGCGGGCACGCCCTGTGGACGGTCCCCACCGGGACGGCTTTCTTGCTGCTCATCGGTGTCGGGGTCGAGTTGAGCCTGATGTTCTCGGTGGCTGGCCTGATCATGTCGAAGTTCCTGCCTGAGGACCCCAAGAAGAAGATCCTGGGCATCAACAACCGCGTTTTCTACGCCATCGTCAACGCTGCTGGCTTCTCCATTTTTGAGATTTTCCTGGCCAAAACGCCGGCCTTCCACTGGGTATACACCTGGTGGGGTGCCATCCCGGTGTTCATCACCGTCTACATTCCCTTCTTCCTGGCGGCTTTCTTCTGCTACGACTGGCAGCCCAAAGTGCAGAAGCGCTTTTTGGCGGCGGTCTGGGGCATCGATGCCGCGGCCATTCTCGTTTTCGCTGCCATCCTGCACTGGATCTAATCGATCCTTTCGTCGCACGTTCTTTTGCCTCCTCTGAATCTTAGAGGAGGCTTTTTGATTATGAAAATGGGTAAGAAGTAATATGGAAAATTGTGGAGAATGAATTGCAATTTTTGTTGAGCAAGATATAATGGGCGTATGGCAAAAGAAATTCGTTACCCCCGTCGCCGCGTCATTCGCCACGTTCTTAAGAATGGCATTGCGACAATTTTTCGATTAACGGCAAATTTTAGCGTAGAGGGAACAGAGAATATCCCCAGGGGCGGACCTTTACTGGTGGTCGGCAATCATTTCCATTTTCTGGACCCGCTGGCCTTGATCTATGCCACGCCGTGGCCGCTGGAATTCGTCGGTGGGGCACAAACCCCCAACGCACCCAAAGCAGTTGGCTGGATCTCCAAGCTCTTTGGGGTCATCCCGACTTACCGCGGGACCGGCTCGCGCGAGACGCTGCAATCTTCTGAATCGGTGCTCAAGCAGAAGGGCGTGCTGGCGATCTTCCCCGAAGGCGGCAGTTGGGCCACAGTGCTGCGCCCGGCCCGTCCGGGGACGGCGTTTCTGGCTTATCGCACAGGTGCCCAAATTCTTCCGGTAGGGCTGGATGGGCTGGTAGGGTACGTCGGCAAAATTCAGCGCGGAGAACGCGTGAACGTGAATCTCCGGTTTGGCAAACCTTTCGGTCCCTTCACCGGGTTCAAGGGTTCGCGCCCGACCCGCGAAGAGATGGATGAGGTCGGCAATGAGATCATGCGCAACATCAGCGTTTTGATCCCGCCGGAGCGGCGCGGCTTTTATTCAGACGATCCGACGATTCGCGAGGCAGCGCGGGGAACAGAGATCTATCCCTGGGCCGGGCAAAGCGAAAGTTGATCCACTCATTCAAGTAGATATTTTCCTCCCTTTCAGTTATGATGAAAGGGAGTTTTTCGATTATTTTCGCGGAGGCCCCCATGAAAAAGTGGATGATCCTTGTTCTTGTGGCAATTCTTCTGGCTGCGTGTAACCTTCCTTTCTCGATTACTTTCAATGCGAATCCAACGGCGACCCCCGTGGAGGCTACGGCTCAGGTGATCGTGGTGACCGCCACGCCTGAGGCTACCGTGGCTCCCCAGCCGCTGCCGACCTTAACCCCCGAGGGCAACGCCAGGAATCTGGGGGGAGTGTACATGGTGATCCCGCCCTGCCTGGCGGCGGATGCCAATGGGGTGATCATCCCCGAATCGAACCCGGGTGATGACGGCCCTGTTTTCATGGCCAACCCGGAATACCGCAAGATCACGCTGACCGGCTATCCGCTGGCCGGGACGTTCTGGGAACCGCTGGTACAGGTATACCCGGTGTAGCGCTTCGTGGAGCTGGCCCCCAACCTGAGTGATACCGTGGCGGAAATGCAGTCGATCCTGGCCGATCAGCCGACGAGTTTTGCACACAGCATTCCGCTGCTGCCCATCGCCAATGCGGCCCAGGTCTTTCGGGCGCAGATCAGCTACATCAACTTCCAGAATGGCAAGGGAATTGGCTTTTTGACCGAGTACGCCCAGTACTATGCCCCCGTCAATAATCACGATCTTTTCTACACTTTTCAGGGGTTGACCAGTGACAATAAATACTGGGTGTCAGTTATTTTGCCGGTCAACGCGGCTTATCTGCAGCCGACCAACAACGACTTTACCGTCCCGGCGGATGGCATTCCGGTTCCGCAGGATATCAACTCCCCCAGTTTTTCGACGGATATGGAAGCGTATTACGTCGCCATGGTGCAGAAGCTGAATTCCACTTCGCCGGATGCCTTCTTGCCTACCTTGAATTGCATGGCCTCATTTATTCAAACCCTCAACGTGGGGGATTGAACAGGCCGGATCATGAATGAAATAATCCCCTCTTCTAGATGAAGAGGGGATTTTGCTTACCAGTAAAGACTGCTGAAATCTCAGTCGCGGTCGGTCTCGATTGATTCGAGGGCCTTGTCGGCGGTTTCAGTGGGGTTGAAGAGCAGCACGATGGCAATGGGCAGCAGGATGATGCCGGCAGCAACCACCCAGAACCACTGCATGGTGGGGAAGAGGTTGAGCAGAAGCGCTACCAGAAGCGGCCCGAACACGTAAGAAATGCGGGCGGCAGTGGTCGTCCAGCCGATGCAGGCGCCACGGCGCTCGGTGGGGAAGATCTCGGGAATGTACACCACGATCCAGGTATAGGTGAAGGAGGTGAAGAACCCGATGAGGACGGTGAAGATGGGCAGGAAGATTCCCTGGCTGAAAGCCAGGCCTACCAGCACCAGTGAAAGCCCCAGGTAGCCCATGACGAGGGTGGGTTTGCGGCCGAGTTTATCCATCAGCCAGCCGCTCAGATAACCGCCGCCCATGGCCACGATCAGGGTGATGAGCAGCACCGTAGACCACTGGGTCAGGGTATATCCCTTGAGGGTCATGAAGTAATAACCCAGCCAGTAGTAGAAGAACTGATAGGTCAGCCAGCACAGCCAGATGGAAGAGGAAATGATGATGTATTTGATGTCTTTGCGGTCGATCACGCCGATGCCAAAGAGGTGATTCTTGCGGATGCCTTCGCGGCGTTCTTCTTTGATCGCCTCGAAGCGTTTGGTCTCTTTCATGAACAGCCACAGCACCAGCAGTGGGATCATGAACAGGCCCATCGCGCCGTACATCCAGCGCCAGTTGAGGTGCAGGGTATCGATGATGAGTATGGGCAGCAGCGACTGCAGGGGGATCAGGCCCAGAATGTACACCAGGCTGACGTATTTGGCCCGTTTTTCATCCGGCGATTCTTCGCTGATGGGGATGGTCCACATGTTGGAGACCGTGCCAAAGATGGTCAGCGTGTAAAATGCCATGAATACGTAGAGGTTGCTGCTCCAGAAGACCACTCCCAGGGAAGAGAGGCCCATCAGCAGCACCAGCACCAGGATGGAAAATTTCCGTCCGATGCGGTCGGTGAGACCATTCAGCAGAAAAATGAAGAAGGTCGCGATGAAATAAATGCCTTCGAGCGTGGAAAAGCGCGAGGGCGTGATCTTGAATTCATCCAGAAGATACGGCAGGGCAGTGGTCTTGATGGTGGAAAGATATTGATCCATCAAGGCGACGAGGCCCATGAAAATGATCAGATAGATCAAATAACCGCGGCTGCGCGGTTTGTGAATTGTTTCGCGGGCGGGGGAGTGTTCAACGGCGCTCATTTTTCACCTTCTTTGTGGGGGGATTAAGAACTGACTTAATTATAAACACGAAAAGGCGCGCTTGGGTGTGAATCTGGGGTGGATGAATTATAATTTGAGCATATCGGTTGTTTTAAGGGCCTTGAAATCCTCGGATTTTTGGGCCAACAGCTAAAGGCAACGTGAAACTATGAAGCAAACTGACGAAAAAAATTTTCTGCAAGCCTTTTCCGATCACTTTTCGCAGGGATCAATGACAACGGCCATTGCCATCCGGCTCAGCCAGGCATTTCCCCCTTCGTTGGGGTACCCGGCCGGCAAGCTGATTGCTACGGTACTGACCAACCGCTTCTACAGCCCGCTGGTCAAGGCAGTCCGTCTCAACCAGTGGATGATCCATGACCGCAAGATAACGCGCCGGGAACTGAACCGGGCCGTGTATCAGGTGTTTGCCCATCAGGCACGCTCCCTCTACAACTTCTACCGCAATCTCGATACTCCTGAGCAGGTTCAGAAGCTGGTACGGGTCCACCCCTCCATGCAGCGGATGATGGATTCCGCGAACCAGCCCGGTGGACGCGGTACGATGATGCTTATCCCGCACATGAGCGGGTTCGATCTGGGCGGATTGCTGCTGGCCCGCCAGGGATTCAGGTATCTGACCCTGTCTTACCCCAACCCGCCGCACGGCTATGAATGGCAGAATCAACTGCGCAATGACCGCGGCGAAGAGGTGATGCCCATGTCGTTCCAGTCGACGCAGCTGGCGCGCGAGCGCCTGCAGGCCGGCGGAACGGTGCTGACCGGCGTGGACCGGCCATACCCGGGCACGGGCTACTTCCCCACCTTCTTTGGCGAGAAGGCCGAAATGCCGGTGGCCTACATTAAACTGGCCATAAAAACGAAGGCCCGCGTGTTCGTGGTGGGCTTCATGACCCGCCCCGACATGACCTATGAGATCGAAGCCTCCGATGAGATCGAAATGCAGCCAGATGCCGATCCGCGCCGCGAGCTTGAATCTAACGCCAGCCGCGTTTTGGGCGCGTGCGAGACTTTTATCCGGCGCAACCCGGCCGGCTGGGCCATGTTCTACCCGGTCTGGCCGCAGTTGACTGCCCAACCTTCCTGACCGATGAAACGCCTTTATTTGCTTTGCCTTCTATGCGGCCTGCTGCTGGCCGTGGTTTCGTGCCGGCCAGTCGTGCCGTTCACCGCGGTTCCTCCTACTTTGACTGCAACGGCGACACTGCTGCCGGTCACGGCTACGCCTGCGCCCACTCCGACCCCCAGTTGCATCGCCGCGCGGGGCACCACCGAACAGCTGGTCATCCCCTCGCCCACGCTGGGCGAAAAACTTACCTTCACGATCTATCTGCCCCCCTGCTACAGCGACCAGCGCAGCCGCGGCTACCCGGTGATCTATCTGTTCCACGGGCAAAACCAGGATGATACGCTGTGGCCCTCGCTTGGGGCGGTGGATATGGCGGATCTCCTGATCGATCAGGGGTCTACCCCCTTCTTGATGGTTTTCCCCTATGAAGTGCACAACTGGGATCCCGCCAGCGAATCGAAGTTTGGTGACGCGGTCATTGATGATCTGATCCCGTACATCGAAAGCCATTATCACGTCTGTACCGAGCGGGCCTGCCGTGAGATCGGCGGCGTATCGCGCGGCGGGGGATGGGCAATGCACCTGGCCCTGACCCACCTCGAGATGTTCCACGCGGTCGGCGGGCACAGTATGGGCTGGTTTGCGGGGGATCTTTACCGCGTCGAGAACCTGCTCACCACGTATTCCCCGGCGGATTTCCCGCTGATTTACCTGGATCGCGGCGATCAAGATTATCTGCGCGACAGCATCGATCTTTACGAGCAGAACCTGACTTCCTGCGCCATCCCGCACGAATACATCATCAGCCCGGGCCAGCACAGCACCACCTACTGGAGTTCCCAAATCCAGAAATATATGCAGTGGTACGCTGACGGTTTCAACGATCTCAAGTAATTCCTGAAAAATAAGAACGAACCAGTAAAATTATCCAATAATTTGACTGGTTGACTAGTCAAATTATTGGATATATTATAGAGATAAGCTATTTTGTGCTTTAATCGCATTGAAGCATTTGGCTTGACTTTTTGCAGGGAACAGGAGCAACGGATGGCAGATTCACTTTTCAGACGTCTGGTGGTAGATGAAATAGAGCGCTATTTACCTACGAACGACATCATCATTCTCCACGGCGCAAGGCAGGTGGGGAAAACCAGCATTCTGATGTATCTGCAAAAGCAGCTTGAGGCCGGTTCAGAGAAGACGCTGTATTTTGATCTGGAAGATGGGCGTATGCTGGGTTTACTGAATCGGGGAGTGGATGATTTCGTGACTTACTTACGTGAAAAAGGTTTTTTTCAAGAAACTCTGGAACACGATGGAAAAAAGTTATTCGTGTTGATCGATGAAATTCAATACCTGGATAACCCTTCTTCTTTTCTAAAATTGCTTGCTGACCATCATCGCTATTTGAAGATCATTATCTCTGGATCTTCAAGTTTTGCCATGAAGAGCAAATTTAAAGATTCTCTGGTAGGGAGAACCGTGAATTTTGAAATATTTCCGCTATCTTTTGCAGAATTTCTGGTCTTTAAGGAGGTCCCGTTTGTTCCCGCACCGACTTACACGCCAGAGAAAAATGAAGAGCTGAAGAAGTTGTTCTATGAATATCTCCTCTATGGAGGATACCCCAAGATCGTTCTAACCCCGCAACTGGCAATGAAAGAACGCTATTTGCAGCAGATTGTGGATACGTATATCCGCAAAGATATTCGTGATCTGGCTTCGATTAAGAACGTCGAGAAATTCAATCGGTTACTTGAAATTTTGGCTTCTCAAAGCGGCAATTTGTTAAATATTCTGGAGCTGGCCAATACCTGTTCTCTGGCCAGGGAAACCGTGGAAAATTATTTGTTCCTTTTGGAGCAGACTTATGTGATCCGATTGGTTCATCCTTTCAGCCGAAATATTCGCACCGAACTGACCAAAACCCCCAAAGTATTTTTTTACGATACGGGTTTGATGCAAATCGTCTGGTTGAAAAAATTGCAACAGGTAGTAATGGGTGCGGTCTTCGAGACCGGAATCTATTCCGAATTGGTCAAGCATTATGGTCCAGAACAGGTCAATTACTGGCGCACCCAGGATAAAAAAGAGATAGATTTTGTCGTCAGGTTTCCCACTGCATTGCTCCCAATCGAGGCCAAATTGCATTTTCCGAAAGATGTGCCTGCTGCTCTGCAAACCTTTACCGCTACTTACCCGATCGTCAGTGGATTTGAGCCCGGATACCGTCTGGTGGCACTGGAAGGGGAGCCAGGTTCTGATGGAATGATCTACCCCTGGCAGATATGACCGGGGGCGGTTTTCTGCGCTGGCCTTGATATAATTGAATCATCTTCAACCTTTCCAAGGAGTGCTATGCCTGTCTCTGACCTGACCCCTTTCTTTGAACCGGCTGGTGTTGCTGTCATCGGTGCTTCGGCGAACCCGCACAAACTTTCCCACGGCATTTTGCGCAATCTCATCAACTCTACCTACTCGGGCGGCGTATACCCCGTCAACCCGAGCGCGGAAGAAATTCTGGGCAAGCCCTGTTACACCGATATCACGGCAGTGCCTGACCCGGTGGAACTGGCGGTGCTGGTCATTCCGGCGAGAGCCACCCCGCAGACCCTCGAAGCCTGCGGTCAGCGCGGCATTCATGCGGCCATCATCATCTCGGGCGGCTTCAAAGAGGTGGGCAGCGGCGGCGCGGACCTGGAAAAAGAGTGTCTCGACATCGCTCGCCGTTATTCCATGCGGCTGATCGGGCCGAACTGCGTTGGGGCCATGAACTTGCATAACGGTCTCAACACCACCTTCATTAATGGCATGCCCGAAGAGGGTGGCATCGGCTTTCTTTCGCAGTCGGGGGCCATCTGCGGCGGGGTCGTGGACATGGTGCACGGCAAGAAAGTGGGCTTTTCTCATTTTCTCAGCCTGGGCAACGAAGCCGACGTGACCGAGACGGACATCATCGAATATCTGGGCGCCGATCCGCGTACGCACGTGATCGCAGCCTACGTTGAACAGATCCGCGACGGGCGCCGCTTTCTGGAAGTGGCCCGCCGTGTTTCACAGATCAAACCCATCGTGCTCATTAAAGCCGGCCGTACCAGCGCCGGCGCGCGGGCCGTTTCTTCTCATACCGGGTCACTGGCGGGTTCGCATACTGCCTATCAGGCTGCTTTTCAGCAGGCCGGAGTGATCGAAGTGCAGACCTTTGCCGAACTTTTCGATGTGGCACTGGCTTTCGATACCCAACCCATCCCCGCGGGCAAGAACGCGGTGATCATTACCAACGCCGGCGGGCCAGCGGCGCTGGCCTCCGACAGTCTCTCGGCCAATGGATTTACGCTGGGCGACCTCAGCGAAGCCACTCGCAGTGAGCTGCGGGCGCACCTCAACCCCAGTGCCCAGGTGAGCAACCCGATCGATATGCTGGGGGGAGCAGAGCCGGCAGACTATGAACTGGCAGTCCGCACCGCGCTGGCCGATCCGCAGATCGACGCGGTGATTCCGCTGCTGGTACCCCAGGCGCTGGTCAGCCCGGCAGGGGTGGCACAGGCTGTGGTTGATGCGGCGCAGGGAGCGCAGAAGATCGTGCTGGCCTGTGTGGTCGGTGACGAGAGCGTGGGGGAAGCGCGGCTGATCCTGCAGGGCAACCGCATCCCTATGTACACGGTTCCTGAAACGATGGGGCGGGTGCTGGCTGCCATGCGGTACTATCAAGACTGGCGCGGTCAGGATCATTCCCAGCCGGCGGAGAGTCACGCCGGCGGGTTTGCCCGCGCTGAAGCCTATCTCAAGACGCAGGCCGGGGTTTCTGCCCTCGGCGAAGCGGCGGCCCGTCCGCTGCTCGAGGCCTATGGGTTCCCGGTGGTCCAGGCAGAACGTGCCGGCAGTGCCGGCGAAGCTGCCCGGGTGGCCGAGAAAATCGGCTTCCCGGTGGTGATGAAGGTGATCTCCCCGGATATTCTGCATAAATCCGACGTGGGAGGGATTCGCCTGGGGCTGAATTCAGCCGCGGAGGTCGAAGCGGCTTATGCTGCGATGCTGCAGGGGGTGGCTGCCAAAGCTCCCCAGGCCAGGATCGAAGGCGTGCTGATCGAGCAATCCGCCCCGCGCGGGCAGGAAGTGATCATCGGCATGAAACGCGACCCGGGTTTTGGCCCGCTGCTGATGTTTGGATTGGGCGGCATCTACGTCGAGCTGTTCAAGGATGTCTCTTTTCGCGTTGCCCCCATCGGGGAGCGGGAAGCTCTGGAGATGATCCAGGCCACCCGCGCTGGCCGGCTGCTGACCGGCTTCCGCGGCCAGGCGCCGGCGGATGTGGCGGCCGTGGTCGATTGCCTGTGCCGGCTGAGCCAGCTGGCGCTGGATTTTCCGCAGATCAGCGAGATCGAGGTGAATCCGCTGCAGGTCTTTGAGGCAGGCCGGGGAGTCCTGGCGCTGGATGCCCGCGTTCTCTTTTAATAAATAAGAAAAGGTTAAGATTCTCATAAAACCCAGGTTAATTTTCGAAAAACCTGCAAAAAAACCTTGCATAAAAATCGACTTCAACTATAATAAGCATCGACCTCCTCCCGGTTGCCCCCCTCAACCGGTCGGAGGTCACTTTTTTGCCCGGATGAATTTCAGGCATCCCCAACTTTAATGAATTTCATACATTTTGTTAGCAGTCCTCTGATCTGCACGGGCTACTATTAATCCTGTAAGCAAAACAAAAGGTGTTTTGACAGGAGGCTCAATATGACTACCAATCTTCTTCCTTTAAAACGCCGCAGCGACAAATTAGCCGTCCGGCGTGATTACGATAACCCGGTGCTGGCGATTCAGGACGAAATGAACCGCATGTTTGATCGCTTCTTCACCGATCCATTCGATCTGGCGCCTTATGACCGGGAGTGGGTGTCTGAGTTCAACCCGAAAGTGGACGTGAACGAGACCGAGAAAGAGGTCAAGGTCGTGGCCGAATTACCGGGTATGGATGAGAAAGACATCCAGCTCAGCCTGGAACACGACACGCTCGTCATCAGCGGTGAAAAGAAATCTGAGAGCGAGGACAAAGGCAAGAACTTCCATCGTGTCGAACGCTCGTTTGGTTCTTTCAGCCGGGTGATCGCCCTGCCTTCCGAAGTGGAGGCGGATAAAGTGGAAGCTGAGTTCAAGAAGGGCGTCTTGACCGTGACTTTGCCGAAGCCGGCTTCAGCCATCAAGACAAGCAAGAAAATTCAAATCAAAGCCAGTTGATCCTCAGAGGGATGACCCTCCCTTGATGAGGAATTCGAAGGCAGCGTTGACCGATTGACGTCGCGCTGCCTTTTTTCGTTAATGGCGAAAGGTTAAAGAAACGGGGTCGAAGGCCGCGGCAGCCTGCAGCAGTTCCTGTAGTGCCGGCCAGGGGGCCTGTTCGTAAGCGGTCAGACGAATTTCTTTTTTATAGCGGGCGGTACCCGTAAGCAGGTGATGGGGGTCGGGGAGGAAGGTGCCATGGATGAAAGACAGGATCACGACCTGGTTCTTGATACTGATCTGGCATAACCCGCCTTTGATGTTTTTGATAATAAATAAGAGGGGGGAGGAGAAGAAGGGGAGAAGGTCAGGCAGGGGGAGGAGCCAAGGTGTTGGCCACGGTGGGGGAAGATCCCCGCGGTGCGGAAGGTCAGAATGGCCCCAGCGAAGACGAGCTGGGGCTTTTTGCTGAGCCGGCAGGCCGGTGGGGTGCAGCAGTCGGTGAGGCCGGCAGCAGCAGTGCCAAAGCCAGAGTCAGAGGTCAAAGGTGGCCCCTGTTGGCCGTTGCACGGCCAGCAGAGAGCGGGCCGCCAGGTGGCGAGGCAGGGCAAAGTAGGGTGGGTGCCCCGGCCTGGCCAACACAGGCCGGGCGCACCCGCCCCCCGCGCCACCCTTCCCCTTCCCCCCGCCCAAACCCACCCTCCCAACCCCTGCACCCGTAGCGGTGTTTGGAACATGGGCGGGGGGAGCAAGGGGCACTAGGGTGGCGCTGTCCCAGCCAGAGGCGGGGTGATGATCATGGGGGCTGCGCCCCCACTCCCCCCCTGTTCTATAATAGAACAGAAAAAGGAGGGTAGAAGTATGTACATCATCTTGAACAAATGGCAGGTGTTGCTGGGGCTGCGCGAGCTCAGCGAAGAATGGCACACGGTGGAGAACCGGCGGGGGGAAGTGACCTTTCAGCGCAGATCGATCATCATCGATATTCTGCAGCTGCTGCGTCTAACAGACTGTGCCTCATTTGAAGCGGTGTTCGGCAAAGGGGAAGGGTCCCGCATGTGGAAGGCAGAGCAGTGAGCCGGCTCAAGCTGTACCCGCGCAACATAGGGCCGCATGGGCGGCTTTCACCGCGGCAGAGAGAGGTGGCGCAGCTGATCGCCAACGGGTACACGTGCGAAGAGATCTCTTCATTGCTGGGGATCGAGAAGCGCACGGTGCAGTACCATCTGCACGGGGCCATGGAACGGTTCCGGACGGGGACGGTTCCCTTTCTGATCTACAAAATGATTCGCTGGGGGGAATTACCGCCAGGGCGAGAGCTGACAATAGAGCAGATACGCGAGCTGAGGGCGGTACCTTATGCCTACACCAGCCCAGAGATGACCGAGCGCATATTGGCCGGCTTTGCGGGCAATGGGGAAGAGTAATTCCCTTCATCACAAGCGGGGGGTAGGTAAAACTGCAGGTTTATCAGCCTCGCCCAGGGCAAAAACCAAAAAGGGCACGGCTGCTCCTGCTGCGCAGGGCAGCCTCGAAGAGCACCGCCCGCCGGCCAAGCCGCCGGGCTTGAGCCCCCTGCCCTCAGTCCCGCGGCCCCCCAGGGGGCCTACCCCTGCGAGCCTTCACGCTCGGTCGCTTGACGGCCCCGAAGAGCGGGGCCTGCTTCCTCGCAGACGTTCAGGCGCGCGCCGCACGCCGAGGGCCCCCGTTCGCGGGCTCATGAGCCCGCTCACTCAC